>Ga0222713_10000002_pt1 | contig 396590 bp, 312 predicted proteins | sample C33_649DmetaG_FD_165061 | JGI IMG/M metagenome (GOLD analysis project Ga0222713, IMG submission 165061) | Estuarine water microbial communities from San Francisco Bay, California, United States - C33_649D | ecosystem: Environmental > Aquatic > Marine > Unclassified | place: USA: California...
ATCTTTACCGCGACGCCCGGGAGCGAGGCGTCGAGCTATCCGTCGGCCTCTCGGATTTCACCTTCGAGACCCTCCGCCGGGAGGTCTCCCTGGGGCGCCCGACCCTCGCCTCCTGCATCGTGCCCCTTCCGCAGAAGCCCGAGCTCACCTGGGGTCACGAAGTCGTGTGCGTCGGATGGATCGTCCTCGGCGGCAGGCATTACGTGGGCGTCATCGACAACTTCCTCCCCGTAAGGAACCCCGGGGCCGTCCGCTGGATCGTCGAGGACAAGTTCAGGGAGCAGATCGTGGCCGGGCTCGTACGCTAGCGGTCTCCCGCACGAGCCGCGGACGACCCGTTCACATGATCGGCGTCGCGGGGGGAGGCGCGCCGGCGGCCGCTGGCGCAGCGTCCGGAGCCGGTGCGTTGAGTTTGTCGACCTCGATGCGCAGGCGGGCCATCGCCTGGTCGCGCAGCGCCGGCACCTCGGCCAGCGCGGCCTCGCGCTCGGCGTCGGTCGTGGCCTTGCGGAAATTCTCACCGATCTCGCGGGCCTTCATCATGATGCCGATGCCTTCGGCCGTCATCATGCCCGCGCGGACGGCGTCCTGGAGCCGCTTCTCGTCGCCGGCGATCTCGAGCGCCATCTTGCGCGTCTCATCGCCGAACTCCTTGAACTTCGCCTTCATCTCGTCGCTGAGCTGCGGACGCTTGCCGTCGTTGTTGACGACCGCAGGAGCGGGGGAGGGAGGACGGAACTTGGACTTGGGCTTCTCCTCCTTCACGACCGGCGCGGGGGCCGGGGCCGGAGCGGGCTCGTCCTCGGGCAGGAACTTCATCGCCACTGCGGTGACGCCGACTGCGAGCGCGATGGTGAGGATGAACGTGGCCGGGCGCATAGCCTGTTCATAAATCCGCCCCCCGGCGGGAGCAAGGCATGAAACCCTGCGATGGGTGCGTAAAATCGTAATCCCTTGCCCGGCCGGCCCGACGGGGGCTTAATCCCTTCGACCCCGCCATCCCGTAGCCATGCGTTCCTTTCTGCTCAACCTTGTCGCGGTTTGCTCCTTGGGCGCAGCCGAACCCCGTGCGCTCAGGGCAGGTGCCGCCGCCGTCGACGTCTCCCCCGTCGCATTTCCCGTCAACATGCCCGGGGGCTTCGACGCCAATCCCGCCGAGGGCGTGAACGACCCCCTCATGTCCAGGTCGCTGGCGATCTCCGACGGCGAGACCACCGTCGTCCTGACCGTCGTCGACAACCTCGGCCTTCCTCCGGCGATCATCGCCGAGGCCAAGAAGATTGCGAGCGACCGCACCGGCGTGCCCATCGACCGCATGCTGGTGTCGTCGACCCACACCCACTCTGGCGCCGGCGTGAGCGCGGAAAGCAGCCCCGGTTCGGATTCGCCGGCGGAGAAGAACCGGGCCGTCCTCGTGGCTGGGCTGGCCGAGTCCATCGTCCAGGCGCACGCCACCCTGCGCCCCGCCTCGGTCGCCGCCGCCTCCCGTCCCCTGCCGCACGAAGTCTTCAACCGCCGTTGGTACCTGAAGGAGGGCAAGATGCAGCCCAATCCCTTCGGCGGCATGGACAAGGTGAAGATGAACCCGCCGAACTCGCCCGACGTGCTCGATCGTCCGGCCGGGCCGACCGACCCCGAGATCAGCATGCTTTCCGTCCGCGACGCCAGGGGTCGGCCCCTCGGACTCTTTGCGAACTACTCCCTCCATTATGTCGGCGCCGTTCCGCGAGGAAAGATCTCCGCCGACTATTACGGGGAGTTCGCCCGGCTCGTCCCTCAGCGTCTGGGCCAGCCCGGCCTGGTCGCCATGATGTCCAACGGCACCTCCGGGGACATCAACAACTCCCCCTTCGGCACCATCCGGCCGCCTCGTGAGCCCATGGAGCAGGTCCGCATCGTCGCGCAGGAGGCGGCCGACAGCGTCTGGTTCGCCCTCCGCGACGTGAAGGCGCATGAGCCCAAGGCCGTCCTCGGCATGAGGCAGCGCACGCTCACCCTGAAGTATCGCAGGCCCACCCAGGAGCAGGTCCTGTACGCCAAGGCCGTCCTGGCGATCAAGGACGAGGCCGCCAAGAAGCGCCTCCCGCGGCTGGCCGAAGCCTACGCGCGCCGCACCCTCGCGGCGCTTGAACGCAAGGAGGAGACCGTCGACGCCATCTTACAGGTCGTGCGCATCGGCGACTTCGCGATTGTCGGCATCCCCTTCGAGACCTTTGCCGAGATCGGTCTGTCCCTGAAGAAGGACAGCCCCTTCGCGCGGACGATGGTCGTCGGGCTCGCCAACGGACGGCACGGCTACCTCCCGACCCCCGCGCAGCATGAGCTCGGCGGGTATGAGACCTGGCTCGGCACCTGCCACGTGCAGGAGGACGCCTCGGAGCTGATCATGAAGGAACTCCGGCCGATGCTGGCGGAACTTCACGGGCTCTGAGCGTCCGCATGCTCGGCCTCCTCCATCCCGCGCCCGAAGTCCCGCGTCTGCCCGCGGACAGGACGGACGCCGAGTATCGGCGCCTCCGCCTGCGCGTCTTCCTCGGCATCTTCATCGGCTATGCCGGCTACTACCTCGTCCGGAAGAACTTCTCCCTCGCCGTCCCGGACATCCTGCGGGAGCACCCCGAGTACACCAAGGCCCAGCTCGGCGCGGCCATGACCGCGCTTTCGGTCGCCTACGGCTTCTCCAAATTCCTCATGGGGAGCGTCTCCGACCGCAGTAACCCGCGTTATTTCCTGCCCCTCGGCTTGGCGCTTTCCAGCGGCATCCTGCTCGTGTGCGGGCTGGTGAAGGAGGTCTACCTCTCCCTGACGGCGATGGTCGTCCTCCAGGCGCTCAACGGCTGGTTCAACGGCATGGGCTGGGCGCCCTGCGGCAAGACCATGGTGCACTGGTTCAGCGCCGGCGAGCGGGGCAGGGCGGTCTCGGTCTGGAACGTCGCCCACAACGTCGGCGGCGCGCTCGTGGCGACCGTCGCGCTGGCGGGCGTGGCCCTTTACGGCGACTGGGGCGCCAAGTTCCACTTCAACGCCTGCGTCGCGCTGCTCATCGCGGCCTTCTCCTGGTACGTCCTGCGCGACACCCCGCAGAGCTGCGGCCTCCCGCCCGTCGAGGAATGGCGCAACGACTATCCCCCGGGCTACGGCAAGGACCACGAGCGCACCCTGGGCTTCCGGGAGATCTTCCTCACGCACGTCTTCGGCAACCGCCTCCTGTGGGCCATCGCCGTTGCCAACGCCTTCGTCTACTTCGTCCGCTACGGCGTGGTCGACTGGGTGCCCGCATACCTCCAGACCGCGAAAGGATTCACCTTCCAGGAATCCAGCTGGGCATGGTCGGCCTTCGAGTGGGCCGGCGTGCCGGGGACGATCCTGTGCGGCTGGGTGTCCGACCGCTGGTTCCGTTCGCGCCGGGCGCCGGCCACCGTGCTGTTCATGATTCCGACCTTGCTGGGTCTCGTCGTCTACGGACTCAACCGCCACGGCCCGTTGGCCGTCGACGTGGCGGCCCTGATCGTCATCGGGTTCTTCATCTACGGCCCTATCATGCTCATCGGCCTGCAGGCCCTCGACATGGTGCCCAAGAAGGCCGCGGGCACCGCCGCGGGCTTCACGGGATTCTTCGGTTACGTCTTCGGCTCGGCCTTCGCCGGCACCGGCGTGGGCTGGATCGCCGACCACTGGGGCTGGACGGGAGTCGTCGTGGTCATGTGCGTCTGCTGCGTGCTGACCATGGGCTTCAGCGCCCTGACCCTCTCGCACGGCGTCAGGACAGAATCCCGCTGAAAGAAGGTCGAATCCCCTCGGCCGGGAGGTCGGGATTGCCCCCGGGACGCGGAGTCCCATCTTGGCGGCATGCGCTCACCCCGGCCCATCCTTCTCTCCATCCTGGCGGCCGCCTGCCTGTTCGCCGAGGACTCCCGCCTCGGTCCGCTCAAGGACCTCAACGGCTACTTCCCCTTCGATCCTCCCAAGTCCGCCAAGGACTGGTCGGCCCAGCAGGAAAAAATCCGCCGCCGCATCCTCGTCTCGCAGGGTCTCTGGCCCATGCCGACGCGGAGCCCCCTCAACGCCGTCGTACACGGACGCATGGAGTTCGACGACTATGTCGTCGAGAAGGTCTACTTCGAGAGCGCGCCCGGCTTCTACGTCACCGGCAACCTCTATCGGCCCAGGCAGGTGAAGGGCAGGGTGCCCGCCGTGCTCTTCCCCCACGGCCACTGGAAGGACGCCCGTTTCCTCAACCAGCCGGCCAAGTACGTGCGCGAGGAGATCGCCTCCGGTCAGGAGCGCTTCGAATCCGGCGGGCAGAGCCGTTTCCAGTCCATGTGCGTCCAGCTGGCGCGCATGGGCTGCGTCGCCTGGCATTACGACGCCCTCAGCGACTCCGATTCCATCCAGTTCTCGGCTGACGTCGTGCACAAGTTCGCCAAGCAGCGCCCCGAGATGAACGCCGTCTCCGGCTGGGGCCTCTACAGCCCGCAGGCCGAGTCGAACCTGCAGAACATCATGGGCCTCCAGACCCTCAACTCCGTGCGCGGCGTGGACTTTCTCCTGACCCTTCCGGAGGTCGACCCCGGCCGCATCGCCATCACCGGTTCCAGCGGCGGCGGCACCCAGACCATGCTCCTCGCGGCGGTCGACGACCGCGTCGCGCTCTCCTTCCCCGTGGTGATGGTCTCGACCGCGATGCAGGGCGGGTGCTCCTGCGAGAACTCCACCCTGCTGCGCGTGGGGCAGGGCAACATCGACATCGCCGGCGCCTTCGCGCCCAAGCCGCAGGGCATGAACACCGCTAATGACTGGACGAAGGAGCTGGCGACCAAGGGTTTTCCGGAGCTGCAGAGACTCTACGCGACCCTGGGCCGCAAGGACGACGTGATGCTGCATCGCGGCGAGCACTTCCCCCATAACTACAACGCCGTCACCCGCAGCGCCTTCTACGGATTCCTCAACCGGCACTTCAGGCTCGGCCAGGAGACGCCGGTGATCGAGCGCGACTACGTCCCCCTGCCCAAGGAGAAGCTAACCGTGTGGGACGCCGCGCATCCGGCACCCAAGGCTGCGGACCCCGAGTTCGAACGCGGCCTCCTCAGGTGGTTCAAGGAGGATTCCGAGAAGCAGCTCCGCGCGGCGGCCGCCACGGCCGAGGGGCGCGAGCAGGTCCTTCGTCCGGCGGTGGAGACGATCATCGGGCGCACCTACGCCGAGGCCGGCAAGCCCGCGCTCGCTTCGCCTTCCGCGCAGTGGCGCGACACCCATTTCCACTTCAAGGGCGTCGTGACCGAGTCCGCTCGCGGCGAGGAGGTCGCCATCGACTGGTACCAGCCCGTCAATCCGACCGGACGCGTCGTCGTCTGGTTGGAGGATTCCGGCGCCGCGGGACTCCGCAAGGGCAACGTCCCTCGGCCGGAGGTGCGGAGGCTCATCGAGGCGGGCGTGGCGGTCATCGGCGTCGATCTGCACCTTCAGGGCGGCGAACCGGTCAAGGAGACCCGCGTCGTGCCCGGGCCGCGCGAAGTGCCTGCGTACACCTTCGGCTACAACGCCGCCCTGTTCGCCCAGCGCGTGCATGACGTCCTCTCGGTCGTGAAGATGCTGCGCACCGACCATTCGCCCGACCATCCCGAGGTGAAGTCGGTCGACCTCATGGGCATCGGCAGGGCCGGAGTCGTGGCCGCCGCGGCCAGGGCCGTGCTGGGCGACGCCGTCGGCCGGACCGCCGTCGACACCGCCGGCTTCCGTTTCTCGCAGCTCCTCAGCTACCGCGACCCCATGTTCCTTCCGGGCGGCTCCAAGTATCTCGACGTTCCCGGACTGCTCTCGCTCTGCCCGCAGGACCAGCTCTGGATCGCCGGCGAGACCGCGCGTCCTGAGTTCGTCGCCGCGCAGGCCGTGGTCTTCCAGGGCGCCCCTGACGCCCGCGCCGCCGCCGCGGTCGAATGGCTGCTCCAGTGACTTCGATGGACCGAAGGGCCTTTCTTTCCGTCGCCGCCCTGGCGCCTTTCGCGCCGGCCTTCGCGGCCGGCAGCACCGGCAGGATACGCGTAGGCCAGATCGGCACCTCCCACGCGCATGCTTCCGGCAAGATGGATTCCGTGCGTTCGCTCGGCGATCTCTACGAGGTCGTCGGCGTCGCCGAGCCCATCGCCGGACGGCAGGCCGCGGCCAAAGGCGCGAAGGCCTACGCCGGCCTGCGCTGGATGAGCGAGGCGGATCTGCTGGCCGACGCTTCGGTCGAAGCCGTGCTCGTCGAGACCACCTTGGCGGACTCTGCGCGTGCCGCGATGGCGGCGATCGCGGCCGGCAAGCACGTGCACCTCGACAAGCCGGGGGCCGAGAGGCACGACGACTTCAGGCGGATGCGTCTCGAGGCGGAGCGTCGCGGGCTGACCGTGCAGATGGGGTACATGCTGCGACACAACCCCGCCTTCGCGCTGCTCCTGCGCACCCACCGCGAGGGCTGGCTTGGGGACATCACCGAGATCGACGCCTCCATGGGCAAGCTGGCCGACGCCCGCGTCATGGCGCAGCTGGGCGTGCTTCCCGGGCACGGCATGTTCGAGCTCGCCTGCCATCTCGTCGACATCGTGGTCAAGCTGCTCGGGGCGCCTTCGTCGGTCCGCTACCTCGGGAAGAGGACCGGCCTGCTCGCGGCCGACTTCCCGGATAACCAGCTGGCGGTGCTCGAATATCCGCGTGCGACCGTGACTTTGCGTTGCAACCATGGCGACCCGTTCGGCGGACCTCACCGAAGGTTCCGCGTCGCCGGCACCAAGGGGGCGATGGTCATCGACCCCCTGGAGTCGGGGAAGGGCGTCCTGCGTCTCTCCGAGGACGTGCGCTCCAAAGTCTGCGAGACCGTCGACGGCAAGTCCGTCATGAAGCTGGTCACCGAGTTCCGCAAAGGCGACAATCCCTTCGCCCTCAAGGCGCCCGGGGGCCGTTACGACGAAGAGTTCAGGCACCTGCACGCCGTCCTGCGGGCAGGCGTCCCGTTCGGATGGGATGCCGCGCACGACATCGCCGTGCATGCGACCGCCCTGCGTTGCGCCGGACTCGAGCCCTGAGTCAGCGCAGCGAGGCGATCAGCTTCTCGAGGTCCCGGCCGTATTTCACGTAGGACGCGAACCGCTGTTCCGGCGTGGCCTTCGTCGCGCCGGCCCCCAGGTGGACGATGTTGGCCACGTGCGGCTCGATCGTGACCCCCGCCTTGTAACCCTGGCGGATGAGGTCCGTGAGGACTTCGCGGACCTTCGCATCGCCCTCGCCCGGGTAGGTGAAGGCGTTGCTCTTGGAGCCGTCGGACGAGCGGCGGCAGTCCTTCACGTGCACGTATTCGACGAACGGCTTCACCGCCTCGTAGAACTCCAGCGTATCCTGCCCGTAGGAGGCCGTGTTGCCCATGTCGAAGAGGTAGCGGACGTTGGGATGGTCGACCCTTTCCATGAATTCACGCGCCTTGGCGGCCGTGTGACCGCCCCAGCCCTCGCAGTTCTCGTGAAGCAGCAGGATGCCGCCGTCCGCGGCGTGCTTCGCCATCTCCTTGTAACGGCGCACCCCTTCGTCGCGCCAGGTCGCGTCCTCCGTGCCCGCCTGCATCCAGCTCATCGTACGCACGAACCGCGTCTTCGCTCGCTGCATCCGCGGAATCAGCACCTTGAGGTCGGCGAGGTCCGTGGCGAAGTCGCCGTTGATCGGCCGGCTCCAGTTGCCGATGGCCGAGCCGAAGCTGCTGACCCGCAGCCCGGCCGATTCGATGCGTTCCATAGCGCGGGCGAAATCGTCGTCCGAGGTGGCGGCGGAGGAGACCTGCTTGCCGTCGATCAGGCGGAGCTCGATGCAGGGCCAGCCGAGGGCCTTCTGCGCGGCCACCTGACCGGCGATGTCATCGGCGGCCTCGTCGGCCAGTCCGGAGAGCGGGAAGGGAGTCATGCGGTCGAGATACCTGCGGCCGGCCTGGGGTGGCAAGGGCAAGCGTCCGTACCAAGCAGGAGGGCGGGCCGGTCGGCCCGCCCTCGGCGGAAAACCTCTCCTGATGCCCTTAGCGCTGCTCGCCGCGGGGCGGCTGCGGGCGGGGCGGCTGCGGGCGGCGGTTGTCGCCTTCGCCGTCACGGGGGCCGACGCGGGGCTGGTCGCCGTCACGGGGGCCGACCTTGGGACGGTCGCCGTCACGTTCACGGGGTTCGCCGGGGCGGTCGCCGTCGGGGCGACGATTGTCAGGCTGCATGCGCCGGCGCATCTCCTCCTGGAACTTGCGCATCTTTTCGAGCAGGGGCTTCACTTCAGGGTCGGCCGCAATGGCGGCCCTCTCGACGGCCTCACGCTCGGCGCGCATGGCCTTCTCCATCTTCTCGCGGAGCTCCTTGAGGTCCTCGCGGGCCTCCTTCACATCGGGATCCTCATTGGCCTTCTGCATCGCCGCCTGGAGTCGGCGCTGCTCTTCGGGGGTGAGGGGCGGGCGGGGCTGTTCCGGGCGACGATCGTCATTGCGGAAATCTCCGCGGGGCTCGGGTCGGCGGCGGTTGTCGACTCCGGGCTGGTCGCCTTCCCGGGGGATGGATCGGCGAGGTTCATCTGCGGCAAGGACAGCCAAGGGGAGCAGGAGGATCAGGAGGTGTCGGGGCATGGTATGAATGTAACCCCCGTCTTAAGGGGTAGTTTCGGATTATTCCCTGATGAACGGGGGTGGCGATGGCGTGGGAAACCCTAAGCCTGCTGCCCGTGGCTTCTTGGGCAGGCCGTGCGCCGTGACGCAGGCGTCCGTCGCGCGGGCCCGATAGAAAAGTCTGGAGCGGCCGCCCGGGGGAGGATGATATGACCGCATCATGCCCCGATTGACCCCGCTCCTCCTGGCGCTGGCCGCCTTCGCCTCTGCCGCCGAACTCAAGGTGAACCGACTGTTCTCCGACCATGCCGTCCTCCAGGCCGGCGAGTCGGCCGTCTATGGCAAAGCCCGTCCCGGGGCCAAGGTCACCGTCACCCTCGGGGACGTCAGCGCCGAGGCCGTGGCGGGAACCGACGGCGTCTTCCGCACTTCGCTCAAGGGCCTCAAGCCGACCGAGCAGGGCGCCGAGCTCGTCATCGCTTCCGGCGACGAGAAGGTCGTGGCCCAGGATGTCATCGTCGGCGAAGTCTGGGTCGGCTCCGGTCAGTCCAACATGGACTGGGTCGTCAACGCCACGCACGACCTCAAGGATGCCGTCAGCCGCCCCGCGGACGCCGGCATCCGCATGTTCACCGTGGCTCGCGTGCCTTCGGCCGAGCCGGTCGAGGATGTCAAGGGCGGCGCCTGGACGCTCGCCGACCCCAAGTCCATCCCTGGCTTCTCCGCCTCCGCCTTCTATTTCGGACGTGAGCTGCGCGCCAACATCAAGCAGCCTGTCGGACTCATCGTCTCCTCCATCGGCGGCACCCGCGCCGAGGCCTGGGGCCCCAAGGGCATGTATGCCGCCGACCCCGAGGCGAGGGACTTCGACGCCAGGGAGGCGGCCGGCATCAAGGCCCGCGCCGAGAACCTCAAGAAGCTGCAGGAGCGCATCGCCAAGGAGAAGGACCCCAAGGCCCTCGCCAAGATGAAGCAGGACGCCGGCCGCCTCGGTCCCGTGTGGAGCAACGGTCCGCACATGAACTGGAACGGCATGGTCCACCCCTGGATCGGCCACAGCTTCCGCGGCGTCATCTGGTATCAGGGCGAGTCCAACGCCGGAGCTCCGGAGGCCTACCGGTGGGTGCTCGGCTCCGTGATCAAGTCTTGGCACAAGGCCTGGGGGCGCGAGTTCCCCTTCATCATTGTGCAGCTGCCCCGCTTCAGGGCCCGCAAGCCCGACGCCGTCGAAGACGGTGGCTGGCCCCGTATCCGTGAGTCCATGGAATGGATCGCGGACAACGTGCCGGGCGCGATGATGTCCGTTAACATCGACCTCGGGGAGGAGAAGGACATCCATCCCAAGGACAAGCTGCCCGTCGGCGAGCGTCTGGCCGCCGTCGCCCTTCAGCGCGTGTACAAGGCCCGCGAAGTCGGCGAAGCCCCCCGGGTCGTCCGCGCCGAGCGCGCTGGCGATGCCTGGAAGCTGACCTACGACCGCCCCGTCGCCATCCGCGGCGAAGGCAAGGGCTTCGGCCTGCTGAAGTCGGACGGCCAGTGGGCGCATGCCGCGGCCAAGGCCGACGGCAAGGTCGTGACCGTCTCCGCCGCCGGCGTGACCGAACCCAAGGAGGTCCGTTACGCCTGGGCCAACTTCCCCGAGGTGTGCGTCTATTCTGCCGGCAAGGATGGCCTCCCCGCCGGCCCCTGGCGGAGTTCCAAGTGAGCCGCCCGCGGTTGGCCTTCCTCTGGGCCTTTCTGGCCTCGGCGCTCTTCGCCGCGCCCGAGACCCCGGGCCTGCGCGTGGCCATCGCGGGACACAGTTTCCATGTCTGGACGGGCCCCGTCGTCGAGGAGCTCGCCAAGGCGGCCGGCATCGAAGGCCACCGGACGGTCGCCTCCTCCTTTATCGGCGGATCGCGCACCACGCAGCACTGGGACCTGCCCGATGAACGCAACAAGGTGAAGGCCGTGCTGAACGGGGGCGGTGCGGACGTGCTCACCCTGTCGCCCACCCTCGTGCCTGACGACGCCATCCTGAAGTTCGCCCAGCTCGGACTCGCCAAAAACGCCGGCATCAAGGTGACCGTCCAGCAGAGCTGGATCCCCTACGACGACCTGACCTTCTGGGTCGCGCGCAAGCGACCCGCCTCCGTCGACCGAGATTCCAGGACTCCGGACCAGCTGCGGGCTGCGCACGCCGACTATTTCAAGCTCGTGGATGCGGAGGTCCGGTCCGTGAACGCCAAGCTCGGCAAGGATGTCGTCCGGCTCGTGCCCGCCGGCTCGGCGGTGCTCGTCCTGCGGGAGAAAGTCGCGAAGGGCGAGGTGCCCGGCGTCGCCAAGCAGTCTCAACTCTTCAGCGACCCGCTCGGTCATCCCACCGAACCCATCAGGGCCCTGAACTCCTACTGTCATTTCGCGGTCATCTACGGGCGAAGCCCCGTCGGTCTTCCCGTACCGAAGGGGCTGCAGCGTGCGTCCGAGGCTCCGCGTCTCAACGCCCTGCTGCAGCAGATCGCCTGGGAGGCCGTGCAGTCGCATCCGCTGGCGGGCATCCCGCGGCAGAAGTGACCCGGGGCCCATGCGCAGGGCCGTCTGCATCGTCAATGTGGCCCGGGAGGGCGCTGGCCTGCTGGGGGACCTCGCGGAGGACGCAGGGCTGTCTCTGATCCAGGTCGAGTCCTGGAAAGGCGAGCGCTGGCCCGAGGACCTCGGGGTGGACGACCTTCTGTTGGTCATGGGCGGGCCCATGGGCGTGGCGGATATCGGCCGGCCGGGATTCGAATGGCTTGGCGAGGTCGCGGAGCTCCTGCGCTTCAGGCTCTCGGCCGATCAGCCGTGCATCGGCGTCTGTCTCGGCATGCAGCTGCTGGCGCATGCCGCCGGCGCTGCGGTCGCGCCGATGAGAGACGCCGCAGGTCATCCTGTCCGTGAGGTCGGCTGGGGCCCGGTCGAACTTGTCGGAACTTCGCCCATCCTGGCCGGACTCCCGCGGTCGATGGACGTCCTTCACTGGCACGGAGACGCCTGCGCCCTGCCGGAAGGTGCGCAGCTCCTGGCTTCCACCTCGGTTTGTCCTGTGCAGATGTTTTCGCTCGGACGGTCCGTCGGCATGCAGTTCCATCCCGAGGTGGACGGAGCCACCGCCTGCATCTGGGCCGCGGAGGACGCCGCGTTCGTGCGAGGTGCGAACGGCGACGACGGCGTGCAGGCCCTGCAGTCCGCCTCGCCGGCGGCGGCCGCCCGCACCCTCGCGACCAGACGACGCATGCTGGCCGGCATCCTGCGGTCCGTCCTGCGTCCCTGAGGGCTTGAAGAGAGTCCGGAGGCGGGTGAGCATGATGCAACCCCGATGAACCTCCGCGTCCTTGCCCTCGTCCTGCTGCTCGCCCCCCTGGCTTGCCTCGCCCAGGTGGCGAAGGGCGAGCCTACCGACGCCAAGGAGGCGGCCGCCAAGAAGGCGGCCCAGGACGCCTTGGTCGACGCCCGCTACGAGGCCTGGCTTGCCAAGCTGTCGCCCGAGGCGCTCGCCTGGGAGAAGGTCCTGCAGTCTCAGCTTGGCGGTTTCTACCTGCCCTTGCACAAGCGCGACAAGATCGCCGGCAAGTCGAACGCCTGGGACTTCGTAAAGGACGACCCCAAGCTCCCGCGCGTCCTGCTCATCGGCGACTCCGTCTCGCGTGGCTACACCCAGCCCGCCCGCAAGGCCCTGGCCGGCAAGGCCAATGTCCATCGCGCCCCCGCCAACTGCGGGCCCACCGCCTCCGGGCTCAAGAACCTCGAGGTCTGGCTCGGCGAAGGGAAGTGGGACGTCATCCATTTCAACTTCGGCATCCACGATCGGGCCACCCCGATCGCCGACTACCGTAAGCGCCTCGAGGAGATCGTCGTGCGCCTGAAGAAGACCGGCGCCCGGCTCGTCTGGGCCAGCACCACGCCCATTCCGGACAACCCTGCGCAGAAGCAGACCGCCGACTCGATCGTCGAACGCAACAAGGTCGCCGCCGAGGTGATGGCCGCGCACGGCGTGTCCGTGAACGACCTCTTTGGCGCGATGACTCCGCGCCTCGCCGAGTTTCAGCCGCCGTTGGACGTCCATTTCAAGGCCGCGGGCTACGACTTCCTCGGGGCCAAGGTGGCCGAGGCCGTGTTGGCCGCGAAGTGATTAGCCGCGCCGCGACGGAACACGCCTGCCGCGGCCGATAGGCGTTGCCCCGGAGCGCGCGACGAGGCATCAATGCCGCATGAGACTCGCCCCGGTCTTGTTCGGCCTTCTCGCCTGTTTGGCGGCCCTGCTGTCTGCCGCCGAACGCAGGCCCAACGTCGTCCTCATCCTGGTCGACGACTTCGGCTACGAGTGCGTCACGGCCGACGGCGGCCAGAGCTACCAGACCCCGGTGCTGGACCGCATGAGCCGCGAAGGGGTGCGTTTCGCCCGCTGCCATGTCCAGCCGCTATGCACCCCGACCCGCGCGGCCCTCATGACCGGCGTGGACAATTTCCGGAACTACACCCGCTTCGGCAACCTCGACCCTTCCCAGCGCACCTTCGCCAATCTCTTCCGCGGGGCGGGGTACGCCACCGCCGTGGTCGGCAAGTGGCAACTTGAAGGCGGGGCCGACGGCGTCAGGGCCTTCGGATTCGATGAGCACTGCCTCTGGCAGCTGGATCGACGTCCCAGTCGCTACCGGAACCCCGGCCTCGAGGTGAACGGACGTCATGTCGACTACGTGAAGGGCGAATACGGGCCGGATATGCTGAGCGACTACGCCGTCGACTTTATCGGCCGGATGAAGAACCGGCCTTTCATGCTCTACTACCCGATGGTGCTGACCCACGACCCCTTCGAGCCGACGCCCGTTTCCCCCGGCTACGGCGGCGCGGGCGGGGACAAGCAGGCGAACTTCCGGGACATGGTCGCCTACGCCGACAGGGTCATCGGGAAGGTCCTCGCCGCGCTGGACGCCGCCGGCGTCCGGGACGACACCCTCGTGATGGTCGTTGGCGACAACGGGACCGGCCGCCCGATCGTGTCGAAGTTCGAGGGTCGCGACTACCCTGGAGGGAAGGGCGGACGCACCGTCTCAGGCTCGCAAGTCCCCCTGCTCGTGCAGTGGCCCGGCCGTGCCGTCGCCGGGCGTGTCAGCGAAGGCCTTGTCTCGGCGGTGGACTTCCTGCCCACCCTCGCGGAGGCCTGCGGCATCGAGCAGACGGGAGGTCCCTCCGTCGACGGAGTCAGCTTCCTGGGCGAGGTGACCGGGAAGGGCCGCACGCCGCGGACCGCCATTCACTCATGGTATTCGCGCGAAGGCGGGACTCGGCCATCGCACCAGTCCGTCCTGGACGGACGGCACAAGCTCTATGCCGACGGATCCTTCTACGATGTCGTGACCGATCCTGAAGAGAGATCCCCGATCGCGGCCTCCGCCCAGACCGAGACGCAGGCGCGGGCGCGGACCGCCCTGGCCGCCGAGCTCGCCAAGTTCAGCGGCGACCGGCCGGCGTGGACGCTGGCCAAGGCGGGTCCTGGGGCCGCGGGGTCCGCCAGACCTGGCAAGAAGAAGGCCCGGTGACCTGCGCCTCAGTTGAGCCCGAGACCCGTCTCCTTCGCGAAGGCACGACGGAACGGGCCGATGAAACGGCCGTCCGGGGTGCTGTCCACGATGGCGAACGTGACCGAGCTGAAGGCGCCTTTGAAATCCTCCGTGAGCGCTCGATGGAAGAGACCTGCGATCAGGTTGCCGTCGTTGCCGAAGGCCCCGCAACCCCACGCGCCGAGCACCAGCGAGTCGTGTCCGTGGCATTGGGCGACGGAGAGCACCTTGCGGATCCGCGCCTCCATCACCGGAGCGATCTTCGGCTGATCAAGCCTTGGCACCTCCGTCGCCAGACAGGCCGCCGAAGTGATGATGCTGAGCGGCCAGGGGTCCGGGATCATGGCGTGATCATCGCCGCGGAACACCGGCACGTCCGGTGAATAGGACATCGCGTCCGTGTAGAGCGGGTCGTCGAGGGCGTGATGCAGCGCGTACATCGGCGACGAGACCAGGCATGCGTGCAGCGAGGAGGAGCGGCATAGGTACTCCTCCTGGGCGCGGGCGCCGCTGAGGAAGCCGCCGCCAGGCGAGGTCGCCGACGCGAAATTGAGCGCCGCCGGGGCCAGCCCCCGGGCCCGATGGCGGCGGGCGGCAGACAGCGTCGTCTCGTTGGTCACCTCGAACTCCGTGGCCGCGACGCCCGGACGGGGTTCCGCGTGGACGTGGCCGGGCGGGTAGTGCACCGTGCGCTCTACCGCCTGCCTGATCTCCGCGTCGATGATGACCTCGGTCCCGCCCTGGGGCAGCGCGTAGCGCCCGTGGCGGGCGACATGCACCGCCTCCTCGCCGAGCCTACGGGCGAGTTCCCTGGGGATCCTGACTTCGAAGGCGGACATCCCGTCATCCTACCCGGGGTCCGGAATGCCGCAACGTCTATGACAGGGGCCTACGTTGCCATCGCTGCGTGCCCGGGCATAAGAATTCTCATGAAATCATCTTCCGCCCCTCGCCCCCTGCGCATCCACTATTCGGAGGCCTTCTGTCTGCCCAGCGGCCCTGAGACCGTGACGAAGTCCCGGCTCGTGGCCCAGGCTGTCCGCCGCCATCTGCCCTCCGTCGAGATCGTCGCACCCGCGCCCGCCACCAAGGAGGAGCTCCTGGCCGTGCATGAAGCCTCTTACCTCGAGAAAGTCTTCGGCGCGGACGGCGGCAGCACCGCGTTGGGAGAGTGGTCCGAGCCCCTGCTGGCGAGCATCCTGGCCACCACCGGCGGCGTGCGTGACGCCGTGGACGAGGCCCTCCGGTCCGGGCGTTCCGGCAGCCTGTCCAGCGGGCTCCATCATGCCGGCCGAAGCTACGGCACGGGCTACTGCACCCTCAACGGGCTCGCTTTGGCCGTCGTGCGCGCATTGGAGCGTGTGCCGTCCGTCGGCGTGCTGGACTTGGACGCCCATTGCGGCGGCGGCACCGCGGACATCCTGGCCCAAGACCCGAGGGTCCGGCTCGTGGACGTCAGCGTCTCCTCCTTCGACCAGTGGACCCCGTCCGATCCGCGCCGCCACCACCTGCGGATCGTCAAGCGCCCCGACCAGTACCTCGAGGCCGTAGACGAAGCCTTGGGCCGGCTGGAAGGGGTCTCCTTCCTCATCTACAACGCAGGCATGGACGCTCATGGCGAAGCAGGCGGGCTCGAAGGCGTCGACACTGCGATCATCCGGGAACGGGAGCGACGCGTCGTCGCCTGGGCCGAGTCGCGTCACGTCCCGGTCATCTTCGCCCTCGCCGGCGGCTACCGTTGGGCCGGACTCACCTTGGAGCAGGTGGCCGACCTCCACCTTGAGACCGTGAAGGCCTTCGCCGCCTGAGCTCAGGCGGGCGGAACCTCGAGGGCCTTCAGTCGGTGCGAGCCCTGACCGTCCGGAATGACCAGGAAAAGCGCGCAGGACTGCGTCTGGGCCAGTGCGATCATCCTGGGCCAGTGCGTCTCCTCGATGCCGGCGATGATGAAGACCGCCCCGTCGGGCGTCCCTTCGATCGTGACCCCCTTGTGCGTCAGCGAGAATTCCGCCGCAAACCAGCGGCCCAGCTGCTTGGCCAGCATGCGCAGGTCGGAGACGCCCGGTTCGACCTTGGAGGCGTCGACCAGGGCCGCGAGCGGGAACGCGAACGTATGAAACCTTCCTTCCATGCCCTCAGGCCTGCCGGATCAGGTCGGCCGTGGCCGGGATGTCCGAGATGATCTGCTCGGGGTCCGGGCCGACGCCTACGTAGCGCAGGTTGGGCAGCGAGGACGGCGACCCGTCCCGGGAGGCCAGGCGGATGATTTCCCTGACCGTGAAAGCCACGTAGCGGCGGGCGGCGGCGGGGAGAGCGGCGAACGACCTGACTTTCGAAATGTCCTCCGTCCAGCCGGGAAGCGTCGCGTAGACCGGACGCAGGCCGCGGCGCACCGCGTCGTTGCGCGGGACCCCGGAGGAGACCTTGCCGGAAGCGTCGGCGTAGCCCGTGCACAGCAGCAGGTCGCCGCCCTTCCAGGGGCCGTGCGGCGACAGCGCGTCGAGCTTGTTGATGACCAGGTCGTCGAAGCCGCCGTAGCGGAGTGCGTCGGCCTTCTCCACCAGGTCGGACCAGCCCACCATGCGCTGCCGGCCGGTGCTGGTGCCGAACTCGAGCTTCGCGAGCGCGTCGCGGAGCGGATGGCCCTCGGGCATCTGGGTCAGGAAGACGTGCGTCCCGACCTTGGTGTCGTAGGCCTTGCAGCAGCCCACCGTATGCACCGTCTGCACCGGGATACCCGCCGACTGGAAGAATTCCGGCACGTAGGTGTGGGAGGCCGTGACGTTCGGGGCGAAGCCCGCGCGCTTGTCGAGCCAGTAGGCCTGGCCGAACTCGCCCAGCACCGAGCGGCCGGCGGCGAGGTCGCCGAGCACCCGTTCGCGGACGTCGCCCACGCACCCGGCGAGGCGGGAGCCCGCCTCCCACCAGCAGCGGAGCACGGCCTCATGGTCGAACGTGAAGGGCTCCTTGCCGGCGAAGCGCGTGAAATCGAATTCCGATGCCGGGAACACCCCGGCGTCGATCGCGGCCTGGTTGGCGCGCTGCTCCGCCTCGGTCAGGCGGACGAAGAGGGCGGACCATTTCTCCGGCGCCAGCCGGCAGACGTCCCGCACCGTGGCGGCGGCCCGGTCGAGGCGGGCGGACAGCCTTGCGGCGTACTCCGCACGGTCGGCGAGGAACTCGGCGAAATGCATCTGGAACTGCCCGACCTCGTCGGCGTAGGCGGGCGTGATGCCGCGTCCCGTGGAGCCGCGCGGTTCCTGCCCCAGCCGGACGACCCGGTAGTCCTCCCAGGCCAGGTCGAGGACGCGGTGCGCGATGTCGCTCACCATGCAGCGCTCGTCGACGAGGAGACGCGAGAGCACGGGCAGCCCCGCCCGCTCCAGCGGCAGGGCCTCCCACAGGGCCTTGCGCGGGTCGGCGACCACCCCTGCGCCGAGCGCCAGGCAAGGCACGTCGCGCTCGGCGACGCCGCCCGGGAGGAGGTTGAGCTTGAGTCCGGCGACCGTGTGTCCCGAGTTCGCCCCGCCGTTGACCTTGATGACCGTGCCGACGGCGTCGCGCCGCCCGGTGGAGGCCTGGAGTTCGCGGACGATCTCGGGGATGAGGCGTCCCTTGCCTTCGTCGCCCATGCTGATGCCGACGTCGGCGATGAGACGGCTGCGGAAAGGGGTGAGTGCCATGGGCAGGGGAGGGCGTCGGCGTGTCGCGCCGTTCGCGGGCCGGGTCAGGTCCTGGGTTTAGGCGCCCTTCTGGCGCTCGTAGAAGTCGTTGATCTTCTTGGCCACGTCGCGGAAGCCCGAATCGGCCATGTAGATGACCTTGTACTCGTCGACGGACTCCTTCGCCTTGCCCATCTTCTCGTAGGCGAGGCCAAGCTCGTAGATGACCTCCTTCTTCAGGTCGTTCATGACCTGGATCTCCCCCTTGGCCGAGGTGAGCTGCTCGACCGCGAGGTCGAACTTGCCCGAGACCACGAAGGCCCGGCCGATGGCGAGGAGCGACGGCTGGCGGAACTTCGGATTGCGCTGCGCGTACTGCAGCTGCTGGACCGCGTCGTCGGTTCGTCCGGCGGCGAGAAGCAGGACGCCGTATTCGTAGCGGAAGGAGTAGTCGTTGGGATAGCGGTCGACGAGGCTGGCAGCGGTGCGGATGCGGTAGTCGGCGAGCTCGGCTTCGTTGGCCGCGAGCTCGGCCTGGGCGGCGGCGTCGGCCGGGGCGGCGGCGACACGTTCGCGGATCTGCCGGGAACGGGCCTCGTAGCGCTGCACGACGAGGTCGGTCTCCTGCCGTTCGAGCGAGGTGTCGGCCTTGCCCAGGGTCGTCATGCGGCCGCGCTGGAGCCAGGCGATCGCGTTGTCGAGGTCGCCGATGGCGATGAACTGCCGGACGATGTCGCGGTAGAGGTCGATGCTGTCGGGCTGCTCCTGCAGCTTCTGCGCGAGGAGGGCGATCTGCTCGGCGGCGGTCGAAGCGTCGGTCACCTTGCGGGCGGCCTGCTCGAGCCGGAGCGCCTCCTCCTTGTCCTTAAGCTTGGACTGGAAGTCGCCCTTGTCCTCCCAGTTGCCCTTCTTCATGGTCTTGCTGACCGAGGCGCGTCGGACGGCTTCCTGGAGGTCCCCGTTGCCCGGGAAGAGCTTGAGGCCCGCGTCGGCGGCATGAAGGGCGTTGTCGTAGTCGCCGCCGGCGATCCAGGTGTTGGCGAGGTCGACGTAGTGCTGGACCTCCTTGGGCTCGTTGGCGGCCAGCTCCTCGTAGGCGAAGGCGGCGAGGGCGTGGAACTCCAGCTTGGCGGCGGCGAGGGCGATGGTCCGGTTGGCGTTCGCATCGGTCGGCTTCTTGGCCAGGGCGGCCTCCGCCTGGTTGATCGCCCCGACAGGGTCTGCTTCGATGGCCTTCGCTATCTTTCCGGAGGTCAAGGCGCCCACCACGCCGTCGAAGAGCCCCTTGCGGGTGCCATGCACCGCCTTCTGGGCCTGACGGAGGGACCGGCGCACCTCGACGCATCCGGGATTCCGGGCCAGGATTCCGGTCAGGATTTCGACCGCATACTGGGGATTGGACCGGATCTGCTGGTCGGCCATGGCCACCTGCTTCTGAAGTCGGGGGTCGAGCTCGTTAAGGGCTACTTTTTTCATGAACAAAGGGTCGGGAAGGACCGGAAGAAAGTGAGCGTCCCCGGCAGGGGGGTCAATCCCTCCTTGACCCTTGAGGCCGGAGGTGCCGGCGCAAAGCCGCCCTGAGGGGGGCGGCCACGATCCGCCCCACGCAGTCCGGACTGCCGCAGTGGCAGGGATGGGCCATGGCCTCGGCTAGGTTGAACCCGTAGTCGAAGGTGATCTCCTCGCCGGCTTCGACCCTTCTCGCCGCGGTCAGCCAGGCTTCGCGGGTCTCGTCGTGCCAGACGAGGACGGCGTTGGGGCGGCAGGAGTGGTTGGCCCAGCGCGCGGGATTGTCACCCCCGGAACCGTCGAGCCAAAGGCCGGGCCTGATCTCGAGGTCGAAGACGGGCGCTCCCCGCGCGCGCGAGGGAGCGTAGACCGGCCGGCCGAGATAAGGCGCGATCCTCTGGCCGGCCTCGAACGTCAGCGTCGCGAACAGCCCGAAGCCCGAGACAGGGGAGGGGCGGCTCTCGTAACCGCCGTTCATCACGACTCCGGCCGAAGGTCGCGTGTCATCAGGGCCGTCACTCCGGCGCGAGGGTCCAGCCCGTCGTACATGATGGCGTGCAGGCAGAAGAGGATCGGCGCCTCGATGCCGCGGGACTTGGCGAGGCGCGTGAGCGTCTCGGTGGCGCGGTGGCCCTCGACCGCCTCCTTGCGGGAGACGAGTCCTGCCAGCGTCTGCTTCGCATCCCTGGCGAGTTCCTCGCCCAGCGCGCGGTTGCGGCTCCAGGGGCCATGGGCTGTGGCCATGAGGTCCCCGACCCCGCCGAGTCCGAGGAAGGTCTCCGTCCGGCCGCCCACGGCCTGTCCGAGGCGGATCATCTCTTGCAGCCCGCGCGTGAGGAGCGCGGCCTTGGCGTTCGAACCCAGGCCGAGTCCGTCGCACAGGCCGGCGCCGACGGCGTAGACGTTCTTGATCGTGCCGCCGATCTCGACCCCGGCGACGTCGGGGGAGGTGTAGACCCTCATCGAGGGGCCGCTGACGGCAGCCTGGACTGCGCGGAGCAGGGAGTCTTCGGCCTGTGCGGCCAGTACCAGGGCCGTGGGCAGGCCTCGTGCGACTTCGTCCGCGTTGCTGGGGCCGCTGAGGGTGCCCACCGGCACGTCGCCGAAAGCCTCCGCGATCAGCTCGCTGGGCCGTCTGAGCGAGGCCTGGTCCAGCCCCTTGATGAGAGAAATGGCCATGCGCGGCCGGGCGGACCGGGCGGCCGGACCGATGGATGCGAGCAGCTCGGGCAGGCCCTTCGAGGGGCAGGCCAGAAAGACCAGGTCGGCGTCCATCAGGGCGGGCGCGGCCTCCATCCCGATCTGCATGCTCTCGTCGAGCCGCCGGCCCGGGAGATAGTCCTTGTTCTCCCGCTGGTCCGAGATCGCCAACGCGTGCTCGAGTCTCCGGGGGACGAGCGTGACCGTGTGTCTCTGACGGCAGAGATGGATGGCCATGGCCGTACCCCACGCTCCGGCTCCGAAAATGACGCAGTTCATCGGGAAGAGGGGCGGCGGACCTTGGCGGCCCAGCGACGCACGGCGGCCACGGCCTCGCGGTGCAGCCGGGCTTCCGGCCGGGCGAAGGGCGGAGGCTCGGGGGTGAGGCCGAGCAGGTCGTGGATGACGAGCACCTGCCCGTCGCAGCCCCTGCCGGATCCGATGCCGACGGTAGGGGCCTTCACCGCCGCGGTGACGCTGGGCATGAAGGACGGTTCGACACACTCCACGACCATCGAAAACACGCCGGCGTCGTCGATCGCCCGGGCGTCCGCGATCAGCTGGGAACGCTCCCCGGGGGTGAGTCCTTGCCGACGCAGGCCCCTGGCCCGGGAGCGTTGAGGCATCAGGCCGACATGCCCCATGATGGGCACGCCGGCGTCGACCAGCCGGCGGATGACCGGAGCCAGGGAGGTCCCGCCCTCGATTTTGACCGCCTGGGCGCCGCCGTCCTGGAGGAGCCTGCGGCAGGCGTTCAAGACCTTGGAGAAGCTGTCATGGCCGACTCCAAAGGGCAGGTCGGCCACCACCAGCCGGTCGCGGACCGTCCTGGAGACCGCCGCCGTGTGGTGGATCATCATGTCCAGGGTGACTCCGACGGTGTCAGGCAGCCCGAGGACGACCGTGCCCAGGGAGTCCCCCACCAGGAGGAGGTCAGCCCCGCCCTCGGCGGCCATCCGGGCCGTGGCGGCGTCGTAGGCCGTGAGGCAAACGAGAGGCCGCACCCCTTTGAGGGCGCGGACGGACCGGGCAGTGGTCTTCACGTCGATGGAACTACCCGCGCATCCTTCGCTTGTAAAGCGTCTGCGAGAGGGTCATAAAAAAACGATGGTCCGATTGCTCGACACCCGCCGATGGAGGCGCCGCGATTACCGCGAGGGTGCTTACGTTCATCGGGACCTGTCGGAGCAGACCCGTCTTCCTTGGAATGTCAGGCTGCGCCTGACGGTGTTCTCCGACAATGGTGTCAACCATGCCGACGCGGATGACGCCGGAGCTTCGGTGCGCCGCCGCCGCCTCCTCGCGGCCCTGCTGGCCCTGGCGGTCGGGTGGTTCCTTGCCCGGAGCGTGACCGTCTGGGGCTTCTTCGACTGAGCCTGGTTCAGTCCGCGGCCGGGAAGCCGTGCAGTTCGATGCCGAGTTCCTTCGCGCGGGCGATCACCGCGGGACGGTCGAGCATGAGGACGCCGTCCGTCTCGAGCGTGGCTCGCATCACCTTGCCCTCGGCCATGCTTTCCAGTGTCTTCAGTCCGAAGCAGGGGACGTCGAAGCGCCAGTCCTGCCCGTGCTTCGAAGTCTTGACGAGCAGCATCTCCTTGCCGCCGGTGGCCGAGCAACGACGCAGCATGTTGTCGGTGCCCTCGAAGGCTTCGACCGCGATGACGGTGCCTCTGGCCGTGACGACCGATTGGCCGACGTCGAGCCGGGCCATCTCCCGTGCCATGCGGACGCCGAATTCGACTTCGTCGGCGTCGGCCCCGAAGCTGCGTCCCGTCATGCAGCCGGCTGAAGCCAGGTGGTCGTCGAGGAATACGCGGGCGTCGAGCATGCGCACGCCGACGGATTCAATCTCGGCGGACACCGCGCCGAAGATCGTCTCGGCGTTGCGCCGCTTGAGCCGGGCCATCAGCGCGATCAGTTTCAGGTCGGGTATCATGCCCGAGAACAGCTTACGCGGCGTAATCTGGCCGGCCATCACCGCGCCTGCGGCACCGAGGTCGGTCAGCGCCTCTAGCAGCGCGCCCAGCTTGCCGACGGCCACGGATCGGCTGCGGGAGGGAGGGAAGGAGCCGAGCAGGGCTGGATCGGTCTCGTCCTCGAAGGCCACGAGCACGATGTCGGCACCCCTGGCCCGGGCGGATTCCGCGAGCAGCGCGGGGTAACGTCCCTTGCCGGCGATGATGGCCACGGTCCGACCGGGACCGAAGTCGTCGGGGAGGAAGCGTGAGGCCGGCGCCATGGCTCATACTCAGCCCGGTCCCCATCCGGGGACAAGCCTGCTTTGGGTTGCCACGGCGGCCGACTGGACAAGATGAAGCCTGATGTCCGGGACGATCGGCATTCTCGGCGGAACCTTCGACCCGCCGCACCTCGGTCATCTCGCCGTGGCGGACGCCGCGCGCCACGCGCTCGGCCTCGACGTCGTGCTCGTCGTCCCCGCCGGACGGGCGCCGCTGCGCGACGCGCCTCCGCTGGCTTCGGACAGCGAACGTGTCGCGCTGACCTCGCTCGCCTTCGCGGATCGCCCTTGGGCGCGCGTCGATGCGCGGGAGGTGCGTCGCGGCGGCACCAGCTGGTCCGTCGACACCGCGCGCGAGGTCGCCGCGGAGAATCCTGGCGCACGCCTGATCTGGATCCTTGGCTCCGACCAGCTCCTCAAGCTCGACCGTTGGAGGGACGTCGCCGAGCTCTGTCGGCTGGTGGAGTTCGCCGTCCTTGCGCGCGACGGCCTCGGCGTCGAGCCGCCGGCGGGCCTGCGGGGGCTGGCGAGGGTCATCCCGCTGCGGGCTCCCGAGGCGCCGTGGTCGTCGACCGCCATCCGTTCCGGACTGAAGGCCGGGGGGGCGCCCGGAAACGGCTTGCCCCCGGCCGTGGCGGCACTCATCGAGGAGCGCGGTCTCTACCGCGCCTGAAGATGCCGCCTGCCAAGAAAAAACCCTCCGCCCGCAAGCCCGCGGCTCGGAAGCCCGTCAAGAAGAAGCCCGCCCGCCCGTCCGTCGTCCGGACGGCCCGCAAGCCCGCCGTTCCCCGGGCCCGCGGACGTTCCTCCGCCGTCACACGGCGTGACGAAGGCAGGATTCCCGCTCCTCCGCCCTATGTGGTGGCGGCCGTGCGCGCCCTGGACGACAAGAAGGGGGAGGCCATCCGCGTGCTTCGTCTCGGCCAGCTCTCTTCCGTGGCTGATTGGCTGATCGTCTGCACCGGCACCTCCGAGCCCCATCTGAGGGCCCTGCGCATCGAACTGGAGCGGTCGCTTGAGGAGGCCGGTTCCCGCCCTCGCGGCGTGGAGTCGCACAAGGACAGCGGTTGGACCGTCGTCGACGCCTTCGACGCGGTCATCCACATCTTCCGCGAGGACGTCCGTCGCGACTACGCGCTCGAATCCCTTTGGAAGGACGGGTTGGACGTCCCGGTGGCCGCGATTCTGAAGACCTGAATCACCGGCTGGTGGTAGCGGGCGGGATCGAACCGCCGACCTAGGGCTTATGAGTCCCTCGCTCTAACCAACTGAGCTACGCTACCGATCGCCGGAGGCGGAGTCCACCTTCGGCCCGCCCGTCCGTCAAGCCATTAGAGGCTCAGACGCCGCCCTTGAGGAACCAGAACATCACCAGCCAGAAGGCGAGCCCGAGGCCAGCCAGCATCACGGAGAGGCGGGCCTGGGCTTGGCGCAGATCGCCCAGGCCCTCCTGGTCCAGCAGCTGGCCGACGCGACGCACCATCGCGACGGGGATCAGGCAGCCTGCGATGGCGCAGAACGAGAGCAGCACGTAGCGGGAGATCGGCTGCATGCCGGGCACGGCCTGCACCAGCATCCAGACCAGAAGGCCGAAGGCCGGCGGGAGAAGGAAAGTGGAGCCGCACCAGAGGTAGCCCTCGCGCACGGCGCGCTCGATGGAATCGTCGGTGCGTACGCGCGCCTCCTCGGCGCGATCCTCGGGCTCCGGCGAAGCCGGGCGTGCATGGGCGCGCTGCTCGGCGCGTCCGTCGTCGAGAGTCGCGCGCCGGGGCTTCATGAACTCCCGCACGGTGATCCAGCGTCCGTCCGATTCGACCGCATGGACCAGGCTGATCTCTCCCGCGCGGAGCATGTCCTGGATGCGGGAGGGTTCGAAGGGGCCGGTGACGGTTCCCTTCCAGCGGATGCGATGCGCGCCTGCGGAGCCCATGGTTCAGATGTCTCTCCCCTGGAGGATCGACTCCCATCCGCCTGGGGGCGCGGTGATGCCCTCGGAGCCCGCGGCCTTCGCGGCCTCCTCGATCGAGCCCGGCATGCGGAGCAGGGGGGTGTACGGGGCCGGGTCGGCCACCCGCTCAGGATCGCCTCGCCAGTCGGTGCGGAAGAGGAGGGCCGGTCGTCCGTCGCGGTCCAGGCCGTAGATGCCCTCGCCCGCGGGCTTCTCCCTGAGGAAGGGTCGCCCGTCCCCGCCGACATGGCCGGCGAAAACGGCCTGTCTCGCGCGCAGCGCCCCGATGAGCGTCCGCCAGAATGCCGCCTCCTGCGCGTATCCGGGTCCGGTGCTGCGCACCAGCGCGACCGTGAGGTCGGGTATCGAGGCCGCCCAGCGTTCGCGGAACAGGAAGTCGTGCTGGCTCACCGCGTTCTGGGTGATGCGCCGGAGCTGCTCGGCGTCGCGCTGCGCCGACGGGGAGTAGGGCAGGCCCCATTCGTTCGGACGCAGGGCGGCCGCCTTGAAGAGCTCCTGCATCTGCCATGCGCGCAGCTCCACCGGAGCCTTGTCCGAGCGACGCACTAGGTCGAGCGTGCGGAGGATGGGCGCCGTCGGCCGTCCGTTCTCATCCACGAGCCTGGCGAAGAGCCGGAGGTGGGACGCCTCGGCGACCGGGCCCTCGTCCGTCAGGAAGTCGCCGACCTTGACGTCGTTGTTGAACTCGATGCGTTTCCAGGTCCCCCGCACGACCGCTCCCTCGGCCGTCAGCTCGTCGGCGGAGGTCACGTATTCGGTGCCGCCGTTGACGGGGTTGCGCTGCGTCATGGGCTGACCCACGACGATGAGCTGACGCGTCGGTCCGCGGCCCTTCGACGGGTCGTGGTACACGAGGCGGAGCCGCCGGAGATTGCGGGTGATTGTATCGTCCCCGATCTTCTTGAGCATCGCCACCTCGGCCTCGGTCGCACTGGCGGGGAGGAACACCCCGTTGGAGTCGGCCGTGGCGGCGGCGTCCCACATGGCGGCCACCCGCGGGGCGAGCGCCGCCCGCGGAATCTCGCGCAACGACGGCGCCGCGGCCGTGACGGTCTCCGCCCGGCGGCGGAGTTCGGATTTGGGATCGGCCGCCCGCTGGATGCCCTCGAGCGCCGACAGATATCCCCGGAGGTCCGAGGCGCCTTCGAGCGCGCGTCGGATCTCGATGTCCCGTCGTTCGTCGCCCAGGCGGGCCGAGGCGCGGTCCGCCTCGGCTGCAAGGGCGTCGAGCTTCGTGTCGCCGGCCTCCGTGAGCAGCCGGATGAGCGTGCGCATGCGGTCGAGGGCGGAGACCGCCGCGCGCGCGTCCGCCGCCTTCTCGCCCTCGCCCAGCGCGACCTTGAGGGCCGTCGCCTGCGCGGCCAGCTCGGCGCGCGCCTGGTCCAGCGCGCGCGCGCACTCTCCCGCTAGCGCGCCCGGGTTGGGGAAATCCTTGTCGAGCGACTCGCGGGCGGCGGCGCCCGCCTCCTCGAGGCGAGTTAGGTATGCGCGCAGCCTGCGGTCGACTTTGGCTGCGTCCGCGGCCTTGACGCCGGAGGCGCGTACGTCCCGCAGGTAGGCGGCGTCCTCGTGCAGCGCGGCGTCGGCCTTGCGGTTGGCCTCCATCGCGGCGCGGAGCTTCGCGACCTCCTCGCCGGTGGCGCCGCCCGTTCCGCCCAGCGAATCGAGCGCCTTGGCCGCGCCCGCGTGATCCCAGCGGGCCACGAGTGCGCGGGCTTCGTCCAATCTCTCCTCCGAGCGCCGTGACTCCCCCTGTCTCTGGTTCCACCACACGGCGCCCGCGCCGACGACCAGCAGGGCCGCGACCCATCCCGTGAGCAGCAGCGTGTAACGGCGGCTGAGCCGTGACCTGGCCCTTTGCCGGAGCGTGCGCGCCTCGCGCCGCGAGCCCTCCTCGAGCCGCTCCTCGAAGGGTTCGGAGCGTTCAAGCCAGGAGCCGAGCCGGGCCAGGAGCGCGGCGGGGCTCGCGCCGCGGGCCGAATCCTCGCGCAGCCTCTCCAGTTCCTCCGTGAGGTCCTGGATGTTGGCGCGGGCGGCGGCCTCCGCGGCGGCCTCCGCGGCCAGTTGCCCCGCCCACGCCTCGATCTCGTCGATGTCCTCTCCCGCGGCCCCGAGATGGTGATCCCGTTCGAGGGCTCGGAGCCGTGGAAGGGCGGAGGCGCAGGACTCCCAGTCCCCGGCGTGGCGGGCGATGCGGATCTCGTCGGCTAGGGTGGACGCCTGCTCGGCCGCACGGAGCCTGAGCCAGGCCTGACGGAGCCTCAGGGCTTCCTCCCAGCGCGGCTCGCCGGCCAGGTCTCCCGCGCCGAAGCGCTCCATCCTGTCCATCAGGGCCACGGCCCCGGCTTCCCGGCTGGCCGAGAAATCGGTGCCGACCTTCACTAGGGCGTCGCGGAGGAACTTGGCCGAGAGCCGTCCCAGCTCCAGCCGGGCGTTGGGGTCGTCGGGATTGATGCGCACGATGGAGCGCAGCACTTCGAGGGCGCGTTCATCGTCTCGGCGGCGAATCGCCTCCCGGTAGTCCCGGTAGAGCGGGTGGCTCTCCCCGATCGCCCGGCCGTACAGCCCCTCCGTCAGCATGAGCTGGCGGTCGTCGAAGTGGAATCCCGCCGGCAGCCCGTGTTCGCGGCAGAAGCCGTGCCAGCGCTCGGCGTCGGCGAAGCTGAGATGGGCGCAGAGGCCGAGCAGGTCGGGCTCCGCTTCGGCCGACTGGAACGCCGCATGCTCGTCGCCCGCGCCGATCAGCGTCGCGCACTGCTCGAGCCTCTCCCGGGCGCGTGCGCAGAGCGCGGCGTATTCCGACGCCAGGGCGCGGGACTCAAGGTCGGGAAGCCCCAGTTCGAGCTGTAGGCGGATTCTCGCGATGAGCCGTTCGGGGGACACTTTCAGCGGAATTCGAGAAGCGTCGGTCCGACCTGTCCCCGTGCGTCGACGGCGCGGAGGGTCCAGGGCGAGCCTGCGCCGACCGTGTCGCCCGCCTCGAGCAACCGTCGGCGTGCGGCGAGCGACTCCGTGGAGGGGGCGGCGGGTCCGCTCATGCGTTCGAGCCTGATCAGGTCGGTCTCAAGCAGGGAGCGCGTGGCGCGGATGGAGGGCAAGTCACGGTCGGGGAACTCGTGGCCCGAAGGGTACAGCCCCACGCCGCCGCCGGGCATGACGAAGGCGTTGAGTGCCTGCTCGGCCCAGGGGGCGGCGCGGACCGTCCCGGTGTCCGGATCCTTCATCAGTGCGCTCTGCCCAAGGTCCAGCGGCGCCACCGCCGTGGGCGAGCCGATCAGCGCGAAGACCCGGCGTTCTCCGCCGGGAAGCTCGACCTCCAGCATTCGGTTGGCGTCCTGCTGCGAGCCGCGTCCGTCCGGGAAGGCCAGCGTCACGCTGCGCGCCCTCGCGCCGATGCCGATCGTTATGGGGGAAAGCCCGCCCGGCTCCGGCCTCGCCTCGATCCATTCTGCCTCGCCCCCCTTGCGGATTTCGCCGCCGATGAACTTCGTCTGGTCCCTGCGGTGGAAGCCTTCGAACGGCGTCACCCGAAGGCGGACGTCGACCGTGCGGCTGCGGGTCACCCCCGTCGAAGCGATGAGGGCGGCGAACACTTCGGCCGAGGCGGGGTTGAGCTGGAGCTCGGCCTGGGAAGGCGCGTTCGGTCCGGAGGAGGCGACGGTCCAGGTTCCGATGATCAAGGTGATCGGGCGGACTTCGATGGCGGCGGCGATTCGGAGCTTGGCCACCACGGCCTCGAGGCCTTTCCAGGCGGCATCCTTGGGCGTCTCCAGCTCCTCGCCCACGCTGACGGCCTCGAGGGCGGAGCGAAGCAGCTCGGCCGCGTGCGCTGGCCCGCGGCGATCAAGTTCGGCGGACAGCCGACGGGCCGTGCCCTCGGCGAACTTGGAGCGCAACCGGGGGAGGTGCTGCGTGGCGTGGCGCCGTGTGAATTCGGGCGACAGACGTGCGCTCTGCAGCCACAGCCGGGCGGCGTCGACATACTCCTCGCGCGCCATCAGGCCCTCGATCTCGCTGAGCGCGTTGTTGGCCCGGATGATCTCGTCGGCTTTGGCGATCTCTTCGGGGGTGGGAGCGCGCGGCGGGGGCGGCGGCGGGGGCGGAGGAGGCGCCTCCGGGGTGCGGAAATAGGCGATGCCAAGGCCGATCGCCACGAGCGTGAGCACGGCCACGATTCCGATGAGGGCGCCCGGGCCCCCGGCGCCCTTGGCGGGGCGGGTTCTCGCCTCGCGGACGGCTCCGGCGGAGGACTGGGGCCCGCCCATGGCCGCGGCGCGCGCCGCGGCGCCGGTCGGAGCGGGCAGGTTGGCGGCCTTGGCCAGGTCGAGTTCGTCCACGCGTCCCGGGATGCGCCCCACGCACCAGTCGAAGCCGTCTCCCCCGGTCACGCCCGTGTCCGTCGTGAAGGAGGCTGACCATGCGCCATCTCCGAGCAGGGCGGCGGATTCCGCGAGCAGCCGCAATGTCTTCGTCGTCGGTGGCGCGTTGACCAGGCAGACCGGAGCCGGGGAAGCGTCCTTCACCAGCCAGGCGGCCTTGGAGCCCGTGCCTGTGATTTCGCGCCAGGTGAGCGCAGGTGAAAGCGGGGCGGCCTTTTCGAGCACGAGCGGCTTCTCAGGTGAATCCATCCATGCCGGCCGGTCCGTCCACACGTCCTTCCAACCTTTCCACCGAAGCGCCAGGGAGGCGGCCGGCGGGAGCACTGCGGCCTCCTCCGAGGTGAAGGCCAGGTGATGGGCGAGGCGGTTGTCGCGACTCGTGTAGTCAAGCCCCCGGGCAACGAAGCGCGACAGCACGTGCCAGCGCTTTCCTGAGGCCTCGAGGGTGCGGCAGGTGAAGGTCTCCCCCTCCGCGGCGGCGTGGGGCGTTCCAAGGGATTCCAGCAGTTGCACTAGGCGGTCGGGCATCTCCCGGTGGCGGGCGACGGTGCAGAAACCGGAGCGACCGCCGGCGAGGCCCTGCGGAGCGGAGGTGAAGATGAGTTGCAGGGGCATGGTCAGCGGGCCGCAGGCATGAGCTCGGGCGAGGCGAGTTGCAGCAGCCAGTAGACCGGCTCCTGCACGTGCGCGGGTGAGAGACGGAGCGGGTCGGGCGCGATGCGCCCCCGATTGGGGCCGGACTCGATCGTCACCGGACAGTGCCCGAACGAGGTCACCGCGAAGTAGCGCAGCTCCGAGGCCAGCGATTCGGCCGAAGCCACGAGCCCCGGGCAGAGCTCGACGAGGACCTGGCGGACTCGGTCCGAATTACGGTCGAGCGCGGCGAGGTCGAGTCCTCCCTCGCGGACCACCGACTCGAGCGGCGAGGGCAGGAGATGGGCCCAGGTGTCGCATTTGCCGACGACGAAGGCGAGCGGCGTGGCGACGCGCTGCTCGTGGGAGAGCCCCAGCACCCGCTTGATGCGCGTCTCCATCTCCGCGAGGATCGTGTCCTGCTGGTCGACGCGCCCGCGCATGGTGAGCTGGGGGTCCTCGATTCCGACCAGCCGGGACTTGAAGCGGGCGTTGGCGGTGGGGTCGAAGAGGAAGACGAGGCCGGAGGACGTCGCCACGTGCATGGCTCCGGGCGAGTCGTGGATGTCGATGCCCGGCTCGAAGTGTTCCCCGGCGTTGTCGTAGAAGATGACCGAGTTCTCCCGCATACGCTCGCCGGGCCGGCCGATCGAGTAGATGAAGGGGCGGGGCAGCGACACCATCTTGCCCAGCCGGGGGAGCTTCTCGTAGGTGGCCCCTTCGAGCGCCGTCTTGCCGAGCAGGGCGTCCTCCGGGGTCGTGGCGGAGAAGAGCGTGCTGCGCATCTGGTTGAGCAGGATGTTGCCCGTCGGATCGCCGTCCCGGAAGGAAAGCCCGAAGTCCATGGGAAGCTTCTCCTGCAGCACCTTGGTCAGCACCGCGAGGTAGTAGGACTTTCCGGAGCTCGGCGCCCCGATGACCGAGATGATGCGATGGGGGAGCTCAAGGTAGCCCGGTGGGAGCTGTCGTCTGCAGTGGGGGCAGGCGATGTCCGTGCAGGCGAGTCCCTTGGGGTCGAGGGCGAGCCCCTGGTCGTTGAAGCGCGTCGGGTGGAAACGCAGGCGGGCGTCCGAGCCGAGCACGGGGTCCCCCCGCAGGTCCTCGTGCACCGCCACGCTCAGGGCGTCCCCGGTGTCGAAGCGCGTCCAGCAGACCGGGCAGACGTGCGCGCCCTTGTTCTGTTCAGCGGCGAGAACGGGAGCGGCGCGGGGCTCCGGTGGGGCCGCGGGGGAGAGCAGGGGAGCGGCCAGCGAGAGACTGAATCCGACCTCCAGGCCGGCCGGCGTGCAGGCGAGCGTGTCCGGGGCGCGTCCGATGGCCCCCGCGCGGTCCAGCAACTCTCCATGCGGTCCCTCCGTCACGAGTTCGCCCGAGGCGGAGTCGAACAGCATCCAGCGCGAGCACTCCGCGTCGTCGATGGTGGTGTCGGATTCCGGTGCCAGTACGAGCAGGGCCTCGGCGGTCTGTAGGGTGGATGCCTCATTCAGGGGGATGGCTGAACGGAACGGACGTCCGTTGAGGAGCGAATGCCCCTCGCCAGGCTCGATCGTGATCGCCGAGCCCTGCGCTGTCGCGCGCACCGTGCAGCCCGGGTGGGCTTCGGAGAGATCCAAGCCGGAACCGCGGGCGCCGGTCAGACAGTTGAGCCAGCGGACCTTCGTGGACTTCTTGAGCGAGGGGATCATCGGGGTCGGCCGGCGGGACGGCGGAGATAAAACTACGATTGAAATCAGCTTTATTGTCAGCATTCTTTTCCTCACCCCGGGTCATGGAAACCGAAGCCGACCAATCCGCGCTGGACCGAGCCAGAAAAGGCGACCTTTCCGCCTATAACGAGCTCGTGCTCAAGTACCAGGGACGGATCTTCGCCAAGGTGTTTTCCCTGCTCCGAAACCGACAGGACGCGGAGGAGATAACCCAGGACACTTTCATCCGGGCCCACCGGGTCCTGTCGTCCTTCCGCGGATCGGCGACCTTTTCGACCTGGATCCATCAGATCGGCACCAATCTCGCCCGCAATCGCTACTGGTACTGGCGTCGTCGCAAGCGGGACCAGTCGATGTCGCTCGATGCGGACCTGGGTGACGATCCCGGCGCCACGCTGCACGACATCCTCCCCGACGGCTCCCAGGGGCCGGGTGGCGAGGCCCTGCACAACGAGTTTGTGAGCAGGGTGGCCGAATGCATGGAACAACTGAAGCCCGAGCACGCTCAGATACTCACGATGCGCAACGTCCAGAGCATGTCCTACGAGGAGATCGCCGACGAGCTCGAGCTTTCCATCGGGACGGTCAAGAGCCGCATCAACCGGGCCCGCGAGGCGTTGCGCGAACTCATGGGAGGTGAGTTCAGGCAGTGAGCCCGCTCGAGTTCGAGTCCGTCGTCATCCGCTACGTCGACGGCTTGGCCCGTGAATCCGAGGTCGGCGCACTGCGCAGGTTCGTCGCCTCTTCCCCCGCCAACAGGATGCTTTTCCGCGCCCGCGTCCGGCTCCGTCGCGCCCAGCGGGGCGGTGCCACCCGGGCCGACGTCGACCGAATCATGCGGCGTGACGTGCTGCCGGGCGTGGCCGAGTTCGACTCGCTCAGCTATGCCTTCCTGGACGGGAGCGCCACCGCCGCCCAGGTCCTGCGCCTACGCGACGCCCTGCGGGCCTCCGTCGAACTCAAGCGTCGGTTTCAGGCGAGGTTGCGTCTCCACCGGGCCCAGAACCTCTACCTGCGCTCACGTCGACGGGCTGGCCTCACCACGGCGCTGCGGTCCCTGAGCGCCTACGCCAATCGTTTCGGGCGGGTGGCCTCGCAGCTCTGTCTCCTGCTGCTCGTGTTCGTCGAGCTGAGGGTGCGGGTGCCGAATGAGTATTCGGGCCTGATGTTCTCCGTGGAGTCCGCGGTACGGGTGATGCCTGCGTCCGAGTACCCGCTCACCGTCTCCCCCGATGAGAACGAGCTGCCGCCCGGCATCGGCTCGTCCGAAGGGGTGCTGCCTCCCATGCCCATGCCCGAGGCCGGCACGGGGGAGGTCGCCGAGCCCGGCGTCGTCGAGGCATAAGGCCTTGCCTCCGCCTTCTTGCAGGGGTTGAAATCACCCTTCATGCAGGCCGAAAGCAACAGGTCCGAGGTGCGTCTCTCAGGCACCGCCGCCTCCCCCGGTGTGGCCCGCGGACCCGCCTACGTCCTGTTCAAAGGCATGTCGGTGGTGCCCTGCTACGAGGTGCAGGACGCCGAGGCCGAAATCCGCCGGCTTGAGGCGGCCATCTCGGCCACGCGGGCGGAAATCACCCTGCTGCGCGACGATGTCGCAAGGCGGCTCAACGCGGCGGAGGCTGCCATCTTCGACGCGCACCTGCTCGTGCTCGAGGACGTCGCCCTGATCGACGACATCCAGGCGCGGGTGCGCTCGACGCGACTGAACATCGAGCACTGCTTCAAGGAGGGCGCGCAGCATTACATCGAGATCTTCGAGAATATGAAGGACGGCTTCCTGCGCGAGCGGGCCGCCGACATACGCGACGTCACCGGGCGCGTGCTCGACCGGCTGATCGGCGCGCAGCCCTCTCGCCCGGCTCCCGCCCGCGGCGGGCGCGTGCTCGTGGCGCGCGAGCTGACGCCCTCCGACACGGCCGGCACCGAGGACGACGGCATGGCCGCTTTCGTGACCGAGGAGGGCGGACGCACCAGCCACTCCGCCATCATGGCCCGCGCCCTCGGCATTCCCTCCGTCGTGGGCGTCGTCGGCCTCATGGCGGCGGTTGGCGATGACGATGCGATCCTGGTCGACGGCGAGGACGGCCTCGTGATCGTCAACCCTTCCGCCGAGACGCTCGAGCATTATCGCGCAAGGGAGCTGGTCATCCGCACCCGTCGCGACCGGATCATGGCGGAGGTGGGCCTGGACGACGTCACCGCGGACGGCGACCCCTTCGTGCTGCAGGCCAACATCGGCGGCCCCGAGGACATGGACGACGTGGCCTCCTTCAAGGCCCGGGGCGTCGGTCTTTATCGGACGGAGAATCTCTGCCTGCGCCTCGACCGCTGGCCGACCGAGGAGGAGCAGCATGCCGAGTACGCCGAGGTCGTGCGACGGTCCGCCGGTGCCCCGGTGACCTTCCGGACGCTGGACCTCGGCGGGGACAAGCGCCTCGGCGCGCTGGAGCCCGAGGACAATCCCTTCATGGGCTTCCGGGCCGTGCGTCTCTGCCTGGCCCATCCGGAGATCTTCCGCCCGCAGCTCCGTGCCATCATCCGTGCCGCCGCACTCGGGCCGGTCTCGATCATGTTCCCGATGATCTCGGGCGTGGAGGAGATGCGTGCTGCCAAGGCCGCCTACCGAGAGGCCGAGGCCGGTCTCGCCGCCGAGGGCGTGCGGCCTGCGTCCCCCGTGCGTCTCGGAGCCATGATCGAGATTCCCTCCGCGGTCGCCGTGGCCGACCGGCTCGCCCGGGAGTGCGACTTCTTCAGCGTCGGCACCAACGATCTCGTCCAGTACCTCCTGGCCGTCGACCGCGGGAACCAGAAGGTCGCCTCGCTCTATGACCCGTGCCATCCCGCCGTGGTGGGGAGCCTGCGCGCCGTCTTCACCGCCGCCGCCGCCGCCGGGATCCACGCGGCCGTGTGCGGCGAGCTCGCGGGTGATCCGGAATGGGCGCCGCTGCTCCTTTCCCTCGGCGCGAGCCAGCTCAGTATGTCCTCGTCGGCCCTGCCGGAGGTGCGCTTCCTCCTTCGTCATTGCCAGAAGTCGGAGCTGGATGCCCTGGGCGAGCGCGTGACCGCCTCGCCGGACGCGTCGGAGACCCGTCGCATCCTGCGTGAGTTCGCGGCGACCAAGATGAGACAGCGATGACCCGCCCGACTCCGCCGCCCAGTCCTCACGTCGCGGCCATGTCGGCCTATGTCCCCGGCGAGCAGCCCCAGGACGGGGGCTGGGTGAAGCTCAATACCAACGAGAACCCCTATCCGCCGAGTCCGGCCGTGGTTCGGGCCGTCCGTGAAGCCCTGGGCGACGACGGCTCGTCCCTGAGGCTCTATCCTTCGCCGGACTCCTCCCCGCTGCGCGCGGCCGCCGCCGAGGCGCACGCCTTCCCCTCCTCCCGCGTGGTGGCAGGCAACGGCTCGGACGACCTCCTCAACCTGCTGATTCGCGCCTACGCCGGTCCGGGCAGGCCCGTGGGCATGCTCGACCCCAGCTATTCCCTCTACCCCGTGCTCGCCGCCGCCCAGGACGCCCCGGTCGTGAGGGTGCCGATTGGTCCGGACTTCCGTCTGGATGCCGCCGCCGTGGCCGCCAGCGGCGCCGCGCTGTTCTTCCTCACCAATCCCAACGCCCCGCTGGGCGCGGGATTCCCGGCCGCGGAGATCGCCAGCCTGGCGTCGCGGTTCCCCGGGCTTCTCGTCGTCGACGAGGCCTATGCCGCGTTCGCCGAGGAGGACTGCATCGCCCTGGCGAAGGAGATGCCCAATGTCGTCGTCACGCGCACGCTTTCGAAAGGGCATGCCCTCGCCGGACTTCGGGCGGGTTACGCGCTGTGTCCTGCCGAGGTGGCCGATGTTCTGCATCGCGTCCGCGACAGCTACAACCTCGACCGCCTCGCCCAAGCGGCGGCCGCGGCCGCCCTGCGGGACGCAGGGTGGCTGGCGCACAACGTGGGTCTCATCAAGCGGACCCGCACGCGGATGCTGCATGAGCTCACCGCCATGGGCTGGCGGTGCGTCACGCCCTGCGGCAACTTCGTCCTGACCGAACCCGCGTCCGCGCGGCGCGCCGCCTCGCGGGAGACCTCCGCCCACGCCTTCGAGCACCTTCGCTCCCGTCGCATCCTCGTGCGGCGCTTCCCCGGCCACCCCCTGACCGAGAAAGGCCTGCGTGTGAGCGTCGGAACGGACGCGGAAGCTGACGCATTTCTGGCTGCGGCGCGCGAGTGGACCGCGTTGGATTGACAACGGCGGCCGCCAAGGGGATTTTGACCCCATGAACACAGGGTCCCGCAAGGCCAGCATACGCCGAGACACCGCGGAGACCAAGATCTCCCTCGAGGTGGATCTGGACGGCACGGGCACGGCGGAAGTGGCCACCGGGGTGGCCTTCTTCGACCACATGCTGACCCTGCTCGCCCGTCACTCCATGATGGACCTCAAGGTCAGGGCCGAGGGGGACACCGAAGTCGACTACCACCACACCGTGGAGGACGTCGGCATCGTGCTCGGGCAGGCCGTCAAGCAGGCCCTGGGCGACAAGGCGGGCATCCGTCGCTACGGCTTCTTCATCCTCCCGATGGACGAGACCTTGGCGCGCTGCGTCGTGGACCTCAGCAACCGTCCCATGCTCGTCTACCAGGCCGAGGTCTCCAACTACATGGTGAAGGACTTCAACATCGCCCTCGTGCGCGAGTTCTTCCAGGGCCTCGCCAATTCCCTCGGCTGCAACCTGCACCTCAGGCTCGAGTACGGAGAGGAGCCGCATCACGTCGCCGAGGCGCTCTTCAAGGCTTTCGCCCGCGCCCTGCGTCAGGCGGTCGAAACCGACCCGCGCCAGGGCGGCCGCGTCCCCAGCACCAAGGGCACGCTTGCTTGACGTGAGCGGAAGCGCCGGACAGCGCCGACCGAAGGTCGCCGTCATCGACTACGGCATGGGCAACCTGCGGAGCGTCGCCCGCGCCCTGGCGGCTGTGGGCGGCGAGCCTTATCTCGCCTCCGATCCCGCGCAGGCCGAGTCCGCGGACGCCGTGGTCTTCCCGGGCCAGGGCGCCATCGCCGACTGCATGGACTGCCTCGCCCGCACTTCCTTCGATCGCTTCCTCTGCGAGTGGGTCCGGGCCGATCGTCCGTTCCTCGGCGTGTGCCTCGGTCTCCAGGCGCTATTCGAACGATCCGAGGAAGCCGATCGGCGCGGCCTGGGTCTGTTCCCCGGCGAGGTCCGCCGGTTTAGGTCCCGCGCTGGTCTGCGCATCCCTCACATGGGGTGGAACGAGGCGGTCTTCCGGCCGGGCGCTCCCCTGACCGAGGGCCTCCGGGCCGAGGGCGAGCCCTTCTACTTCGTGCACAGCTACCGTGTGGCCGCGACCGACCCTTCGCTGGTCTGGTGCGAGACCGACTATGACGGCCCCTTCGTGAGCGGCGTCCGGAAGGGCAGGGTGTTTGCGGCACAGTTCCATCCCGAGAAAAGTCAGGCCAAAGGCTTGCAACTCTACAGGAATTTCCTGAGTTTGAGCGTCCGCTGAAGGCTGCGCTGCGCCCTGGCGGACCCCACGCCATGAACGAGAAAAACGCCATTCTGAAACTGGACGACAAGGAAGTCGTCCTGCCCATCCTCGTCGGATCCGAGAACGAACGCGGAATCGACGTGCGCAGGCTCCGGGACGAGACCGGCTGCATCACCTTCGACGACGGCTACGCCAACACCGGCGCCTGCGAGTCCAAGGTCACCTTCATCGACGGCGAGAAGGGCGTCCTCCGGTACCGCGGCTACGCCATCGAGGACTTGGCCGAGAAATCCAACTTCATCGAGACCGCCTACCTCCTCATCTACGGATCCCTGCCCTCGGCGTCCCAACTGGAGGCGTTCAAGGCCCGCATCCTCGACAACTCCCAGATCCACGAGGGGCTGCGTATCGCGCTGAGCGGTTTCCCGGGCAATGCCCATCCCATGGCCGTGCTTTCGGCCACACTCAACACCCTCGGCTGCTACTATCCTGAGCTGGGCACCAACGAGCGGGCCCATGACCTCGCCCATTTCGACGAGACCGCCGCCGTGCTGATCTCGAAGGTGCGCACGCTCGCCGCGCTTGCCCACCGCTCCAAGGAGGGTGAGCCCCCCGTCTATCCGAAGCCGGGCCTGGACTACTGCTCGAACTTCCTCCACCTCCTCTTCTCGCAGCCCAACGCCGACTATCAGGCGCATCCCGAGATTGCCAAGGCGCTCGACCTGATCCTGCTCCTCCACGCGGATCACGAGCAGAACTGCTCCACCTCTACCGTCCGCATGGTCGCCTCGGGCGGAGCCAATCTCTTCCCCTCCGTCTCCGCCGGCGTCTGCGCCCTCTGGGGCCCGCTGCACGGCGGGGCCAACCAGGCCGTCATCGAGATGCTGCAGGAGATCCACGCCTCGGGCGACGACGGCTCCCGTTTCATCGCCGACGCCAAGGACAAGACCAAGAATGTCCGGCTCATGGGCTTCGGGCATCGCGTGTACAAGAACTACGACCCCCGTGCCAAGATCATCAAGGCCCAGTGCGACAAGGTGCTCAAGGTGCTCGGCATCAACGACCCTCTGCTCGCCATCGCGATGCGTCTCGAGGAGGCCGCGCTCAACGACCCCTACTTCAAGCAGCGCAATCTCTACCCCAACGTCGACTTCTACTCGGGCATCATCCTCAAGGCCATCGGCATCCCGACGGAGATGTTCACCGTCATCTTCGCCATCGGACGCATGCCCGGCTGGATCTCCCACTGGAAGGAGATTGCCGAGACGCCCAAGCAGAAGATCCACCGCCCGAGGCAGATCTATGTCGGCTCCGTGTCCCGTGCCTACGTGCCGATAGAACGGCGCTGAGGTTCGGAACGAAGGGGGAAGGGCCGGGCGTCTCCGCCCGGCCCTTCGTCTTCTGAGTCGCACACTGTAAGCCGGATTCTGTCCGGGGCGGCTCTCGCCGGCCCCCTGCGCGTCCATTTCTCTGACCTTGCGGACCCGCCTTGCGGCGGTGCGACAACCCGGGGCCTCGGCGGGCGGCCTGATGACGGCCCCTGTTTGTCTTGCACCGGATTGGGTTTGCCTTGCCTCCTCGATCGCTCTCGGAGCGGTGGGCTCTTACCCCGCCTTTTCACCCTTACCCCTTGCGGGGCGGTCTGTTTTCTGTGGCACTTTCCGTCACGACTTTCGCCGTGCCCCGACTTGCGGCGGGAATCCTGCCCTATGGTGTCCGGACTTTCCTCACGGATTTCTCCGTGCGGACGCGCGTATACGACTGTCCCCCATCCATGACGGGCAAGCCCGCCTCCTGCGAGCAGAAACCTGCAAAGTCCTTGGAAAAGCCCCCGTGGGCCTGTTATTCATCGTCATGACCAGGTTCCTCGTCTTCCTTCTCCTGCTGTCCACTGCCATGGCCGCCCGCGCCGCTCAGCCTGTCAAAGTCGCCTGCGTCGGCGACAGCATCACCCAGGGGGCCGGCGCCCAGCGCGGAAAGTCCTACCCGTCGCAGCTGCAAGAGCTGCTCGGCGCCGGCTACGTCGTCGGCAATTTCGGAGTGAGCGGCCGGACCCTGCTCCGCAAAGGGGATTTCCCCTACTGGAAGGAGAAGAAGTATCAGGACGCGCTGGCCATGGAGCCCGACCTGGTGGTGATCATGCTCGGCACCAACGACACCAAGCCGCAGAACTGGCGCCACGAGCAGGAGTTCGCCGGCGACTACAGCGACCTCGTGAAGTCCTTCCAGGCGCTGAAATCGAAGCCGCGTGTCTTCGTGTGCCGTCCCTGCCCGGTCCCTGGCAAGGGCAACTATGGCATCAACGAAGAGAACGTGCTGAAGGAGATCCCCCGCATCGATGCCCTGGCGAAGGAGCTCGGCTGCGGCGTGATCGACATGCACGCGGCGTTGGCCGGACGTCCCGAGCTGCTTCCTGACCGCGTGCATCCTAGTACCGCCGGAGCGGCCGAGATGGCCAAAGCCGCGGCCGCGGCGCTCAAGGGGCGGTGACGCGGGGGCGCGCGGCCTCCAGGCGCTGCAGGGCGTCATAGGCCGACCGCTTGAGGGCCCGCCAACGCGTCCACTCGTGCTCGGGTCCGTTGGCGATGAGTTGCAGCGTGCTGCGCCACTCAAGTTTGGCCCTCTCGTAGTCGCCGGCTTCCGCGCCGTCCTCGGTATCCGATGGAATCCGGCCTTGCAGCGCGTACGCCCGGAGCGATTCTGCGCAGCCTTCGCCGAATCCGGACGGCAGGCCGTCGCGGAGGTAGCCTTCCGCGGTCAGCGAGCGGTACGTGAGCCTGCAGAGGGCGCCCAGTCTGCTGGAGTACTTCCCATGGGCTCCCAGTCGGTCCCCGGCGCGGAGTTCGGCCAGGTCCCAGACCAGGTCCTCGGTGTCGTAGCCTTCGTCCTCCAGCGCGGCCGCGACCGCGAGGCCTTCCCCGTGAAGGAAGAAGGACGCGATCTCGCCGCGGCGGGTCGGGCGTCCTGCTCGATCGATCAAGCCCAGGCGACGCCAGAGACGGCCGGCGCGGGCGGCATGAAGCCTGGCGCCCCCGAGCGCCTCGGAGAGCACGATGTCCTGTTTTTCGACCTCACGCCGTTCGGGATTGATGAGGGCGGCTCCCGAGGCGTCCTGGAATGCATCGACGGTGGTTTCGGCGTAATCGAGACGTACCTGTACGCTGTCCCGGCCGAGGAAAGGCAGGCCGTCCGCCCTGCCGCCGTCGGTCAGCGCGGGCAGCAGGGGGAGGAGCTGGGTCTCAAGCGTTTCGAGCCTCCAGTCGACACCACCCACGCCGATTTTCCTGAACGCCTTGAGTATCCAATCAGCCGGAACGAGCCTGACGGCGGCTTCATTTGGCGGGAAGTGCGCGAGGGTGACCGTACGCCCGTATCGTGGGCTGGCCTCCTTGGAGGGAAGTTTGCAGGGCGTGCCATGCTTCAGATGTCGCAGCGAGTCGGGCTTGGAAAGGGCGGGGTACCAGGCGTCCTTGACCCGGTACAGCGCGTCTTTGATGCGGCTTCGCACCAGGGGGCGCTCGCGTTGCCAGTGGCCGTCGATTCCTTTGATCTCCCGGATTCGCCGCAGGGGGCCTTGGTCGGCCGCAGTGGCGGGGTCCTCCGTCTCCTCGAGCCGGTCCAACGCGACGTCAGGGGGCTCCTTGGTGAAGTGCGCACGTGCGAAACTGGCGGCGGCGGCCGCCGGGTCTTCGGACTTGCGCATGAGGTGAAGGAAGGCCGGCCAGTCCAGCCCTTCGGCCCGTTTAAGCTGAAGCGGCCTGGATTCGCCCAGGCGGGGCGAGTCTCCCGTCCACAGCGCATACCCCCGTTCGTCCAGCCCGCGTCGGCCCGCCCGGCCGAACATCTGGAGCAGTTCATCCGGCCGTATCTCGCGTTCGGCGTGTTCCGAAAGGTAGCGCCGGTCCGTGACCAGCACCGATCGCAGCGAAAAATTGATGCCAGAGGACAGCCCTGTCGTCGCGACTACCGCCTTGAGCCGGCCGGACTTGGCCCATGGCTCCACGAGCTCGGCCCTCTGCGCGTAGGTGAGGCCGCTGTGGTGCAACCCCACGCCCTGACGTAGCAGGCGGGTGAGGCGGTCGCCGGCCACGCGGCGTTGGGCGGAGGACAGTTCGGGACCGCAGCCGTGGGGCATTCCTCCCGCGATGGCCTCGGCTAGCTGCTCGGCGGCCTTGCGCCGGGGCGCGAAGACCAGCACGGGCCCTAGGTCCGCCATCACGGCCCTGATGACGGCGCGAGCCGTCGCCCCGCGCACATGGGGCGTATCCGCGATGTTCAGCCCATCGAGCGAGGCTTCCTCCAGGGGCACCGGACGGGTCGTCTCCACGATGAGCTCCACCTTGCGTCCCAGTCCCCGCAGCCAGTCCGCCACCGCGGAGGGGTTGCCCACGCTGCCGCTCATGAGCAGCAACTGGGTGCTTTTGCCGGCAAGAGAAAGCACGGTTTCGTAGGCCATGCCCCGTCGGGGGTCCGCCAGCATCTGAAACTCGTCGATGACCAGCAGGTCCGGCCCCCGTCCGTCGAGGATCCTCTGCCGTTGGGTCTCCAAGGTGGCGACGAGCACCGGGGCGTCGAGGTTCTCGCTGATGTCCCCTGTGGCGATGCCGACGTCCCATCCTGCGGCGGACCACTCCGCCCGCTTGTCATTGGCGAGGGCCCTCGTGGGCACCGTGTAGACGGCCTGGCCGCGATGCCCTCCGTCCACCAGGAGCTCAAACACGTGGGTCTTGCCGGCGCCCGTGGGAGCCTGCAGGACGACATCGCGTGCCATCCGGAGCGCCCTGAGCGCCTCCTGCTGCCAGAGGTCGGGTAGGATGATCCGGTCGGCCGCCATGGCTAAGCCGACCAAACCGGGTCCGCCCGGGGAAGCAAGCCGGGGCGTTTGCGGTTGCGGCGTTTCCGACCATCGTGCTACGACTGCGTCGCATGGGCTCCGCCATCAGCATCGACCTGGCCAGAGGTCTCCGCAAGGTCGACAAGGACCTGGACTTCATGATGGGTTGCTTCGTCGAGGTGCTCGAGCAGCTCGGCCACAAGGACATCGCCGGCACGCTTCCCTGGATGGGCAAGCGGAAGCTCCGCGGCGTGCAGATCTTCTCCTACCGTGGCGTGCAGGCCTACTCCATCGCCTTCCAGCTGCTCAACATGGTGGAGGAGAACGCCTCCGCCCAGTACAAGCGCATCCGGGAGGAGCGTCACGGTCTCGCGTCCGACCCCGGGTCCTGGGGCAGGGCGATCAAGGAGTTGAAGGCGGCCGAGCTCACCGACCGGCAGATCGCCAAGCGGCTGTCCCGCATCATCGTCGAGCCCGTGCTCACCGCCCACCCGACGGAGGCCAAGCGCGCCACGGTTCTCGAGATCCATCGCGAGATCTACAAGCTTCTCGTCCGCCGCGAAAACAACATGTGGACCTCCGCCGAGCAGCGGGCCATCCGCGAGGAGATCAAGGTGGCGCTCGAGCGGCTCTGGCGGACCGGCGAGTTCTACCAGCAGAAGCCCGACGTCCAGTCGGAGCTCCGCAACGTGCTCTACTTCCTCACGAAGGTGTTTCCCGACGCCGTCGTCAGCATGGACCTGCGTCTCCGTCAGGCCTGGGAGGAGGCCGGCTTCGATCCTGAGCGCATCGAGCACCCCGACGCCCTGCCGCACATCTGCCTGGGTACCTGGGTGGGCGGCGACCGGGACGGCCATCCCCTTGTCACGGCCGAGGTCACCCGGGGCGCCCTGGAGCAGCTCAGGGCCGCCGCGCTCGGAATCTGCCATGAGCGCCTCGAGGAGCTCGGACAGCGCCTCTCCCTGGGGGATCACCTGCAGGAGCCCCCGCCCGTCTTCATCAAGCAGGTCGAGAAGCATGCGGCCGCCCACGGGGAGGCCGGTCAGGCCGCCCTCCGTCGCAACCACGGCGAGACGTGGCGTCAGTACATCAATCTCTGCCGGCTGCGCGTGCCGTGCATCGGAGAGCCCGTCGGGCCCGGTCAGCACACGACGCCCGATGGCGCCGTCGCGGACCTGCTTTTCCTTCGCGAGACGCTCGTCGAGGTCGGGGCGGGACGCATCGCCCGTTCGGAGATCGATCCGCTGGTCCGTTTCCTGCGCACCTTCGGGTTCCATATGGCCTGCCTGGACATCAGGCAGAATAGCGCCTTTCACGACAAGGCGATCGGGCAGCTGCTCGCCGCCGCCGGCCAGACGGATCACGACTACGCCCAGTGGGAGGAGAGCCGTCGCCTCGGTTTCCTGGATTCGGAGCTTCGTTCGCCCCGACCATTCCTGCGCGAACAGGCGAGCGTCGGTCCCGAAGCCGATGCCGTCATCGCCTGCCACCGGTCGCTGTCCGAGCACATCGCCGCCCATGGTGCCGCCGGCCTCGGCGCCCTGATCGTCAGCATGACCAGGTCCGTCTCTGACCTGCTCTCCGTCTACCTGCTCGCCCGCGAGGCGGGGATGACCGCCGGCGGACCTGAGGACGCTCACTGCATCCTCCCCGTGGTCCCGCTTTTCGAGACCATCGGCGACCTCGAGCGGAGCACGGGTATCCTGGACGAGTTCCTCGCCCATCCCATGACCCGGCGCACGCTGGAGGCGCGGCGGGACGCCGGCCTGACCGACGGGCTCGTGCAGCAGGTCATGATCGGATACTCCGACTCCAATAAGGATGGTGGCATCCTGGCCTCCCTCTGGAACCTCTACCGCGCCCAGCAGAACCTCGCCGGCATCGGGGCCAAGCACGGCGTCCGGATCGTCTTCTTCCACGGCCGCGGAGGGACCATCTCGCGCGGCGCCGGCCCCACCCACCGGTTCATCGACGCGCTGCCTCCCGGCACGATCAACGGGCAGTTCCGGATCACGGAGCAGGGCGAGACCATCACCAAGAAGTACGCCAACCACATCACCGCGGTGAACAACCTCGAGCTGCTCGCCGCGGGGCTCACCCAGAACACCTTGCTGCACGAGGTCGCCGTCCGTAACGAGGTGTCCCTGGGGAAGGTCATGGACCGGCTGGCCGAGTTCTCGCGTGAGGCCTACCAGGATCTCATCCGCACCCCCCGTTTCATCGAGTTCTTCCGCCAGGCGACCCCCATCGACGTGATCGAGGCGAGCCGCATCGGCTCACGTCCTTCCCGCCGCACCGGGGCGGCCTCGCTCGAGGACCTTCGCGCCATCCCGTGGGTCTTCGCCTGGAGCCAGGCGCGCTTCTACCTCTCGGGTTGGTATGGCGTCGGCACCGCCCTGGCGCGCCTCAAGGAGGAGGACCCTCGTGGCTTCGAGCTCATCGTCAACCATCATGACGAGTGGGCCCCGCTGCGCTACATGCTGAAGAACGCGTCCACCAGCGTCATGGCCGCGAACCGAAGCATGATGCGTCTTTACGGCGGCATGGTAGGGGAGCGCCGACTCCGCAACACCTTCCTCAAGCGCATCCTAGCGGAGCATTCGCTCGCCCGAAGGGCGCTCGACGGCATCTCCGAGGGCAAACTCACGGCGGGGCGCCCTCGCCTGCGCAAGGTCATCCGTCTCCGCGAGTCGGCGATCGACCTCCTGCACGAGCAGCAGGTGTCGATCCTCAAGGACTGGCGAAGGCATGTCGCCGCTGGTGAGAAGAAGGAGGCCGACGCGCTCCTTCCGCAGATGCTCCTGTCGCTCAACGCGATTGCGGCCGGCCTTCAAGCCACGGGCTGACGCCACGCTCGCCTCCTTCAGAGGTGCGTCCAGAAGTCGGTCAGAAAGCTCGTGGCCAGTCGGGCCACCAGGACGATGTTCCAGAAGACCAGCTGGAGCCCAAGAGAGGGGCCGAACCCCATGGACAGGGCCTGGGCGCTGGCGCTGGTGATCAGCAGGATCGCCACGCCCGTGCACAAGGAGACCGCCAAGGTGTGCAGTCCGGCGGGAACGAGGCCCGTCAGGCTGCTGTCCGCCATGCAGACCACGGTGAAGGTGAGCCCGACGGACAGGATCCCAGCGGCCGCCAGGCCGGGCAGGGAGGCCTCGACCCCGAAAAAATGCCGGGACGCCTGGCGTCCAAGGAACGGCAGGTAGACGGCCGCCATCAGCACGGCCAGCCATAGGCCAGCCGAACCGGATTCCTGACCGAAGAGAGACTCGGCGTGTCTTGCCAGCGAAAGCTCGAAAGTCGTGCCGGCGGCGGCGACGGATTCGATGAACATGGACCGATAGGATGGGGCGGGGAGGGCGGTTGTCGACGACGAACCCCTCAGCGCGTCCACTCCTCGCGGGCCGAGGCCCAGAGGTCGTAGTTGAGCGGGCGTCGCCCCGTGGGTACCAAGCGGTAGTGGCCGCCTGAAGCGCGGAGGATGGCCAGGCCGGCGGCGACGTCCCAGAGGTTGGTCCCGGACTCGTAGTAGGTGTCGGCGACCCCCTCGCCCACGTAGGCGAGGGCGAGGGCGGCCGAGCCGATCATGCGGATCTTCTTGTAGCGCCGGACCTGGTCGATGAAGAGCGCCATGGCCGGCCCTGATTTGTCGGCGGCCGCGGGAAACCCCGTCATGATGCAGGCGTCGGCGATCGTGTCGGCCCAGCGCGGGGTGATCCGGACGCCGTTGACCATGGTGCCCTCGCCCGGGACGCCGAGGTAGGTCTTGTCGGAAGTGAAGTCCCGGATCACCCCCAGGATCGGTTCCGATCCGCGCATGAGCCCGAGCGAGACGCAGGTCGACGGCTGCCTGCGCAGGTAGTTGTAGGTTCCGTCGAGGGGGTCGACGACCCAGTAGCATTCGTGGGAGTCGAAGAGAGCGGGGTCCCCGCCGAGCTCCTCGCCGATGACCGGCAGCCCGGTCTCCTTGAGACGTTCGCGGACCAGCGTCTCAGAATCGACGTCGGCCTGCATCTTCACGTCGTCCGCGGTGCTGGAATTGACCTTCATCGAGGTCCCTTGGCGGAGCAGGTCTCCTGCGGCCAGCGCGGTGGAGAGGGCGGCCTCCCTTAGCTTTCCGTCAATCGTCATGCATCCAGCGTGGCACGGGCGGCTGTCTGGGCAACCTCTCCCTGCGTCAACGAAGAGGCCCGGCTTGTGCCGGGCCTCGTGGGGCGACGTCTTGATGGCTCAGGGGAGTTCCGTGCGGCCCATCAGGTATCGGTCGCACTCCCGTGCGGCGCCCCGGCCTTCATTGAAGGCCCAGACCACCAGGGACTGTCCGCGACGGCAATCGCCGGCAGCGAAGACGCCGGGTACGTTGGTCGTGAACTTGCCATGCTCGGCCTTGATGTTGGATCGGGCGTCGCGTTCGAGACCGAGGGATTCGAGGAGCGGCTGCTCGGGTCCGAGGAAGCCCATGGCGAGGAGGACCAGCTGGGCCGGCATCGCCTTTTCCGTGCCAGGGATCTTCTGCGGGCCGAAGACGCCTTTCTCGTCCTTCTTCCATTCGACCTGGACCGTGTGGACGGCCTTGACCTGACCGTTTTCGTCGGCCTCCACCTTGGTGGCCGTGGTGAGGTAGACGCGGGGGTCGTCGCCGAACTTGGCGGCGGCCTCTTCCTGGCCGTAGTCGACCTTGTGGGTCTTGGGCCATTCCGGCCAGGGGTTGTCCTTGGCGCGCTCCTTGGGGGACTTGGCCATGATCTCCACCTGGGTGACCGAGCGGCAGCCATGGCGCAGCGAGGTGCCCACGCAGTCGGTACCGGTGTCACCGCCGCCGATGATCACGACGTCCTTGCCCTTGGCGCTGATGGTCGCGTCCGGGGCCTTACCGTCGAGAAGGTTCTTGGTGTTGGCGCGGAGGAATTCCATCGCGAAGTGCACCCCCTGGGCCGCCCGTCCGTCGACCGCGAGGTCACGCGGCTTGGTGGCGCCGGTGCAGACGACGACCGCGTCAAAGTCCTTGCGGAGCTCCTCGACCGGCAGGTCCTGGCCGACGTTGACGCCGCACTTGAAGGTGACGCCTTCGTCCTCGAGCAGCCTGATGCGGCGCAGGACGACCTCCTGCTTGTCGAGCTTCATGTTCGGGATGCCGTACATGAGCAGGCCTCCCGGACGGTCGTCGCGTTCGAAGACCGTGACGTTGTGCCCGGCGTAATTGAGCTGGGCGGCGGCGGAGAGCCCTGCCGGACCGGAGCCGACGACCGCGACCTTCTTGCCGGTGCGGCGCGCCGGCGGGCGCGCCTGAACCCAACCGTTCTCCCAGCCCTTGTCGATGATCGAGACCTCGATGTTCTTGATCGTGACAGGGGGGCGGCTGATTCCCACGACGCAGGACCCCTCGCACGGGGCGGGGCAGACGCGTCCGGTGAATTCAGGGAAGTTGTTGGTGCGGTGGAGACGTTCGAGCGCCTCCTGCCACAGCCCCCTGTAGACCAGGTCGTTGAATTCCGGGATGAGGTTGTTGATCGGGCAGCCGCTGGCCATGCCGCTGATGAGCTTGCCCGTGTGGCAGAAGGGCACGCCGCAATCCATGCAGCGTGAGCCCTGGGTACGGAGCTTTTCCTCGTCGTGATGGCTGTGGATCTCCTTCCAGTCCCCGATGCGCGTCAGCGCGTCGCGGTCATTGGGGAGCTCGCGTTGGAACTCGATGAATCCGGTGGGTTTTCCCATGATGAATGGTGTCTGCGGGTCGTTGCGCTCAGCCGCCGCCGACGCGGGCGCCGTCCCGTGCGTTGATTTCGAAGGCCTCCTGCAGGGCGGCGTCCCCGCTGAGGCCCTTGGCCTGCGCGGCCGCGATGGCCTGCAGCACCCGCTTGTAGTCCTTGGGCATCACCTTGACGAACCTGCCGATAGAAGAGGTCCATTCGGCGAGGAGGGACTTGGCCCGCAGGCTGCCCGTCAGCTCGGCGTGCCGGCGCAGGAGTTCACGGAGTTCCGCGGTGTCCTTCTCGTCCGGCTTCTCGAGGCCGACCATCTGCTTGTTGCAGCGCGACGCGAAGTCGCCCTTCTCGTCGTAGACGTAGGCCACCCCGCCGCTCATTCCTGCCGCGAAATTACGCCCGGTCTCACCGAGGATCACGACCCTGCCGCCGGTCATGTATTCGCAGCCATGGTCGCCTACGCCCTCGACGACGGCGGTCACCCCGGAGTTGCGGACGCCGAAGCGCTCACCGGCCATGCCGCGGAAGTAGGCTTCGCCAGACGTCGCCCCGTAGAGGGCCACGTTGCCGAGGATGATGTTCTCGTGGGCCTCGAAGGTGGATCTGGCGTCCGGGTACACGACGATGCGGCCTCCCGAAAGGCCCTTCCCGACATAGTCGTTGGCGTCGCCCTCCAGTTCGATCGTCACGCCCTTCGGCATGAAGGCCCCGAGGCTCTGTCCGGCGCTGCCGTTGAGCTTGATGTGCACCGTGCCGTCGGGAAGTCCGTCGGGGTGCCGTTTGGTGATTTCATTGCCTAGGATGGTGCCAATCACGCGCTGCGTGTTGCGGACGGGAAGTTCGACGCGGACCTTCGCGCCCTTCTCGTAGGCGGGTTGGCACTTCTCGAGCAGGACGGACAGGTCCATGCCCTTCTCGAGGGAGTGGTCCTGCTTCTCGCTGCAGAAACGCCCGACTTCGGGTCCGACCTCGGGCTGGTAGAGCAGCTTGGAGAGGTCGACGCCCTTCATCTTCCAGTGGTCGACGGCCTTGCGGGCCTCGAGCACATCGGTCCGACCCACCATCTCGTTAAGGCTGCGGAAGCCGAGGGAGGCCATCAGCTCCCGGACCTCTTGGGCCACGAACTTCATGAAGTTGGCCGCATGGGACGGGTCACCGGTGAAGTTCTTGCGAAGCTCGGGGTCTTGGGTGGCCACGCCGACAGGGCAGGTGTTCAGATGGCAGACGCGCATCATGATGCAACCGAGGGTGACCAGCGGCGCGGTGGCGAAACCGAACTCCTCGGCGCCGAGCAAGGCGGCGACGACCACGTCCCGGCCGGTCTTGAGCTGGCCGTCGGTCTCGACCACGATGCGGGAGCGAAGACGGTTGAGCACCAGGGTCTGGTGCGTCTCGGCGAGGCCGAGTTCCCACGGGAGCCCCGCGTGCTTGATCGAGGTCTGGGGGGAGGCTCCGGTGCCTCCGTCGAAGCCGGAGATCAGGACAACGTCCGCATGTGCCTTGGCCACGCCGGCCGCGATCGTGCCGACGCCCACTTCGGAGACCAGCTTGACGCTCACCCTGGCCTCACGGTTCGCGTTCTTGAGGTCATGGATGAGTTCGGCGAGGTCCTCGATGGAGTAGATGTCGTGGTGAGGAGGCGGGGAGATGAGGCCCACCCCGGGCGTCGAGTACCGGACTTTCGCGATGTTCGGGAAGACCTTGCCTCCGGGTAGCTGGCCGCCCTCTCCCGGCTTCGCGCCTTGGGCCATCTTGATCTGGATCTCGCGGGCGTTCGTGAGATAGCGGCTGGTCACGCCGAACCGTCCTGACGCGACCTGCTTGATGGCGGAGTTCTTCGAGTCACCCTGCTCGTTGGTCCAGGTGAAGCGTTCGACGTCCTCACCGCCTTCGCCGGTGTTGGACTTGCCCCCGATCCGGTTCATGGCGATGGCCAGGGTCTCGTGGGCCTCCTGGGAGATTGAGCCATAACTCATCGCGCCCGTCTTGAAACGCGCGAGGATGGACTCGACGGGCTCGACCTCTTCGATCGGGACCGCCTTGCGTTCCTTGAAGCCGAGCAGGCCTCGGAGGGTGAACACCTGGGCCTGCTGGTCGTTGACCAGGCCGGAGTAGACCTTGTAGGTCTCGTAGTTCCCGGTGCGGACGGCCTTCTGGAGGGAGTGGATGACCTGGGGGCTGAAGAGGTGGGCTTCGCCTTCGCTGCGCCACTGGTAGTCGCCGCCGACGCCCAGGGTGGCCGGGGTGTCGACACGCGCGGGGTATGCGATGCGGTGGCGGGAGAGGGTCTCCTCGGCGATGGCCTCGAGGTCGGCGCCTTCGATGCGGGAGGGCGTGCCGACGAAGTAGCGGTCGACGACGGATTCCCGGAGGCCGACGCACTCGAAGATCTGGGCGCCGAGGTAGCTGTGGATGGTCGAGATGCCGATTTTGGAGGCGACCTTGACGATGCCCTTGGTCGCAGCCTTCACGAAGTTCTTGCAGGCGGTGTAGTGGTCGACGCCCACCAGCAGCTTCTGGCGGATCATGTCGTCGAGTGTCTCGAAGGCCAGGTAGGGATTGATGCCTGCGCAGCCGTAGCCAATGAGGGTGCAGAAGTGGTGCACCTCGCGAGGCTCGCCCGACTCGAGGATGAGGCCCACCTTGGTGCGCTTGCCGGCGCGGATCAGGTGGTGGTGCAGGCCGGAGACAGCGAGGAGGGCCGGAATGGCCGCCTTATCCCGGGCGACGCCGCGGTCGCTAAGGATGATGAGGTTGATGCCGGCGTCGATCTGGAGGGAGGCCTGGCTGCAGAGCTCGTCCATGGCCTGCTCGAGGCCTTTGACTCCCGACCGGGGGTCGAACAGGGTCGGAATGGTCACCGACCGGAAATGCCCCTGCGCGACGTGCCGCAGTTTGGCCAGTTCCTCGTTGGTCAGAATAGGCGAGGGGAGCTCGATCAGGTGGGCGCTCTCGGGCCGCGGGTCGAGCAGGTTGCGCTCGGGCCCGATGGTGGTGACCGAGGAGGTGACGATCTCCTCCCGGATGCAGTCGATCGGCGGGTTGGTGACTTGGGCGAAGAGCTGCTTGAAGTAGTCGTAGAGCAGCTTCGACTGGTTTGACAGCACCGCGAGCGGGATGTCCGTGCCCATGGACCCGATGGCCTCCACTCCGTCCCTGCCCATGGGGATCATGAGCTTGCGGAGGTCCTCGAAGGTGTAGCCGAAGGCCAGCTGGCGCTGCAGGACCGTGGAGTGGTCGGGGCCGGGCACTTCCTTGGCTTCGGCGATGTCGGCGAGTTTGATGAGGTTATTGTCGAGCCACTCGCGGTAGGGCTTCTGCTTGGCGTAACGCGCCTTGACCTCGTCGTCGGCGACGATGCGTCCCTCGTTCATGTCGACGAGGAACATGCGTCCTGGCTGCAGGCGTCCCTTGCTGGCGACGTTCGCGGGATCGACGGGCAGCACGCCGGCCTCCGAGCCCATGATGACGTAGTCGTCCTTGGTCACGTAGTAGCGCGAGGGGCGCAGGCCGTTGCGGTCGAGGGTCGCGCCGATCATGGTGCCGTCGGTGAAGACGACCGAGGCGGGCCCATCCCAGGGCTCCATGAGGCACGACTGGTACTCGTAGAAGGCCTTCTTCTCGGGGCTCATCGACTCATGGCCGATCCAGGGCTCCGGAATCATCATCATCATCGCCTCGGGCAGTTCGCGTCCGCCCATGACCATGAGCTCGAGGACGTTGTCGAACATGGCGGAGTCGGAACCATTAGGGTTAACGACCGGCTTGATCTTCTCGATGTCCTTGCCGAAGAGCGGGCTGGCCAGCAGGGGCTCGCGGGCCTTCATCCAGTTCACGTTGCCGCGCAGCGTGTTAATCTCGCCGTTGTGGGCGATGTAGTGGTAAGGGTGCGCGCGTTCCCAGCTGGGGAAGGTGTTGGTGGAGAAGCGGGAGTGGACGAGCGCGAGGGCGGTGTCCATCGACTTGTCCGAGAGGTCGGGGAAGTACTGGCCGACCTGCTCGGGCATGAGCATGCCCTTGTAGATGATCGTGCGGCAGGAGAGGGAGCAGGCGTAGTAGTGTCCGTCTTCCCCCGAGGCGCGCAGCCGGCCGTGGGCAAGCTTGCCGAGGATGTAGAGCTTTCGTTCGAAATCCTGGTCGGTCGCACAGGAGGCCGGCCGGCCGAGGAAGAGCTGGCGGACGCACGGCTCGCTGGCGACGGCGGTCTGGCCCAGGGTGCTGTTCTTTGTGGGCACGGTGCGCCAACCGAGGACGGTGAGGCCCTCCTGGGCTGCAAGTCCGGCGAGCGCGGCCTCCGACTTGGCGCGGACCTTGGCGTCGGGCGAAAGATAGAGCATGCCCACGCCGTAATGTCCGGGCTTGGGGAGCGACTTGATGCCTGCTTCGGGGCAGACCTTGGCGAAGAAGGCGTGGGGGAGTTGGACGAGGATCCCTGCGCCGTCGCCGGTGTTGGTCTCGCAGCCGCAAGCTCCGCGGTGGTCCAGGTTCACCAGGATGGTGAGGGCCTGCTGAATGATGTCATGGGAACGCTTGCCCTTCATCTGGCAGACGAAGCCGACGCCGCAGGCGTCATGTTCGAACTGGGGGTCGTAAAGACCCTGCTTCGGGGGAAGTCCGTTATGAATCATTCTGTTGTGCGGGATGGTTGCGGATCGGGTCGTGGGACCTGGGTTTGCTCCTCGGGAAAGGTCGCAAGTTCATTGAATCTAGTGGGCAATAATTCCCCCCTGTCAAAAGCAAGTTTGGGGTCCTTGCCGGGCCTTCCTGGAGCCGTCCCGCCGAGCCTCCTTCGGGCGTCGCCGCGTCGGTAAGCCTTTTGGGGTAATCCTAGGAAAAAAGGCCGTGCCGCTGGCTACACGGCGAAGACTCCGGCTCCCCCGTTGACATCGTTCCCGGCCCGGACGGACTTCATCGCGGCATGAGGTCCGACAACGAACTCTACCGGCGCCTCAGGGCGCTGCCCGCCGGCCGGCTGCTTTCGGAGGAGGTGCCCGCCTTCGCCGCCCTGCAGGGTCGCGAGCGCAGCGCCCGCGCGGCTTTGATCAGGGCCGTCGGCACCGTCGTCTCGGCCTGCCGGGACGAGAGGCTGAAGTCCTCCGCGCTGGAATGGCTCCGTGGGCTCATGAAGGATCCGGAGGAGAAAGTCCGCCGCTATGCGGCCGCGGCGCTGCCCAAGTTCACGGCCGGCGTCGCCGAGGAGTCCGCCCTGCTTGACGCGCTCAAGGTCAGCGGCGAAGAGAGGGAGCGCCGTAAGCTGGCGTCGGCCCTTGAGAAGGTCGGGGGCGAGTTCACGCTCCGGGCGGTCGAGTCGGGTGCGACCTCCGGGGTCTCGGTCCGCAAGGTGAGGGCGGGACTGGCCCGCAGGGCAGGGGCCGCCGCGACCAAGATGGACGTGCCCGTCCCGGTCGGCGTCGGCTCGAGGATCCATCTTCGTTGCCGGCGCGGGCTCGAGTCCTTCGTGGCCGACGAATGCGCGGGCTCGCCGTTCAATGTGCGGGAGGTGAGGGCAGGGTGCGTCGTCGCCGAGGCTGCGCGCGCCTTCACGCTGGCCGAGGCCTACCGGCTCAGGTGCTTTGATTTCCTTGCCTTTCCGCTGGGCAACATCCGCGATGCCTCCGCGCCGTCGGCGGTGGAGGAGCTCGCCGCCCTGATCGCCTCCGGCCATTCGGTCGGGCTGATGGAAGGGCTTTCGGAGGGCGCCCCGCGTTACCGCCTATCTCTCCCGGGGGCTTCCGCGAGGCTCATCGAGCGAGTCGCCGAATCGGCCTACGCACGCGCCCCTTCCGTCCTCAACGACCCCAAGTCCGCCGGCTGGACGGTGGACGTGATCCCGTGCGCCGATGGCGCCGAGGTGGAGCTCCGGCCCCGTGTCTCGCCGAATCCGCGCATGAGCTACCGCACCGACGCGGTCGACGCCGCCTCGCATCCCCCGCTGGCCGCCTGCCTGGCCCGGATCGCAGGCGATCTCCGGGACGCCGTCATCTGGGATCCTTTCTGCGGTTCGGGGCTCGAGCTGATCGAGCGCGCAAGGCTCGGCGGCGTCGCCCGCGTGACGGGTACCGACATCGACCCGACGGCGGTCGGTATCGCTCGCGCCAATTTCGTGTCGGCCGCGCTGGCGGATGTGCGAGGCGATTTTCATGCCTGTGATTTCCGCAAGGTGAAGGAGGCGACAGGCCTGGCGCCCGGCGGGCTCTCGCTGGTCATCTCGAATCCTCCGCTGGGCCGCCGCGTCCGTGTCCCGGACATGCACGGACTGTTCGCAGACCTCTTCAGCATGTCGGCCGAGATGCTCGCTCCGGGCGGTCTCCTGGTCTTCGTCAATCCCCTCCGGCGGGAGCCGGAGGGACTTCCGCTCAGGCTCTTGCACCGTCGGCTCGTGGATCTCGGCGGCTATGACTGCCGTCTCGAGGTGTATCGGCGGGAGGCTTGAAAGCCCGAAAGCCCGCCCCGGGGGAGGGGCGGGCTGCTTCTCAGATGGTGGAGGTGGTGGGAGTCGAACCCACGTCTTCCGACCCTTACGTCGTAACTTCTACACGCTTAGCCTCGCCGTTGATCTCGGTCGCATTGGGGGGCGGGCGCCCGTGCAACCTATCTGTCTTCTCGCTTGCCCCGGAGATGTCAGCCAGAGGAGGGGTTCACCCGCTTAACCGAGCTGATCCTGGGCCGCGGGCGGACTCAGGGGCTCGTCGCTGTGATTAGGCAGCGAGCGCGAGAACGTTGTCGTTCTCGAACGTGATGGTGTTTTTGGCAGTTGTACTGCGCCGGTCGGATTAAGGAGGGGACAGGCGTCCTCCGCGTGCCGTCTCGATATCTTGGTTGGAATCGAATCCGGAACACCCCCGAAATGGATACGTCGGTCTGTCTCGGGAGCCGACTGAGAATGAACTGCCTACATCTTGTCCGGGACGCCTCCGGAGTCAAGGGCCGGGGCGGGTCGCGGAAAACGCCGCTTTTGTTCTTCCCAAAGAGGTCCCTTGCGGGTCGTGTTGTCGCGTGAACCTGCTTTCTGCGGAGCTCGGCATGGCCATCGCCGGTCTCGCGAGTCTCATCGCGCTTGGCTACGGCCTCGCACGCATGGGCTGGGTCGGTGCCGAGGCCAGGCCATCAGTCATGCGTCTCATCCTCTGGGTGTTCTTCCCGGCGATGATCTTCAATCGCGTGATCGGCAACCCGCTCATCGCCTCGGGCGGGCAGGCCGTGCTTTATCTTGGCGCGGGCTTCCTGCTCATCGTGACCGGCTATGCCGTGGCGGCCGGCGTGGGCGCGGCCGCGGGCGTCCCGCCGGGGTCGGCCCGTCGCACTTTCGCCTTCGCCGCGGGCGTGAACAATTTTGGTTACCTCGGAATCCCCGTGACGGCCGCCCTCTTCGACCGCGACGTCGTCGGGGTGCTGCTGGTGCATAACGTGGGCGTCGAGGCGGCGGTCTGGACGGTGGGGGTCGCGATGCTCTCCGGCGACTCCCTCCGCCGGGGCCTGCGCAATCTGCTCCAGCCGATGACCGTGGCGCTCTTCGTCGCCCTCGCTTTCAACTTCACCGGACTCGGGTTCACGGCGCCGGTCGTCTTCGTGTCCAAGGTGCTCCAGCCCGTGGGGGACTGCGCCATCCCGGTCGGCACGATCCTGAGCGGCATGTACCTTCACGAGCTGCTCGGCAGGTTCTCGCTTTTCCGGGACCCGAGGGTCTCGATCGGAGTCGTCGTGGTGCGCTGGGTGCTCATGCCCCCGATCGTGCTGGGTGTCGTCGCATGCTGCGTTTCCGACCTCCCCCTGCGTCAGGTGATGCTGGTCCAGGCGGCGATGCCCTGCGGCATCTTCACCTTCCTGATCGTCGAGCTGTTCAAGGGGGATGCGCTGCTTTCACTCCGCTGTTCCGCGGTGACGATGCTGCTCTGCCTGTTGGTGACGCCGCTCTGGATCAAGGTCGGTAGGGTCGTCCTCGGGCTCTGATCATGCGGGCCGATTTCATCATCGTCGGACAGGGGCTGGCGGGCACGCTGCTCGCCGAAGCGCTCATCGCCGCCGGTCGTCGCGTGATCGTGGTCGACGACGGTTGGCGCTCCTCGTCTTCGCGGGTGGCCGCTGGTCTCATGACGCCCCTGACGGGCAGGCGGTTCACCCTGACGCCGGGCTACCCGGAGCTCTTTGCGCGGGCCTCCGCCACGCTGGGGGCGCTTGGCGTGCTCCGTCCCGCCAGGGTCTACCGCATGTTCGTGGATGCCGAGCAGCGTGAACGCGGCCTCTCGCGTGTCGCCGAAGCATCCTGCGCCCCCTTCATCGAGCGCGTGACGGCGGGCCCGGGCGCGGCGCACGAGACCCTTGACGACCCGCTTGGTGGCGCGCTCATGCGCGGCGCCTGGACCGACCTGCCGCGCCTGCTGTCGGAGGCGCGTGAGCGGCTCCGTGCGACGGGTTCCCTCGTCGAGGAGTCCTTTGACTGCGACGCGCTCGCATGCCAGGTCGACGGGGTCGTCTGGAAGGGGCTGCAGGCCGGTGGCGCCGTCTTCTGCGACGGCTACAAGTCCGCCTTGGCAGGCCCTTTCAGGAACCTCGGCTGGCAGCCGGCCAAAGGCGAGGCGCTGACGCTCGTCTCCGGCGCGCCGCAGACCCCTTTCATCCTCAACCGTGAGGGATGGGCCCTGCCGATGGGCGGTGACGTCTGGCGGACCGGCACGAACTGGGAGTGGGGGGCCTTAGATGAGTCGCCCACCGCGGAGCAGAAGGACAAGCTACTCGCCCGTTTCCGGGGCTATTTCAAGGGACCGGTCGCGACCGAGGTCACGACGCATCAGGCAGGAGTCCGGCCATGCACCGGTGACGGCAGGCCATACCTGGGCACCCACCCTGCGCTTCCCCGGTTGCATCTCTTCAACGGCCTCGGGCCGCGCGGCACCGTCTGGGCTCCCCAGATGGCGGAGATAATGGCACGTCATCTGATCGCGCAGGAGGCCATCCCTCCCGAGGTCGACCTGCGCCGGGCTTGGCGCGCCTGAGTTCAGCGCCGGCGGGTCTTCCTGGCGGCGGCCTTCGGGGCCGGACGCTTGGTGGTGTCCAGCAGATGGTCGGCGGCCAGCAGGTAGCCAGCGAAGCCGAGTCCGGTGATCACGCCTTCGCAGGCGGAGGCCGTGACCGAGCGGTGGCGGAACTCCTCGCGCTTGTAGATGTTTGAGATGTGCACCTCGACTGCGCGCATGCCGCTGCCCGCGATGCTGTCGCGGAGGGCGACGCTCACATGCGTGTGCCCTCCGGGGTTGATCACGAGGAGCTTCACGCCGTCGTCGGCCCACTTTGCGATCGTGTCGATGATGCGACCTTCGTGGTTGGATTGGAAGAACCTGGACCGGGCGCCGCGCTTCCGCAGATGGGACGTCAGCTGCTTCTCGAGGTCGGCCAGCGTGGCGTGGCCGTACACCTCCGGCTCCCGCTTGCCAAGCCGATCGAGATTCGGGCCGTTGATGATGCCGATTTCCATGGGTCAGTCCTAGTCGGCCCCTCGCCCGTGGACAAGGCTGGAGGTCGACGACCGCCGGGCGCGGTTCACCTCAGAATCTGCCTCAGGACGTAGGGGAGGATGCCGCCGTGGCGGTAGTACTCGCCCTCGATGGCGGTGTCGATGCGGGCTACTAGGGCGGCCCGGTCGACCGTGCCGTCGGCGCGGCGGATGACCAGGGTCACCGGCGTCCTGGGCTTGATCGGGCTGGCGAGACCCTCGAGGTCGAAGGTCTCCGTGCCGTCGAGGCGGTAGGAGGCGGCGTTGCAGCCGTCGGCGAACTCGAGGGGAAGCACGCCCATGCCGATGAGGTTGGAGCGATGAATGCGCTCGAAGGATTGCGCCACCACGGCCCTGATGCCGAGCAGGGCGGTCCCCTTGGCGGCCCAGTCGCGGGACGAGCCCATGCCGTAGTCGACGCCGCCGAAGACGATCATGCCTTCGCCGCGCTGCTTGTAGGCCTGGCAGGCGTCATAGATCGCCTCGATCTTGCCGTCGGGCTGGACCTTCGTGAAGCCGCCTTCCTTGCCGTCGGCCATCGCGTTCTTCACCTGGGTGTTGGCGAAGGTGCCGCGGGTCATAATGCGGTCGTTGCCGCGGCGTGACCCGTAGGAATTGAAGTCCTTCTTCGAGACGCCCGCCGCGAGGAGGAACTTGCCGGCCGGGGTCTCCTCCTTGAAGGCTCCGGCGGGGGAGATGTGGTCGGTCGTGACGGAGTCGCCGAGGATGGCCAGCGGACGCAGCTTGGCGAGTGACGGCACCGGAGGCGGGGTCATCGAGAAGCCCTTAAAGAAGGGCGGCTCCTGGATGTACGTGGAGGATTCCTTCCAGCTGAAGCGCGCTCCCGTGCCGCCCTGCACGCCCTTCCACTCCGCGGTGGCGTTGGCCAGGGAGTCGGCGGCGTACTTCGACTTGAACATCGCGGGCTTCAGGCCGCGGGCGACGTGGTCGGCGACTTCGGCCTGGGAAGGCCAGACGTCCTTGAGGAAGACCGGCTTGCCGTCCTGGCCCGTGCCGAGCGGCTCGCTGTCGAGGTCGATATCGACGCGACCGGCGAGGGCGAAGGCCACGACGAGGGGCGGAGACATCAGGAAGTTCGAGCGGACCGCGCCGTGGACGCGGGCTTCGAAGTTGCGGTTGCCGGAGAGCACGGAGGCCGTGACGAGGTCGCCCTGCTTGATCGCGCCCTCGATGTCGGCGTCGAGCGGGCCGGAGTTGCCAATGCAGGTCGTGCAGCCGTAGCCGACGAGGTTGAAGCCAAGCTGGTCGAGATAGCCCGAGAGCTGGATCTCGTCGAGGTAGTCGGTGACCACGCGGGAGCCGGGGGCCAGCGAGCACTTCACGTTCGGGTTCACCTTCAGGCCCTTCTCGACGGCCTTCTTGGCGACGAGGCCGGCGGCCACCATCACGGAAGGGTTCGACGTGTTGGTGCAGGAGGTGATCGCAGCGATCACGACGGAGCCGTGCTGGAGCGAACGGCCCGTGGCGCCCACGGGGGCGGAGGCGGTGCGATCGGCTGCGGCCTTGCCGAAGCCGTTCTTGTCCTTGGGCGCGGTGAAGAGGGCATTGAACGTTTCCTTTGCCTTCGGAAGGTCGATGCGGTCCTGCGGGCGCTTCGGGCCGGACACGCAGGGGACGACGGTGCCGATGTCGAGGTCGATGGCATGCGTGTAGTCGATGCTGCCGGCCTTCGGGATGCCGAAGAGCCCCTGCGCCTTGTAGTACTCCCTTACCAGCTCGATGTGCGCCTCGTCGCGGCCGGTCTGGCGGAGGTAGTCGAGGGATTTGTCGTCGACCGGGAAGAAGCCCATCGTCGCGCCGTATTCCGGGGCCATGTTGGCGATCGTGGCGCGGTCGGCGAGCGAGAGGGCCTCGGTGCCTTCGCCGTAGAATTCGACGAACTTGCCGACGACCTTGGCCTTGCGGAGGATCTCAGTGAGACGGAGGGTGAGGTCGGTGGCGGTGACGCCCTCGCGGAGGCGGCCGGTGAGGTTGACGCCGATGACTTCGGGGGTCTGGAAGTAGACCGGCTGACCGAGCATGCCCGCCTCCGCCTCGATGCCGCCCACGCCCCAGCCGACGACGCCGATGCCGTTGATCATCGTGGTGTGGGAATCGGTGCCGACTAGGGTGTCGGGGTAGAAGACGCCGTCCTTCTGGAAGACAAGCTTGGCCAGGTGCTCGAGATTGACCTGGTGCACGATGCCGATGGCGGGCGGCACCACGCCGAAGGTCTTGAAGGCCTGCATGCCCCACTTGAGGAACTCGTAGCGCTCGGTGTTGCGGCCGAACTCCTGCCGGAGGTTCTCGCGGAACGACTCCGCCGTGCCGGCGCGATCCACCTGCACGGAGTGGTCGACGACCAGGTCCACGGGCACCAACGGCTCGATGACCGAGCTGTCCTTGCCGAGCCGGGCGACCGCTTCCCGCATCGCGGCGAGGTCGACGAGCAGGGGGACGCCCGTGAAGTCCTGCAGGACGATGCGGGCGACGACGAAGGGAATCTCGGTGTCGACGGGCTTCTTGGCGTTCCAGGCGGCCAGCGTCCGTACGTCCTCCTCGGTCACCGCGACGCCGTCGCAGTTGCGGAGCACGGACTCAAGTACGAGCCTGATCGAGACGGGGAGGCGGGCGATCTTCCCGAGGCCGGCCTCCTCGAGCGCGGGTAGGGAGCAGATACTGCCCGACCTGCCTCCGGCGGAGAAGGGGCGTAGCGCGTTGAAGGGGACTTTGGCGGCCATGGTCTGGATAGGTGTGAAGAGAGGAGGCAAAAACGAAGAAGGCGGCCGGGGCAAGCCCGACCGCCTTCGGCGGACGCGGTCCGTCGGCTCAGGCCTCTACCGCCTTGCGGATCTTGGCGAAGTTCGGCATCGAGCTCGGGTCCCGCTTCACTTCGGAGTGGATGACGTTGCCGTTCTTGTCGGCCACGAAGACGGAGCGCTTGGAGACGTTCAGGAACCCGAACTTCTCGGGAATGACCCGGGTGTCCTTGACCTTGAAGGCCTTGGTGGCGACGCGGTTGAAGTCCGACAGGAGCGTGACGGTGATGTTGTTGGCCTTGGCCCATGCCTCCTGGGCGAAAGGGCTGTCCACGGAGATCGCGATCACGTCGGCGTTAAGGGACTTATACTCGTCCAGCAGGCCGGAGACCTTGCACATTTCATCGGTGCAGACGCCGGTGAAGGCCAAGGGGAAGAAGAGAATGACGGTCTTTCCCTTGCCGACGTTGCGTCGGATGCTTACGTCCATGAAATTATCGCCGATTTTCTGTTTCAGGGAGATTTCGGGCAGGGGCTGGCCGATTTTTAGGGGCATTTGAGGTGCGGGGTGGGGTTAGAACCCTATAAATGCCTTTAAATGCATGAATTGCAAGGGATTACCCTTTATCTCCGTATTTACCCCCTTTTTTACACAAGGTCTCCCACCCGGCTTAATTCAGGTGTATTTTTTCAAGTCTAAGCGGGTGAACCACTTGCGCTGTTTTCGGACCAAGGCCCAGGTGTCGAGATTGATGCGCTCGGTCAAGGCCTCCAAGGGTAGCCGTGACCCAGCCTCCAACCAGTCCATGGCGGCCCTGTAGCCCACGGCGCGTGCGCTGGGCAGCTCCGGATCGAGTTCGAGGCTGAGAAGCCATCTGGCCTCCTCCAGAAGGCCGTCCTTGAGCATCTGTCGGGTCCGGAGACCGATACGGCTCTTCAACTCGTCGTCGGGCCGTTCCAAGACCTCGCAGGAGATACTATGGCCTTCAAAGGGACCAGGTCTGGCCCTGAACTCATCGTATAGCTCGGAAAGCGGCCGGTCGGAGGCCAGGCGGCGTTCAAGCGCCTTGGCCACCCGGATGGGGTTCTGTGTGTCAAGCCAGTCCGGCAGGGGGCCGTTCTCCGCCTCGCGCAATCTCGCTAGCAGCGGGCCGAGCCCGGAGTTGAACAGCGAACGTACCTCCTGTGTCACGGCCGGGGGTATGAAGGTCTCATCGGCGACGGGTCCGAAAAAGGCTGCCAGATAGAAGCCGCTCCCGCCTGTGACCAGGATGCGGCGCCCCCGGGAGGCCGCGTCCTCAAGCGCCTGGCGGGCGGCTTCGACGTATCGGGCCACGGAGAACCGCTCGGAAGGGTCGGCGAGGTCGAGGCCGTGGTGCGTGACCCTTCGCCGCTGGTCCGCGGTCGGCTTGGCCGAACCGACGTCCATGCCCCGGTAGACGCAGACGGAGTCGCACGAAAGGATCTCCGCCCCGTTTTTCTCCGCCCATTCGATGGCGGCGTCGGTCTTTCCTGCGGCGGTCGGACCGGTCAGTATCCTTATCTCGGCCTTTTCCGCCGTCACGAACGTTTGGCCCACTCGAGGAAGTAGGAGAGCAGCAGCATCGCGGCCGGGCCAGTGATCACGAGGCTGTCGACGAGGTCCAGCGCGCCTCCGATCCCCGGTATCGTCGATCCCGAGTCTTTTGCGCCGGCTTGCCGCTTGAACACCGATTCGGCCAGGTCCGATGGGATGCTCAGCGCCGCCAGCGGAAGCGCCAAGACCGCAGCCTTCCATGGTACCATGAAACTGAGGCCAAGCGGTCCGGAACACAGCCAGGCGAAGGCGGCGGACGACAGGGCGGAGAGCAGAAGCCCGCCGGCGCAGCCTTCCCAGCTCTTCGCGGGACTGATTTCGGGCGCGATCTTGTGCCGTCCGAAGGGAACCCCGACGAGCAGCCCGCCGACGTCGGTGAACTTGGTCGCTACGACCACCCAGAGGACATAGTACAGCCCCACGGGCTGGCGGGCGAGCATCGCGCCGTCCTCCATGCGGGCTATTCCGACCAGGGATGAGAGCATGAAAGGCAGGTACAGGAAACCGTACAGGGCCGGAAGGGTGCGGAGCAGGGCCGGGGTCTCGGTCGGCCGGCGTAGCATCAGCAGCAGATGCACGCCGAAGGCGAGGGCGGCGAAGTTGAGGGCGTGACTGTAGCGGAGTCGCTCGGGCGCCAGGAAGAACAGGCCGAACAGCAGCGCCGCTCCGGCCAGCAGGCCGCCTGACCCGCTCCGGCGCGTTCCGGGAATCCGGTCGGCAAGCCGGTAGAACTCATGCTGCGCGAGCAGGATGAGCGTCGCCAGCAGCAGGAACGCCGCCTGCTCCGCGACCGAGAACATGCCTCCCACCCAGACGACCAGGCCGACCACGGTCCAGAGCCCGATGGTGCTGAACGCGCGGTGCCTCATGGCGATGGCGGCGCCCCCTGCACCTGCGCCCCGGTCAGGCCGAAACGACGTTCGCGTCGGCGGTAGTCGCTGAGCGCGGCCTCGAGCTGCTCTTTCCCGAAATCGGGCCAGTATTCGGGCGCGATGTGGATCTCGGCGTAGGCCGACTGCAGCAGGAGGAAGTTGCTGAGGCGGAACTCGCCCGAGGTCCGGATGATGAGGTCGGGGTCGGGCAGGCCCGCCGTATCCAGCCGGGATTCAAACGCCCTCCAGTCAATCTGCTCCGTCTGGAGCGCGCCCGAGGCCACGTCCCTGGCGATTCGTCGCGCCGCCTCGACGGCTTCCTGCCTGGCGCCGTAGTTCAGCGCCACCACGAGGTCGAGGGTCGTGTTATCCTTGCTGGCTGCGATGGCCTCTTCCAGCGGCGTTCGCGCGAAGTCGGGCAGGGAGGTCACGTCGCCGATCACCTTGAGGCGCACGTTTCTTTTATCGAGCCGGGCGAGGTGGGCGCGGAGCAGCCATTCGCCGAGCTTGAAAAGCCCGCTGACCTCGGCCGGAGGCCGCTTCCAGTTCTCGGCGGAGAAGGCGAAGACGGTCAGCGTGCCGATGCCGAGGTCGACGCACGCGTCGATGATCTCGAACAGCCGTTCCGCCCCCCGACGATGTCCCTCCAGCCTAGGAAGTCCGCGGGCCGCAGCCCAGCGCCCGTTGCCGTCCATGATGATGCCGACATGCCGGGGCAGGGGGCGGTCGGGCGGCGTGTCATCGGACGGAGGCACGCGAGAGGATGTGTCCCTGCGGACGGCTCTGGCAACCGAGAATCAGCGGCCCGCGTCCCGCCCCTGCTGTGCGTCGTCTTTCTTCGGCGGATTGTTCGCGGCGATGAGCACGCCGGGAAATCCGTGCTTCCGTGCCATCGCGCAGACTTCCATGAAATCCCTCATCATCAAAGCGCCATCCGCCTTGATGAGCACGGGGCGATGGTTCGCCCCGCCCGTCTTCTTCAGCCCCAGATGCTGGTCGAGCTCCTTGTAGCTCATCACCTGTCCGTCCGCGACGCATAGGCCGGTGCCGCGCGTGGAGATCAGCGTGACGGTGGCCGAAGTGAGGGCCATCTCCGTCGTCTTGACCGCCGGCACCTCCAGGGTGCGAAGCATGGCCGGGGACCGCGAGCCGTCGAAGCCGACGTACATCCCGGGGGCGTAGACGAAGTCCGAGGACAGGGCCCCGACCAGAGCCGCGCAGACGATGGCCAGGGCCAGCGGCGCGGCGTCCACGCCCTGTCGGGCCGTGCGGACTCGCCGCAGGACGCCCAGAGGGGTCTCGATCATGGCTTATCCGCCGCGCGTTCGGCCGGCAGTTCGTGCGTGACGAAGGTGTGCAGCGAATGGGAGGCGAACTCCATCTCCGTGACGATCGAGCGCACCCTGCCGACGAGGAAGTGATGCGCGAGCGAGCAGACGGCGGAGAGGGTGAGGGCGAAGCCGGCCACCGACAGCGCCTCCTGGGCGTGGACGAGCAGGTGCTCTCCCGAGGCGTAGATGCTGCCGTCGCGCATCGCGGTCACGAAATCGAAGCCGGCGAGGACGGCTCCGGCCAGGCCGATCAGGGGGGCGGACCGCCCGATCGAAGCGATGGTGCCGAGGCGTCTTTCCAGCACGGGAAGCTCGAGCAGGGCGGCCTCAATCGCCGCCGCCCTCATGGCATCGCCGCCCGTCTCCATCCGCAGGAGAGCGGCCTTCACCACGCGGGGCACGGGCCCGGGAGAGTCCTCGCAGGCCGCGAGCGCCTCAAGCGGCCGGCGCGCGCGCAGGTTGTTGCGCACGCCTTCGATGAAGTCCGACGAGAGCACGAGGCCGCGGTGGAGGAACATGGCGCGCTCGATGATGAAGACGACGGCGATGAAGGCCATCGGGATGAGGATCCACGCGAAGGGGCCCGCGTCCAAAGGGAAGGTGAATGCGACGGTCATCTCGGGGTCTTGGGATTGGACTGAGGTCCCTCGAGGGCGGCAAGTTTGCTTTCTGCCAGGGCGTGCCCCGGGAGCCTGGCCTCGGTGTCTTTCGCGCCCTGATTGAACTCCAGCAGGAGCCGGCAGGCGGCCGCGGCCTCCCTGCGGTCACCCGACTGCTCGCAGAGCTCGGCGAGCAGCAGCACAGAGCGGGAAATCCAGAGCCTCGCGGAGGAGGAGGACGCATCGCCGGGGCTGGAGCGAAGGGTCGCGCCATTGGCCACCAGCAGGGCCTTCGCCTCGGCGCTTGAAGCGGTCCTGTCGGAGCCGCTCTCGGCCTTGGACCTTTCCAGAAGCGCGAGGGCCTGCTTGTGCCGCGCCTCTAGGCGGATGTCCGGGGAATCCTTCCCCCAGGTGTCCGCCACCCGTTCGTAGGCCGCCGCCGCGCGGGAGGCGCGCTGGCGGTCCACCCTGTTGTCCTTCGTCCGCAGGGCGACGAGGCCGAGCAGCGTGTCGCCGCGGGCCAGCTCCGCCCGCGGTCGAGAGGGATCTGAAGGCATCTCGCGGATGAGGTCGTCGAGCAGACGCAGCGAGAGGTCGAACTCTCCGAGGGCGCGGAGCATCTCGGAGCGCCGCATCGCGGCATGGAAGGCCAGTGTGCCCTCGGCGCCTGATTCGGCGAAGCGTTCCAGCAGCACGACGGCCTCGCGCAGGCGGCCGTCGCCCTCCGACGGGTAGAGCAGGGCGGCCTGTTCGGCGGCCTCGTAGAGTCCGAGGCGTGAGAAGTGGCGCAGGTTGGGCACGTCCTTGAAGCCGTCGGCCAGCGCCGTGAAGGCGGCCTGGGCCTCGGCATGCCGGCCGGACCGGGAGAGTTCGCGGCCTTCAAAGAGATAGGAGGAGGCCGCGGCGGCGGTCTTCGGGTATTTCAGCCGAAGGTCCTTTATTTCCTCGCGACTACGCGCCGAGAGGGACTCCCCCTCGGCTCCGGTGAGGGCGCGGATCTTGAGCAGGGCGACCTGGCCGCGCAGCGAAGCGAGGTCGGCCAGCAGCTCTGGCGGCGCATCGGCGGGCAGCGACTCCAGCCGTTTCGAGATGCCATCGGCGATCTGCGCGGCCAGCGGACGTTGCGCAAGCGCCAGCGCGATAAGCGCGCGCTGCCATTCGAAGCGCAGCGTGAAGTCGACGCTCGCTCCCGTCAGCACGGGCTGGAGCCGCGCAAGGGTCCTGCCGGCCTCCCCGGCCTGTCCGGCGCGCCGGATTGTGTCGACCAGGTTCCATGCGGAGGACCATCTCGCCGGCGCCTCGACCACGGCGCGACCGCGCGCGGCATCCTCGATGACCTCGGTCGCGCGTTTCCAGAGCGCGGGGTCGTCGCCCTGGCGCAGGAGGCAGTGCACGCGCTGACGGAACGCGCTGGTCATGATGTCGGGCGCGGAAGTCTCGGCCTGCACGGAGGCGTAAGCCTTCTCGGCCAGCATGTAGTCGCTGGCGAGGAACAGGCAGTCGGCCGCGGCGGAGCGCAGCACGTCCCTGCGCATCGCCTGGGCGCCTTCGGCGAGGGCCGACAGGTGGGTCGCGGTGAGGCGGTACGCGCCCTCGCCCCAGGCGGACAGCGCCAGGACGCGCGTCGCCTCGCGGCTGAGCGGGGAGGCGGGCGCCTCCTTGAGCAGATCTTCCGCCGCCAGCCGTGCTTTCTCGAAATTACCCGCGTCCAGCATCAGCTGGGCCCTGGTCAGATGTATGGCGTCGAGGACCTCGGGGTTGCGGGGGCAGAGGTAGCCGTCGCCGGAAGACGCGGGCCGCATCAAGAAGTCGTAGGTCTCGTTGGCGATGCCGGCCGCCGCCGTCCGGTCGTCAGCGGGCGAGACGGCGGCGACCAGCGACCTCAGGGCCGTCACCCGGATCCTGAGGTCGGAAGGGTTGCGCGCCGCCTTCCGCAGGAAGTCCCGGGCGTCTTTGCGCAGGAAATCCCGTTCCTCCTTCGTCAGGTAGTCGCGCCCCTTCTTTTGGAAGATGTCCTTAATCTGTCTTTCGTCCTTGCCCTCCTTCCTGAGCACGGCGGCGTCCTGTTCGATCTGACGGGCCTTCTGCTCGAGCATCAGGCCCGCCAGCAGGTCCGCCTCGGACTGACGTCCCGGGGGGAGCGGGGCGGCCGCGGAGAGCACTTTTACCCCCTCCTCGGCCTTGCCGATCCTGGAATAAGCGAGCGCAAGGTTCCGTGAGTAGGCAAAATGCAGCGGGGTGCCGCGGCTCGTGTCGGTGAGTTCGCGCAGGGCGACGATCGAGTTCTTGAGATCCTCGTCCTCATGGTAGCGCACGAGGGCCAGCCCCCCCAGCGCCTCGATTCGGCCGCGTTGGTCCGTGGATGTCGCAGCCCGGAGGGCTTCCTCCCTGGCCGTGAGCGCCGCCGCCGTATCTTTGGCGGCTTCGGCCAGCATCCACCGCAGCGTCCACGCCCAGCTACGCTCCTGGGCTGGCACGGAGTCGGGCGAGGCGGCTGCCGCATGGATTCGGGCGGCGGGGAGGTTGTTCTCCAGCGCGTCGAGGAGCCCCTCGCGCAACGCCTTGGCCGGGGAGGCCGGGATGAACGTCAGCGCGGCCCTGGCCTCCGCCATCCTTCCGCGCTCGATGAGGCCTGCCGTGAGGCCGAGCCCCGCCCGCTCGCGGTCCGGGGCTGAAAGAGCGGGGTCGGCCAAGGCCTGTCCGAAAAGCTCGGCCGCCGAGCCGGCGAGACCTGCGGCCAGGGCCTCTTCAGCCAGGTTGATGCGTGCACGGCGGGAGTGCAGGGGGGCGCCTCCGGAGCTCGGGTCGGCATCCAGGGCGGTCGGCGGGGTCTGCTGGCCCGCGCAACGCAGCGCAAGCAGCAGGAGGGCGACGAGGAGCGTCCGCGGCATCTCCCGCAAAGATGGCCGAACCCGGAGCGCGGGCAAGAAGCGAGTGCCTCTCAGGCCTTGTCCAGTCCGAAGGCCGTGTGGACCGCCCTGACCGCGGCGTCCGCCTTGGCAGGGTCGACCGCAACCGAGATCTTTATCTCCGAGGTCGTGATTAGCTCGCTGTTGACCCCCACGGAGGCGAGCGCCTTGAAGAGCGTGCCGGCCACTCCGGGGTGGGAGATCATGCCCACGCCGACGATGGAAAGCTTGGAGATCTCACCGGCCGAGCGGACCGAGCCGCTGCCGAGACGTTTCAACGTCCGTCCGACCGCTTTCTCGACCTGGGCGAACTGGTCCGTCGTGACCGAGAAGGTGAGATTGGCCCGGCCGTCCTTGCCTAGGTTCTTGATGATCATGTCGACGCTCAGCCCGGCCTCGCCGAGGTCGTCGAACAAGGCGGCCACGGCCTCGGGGGAGTCGGGGAGGTCGGAGACCGTCACGCGGGTCTGCAGGCGGTCGAGCGCGACGCCGGCGATGGCGGCGTCCTCCAGGGTCTTGTCGATGGCTTTCACGATAGTTCCGGGTTGGTCGTTGAAGGAGGAGCGCACCTCGAAGGGCACCTGGTATTTCTGGGCGAACTCGACGGAGCGCGACTGCATGACCTTGGATCCGCTCGAAGCCAGCTCCAGCATCTCCTCGTAGGAGATCTCCGGGAGCTTGCTGGCGGTCAGCACGATGCGGGGGTCGGCGGTGTAGACGCCGTCGACGTCGGTGAAGATCTGGCAGAGGTCGGCCTTGATGGCGGCGGCCACCGCGATGGCGGTCAGGTCGGAGCCCCCGCGGCCGAGGGTGGTCACCTCGCCCTGTTCCGTCACGCCCTGGAAGCCGGCCACGACCACGACCTTGCCCTCGTCCAGTCGTTCGCGGATGTCGCCGCCGGTGATCCGCGTGATGCGGGCGCGCGTGTGCACGCCGTCGGTGAAGATGCCGGCCTGGGCACCCGTCCGCGAGACGGCGGGCACGCCGATGGCGTGGAGGGCCATGACGGTCAGGGCGATGGTCTCCTGCTCGCCGACGGCCATGAGCACGTCCATCTCGCGCTCATCGGGGAGTTTCTGCAGGGCCTTGGCGCGCGCGATGAGGTCGTTGGTGACCCCGCTGCGGGCGGAGACCACGACGACCATGCGGTTGCCTTTGGACCACTGCTCCTTGATCTTGGCCGCGACGTTCTGGATGCGATCGACGCTTCCGACCGAGGTGCCGCCGTACTTCTGGACGATGAGGGGCATGCTCAGGCCTCGGGGGAGAAGATACGGAGGACGACCGGCTCCTCAAGGACCGTGCGCAGGCGCCTCAGGCCCTTCAGCACGGCGAGCATGCGCCGTTCGTTGACCGGGTAGGTCGAGAGCGTGACCGTCCCGCGCCCCTTGTTGGGGTGCTCATACTGAATGACGCGCGCGATGGAGACCTTCTCGCGGGAGAAGACCCGGTAGACGCCCTCGGACACGCCGGCCTTGTCGAGCAGGGAGAGCCGGAGGTAGAACGGGGAGACGATCTCGGCGTCGTCGGCCATGCGGAGCGCGCGACCGGCCTTCTCGCGGGAGGCGAGCGCCTCCGCAGAGAGCCCCTGCGGGGCTGTCCCGGCGAGGGTGCCGATGGCGTCGACGATGTCCCCGATGACGGCGGAGGCGGTGGCGTCGCCGCCAGCACCGCGACCCGCGAGCGTCGTCGCCCCGACCACGTCGCCGCGGAGGGTGATGCCGTTGTTCACGCCGGAGACGCGTGCGAGGATGTCGCGGTTCGGGACGAGGGCGGGGTAGACCCCGACGGTCATCCAGTCGCGGCCAAAGTCGCGGCGGATGACCGCGAGGTGCTTGAGCGCGAAGCCGAACCGCCGGGCGAAGTCGATGTCGGCCGGGCCGATCCTGCGGATACCCTCGACGAGCGTGCGGTTGCGCGGGGCCCACTTGCCGTGGGCGAGCCAGGCGAGGATGGATGCCTTGTGCCAGGCGTCGACGCCCTCGATGTCGAGCGTCGGGTCTGCCTCGGCGTAGCCGAGCTCCTGCGCCTCGCGGAGCGCGTCGGGGAAGGACAGGCCGTCCTCGCCCATGCGCGTGAGGATGTGGTTGCAGGTGCCGTTGAGGATGCCGACGATGAGCTCGAAACGGTTGGCGACCAGGCCCTCGCGGATGGCCTTGATGATGGGGATACCGCCGGCCACGCTGGCCTCGAACAGGAATTGCCCCCCGTGCCGACGGACGGCCCGGAAGATCTCGGGCCCGTGGTCGCAGAGGAGCGCCTTGTTGGCCGAGACGACGACCTTGCCGAGGCGGAGGGCGCGCAGGGTGAGCTCGCGGGCGCGCGTGGTGCCGCCGATGAGCTCGCACACGACGTGCACTTTCGGGTCGTCGATGATCTTGTGCGGGTCGGAGGTGAGCCGCGAGGCGGCGACGCGGACCGTCCGGCGCTTGCGCAGGTTGCGCACGGAGGCCCCGCGTAGGTCGATGCGGACGCCCAGCCGGGCCTCGAGGTCGGCCTTCTTCTCGGTCAGGTGCTTCCAGACCCCCTGCCCGACCGTGCCGAGTCCGAGGATGCCGATGCCGATGGTGCGAGGGGCGGTCATGAGGGAGTTCAGGCTTTCCTGACGAAGCGGTTTTCGGTGCCGTTGAACAGCCGGCCGATGTTCGAGCGGTGCGTCCAGACGTTGAAGGCCGCGATGGCCGCGGCGAACCAGAACTGGACTGGTCCGAACTTCAGGTCGGTGAACTGAGGCAGGATCCAGCAGGACAAGGGCAGGGAAAGGCCCAGCGCCAGCGAGGCGAGGGAGACGTAGCGTGAGGCGAGGAACACCAGTCCCCAGAGCGTTGCGCCGATGAGGATCGGGACGGGCAGGAGCACCAGGAGGCCGCCGATGGTGGAGGCCACGCCCTTGCCGCCCCTGAACCTGAGGAAACAGGAGAAGCAGTGCCCGAGCAGCGTGCCGACGAAGCCGGCGACGCTGACGACGAAGAGGGCGTCCGCGAGGGGGGTGTCCGGATCCACGCGGAGCAGCAGCTGCGGCAGGCCGGCGCCGACGAATCCCTTCAGCACGTCGAGCGCGAAGACGAGATTTCCGGGGCCCTTGCCGAGGACGCGTTTGACGTTGGTCGCGCCCGGGTTTCCGGAGCCTTCCTTGAGGATGTCGACGCCGTGCTTCTTCGCCACGAGTACAGCGAAGTTGACGGAACCGACGAGGTAGCCGAGCAGGGCGAAGATCCCAAGGGCCGCGAACATCGCTCAGGCTTCGATCAGCTTGGCGCTGACGATCGCCGGATTGCGCAGGATCTCGGCCAGGGCGGAGGCGCCCGGGGCGCTGTCGAGCTGGTAGACGGCCAGCGCGTTGGCGCCGCCGGAACGGCTCAGGGCCATGTTGGCGATGTTCACGCGCTCCTTGGCGAGCAGGGTGCCGAGGGCGCCGATGATGCCGGGCTGGTCCTGGTTTTCGATCAGCAGCAGCTTGCCTTCGGGGATGAACTCGAGGGTGCGGCCGTTGACCGAGACGATGCGCGGCGACTGGGCCTTGCCGATCACGGTTCCGGCCACGGAGACCGACTTGCCGCCGCCGAGCGAGGCCTCCACGTGCAGGAGCTCCTTGTAGTCCGCCTCGGCCGAGGACCGGACCGTCTGGACCTCGACGCCGAGGGCCTTGAGCTTGCCGGGGGCGTTGACGTCGGTCACGCCCTCCATGATCCCGCGAAGGTAGCCGCGCTGGAAGCTGCGCGCGATGGCGTTCGCGCCCTGGTCGGAGCCGGCTCCGTAAGTGGTGAGGCGCAGCGACTCGATGCGTCCTGGCGCGGCCAGCTGACGGGCGATGGAGCCTAGCGTCTGGGCGAGGGAGAGGAAGGGGCGGATGGCGGAGAGGGTCTGGGAGTCGACCGCGGGGAGGTTGACCGCGTTGGCCGGCGAGCCGCCCCCGAGCACGGTGATGGCGGCCTCCGCGACTTCGACGCCGACGTTCTCCTGGGCCTCGGCGGTGGAGGCGCCGAGGTGAGGGGAGAGGTGGGCCTTGGGCAGGGCGCGCAGAGGGTGCTCCTTGGGCAGGGGCTCCTCGACGAAGACGTCGAAGCCGCAGCCGCCGCATCTTCCGGACTTGAGGGCCTCGGCCAGGGCGGCCTCGTCGACGATGCCTCCGCGGGCGCAGTTCACGATCTTGACGCCCTTCTTCATCTTAGCGAAGGCGGCCTCGTCGACCATCCCCTCGGTCGCGCCTTGCTTGCCCTTCTCGATGAGGGGCATGTGGACCGTGATGTAGTCGGAGAGGGCGAACACCTCGTCGAGGGTCGCGACGGTGACCCCTAGGGCCTTGGCGCGGGCCTCGGTGAGATAGGGGTCGTAGGCCAGGACCTTCATGTTGAAGGCCAGGGCGCGCTTGGCGACCTCGGCTCCGATGCGGCCGAGCCCGAGCACCCCGAGGGTCTTGCCATTGAGTTCGGAGCCCGAGAGGGTCTTCCGGTCCCACTTTCCTTCCTTCATGGACTGGACGGCCTCCGGCACGGGGCGGGCGAGGGAAAGGAGGTGGGTGAAGGTGAGTTCGGCGGTCGCGATGGTGTTGCCGGAGGGGGTGTTCATCACGATGACCCCGCGTTCGGTGGCGGCGTCGACGTCGATGTTGTCCACCCCGACCCCGGCTCTACCCACGCAGACCAGGCGCTGGGCTGCATCGAGGACCTCGCGGGTGATCTGGGTCTCGGACCGGACGAGGATGGCGTCCACGTCGGCCACGAGGGAGAGTACCTGCTCGGGGGTGGAGCCGTAGGCCTCCACGACCTCGTAGCCTGGCTGAGCCTTGAGTAGGGCGACGCCGGTGGGTGAAATCTTGTCTGCTACGAGTACCTTGGGCATGGCGGTCAAAGTTTGCTTTGAGTCATAAATGCCCGTCTTTGGCAATGGCAAGAGCACCCTTGCCGCGTCATAGCCGAGCTCATAGCCGACGATGGGCGTAATCGGCCAATTCGTAGCAATCGGGGCTCATTTCTTCGATAAATCGGCAGGGGTCCAGCGGTCGGTAACCTTCGCCCGAGACGGCGAACCTGGGGGAGAAGATCTGCAGGGAGTTCATGGCCCGCGTGCAGGCCACGTAGAACAGGCGGCGCTCCTCCTCGACGTCGCCGTCCTCGATGGCCCGGGTGAGGGGAAGCAGGCCGTCGGCGGCGCCGAGGAGGAAGACCACGGGGAACTCCAGGCCCTTCGACTGGTGGATGGTGGTCAGGCGCAGCATGTCCTCTTCGGGCTCAGCCTTCTTGTCGGAGGCCTCGCCGTTGAGCAGGGCGACCTGGGCGACGAGGTCGCCAACGTCCTCGAACTTCGACGCGAAGCCCACCAGTCCCTGCAGGTCCTGTTCGCGATCCTTCCAGTCAGGGAAAAGCGTCCTCATGTGCGTTCCGTACCAGCCTTCGACGCAGACGCGGACGGTCTCGGCGGGCGTCCTTGCGACGCGCTCGGCGGCGTTCTCGCGCGAGGCCTCGAAGAGGTCAGGGGCGGGCGCGGAAGGGGCGGGTTTGGCCCGGGCGGTCTCCACGCCCTCCAGCATGTCCTCCAAGGTGAGGGCGAGGTCCGTGAAGTCCGACTTGGCGCTCTCGGGCACCTTGCGCAGGACCGAGTCCGCCCTGAGGGCGCGGACCCATCCCCGCCCTTGGGACGCCTCGGCGGCCATGGCCGCCGTGATGATCTTCTCCGCTGAGGCGGGGCCGACCTTGGGGAGGAGGCAGAGCAGCCGCGAGAGGGCCACGCGGTCGAGCGGATTGTGGATGAAGCGGAGATGGGCCAGCACGTCCTTCACGTGCGCAAGGTCGAAGAACTTGTGCCCGCTCGTGATGACGAACGGCACGCCCAGCGCGTTCAGCTCCATCTGCAGTTCCAAGGACTGGTAATGCGCCCGGTAGAGCACCTGCATGTCGGCGAGGGCCTGGCCTTCGTGGTGCAGCTGCAGGATGCGACGCCCCACGAGCTTGGCCTGCTGGGAAGTGTCCCCGACCGTGAACACGATTGGCATTGCCCCGCTTCTGCGCACCGCCCTAAGGCGACGGTCGAAGCCTTCGACCTTGGGCCGGTGCCGGAGGATCTCGTTGGCGAAGGCCAGGATCTCGGGGGTCGAGCGGTAATTCGTGTCGATGGTGTGGATGACCGTGCCCGGATGACGTTGCGGGAAGGACACGATGTTCTCCCAGTCGGCGCCGCGCCAGGTGTAGATGCACTGCGCGTCATCGCCCACGGCCATGACCTGATGCTCGTCCGCCAGCAGGTCGATGATGCGGCTTTGCAGGCGGTTGGTGTCCTGGAACTCGTCCACGAGGATGTGCCGGAAGCGCCGGCGGTAATGGGCGAGCGCGGCCGGGTCTGACTCCAGCACCCTGAGCCAGAGGGAGAGCAGGTCGTCGAAGTCACAAAGGTTGCGCGCACGCTTGGCCTCCTCGTACAGGTTGCAGAACCGCAGCAGCTTCTCGGGGCCGCCCTTCATCCAGTCGAGACGCTCGGTCATCACCTCCTCCGTGGGTCGCAGGGTGTTGCGGGCGTGGGAGTAGGCGTCGAGGATGACCGGCGCCTTGGGGTTGGTCTTGTCCTTGATGAAGGCGCCGTCCTCCGACTTGATGATCTCGGAGTAAAGCTGCTCGGACTCCTTCTGGTCGATGATGGTGAAGTCAGGGGAGCGTCCGGCGGCCGCCGCGTTGGCCCTGAGGATGCGCTGCCCGATGGAATGGAAAGTTCCGCCCCAGAACTGTCCGCGCGGGACGCCGGTCAGGTCCTCGACGCGCTCGAGCATCTCCTTGGCGGCCTTGTTGGTGAAGGTCAGGAGAAGGATGTCCCAAGGGCGCGCCCCCTGATGGAGCAGCCAGGCGACGCGGTAGGTGAGGGTGCGGGTCTTGCCTGAGCCGGCGCCGGCCAGCACCAGGGCGGGTCCGCGGGGTGAGGTCACCGCCGCGTACTGCTCCTCGTTGAGGTCTCCGCGGAAGTCTACCGGGGGCAGCCCTTCCACGGTCAGGTTCCCTCGGCCTGGCGCCGTTCAAGCAGGCGGAACTTCACGGCCTGCTCGTCGGCTCGGTAGGAAGAGCGCACGAGGGGCCCTGATTCGACGTGCTTGACGCCGGCCTCGAGGGCGAAGGCCTTCCACTCGGCGAATTCGTCAGGATGCACCCAACGGTCCATCGGGGCGTGCTCCTTGCTGGGCGAGAGGTACTGGCCGACCGTGAGGATGTCGACGTCGGCCGCCGCGATGTCGCGAAGCAACGCGGCCACCTCCTCCTTGCGTTCACCGATGCCGAGCATGACGCCGGTCTTGGTCACGAATCCGCGGGACTTGGCGTGCTTCAGCACCCAGAACGAGCGGTCATAGCGGGCCGTCTTGCGCACGGGCCTCTGCAGCCGCTCGACGGTCTCCAGGTTGTGGTTGAGGATGTCAGGCCGCGCGTCGAGCAGGGTGTCGAGATGCTCCTGCTCCCCGCGGAAGTCGGCCGGGAGCACCTCGATGGTCGTGGTGGGGCAGCGGCGGCGGGTGGCCCGGACGGTGGCCGCCCAGACCGATGCCCCGCCGTCCTTCAGGTCGTCCCGCGCGACGGAGGTGATGACGACGTGGCGCAGGTTCATCAGCGCGATCGATTCGGCCACCCGGGCGGGCTCGCCCAGGTCCAGCTCGCTGGGCCGTCCGGACTGCACGGCGCAGAAGGTGCAGGATCGGGTGCAGACGTTGCCCAGGATCATGACCGTGGCGCTGCCGCGCGACCAGCATTCGCCCATGTTAGGACACTGGGCGGACTGGCAGACCGTGTGCAGTTTGTGCCGGTCGACGTTGTCCTTCGTGGCCTGGTAATCGGGTCCGCTGGGGAGCCTGGCCCTGAGCCAGTCGGGCTTGCGCGCGGATTCGAGCATCGGAGGTAGCAAGATTCCCTTCCGCCCGGGTTTTTCAATCCAACAAAAGGGAGGGGCGCCCGTCTCACGACGGGCGCCCCTGGTGCTATGCTGCAATCTCCCGGTTCTGAAACTTTCTCAGGCCGGGAATTTCACCGATCGGATGCGGGGCGTTCCGAGGAACGCCCCGCATCGGGTCAGAAGACGGCCTTGAGGGACGCTCCGAAGAAGAACTGGTCCTCTTCGCCTCCCAGGTTGGCGGCTTCGGCTCCCGCATTGGTCTCCTCACGGCCGGCGCCGGACATGTTGTAGGCGATGTAGGGCGTGAAGGTGGCCGTATTGGAGATGGCGATCGGAAGCGAGGCCTGCAGAAGGACGTGGGTCCAGACGCTCTCGTTGCCGACGTTGAAGCCCGCACCGTTGAACGACGTGTAATAGCCGTCAATGGAGTAGCCGGCCTTGGCCGCAAGCACGAGCGAGGTGCTGTCGGTCAGCCCGAAGGTCTTGTCGACGGCGAGTTCGGCGTAGCCGGCATCGATGTACAGGTCGTAAGCGTAGGTGGCGGTGACGTTCACCGGGCCGACCGTCTTGGCGGCGCTCACATAGAACTCCTGAGCGAAGGTCTGGCCGGCGCCGTTTCCGACGTAGCCGTTCAGGAAGAAGAAGTAGGTGTAGCCCGCGGTGAGGGTCGCGAAGCCCGCGTCGTAAGCCAGTGAGGCTCCGAGGTCGAACTCCTGGTAGAGGGAGCGGCGGTCATTGCTGGCGGTGTAGTAAGCAAGACCGTTCAGCGTGAGGCTGTCGGACAGCTTCTTGCTGGCTCCGATGTTGTACCAGGCGTTCTGGTTCGAGAACCAGAGGCCGCGGTAGATGTACTCGCTGTCATAGCCCGCGGAGAGGTCGAACGCGATCGGCGAGGCGGCCGGCGCGGTCGACTGCGCCAGGGCGGCGGCAGCGAGGAGGGTGGTCGTGGTGATGGAGGTGATGTGCTTCATGGCATCCCCCCTTACGCACCCCCCGTGCCAACAGGCATGCCGGGGTTCTTTGGCGAATATTTGCATCCATAAAGACGCAAAACGACCCCTCTCGGGCTTAAAACCTGCCAGCCGTGCCTAATTTGCGGCAGTCATCCGCGGGCTCCTGCTGCTCGGTAGGCCGTCAAGTGCCTGTCGGCTGAGAGCTTCCAGCTGAATTCGGTCCGCATGCCGTTGACTTGGACTTTGCGATAGGCCTTGGGCTCCGAGAAAAGCCGCAAGGCGTGTCCGATGGCCCACTCGATGCCCTGAAGGTCTGCGTGCTCGAAGACGATGCCGGTCGCATCCTTCGCCCCGGGCGACCAAGGCCTGACCGTGTCGGCGAGCCCGCCGGTGGCACGCACGACCGGCGGCGTTCCATAGGCCATGGAGTACATCTGGTTGAGCCCGCATGGCTCGAAGCGGCTGGGCATCAGAAAGAAATCCGACCCTGCCTCGATCCGGTGCGAGAGACCGTGGTCGTACCCGATCCGCACGCCGCACCGAGATGGGAACTCGGCGGCCAGGGCGCGGTAGGCGTCCTCGAGCGCCGGATCCCCGCTGCCGAGCAGCACGAAACGCAGGCGGTTGTCGCGCAGGAAGGAGGCGAGCGCGGCGGCGGCCAGGTCGAGCCCCTTCTGCTCCCAGAGGCGAGAGATGACCCCGAAGATCGGCGGCGCTCCCGGTCCGTCGGCCAGCCCGAATTCCTGCGTGAGCGCCTTGCGGCAGGCCTGCTTGCCTTTGAGGCTGCGCGAGGAGTAGTTGGCCGGCAGGAGCGGGTCGGTGCGCGGGTTCCATTCGTCGGCGTCGACGCCGTTGAGTATGCCCTCGAGTGCGGACTCCCTTCGTCGTACGACCTCGTGCAGGCCGTAGCCGAACTCGGGCGTGAGGATCTCGCGCGCGTACGTCGGGCTGACGGTGATCACGCGGCCGGCATGCAGGATCCCGCCCTTGAGGAAGTTGACCCCCCCGAGGCATTCGAGCTCAGAGGCCTGCCAGAGCCGTCCGGGCAAGCCCAGGAAGTCCATGATGCCGCGGTGCGCCACGCCTTGATGCTGGAGGTTGTGCACGCTGATGGCCGTCGCGGCCGCGCCCAGCGCGGTCTGCTTCAGCACGGTGTTGAGCAGCGGGGGCACGAGGCCGGCGGTCCAGTCATGGCAGTGGATGACGTCCGGGGTCCAGCCCGAGTCGAGGCATGCGTCGAGCGCGGCGCGCGCGTAGAAGGCGGCGCGCTCGGCGAAATCAGGACGGGCGGGGTAGATCTCCCGGGCTCCGTAGTAGTCGTGGTGCTCGATGAACCAGGCCTCGAAGCCGGGCGACGCCTGCAGGGAAAGGACGCGGCAGCCCGCCTTCTCCTCGGGGCCGCCCACTCCCACCGCGAGCGAGGGGATTGCGACGCGCATGCCTTCTCGTCCCGGGACGGATCCGTAAAGGGGCGTGACCGCCTTCACGTCATGACCGAGCGCGCCTTGCGCCTTCGCCAGGGCCGCCGTCGCGTCGCCGAGGCCTCCGGCCTTCGACCAGGGAGCGAGTTCGGGCGTGATGTGGAGGATCTTCATCGTTCAGGCGAGGTCCGGCCGGCACGGTTGAGCAGCGGTACCAGGGCCGTGAGCAGGAGCAACGCGACCACCATGGCGACGTTGCCCGCAAGGTCGTGCACGGTGCCCAGCGAGGAGAAGCCCGGGGCGCCGTGCGGCACGCCCCACGGGTCGAGGTCGAGCGACTTGGATCCGTGGGCTAGGGCGTGGCTGGCAAGGAAGACGTTGCGTCCGAGGTTGAGCAGGATCGCGACGAGTCCGCCCGCGGCGATCAGCAGGGCCTTGCGGATCAGGACGCCCAGCCGGCCGCCCTCGATGAAGACCGCGCCGAGGAAGGCGGCCGCGAAGACGCAGGCGGAGAGGGAGCGGATCCCCGAGCAGGCGTCGGCGACGCCGACGGCGTCGTTGTTGGCGAAGATGATGGTGTTTCCGCTGGTGCGAATGACGTGTCCGGAGGCACGTAGGATGCCGGACACGACCTCCGTCACGAGCGTCAGCAGCCCGCCCTTCACCTGGTTGTCCACGAGGTAGAGGAAAGGTCCGGAGACGATCCAGACGCAGGCGGGGAAGGTCAGAAGGGACGCCGCACGCAGGCGCGAGGCGCCCGAAGGCTCGGCGCCGGCCCGTCCGCGGGCCGAGAGATAAGCGAAGGTCAGGCCGCTTCCTGCCAGACCGAAGGCGATGGCGAGCGTGGGCACCGGCCCGGTTCCGAAAATCGCGCGACCGGCCGCACCCAGGGCGAAGACGCCCAGAGAGAGGAAGGCCACGGCGGTCGCGGCTCCCGTCGCAGCCGGTCGCGCGGGCGGCCCGTCGACGCCTTGGCCGACGAGCTCGGCGCGCAACGAATCCCATCGGTCCCAAAGGACGTAGGCGGCGAGAAACGGCACGAGGTAGCCGAAGGTGTAGTCATCCTTGGTACTCCACACGGCCCACTGGTCCCAGGCCGCGAAGGCCGACATGGAAGCCAGTAGCGCGCCAAGACCGAGGGTCACCGCATCGACCCTCCCGGGCTGCCGTGCGGGGTCCATCAGAACCTCGGCACCGCGGCCAGCAGGCGCCGGGTGTACTCCTCCTTCGGATTCCCGAGGATGGCGTCCGGCGGGCCCTGCTCGACAATCTTCCCGGCGTTCATGACCAGGACGTGGTCGCTGACATGTTCGATGACGGCCAGGTCGTGGCCGATGAAAAGGTAGGTGAGCCCCAGCTTGTCCTGGAGGTCTTGGAGGAGGTTCACGACCTCCGCCTGCACAGAGACGTCCAGGGCGGAGACGGGCTCGTCGCAGATGATCAGCTCGGGCTGCACGGCCAGAGCCCGCGCGATGCCGATGCGCTGCCGTTGGCCGCCGGAGAACTCGTGCGGATGCTTGCGCAGGTCGTCGGCCGAGAGCTGCACGGCCAGCAGCAGCTCTTCGCAGCGCGCCTCCTTCTCCGCGCTCGACATGCCGGGGAAGTGGATCTCGAGCGGTTCGGAGACGATGCCCAGCACGTCGGTCCGCGGGTTGAGCGAGTTGTACGGATCCTGGAAGATCATCTGGATCCGCTTGCGGTAGGGATGGAAGTCGGCGGGCGAAAGACCGATCAGGTCGACGCCTCCGTAGAGAATCGCGCCTCGGGTGACCGGCGCGAGACGGATCACGGCCTTGCCGGTCGTGCTCTTGCCGGAGCCCGACTCTCCGACGATGCCGACGGTCTGGCCCCGAAGGACGGAGAAGCTCACGCCGTCCACGGCCTTCTTGGGCTGCGGGGCCGGCATGAAGAACCAAGGCGCTCGCACCGGGTAGTGCACGGCGAGGTCGCGGACCTCGAGCAGGGTTGCGGCAGGCTGCGTCATGAGGCGCGCAGTTCGTCCTTGAGGGTGGTGAGGCGGCGCCGCTTCTCGCCGAGCCGCGGTATGCAGGCGATCAGCCCGCGCGTATAGGCGTCGCGAGGGGAGCCCATCACCTGCGCCGTCGGCCCCTGCTCGACGATCCGGCCGTTGCGCATCACCTGGACGTGGTCGGCGAAGCTGGCCACGACGCCGAAATTGTGGGTGATGAGGAGGATGGCCATGTTCTTTTCCGCCCGCAGTCGCGCCAGCAGGTCCATGATTTCCTTCTGGATGGTGACGTCGAGCGCGGTGGTGGGCTCATCCGCCACCAGGAGGTCTGGTCCGCAAGCGAGGGCCATGGCGATCATCGCTCGCTGCTGCATGCCGCCCGAGAGCTCGTGCGGATAGCTGCGGGCGACGCGCGCCGGGTCGTCGATCCGCACGTCGGCGAGGGCCCGGAGCACGGCGGCCCGGACGTCGGCCTCTTCGGGCCGGTGCAGCCGCACGGCCTCGCCGATCTGGAAGCCGATGTCGTAGACGGGATTGAGGGATGTCCCTGGCTCCTGGAAGATGTAAGCGATCCGCCGTCCCCGCACCGCCGAAAGACCGGCCTCGTCCATGCCGACGAGCTCCACGCCGCCCAGTCGGGCCGAGCCGGTGACGACGCAGGAGGGGGGCGGGGGGAGCAGGCCGGTCAGGGCTAGGGATGAGACGGACTTGCCCGAGCCGGACTCGCCGACCACGGCGAGCACCTCTCCCGACCGCAGGTCGAAGGAGACGCCCGTGGCCGCGACGGTGGTGCGCGAGCCGGACTGGAAGGTCACGCCCAGGTCGCGTACCTGCAGGAGCGTCTCGGAGGACATGGGTTGCATCGTGGATTAGGCGGGGCCCCGGGGGAAGCCAGAATCAGTCGGTGCGCCAGCGGTCGTGCACCTCCGTGCGCGGCGGGCCGCGCCGGACGCCGGCGCGGTAGTCGCGGAGGTCCTTCTCGCGGGCGGCCTGGTCGATCCAGAGCAGGCCGAAGCTCGAGGGGTCTTCGGACGACCGCACGTCGAAGCCGGCGGGGAAGCGCACCCAGCTCCAGTGGGCGATGCGGTAGCCGGGCACCTTGTAGCCCGGGATGAAGTCGGCCTCGTCGTGGATGATGCGCTGCATCTGGTGCGCGAGGTCGACCATCTCCTTCTCCTCGGTGGCGGCGCGGAAGCGGTCGATGAGCGTGTCGAGACTGGGATCGGCGACGCCGGTGATATTGTTGGTCTGGCGCTTCGGGACACGGCGTCCGTCGGCCAGCCTTTCCAGCGCGTTGTCCGAATGGTGCGATTCCCAGAGGGCGGGGATCCGGCTCGAGACGGACCAGGCCCAGAAGCAGATGTCATGGTTCTTCTCCATGACCTTACGGTACATCGTCGTGTGTTCGAGGGTCTCCGGACGGAACTCCACCCCGCACTTCCGGGCCGATTCGACCAGGGTCGCGAGGTACTTGCGCCGGTCGGAGAGATCGAAGGTCAGGCGGAAGGAGAGCCGCTGTCCGTCCTTGTCGGCGAGGATGCCGTCCGGTCCCTCGCGGTCGAAGCCGGCGCGCGCGAAGGCGGCCCGCGCCAGTTCGGGGCTGAACTGCCGGGCGCGGATCGACGGGTCGGTGAACTTGCCGAGTCCCTCGGAGAACTGGTTCAGCCGCTCGTAGTCGCCGCGGTAGAAGCCGTCGAGCACCCGCTGCCAGTCGGTGGCGTGCTGGAGGCCGACGCGGACGTCCCGGCGGTCGAGCGGCGGGTGCTGCGTGTTGAGGTAGAGGCCGTAGGGCGGCCGCGGGATGTCGTTGTAGAACTGCGCCTTCGTCAGGTAGCCGGCGAGGTAGGGCTGCTTCTCGTTGGTCCCGTACCAGTAGCGGGGCATGCCGATTGGCATGTAGTCGAGGTCGCCCGCCAGGAGGGTCTGATAGGCCCCGTCGATGTCCCGGATGACGGTGTAGTTCACCGCTTCCGGGTTGTAGCGGTTGCGGTAGAACCGCCGGCCGTCTCCCCACCAATTCGCGACCCGGGTCATCGTGACCGAGCTTTCACGCCGGAAGCCCTCGGGCCTCACCTCGTAGGCCCCGGTGGTCGGCTGGAAGCGGTCGTTGTATTTCTTTTCGTAGTCCGGACCGAAGTCGCGGAAGAAGCCCCGCGGGGTGGGCCTGAGCCCGCCGAGCCATTCGAGCTGGTAGGGTCGCCGCCTGGGAGCGTGGACGGCGATGGTATGGTCGTCGAATTTCGTGATGCCCGCGAACTCGCGTGTGTAGTAGTCGGCGTACCACTCGGCGTTGGCCCAGGGGGACCGGTGGAAGTAGAAGGTGAAGAGGAAGTCGTCGGCCGTGACGGGCTGGCCGTCGGTGAAGCGGGCGCCGGGATCGAGGCGGAAGTAGGCGGTCATCCCGTCCTGTGAGATCGCCCAGGAGAGGGCGACGCCGGGAATCGGCTCGTCGGTGTCGGGATGAGAGGCGAGCAGGCCGACGTCGTTGTTGTCGTAGAGCTCGCCGCGGAAGCCGTTGTTCGCGTTGGGGCCGACGCGCCGTAGCGTCGGCGGCGTCGAAGTGGTGAAGAGCCGCAACGTGCCGCCGCGGACGGCGGCCGGATCCGCGAACTCCTTCTGCTCCGCGCCGTCCTTCCACTCCAGGTCCTTTGGAAGGTCGGCCGGGCTCGCGAACCGGAAGAACCCGGGGAGCGAGCGGTAGAAGGCCTCGGCCCTCTCGTCGCGGGGGACGTCGGCGGCCGCGCACGCGCAGCAGAGCAGGGTGGCGAGCAGGCGTGTCATCGGTTGCGCTTGAGGTCGAAGGCGTCCTGCAGCCCCTCGCCCACGGCGTTGATCAGCACCATGAGGCCGACCAGGCAGGCCACGGTGGGGACGAGGATCCACCAGGCGGCCGGGTTCTCGTTGGCCTGCCGCAGGAGCTCGCCCCACGTCGGCTCGGTAGGGGGCAGGCCGAAGCCGAGGTAGTCGAGCGAGGAGAGGGAGAAGATCAGTCCGTGCAGGCTGAAGGGCACGGTGGTCAGTATCACCGTCGAGCAGTTGGGCAGCACGTGGCGCCAGATGATGCGGAAGTGGCCCGCGCCGAGGGCGCGCGACGCGGTCACGTAGTCGCGCGCGGCGGCCTGGTAAGCCGAGGCGCGGAGCTGCTGCGCGAGCCCGATCCAGGAGAAGGCGACGAGCAGCAGGGAGAGCAGGGCGAGCGACGGTTCGAGCAGGCTGGCCAGGAAGATGATGGCGTAGAGGAAGGGCACGTTGGACCAGATCTCCATGACGCGCTGCAGCGCCATGTCGAAGCGGCCGCCGAAATAACCCATCGCGCCGCCCAGCAGGAGCCCGACGAGGTATACGGCGGGCAGGAAGACGAGCGCCGCGGCGAGCAGCAGCCGGAAGCCGCCGAAGAGCCGGGCCACCACGTCGTGCCCGGATTCGTCGGTGCCCAGCCAGTGGCCGTCCAGTCCGGGCGGACAGGGCGAGGGCACGAGGGTGCGCACGTCGCCGGAGGGTTTCCAGTCGTCCGGGCCGCCCGACGTGGCCGAGACGAACTTGCCCTCGTTGAATTTCGCGCGGGCGACCGTCACGCCGTGGTCGAGCCTGCGCGCTTCGCCGTGCAGGCGGCCGTCCACCACGTACCAGGAACGGCTGCGCGAGCCGTCGTCGGCCAGCACGAAGACACGTCCTTCGACGATCGGCCCGCGCGGATCATGCCAGCGGTCGTCCTTGGCGAAGGCGGGCGGCTGGACTTCGCAGACCTGTCCGGGCGCGAACGGCACCAGGGGCATCAGCGCCCAGCCTCGCCCTTCCGCCCGCAGGCGCGCGTCGAGCAGACGGTAGTTCGGCTCCTGGCGGCCGGGCATCCCGAACGCCTCCGCTGGAATGAAGCCGCTCAGCGCCGGGAACCTCAGGCCCCGCTCGGTGCTCACCACCAGGGGGCGGTGGCCGACGAGGAGCGGCCCGAGTGCGGCGAGCAGGATGAGCGCGCCGAGCAGCAGGAAGGACCACCAGGCGGCGCGCGAGCCCCGGAAGCGCTCCAGGCGCCGTCGTGTCAGCGGGTCGACGAGGCTCATCGACGTCGGTCGAAGCGAATGCGCGGGTCGGCCGCGGCCACGCAGAGGTCGGAGACGATGTTGCCGATGAGCATCGCCAGGCTGGAGAGGGTGAGCAGACCGAGGAACACCGGGAAGTCCCGGTGCATGAGCGCGTCATATCCGAGCAGCCCGATGCCGGGGATGTTGAAGGTCACCTCGATCAGGAACGAGCCCGTGAGGAAGAAGCCGAGGTTGCCCCCCACGGTGGCGGCCAGCGGGATCAGGGAGTTCCGCAGGGCGTGCACGGCGACGGTGCGCCGCCAGGGGAGCCCTTTCGCGCGGGCGGTCCGCACGTAGTCGGCGGCGAGGTTGTCGAGCAGGCTGTTGCGGGTGAAGAGGGTGAGCGCGGTGAACGATCCGATGGTCATGCAGGCCAGCGGGAGCACGGTGTGGTCGAGCCGTCCCGCCCAGTCGAGGCGCTCCCAGTCGAAGCCCTTGCTGGGAAACCATCCCAGCCCGTAGGCCAGCTTGTTACGCAGGGCCACGGCGAGGGCGAGTCCCGGCACGGAGTAGAGGATGATGAGCGCGTAGGATGTGGCTCGATCGAAAGCCCCGTCCTTGCGGAGGGCCTTGGCCACGCCGAGCGGCAGCGACACGCCGTAGGCGATCGCGATGGAGAGGAGGCCGAACCACGCCGAGAGCGGGATGCGCGCGGCGATCTCCGCCCACACCGGGCGGTCGCTCACGGAGGAGTCCCCGAGCTCGAGCTGCAGCACGCCGCGATAAGCCCTGCGGCTGACGAGCACGCGCCTTTCCTTGGAAGGGTCGTCGGGCAGCGGGGCGTCCTCCGCCGTCCAGCCTTCGGCCGGGCCGCCTTCCTTCGTCGAGACCTTGAGCAAGGTCCCTTCGGCTCTGACCGAGAGCCTGCGCACGCCGTCGGCGGAGTCCGGATCCCTGACCTCGATCGTCGCGGAGCCGCTCTTCACGTCGAGCCGCGTGACGACCCAGTCCGCAGGCCCGGGCCAGACGCCGAGCCAGATGGCGTAGGCCTCGACGAGCGGACGGTCGAAGCCGTATCGGCGACGGAGATTATCGAGCTCCTCCGGGGATGCCGGTCCGCTGGGCCTTGCCCCGAGGGCGCTGCGTTTCTGGTCGGCCTGCTGCCGTTCAGCCATGGCCCGCTCGATGGGTCCGCCCGGCACGAACCGCGTGAAGCAGAAAGTCACGAAGGTGATGCCCACGAAGGTCAGTGGGACCAGCAGCAGACGTCGCAGGACGTAGTCGCGCATGGGGCCACGTGAAGGGCATCTCCACCCCGCGGTTTTTTCAACCTTTAAGGACTCGCTTGCCCCGGCCGGGGGCGGGGGCATCGTGTCGTCGTGAACGCCCTCGACCTGCTCGGACGATGCCTGGCCGTGCTCGCCCTCTCGGCCGTCGGTCTGGTCCTGCTCACGCTGGCGGCGTTCCTCGTCCTGTTCCTCCTGCGGCTGCCCGGACGTCATCCGACCATGGGGCCCGGCTACTGCGCGGTGCGCACGCTCTGCTGGATGTTCACGAAGCTCTTCTACCGTCTGAAGGTGAAGGGCCTGGAGAACGTGCCCGCGGAGGGAGGGGCCCTGGTGGTGTGCAACCATGTGTCCTATGTCGACGTGGTCATCATCGGCGTCGCGCTCGACAGACCGGTCCGGTTCCTCTCGTGGGAGGGGTTCGAGCACATGCGCTCGATGCGGTGGATCATGCGCATGATGGGCACGATCCCTGTCGATGAGCGACGGGCCAAGGAGGCCGTGCAGCGCGCGGCGGACGCCCTCAGGGCCGGCGAGCTGGTTTGCATCTTCCCCGAGGGGCACGTCACCCGCAACGGTGGGGTGCAGGAGCTGCGGCGCGGGTTCGAGCTGATCGCACGACGCGCCGGCGCGCCCATCCTTCCCCTGGCGCTCGATGGACTGTGGGGCTCGATCTTCAGCTTCAGCGGAGGCAAGTTCTTCTGGAAGCGCCCCAGGCATTTCCCGCGCCCTGTCTCGCTGGTGGCGGGCCGACCCTATCCCTGCGAGGAGCACGCCACCACCCGGTTGCGACTGCTCGAGCTGGCCTCCGACGCCTTCGCGATGCGCCCCTCGCTGGACGGCGGTCTCGTGCGCGAGGTGGTGCTCGGGCTCGCGCGCAGGGCGGGGCAGGTCGTGCTCGTCGACCGCACGGCCGGGCGCCGTGAGGTCAGCGGAGCCTTGCTGCTCGCGCTCGCCGCCGAGGTGGCCCGACATCTCCGTCGTGCGACGCAGGCCGGCCGGGTCGCGGTCGTGCTTCCTCCGGGGCTCGGCGCAGCCGCAGTCAATCTCGGCTGTCTCATGGCCGGCAAGGTCCCCGTGAACCTGAACTTCACGCTCGGCCGGGAGCAGGCGGCCTCCTGCCTTCGACGCGCCGGCGTCGACCTGCTCGTCACGGCCGGGGCTTTCCGTTCGAAGGTGAGCGAGAAGGCCCCCGACTTCCCCTGGGGCGACAGGGTGTGCGACGTCGCCGAGCTCCTGGGCGCCGCCCCACGCTGGCGTCTCGCCCTAAGGATGGGCCTGCTGCGGCTGCTGCCCGCGGCCTGGACGTCCCTCCTCGTCGGCGCGTCCGTCGCGGGCGGCGACAGAGAGGCCGCGCTGCTCTTCACCAGCGGCAGTTCGGGCGAGCCCAAGGGCGTCGTGCTCACCCATCGCAACCTTCTGGCCAACCTGCGTCAGATCGAGGATGCGGACATCCTGCCCGACGGCGCCGTGCTCCTCAGCAGCCTGCCGGTCTTCCACAGTTTCGGCTTCACCGTCGGCGTCTGGTACGCGCTTTCCCGTCAGGTTCGTCTCGTCACCCTGCCTTCGCCGCTCGACTCGGCCGCCGCTGTCCGCGCGATCCGCGAAGAGAAGGTCACGGTCGTCGTGGGGACGCCCACCTTCCTTCGCCCGTACCTGAGGCGGGGGACGAAGGAGGATTTAGCCTCGCTGGAATGGGCCGTGGTCGGCGCCGAGAAGTGCCCGCAGGACCTCGTCGACGCCTTCCGCGACCAGTTCGACGTCCGCATGCTGGAGGGCTACGGCATCACCGAGACCAGCCCCGTCCTCTCCGTCAACGTTCCCGACCGGCCCGATCCCGACGCTCCCGGCGGCGTCTGGGTCGGCAACGTCACCGGGTCCGTCGGCCGCCCGGTGATGGGCGTGGCCGTGCGCATCGTCTCGCCCGAAGACGGGCGGGTCATGCCGCCCGGCGCAAGCGGGCTCCTGGAAGTCAAGGCGCCCAACGTCTTCGGCGGCTACCTTGGCGATGCCTCCCGCACGGCGGAGGCGCTCCGCGACGGCTGGTATCGCACCGGCGACCTCGCCCGCATTGACGACGCCGGCTTCCTCCATCTGGCCGGCCGTCTGTCCCGCTTCTCCAAGATCGGCGGCGAGATGGTTCCGCACGGCACGGTCGAGGACGCGCTGCGCCGCGTCCTTCGTCCCGACGAATCCGCCGGCCCGGCCTTCGCCGTCTCGGCCTCTTCCGATCCCGTCAAGGGCGAGCAACTGGTCGTGCTGCACGCATGCGACATCGACGTCGACTTCGTGCGCGAAGCCCTCGTCAAGGAGGGCTTGGCCAATCTCTGGATCCCCCGCGTGTTCAAGAAAGTGCCGGCCGTGCCCGTATTGGGCACGGGCAAGCTGGATTTGAGCAGGATGAGGGCCCTGGCGCAGGACTGATTCGTTTTGGCTCGCTTGCGGCTTACGCTCGGCTGTTTTTCGATGCCGACCATGCCCAAGACGAAGAAGGCCGCGAAGAAGAGCTCCCGGGCGACCCGCCGCCGCCCGCGAAAGGCCCCGGCCCGCCAGGCCGCACACGCGCCGGCCTCCGCCGCCGCCGTGACGGCCTTCAAGGGCGCCATCCTCCGCCACCTCAAGAGCACGTTCGCACGCGACCCCGGCACCGCCACGCGCAGCGACTGGTGGATGGCCACGTGCATGGCCGTGCGCGACCAGATTCTCGAGAACTACATCGACACCCAGGCGCGTCATGCCTCCCGCAATGTGCGCAGGGTCTACTACCTGTCCCTTGAGTACCTCATGGGGCGGGTGCTCACCAACAACCTCGTGAACGCCGGCCTGCGGGATGTCGCCGCGAGGGCGTTGGCCGCCCTCGGGCAGGACCTCGAGCAGGTCGCCGACGAGGAGGCCGACATGGGGCTGGGCAACGGCGGACTCGGCCGTCTCGCCGCCTGCTTCCTGGACTCGATGGCCTCGCTAGACCTCCCGGCGATCGGCTACGGCATCCATTACGAGTTCGGCCTCTTCCGGCAGACCTTCGACGGGGGCCGGCAGGTCGAGGTGGCGGACAACTGGCTCGCTTCCAACAACCCGTGGCTGATCCGCCGCCCCAACTTCCGCGTCACCGTGCCCCTCTACGGCAAGGTCGAGCATGGCGTCGACGACCGTGGCAACCATCGCGCCCTCCTCGTCGGCACGCGCGACCTGGTCGGCGTCCCTTGGGACATCCCGGTGGCCGGCTTCGGCGCCGGCACGGTGAACTTCCTCCGCCTCTGGGAGTCCAAGGCCGCGACCGAGTTCGACTTCCGCGCCTTCGACCGGGGCGGCTACGTCGAGGCCGTGCGCGACCGCACCTCCAGCGAGACCGTCTCCAAGGTGCTCTACCCCAACGACAGCACCGAGAGCGGCAAGGAGCTGCGCCTCGTCCAGCAGATCTTCTTCGTCTCCTGCTCCTTGCAGGACATCCTGCGTCGCCATCGTCGCTCCAATCCCGATTTCTCCAACCTGCCCGCCAAGGCTGCGGTGCAGCTCAACGACACCCATCCGGCCGTCGCCGTCGCCGAGCTCATGCGCCTGCTGGTCGACGTCGAGCGTCTGGGCTGGGACGAGGCCTGGGGAATCTGCCGTCGGGTCTTTAGCTACACCAACCACACCCTCCTGCCCGAGGCCCTCGAGACCTGGTCGGTGCCGCTCTTCGAAAAAGTCCTGCCGCGCCACCTCGAGATCATCTACGAAGTCAACCGCCGTCACCTCGACGAGGTCGCCGCCCGCTGGCCCGGCGACGGGCTGGCGCTCTCCGAGCTCTCCATCATCGACGAAGGCCAGCCCAAGCGGGTGCGCATGGCGCACCTCGCCGTGGTCGGCTCCCACAGGGTCAACGGCGTGGCCGAGCTGCACACCCGCCTCCTGCGCTCCACGCTCTTCCCCGGCTTCGATGCCCTCTGGCCGGACAGGTTCGTGAACGTGACCAACGGCGTCACGCCCCGCCGCTGGATGCGCGGCTGCAACCCCGGGCTTTCCGCGCTCTGTGACGAAGCGGTGGGTCCCGGCTGGGAGGCGGACCTCGGCCGGCTGGCGAAACTGGACGGCCTGGCGGACAGGCCGGCCTTCCAGGAGCGGTTCATGGCCGTCAAACGCGCCAACAAGCTCCGTCTCGTCGAGACCATCCGGTCCTGCGCCGGCGTCACGGTCTCGCCCGACGCGATGTTCGACGTCCAGATCAAGCGACTGCACGAATACAAGCGGCAGCACCTCAACCTGCTGCACATCCTGCACCTCTACCGCCGGATCCTCAACGACCCCTCGGCGGAGGTCACCCCGCGCGTCTGCATCTTCGGCGCCAAGGCTGCGCCGGGCTATGCGCTGGCCAAGGACATCATCCATGCGATCAATCGCGTCGCCGAGGTCGTCAACTCGGACCCGCGCGTGCGCGGCCTGCTGAAGATCGTCTTTCTGCCGGACTACCGCGTCTCTCTCGCCGAGCGCATCATACCGGCGGCCGACCTCTCCGAGCAGATCTCGACCGCCGGCAAGGAGGCCTCCGGCACGGGCAACATGAAGCTGGCCCTGAACGGCGCGGTGACGATCGGCACGCTCGACGGGGCCAACGTCGAGATCCGCGACGAGGTCGGCGACGACAACATCTTCATCTTCGGCCTGGAGGTCGATGGCGTGGCGGACCTGCGGGCCCGGGGCTACGACCCCGGCGCCGTCCTGGCCGGAGACCCCGAACTGGCTTCGCTTCTGGAGTGGCTCGAATCCGACACCTTCACGCCGGGCAGCCCCGGTCTGCTTTCACCGGTGGTCGATTCGCTCACCAAAGGGGGAGACCCCTTCCTCGTGCTCGCGGATTTCCGCAGCTACGTCGAGGCGCAGGGCAGGGCGGAGCGGGCGTTCGTGGACCGGCGCCGCTGGGCCGCCATGGCCATCCGCAATGTCGCGCGATGCGCCAAGTTCTCGTCCGACCGCTCGATCAGGGACTACGCCAGGCTCATCTGGAAGGTCCGTCCGGAGCCCGCCCGGGGCTGAGGCGAGTGTTGTGGTCCGCCGGGAATTCTGCCAAAGTGTCCGGGTGTCCCGTCCCTTTCCACTCTGCCTGCTGACGCTCGCCGCCTTGGCTTCGGGCGCGCCGCAGCCTGCCGCGCCGGTCACCAGCGGCTTCACGGTGACGACCGAGGGGGGTGTCGAAGGCAAGCAGGTCATCCACTATGACGCGCAGGGCAGGCCCGTGGGCGGCAATGTCCAGCCTCCTCCCATGAAGGTTCGCTCCGATGGTCCGCCGTCAGGGGTTCCCGCCCCGCCCCCCGTCAAGGGCTCGACGCCGCCTGCTCCGGCCGCCGTCAAGGGCCCCGCTGGCATGGTCACCTCGGACGGGCGCCGGCTTCCCTTCACGATGCAGGGCAACGGCGTGAAGAATGTCGACGCATCGGTCGATCCTGATGCCGCGTTGCGCTCCATCGGCAAGCCCAACGACCTGGCCACCCGACGTTTCGACGCAGGCAAGGCGCCCATCGACATGGACCCTCGCTATTCGCGCGCCGACCTCGTCACGCTCGAATCTTGGCATGGCCGGTTTGACACGTTCGGACGTCCGCGCGCGGACATCGAGCTGCGCGACGACCTCGATGCCGCGGTGCGTCCTAAGAACGTCATGACCGTCAAGGCCGTCGCCCGGGAGACCTCTGCGCTTTCCGGAACCACCGCCTCCATCCTCGGGTTCGGCTCCCGTGAGAAACCCCGTCCGACCGACGTCATCGACACGACGCCCCGCGCCCCGAAGCTGTCCGAGCGTGCCGCCAAGAGCCTCGACCAAATCTCGATGCAGGATATCAACCGCTTCCAGTTCCGTCGCAGCCGCTCGGACGCCCCGGGCATTCCGACCGTAAGGCCGGGCTCCGAATCCATACAAACGACTGGTTCTGAGCGGCGTTAGCCCTTTTTTCGCCTCGCACGGCGGGGCGGGGCGGTGTTACCTCTCCGCCTTTGCCCCTGCATGAGCGAATCGCAACCCAGACCCTCCGGCAACGGAGTGAGCGACCTGGAGGTCAAGGATGGCCAGATCATCTTTGATGCCGTCTGGTCCAGTCTGGAGAAGGAGTTCGGTCGGGAGAAGCTTTCCTTCCCTCGGGAGATCTTCTGGCTCAACGGCGCGCCGGGCGCGGGCAAGGGCACCAACACCCAGTTCATCCTGAAGTACCGGGATTACGACGCCGAGCCGGTCGTCGTCAGCGACCTCCTCTCCAGCCCCGAGGCCCGCAAGCGCATCGACGCCGGGATGCTCGTCGGCGACCGCGAGGTCGTGGAGCTTCTTTTTCGCAAGCTGCTCTCCGCAGAGTACGAAAGCGGTGCCATCGTCGACGGCTTCCCGCGCTCGATGGTGCAGGTGGAGTGCCTCAAGCACCTCTTCGCCAGGCTCAACGACCTCCGCACGGAATTCCGGGGCACGGCCCACGGGCCGCGTTTCCCCAAGCCGCATTTCCACATCCTCGTCCTGTTCGTCGACGAGAACGAGTCGGTCCGTCGCCAGATCAAGCGCGGACTCGAGGCCCAGGAGGCCAACGAGAAGGCGCGCCGGGAGGGGCAGCCCGCCCCCCATGAGGTCCGCAAGACCGACCTCAGCGAGGAGGCGGCCCGCAACCGCTACCGGGTCTTCAAGGAGCGCACCTACGAGCCGCTGCAGTCGTTGCGGACCATCTTCCACTACCACTTCATCAACGCCCAGGGCACGTTGCCCGAGGTGCAGGCGCGCATCATCAAGGAGCTCCAGTACCAGAGCTCGCTGGAGCTCTCCGAGGAGAGCCATGACCTCATCTCGCCCATCCCCCTGGCCTCGCAGATCGTCCAGCACGCCCGGCAGGATCTCGTCCGTCGCCTCGACGACTACGCCGAGCGCAACGCCGAAATCTTCCGTCAGGTGATCGAGCTGATCCAGGGCAAGTTCCTGCCCATCATCAAGGCCCATGCGATCTCGGGCCAGGCGCACGTAAACATCGAGACCCCGGTCTTCGACGACCCGCTCGCGATCTCCATGTTCATCGACATCTTCTCCGAACGGGGTTTCCACGCCGTGGTCGACCAGCACCGCATCGAGATTCCCGAGACCATCGTCGCCGGCACCGGTAAGGTGATCACACGGGTCAAGAAGGTCTGGCGCGTGTCGATCCGCTTCGAGGGCTCCGAGATCCGCCGCGGCGGCGCCTGAGCCTACCGCGCGGTCGACGGCCCGGATTCGATCCGGTTGTCCTCGCCGCCCTGGACGAGCAGGGGTGCCGCGGGGTTTCGTCCGCCGGCCGGTCGGTCGTCGCGCAGGAGGTTGCCTGACACGAGGCTGCGGCTGAGGCGGGTGAGCCGCAGGGCGTGCCCGTCGCTGTCGAGGATGCTGTTGTCCGTGATCCGGAGGCGGGCGCCGTCCTCGACGTCCACGGCGGCCTCCCGCCCGCGGACGCCGACCACGACGTTGCCGGAGAAGGCGGAGTCGTTCACGCGCCGCAGCAGGACGCCGTTCTTCTCGGCTAGGCCGTTGCCGTTGACGAGGTAGCGCGGATTGCGGTCGAAGTTGTTCCCGGAGATGACGACATTCTGGCTGTCCTCGACGAGCAAGTCGTGGTCGAAGCCCTCCCAGAAGGTGTTCGCCGACACGGTGACGCCCCGGGACTGGCGAATCTCGACGTTCACCTGCACGTCGCTGAATACGTTGCCGACGATGGTCACGTGCCCCTCGCGGGTGTGCTCGCGGCCTTCGCGACGGAGCAGCGAGGGGTCCGTACCGGCGCCCAGGAGCCGGATATTGGCGGACCCGGGCGCCTTGTGGGTGTGCTGGATGGTGCAGCCGGTGACGGCGACTTCGGCGATCGAGCCGCCGGTGGAGTCCAGGAGGATGTTGGCCGAGGGCGGGCCGTTCTCGTCGTGGTTAGCCTCGATGTCGCAGGTGCCGACGTGCAGGTTGCGCACCTCGCCGCCGATGGCGACGATGCCGCCGCCGAGGTTGTAGCTGATGTGGCAGCCGGTGACGTTGGTCTGGTGCTGGTTGACGCGGTCGAGGAAAAGGCCGACGCCACGGTTGCGGTACAGGTGGCAGTCGGCGACGACCACGTTGCGGTTGCGTTCGGTCAGGTGGATGCCGTGCCGGCATTCGCGGATGGTCAGGCGCGCGAGGGTGAGCTGCATCGTGCCGCTGGCTTCGATGCCGTTCGCCCCGGGATGCGCTCCGATGATCTCGAAGCCTTGGATGAGGGGCGTGCGTTGGGCCCAGGTCTCGGGTTTGAAGGACTTGGGCGCCGCGGTGCCGCCGTGCGTTCCGACGACCTTCAGGGCCGGTCCCGGGCCCTCCATGACGAGCGTGGCAGTGCCGTCGGACGATATCCCCGCGGCGCCGAGCTTGGCGAGGTCGACCGTGACCGTCTTCGTCAGCCGGTAGCGTCCCTTGGGCAGCTGCACGCTGCCGCCCGCGTCAACGAGCTTCTGGAGGGCAGCGGAGTCATCCGCCCGCCCGTCGCCGACGAGCGTCTGGGCGGACATCGCCGCGGGCGTCGCCAGCAGGACCAGCCCGACCGCGATCCGGATGAGGCGGGCCGGCGAATTCACTGCTTGAGCAGTTCGACCATGGCTCGGCCCATCGCTTCTCCTACGGCCATGTAGGTCTCGGCGTTGCCGTTGTAATGGCTGTTGCCCGAGCCGCCCTTGGACAGCGGGTGCGCGTAGACCGTCGCGACGTTGCCCTTGAACTCAGGATGCCTCCCGGCGGCCCCGTCGACCGCCAGCTGCGCCTCGAGGATGCGGCCGCCGTTGCCGCCTGAGCCCTTCACGGCTTCGCCCAGGGTCGCCAGCACGAACTTGGCATCGGGGGCGTCAAAATCCTTGCGCAGCTGCTTGATGAAGCGGACGAGATTGGCCTCGTAGGCCGACGCGTGCCCGGCGTTTCCGCCGTCCTTCTCGCCCTGCCAGAAGAAGAAGCCCGCCACCACGTGCCGCTGAGAGCCGGGGCAGTGCTTGGGCAGCTCCGACAGGATCTTCTTGGCGTTGGCGACGTCGTCGTCGTACTGCTTCCCGGCGTACCACTCGATGGGCTTGCCTTTCTTGTCGAGCCAGGCCGCGGGCGGCGGCGTCTCGATTCCCTTGGCGGGGTCCGCCGGCCAGGAATCAGGCTTTTCCTTGTAGGCGGCGTGGACTTTGCCGTCGAAGAGGACACGTCCGCTGCCGGGCGGGAGCAGGTCCCAGCCGAGGCTGCGGTTGCCGATGCAGCTCTTGAGCAGCATCACCGTCTCGGGGACGGCGTCGCCGAGGACATGTCCGATGCCGTACTCCGGGCCGAGCGTACGGCCACCGACCTTGAGCCACTCGTCGTTGAAGATCTGCATGCCGCCCCCGCGCCCGACCATTACGCGTACGTTGCGAACGTCTTCCCGGGTCTTCCATGCGCCCTGTGCGTCGACGAGATAGGGGAACAGACCCTTGGTCTTCACCGCATGCTCGAGCGATCCGTCGGGGCCGCTGACCTTGCCCAGGCCCAGCATGTTCGACTGCCCCATGAGGATGAAGACCTGCACGGGCTTCTGTGCTTCGGCCTGGGCCAGCCCCAACGTGGCGGCAACCAGGATTCCGAGGGAGAGGAGGGTTCTCATGTTCATTTGGAGGGATTGAGGAAGCTCTCAGCGCGCATCCATTCCGCGGCCGCCTTCGTCCATCCGTCGACGGGGAACTTGGTCTGGCGGGTGCCGAAGCCGTGCCCGCCCTTGGAGTAGACGTGGATCTCGGCCGGGAGGTTCTGTCGCTTGTATTCGATGTAGAGCTTCGCCGCTTCGAGGGGGTTGGCGCCGTCGTTGTGGGCGACCACGAAGAAGCAGGGCGGAGCATCGGCCGGGACGGAGAAGCCCTCGCGGAACCTGGTCTTGTCCTCCTTCTCGAGGAAGCCGCCGCCGTAGACGAAGATCGTGAAGTCCGGGCCGCGCGGGTCGTCGACGCCGTCCTTCTGCACGTAGGTGCGGGGCGTGCGGTCCCAGGAGGCGTGGCCGACGAGGTTGGCCCCGGCGGAAAAGCCGATCACGCCGACGCGCTTCGGGTCGATGTTCCATTCCTTGGCGTGGGCGCGCACGAGGCCGAGCGAGCGCTGCAGGTCCTGGACCGGATAGTTGTGGGGCAGCGTCTCGTCCGCCGTCGGGGTGCGGTAGCGGAGGAGGATGCCCGTGACGCCGATGCTGTTGAGCCATTCGCAGACGCCCGTGCCTTCGTTCTTGGTCGAGAGGAACCAGTAGCCCCCGCCCGGGCAGACGATGACCGCCGCGCCGTTCGGGTTGGCGGCCGGGTAGACCGTGATCGAAGGCTCATCGATGTGCGTCTCATGGCCGGCGTAGCTGCCTTTCGGGCCGATACGGTCGAGCACCGACTTCGAGGGCGCGACGCGCTTGCCCGGGGCGCCTTCGGGCCAGAGGGGCAGGACGGTTTCGGCGGCGTGGGCGCCAGCGCAGGCAAGGGCCAGGAAGAGGAGTGTGTGGGGGCGCATCGGGGTACGACCCGAGAACAGCACAGCTGGCAAGGCGTGCCAAACAAAGAAGCGGCCGTCCGGCCGCTTCTTGGGGAAAAATCGTCGGAAATCCTCAGGCGATGGCCTTGACGTAGATCTCGTTGGCCTTCTTCCAGTCGACGACCTTCCAGAAGGCGTCCACGTAGTCGGGGCGTCGGTTCTGGTACTTGAGGTAGTAGGCGTGTTCCCAGACGTCGAGGGCTAGGATCGGGGTGCCGTTCACGTCGGCGACGCCCTTCATGAGGGGGCTGTCCTGGTTCGGCGTGGAGGTCACGGCGATGGACTTGTCGGCCTTGACGACGAGCCAGGCCCAGCCGGAACCGAAGCGCGTGGTCGCGGCGGCCTTGAAGGCGGCCTTGAGGCCCTTCTCGCCTTCGAGGCCACCGAAGGCCTTCTGGATGGCTTCGCCGAGGGCGCCGACGGGTTCGCCGCCGCCGTTCGGGGAGAGGATGTTCCAGAAGAAGGTATGGTTGGCATGGCCGCCGGCGTTGTTGCGGACAGCGGTGCGGATCGACTCAGGGACCTTGGAGAGGTCGGCGATGAGGGCGTTAACGTCGGTCGGAGCGGCGAAGCCGGCTTCCTTGGCGAGGGCGGCGTTCAGGTTGGTGACGTAGGCGTTGTGGTGCTTGCCATGGTGGATCTCCATCGTCGCCTGGTCGATGTGCGGCTCGAGCGCGTTGTGAGGGTAGGGCAGGGGTGCGAGGGTGTAGCTCATGGTGGAATTGGCGGCGTGAAGGCGGGCGGTGACGGCGAGGGCCGCCGCGGCGGCGGAGGCGATGAAGTCGCGTCTTTGCATTGCAATGAACGATGCTGAATTGTCGCCGGGGTCAAGCCGTGCCGAGGCCGTCCTTGCCCCGCTTCAGCTCGAAATAGGCGCGGAGGATGTCTCGGCAGGGGCCTTCGAGGACGCCGGTCGTCACTGCGACGCGATGATTGAGCCGGGGTAGCTCATGAAGGGAAGTCGCTCCGCCCATGCAGCCCATCTTGGGGTCGCCCCATCCGTAGATCACCCGCCCGAGCCGGCTCATGATCGTGGCGCCTGCGCACATCGGGCAGGGCTCCTTGGTCACGTAGAGTTCACATTCGTTCAGCCGCCAGTCCCCCACCTTCCTTGCCGCCTGGGTGATGGCCAGCATCTCGGCGTGGGCCGTGGGGTCCTGGGCCCGTTCGACCTCGTTGTGCGAGGCTGCGATGACCTCGCCTGCTCGCACCACCACCGCGCCGACCGGGACCTCGTCGGCTCTCCATGCGTCCACGGCCAGGTTGAAGGCCAGCGACATGAAGAAGGCGTCATCCCTGGTCAGCTGGGAAGGGCGCAGCTTCTCGAAGGGGCAGGTCAGGCCCCGCGGGCCGTTGGTTTCGTCTCCAGCCATGGTTCGACAATCCCCTGCGACGGGCGCTTGGCAAGAGGACAGGGCCGTCGCTGCAAGGGGGGTTGACTCCCGCAATCCTGCCCTCCCTACTCGGACCCCATAGATGGCCGAAGAACCCGTAATTGAACTCGAAGGCAAGATTCTCCAGGTGCTGCCCGGCACCATGTTCCGGATCGAGCTGCCCAACAAGCACGTGGTGCTCGGACGGATCTCAGGCCGCCTTCGCAAGAACTTCATCCGCATCAACCCCGGGGACCGTGTGAAGGTGGAGATGAGCCCGTCGGATCTTTCTCAGGCTCGTATCGTGTTCAGGCTGAAGGAAACTTCCCGTCCGCCCGGCCCCCCGCCTCCTCGCCGGCGTTAAACCCTCCGGCAGGGTTTTGGTTGCTACCGGGAGCAGCTTATCCTTTAAAGATGGGCTCACAACCCACGATTAAGCCATGCCCGTATACAATAGCGTTCTGGACACCATCGGTCGGACCCCCCTCGTGCGTCTCAACCGTGTCACCGAGGGCCTGAAGGCCGAGGTGCTGGTTAAGCTCGAATTCTTCAACCCGCTTTCGAGCGTCAAAGACCGTATCGGTCGCGCGATGATCGACGCCGCCGAACGCGACGGTCACCTCAAGCCCGGGGGCACCATCGTGGAACCCACCTCTGGCAACACCGGCATCGCCCTCGCCTTCGTCGCCGCCGCCCGCGGCTACCGCTGCATCCTGACCATGCCCGAGACCATGTCGGTCGAGCGCCGCGTGCTGCTCCGCCTGCTCGGCGCCGAGATCGTCCTCACCCCGGGCGCCAAGGGCATGCGCGGCGCCATCGAGCGCGCGACGCAGATCCGCGACGAATCGAAGGGCGCGGCGTTCATGCCGATGCAGTTCGACAACCCCGCCAACCCCGAGGTGCACCGGCGAACCACGGCCGAGGAGATCTGGAGCGACACGGCCGGACAGGTCGACGCAATCGTCTCCGGCGTCGGCACCGGCGGAACCATCACGGGCGTGGCCTCCGTCATCAAGAGCCGGAATCCTCAATTCAAGGCCGTCGCAGTCGAGCCCTCCGCCAGCCCCGTCATCACCCAGACCCGTTCCTCCCAGCCCGTGCAGCCCGCTCCGCATAAGATCCAGGGCATCGGTGCCGGCTTCGTGCCCAAGAACTGCGACCTCTCCCTGGTCGACGATGTCATCCAGGTCTCGAACGAGGACGCTTTTGCCACCGCGCAGGACGTCTCGGTCCGCGAGGGTCTTGCGGTCGGCATCTCCTCGGGGGCCAACATCTGGGCGGCCCTCCAGCTCGCCAGACGTCCTGAGTTCGCCGGCAAGCGCATCGTCACGATCGCCTGCTCGCCTTCCGAGCGCTACCTTTCGACCGCCTTGGCCGAGAAGGTCCGCGCCGAGGTGACCGCGCTCACGGCCTCCTGAGGCCGGCGCGACGGGCTTCATCCAGGGCGGGGGCCGCGGCTCCCGCCCTTTTTCGTAATTTGACATCCGGCCGCGGGACGTCTGGATGGTGAACGGGTGTTCACACGCACGAACAGAGGCGCTCCCGGCGCCGCCATCTGAGGAGGTCGCGATGCTCCGCGCCCTCGCCGACTGCAACAACTTCTACGCCTCCTGCGAGCGCGCCTTGGATCCGTCGCTGATCGGCGTTCCGATTGTGGTGCTGTCGAACAACGACGGCTGCGTCGTCGCGCGTTCCGCGGAGTCGAAGGCCCTGGGCATCCCGATGGGCGCGCCCTACTTCCAGGTAAGACGTCTCTGCGAGGCGCATGGCGTCCGCGTGTTCTCCTCGAACTTCTCCGTCTACGGCGAGTTCTCCGATCGTGTCATGGGCGCCCTCGGCGAGCAGGCGCGCGACCTCGAGATCTATTCGGTCGACGAGGCCTTCCTCGGCTTCCCCGACATGCCTGACGCCGACGCGAAGGCGCTCGGGCTTCGCATCCGGGCCGACGTGCTGAAGCGCACCGGCATCCCGATCTCGCTGGGCATGGCCCCGACGAAGGTGCTCTGCAAGCTGGCGAACGAGCGGGCTAAGGCCGACAAGACGAGCGGCGGCGTGATCGTGGTCCCGTCCGACGCCGCAGGGCGCACGGCCTTCCTGCGCGGCGTCGAAGCGGAGGACGTCTGGGGCGTCGGCCCGGGTCTGGCGGCTCGTTTCCGATCGCACGGCATCATCTCGGCCATCGACCTCGCAGAAGCCGATACCGGCTTCATCCGGCGGATCGCCGGCGTCGTCGGCGAACGTCTCGCTCTCGAGCTTCGCGGCGTCTCCTGCCACGACATCGTCGAGGACGCCGGTCCGCGGAAGAGCGTGCTCGTGTCGCGTTCCTTCGGCCGGCCTATCACCGAAGCGTTCGAGCTCCTCGAAGCCATCGCCGCGCACGCCGCGCGCGCCGCGGAAAAGCTCCGCGAAGACGGCCTGGTGGCCTCCTCGGTCATCGTGTTTATCCGGACCAACAAGCATCGCATCGACCAGGAGCAGTATCACGGCGACGAGCTCGAGCCGTTGGATCCACCGACCGACGACGCCCGGGCGATCTGCGCCGCGGCCGCCCGCGCGCTCGCCCGGGTGCGCCGCGACGGCTATCTGTACAAGCGGGCCGGCGTGATGCTCCAGGGCCTGACGTCCGCCGACGTCGTACAGCCTTCCTTGCCCGGCCTAGGCGGCCAGATCGATCCCAACAAGGACCGCCTGATGAAGGCCGTCGACGCCTTGAACCATAAGCTCGGTCGCGACGCCGTACGCCTCGCGAGCACGGGCTTCGAACGCGAATGGAAAGGGAAGTCCGAACTCCAGTCCGGCGCCTCGCTCGCCGACCCCGCCAACCTGCCCAAGGCCAAGGACGGCCCCAAGCCGCGGATCCGGTTCCACGAGTGAGCGGTCACTCTTGGCACGCATTTACGCATCCATTCGGCTGAAAAGGACGCTCCCGCGGGTTTGCCACTTCGGCAAATGGGCTTCATGTTCTGTCGCATGAGCTCACCCCGTCTCGCCGCCTGCCTTTTCCTGGTCCTTGCCGCAATCTGCGCACGAGCCGAACTCAAGGTCGGCTTCGCCGAGCGTGACATCACCCCCGAGGTCGGTCTGGAAGTCCCCGGCGGCTACGGCAAGTCGTTCTCCAAGGTCATCACCGACCCCTGCAAGGTGCGCGCTTCGGTCTTCGATGACGGGAAGCGTCGGGTGGCGCTGGTCGGACTCGACGCGCTTATCGTGCCTCGCGACCTGGTCCTCGCCGCCCGTCGGCAGATCGTGGCCCGTTGCGGCGTCGCCGACGTGATGATCGGCGCCTCGCACACGCATTCAGCCGGCCCAATCGGCATGGTGCAGCCCGGCGAATACGACCACGCCGACGACCTGGTGAAGGACCTTGCCTACAACAAGTCCTCCGCCGCCGATGCCAAGTACCTCGCCCGTGTCCTCGAGGCGATGGTCGCCGCGGTCGTGGCGGCGGACGCTGCCAAGGAGCCCGCCCAGACGGGCTTCGGTTCCGGACACGAGGCCACCGTCGGTTTCAACCGGCGTGTGCGCATGAAGAACGGCCTCTCGTTCTCCCATCCCGGCAAGAACAACCCTGACAACGTCGAATACGCCAACCCCGTGGACCCCGAAGTCGGCGTCATCGGCGTCTGGGACCTCAAGGGCGCCTTCAAGGGCTGCGTGGTCAACTTCGCCTGCCATGCCACGACCTCCTCGGGCGGCATCGGCGCCAGCTGGATCCGTTACACCGAGAAGGTCATCCAAGGCTACTACGGAGCCGACGCCAAGGTCGTCTTCCTGCAGGGCGCCTGCGGGGACATCACCCAAGTGGACAACCTCGACCCGACCGTCAGTCCTGCGGCCGACGACTGGAGCCAGTTCGTCGGAGGACGGGTCGGGGCCGAAGCGCTCAAGGTCCTGCTCGGCATGTCCCGCGTCCGGGTCAAGGATGCGCCCGTCGCGGCCGCCAGCAAGGTCTGGGACATCCCCAGGCGCGTGCCCGCTCCCGAACGCGTCACCGCGGCCCGTGAGCTCATCCTCAAGGACACTCCCAAGAACCCCGACTGGGTCTGGGCGAAGGAGACGCTGATGCTCGACGCCCTGATCGCCAAGCATCCCAAGGTCGAGGTCGAGGTTCAGGCCATCCAGGTCGGTCCGGTGGTGTGCATCTCCAATCCCGCCGAATATTTCGTCTCCTACGGCCTACAGCTCAAGAAGCGCAGCGGCTTTCCGCTGACCTTCCCCGTGGAGCTCTGCAACGGCATCGTGGGCTACGTGCCCGATGAGGAGGCCTTCGGGCCCAACGGCGGCGGCTACGAGACGCGCCTGACGAGCTACAGCAACCTGGAGGTCACCGCCGGCACGCAGATGATGGAAGCGGGCGTCGCCCTCGCCAAAGGCTTCAAGCCGATGCCGCTTCCCGTCCCGCCCAAGGCGCCGGTCGGCAGGCCCTGGCTTTACGGCAACCAGCCTCCTCAGCTGAAGTGATCCTTTTCGCCTCCATCTTCCTCGCGGCCGCGCCGGTCCAGAGCCCCCTGTCCCCGGGGGAGGCGCTCAAGGCGTTCGAGACCGCGCCCGGCCTGAAGGTCGAGCTCGTGGCCGCCGAACCGCTCACGGCTTCGCCCTGCGCCGTCGCCTTCGACGGCGAGCGTCGGATGTTCGTCGCGGAGAACCGCGGCTACCCGATCGGACCGAAAGAGGGCGAGAAGCCCGCCGGAGTGATCGCATTGCTGGAGGACGCCGATGGCGACGGACGCATAGACAAGCGGACCGTCTTCGCCGACGGACTGACCTTCCCCAACGGCGTCCTGCCCTGGAAGGGCGGGCTCATTGTCACCTGCGCGCCAGACGTGCTGTTCCTCAAGGACAACGACGGCGACGGCATCGCCGACGAGCGTAAGGTGCTCCTGACCGGCTTCGCGACGACCGGTAGCACCCAGCTGCGGGTGAACGACCCGACGCTCGGACCTGACGGATGGATCTATCTGGCAGCCGGGCTCAGCGGCGGCCTCATCACCTGTCCTTCCTATCCTGATCGTCCGGCGCTCAAGATGACCTCGGACGTGCGCTTCCATCCCGACACCCTCGAGGTGCGGTCCGTGGACGGACGTTCCCAGTTCGGCATCAGCTTTGACGCCGCCGGCAACCGTTTCATCTGCATGAACCGCGTGCCGGTACAGCACGTGGTCTTTGACTCCAAATGGCTACGGCGCAATCCGGGCCTGGCCTTCAGCGAGACCGTGCAGGACTGCAACGAGCGCAACGCCTTCAACGGCATCAACGGCGGTCATGACGGCGTCAGGCTTTTCCCGATCAGTTCCAACATCACCACGGCCGACGGCCACGCAGGGTCCTTCAGCGCGGCCTGCGGCGTGACCGTCTGGCAGGGAAGGGGGGCGCTCACCCCCGAGTGCGAAGACGCAGTATTCTCCTGCGACCCGACGGGCAACCTGATCCATGCCGACCGTCTTTCCCCCAGGGGCGCGACTTTCTCCGCCTCCCCGCTTTACGCGGGGCGCGAGTTCCTGGCCTCCCGTGACGACTGGTTCCGTCCGGTGTTCATCGCCCGAGGTCCGGAGGGAGCCCTTTACGTCGCGGACATGTATCGCAAGGTCATCGAGCACCCGGACTACCTTCCGGAGGAGGTGCGCAAGCACACCGACTTCGCGACCGGCAAGAGTCTCGGGCGCATCTGGAGGGTCAGGGCCGAATCCCGTCCGGCCGCCAAGCTCGCCCCGGGCCCGCTGGAGACCCACCTCGGGGCGAAGACCCCGCGACAGCTCTTCGAGGGGGTCATCCGGCTCGGCGACGAGGCCACGCCCGACGCCGCACACCTGCTCGCCCAGGCCGCGCTGCGCGAGTCGGAGGACAAGTGGATGCGCGCCGCGGTGCTTAGCGGCGTGCAAGGTCGTGAGCGCGTCGTGCTGGAGACGATGCTCATCCATCTTCCTGAAGGCAGGAAGATCGGCTCCGGTCTGGCCGAGACGCTCGCCTTCCTGGCCCGTTCCCTTCCCGCGCCTTCCGATCTGTCCCTCGCCGAGCAGGCTCCCGAGACGGCACGACTTGCCATCCTCTCGGGTTATCTTGACGCCAAGGGCCGCAAGGTCGCAGGACTGCCTCCGTCCTTCCAGTCACTGCTCGATGATTCCGCCCGCGTGGCCGCGGATCCTTCCAAGTCCGTCGAAGAGCGCGTCGTCGCGGTGAAGCTTCTTTCACGCCTTCCTTGGGAACGAAGCGGTCAAGCGCTGCTCACTTTGGCGCAGGATGAGTCCGTGCCCGAACTCTCCGTGGCCGCGCTCAAGGCCGTCGTCACCCACCCGAAGACCGAAGTCACCGACGCTTTGCTGGCAGGGTGGTCCCGCTTCGCCCCGGCGCGACGTGACGCCCTGCTCGGGTCCCTGCTCGGCGTCCCGTTCCACGTGAAGGGCGTCCTTTCCGCCGTGGAGACCAAGCGACTGCCCGCCAGCGCCCTCGCGGGCGTGCGTCGCCGTCAGATCCTCGCTTCCAAGGACCCCGCCATCAAGGCTCAGGCGGAGCGTCTGCTGACCGCATCCGTCCGTCCTGAGGCCTTGGCCGAGGCCAAGCGGTCCTTGGACCTAAAGCCCGACCCTGCGGCCGGCCGTGCCTCCTTCCAGGCCCTTTGCTCATCCTGCCACCGGCTTGAGCGCGAAGGACACGCCGTCGGTCCGGACCTCTTCGACATCCGTCGCCAGACCAAGGAGAACATCCTCTTCCACATCGTGAATCCTGACGCCGAGATCGCGCCGGCCTTCACCGCCTATCTGGCGGAGGCCAAGGACGGGCGTGTCCTGAGCGGCGTCCTCGTGGGTGACACCCCGACGTCGATCACCTTGCGCGGTCCCTTGGGCGTAGAATCGACCCTTCTCCGCTCGGATCTGGCCAAACTCGAGTCCCTGCCCAGTTCCCTCATGCCCACCGGCCTCGAAGCCGGCCTGAGCAAGCAGCAGCTGGCGGACCTTCTGGCCTACCTCAAGGGAGAGAAGTAAGCCAGGCCGAGGCTTGAGGCCGAAGTCCCTTCACCGAGATTGTCCGGAACTGGCGCCTGCGTCGACTCCTCTGACGTCCAGGTCGGGCCTGGTGTTCCAGCGCGGCTTCCAGCCCGGCTTGTCGACCTTGGTGCGGAAGATGACGGTGTTGTCCAGGGCGAGGTCGTCGCTCCAGATGAACTTGGCGCCCTTGAAGTCGTGTTCAAAGTAGGGCTGCTTGGGGTCAACCTCCTGGACGGTGTATTCCTTGGCGAAGGACCATTGGCTGTCGTCGAAGTCCACGGCCCACCAGTTGGCGGGGAGGGGATCGTGACGGACGGTCGGAGCCTTGGTGTCGCCTTTCAGCGGACCATGGAAGAAGCTGCGGGCCTTCCAGCGTCCGTCGGTGACCGTGCCGTCGGCGAACTTGAGGCAGAAGCCGCCGTCGCCGATGCTGGAACCGTATTCCATTCCCGTCTTGGGATCGGCGTTGTCCTTGGCGAGCACTGCTACCGTCATCGGGTACTCTGGCAGGAAGTCGACGCTGACGACGTTATGCGGGGTGAAGGGGATCGGGTCGACGGCGACCAGGCGCCCGTTGACGTAGAGCATGAACCAGTTGTCGGCGTAGACGTTCAGCTTCATGGTGTCGGCGATCGTCGGCTTGACGAGGCCGGCATCCTGCCCCGCCGGCTTGCGCCGCTTGCCGTTCTCCGGTTTGGCCTTCGCTTCCGTCGGCAAGGCCGCCTCCGTGGGGGTGGCGCTGCGGGCGTAGGTGACGGTCAGCGAGGCTGAACCGAGGACCTTGCCCTTCATGGCAGCGAGGACCGTGTCGCGGGTGACTTTCGTCTCGGCGCCGGGGATGACGAGCGGAGCGGAAAGCGCGTAGACGGTGATGACGTAATGTTTGTCACCCGGACCTTGGGAGTGCGGGGGCTCGTAGCCGACGGCGCCGCGGGAGCTCACGCCCGCCTTGCCCGGAGGCTTGGCCGCCTTGCTCAACGTGTTGAGGGACGCCGGCAGGTCCCAGAGCAGCCAGCAGGTCTTGATGCTCTCGTCGGGTGTCAGGTGATCCATCACGAGGGCGAAGCCCCGCGTCCCTGCTGGCGCGCCTTTCCACTGCAACGAGGGCGTGATGCCGACGCCGTCGCCCGTGAACTCGACCGGATAGTGGGTCGGATCGGGAATGTCGGCGCTCCGCAGCACGAAGCCGGGCAGAGGCTTCTTGAGGGCATCCATGCCGAAGGCCGAAGGCGCTTCCGTCGGTTCGGGTTTCTTGCCTCCTTCGGGGCGTTTGCCTTCATCCGGCCCCTTGCCCTTGCCCTTGCCTTTGCCCCCTTTGCCGCCTTTTTCGCCTCCCTTGCCTTCGCCGCCTGGGCGCCTGCCTTCGCGGTCGTCGCCAAGGTAGGTTTCTTCTCGCTTGGAGCCGTCGGGTTCCGCGAACGTGAATTTCCAACCACCGCCTTGGGCGGGCGTGAAGTCAACCGAGCCGTTCTTGCCGCCCACCGCATAGGTCAGGTGGCCGCCTTGGCCGTTCGCTCCGGCGGTGAAGCCCGTGATCTCAGCTCCGCGTAGCGCTTGCAGGGCTGGGCGGACGGACTGGGCCCGGGGTTGCGGGTCGACCTGACCCTCCGCTTCGACGACTTCCCCGTGGAAGCCCCCGTTGATGAACGGGTAGCGCGTGGAGGCGTGGTAATGGTAACCGAGGGCCGGCGTGGTGTGTCCGTTGAAGGCGTCGAGGCCCTTCGGAGCGGAACCATCCGGCTCCGCCAGGCCATAGATGGCGTAACCATCGAGTGCGTAAGCGATCGGCAGGGTCTTGCCCAAGGTCTCCTGCAGGTGCAGCGGCGCGGCATGGTAGTGGTAGTCGTCGGCGCGGCCGCAATGACCGCCCCAGCGGTCGAGCTCGCCGATGTCGGCCGAGATCTCACCGCGATTGTTCTGCGGATTGAAGATCGGGATGCCGTTCGCCGCGATGGCGATGGCGCCGCGGAGGAACCGATTCTTGATGCTGGCGGGCGTCTTCGACGGCACGGGCTTCAGCGGGATGCGCCAGGCGTTCGTGCCGACGTAGTTCTGTGGCAGCGGTACCTGCTGTTGCCACGCCGTGATCCCGGTCATCATCCCGTGCGCCGGCAGGCCGTCGCCTTCGACGTAAAGGAACTGGTCATCATGCCGGACGCGGACTTTCGGGCTGAACAGCGCGAAGGGCTTGGCCTGCGGCGGGCCGCTGACAACGCCCACGGACGGTTTGGCCTGGGCGATCAGGGGCGGGATGCCTGCGAAGGACGCGATCGGGGCGCGCGCCTGAGCGTGTTCGGAAGAATCGTGGGCACGCAGCCAGGCGGCCGGCAGGCTGAGGCAGAGCAGGAGAAGGGAGGGGCGCATCGCGTTATTTGGAATTCTTGCCGCCTTTGCCGCCCTTGCGCCCTTCACGTCCACGGTCCGGGATCGTCCTGGGGTCATAGGCCGGGTTGGGTTTGACGACGCGCGGCGCGTCGGTGGCGGTCTGCCACGCCCGCAGTTTGCCGAGCAGCTCGGCGGCGCGCTTCGGATCGGAGGCGGCCAGGTCCCGGGATTCCCCGGGATCGGCCGCGAGGTCGTAGAGTTCGATTTTCTGCCCTTCGAAGAATTCGATCAGCTTCCAGTCGCCGGAGCGGATGGCGCTGCAGGGCCCGCCTCCGCCTATGTAGCTGGGGAAGTGCCAGAACACGTCCCGCGAAAGCTTGGCCTGCGGGTCTTGGAGGACCGGCACGAGGCTGCGGCCGTCAAGGTTGGCGGGGTTCGGCCTGCCGGCCAGCTGCATCAGCGTCGGGAACCAGTCCATGCTCAGTGTCGTCACGCGGGAGGTGCCGGGCTTGATCCCGGGGGCGCGGATGACGGCGGGCACGCGGAGACCGCCTTGATACAAGGTGCCTTTCCCGCCCTTGAGCGGCGCCACATATTGGCGGGTGCCACCGTTGTCCGAGGTGAACACCACGACGGTGTTCTCCTTGAGGCCGAGTTTGTCCAGGGCGGCGAGGACGCGGCCGACGTTCACGTCCATCGCCTCGACGGTGGCGGCGAGCGCCGCGTCGGCTACGCCTTTGCGGGCCTGATATTTCTTCAGCAGCTCCGGCTTGGGGTCGAACGGCGCATGCACGTCATGGTAGGCCAGGTAGAGGAAGAACGGCTTGGCTTTGACCGACTCGACCCACTTCAAGGCGGCGTCGGTGAGGACGTCCGGGGAGTAGCGGCCTTTCTCGTCCCGGTAGGCGTCTTTTTCGAAACCCATCTGCTTGGGTTCGACAAACACGTCGAAACCTTGTCCCGTCGGGGTGGCCGGACCCGTACGGCCACGGCCGAGGTTCCACATTCCGAAGAGTGAGGTCGCATACCCGTGGGGTTTGAGGGCTTCGGCCAGCGTGAGGCTTTCGGTCGGCATGGCCTCACGGCTCTCGGCGGCGAGCAGCTTGTGATGCGGCGAGCCTGGCGCATGACGATCGTCGACCACGGTGAAGACCCCGTGTCGCGGCGTATACTGTCCGGTCAGCAGGCACGCCCGTGTCGGGGCGCAGTTGGGGGCGCTTGCGCAGGCTTCTGTGAAGGTCACGCCTTCGCGGGCGAGCCGGTCGAGGTTGGGCGTGTCCACGAAGCGGTTGCCGGCGAAGGCCGGGTCGTTCCAACCCATGTCATCCGCGAGGATGAAGACGATGTTGGGCTGGGTGGCCGAGGCTTCGATGACGAAGGCCAGCAGGGAAAGCAGGAGGCGGTGACGCATGACGGGGGGTCGGAGGGTGATCAGGCGCCCTTCTTGCCGCCTTTGCCGCCCTTGCCGCCGCCTTTGCGCGTGGGCGGCTCCTCGCCCGGCTTGTAGGACGTCGAGGCCACGGGCAGCTTGGCGCCGGCTTCTTGCAGTCGGGCGCGCAACTTGGCTTCCAGCCTGGCGGCATCCTCCTTGCGGGAGTCGACGAGGTTGTTCCGTTCGGACGGATCCTTGGCCAGGTCGAAGAGCATGCGGGTTCCGTTCTCGTAATAGAAAACGAACTTAAGGTCCCCGTCGCGGAGACTGGAGACCGGGCTGTCACCCTGGTAATGGGGGAAGTGGAAGAGCAGGGCGCTGTCCCGTCGGACCACGGGTTGGATGCCGCCGGTGAGCAGGGGGGACAGGTCGCCGCCGTCCAGGAGGGCGGGCAGCTTTTCTTTCACGCCGGCCCAGCGGCAGAAAGTCGGGAAGAAATCGTAGCCGACGACGGGCTGATGGCACCATGAGCCGGGAGCGACGCCCGGTCCGCGGACGATGAAAGGCACGCGGATGCCGCCTTCCCAGAGTCCGCCCTTGCCGCCGCGCAGGCCTTGGGACGTCCCTTTGCCTCCTTTGCCGCCCCCGCCCCCGCCGCCGTTGTCGCCCATGTAGATCACGTAGGTGTTCTTCTCAAGGCCCAGCGTCGCGATGGTCGCCAGCAGCTTGCCGACGCCCGTATCGAGGTCGTAAGCGATGGCGGCCCGAGCGGGGTCATGGTGCAGTTTCCCGGGGGTCTTGGCCTCGAACTTGGCCAGACTGGAGCGGTTGGCGTTCTCGGGCACGTGCAGGGCGTGATAGGACATCTGCAGGTAGAAAGGCTTACCCGCCTTGACGTTCTTCTCCATGAACGTCTTGGCGCGGTCGGTCATCCCGAAGATGTCGACGGGGTTAGGATCCTTGTGCGCGTCGGCGTCGCGGTTGCCGGTGTCGCCGTCGCTCACGTCATAGCCGTGTTTCTCGGGGCCGCTGCCGCCCAGGTGCCATTTGCCGAAGTGGGCCGTCGCGTAGCCGCTCCTGCGCAGCAGCTCGGCGAAGGTCACCTCCTCGTCACGGATCGCCTTGCGGTTGTCGCCTTCGGTCAGTTTGTGGCCGGTCTCGGCCGGGGCGGCCTTGGTCCAGCCCAGCCGGGCCGGCGTCATCCCGGTCTGCAGGCTGATGCGGGTCGGGGAGCAGACGGGCGCCGGCGCGTAGCCGTTGCTGAAGCGCATGCCCTGGGCCGCGAACTTCTCCAGGTTGGGCGTCTCGAAGAAGTCGCTACGCGATTCGGGGATGTCCGGATGCATGCGGACGGAGAGTCCGTTCCAGTCCTGGTCGTCCGACAGCAGCAGGATGATGTTCGGACGCGGATCGGCGGCCAGGGCCGGGACGATGCCGCATGACAGCAGGGTGACGATGATGGCTAGCGTTCTCATGGTTCTGAAATGACGGGGCGGTCCGCCTCATGATGGGTCTCATGGCGGAAGAAATCGTCGGACAAGGTCTCCCCTGGCTGAAGAAGCAGTTCGATGCTTCGGGGGCCGCCTTGGCCCCTGGGCATCTGCCGCAGGATGAGTCGTTCGATGGAGCCGTCCGCGGGGTCGTACCAGATCTCGACCTCCTTGGGGCCGCCGAGTTCGGAATCGTCGCGCAGCGCGCGCAGCTTGCGGACATCCGGCGAATGCCGGTCGACCCACTCCACTCGGTATCGCCTTCTGATGCTGTCAAGATGGTCTCTCACCTCGAGGAAGGCCACGTTGCCCGTCGGCGCGAAGAGGGCACGTCCGAAGCGGGCCGGATCCGCGCTGACTCTGACCGGTCCGGTGCCGCGCATCATCCAGCTCCCGGTCCGATCGCCGCCGAACATGCGAATTTCGCCATTGGGCAGGCTCTGACGGAGCAGGAAATCGCCCCGGCCCCTGATCCAAAGGGTCGCTCCATCCAGATGGTTGTTGGGAGGGTAGGCGCCGCGCCCTTCGGATGAGTCCTCAGGTCTGCCTGGCTCAAGAACCCGGACCGCGTAGGTCCGGGTCAATGGCTTCTCGGCCGCGAGGGCGAGCTGTTCGAGCGAGGCCATCGCATCGGACGGACGAAGCAGGAAGGTGGCCGTCATGACGGCGGCCGCCACGGCGGCGGCCGCGAGCCAGGCGCCCCGCCTCCAGGGGGAGGCGGCACGGTGTTCACCGATGCGTCTGAAGAACGCGTCGGGATCCCTGCCGAGGGCGCCCTCGAGTCCCTCCTGGCATAGCATGGCATGCAGGACTGCATGATCGGCCATGCGGCGTCGGTGCCGCGGACTCCGCCTCAGAAGCTCGGCCAGGGCGGCGCGGCCGGAATCGTCCGTCATTCCGTGCAGCATCTCCAGCGCAAGGTCATCCAGCTCCTTCATGTCATCGGAGTCGTTCATGGGCTTCCCAGCTTTCTTTCGACGCAGGCGGACAGCGCCAGATGAGCCTGCTTGATCGCCTTGTAGACCGCCATGGGGGTCCTGCGCCACAATTCGGCGATTCTCGCGACCGGCGTGGATTCCTCGTAGCGCTGTCGGAGCATCTCTCTCTGGCGGTCCGTCAGGCCGCCCAGGCAGTCGCGCAAAGCGTCGAGGCGATCGGCGTAAGCCGTGACGGCCGCTTCGGCCTCGTCAGCCAGGCCTTCCAGGGTCGCCTCGTCGAGCGGCAGGGGGAGCCTGCGTTGACGACGGCGCCATTCCATCGCCAGCAGCCGCGCGAATCCGATTCCCCATGCGACGAAGGGCCGGTCCTTGTCGTATGTCCCGAACTTGAGCCAGAGCCGTTCGGCCAGCTCCTGGATGAGTTCATCCGCCGCCTGCCGGTCGTGCACCAGCGACATCAGGTAGCCGTAGAGGGACGGCTGGGCGGCGACGAAGAGCTTCGTGAAAGCGATGTGGGATTCGTCAGAGGCCATGGGGGCTTCAATAAGTATTGTCCGAGAGCCTCGCCTATTAAACCACGCCGGGTCGAATAAGTTGAAGATGCGCCGGGTCGGCCTTCCGTCCTGTGCGTCGACAGGGTGCTTTACGCGGTTGCATGGAAGGCATGACCGACCTAGGAGATGCGGGTCCATGAGCCCCACGCGTCGCACCTTTCTCGGATCCCTAGGCGGCATGGCCGCCGGCTATGCCCTCGCTCCGGCCCTCCGTGCGGCGGAATCGGGCGACAAGCCCCTCGGCCTGGCCCTCTGCGGGCTGGGCAACTACTCGAACGGCGAGCTTTCCCCGGCGCTGCTGGAGACCAAGAACGTGAAGCTGGTGGCCGCCATCACCGGCACCCGTGAGAAGGGCGTGAAGCTCGCCAAGCTGCACGGATTCGACGAGGCGAACGTCTATTCCTATGACCAGTGGGACAAGGTCGCCGCCAACAAGGCCATCGACATCGTCTACGTCGTCACGCCTCCGGGCGTGCACGCCCAGAACGTCCTCGACGCCTTCGGCGCCGGCAAGCACGTCATCTGCGAGAAGCCCATGGCCACCTCGGTGGCCGATTGCGACGCGATGATTGCCGCCGGAAAGAAGGCCGGCAAGCGGCTGGCCATCGGTTACCGTCTGCACTTCGACCCCTATCACCAGGAACTCGTCCGCCTGGCCAAGACGCAGGAGTTCGGGCCCTTCATGAAGATGACGACCGCCAACGGCTTCACCCTCCGTCGCAAGGTCTGGCGGATCGAGAAGAAGCTGGCCGGCGGCGGCGCGCTCCTCGACATGGGGGTGTATTCCATCCAGGCGTGCTGCATGGCGGCTGACGCCAATCCCGTCTCGGTCATCGCCAAGGAGCTGCCCAAGACGATGCCCGAGCTCTACACCGAGGTCGAGGAGGCCATGGAGTTCAGGCTGGAGTTCGCCAACGGCGCCGTGGCGGACGTCTGGACGGGCTACAATGACAACCGTGCGCTCTTCCACGCCGAGGCGGCCAAGGGCTGGTTCAAGGGGGAGAAGCCCGTCTTCAGCTACCGCAACCTGAACATCTCCACCTCGGCCAAGGGCAAGCTGGACTTCGGCGTGTTCCGTCAGCAGCAGCGTCACATGGACGGGGTCGTCGCGGCGTTCCGCAACGGCACCGAGGTCACCTGCACCGGCGAGGTCGGCCGGCGCGACATGGTGATCGTCGAGGGCATCTACGAGTCCCTCCGCACCGGCAGGAAGGTCGGACTTAAGTACGCCTGAGGTCGCCGAGACGGAGCCTGCCGGGCCCGCCACAGCGACTTCCCTCCGACGCCACCTTCAGACTTCCCAGTCTTCGCCCTTGCCGGCGAGGATGCGGTCGATGGCCTGCAGGACCTGGTCCGCGGCCTGTTCGGTCGTGGTGCGGTCGGTACGGACGTGGACTTCGGGGGATTCGGGCGTCTCGTAGGGCGAGGAGATGCCGGTGAATTCGGCGATCTCACCCTTGCGGGCCTTCGCGTAGAGTCCCTTCACGTCACGCTTTTCACAGACTTCCAGCGGGGCGTCGACGAAGACCTCGATGAAGGGATGGTTGGCTAGCGCGGCCCGCGCCTTGGCGCGGTCGGCGGCCAGCGGTGCGATGAGCGTGACCAGCGCGATCTGGCCGGCGTTGGCGTGCAGTCCCGCCACGGCGGCGGCGCGACGCACGCTTTCGGCACGGTCGGCGGCGGAGAAGCCCAGGTCGCGGTTCAGCCCGGCGCGCAGGTCGTCACCGTCGACCCGGATTACGTTGCGTCCCGCGTCGAAGAGGCGACGTTCGACCAGTTCGGCGACGGTCGACTTGCCCGAGCCCGACAGGCCCGTGAACCAGACCACCGCGGGCGGGTGTCCGGCTCGTGCGGTCCGTTCGGCCGCGGTGACCTTGCCGGAGCCCTTGCCGCCTTCGGAGCGGGCTTCGAGGATGATGCCGCCTCCGTGGATGCGTCCGCCTTCCTCCAGGGCGAAGCGGCCCGTCACCGGGCACTCGTGATGCAGGTCGAAGGCGATGGGGCGCGTGGCGCGGACGATGATTTCGCAGATGGAGTCACGCGGCACCGAATCGGACGGCACGGATTCGAGCGTCGAGGCGTCGGTGACCTTCTCGATCTTTGCCACGACCGCCTCGACGTTCTGGGTCAGCAGTCGCAGACGGTAGGTCTTGGAGGGCACCAGAGGCTCCTTGCCCAGCCAGAAGACACGGGCGCGGAACTCACGTCCGACGCGGGGCTGGGACGTGGCGTGCGAGGCGATCTGGCCGCGTTCGACGAAGATCTGCTCGGTCAGCGTCACGCTGGCGGAGCCGCCCGTGCCGACGACGTCCCGGGAAGGGCCGGACCAGTCCTCGAAAGTCTTGGCCACGCTGCGACGGCCTCCCGGCTGGAAGACCAGCTCCTCTCCGGGGCGGACGGCTCCGGCCTCGACGCGGCCGGCGACGATGCGCCGGTGGTCGAATCGGTAGATATCGGAGACCGGCAGACGGAGCGGGAGACCCGTGAGGTCGTCCTCGTGCGCGAAGGTGTCCAGCGCTTCCGTGACCGTCGGGCCGCGCCACCAGGCCATCTTGGCCGAGCGTTCGACCACGTTCTCTCCGTGCTTGGCGGCGATCGGGATGAAATGGGCGGCCTGCAGGCCGAGCGACTTCAGGAAGGCGGAGTATTCGGCGACGATGCGACGGTAGGTCTCCTCCGAGTGATCCACCAGGTCCATCTTGTTCACCAGCACGACCAGCTGACGCACCCCGAGCAGGGAGAGCAGGAACGCGTGACGCCGTGACTGGTCCATCACGCCCTCATGGGCGTCGATGAGCAGCAGGGCGGCCGAGGCCGAGGCGGCGCCGGTGACCATGTTCTTGAGGAACTCCTTGTGGCCCGGGGCGTCGATGATCGCGTAGGCGCGCTTCTTGGTGCGGAAGAAGATGCGCGTGGTGTCGATGGTGATGTTCTGCTCCTGCTCCTCGATGAGGGCGTCGAGCAGGAAGGCGTATTCGAACTCCATGCCTTCGGCGGCGCAGTTGCGACGGACCTGGTCCATCTTGCCGTTGGGCAGCGAGTCGGTGTCGTGCAGGAGCCGCCCGACGAAGGTCGACTTGCCGTGGTCGACATGGCCGACGACCACCACGTGCATCTTGCGTTGGTCCTCGGCTTGTTCGGCCGCGGGTGCGTTGGGAAGGGGGGAAGGGGAGGTGGACATGGTTCCGGAAATCACATGAAGCCCTTGGCGCGCAGCTCCTGCATGGAGTTGCGTCCGACGTGATCCTGGGCGCGGCCGGCGCGTTCGCTCACCTTCGTGCGCCGGAGCTCCTCGATGACCTCGTCGATGTTGCTGGCGTCGCTGTCGACGGGGTGGGTGATCGGATGGCAGCCGAGGGAGCGGAAGCGCTTGCCGTTGCGGGAGTAGTAGAGGGTGGGGTTCGGGATGTTCTCGCGGCGGATGTACTCCCAGATGTCGAGCTCGGTCCACTCCAGGAGCGGCTGGACGCGGATGTGGCCGCCCTCGGGGGCGACGCTGGCGAACTGTCCCCAGAACTCCGGCGGCTGGTCCTTGTAATCCCAGGTGCTGTCGGCGGTGCGGGGGGAGAACCAGCGCTCCTTGGCCCGGGTGGGGTCTTCGTCGCGGCGGATCCCGGTCACCAGGGCGTCCCACTTGTATTCGGCAAGCGCCTGCTTGAGCGCCACGGTCTTGAGCTCGTGCGTGACCGTCACGGGGTCGTGCGTCGCGTATCCGACCCCTCTCCGGATGGCGTCCTCGTTGATGCGGACGATCAGGTCGATGCCATGGATCGCCTTCGCCTTCTCCCGGAACTCGTACATCTCAGGGAACTCGTAGGTCGTGTCGATGTGCAGGAGCGGGAAGGGAATCTTGCCGCAGAACGCCTTGCGGGCGAGCCAGATGAGGACGTTGGAGTCCTTGCCCATCGACCAAGGCATGCAGACGGAGCGGAAGTTGGCGAAGGCCTCGCGGAAGACGTGGATGGACGTCTGCTCGAGGCGGGTCAGATGGTCGTTCTGTGCGGTTCGTGACATTGGCTGGAGAAAGACAGGTGGACGATGAAGGGCGTCTGGCGGCTCACTTTCTGGTGCGGGTGTGGAGCCCGCACTCCTTCTTGTCGAAGCCGGGCCAGCGGCCGGCACGCTCGTTGCCGGCCGAGGTGGGCGCGGTGCAGGGAGCACAGCCGATCGAACGGTATCCGCGGTCCATCAGCGGATTGTGCGGCAGTCCGTGGCGGGAGAGGTACTCCTGGACGCGCTCCCTGGTCCAATCGACGAGCGGGTTGAGCTTCCAGACATCCGACCCGTCCGGACGTCCGGCGAGGCTGAGGAGCGGCGTGGAGGCGCGTTCGGCGCTTTGGTCCCGGCGGAGTCCGGAGATCCAGAGGTCGAGTCCGAAGAGATGTCGCCCGAGCGGCTGCACCTTGCGCAGCTCGCAGCATTTTTCCGGGTCGCGTTTCCAGAGCTCAGCCCCGTGCTCGGCGGCCTGCTGTTCGACCGTCCGTTCCGGCTCCACGTCGTCGACGACGATGCCGAGGATGCGTTCGATCTCGGTCTTGAAGGTGAGCGTCTCCGGAAAGAGCAGGCCCGTGTTCAGCGTGAAGGCCCGGATGGGCAACCCTGCGGTCTTCGCCAGGTGCAGGATGACCACGCCTGCAGGCTGGAAACTGGTCCCGATGCCGGCGCGGTCGCCGAAGGTCTCGTGGGCCCAGCGCAGACGATCCACCGGCGCCAGCGACGACAGATGGGCGTCGAGTTCCGGGATGCGGGCTGGATCGAGTTCGGCCATCGGCTTGCTCAGGCTGCCGGAGGGGCGGGCCAGATCGCGGCCTCGTTCGCCCAGTCGCCGAAGGCCTGGCCGCTCCTGCGTTCGCCGGCGTACTGCCTGAACAGCGTCCCGATGACGGACGGGATCTCGTCGGCGAGGACGGACTCCTTGAACAGTCGTGCGAGCCGGGTGCCCTCGCGGTTGCCGCCGAGCATGACGTTGTATTTGCCGGGCGCCTTGCCGACGAACCCGATTTCGGCGTTGTAGGGCCGGGCGCAGCCGTTCGGGCATCCGGTCATGCGGACGACGAGTTCTTCGCCGCCGAAGCCGGCCTCGGCCTGGGCTTCCTCCAGCTTGGCCAGGAGCGTCGGGAAGAAGCGCTCGGACTCGGCGAGGGAGAGGCCGCAGGTGGGGAGGGCGGGGCAGGCCATGCCCCGTCCTTTGACGAGGCCGGGATCGAAGACGATGCCGCAGCCGTGGTCGCGCAGCACCTTCTCGAGCGCGTCCTTATCCGTCTCCTTCACGTCGGAAAGGATGAGGTTCTGCGTCGCGGTGAGGCGGAAGGTGGGCGCGAACTGCTCGGCGATCTTGCGGAGCGCGGTCTTGAGACGGTAGTCGCCGGCGTCCTTGATGCGGCCGGTCTCGACAAAGAGCCCCAGGAACCAGTGGCCGTCGGCCTGCCTGGTCCAGCCGAAGGCGTCGCCTTGGCCCTTGAAGAGGAAAGGTCTGGCGGGGGGCAGCGGCGCGCCGAGGCGCTGGGCGAGCTCGGCCTTGAACCACGCGACGCCCTTTTCCTGCAGGACGTACTTGATGCGGGCGTGCCTGCGGTCCGTGCGGTCGCCCCAGTCGCGGTGAATCTTGATGACGGCCTCGCCGACGGCGACGATCTGTTCGCGGGTGACGAAGCCGATGACGTCGGCTAGGCGCGGGTAGGTGGCCTTGTTGCCGTGGGAGGTGCCGAGGCCGCCGCCGACGAGCAGATTGTAGCCGGCGAGCTTGCCGCCTTCGACGATGGCGACAAAGCCCATGTCGTTGGTGAAGATGTCGACGTCGTTGTTGGGCGGAAGGGCGAAGCCGGTCTTGAACTTGCGCGGCAGGTAGGTCTTGCCGTACAGGCTGTCCGTTGGCGCGCCGCTGTCGTCGTGGTCAGCCGGCGGCGGGAGGTAGGGGTTGGCCTGGTCGACGGAGGCGCGGACCTTGGCGATCTTCTCGCCGAGGCCGAGGTCGAGCTGCACGCCGTCGACCCAGATGGAGTGATAGGCCGTGGTCTTCGGGAGTAGGGCGCGGGTGAGGGTGAAGGCGTCGTCCTCGATGGCTTGGGTGATGGCGTCCACCGGCGGGTTGGACGGCGCGGTCACGTTACGGTTTACGTCACCGCAGGTAGCTAGGGTCGAGGAGAGGGCCTCGTTGATCGATTTGATGAGGTTCCCCACGCCTTTCTGGGCGACGCCGTGGAACTGGAAGGTTTGACGCGAGGTGATCCGCAGCGTGCCGTTGGCGAAACGCCCAGAAAGCTCGTCGTAGATCCGATACTGACTGGCCGGGACGATGCCGCCGGTCTGGCGCGTACGCACCATCACCGAATATTCCTTCCCGGTCTTGCGCTTGTCGCGGTCGTCCTGCTGGTAGATGCCGTGGAACTTGATGAACTGCTCGTCATCGCCACTGAAGCGGTCGGCGGAGGGGTTGGCCAAAGTCTCCCTGATAGTCCCCGAAAGGTCCGGTTTGTCCGCCTTCAAGAGCTCGTTCTTGGTCAACGGTTTCTGCAATGGCTCATTCATAGAAAATAATACTTGATAACCTTACTAATGATTACAAGTATGCGTCAAGTCCAATCCATGGTAAATTCTAAAGTCAGCAAGGTGGTGTTCGTGGGGGCGGGGCCCGGAGCCGCCGACCTCATCACTGTCCGTGGGCTGAAGCTCCTCCGGGCCGCTGACACGGTCATCCATGATTCTCTGCCCGGTGACGCTTTGCTGGCCGAGGTGAGTCCGCTCACGCGTCTGGTGCCGGTGGGTAAGCGCTGCGGTCAGCATTCGATGACGCAGGATGAGATCAACGCCCTGCTCGCCCGCGAGGCCCTGACCGGCGGTCTTGTCGTCCGTCTCAAAGGTGGAGACCCGGGCGTCTTCGGACGTCTCGGGGAGGAGATGGACCACCTTGCCTCGCTCGGCATTCCCTTCGAAGTCGTACCCGGCGTCACCGCCGCCACCGCCGCGGCCGCCGATGCCTGCTTCCCGCTCACGCATCGCGGCCTGGCCCAGGCGGTCACTTTCCTCACGGGGCACTGTGCCGACGGTTCCGAACCCGATTGGAGCGCTCACGTCAGCACCGGCGCCACGCTCTGCCTCTACATGGGCGCAAGATCGCTGCCGCAGGCTGCCTCGCGGATCGTCGCCGCCGGCGCCGACGTGGGCATGCCGGTGCGACTGCTCTCAAAAGTCTCGCAGCCCGGCTCTTCCGACGTGCTCACGACGCTCGGCGAACTGGCCGCAGGCCGGGTCGACACGTCCGCCTTGCCGACGCCTCTCATCGCGGTGATCGGAGCGGTCGTCGCCCCTCTCCGCGGGGCGGGCCTGCTGGCCCGCATCGCCGAAAGGACCTGAGCTTCACGCCTTCCGCGTCCTGCGGGCCCACCCCAGTAAGCCTCCCAGGAGGATGGCGAAGGTGAGGAGCCCGCGCCAGATCGCGTGCTGCGGCAGCACGAACTGCAACCCGACCGGAACCAGGATCATCGCGGCTATGAATAGGAGGGCTACGACCTGGATTTCCTTCTTGGAGGGCGGCACGTAGTCCAGCCTCATGCCGAGCAGGGCCGCCAGCATGTCGTGAGAGGCGATGAGCGGGCTGAGCTTCCAGCGCACGCCGGCCGGCGCGCAGTCCTTGGCGATGGCGGCGACGTCGCCGTCCGGTCCCGCATGGCGGCCGGGCAGGAGGAACATCATCAGGATCACGGCGTCGCCCTCCGCGTGCTGGATCGCCCGTTCGAGCAAGGGCTCGTTGAAATCATATTCCGCGCCCTCGCGCCGCTCCATCGAGCAGGCGATGAGCTGATCCGGCTTCAGCTTGAGTTCCTTGCGCAAGGTCTGGGCCAGGCGGTCGCGGCACGCGGTGACCTCCTTGACCGGAGAACCATGGTCGCAGAGCAGCACCGTGCCGGAGCCCTTCTTCCACCCGGTTGCCCGGAGGTTCTCTTCCAGGATGTGCGCGAGGTCGGAACCGTCCTCATCGAAGAGCGTCGGGAGCACCTTGAGGCGCATGCCGGCTCCGGCGTTCTCCTTGAACGCCTTGGGGATGAATTCCGTGACCGCCCGACTGGGGCCGATGAAGAGCGGCAGCACCACTACCTCCTCGACGCCGTCGGCTTTGGCCTGACGCACGGCCTGTTCAAAGATCGCCGCGGGGACCCCGCCAAGCAGGGCGGGGTCGACCTTGTCGGAATGCATGACGGAGACGGGCAGGACCTTCTCCTTGCGGCCCGCATTGATCACCTCGGCCAGTTCCCGTAGCGCAATCGTGGCCGCAGGCTCAAGGGAACCGTTGTCGACGAGCAGGATGCGGCGGACGCCCATCCGGCGAACTTAGGGCGATTTGGCCTGAAATCAACGCATAGCGGGATTGCCTGCCATCGGCCGCGGCACACTATCAAGGCATGCTCCTGCCGCACCGCCCCCTGCTGGCGTTCGTTCTCAGCGCCGCCTCCCTAGCCGCCGCCGAAGGCTGGCTGACCGACCTCGACGAGGCCAAGAAAGTCGCGGCCAAGGAGCAAAAGGCGATCCTCGTCGATTTCACCGGTAGCGACTGGTGTGGCTGGTGCATCCGCCTGCGCGAGGAGGTCTTCGACAAACCCGAGTTTAAGGAGGCGTCCAAGCACTTCGTGCTGGTCGAGCTAGACTTCCCGAGGAAGAAGCAGCTGCCGGCCGGACAGAAGGAGAAGAACGAGGCCCTCGCCAGGAAGTTCGACGTGCGAGGATTCCCCACGATCCTGCTCATGAACGCCTCGGGCGAGCCGTTCGCCAAGACCGGCTATGAACCGGGCGGTCCGGTGAAGTACGTCGCCGCCCTCCGTGACGCCCTCCAGCGCAACAATGCCGAAGGGGTGAAGTCGTTCCGTGAGCAGCTTGAGGCCGAAAGCCGTGCCGACGAACTCGGAGAGAAGATCGAAGAGGCCATCGCTTCGGCGGTCGAGAAGAAGGACCTCAAGGCCGCCGAGGCTGCCATCGAGGAGACCCTCAAGGCGGCCGGCGCCAAAGGTGAACTTCGCGTCAGCATGCTCGCGCGCTACCGGATCGGGGTCGTGGCCCGCTGTAAGCCCGGGGACTTTGGAGCGCTCCTCAAGGCCACCGACGAAATCATCGCCGAGGCCGCCGACTCGCCCCTGCTTCCCAAGCTTAAGGCCATGCGTGGGCGCATCGAGGAGGCCGCCGCCCGCAAGTCCGAAGGCAAGTGATTCGCCGGGCGTTCATCCTGCTGGCTTCGGCCGGCATGTCAGCCGCCGCTTGGGCCGCGGAGACCTGGCACGTCGACCTCGAGGTCGCGCGGGCCTTGGCGATCAAGGAGCGCAAGGAGCTCCTCGTTGAGTTCACCGGGAGCGATTGGAGCCCGGGTTGCATCGCTCTCCGTAAACAGGTGTTCGATTCGGATGATTTCGCCCGCTTCGCGCGACGCTTCGTCCTCGTGAGAGTCGATTTCCCCCGCAAGACGCGGCTGCCCGAGGAGGCCGCAAACCGCAACGCGTCCGTCGCCGCCACCTTCGCCGTCGCCGCCTATCCCACCGTCCTGCTGCTGGATGCGAAAAGCGGCGAGGTCTTCGGGCGGATCGCCGGCTACAACGGCAGCGCCGCCGCCGTCTACCTCGCGGAACTATCCGCCTTCCAGAACACGGAGACGGCCCGACTGTCGTTACGGGAGGCGGAGCGCATGCGCGTCATGCAGCACGATGAGATCGTCCGGAATGAGCGCATGATCGAAGAGACGATCAAGAACCGTGACTTCCCGGGCGCCGTTGCGGTGATCGATGAGATCTACCGCGGCCTGAAGGGTCCGCGCCGCGCCATCGGCACGCTCAACAAGGCCATCTTGTCCCATCGCATCGACCCGGCCGCCCTCGACCGCACGTGGTCGCTTCTTCGGCAGGCCCTCCTGGAGGCTGAGGATGACGCCGACATCGCGAAGCCTGTCGTGGAGCTGGCTCGTCGCATCGCTCCCGATAGGAAGCTCGAGAAAGCCAAGCCCGCCCCCAAGGACAAGCCCGAGAAGGGGGCTTGATCAAGGCGACAACTGGGAGAGGTCTGCAGAAAGGACGTCTGCGGGGCTAAACCCCCGGTCCCTCAGCTCGCGGATTGACAGTCCGGAGGCGCGTTTGGCCAGTCGTCGTCCGAACAGGTCGGTGACGAGCGGCGCATGGGCCCATGCCGGCGGCGGCCAGCCGAGGGCCTCGAAGAGCAGCAGCTGCCGTGCGGTCGAAAGAAGGAGGTCCGCACCCCGGACGACCTCGGTCACGCCCATGGCGTGGTCATCCGCCACCACCGCCAGCTCGTAGGCCGGCATGCCGTCCTTGCGCCAGACGAGGAAGTCGCCGAAGTCGGTTCCTGCGGTGAAGCGTTGCGCTCCCCGGATGGCATCCATGAACCCGATGACCTTTCCGTCCGGCACCCTGAATCTCCAGTTGGTCGAGCCTGGATCGAAGGCGTCGCGGCCAGCGTCCGAGGCCGGGCGCAGGGAGGCGGGGAAGATCGGTTCGGCGTCATCTTCGGCATGCGGCGCGGACAGGGCGCGTTCGACGTCCTTCCGGGATTTGTCACACGGATAGATGGTGCCGCTCGCGTGCAGCCTGCGCCAGACCTCGGCGAACCATGGCAGGCGCCGGGATTGAACGTAGGGGGCGTGGGGGCCTCCCGCGTCGGGGCCTTCCTGCCAATTGAGACCCAGCCAATGGAGGTCCTCGAGCGCCGCTTCGGAGAACTCCGGCCGGCAGCGTGAGCCGTCCAGGTCCTCGATGCGCATGATGAGCGAGCCTCCCGCCGCTTCCGTCCGACGGGCCGCGAGGGCGAAGGTGCGCGCATGGCCCACGTGCATTAGTCCGGTGGGGGTCGGCGCAAGGCGTCCGCGGTACGCCGCCATGGGGTCAGAGCGGATTGCCCGTGTCGACGAACTCCCAGGGCACGCGGAACTCGGCTGAAACCGAGGCCGCGAGAGCCTTCACGCCCCACGTTTCGGTGGCGTAGTGACCGCAGGGGTAGAGATTCCAGCCCTGTTCCTGGGCCTCGTTGAAATGCTCTTCCCTGAGCTCTCCGGTGATGAGCGTGTCACAGCCGGCGGCCCGGAGGAGGGGCAGGGCGCTGCGTCCGCTGCCGCTGAGGATCGCGATGCGGGCGGGTCTGGCGGAACCGAATTCGATGGCCTTGAAGGTGCCAGGGTAGGCAGCCCGCAGCCGGCGGTGAAGGGTCTGCCTGGGAATGCCGCGGCACAGGCAGGCGATGGGCAGGCCTTCATGATCGACGAACCATTCGACCACTCGGAGGCCGAGGTCGGCCGCGATCAGGGCGTTGTTGCCGATGACCGGATGGGCGTCGAGCGGGAGATGGCTGGAGTACAGTGAAAGTCCGTGCGTACGCAGCGCTTCACGACGGGCCCGGGCGACCTCCCTGGCCGGCGAAACAGGCTTCCAGTGCATGCCATGGTGGACGATCAGGAGATCGATGCCGCGTCGGGCGGCGGCCTTGAACACTTCCGTGCCGGCGTCGACCGCCGCACCCACCTTGCGGACACGTTCCCTGCCGCGGTACTGCAGGCCGTTGCGGGCGCCGGGGAAATCCGGAATCTGGCGACGGTTGGTGATGGCGTCGCAGAATTTGACGATGTCGGCTAGCTTCGGCCTCATGGTTACAGCGGAAGGAAATTCCCGGACGGCGTCGCCGGCGCCTGGAGGGACCCTTCGGTGAAGATCGAGTCGTCCAACCGCAGTCCAAGCGCCGCCTCGGTGAATCGGAGCAGGTCGGTGTCGCGGCTGAGCTCGTCGCGGATGCTGCAGGTGCCAATCACCCACTGGTCGCCCGCCTTGGCGAAATCTTCCACTGCGAGCGTCCGGAGGGCCTTGTCGTCCGGCGACCTGACGGTGGCCTGCAGGATGGCGCCGTAGGCGCGGTCCACTCCGAAACTCACCTCGCCGGCGAAATCCTCCCGCTTCGCGGTGAAGACGTGCATCGGACGGCGGCCGCGTTCCGTCGCGACATAGCGGACGTCAGGCCAGTGCGTGAAGGGCAGCTGGAGGTCGAAGGCGCTCACCAGCAGCCCCGGGGAAAGGGCCTTGAAGGAGCCCGGAGCGACCGTGACGGTGGCCCCTGCGGCGCGCACGCTCACCGCGCTGCCGGAGGGGGATTTGCGAGCCAAGATACGCGTCGCGGCCTGGTCCTGCATTTCGATGCGGATCAGATGGGTGTCGCCGCGCGTGCCGGCCCAGAGCAGCCCCTTGACGGGCGGGGACTGCTCGCCCCGGCGCGGGCGATGCACGGTCTCGAATCTGAAGCAGACATCGGCGCCCAGCCGGGCACCCCGCACGTCGGCGAGCACCTTGGCCGACTCTTCGGGGCTGAGCTTCGGAAGCGTGAAGTCTTCCCGGCCCTGCCCGTAGAGGGATGTTAGCGAGAGGCAAAGGGCCAAGCGCAGCGTGATGCTGAACTGCCTTAGGCCCCCCACGGCTTACTTCTTGGCCGGAGCCTCGGGAGCCGGGGAGGGTGCAGAGGCAGCGGGGGCCGTCGCCGCGGCGGGAGCCGGAGCCGCCGGAGCCGTCGCGGAAGGTGCGGGCACGGCGGGGGCGGTTGCGGTCGCCTCGAGGGCGGTGGGGGCCTTCTTTTCACGAGCCACGAAGCCGAGGTAGAGACCGAAGCTTAGGATGAAAAGAATGACGGTGAGGGTGGTCGTCATGCGCGAAAGTACGTTGGCGGATTCGCCGCCGAACACGCTTTCAGCCGCACCTCCGCCGAGGGCCGCCCCCATGCCGGCGTTGGCGCTGGGGCGCTGCATGAGGATGATGAGCACCACGAGGATGCAGACCACGAAGAGAGCCACCACGGAGGCGTATAGGATGAAGTCCTTCATCCCCCCATCCAAGAAGGCGGACCAGGCTTAAACAACGCCAAAATCAGGTTCTGCGATAGGTTCCGGAGGACACTTCGTAGGTCAGCCAGCCGTGGCCCGGAGGGGGGCGCGTGCCGGTCGCGATGACCTGGTGCTCACCTCCGACCTCTTTCCAGAAGGCCGATCGCCGAAGATCGTCGAGCTCGCCGAGCACGTCGTCGGCCAGGATCACGGGAGGGGTGGGGGCCCGTTGCGAGTCCCTCCGCACACGGGCGAGGGTGAGACCAAGGACGATGAGGCGTTGCTGGCCCTCGCTGGCGTAGTCCGAGGCGTCCTGGCCGTCGAAGAGCACGTCGAAATCGTCCCGATGAGGCCCTTTGATCGTGGAGCCGGAGGCGATGTCGGCTGCGCGCATCCTTTTCCAGCATGCGTCGAGCTCGTCCGTCGGGGTGTCCGGACGGTGTCTCACCGAAGCCGGTGCGGAGAAGCCGGCCCGGTCGGCCACGGCCCGCAATGTCTCGGAGATCTCTGGCAGCTGTTGGGCGCGGGATTCGATGATGTGTCGTGCCGCGGGAAGCATGGCCGACTCAAAAGCGCATAGCTCCTCGTCCGAGGGATTCGGCGTCTTCAGCAGCGCGTTGCGTCCTTCCAGACCCTTCTGGTAGGTCCTGATCGACTCGAGGTAGGCGGGGTCGGTCCCGCCCAGGGCTGCGTCAAGCCAGCGACGGCGGTTGGAGGGCGACCCTCGCACCAGCCGGAGGTCGTCCGAGCAGAAGGCGACCGTGGGGAATCTCCCCAGATGCGCGGACACAGAGGTCACGGGCGTTCCGTCGACCTGGCCGGAGCGGGAGCCCTTGGCCAGGCGCACCTCTACCGCCGTGTCGGCGCCCTCCTTGTCCCGCACGTCGATCCGGATACGTGCCTCCTTGGCCCCGCTGCGGATGAGCGGTGCGATCTCGGTCGTGCGGAAGGAACGGAAGGCCGAGACGAGCCCGGCGGCCTCGAGCAGGTTTGTCTTCCCCTGGCCGTTTTCTCCCAGCAGGAACACCCGTGTCCCGTCCGTGGACACGTCCGCGAAGGTAAGATTACGGAAGTCGGCCGCCCGGATGCGGGTGATCCGCATGGGTCACTCTGGGATGGCCAGGACCATCCCCGGTTTGAGCGACTGCGGGTTGGGCAGCTGGTCCTTGTTCGCACGCATGATGTCCGCGGCGCGGGATGCGTTGCCGAAAACCTTGACCGAAATGCGCGTCGGGTTGTCGCCGGGCACCACGGTATAGGTGCGGGCGGCGGCGATCGCGGGGGGCTTGACGGGCTGAGGGGAGGGCGGGGCCGATTCTCCCGGCCTGAGGCGCGTGTATTCGGAGAGACTCTTCTTGAGCTGGTCGTTCTCCAGCTGCAGGGCGCGGAGCCGCGCGTTGAGGTCGGCGCCGCCGGTTGCGTCCGGTTCCATCGGCTGCCCGGGCAGCTGCTTCATGTACTGCTTTTCGGCGGTCCTGATCATCTGCCCGACGATGGCGGTCTGTGGCGTGCCCGGCTTGAGCCGGATGTACTGTTTGAAGTGATAGATGGCCGGCAGGGGGTCGTTGAGGTCGAGGTACATGCGGCCGGCCTCCAGATGGGATTCGGCGGCGGCCTTGCGGTTGTCGATGACCTTGAGGAAGCATTCGAGGGCCCGTCGAGTCTCGCCCTGTTTCTGGAAGATCTGCCCCTGCTTGAAGTCAGGATCCTCGACGTCCAGCGAGGCCGTGCCGTTCCTCGGGGCTTCATCGCAGCCGACGATCAGCAAGGCGAGAAGGGCCAGGAGGACGCGCGGCATGCCTCTGACAATCCGCACCGCGGGACTTCACTCAATCAAAAATCAGCCGCGCAGGCAGTCCCTCAGCGCCCCGGCGATCGAGGGGCTGTTGAACGTGAAGCCGAGGGATAGGGCCTTGGCCGGCATGACGGCCAGGTCCGACAGGAGGGTCTCCCTTGCGAACGACCCGAGCGGAGCGAGAGCCCAGCGTGGCAGCGGCAGGAATGCCGGACGGCCGAGCGCGCTTGCCAGCGCGACCGCGAACGCTCTCTGGGTGACGGGCCCGGGCGCGACCGCGTTGACCGGGCCGGCGAGGCCTGGCTGATCCAGGGCCCAGACGATGAGCCGGGCGAGGTCCGGAAGGGTGATCCAGCTGACCATCTGGGCGCCGCCGGCGATCGGCCCGCCGAGGCCAAAACGAAAGGCCGGCAGCATAAGACGCAGCGGGCCACCCTCTTTGCCGAGCACCATGCCCGTCCTAAGGTACACCGTCCGTACGCCCGCTTCGACGGCCGGTGCGGCGGCCTCTTCCCAGCCGGCCGTCACCTGGGCAAGGAAGCCTTCCTCGAGCACGGCGGATGATTCGGTGAGCGTGCCCGACCTCACGGTGCCGTACCGATTCACACCTGACATGCAGAGGAACGTTGAGGGTCCGCCCGATGGCCTGAGTTCAGCCAGGGCGCGCGCGATTAGGCCGGTGGAATCGACCCTGCTCTCAAGGATGTCGTGGCGGGCCTGCCTGCCCCATCTACGGGCGATAGGCGCGCCTGCGAGGTGAATCACGGCTGAACAGGTTCGGATCGCCTTTCTGTCGATCCAGTCGGTGCGGACGTCGAACCCCCCGTCGTCGGTGCTGCGGGAGCGGATACGGACCACCTCCTGGCCTGATTCCTCAAGCAGTGCGCAGACCGCCCTGCCGACGAAGCCCGACGCTCCGGTCACGGCGATTCGTCGGGAGGCTGCCATGCGTTCATCAAGCGGGGTTCGCTGTCGGAATCAAATCTCCCGTCGAGTCAGGGCGACGACCCATGGCCGGCCCGAGCCGGGCTCGCGCCCGTGCAGTGCGACGTCCCAGCCGGCCTCCTTGGCCTCCTGCGCGAGGCCGAAAACCAGCTCCGCTTCCGCCTCGCCGCCTTGATGTCCGGTGTAGCACACGGCGACCAGCCGTCCGTCGGGACGAAGCAGCTCCATCGCCTGTCGGATGCCCGGAAGCGTGCTTTCCGGCGTCGTCACGACGGTTTGGTCGGAGCCGGGGAGATAGCCGAGGTTGAAGACTGCGGCGGCGAGCCGTCCGGACACATCCGGGCCCAGGGCGTCCTTCATCTCGGCGTGGCTGCGGAGGTGAAGCGTGCAACGTCCGTCCAGCCCGGCCTCCCTCAGCAGGCCTCGGGTGCTTTCGAGGGCTTCCCGCTGGATGTCGAACGCGTGCACCCTGCCGGAACGCCCGACCAGGGTCGCAAGCAGGAGCGTGTCCCGGCCGCGTCCCGCCGTCCCATCAACGGCCACGTCACCTTCCTTGAGGACCTCGCGCAGGAGGGCCCCGGCGTGCTCGGTGGCCCGCATCAGTCAGGGCAGCCAAGGGAACTTGCGGAAGTCGGGCTTGCGACGCGCGTTCCACGCGGAGCGCCCCTCGTCGCCTTCCTCCGTCAGGTAATAGAGCAGGGTGGCGTTGCCGGACAGTTCCTGGATTCCGGCCTGGCCGTCGAGTTCGGCGTTGAAGGCGGACTTGAGGCAGCGGATGGCCAGCGGGCTCTTCTCCAGCACCTCGGCGGCCCAGCGGAGCCCCTCCGCATCGAGCTCCCCGGTCGGCACGACCGCGTTCACCAGCCCCATCTCGAGGGCCTGCCTGGCGTCGTATTGCCGGCAGAGGTACCAGATCTCGCGGGCCTTCTTCTGGCCCACGATGCGGGCCAGGTAGGATGCGCCGAAGCCCCCGTCGAAGCTGCCGACCCGTGGGCCGGTCTGGCCGAACACGGCGTCCTCGGCCGCGATGGTGAGATCGCAGACCACGTGAAGCACGTGCCCGCCGCCGATGGCGTAGCCGGAGACCAGCGCGATGACGACCTTGGGCATCGTACGGATGAGACGCTGCAGGTCGAGGACGTTGAGCCTGGGCACGCCGTCCTTGCCGACGTATCCGCCCCGGCGGTCGCCGCGTATCTTCTGGTCGCCGCCCGCGCAGAAGGCGGTCTTGCCGTCGTGCTGGGGGTTGGCGCCACGCAGCAGCACGACGCCGATTCCGGTATCGTCGCGGGCGTCGGTGAAAGCGGCGATCATCTCGGCCACCGTGTCCGGCGTGAAGGCGTTGCGCCGGTCGGTCCGGTTGATCGTCACGCGGGCGACGCCATCGGCCTTCTCATAGATGATGTCTGCGTATTCGCCGGACTTCCTCCATTGTGGCTCGGTGGGCATGGCCTCAACTTGCAGGCCCCGGGCGGGTTTTCCAGCCGTTTAGAGCGTGCGCTTGAAAAACATCCCGAACCCCGCACTTTCCCGCCATGACCAATTTGAACGCCCAGCAGTCCGCCAAAGTCTCCTCGTGGGTGGCGGGAGGAGCCACGCTCGCCGAGGTCCAGGCCAGGCTGACCACCGAGTTCGGCCTTCACCTGACCTACATGGACGTAAGGTTCCTCGTGGACGACCTCGATCTGAGCCTCGTCGAGAAGGAGGAGCCCAAGAAGGAGGAGGCGGCCTCCGAACCCTCTGCTTCGGCAGAATCCGAGCCTTCGGGCGGGTCAGCCCCGGCGGCTCCGGCCGCATCCGGAGCCGAACCGACGTCCCAGGCGGCCTCCGGCGTCGCGATCACCATTGATGCCGTCATCGCTCCCGGGGCCATGGTGAGCGGCTCCGTGAAGTTCAGCGACGGCGCCGTCGGCACATGGTCTCTCGATCAGATGGGACAGCTTGGTTTCAATCCCCCCACGCCTGGTTACCGCCCCTCTCAGGCCGACGTGGCCGACTTCCAGGTCAAGCTGGACACGGCGCTGCGTCAGGCCGGTTACTGACCGCGTGATCGTAGCACGGCCTCGGCGAGGGCGAAATCGGAGGGCCGTGTGATCTTGAGGTTCACGTCGGGATTCTCCACCAGCGCGACCTCCACTCCAATCGACTCCAGCGCGGAGCTGTCGTCGGTGACCTTGCGGCCGGCCTCGTTGACCTTGCGGTAGGCCCTCAGGATGTCCGCGGTACGGAAGACCTGGGGGGTCTCCGCCGTCCAGACCAGCGAGCGGTCGGGTGAGGCGGCCACCGCGGAAGAGTCGGCCCGGGCGATCTTCACCGTGTCGGACGAGCGTCCGGCGAGGATCGCGGCTCCGGTCTCCAGCGCCCTGTCGCGCACTTTCTCGATGGCGGCAGGCGTGACCAGCGGGCGTGCCGCGTCATGAATGTGGACGAACCCCGTGTGCGTCTCGCAGGTCGAGAGCGCAGCCAGCACGGATTCCTGCCGGGAGTCTCCGCCGCGGACGAACGTTATGGGCAGGTCGGCGGGCTCGTCTTCCAAGAGATGTCGGATGCGGATCAACTGCGCGTCGTCACGGTAGGTGAGGATCGCCCGTCCGATCTTTCCGGAGCGGACAAAGGCCCGCAGGGCGTGGATGAACACCGGCGTGCCGCAGAGGGGCGCGAGGGTCTTGTCGTCGACGACGGACTGCATGCGCCTGGCGGATCCCGCGGCCAGGAGCACGAGTATGTCGCCGGCGTCGCTCATGGGGATTCGCCGATCTCCCGGCGGATGCGCTGCGCGATGGCCGCAGGGTCGTCGGATTTGAGGATCGGCCGGCCCACGACGATGAAGTCTGCGCCCGCCGAGGCGGCGTCGGAGGGTGTCATCACCCGGCTCTGGTCGTCGCCTTTGGCCTCAGGATAGCGGATGCCGGGTGTCACGAGGCAGGGCCCGGGGCCGAGCGCCGCGCGCAGCACGGGCAATTCCAAGGGGGAGCATACGAGTCCGTGCGACCCGGCCGCCACGGCCATGCTGCCGAGGAGCCCTACCTGGTCTCCGGCGGAGCGTTCAATCCCGATGGCGCTTAGTTGGGTCCGGTCCATGGAGGTCAGCACGGTCACGGAGAGCAGACGGCAGTCCGGCAGCGCGGACCGGGCGGCGTCGACCGCCCGTGCGATCATCTCCGGCCCGCCGCCCGCATGCAGCGTGAGGAGCGAGCAGGGGCGTCCTTTGAGGCTTTTCACCGCCGAGGCCACCGTGTTGGGGATGTCATGAAGCTTCAGGTCGAGGAAGACCTTGAAGCCGAGGGCGTGGAATTCGTCGACGATGCCGGGGCCATGACGCGTGAAAAGCTGCAGGCCCAACTTGACCCAACCGAGGCTCCCCACCAGCGGGCGGGACAGGGCGAAGGCCTCCTCCTTGGTCTCGACGTCGAGTGCGAGTATCAGGCGGCAGTTGCTGGCCATGCCGTCTTTATGGAAACGGCGGGCCGTTCCTGCCAGCGTAAACCTCGAGGCGGCCGCCTTACTTCTTCGCCGGCTTCTTCGGCGCGGGCGTGCTGGGCAGCGACGAGATGTCGAAGTTGAATGGCTTGGCCGGCTGCTGGCCGAGGAGATGCAGGCTGAACCATTCCGCCATGCGGACGTTGTCGTCGGCCATCTCGACCCAGCCTCCGTGACCGGCACCAAGGCGGATCAGTACTTCGGCCTTGGCGCCGACTTCCTTGGCCCGGGCCAGGTATCGTCGTGCCTGCGAATCAGGCACGAGCGGATCGGCGTCGCCCTGGACGATGTAGGTAGGAGGGGTCTTGGCGCTGATCCAGAAGAGGGGAGAGAGTTCCTTCCCGGCCTTGGCGCGTCCTTCGGCCGTGGCCACGACCGGGCCGAAGGCCGGGGCGCGGGTGGTGAGCGGGCCGACGCCTTCGTTGCTGTCGCCATCCTTGGCCCAGCTTAGGAAATCGACCGGGGGGTAGTAGCAGGCGACGGCGTTGACTTCGGAACTCACCTGTTCGACGGGGTCCTTGGACTTCGGGTTGGCCGGGAGCACGCGCGTTCCGAGCATCAGGCTGAGGTGGCCGCCGGCGCTCCCGCCCGTGACGCCGATTCTGTTCGGGTCGATGCCGAACTTGCCGGCGTTGGCGCGGATGAAGCGGACCGAGCGCTGGACGTCGCCGACGATCTCGTCGATGTGGAAGCGGGGCTGCGTGCCATGCACGACGACGAAGGTGGTGAAGCCGTATTTCGGCCAGCCTCCGTCGCTGATGCCGTTATGGTTGGAATTCCATCCGCCGCTGATGATCTTGATGACCGCCGCGCCGTTGGGCTTGGCGGGCGTGAATACGTCCATCGTCAGCGCCACGCCGTCATGCTTGGCGTAGATGACGTCGGAGGTGCGGGTGACGTCCTGCGCGGAGGCACGGGCGCAGGTCAGGGCGATGAGCAGGGAGGCGAGGAGTCTCATGGGTTTGACCATGAGACACCGCCACGTCCGGGAAGTTGCAGGTCGTTCAGGCCTTCAGTCGGAACTTGATGACCACCTTCAGGATGTCGGCCGGGGCCCCGATCTGGACGCCGGGCTGATGGCCGTCCTGCGGGTGAAAGATGGCGAAATTGCCACGACCGAGCGTCAAGAGCGCCGAGGGGGCGGTCGGCGCGGCGTATTTCTCGACGTCTTTCTCGGCGACATAGGGGCTAATCACGACGAGCGAACTTTGGTCCGCGTGGCCGCAATATTCGAGTCCTTGGTAGACCACCTGGATGTCGCCGTAGATCCGGTGGGCTTCCCAGAGCTTATCGGCCGACGGTGCCGTCCGGTAGCGCTGCACGATCGCGACCAAGTCCTGGCCCTGTAGCTCGTATTTGCCGTCTTCGGTGTTCACGTCGAAGGCGCGCAGGTAGGCGAAAGCCTTGGGGAAGAGCGGATGCAGCTTTTCGCAGGCCGGGGATGATGACAGATGATCGAGGATCATGCTTAAGGTGCGGCTAGAGCCGATCAGGATTCGTCGGCCAGCGGCTCAACGTCGTCGAGCGAGAGGTCGACCGGCTGGTCGGACCCGAGAAGGTTCATCAGGACGGAGATGCGGCGCCCCGGAGGGGCGAGGCGGAGCACCTCCCCCTCGCCGCCTTCCAGCACGCCTCGGATGATGCGCACCTTTCGCCCGACCTCGGGCAAGGGGTCCTCCAACGTGAGGATCGCTTCGGGCCCGAGCTGACGCAGGGCGGAGATGACCGACTCATCCACCTGCACGGCCTGGCCGGACTTGCTCACCACATGTAGCACGCCGCGGGTGTTGCGGACCTGCCCGTGGAAGTCCTCGGGGACGTAGCGCGCGAACAGATAGCCCGGAAAGAGGGGCTCGACCACGACCCTGGGGCCGTCGTGTCCGCGCCTGTTTCGGCGCACCCTGGGCATAAGGATTTCGACTCCGCCGAGAGAGCCGAGATTACGGGCGGCGACGGACTCCTGGCGCGGTCGCGAACGAACGCAGAACCAGAAGCCGTGCCGGGCGGCGCTCATGGCGCGGGGACGGGCCGGGATCTCGCGGGCAGCCAGCCCATGGCCGCGATCGCGAGCTGCGAGGGGATGAACACGCCGTAGAGCCAGAAAGCGCCCTGCTCGGTGAAACCGTAGCTGTGCAGGCCGACGCCGAGGAGGTTGGTGCCGAACCACGACCATGCGGTCACGATGTTGCCCAGCACGAGTAGCTGCATGAGGCCCTCGCGGCGGACCAGCCCGCCCCAGCGGGCGTGAAGGCAGACGGCGCACCAGAGCACGATCAGGATGGCGCCGTTTTCCTTGGGGTCCCAGCCCCAGAAACGTCCCCAGCTCTGGTCGGCCCAGATGCCGCCGAGCATCGTGCCGACGAAACTGGCGAGGGTGGCGAAGGCCAGGATGCCGTAGGCCGCACGCGCGACCGCGTCGCCCGAGGCGTAGTCCGGCTTGAGGGCGCGGAGCGCGAGATGCAGGGCGCCGAGCAGGCCGGCGACGAAGGTCGCGGAGTAGCCGAGCGTCACGATCGTCACGTGGGTCGAGAGCCAGAAGTTGGAGTCCAGCACGGCGCGGACGCTCTCGAGGTTGTCCTCGCCCGAGAGGCCGAGGTTGTGCGCCACGATGAGGGAGAGGAAGCCGCTGGCCGCCGCCGCGCAGGTTCCGATTCCGTTGCGCCAGGCGCGTTCGACGAGCAGGCCGAGCAGCACCGCTCCCCAGGCCACGAAGACCGCGGAGGAGTAGAGGTTGGTGACCGGGGGCCGGCCGTGAAGCCACATGCGGTAGAGCAGGGCGCCCGAATGGAGCGCGAACAGCAGCCATGCCGAGAGGGTGGCGATGGAGCGCAGGCGGTCGCCGCCGGTCAGCCAGTGGGCGAGCACGAGCGTCCCGGCGAGGAAGTAGGCGATGAGCAGCCAGTAGAAGGGCTGCAGGCGGCCGAAGGCCGCCTCGGCATCGCTGCGTTCGGACCACGGTCCGCGGAGGGAGGCGGTGAGGGCCGCGACCTGCGTCGCGCACTTGTCGTCATCCCCCTCGCGCCAGCCGGCCGCGAAGGCCGCGTAGCGGGTCAGGACGCCGTCGGATCCGAGCCCGGCCCGGTGGTTGTCCCGATCCTGGATGAAAGCGAGCAGGGAGGAGCCGAGATTGTCCCACTTGACCTGCTTCGCGGGGTCCTTGGGCGGCACGATGCCGATGATTCCTTCACGCGAGAACTCCTGGTAGCGTTCGACGAAGCTCTTAACGGTCTCTTGCAGCTGCGGGTCGAAGGACGTCGGGTTGCCGCCCTTCTCCTTGCTCGCGTTCATCTCGGCGAGCGCGCGGCCGATGGAGTTGATCCAGGCGTCGTACTCCCTTTGGGGCAGGATATCGGGCGGCAGGTCGCCGGGGGCGAAAGTCATGCTGAGCGCTGCGTATTGACGCGCCGCCATCTCGAGCTGGAGCAGGGCGCGCTCCTCCGCATCCCGGTCGGCCTGCGGGCGTCCACGGGCCTTGGAGGCCGCGGCGGTGACCTTCTCGCTGTTGCGCAGGATGTCGTCCCAAGTCGCGAAAAGGCCCTTTTCGGCGTCACGGCCCACCAATTTGAGAACGACCGGATGCTCGATCCGGAAGGTGGGAAGGTGGCGGGCGACATGAGGGCGGAAGGCGACCTCAATCAGCCAGTCGACCGCGGCGATCGAACTGCCCGTGAGGCGTACGGGGCGCTTCTCCAGCGATTCGCGGACTTTCCCGACGAGTCCAGGCAGCTCCTTGTCGATGGTCTGCCGATCCTCGTCGGGCCAGGCCGAGGGCCGGGTACCGAAAGCGATCGCCTCGATCCTGCTCAGGCGGATCTCCCGACGGGAACGCATCTGCAGCAGCGAGCCGCTGGCGAGCGTCTCGATGGGCACAACCCGGCCTCCGCTCTGCACGGGTATCTCGCCCAGGGCGGCGGTGTCCAGCGATGCGCCTTCGGACGGGATGGCGACGAGAAGCAGCGCGGCCGCGGCGGCGGCGGTGCGACGGGAGCGCCCGACCAGGAAGACGACCAGCGACCAAATGAACTGGTAGAGAAGGCCCAGGGACATGATGCCGACCGAGACGTAGGGGATCCATGCACCCGGGTTGCGCACGACCTGGAGCACCGTCTGCTGGGTGCCATCCTTGGTGCGTCCGAAGCTGGACTGGAAGAAGGTCAGTCCGCCGTGGCGGAGCGGATTATTCATGGAGATGTGGTAGTCGAAGTCCGTCCCCGTGGTCTCGGTGACGGTGACGTCGCTGGCGAAGCGCCGAGGCGTCTCGGTGCCCGGGTATTTCTCATGGGTGAACTTGTGCAGCCGTACGCTGAAGGGGTGGTATTGGCGGATCCGTCGCAGGGAGAGTTCGAAGTTCCGGCCCCCGTGTTCGAAGGCTTGTGGCGGGAAGCTTTCGGTCAGCCCGGCGCCGAGCAGGAAGTCGGCCACGGACCTGTCGCCTTCCCGCAGCTCGACGATCGCGAGGGGCATGTTGGGGTTGTTGTCGTCGAAACTCTCCCTCTGTGGCGCATACGTGAGCTCGAACTGCTTGCCGAGGCCGTGCGAGGTGCGCGCCGGTCGCCCCTCCTGCTGCTGCGAGGAGGCGCGGAGCCTGGCGTTGGGCTGGTACTCGCGCACGTGCAGGGTGAAGGGCGTGCCTTCCAGCGGGACGTCGCGCGAGGCGTCTTTCTCGGGTGAGCCGAGGGTTCCTCGGAGGACCCGGTCCGGAATGGCGATGACGACGTCCTTGCTGCCGGCGCGCTTCTCCACGAAGGCCACCTCGTACTCGCGGAACGCCTCCGAATAGTCGCGGGCCTCGCCTTCGGGGATAATCATGGCCGACTCCTGCTGGTAGACCGCGGTGACGAAACCTCCGGCGAGCAGAAGCAGCAATCCGCCATGAGTCATCGCCACGCCGAGGTGCTTCCAGCCATGGCGGAAGTGGCGGAAGTGGGCGACCGTGAGGTTGGCCAGCAGCAGGGCTCCCAGCAGGAAGCCTCCGGGGATGGGAAGACGGGCCGCGGACGTCGGGTCGATCGGGTAGAAGCAGATCCAGGACTCGAAGTAGGCGTCGGCCACATGCCAGACGCCCCAGTGGGTCTGCTCGAGCGTGCCGAGCAGCACCAGCAGCATGGAGAGCGTCAGCAGCGCTACGGTGAGCCGCAGCGAGGCGAGCACGTCCATCAGGCGTGAGCCGAGGGAGGAGGGACGCTCGCTCACGGCAGCTTCGATCCGGACATGAAGTTGACGAAGGAGGGGCCGGCCGCCTCGACGGCACGGGCGTCTCCGTTAAGCTTAAGGAACCAGGTCGATCCACCTTTCGCGACCATCACGGCGTCCGTAGCCCTGGAGCCGTCGCCCGACTTCATGAAGAAGCGCAGTCCCGCGTCCGGCCCGACCATGGCCTTGGTGGAGGCCTGAAGGGAAGCCTCGTCGGCGGGCGGCAGGCCGAGCTGGCCGCGCCAGCGGTTCACGTTGGCGGCGATTCCGCCGACGTTGCCGGGGAACACGGTGACCGCGAGCTCGGCTTTGGAGCCGTCGGGACCGGGCACGATGAAGGTCCCTTTGCGCATCGCGTTCTCTGGGCCGACCGACCAGCCGGCGGGCAGGGCGGCCCACCGGGGTGCGCTGAAGCCCGCGGCCTCCGCCTTCATCGAGGCGGGGGCCTGCATCGCCGGTGCGCTTGGCGCGGGGGCCGAGGGGACGGCGGGGGCGGCAGGGGGCGCTGCGATCGGGTCGGGCGCGGCCTCGTACCTCGCGACTTTGCTTTCCGGCTTGCAGCCGCAGAGCACAGAGAAGGTGAGCAGGCAGGTGGGAAGCGGTCTCATAAAGGAGGATTATTTCTTCTTTTTCTTGGAGTTGTCCAACTTCCCGGTCTGGGCTCGCTTTTCGTAGCCGGGGTCCCGCGGCTTGATGATCCCGTTCTTGACCAGTTCTTCGACGCTCATCTCGCCGACCGGCCCGCAGTGCGCGATCCATCGGTCGCATTCGGCGCGGAGCTCGGCGAGCTTGCCCGCCAGGGAGGGGTCCGAGGCGATGTCCTTCACCTCCCAGGGATCGGCGAGGGTGTCGTAGAGCTGCTCCTTGGGGCGGTTGGGGTCGAAGTAGAGGGCCTGGACGGGGTTCAGTTTCCCTTCCGACTGCACCCGGCGAAGTTCGTGCATCGTCTGGCCGACCTCCTGGTAGGCGTTCTTGCCGGCCTCGTCGACGCCGGGCGCCAGGTTGCGCACGTAGCGGTAGCGTTCGTCACGGACGGAGCGCACGCGGTCGTAGCTCTCATCCATGTAGTCCCTGAAGGCGTGGACGTATTTCGGCGGATTGATCGCGGTGGGGAGGAAGCAGTGGCCGTCGTATTCCGGAGGGACGGGCACGCCGGCGAGGGACAGCGCGGTAGGCGCGAAATCGATCCAGCTCGCGAAGTCCTCGCGGACCGACCCGGCCGGGATCACGCCGGGCCAGCGCACGATGAGGGGGACGCGTGTCCCGGTGTCCTTCGGCGAGCGCTTGTAGCGGGGCATGCCCCGTCCGTGGTCTCCGCTCAGGATCACGACCGTATTCTTCTCGAGGTCATGGGCCTTGAGCCAATCCAGCACCCGTCCTACGGTGTAGTCCACCGCGGTGACCAGCTCATGGTAGTGGGCGACTTCACGCCGCACGGCAGGGGTGTCCGGATAGAAGGGGGGCAGTTCCACTTTGGCAGGGTCGCGTCGATCCGAGTCCTTGAGCGCTGCGGTGTTTTTGGCATGCTCGGCGTCGCTCGCCCGGACCTGGCTCTCGTGGCTGACCGTGTCGTTGATGTAGGCGAAGAAAGGCTCCTTCGGCTTCGGTGAAAGCTGGCCGAGGGGCTGCTTCGAGTAGTTGACCCATAATTTCCGGTCGTCCGCGAGCTCTTTCTCGGAGACTCCCTGGAAGTCCGTCTTGCCGGGCCACATCACGTGGTAGCCGGCCGCCCTGAGTTTCTCGGTGAACGGCCTGGGCGGGTTGATCACCACCGAGCGCATGTTCTGGGCACCGTACTTTAGGGGATACAGGCCGGTGACCATTCCGCTGCGGGTCGGGGCGCAGACGCCTACGTGCGTGAAGGCCCTGGTGAAGAGGGCTCCTTCCCGGGCGAGCCGGTCCATGTTGGGCGTGACGGCGTCCTTGCATCCGTAGGCACCCGTGTCGGGACCCATGTCCTCCCCGATCACGAGGACGATGTTGGGCCTCTGGGGGGCTCCCAGGGCCAGTGTGGCGAACAGGACGAGGGCAGGGAGACGCATGATGATTGGGACAGTAGGCACGGCCAATGGTTGCGGTCGCCCCGTCATTGGCAAGGCGAACGGGCCGATTGACTAGTTGGCGAACCGGAAGAGCGCCACGTCCCCGTCCCGGAAGGGATAGTCCTTCCCCTCCAGCCTGTATTTGCCCGCGTCGCGAGCGGCGGCGACCGAGCCGAGTCGGACCAGGTCCTCGTAGGAAACCACCTCCGCCTTGATGAAGCCCTTCTCGAAGTCCGTATGGATGACGCCCGCGCACTGGGGTGCGGTCATCCCCTGACGGAAGGTCCAGGCGCGGACTTCCTTCTCACCGGCGGTGAAGTAGGTGGCCAAGCCCAGCAAGCTGTAGGCGCCGCGGATGAGGTCGGAGACGCCCGAGTCCCGCACGCCGAGGGAGTTCAGGTATTCGGCGGCCTCCTCCGGGGGGAGCTCGCACAGTTCGGCTTCGACCTGTGCGCAGATGACGACCGTCTCCGAGCCGTGCTGGCTGGCGACGTGTTCGCGCACCGCGGCGACATGACGGTTGGCGGACGGGTCGGCCAGGTCGGCCTCCCCGACATTGCAGGCGTAGAGCACGGACTTGCCGGAGAGCAGGCCGAAGGTCTTCAGCCTGGGGCGTTCGTCGTCCTTCACCTCAAGCGACGAGGCCGAGCGGCCCTGATTGAGGTGGGCCAGGAGGCGGCCGAGGAGGTCGACGTTGGCGACGGCGTCCTTGTCCTGTGACTTGATCTTCTTCTGGCCCCGGTCCAGCTGCTGCTCCACCGACTGGATGTCCGCTAGGATGAGCTCGGTCTCGATGACGCCGATGTCGCGCACCGGGTCGACCTTGCCCATGTTATGCACGATATCGTCGTTGTCGAAGCAGCGTACGACGTGCACCACCGCGTCGACCTCGCGGATGTTGGCCAGGAATTTGTTGCCGAGCCCCTCGCCCTTGGAGGCGCCCGCGACGAGGCCGGCGATGTCCACGAACTCGATGGCCGCGGGGATGACGACCTTCGTGCCCGCGATCCGCTGGAGTTCCTTCAGCCGGCCGTCGGGCACCTCGACGACGCCGACGTTGGGCTCGATCGTGCAGAACGGGTAGTTCGCCGCCTCCGCCTTGCGGGAGCGTGTGAGCGCGTTGAAAAGGGTGGACTTGCCGACGTTGGGCAGCCCGACGATTCCTGCCTGAAGCATGGTGCGAACGTGGGTGCGCCTCCGCCGGTGGTCAAGTGCCGGGAAGGGCCTCGGCCAACTGAAGGAGCTCGGGCGAGGGCTTCACCGCCTCGTCCTTGGGGCCGGGGCGACCGCGGCGGATGCGCGCATGGGCGACACGTCCCTGCGCCTGCTCCACCTCCAGCAGCGCGGTGGGCCGCAGCGCGCGGTCGCGGCTGACCAGCAGTTCGCCGGGCTTGGCCGTCACTCCGGGCGAGAGCCCGACCACGCAGTGGGCGGCGCCTTCCCGTACGGGTTCGACGAAGCCGGCGCGGGCGCTCCCCGGCGACCCGGGCAGGCGGGCGAAGGGCGAAGGGACGGCGGAGGGGATCGGCTCCGGCCGGCGGGAGGCGCAGCCGACGAGCAGCGCGGCGACGAGCAGCGCCGGCGTCCTCACGGACGCGGGCCGGGCTCCTGCGGCGGCTTGTTCATGAACGCCGCGAGGTTGCCTCCGGGCTGCTGGCCTCCGGTGAGCACTCCGGGCGACTGGTCCGCCCGGTCGTCCTCGGAGACGAAATGGTCGAAGCCCGGGCCGGAGGTGTCGAGCTCGCCCTCGAACATCCCCTGCAGCTGACGCATGCGCGTGGGGTGGCGCATCTTGCGCAGGGCCTTCGCCTCGATCTGGCGGATGCGCTCGCGGGTCACCTTGAAGTGACGTCCTACCTCCTCCAGCGTGCGCTGCACGCCGTCGAGCAGTCCGAAGCGCAGGATCAGGACTTCCTTCTCGCGCTCGGCCAAGGAGCGAAGCACGAAGTCGATCTTCTCTCGGAGCAGGCGGGTGGAGGCCGTGTCGGAGGGGTTCTCGGCCGACTTGTCCTCGATGAAGTCGCCGAGCGAGGTGTCCTCGCCGTCGCCCACGGGCGACTGGAGGGAGATCGGCTGCTGGGCCATCTTCATAATCTGCTGCACGCGCTCGATCGCCATGTTCATCTCGTCGGCGACCTCCTCGGCGGTCGGCTCGTGGCCGAGTTCCTGGGTGAGCTGCTTCTGGACCTGCATGACCTTGTTGAGCGTCTCGATCATGTGGACCGGGATGCGGATCGTGCGGGCCTGATCGGCGATGGAGCGGGTGATGGCCTGGCGGATCCACCAGGTGGCGTAGGTGGAGAACTTGTAACCGCGCCGGTACTCGAACTTCTCGACCGCCTTCACGAGGCCCATGTTCCCCTCCTGGATGAGGTCGGTGAACAGCAGGCCTCGGTTCTGGTACTTCTTGGCGATGGAGATGACCAGCCGCAGGTTGTGCTCCACCATCTCGGTCTTGGCGCGCTGGGCTTCCTCGAGGTGCTTGCGCACGTTGCGCGAAAGGGCGACCAGGTCCTCCGGGCGCATGCGGCGCTGCTCCTCGATCTCGCGGGCGCGCTCGGCGTTGACCTTGGGGTCGTTGCTGCGCTTGGCCCGGACTGGGCCGCGCATGACCTGGGCCGGCTCGATGAACTTGCGGGCGTCCTCGATGTCGCCCTTCACGTCAGGCTGCTCCAGCCACTCCTCGAAAAGCTTCATCTTGAAGCAGAACTTGCGGAGGATGTCCCGGCAGCCCTCCTTGGCGGCGCGTTCGAGCTTGTTGAAGCCCTGCCGCGCCTTCTCGCGCTTGGCCTCGTCCTTCTCCTCGGAGAACTTCTTCCAGGATCGGTCGAGTTTGTCCCGCAGCTTGGCGCATTCCTCCGTGGCCTTGGGCAGCATCCGATAGTAGTGGTCCCGGGACTCGACCTTCTTGTCGATCACGACCTTGTCGAAGCGCTCCTCCTTGCGGAGCACCTTGAGGGCAAGGTCCAGCTGGTAAGGCAGGGTCAGCCAGCAGGAGAAGAGGTGGTCCTGGGCGCGCAGCTCGGCGTCCTCGATGCGCTTGGAGATCTCGACCTCCTGTTCGCGAGTGAGCAACGGTTTGTGGCCCATCTGCTTCAGGTAGACGTTGAAGGGGTCGTACGGAGCATCCGCCGGGACCGTGCGCGAGGCCTCCTCCTCGGAGTCCTCGAGCTTGCGCTGGTAGGTCTCCACCTCGTCCTCGTCCAGGAGCTTGATCTCCAGGTTGTCGAGGATGTTCATGATGTTCTCGATCAGCTCCGGGTCGGTGGCGCTGTCCGGGATGATCTCATTGATGTTCTGGACCGTGACGAAGCCGTTCTTCTTCGACATGCTGACGAGCACCTGGACCTTCTCGTTCACGTCGCGGCTGACCACCGGCTGGTTGGCGGGCTTGGCGCCGGCCGTCGCTCTGGCGACCATCGAGGGCTTCGGGGACGGGGAGGGCGCCTTGGGGACGACGGCGGTCGTCTTGGGAGCCGGCCGGATCGGGATGACCTTGCTCGTGGTCGGCTTCTGGTTCGCCGCGGGTGCGGGCGGGACGACGGTCTTCTTCGCGACGACGGCGGCCTTCACGAGCCGCGTTGCGGGCTTCGGCACGGGCTTCTTGACGGCCTTGGCGGGTTTGGCCGCGGTCTTCGACGACGGCTTCTTTTTCGGCTTCGAGGGCATGGTTGAAATCAGGAGGGCAGGGTGAGCAGCGGCGGGGTGAGCCCGAGCCGTCGCAGGGCGATCTTCTCGGCCTGCAGGGCCCGGAGACCCTCGATGTCCTCGGCGCCGAGCGCGGCGATGCGGGCGGCGATCAGGTCGAGGCGTGATTGGATGTGGCGCTGGTGGAAGGCCCTGAGGATCGAATTGGCGGCCGCCAGGATGTCGTCGGCGCGTCCGGCGTCGACGATCCCCGAGGCGGCCATCCGGGCGGCCTCCGTCTGAAGGTCCCCGTCCAAGGTGGCCATGGCGTCCCGGAGCTCGGTGGCCTGGGCGTTGACGCACTCATTGAGGAGGGCCATCAGGATGCGTCCCCCGCGGGCTTCAGGGTCGATCCATTCCAGCGGCAGGGCCTCGGAGACGGGTTGATAATAGGCCTCATGCCTCAGAATGAACAATGTCAGTTCCTCTTCAGGGGTTGTCAAGCCCCCCCCCTTGACATCCATGCCGGAGGAAGGTTCCACGGCCGGTTTGAGCTGTTCGGCGGGCCGCTGCGCGGCTTTGGCCGCACGGAACCGCTCATAGGCGAGGTGCATCTCCCTTATGCCGATGCCCGCCAGACGAGCGGCCTCGTTGAGCGCCTCGCTGACGATCTCCTCCGCCCCTGACTCCGCCACGATGGGGAACAGCTCCTCGAGCAGCGAGAGACGCCGCGCGAGGGGCAGGGCCGCGGCCCCCGAGGGTATCAGCGACTGGACGCAGAAATGCATCGCGCTGCGTGAGGTTCGCTCGAGGGCCGGCCATCCGGACGCGTCGTGCGTCGAGAAGTACTCGTCGGGGTCCTTTCCGTCGGGCAGGCCGAGGAAGCGGATGTCGAGGCCCTGCCTCAGGCCGATCGGCAGTAGACGCAAGGCTGCCTTCTTTCCGGCCTCGTCGGAGTCGAGGAACACGGTCAGGCGGTTCGAAAAACGATGGAGCTGCTGCAGGTGCTCCTCGGTGACGGCGGTGCCCTGTGCGGCGATCACTCCAGGTATGCCCACGGAATGGCAACGGATGGCGTCGAGCTGGCCCTCGACGAGCAGGAAAGGGTCGCCTTCCTTGCGGTTGGCCCGGGCGCGGTCGAGGTTGAAGACCGTGCGCGATTTCTTGAACAGTTCCGTCTCGGGGGAGTTGACGTACTTCGCCTCGCGGGACGGGTCGTCCTCGGGCGTGATCTCGAGCTGCCTGGCGGTGAACGCGATGACGCGCCCTTGGATGTCCCGGATGGGGATGGTCAGGCGCCCGCGAAATCGGCATCGCCAGCGGGAAGGGTCGGGGATGCGGTCGGTGCCGAAGAAAAGACCGGTCTGGGCCACGGCCTCCTTGGAGAAGCCTTTCTTGAGCAGGCCCTGCACCAGTCTCGTGTCATCTACCGGCGCGAGGCCGATGCCGAAGTCGTCCGCCACCTCGGGCGTGAAACGTCGGCGCTGCGTCCAATAGTCGCGGATCCACTGTCCGTGGACCGGGTCCTCGAGGAAGCACCGTCGCCAGTAGTCCGCGACCATGCCGTGGATCTCGAGAAGCTGGCCACGGAAGGAGCGCTCCTCGGGTCCGCCGGCGCTCTCGTATTCCAGTTGGAAGCCGAAGCGCGAGGCGACGCGCTCGACGGATTCGGGGAAGTCGAGCCCCTCCCGGTTCATGACGAGCTTGAAGACGTCGCCGCCCTGCTGCGTGCTGAAACAGTACCACAGCCCCGTCTCGGGGTTGACCTTGAAGGAGGGGCTCTTCTCCGACTTGAACGGGCTCAGGCCCCACCAGTCCCGGCCGCGCTGCTTCATCTGCGTGTAGTCCCCCGCCAGGGAGACGATGTCGGCCCGCAGGCGTAGCTCGTCGATGGAGCGTCGGGATATGCGGGCCACGGTTTGCGAAGGATTCTCGGGAGGGGAGGCCGGGGGGGTCGTATTCGATCTCCGGCGGAGCGTTCAGCAGGTCGGTTTTGCCCGAACGTCGGTTTTAGTCAAGGGGGGGGCGGCCCCGACCCCTTGACAGCCCGGTCAGCATTCGTCGCAGAGTTTCTTGCGGATAGCCTCCGCATTGCGCCGTAATTGCGTCGCCTCGGTCTCCTTTCCGAGCCGGGACAGGGCCTCTGCAAGCCGGTCCATGACCGCGGCGGACTCCCGGCGCGTCGGTCCGTGGATGCGCGCGGTGAGCTCGAGCTGCCGACGAAGGAGCGGCTCGGCGCGCCCGACCTCGCCGGCCTTCATCAGCACTCCGGCCAGGATGCTCATCGTCGCCAGTACATCAGGATGATCCCCGCCCAGGGCGGCCTGCTCCATCCGGAGCACGACCTCGTACCGTTCCGCGGCCTCGCCGTTGCGGCCTGCACGATAGCTGAGTGCCGCAAGCTGCGCGCGGAGATTGATGATGGACTCCTCGGGGAGCCGGGGGTCGGCCTCGGCCGTGAGCAGCGCCTCGCCGTAGGCGCGCTCGGCCTCTCGGGGGTCCCCGAAGCTGGCGTGCATCCCGCCCAGTTCGCGAAGCGCGTCCATGCGGGCCAGCCGGCTTTCCCGATCCCCGCCCTCCAATGAGCGGATGAGCCTGCCGTAGGCTGCCACGGCCTCCGGAAGACGCCCCTCCGCGCGGAGTTCGACAGCCTCCTTCCGGAGGTCGGAAGGCGCCGTGGTGCACCCCGCCAGCAGCAGCAGCGGGATCAGTCGCCCAGGAATGTGACCTCGTCGCACTGTGCGCGGAAGAAGGGGACGTTGGGGTCGGGCTCGACGGTGAGGCTGTGCTCTCCGGCCGGAATCCGGCCCTCGTGCACGCCGTCCTTGAGCGACAGCATCCGGTCGCCGAGCCAGGCGGCTTTCACGCCGGTGAGCTGCAGGCGGATCGTCCCTGCGCGGGCGCTGGTGAACCGCGCCGAGGCGTAGATGCGTCCGGGGTTGAAGTCCTTGGGCACCTGGCCGTTCACGAGCGCGTACACGGGGGTCGGGGCGCCTGACCTGGCGAGCGCGCCGGGCGGCTGGTCGTTGAACTGCCAGAGACGCGCCACGTCGGCCTTGCTGGCGTCGAAGGGGCCCGGCCGGCCGATTTCGCCGAGGAACGCGATGAGGTTGCGCTTGGGCACGCCCGCGAGCCCGTCGATCAGGCCTGCCGGCATGATGCTGCCGACGTTCTCCCGGCGCACGATGGAGGATTTGAGCACGGGCATCTCGACGCCGGGGGCGGGGCGGATGATGACCTCGGCGGCGGTTTCCCTCACGGGGATGCCGACCATCTGCGAGCCGTCCTTCATGCTGAAGGAGAAGGCGTGATAGCCTTCCTTCACCTTCGCGGCCGGATTCAGGAGGCTTTCGATGATGTAGTCGAGCGGGGCGCTGGCGCCGATGCTGCTGAGGTCGGGGCCGAGTTTGCCGCCGGCTCCGCCGATCGCGTGACAGACCGCGCAGCCTGTGCGCCGATAGTGGAGCTCACCGTCGGCGGGGTCGGCGCCCAGCTTGATCCGTTGCACCATGGCGGCGATCTCCTCGGCTTGGTTCTGACCGGAGGGCTTGGCTCCGACCAGAGGTTGGACGGCCTTGACGATCGTCTGGCCGCTGCGGCCGAGTCCGGAAGCCGCCTGAAGGGCGGCGCGGTAGGATTCGGGAGAAAGCCCCTTGGGGAAGTCCTTGGCGAGCCGCTGCGCGAAGGGCGCATGGGTGAAGATCTCGCGCCAGAGCTGCGCGGCCTGATTCGCGTCGGGCGTCAGCTTGAACACGCCGGGCAGGTTCTTGACGGCTTCACCCGGGGCGTGGACGGCCTGGGCCATCAGCGCGCCTCTTCGCACGACGATCGGACGTCCCTCGGCGGCCAGCGAACGGATGATCGGAAGGCAGGCCGGAGTGCCGATGATCCTGATGGCGTCGAAGGCGGCGGCACGGACCTCGGCATCGGCCTCGCGGCCCGCGAGGGCTCCGAGGTCGGGGAGGAAGCGGGCCTGCTTCCATTGTCCGATGAGACGGACGGCGAGCACGAGCAGCTGGCGGTCTCCCGAGTTCATCACCTGCCCGACCCCGGTGAGGTCGCCCGAAGGACGCAGGTTGCGGTTGCGGGCCGCCTCGACGAGCGCCGCGGCGGCGCGGCGGCGCGCCTCGGGAGCGTGCGTCTTCTCCCCGAAGAGCACGTCGCGAAGGGCGTCGATTTCGCGGGCCGAGCCCGCTTTGCCGAACAGCTCGATCCAAGGGCCCTTCCCGTCCCGATCGATGCTCCGTCCGGCGAAGAGCTTCTGCACGAAGGGGGCGGTGACCGTCGGGTCGGAGACCGCGACGACGCGTTCAAGGAGCGACTCCTTGCCTTCGATGCCCTTCGCGGTGGCGTCCCCGAGCCACACGGCGGCAAGCTCGTTGACGGTCAGCCAGGCGGAGAAATCGAGGAAGGAGTCCTCGGGTCGGGTCACGGCGCGGATGGCCGCTTCGGCGCTTTCTGGCGTCCTGACGCGCGAGAGAGCGCGGACGGCTTCGACGCGGACGCGGGCGTTCCCGTGGGAGAGGAAGGAGGCGAGGCGAGATGCCGCGGCCTCGGGCGACTTGCCGAGTTCACGGAGCCCCACCTGGATGCTGGCGGGATCGGAGCTGCTGAGCAGGGACTCGAGCAGGCCGGCGTCGGGCGACCGGCCGCTCAGCAGCCAAGCGGCGTGCCGGCGCTTCGCGTCGTCGGTCGCCCAGGCCAGCAGGGCGGGCTTGAGCCTCTCGATCGGAGTCTTGGCCAGTTCGCGTCGTGCCTGTTCGAATTCCCAGCGGTTCGGAGAGAGTAGGGCGGAGAGCAGCTTGGGAAGGTCGCGCCCGAGGACGGGCTTCCAGTCGAGGCCCTTGGCTCCCTCGGGGATGATCCGCCAGATGCGCCCGCGGTACTTGTCGCGTCGCGGGTCGCGGAAGTCGACCTCGCCGTGGTTGATGATGGGGTTCGTCCAGTCGCCGACGTAGAGGGCGCCATCGGGCCCCATCTTGAGCGCGATCGGACGGAAGGCCACGTCGTTGGTGCGCACGACGTCGTCGAGCTGCTTGGTCTCGTATCCCGAGAGGGAATTCTCGCCCACGGAGAAGTCGGTGAAGCCGAAGCGTACGATGCGGTGCGCGCGGAAATCGTTCGTGATGGCGTTGCCCTGCCAGTCTGCGCCGAAGAGCGGACTGTTGACGATCTCTAGGCCGCAGAACTTCGGATAGGAGCCGGGGCTGATGCTGCCCACCAGTCGGCGGGCGCCTTCGGAGGGCGGGAAGGTCGCGCCGGGGAAGGCCCAGTGGACGCCGGTGCCGTCGGCTCCTGAGGTGAGGAAGGTCTGGCCGGCGAGGTCCTCCTGCTGGCCCCAGGCGTTGACCAAGCCCTTGGAATAGACCTCGAGGCGTTCCCTCGCCGGATCGTATGCGAAGGCGACGCCGGAGTTGGCGCGAACGACGCCCCAAGGGGTCTCGACGTGGGAGTGGATGTAGATGGTCTGGTGGAAGTACAGCCGACCGTCCAAGCCCCAGTGGAGCGTGTGGATGATGTGGTGGGTGTCCTCGGTGCCGAAGCCGCTCAGGACGATGCGGCGTTCGCTGAGCAGGCCGTCCTTGCCGGGCTTGCCGAGGTGGAGCAGCTCCGTGCTGGCGCCGACGTAGGCGCCGCCGAGATTGTCGGGCGCCACGCCGGAGGGGATGAGCAGTCCGTCGGCGACGACGCGCGAGACGTCGGCCACCCCGTCGCGGTCATTGTCCTCGATGAGGATGAGTTTGTCGTCGCCCGTCGAAGGGCCGTGCGCGGCGGACCCGCCGCTGAGGTGGGCGGCGAGATCCTCCGGGCTGACCTGCGGGTACGTATTGGAAGTCGCGACCCACAGCCGGCCGGACGAATCCCAGTTCATGTGCACCGGCTTCTCGAGGAGGGGGTTCTCGGCGAAGAGGCTGAGCTTGAGTCCTTTTGAGACCTGGAAGTCCGGGGTCGGCAGCGGGGTGATGGCCGTGACCTTGGGCGCCTCTTTCGGCGGGCTGATGAACTTGGCGGCCTGGCCGAGCGTGACCGCGCGTATGTCCGCCTCGGCCTGGTCGATGAGCGGGTCGAACTTCGGGATCTCGACGGCGTTCTGTCCCTGCTCCCGTTTGCGGAAGCCGAAGATGTAGGTGTAGTTAGCCGGACGGGAGCGATGGAAGAACAGGGAGTTCTTGCGCAGCACGGCCTCGTGTAGGCGCTCCTCGGCCGCGTCCGCGGTATCCCAGCCTTCCCGGTCGACCTTCCAGCCGAGCTGGGCGGCGAAGCCTTCGGCCAGCGCGCGGTAACCGCGGTCGTTGAGGTGGATGCCGTTGTCGGTGCCGATGGCCAGACTGATGCCGGCCGACTCGCGCCACTCGGCCCGCACATAGGGCGAGGAGGTCTCGGCGGCCACTTCACGGATCACCTGGTCGAACCGGGCGAGATTGGCGCGGTTCTCGGCGGGGTCGGGAAGCCCGGGCCTGGACGCGCGGAGGTCCTCGTGCTGCACGGGGCCGAGGAAGATGAGGCGGATATTGCCGCCGGGCGCGGCGGCACGGATGTGCGTCAGGAGTTCCTTCAGGTCCCGCCGGAACTTCTCGGGGCCGTGGTCGATCCCGTAGCGCGCGGGATCCGGATTGAGGGAAGAATCATCATGACGGTACGTCAGGTCTTCCAGGCTGGCGGCCATGCCGTAGCCGAGGATCGCGACGGTCGGCTTCACGACCGCGAGCTGCTCCTTGAGGCTGTCGAGTCCGCGTGCGACGGGGTCGAAGCTGGCGCGCGAGGCGCCGAGCGGCGTGTCTGCGCTGAAGCCAAGGTTGCGCACGGTGAAGGCGCGTCCGGGAAACTCGCGGCGCATCTTCATTTCGAGCCGTCCGTAATTGCCTTCGCGTTCGATCAGCGTGTCGCCGATGAGCAGCACGCTGTCACCGTCACGGAGTTCGAGCTTGGGCTGGGCGGATGCGAGGCAGGCCAGCAGGCAGAGGATCAGGTAAGGGAGTTGGGGCATGGGTCGCTTTTAATGGAGGGCGAGGGGCAGGCGAGAGGAGTTTAGACTCGTGGACGAGGTCGGGGTTGCGTGCCTGTCGGCTTCTTTTCCGGTCATGAAGCCCTCAGTCGACCTGCTCGGGCCAGCGTTCACGGAACGCCAGCTGGGCTTCCCGGTCCGGCAACACCGGGCGGGCGGGGTCGCGAAGAAACTTGAGCGGAAAAGACGGACGGAAGGTGTCCACCTCCACCTGGCCTCCCTCGACCCGGAAGACCGCGTACCAGGCGCCGCATCCGATCTCGCGGCGTCCGTCCCGTCGAGGCCTGATGCGGCGCGTGCGATGAGGCGAAGGGTCACGTCCCAAGGACTCGAGGAGGCGCGTCCGGAAATCGACCCGCCATTCCTTGTGCAGCCACTCGGCCTGCGCGAGGGCCAGCGGGCCGAGGCGCACGACGAAGGCGGGCGGAGAAGCGAGCCCGGCATCGACCTCCTCGATCCAGCCCGCCCTGGAGTCCGGAAAGCTGTCGTAGGTCGGGATGTAGGGCTTGATGTCGAAGACTGGTGTGCCGTCGACCAAATCACAGGGGCCGAGGACGAGGCGCCCCTTCTCGATGGCCAGCAGGCGCACGGGGGTGATGCCGATCGGGTTCGGCCGGTGGGGCGAGCGCGTGGCGAAGACGCCCCGCCGCTTCGATGGGCCACGGGGAGGCAGGACCTCCGGGCGCCAGGTGCGATTGCGGTGGAACCACCAGAGCAGCCAGATGCGATCGAATCCTTCGAGGTACTTGAGCGCTTTGCGGTACTTGTCCCCTGGCGCCATCTCCAGGACGTTCGTCTCGGCTGCGTCCTCATCAGGCTGGTGCCGTGCGTCGAACTTGAGGGCCTTGCCCGTGCGGAGCCAGCCGATCGGGGTGATGTTCAGGGAGTCGGACACCGCTTCGATTCCAGCCCTGCTGGGCGGAGGAGGCAAGGCAACTGAACGTTAGGCTTCACAATCCCTCCCTGAACGCAGACGCTGTGCCGTGTCCGAAACGGTCAACCTGTCCTGCTACAAGTTCGTCCGCCTCGAGGGTCTGGTCGAACTCAAGGCGCGTCTCTTGTCGGCCTGCGTCGCCCATGGGCTCAAGGGCACGGTGCTGCTTGCGCCCGAGGGCATCAATTTCTTCCTGGCCGGAGGCCGGGACGGGCTCGGGGCCGTCCTGGGCTTGCTTCGCGCGCAGCCCGGACTGGAGGACCTGGTTCCCAAGGAGAGCCCTTCGGCCGAGCAGCCTTTCCGGCGGATGCTGGTCAAGATCAAGCGCGAGATCATCGCCTTCGGAGTCCCCGGCGTCGACCCTGCGGCGGATCCCGCGCCGCGGCTGCGGGCGCCCGAGCTGAGACGCTGGTTCGAGGAGGGCAGGGAGTTCACGCTGCTCGACACCCGCAACGTCTACGAGGTGCGCATGGGCACTTTCCGCGGCGCGCTGGATCCGCGGATCTGGAACTTCCGTGATTTCCCACGTGCGCTGGCTGCCCTGCCGGATTCGGTCAAGGACCGGCCGGTGGTCACTTTCTGCACGGGGGGCATCCGGTGCGAGAAGGCCGCCCCGCTGCTGCGGCGGCACGGCTTTAAGGACGTGTACCAACTGGATGGCGGAATCCTGCGATACTTCGAGGAAGTAGGCGGCGCCCATTACGACGGGGAGTGCTTCGTCTTCGACGCCCGCGTGGGGGTCGGGCCGGACCTGCGTCCGACAGGTTCGCTGCTTTGCCACAATTGTCAGATGCCGCTGACCGCCGAGGAGGCGAAGTTGCCGAGCTACGTCCCGGACCGAAGCTGCCTGCACTGCGTCGCCGGTAAGCCGACCGGCCGCGGCAACACCGTCAGACGTCCCTCAGGGACGGAGGGACTTTGAGACGAGCCATTCGCCCAGGGGCAGCCGGGCGCGAATCTCATCCTCTTTGACGGTCGTCATGATGCCGGTCCGCACGAGCATGCCGGAAAGTCCGGCCGCCGAGGCGCCGAAGATGTCATGTTCCGGGCTGTCGCCCATGACGAGCACGCGGCGGGAGGGTCGCACCCCGGCCGCGCCGAGCGCGGCCCGATAGATCTCGCGGCCCGGTTTGCCGAGGAAGACCACCTTCCCGCCCCGGTCCGCCAGAGCACGTCCGATCGCTCCGGCGGAAGGCCTCACGCCGCCTGGCGTCAGCATCTCGACGTCCGGGTTGATCACCAGGAAGCTCACGCCTCGCCGCAGCGCGGGCAGAAGTTCCTCGAGCTGGGTCTTCCAGGAGGACATGGGTTCGCGACTGGCCGCGATGATGACGAAGTCGCAGTCTTCCGGGGCGGTCCAGGCGAGTCCCGTCGTCTCCAGTCCGTAGGTCTCGCCCGGTCTGCCGGAGAGGTGGGCTTTGCGCCCGGAGAAAGCGGCGCCCAGCGAGCCGTCTGAGAGCGCCTGACGCGCGACGTCGCCCGAAGTGACCACGGCGTCCATCTCCCCGGATCCGAAGCCCATGCTCCGCAGGCGGGCGAGATTGTCCGTTCCGGGCTTCGCCGAATTCGACACCACGATGACCTTGCCTCCGCCGGCCCTGAAGTTGCGCAGCGCCTCGGCGGCGCCGGGGTAGGGATGTGTGCCGTCGTGCAGCGTGCCGAACTGGTCGACCAGGAGCACGTCGTAATCGCGAAGCGACGAAAGGCCGTCGACTTGCTTGAGCACGGCCTCCGTCGGGACCTCGTGGCCCATGCCCGTCCAAGCCAGACGGGCCGTCCCTGCGGCGGCTTCCTCGTCGAGTGCGGCGAGGCAGGGCGCATCGAGCGCGCGGGCCCTCAGCGCCATCCAGGTTCGGCTGCGCGTCCCGCCTCCGAGATGGCGCACGGTCCTGAGCCGCGGTCCGCCCAGTTCATGCAGCCTGGCATAGCCCGCGGCCTCGACCTTCGTAAGGCCTTCCAGGATGCCCTGCAGGAATTCAGGGTCCTTGGCCGGCCGGGGTGAGAGCCTCGGTTGCATCGTGGCGTCCGCGTGCGGGAACCTCTCTCCAGGCGAGGGCAGCGGATAGTAGTCGTGCCCCGTGGGAAGCGAGGCGTCCATCGCTCCTTCCAGCTCGGACATCCTCTCCGTGGTGAAGTGCGCGAGCAGCGTCCGTCCGCCGCAGTTGGACGCTCCGCCGATGAGCCATCGGTCCCCGATGCGGTGGCTGTAGACCCCATGGGCGGGCGAGAACACAGGGCGGTCGCCGAGGACCTTCAGCACCAGCGTCGAGCCGAGCGAGGTCGTCGCATCCCCGATCCGGCTTGCGCCGCTCGCCAGGAAGCCTGCGCAGCCGTCGGTGGTGCCCGTCACCAGGGTGACGTCGGGCGGCAGTCCGATTTCGAGGGCGACGTCGGCATCGATCCGGCCGACCGCGGTGCCTGCTGGAAGGACCTTGGGCAGGAGGGCGTCGCTGAGTCCGAGTTCGCCCAGCCAGGATGGCCAGCGGCGCGCGACGGGGTCATAACCCGTCTTCAGCGCGTTGTTCTCGTCGGTCACCGCCTCGGCGGCCCCGAGGCGCAGCATGATCCAGTCGGCCTGATGCACGACCCGCACGACGCCCGGCGAGGACGCGAGCTGCAGGGCCCTCGCCGCGGCGGAGGTCGGCCCGCGGGCAGCGCTCTCGGCCGGCGCCAGCCGAGCGACGATTTCCGCCAGGTTCCGCGTGTCGGCGTCGTCGTACATGCGCGCCAGGCCGACGGGCCGATGGTCATGGTCGATTGCGAGAAGTGTCCCGGACGTCCCGTCCACCGCGATCGCCCTCGGCCGGCAGCCGTCGGTCGAGCGGACGAGTTCGCGCAGGCACTCGCCCAGCCCCGTCCACCACGCCTGCGGATCCTGCAGGCGTCGCATCCCTTCGGCGACGGTACCGGGGAGTCGACGGCTGGCGGCTCCCATCAGGCGACCATGTCTGTCCATGGCGACGGCACGGACACCGCTCGTGCCTAGGTCCACGCCTATGACGACGTCCTCCATGAACCACTTGTGGGGGGCGACGTTCAGCGGAGCAAGCCCTCGGCATTGACCTCGCCCAGGCATCGCCTAGCAAATCCATCCCATGAGACTGCCCCTTCTCCTGCTGGCCGCCGTCGTCCACGCCGCCCCCGCCCAGCGCCCCAACATCGTCTTCGTCTTCTCCGACGACCACGCCTACCAGGCCATCAGCGCTTACGGGGACTCCCGCAAACTGATCCAGACCCCCAACATCGACCGTCTGGCCAAGGACGGCGTGAGGTTCGACCGGGCCCTCGTGACCAATTCGATCTGCGGCCCCAGCCGGGCCGTCATCCTCACCGGCAAATACTCGCACAAGAACGGCTTCTACAACAACTCGAACTCCGTCTTCGATGGCTCCCAGGTGACCTTCCCGAAGCTGATGCAGAAGGCCGGCTATCAGACGGCGATTTTCGGCAAGTGGCACCTGGTGAGCGACCCCACCGGCTTCGACGCCTGGCAGATTCTTCCAGGCCAGGGTCTGTATTACAATCCGCCCATGAAGGGCCCTTCCGGACAGATCCAGACCAAGGGGTACGTCACCGACATCGTGACCGACCTCTCGATCGACTGGATTTCGCGACGGGATCGCAGCAAGCCGTTCGTGCTCATGTGCCAGCATAAGGCTCCTCACCGCGAATGGGCGCCCAACATCAAGGACCTCGGCTGGGACAAGGATCGCGTCTACCCCGAGCCTGAGACCCTCTTCGACGACTATTCCGGCCGTTCCCAGCAGGTCGCCGAGAACGACATGACCCTGGAGAAGACGATCACCCCGCTCGACGTGAAGCTGACCCGCCCCGACAACATGTCTCCCGAGCAGATCGCGGCCTGGGACCGCTATTACGGGCCTCGCAACGAGGCCTACCGCAAGGCCGATCCGAAGGGCAGGGACCTCGTCCGCTGGCGTTACAACCGCTACATGCACGACTACCTCGGCTGCGTTAAGTCCGTCGACGACAACGTGGGCCGCCTGCTCGCCCATCTCGAGAAAGAGGGGTTGCTGGAGAACACCATCGTCGCCTACTCGTCCGATCAGGGCTTCTATCTCGGCGAGCACGGGTGGTTCGACAAGCGCTGGATCTTCGAGGAGTCGCTCCGTACCCCGCTGCTCGTCCGCTGGCCCGGCGTCGCCACGCCCGGTGCCGTGAGCAAGGCCATCGTCTCCAACGTCGACTTCGCGCAGACCTTCCTGGACGCCGCCGGCGTCAAGGCCCCGGCGGACATGCAGGGCCGCAGCCTGCGCCCGGCCATGGGGGGCTCGGTGCCCGACGGCTGGCGCACCGACTTCTACTACCACTACTACGAGTATCCCCGGCCCCATCACGTGAGCCCGCACTACGGCGTGGTCACCGACCGCTATAAGCTCGTGCGCTACTACGGCTCGGGCCCCGAGCGCACCGACCTCTTCGACCTGGAGAAGGATCCCCTCGAACTGCGCAGCTTCGCCGGCGTGGCCGGCTACGAGTCCGTCCTAGCCGACCTTGAGGCCCGTCTCGGCCGTCTGCGTAAGGAGCTCGAGGTGCCCGCGCAGGAGGATCCTTACGCCTCCGGCGCGCTCAAGCGCGCCCCCGGCAAGGGGGGCAAGGCCGGCAAGAAGAAGGCTCCCGAGAAGAAGTGATGTTCAGCGGCCGGCGGCGGGCTCCTCGGCCCGCGCCCAGGCTTCGGCGATGAGCTGATGACCGGCCGCGGTGGGGTGCACGCCATCCCAGATCCAATGCGTCCACGGGGCCCGGGTGGCGGCGTCGTCGAACACCCTCTGCAGGGGCACGAACGCGGTCTTGTGCTTCTCGGCCAGCCTCCGGCAGGCCACCTGCAGCGCTTTCATCCGTTCAACACGTCCGGGGGACTTGCGGATGGCGGGCCCGTCCGGGGCGAGGAAGGGCTCGCAGAGGACGACACGCAGGGAAGGTCTGGCCGCTTTGGCGTCGCTGATCAGCGCGTCCAGCGTCGTCTCGAAAAGGACGGGGTCGACCGACTTTCCGCTGTCGTTGGCGCCGATCAGGATGCTGAGCACGTCCGGCGCGAGGTCCAGCATGTCGGCCTTCCAGCGTTTCCTCAGGTCCAGCACCGTGTTGCCGCTCACCCCGCGGTTGATGAACTCGGTGCGGAGGGAGGGGCGGTCGGCGCCGTCGCGCGCCGCGATGATGAAGGCGTAGCCGTGACCGAGGATGTGATTCGGATCCGACGTGCGACCCCGTCCGCCGTCCGTGATGGAGTCGCCCTGGAAAAGGACTTTGGCGCCCGCTGGGAGACGGGAAAGCGGGCTGGCGCCGCAGAGCGCGGCGACCATCAGCAAGGCGAGGCCTCTCACTTCTTCTTGGCCTGAACCTTCTTGGGGGCGCCCTTCTTTGCGCCGTCCTTGGTCGGATCGGCGTCCGGGTTGGGCGTCGGCAGCTGGGCGTCGACCGAGGAGAGCCAGCCGTCCAGGCGTGCCCGCAGGGCCTTGGCCACCTCGGGGCGGCTGGCCGAAAGCTCGTTCCTCTCGCCGACGTCGGAACCCAGGTCGTAAAGCTCGTCGCGCCCGTCCTCGTAGAAATGCACGAGCCTCCAGTCTCCGCTCCTGATCGCGCTGTACGGCGTGGCGCCGCCGGGGTGGTAGTGCGGGTAGTGCCAGAAGATCGTGTCGCGCTCCGGCTTCTGCCCGCGGGTGAGCAGGGGGGCGAGGGACACGCCGTCGACCTGCGACGGAAGCGTCTTCGTGCCCGCCAGCTCCAGGACCGTCGGGTAGATGTCGATGGTCACCGCGGGGACGTCGTTCACCACCTTGGGCTGGAGTTTGCCGGGCCAGGCGACGATGAAGGGCACGCGGACGCCCCCCTCGTAAGCGGAGCCTTTTCCGGCCCGCAGGGGCGCGTTGTCGGTGATGGGCAGCAGGCCGCCATTGTCCCCGGTGATGACGATGATCGTGTTCTTGGTCAGGCCGTTCTTCTCGAGGGCCGCGCGGATCGTGCCGAGCGCATCATCGACGCTCTCCACCAGTGCCGCGTAGGAGGCGTTCTTCTGGGCGAGCCCAGGGTTCTGCTCGAGTTTCGCGGCATACTTGGCGGCGACCTCCTTCTTGGACTGGATCGGCGTGTGCACCGCATAGTGCGGAAGGTAGATGAAGAAGGGCTTCGTCCGGTTGGCCTCGATGAACTTGACGGCCTCGGAGGCCTCGCGGTCCGTCAGAAACTCGCCGTCGGGTCCCTCCTTCAGGGTCGGGATCTTGTAGGGAGAGAAGTAGCTCGGCGGCTGGCCGCGGTGATAGCCGCCCACGTTGACGTCGAAGCCGTGTTTGTCCGGGTAGTAGGCCTCATCTCCGTTGGCCAGGGCGGGGGTGAGGTGCCATTTGCCGATGGAGGCCGTCGCGTAGCCGGCCGCCTTGAACTGTTCGGCCAGCGTGACCTCCTCATGTTTCATGTATCGGGTCCAGTCCGGTATCTTCAGCTTGGCATAGGGACGTCCGTGGCCCGCGATCCAGTCCGTGAGGTGAAGCCGGGCGGGATACTTGCCGGTCATCAGGGCGGCGCGGGTGGGGGAGCAGACGGTGCAGGCCGAGTAGGCCGTCGTGAACTTCACGCCTTCGGCCGCGAGCCGGTCGATGTTGGGGGTCTCGTAGAGCTTGCTGCCGTAGCAGGAGAGGTCGGTCGTGCCCCAGTCATCGACGAGAATCACGATGACGTTGGGCCCACCGGTGGGTTGCTGAGCCATAAGTGGGCAGCAGAGCAGGGCGGCCAGTAGGGCCAGAAACGGGGTTTTCATGACTTATGAATGAGGGAGACGGGGCGAGACCTCAAGAAGGGTATTGAGCCCTATTTGATTGAAAGGGCCGGGCGGGCGGGGATATTCCGGCCATGCCCTCCCGTCGTCTCGTCGCGTTCCTTTGGACCTTGGTCGCGCTGCTCGCAGTCGCCGCCTTTTTCGCCACCCGCGGCGAAGTGATCGACTATACGGACGCCTACCGTAGGCCTGTCTCGACGGCCATCGCCCCGGTTTCGGCGCCGCTGCCTTCGCCGGACGTCTCGGCCGCAGCGTCCGTCGTCGTCGTTCAGAAGCCTTCGCCCGCAATGACCGCCGGTAGCAGCGCGTCCCCCGCGGTTCCTCCTTCCTTGCCGCCTGCGCTCCGCTCCTCCGCTCCGCTCGTGAGCCAGCTCCCCACGGTGACCGCCGCCTCGGCCCCGATCGACCCTCGTCTGGCCAGGGCCGGTTACGTGCGCGCGCCCGAGGCCGATGCCGGCCGTCGCAGGCAGGCCGCGGCCGCGAGCCGCATTCCCGATGACGTGAACTTCGCCGCGGCATGCGACCATGACCACGACCTTTATCTCTCCGCCGCCAAGCCGGGCCTCTACGTCTGTTCGGCCCTGAAGGCGCAGGTCGGACCCGACACCGACGACTTCACCGAAGTCGCGAGCTTCCCCAACTCCCAGACTTTCAGCCTGCACAGCCGCCCGGGCGCACGTCTCGTCATCTATCTCGATTTCACCGGCCATACCACCTCCAACACCCCTTGGAACAGCCCCGGAACCAGCTTCACCACGCCCCCGTACACCATCGACGCCGACACCTCCACCTTCAACGACCAGGAGCACGCGGCCATCCAATCGGTCTGGCGCCGCATGGCCGAGGACTACGCTCCCTATGACGTCGACGTGACCACGGAGGAACCCGACGAGTCGCTCCTTCTTCGCTCCTCCGGCTCCGACACCCAGTACGGCATGCGCGTGCTGTTCGGCCCGGACCAGATGGCGACCGGCGCCGGCGGCGTGGCCTTTGTCGGATCTTTCGACAGTGTGCGCGGAAGCGATCCGATACCCTGCTTCGTGTTCGCGGAGCAGGGCCAGTCCAGCGTCAAGTTCATGTCCGAGGCGGGTTCGCACGAGGTCGGACACACCGTCGGCCTTTTCCACGATGGGCTCAATGACGGGACCACCTACTACTCCGGCCACGGCACCGGCGCGCTTTCGTGGGCCCCCATCATGGGCGTCGGCTACTCGAAGAGCGTCGTCCAGTGGTCGAAAGGCGAGTACGCCAACGCCAATCAGAAGCAGGACGACCTTGCCGTCATCGCGACCTACATCCCCTTCGCCGCCGACGACCATGGCGACACCCCTGCCGCCGCCTCCGAGCTCCCCGACAACGTCCTGGACGCAGGCGGCATCATCCGCAGGGGCGGCGACCTCGACCTCATCAAGATCGGGTGCGGCCGCGGCGCGCTCTCCATCTCCAGCAAGGTGTCCAATCAGTCCCCCAATCTGCGCATGGTCCTCGAGCTTCTCGACGACGCTGGCACGGTGCTGGCCACCCGCACGGCGGCGGGGACTTCGGGCAACATGGCTCCGGCCGACCTCAACTACACCATCACCACCAAGGGCATCTACTACCTCAGGGTGTCCGGAATCGGTTCGGGTGACGCCGATACGGGATACACCGACTATGCCTCCGCAGGACGTTACGGCATGACGGGGACCTGGCCGGTCTACGATCCTGACAACGAGGTCCCGGTGGCCGTGGCTTCCGTGGACGTGCCTTCCGTGACGATGGTCCCGGCCAACCTGCCCCATGGCGCCCAGCCTGCGTTCACCTTCAGCACGACCGGTTCCAACGATCCGGACGGCGTCATCGTCTCGTATCGCTGGGACTTCGGTGACGAGGCCGGTTCCTCCGTCGTGAGCGCCAGCGGCGCCCCCGTCACGTTCAGCTACCGCAAGCCCGGCACCTACCAGGTCCGTCTCACCGTGACCGACGACCGAGGCGGACGCGGCTTTTCCGACCTGACCGTCACCGTCAACTGGCCGTCCGGAACGCCTCTGCCCTCCGACGCCAGCTGCATCGCATCGGTCACCGCCAGCGTCAACCGTACCACCAACAACACCTACACTTGGCTTGCCGACGTGCGGGCTGTCGATGAATACGGCCAGCCGGTCGAAAACGCCAAGGTGACCGTCTCGTGGTCCGGCGCCCTTTCGGGAGTGTTCGCGGTGCGTACGGATGCCGCCGGCCAGGCCCGTTTCGTCGCCGGAAGGTACCCGAGCTGGGTCAGCGGCAACGTCACCTTCACCGTCATCGACGTCAAGATGCCGGACAAGCCTTACAACCCCGGCCTGAATAACGAGTCGACGGACACCGCCACTCGCTGATTTTGGCTGGAGCGCGCGACGGGGCGGGGCATCCTGCCCCCATGTCCTCCGCATACCTCCCGCACGCCTCCCGTCGTGAGTTCCTCGGCGCCGCCGCCTTCGCGCTGGCGGGCATGGGACTCTCCGCGTCCGCCCTGCAGGCCCAGGCCGCCAAGGGCGCGCCCGGGCAGCCCGTGAAGCGACCGCCCAATCCCTACGTCTACGAGTTCAAGATCGGGGCTATCAGCTGCTTCTCGATCAGCGACGGGCACATGCTCTTCCGTCAGGGTCTCGACTTGATGTGGCCGGAGGCCGACCGCCCGAAGATGAAGGACGCCCTGGTGTTCAACCGCGAGCGTCTGGACGCCCTTCCGCTCTACGTCAACGTGCTCGGTCTGCGCATCGGCGACGAGGTCGCCCTGGTCGACGCCGGCTTCGGTCAGCGTCACCCCAACCCCAATTTCGGCTGGGTCGCCGAGGGCCTTCGTACGCTCGGCATCCGGCCGGAGCAGGTGACCACGGGTTTCCTCAGCCATTGCCACACCGATCACCTGGACGGATTCGTGCTGGGCGACATGCCTGCCTACCCGAACGCCAAGATCCACATGCTCAGGGCCGAGTATGATTTCTGGCGCGGCCCGAACCCCGACTTCTCGAAGTCGAAGCGCGACAAGAAGCCCCTCCCCGCGATGGTGAAGAGCGTCAACCGGAGCTTCGACATCCTCAAGGACCAGATCGTGTTTGTGGAGGATGGGCAGAAGGTCTTCCACGACGCCGTCACCGTCATCGCCGCGCCGGGCCACACCGACGGCCACGCCTGCTACGAGATCCGGTCCGACGGGGAGTCGCTCGTGCACATCAGCGACGTCGTGCATCACCATGTCCTCATGTTCGAGGACGCTGGCTGGACCGTCGCGATGGACCACGATCCGGAAACGTCGGTGAAGACGCGCAAGAAGCTCTTCACGCGCATGGCGGCCGAGCGTTCACGTGCCTACGGCTTCCATCTGCCCTGGCCCGGCCTAGGCACCGTCGTCCCCAAGGGCGGCCAGTACGCCTGGGTGCCGGAGCGTTTCAGCTGGGGCAGCTGATCAGTCTCTGCGGTCCCGCCGGGACAGCTCTTCGCGCAGCCCTCGGATTTCCTCGCGCAGCTTCGAGATCTCGCCCTTCTCGTCGGCGTGATCCCGGGCCTCCCTCGGGAGGATGAGCCGTGAGGTGATCAGGGCGGACATCGAGCCGAAGAGGGCGATGCCGACCAGCATCATCACGGCCGCGATGGCGCGTCCGGCGCCGGTTACCGGATAGGTGTCGCCGTAGCCGACCGTCGTGACGGTGGTCAGGGCCCACCAGAGCGCGTCGCCGCCCGTGCGGATGGTGGCTCCCGGTGCGCCGGCTTCGAACTCCAGCATCAGGTTGGTCGAGAAGAGGACCATGACGAGCGCGACGCCAGGCATGGCGAGCAGCTTCTCGTTGAAGGACGTGCCCGTGGTCAGCTCCCGGAGCTTGTAGAGCGTGCGAAGGAACCGGATGACCCTGTAGATCCTGAACGCCTGGAAGGTGCGGAACGCGGCGTCGAAGGGGATGCTTGCCAGGAGGTCCAGCCAGCCGAGGCGCCAGTAACGACGGGACCATCCTTCGCGCCGCCACCGGATGATCATGTCGGCGAAGAAGACGCCGCAGGCGGCCCGGTCGGCCGTGATCATGATGCCGAGGGTTGCCGGCGGGATGGTCAGGAAGGTCTCCAGGATCACGAAGATCATGGAGACGAGCGCCACCACCAGCACGAGCCAGTCCCAGGTGTTCAGCCTCTCGCGAAGTTCGGGGTCGATTTCCACCTCCACGAAAATACGGAAGAAGGCGCCCCCGACAACCCCTTAGCCATCCGCATCCGTCATGGAAGGATGCAGCGGGTAGGTCCGTTCAACGTCGCCTCCGTGCCCGGCGGACTTCGTTTCATTCGGTCGACGTGCCGTCGAAGGATGCCCCGCGGGCGATGGGGGCGGTCGTCATCAAGTCGGAGACGGGATGGTCAGGATGTTGTCCAGGAGGACGAAGATCAGGACGAGGAGCACCGCCGCCAGCAGGAGCCAGTGCCAGAGCCGGAGCCTACCCCGGAGTTTGGGGTCGTTTTTCATGTTGTGAAAGGTAGCGTGAAATGACCCCCCAACAATCCTTTATCCATGCGACACCTGATTGCGCTCATTCTCGTCTCTGCCGCCTTCGCCCAGACGCCGCCCCCTGAGACCGTCCAGCCCTTCGGACCCAAGTTCCCCAATCTCGACTCGCTTGCCGTCGGCGCCTGGTGGCAGAAGAAGACGCCAGCCAAGGGCAAGAAGGGCGGCGGCAATCCGCCGCCCACCATGATCGTGCCCCGGGATCAGGTCATCGCGTTCGCCTTGTACACCCAGCAGGACGGGATGCTGAAGCTTACGGCGCAGCTTTACCCCCTGATGCCCGATGAGTCCCGTGAGGTCGGGCTCGAGGTCCGCAAAGGGGATGCCTGGGCCGAAGTCGCGCGGACCAAGGTGGAATTTCCGGGCTGGAGCGCCCACTTCCGGTGCGGAGGTTGGGATGGATCGAAAGACACGCCGTATCGCGTGCGACACGGCGAGAAGGCGGTCTTCGAGGGGATCATCCGACGCGATCCGATCGACAAGGACGTGATCTCGGTGGCCAACATGTCCTGCAATTCCAGCCGCACGACCGGCGCCCGCCCTGAGATCATCGACAACCTGCGTCGGCAGGACCCGGACCTGCTGTTCTTCGCGGGTGACCAGACCTACCGGCATACCGAGCACACCGCGGGCTGGATCGAGTTCGGACTGCAGTTCCGTGACGTCATGCGGGATCGGCCGACGATCTGCATCCCCGACGACCACGACGTCGGCCATCCGAACCTCTGGGGCGAGGACGGCAAGGAGTCGACCGCACCCGGCAACGCCGACGGCGGTTACATGTTCCCGGTCGCCTACGTGAACATGGTGCAGCGCCAGCAGACATGGCACCTGCCCGACGCCTTCGACCCCACGCCGGTGCTCCGTGGCATCACGGTCTACTACACGAGGCTGAAGGTCGGCGGCATGGACTTCGCCATCCTTGAGGACCGCAAGTTCAAGACCGGCCCGATGGGCAAGATTCCCCAACAGGGCCCTCGCCCCGACCACATCACGGATGAGAAGTATGACCCGAAGTCGATCGACCTGCCCGGTCTGCAGCTGCTCGGCGCCCGTCAGATGAAGTTCCTGGCCGATTGGTCGGCGGACTGGAAGGGTGTCAGCCACAAGGCGGTGCTGTCCGCCACGGCCTTCTGCGGCGCCGTGCACATGCACGGCGGAAAAGACGACCGTCTGCTCGCCGACCTCGACTGCAACGGCTGGCCTCAGACCGCTCGCAACGAGGCCCTTCGCGCCCTCCGACGAGTGCGGGCGGTGCACCTCTGCGGCGACCAGCATCTGGCCGTCACGGTCAAGCACGGCATCGACGTCTTCGGCGACGGGCCGTATGCGCTCACGAGTCCGGCCCTCGTGAACACGATCTACGGCCGCTGGTGGCATCCGAAAGATGAGAAGCCCGGCCCGAACCCCGTCACCGGCAGCCCGCTGCCTTGGACGGGCGACTTCCTGGACGGACTGGGCAACCGCATCTCGATGATTGCTTACGCGAATCCTGCGGACATCAAGGACGAGCGCCAGCGTGCCGACGGCTATGGCATGGCCAAGTTCGCCAAAGCGGCTGGCAAGGTGACCTTCGAATGCTGGCCCCGCTTCGCCGACTTTTCCAAGAGCGACGCCGCGCAGTTCCCCGGCTGGCCGCAGACGTTCGGCCTCGAGGACAACGACGGCCGCAAGCCGACCGGATACCTGCCTGAGGTCGATCTGTCGGCCGAGAAGGGCAGGGCGGTCGTCCAGGTCATCGACGAGAAGACCGGCGAGACCCTGTACATCCGTAGCCTGCGGAATCAGGCCGCCTACGCCCCGCCCGTCTTCGCGGACGGCGCCTACACCGTCAAGGTGGGCGTGGACCGGCCCGAGGGCCGCGTGATCAGCGGCCAGAGGCCTTCGAAGCGCTGAGCAGGGCGTCCGTCTCGGACAGCTTGAATCGGACGCTCACGACGGAGTGCTTCTCCGGTCCGGCGGCGTATTTCACATAAGTCGTCGCGACCACGGTGTCGTCGGGCAGGAGTTCGACCCCGGGGTAGCCGCAATCCCCCGTCCTCGCGGGCGGATGGTTGTGCAGAAGCTTGACCCGATACTGCCCGGGCCGGCCCTCGCGCAGGTCTTTATAAGTTCCTACCCAGGCGACGAAATGGCCTTTGGTGGGGCTGTTGAGGGCCTGGTCGCGGAAGCAGATGACCCAGCGCCCATCCCTGGTGCGCACGCCGTAGTGCCGATCCCCGGTCAGCCCCCAACTGGTGTCGACCGGCTTGGACCACGTGGCCCCTTGGTCGCGGCTGAACATCATCAGGCTTCTGCCTTTGTGGGAGTTTTCGCGCATCAGGCAGGCGATCTCCTTGCCGTCGCGCAGCAGGAAGGGCTCGCAGGGATTCTTGCCCTCGACCTCGGCGACGATGCGGGGCTCAGACCACGTGAAGCCGCCGTCCGCGGTGATCGTCTGCAGCGTCACCAGCGGAGTCCGGTCGGCGCCCCCGGGACCCCGATGGTAGAGGCCCAGCGTTCGTCCGTCGTCGAGGCGGATGACGCTGCTGAAAGTCATCACGCAGGGGAAGCCCAGCGGAGGCATCTCCTTCCAGGTCTGCCCACCGTCCTCGCTCATGATGGACGGCATGCCCGGACCGCCGCGCTTGCCGAGAGCGGCCGAGAACACCCAGAGGCGTTCCTTGCCCGCGGGGTCGGCGATGCGATAGATGCTCGGGCAGTTCTGGTGCGTCGCGAAGCCCTTGGGCAGGGAGGCATCGAGGCGCGACCAGGTCAGCCCACCGTCCGTGCTTCGGGCCATCGGGCCGGCCGCGCCGCCGTGGTTGATGCACCAGACCGCGAAGATCGTGCGTCCGTCGCCCATGAGGGCCGTCGTCGGGTGGCCTTGATAGACGTCCTTCGAGCCGGCGGCGACGATCACATGCCGGCTTTGATCCCCGGACAGGTCGAGGATGGGCAGGTCCGGCTTCTCCTGGGCCTGGCAAGGACTGAGCAGGGCGGCTGCCGCGGCGGTGACAAGTTGAAGGGTTCGCATGGGATTTTGAAGAATGGTGGGCCCACCTGGATTCGAACCAGGAACCAAGGGATTATGAGTCCCCTGCTCTGACCATTGAGCTATAGGCCCGTGTCCGTGGTCATAGTCACGACCGCGGGGAGTGCAAAGCAAGACTGGTCACTTGGACGCCGGGACGGTCTCGATCAGCTGGCTGGGGGCGAGGGGAGTCCGGGCCCTGTGCGCCTCGACGGCCGCGGTGATGCGGGCGAGGATGTCGGGATGCTGCTCGCTCACGTCGTGCGCCTCGGAGGGGTCGACGGCGAGGTTGTACAGCAGGGGGCGGTCGTGCTTCACGGGCTTGGGGTCGCCATAGGAACCCTGGGTGATGAAGTGCGCCTTCCAGTCGCCGAGACGGGCGGCGAAGAGGGTCTCGCCGCGATAATAGCAGAAGACGTCACGCTCGATGGTCCGCCCTTCGAACAGGGCGGGGGAGGCGTCCTTGCCATCATAGGGGCGGTCCTTGGGCAGTTCCGCGCCGGCCAGCTTCGCCACGGTGGGCAGGAGGTCCATCGTGGTCACGATGGCGTCGGACACGGCGGGCCGGATTTTGCCGGGCCACCAGGCGATGCCCGGGACGCGCATGCCGCCTTCCCAAGTGCTGCCCTTGCCGTCGCGCAGCAGGCCGGCGCTGCCACCCGTCTCGGCGCCCATCCACGTCCAGGGGCCGTTGTCGCTGGTGAAGATGACCAGCGTATTGTCAGCCACGCCGTTGTCCTTCAGCGCCTTCAGCACCTCGCCCACGCTCCAGTCGAGCTCGGCGAGGACGTCGCCGTAGATGCCGCGGGGGCTTCTGCCTTTGAAACGCTCCGAGGCGAAGAGAGGCGTGTGAGGGAAAGTGTGCGGCATGTAGAGGAAGAACGGCCTGTCCCTGGATTCACCGATGAACTTCGCGGCCTCCTCGGTGTAGCGTCGGGTCAGCTGGGTCTGGTCCGTGCGGGGCTCGAGCAGCTCGCGTCCGCGGTAGAGCGCGGCGTCCCACCATTCGGGGTCCTGTTCCACCAGCGCATTGGCCTTCTTCGGCTTCGGCTTCGGGGAGGGGTTCATGTCGTTCGAGTGCATCAGCCCGAAGTGGAAGTCGAAGCCGTGGTTCAGCGGGTGATGTTCCGGACGGCTGTTGGCCCAGACACCGAGGTGCCACTTGCCGATGATGCCCGTCCGGTAACCAGCCGACTTGAGCGCCTCGGCCATGGTGAGCTCGCCCTGCGGCAGTCCGCCGGTGGACACGGCGCGCAGCACCCGGAACTGGTTGTGCGCCATGCCGGATCGGACCGGGTAGCGGCCGGTCATGAGCGCGGCGCGGGACGGCGTGCAGACCTCGGCGGCGGAATAGAATTGCGTGAACCGGATGCCTTCGGCGGCCATGCGGTCCAGGTTCGGAGTCCTGATGGACGGGTGGCCGTAGCAGCCGAGATCGCCGTAGCCGAGGTCATCGGCGAAGATGATGACGACGTTGGGTCTGGGCGTCTGACCGGCCTGGACCAGGGCCGTGAGCAGGGTGATGATGAGCGCGCGCATGCGTGATTGAAGCCCCAAGAAAGAGCCGGTGGCAAAGGCATATTGCGAAGCTGAAACGACTTGAAACGGATGGCAGCGCGGAGATTTTCAACCCACCCCATGAGACGATTATCCCTGCTGCTCTGCCTGCTCGCCGTCCCGGCCCTCCGTTCGGCCGAGGAGGAGAAGGCCTATGAGCACGACTTCGGTCCGCGTGCCCCGGTAAAGATCCTGTCGCCCGAGGAGGAACTTCGCACCATCGAGCTGCCGGAGGGTTACCGGCTCGAACTCGTGCTCAGTGAGCGCGACGGCATCCGAGAGCCGGCGAACCTCACCTTTGACGGCAACGGGAGGATGTACGTCGCCGAGCTCCGGACCTACATGCAGGACATCGACGGCAGCAACGAGCACGACCCCGTGGGCGTCGTCTCCCGCCATGAGAGCACCCGGAGGGACGGCAGGTTCGACAGGCATGTCATCTTCCGCGACAAGATGGTCCTGCCGCGCATGGTTCTGCCGCTCGACGACCGTGTGCTGATCAACGAGACCGACACGCTCGACATCTTCGCCTACCGCGACACCGATGGCGACGGGGTGGCCGACGTCAAGGAGCCCTGGTTTGTCGGCGGCCCTAAGAACGGCAACCTCGAGCATCAACAGAGCGGACTCATCTGGGCCATGGATAACTGGCTGTACCAGACCTACAACGCCTACCGGCTGCGCTGGAACGGCGACAAGGAACCCCTGAAGCAGACCATTCCGAGCGGAGGCGGCCAATGGGGCCTGGCCCAGGACGACCAAGGCAAGGTCTGGTGGTCCAACGCCGGCGGCGAGAAGGGGCTCTGGCACTTCCAGACGCCGATTCTCTACGGCGCCTACGACGTCAAGGGGCAGTTCCCCGACGACTTCCTCGAGGTCTGGCCCAAGCTTGGTCTTGCCGACCACCAGGGCGGTGCGCGTCGGACCCGGCTTGACGGCACGTTGAACCATTTCACCGCCTCATGCGGACAGGAGGTGGTGCGTGGCGATCGCCTGCCGGCTGATCTGCGCGGCGACGTCCTTATTTCCGAGCCGGTCGGTCGCCTGGTGCGACGCGCCAAAGTCACCGTCGTGGACGGCATCACGCGCATCGCCAACCCCCACGGCCGTTCAGAGTTCATCCGCTCCACCGATCCGAATTTCCGCATCGTCAACATGACCAACGGGCCCGACGGCTGCCTCTACCTGGTCGACATGTACCGGGGCATCATCCAGGAGGGCAACTGGGTCAGGGAGGGCAGCTACCTCCGTCAGGTGGTCAAGCAGTACGCCCTGGACAAGGTCTACGGCTACGGCCGCATCTGGCGTTTGGTGCACAAGGACTTCAAGCCCGGCCCCCAGCCGCGCATGCTGGAGGAGACCCCCGCGCAGCTGGTCGCCCACCTCTCGCACCCCAACGGATGGTGGCGCGACACCGCCCAGAAGCTCCTGGTTCTGAAGGGCGACAGGTCCGTCGTGCCAGCGCTCACCGCCCTCGCGTTGGGCGGCGAGGCGCGTCTCGGCCGCATCCACGCCCTCTGGACTCTCGAGGGACTCGGGGGTCTCGACGCCAAGACGGTCAGGGCATTCCTCTCCGACGCCGATCCGGATCTCCGTCGCCAGGGCCTGCGTGCGGGCGAATCGCTCGTGCGTGCCGGCGACAAGTCCCTCATCGAGGATTTCGCCCGATTGGGCTCGGATCAGCACCCCGACGTCGTCCTGCAGGCCATCATGACCGCCAAGGTCCTGGGCTCCGGCGAGGTGAAGGCTTGGCCCGACGCGGCCAGATTCCAGCAGAAGACGCTGCTCGCCACCGCATCCAAGGGGGTGAAGGAGCTCGGTGCGATGATCCTCACCGGCACCGACCAGGTGGGCGGACGTGAATACACCGGCGACGAGAACAAGCTCCTCGTGAAGGGTCAGACCATCTACCGCGAGCTCTGCTTCGCCTGCCATGGTTATGACGGCAAGGGCATGGCCGTCGACGGACCTAAGCCGGGCATGACCATCGCGCCTCCGCTTGGCGGTTCGGCCACCGTGCGCGGACACCGGGACGCGGTGGCGCGGGTGCTGCTCAACGGCATGACCGGGCCGGTCGGCGGGAAGACCTATGACGCCCAGATGATCCCCATGGCGATGAACGACGACGAATGGATCGCGGCCGTGGCCTCCTACGTCCGTAATTCCTTCGGCAACAAGGGCGCGCTGCTATTCCCCAAGGACATCGCCCGCATCCGAGAGGAGGTCAGAGGGGTTTCGGCTCCTTGGACGCAGGAGACCCTGCTCGCCTCCTTGCCGCCGGTGATCAAGGCCGTCAAGGAATGGAAGGTCTCCGCCAGTGACGCCGCCGACACCGCCCAGAAAGGATGCGATGCCGATGGCAAGACGCGCTGGGAGACCAGAGGCGACCAGAAGAAGGGGATGTGGTACCAGGTCGAGCTGCCGGCTACGCAGAAGATCGCAGGCGTGCGCCTGGACGCTTCAGGCCGGCCCAGCGCCTACCCCAAGAACTTCAAGGTGGAGGGTTCGCTTGATGGCAGCAAATGGTTCCCGCTGGGCACCAGCCACGGACTCTATTCGCTTTCCGAGGCCTACTTTGCCTCCAAGGACGCGCGTTTCGTCAAGGTCACCCTCACCGACACGACCAAGGGGCAGCCCTGGGCCATCCAGGAGTTCCAACTCATCGCCCACCGGTGACGCGCGTCGCCCGGTCGCGCTCCCTCGCCTCCAGTACGCTTCACGTGTGCCGTCGTGAATCCTGAGCTGCGCGAATGCTTCCGGCAGGCCGTGTTCCGGGGCAAGCCCCTGCCAGCGGACTGGCCCGAGGCGTTCGCGATCATCACGGCGTACAACCAAGAGGGAAGGTCCGACCCGCCTGCCGACAACGTCGCCGCCGACGCGTCCCTGGAGGCCAAATTGAGGGCCGAAGGACTGCGCATCCACCGTGTCACCGGTGGTTCGGCCGACGGATCCCATCTGGAGCCTGGCTGGGCTGCCTCCCTCAGCCTATCCGATGCGATCGACATCGGCCGACATTACCGGCAGGCGGCGGTCTTCTACGTCCGGGACGGTAGGCTTTGGCTGGTGGACTGCCTGGACGGCACGGTGGAGGCGCTCGGGCGCGGTTTCGACCTTATCTGAGCCATTTTCGGGTTGGAAGGATGTGTGTTTTGGGGATTCTGACCTTCAGCCCCGAATCAACATGAAGCTCCTTAATTCGCTCCTCGCGCTCCTTGTAGCCGTCGTCTCCGCCCGCGCCGCCGACGCGCCCGGACTCGTCAACGGCCATCCGGCCGACATCAAGACCCTGGCTATCGGCGACACCGCGCCTGAGTTCGAGCTGATCGGCACCGACGGCAAGATGCACAAGCTCGACCAGTACAAGGGCGGCGAAGCCCTCGTCGTGCTCTTCACCTCCAACCACTGCCCGACCTCCCACAGCATCGAGCGTCGCCTCCAGCGCTTCTGGGAGGCCTACCAGAAGAAGGGCGTCAAGCTCGTCGCCATCAACCCCAACCATCCGGACGGCCTCTCCAAGGACGAGCTCGGCTACGGTGAGTTCGGCGACTCCTACGAGGAGATGAAGCCCTACGCGCAGAAGAACAAGTGGACCTTCGACTACCTCTACGACGGCGACAAGCAGCTCACCGCCCGTGCCTACGGCTGCCTCGCCACGCCCCACGTCTTCATTTTCGACAAGAACCTGAAGCTCCGCTATCAGGGCCGCTTCGACGACTCCCGTTTCTACGACGACAGCACCGTCAAGTCGCCCGACGCCCAGAACGCCGTCGATGCCATCCTCGCCGGCAAGCCCGTGCCCGTCGAACTGACCCGCCCCATGGGCTGCTCGACCAAGTGGCGCGAGAAGAAGCCCCTGCACGACGCCAAGCACGCCGAGTGGGCCGCCATCCCCGTCAAGGCCGAGACCATCGACGCCAAAGGCCTCGCCGCCCTGCGCAAGAACCCCACCACCAAGTACCGCATGGTCAACGTCTGGGCCACCTGGTGCGCCCCCTGCGTCAAGGAGTTCCCTGACATCGTCGAGCTCACCCGCAAGTTCGGCATGCGCGACTTCGAACTGATCACCCTGAGCATGGACGACCCCAAGGACCTGCCGAAAGTCGAGGTCTTCCTGGGCAAGAACGCCGCCGGTACCGCGTCCAAGATCCAGAACGGCCTGAAGAACGAGGGCCGCACCACCAACCACTACCTCTTCACCGGCAGCGCCGATGAACTCGCAGCATCCCTCGACAAGGACATGCCCGGTCCCATCCCGCACACCGTCGTCATCGCGCCCGGAGGCGAGATCGTCTACCGCCACACCGGCATCATCGACCGCGAGCAGGCTGCGAGCGCTATCCTCGACCGGATGAACCGCTTCTACTCGCCCGGAGCCGTCGCCGCTGCTCCGAAGAAGGCCGCCAAGAAGAAGTGACCGGTCGCCCGTCCTGAACAAAGGCCCCGGCGTGATGCCGGGGCCTTTTTCATGGGTTTACTTCTTGGGTCCTGCCTTCATCCGGCCGCCCTTGAGGTCGAGCCACGTGCTCCTCCCGGGCATCCAGGAGGGCCCGAAGATCGCGTCGAAGCCGAAAGTGCCGACGCTTAGCTTCATCACGTCGGGTGCGAGGCCGAAGATGTCTTCCACCTTTTCCTCGCCGAGGGTGAAGGGCAGTTTCCATGCGTCGGTAGGATCGAGGTCGCCCATGATGGGGTGGAAGTCCTTGAACGTCCCGGTCCTGAAACCTTCGTCGCCAAACTTGGCGTCCATCACGTAGCCATACTGCGCGCCCGTGTCGAAGATCGCCCGCGCCGCGTGGCCGTTGAGCCGGGTATTCACGACGGGCATGCCCATCATGCCCGTGTCGATGGCGAACGAGCCTTCCGCGGGGGTTGCGACGCCCAGTTCCAAGGTTCCCTTGACCATGTCGAAGTGCATGGCCGACTTAGAGAGCAGGTCCAGGCCGACGAGCACGTCCACCTGCGCGCCGATGTTCGCGGACAGTTTGTCGAAGTTGAAGCCGAGGTAGCCGCCCTTGCGGACCTCATGGGATGAATCGCCCCAGCTCAGCCTGCCTGTCCGGCTGGCCGTGTAGGGCGCCCCCGTGTCGATGAGCGTCCGCCCCTCGGCGGTGTCGACGAACAGGTGCTTTCTGAGGATGTAGAGAGGGAGGGAGGAGGCCATAGATGTGAACTTCACGCTGTAAGCATACAGTCAACTGTCAACGCCATTCTTATCACAAACAAAAAGCCCCGGATTCCCGGGGCTTTTGACCATTCTGCCAAGCTGTTCAGGCCTTCTTGACCTTGACCCACTGGCGCGTGCGGGCGGACTCGAGGACCGCGTCGCAGACGTACTGGGTGCCCAGAGCATGGCGGAAGTCCGGGTAGGCCTTGGGGGCCTTCGGATCGTCCAGGCTCTTGAGGAACTCGGCCAGCTCGTGGGTGAACGAGTGTTCGTAGCCCAGGCAGAGGCCGGGGACCCACCAGTTGCCGGCGTAGGGATGGTCGCCGTCCGAGGTGTGGATGCTGGCCCAGCCGCGGCGGTCGCCGGGGACCCCGTGGTCGAAGTAGTTCAGACGGTTGAGGTCATGGAGGTCCCACTGCAGCGACTTCTTCTCGCCGTTGATCTCGAACGTGTAGAGCGCCTTGTGGCCGCGCGCGTAGCGCGTGGACTCGAACTGGGCGAGCGACCCGTTCTCGAAGCGGCAGATGAAGATGGCGGCGTCATCGATGGTGACGGCCTGCTTCTTGCCCGTGGCGGTGTGCGTGCGCTCCTTGATGAACGTCTCGGTGACCGCGGAGACCTCGGTGATGTCGCCGTTGATCCAGCGGGCCGTGTCGATGCAGTGCGCAAGCAGGTCGCCCGTCACGCCGGAGCCGGCGGCGGCCGCGTCGAGGCGCCAGAGGCCGGCGCCGCCCTGAGGCAGCTCGGCGGAGATTGTCCAGTCCTGCAGGAAGTTGGCGCGGTAGTGGAACACGCGTCCGAGTTCGCCGGCGGCCACGATGTTCTTGGCCAGCGTGACGGCGGGGAGGAAGCGGTAGTTGTACCAGACCAGGTTGGGCAGGCCGGACTTCTCGACCGCCGCGACCATCTTCTCGCCCTGCTCGCCGTTGAGCGCGAGGGGCTTCTCGCAGAGGATCATCTTGCCGTGCTTGATGCACTCCAGGGCGATCTCGGCGTGCGAGTCATTGGGCGTGCAGATGTCGACGGCGTCGATGTCGGCCCGGGCGACCAGCTTGCGCCAGTCGGTCTCGTAGGAGGCGTAGCCCCACTTCTCGGCGAAGGCCTTGACCTTGGCCTCGTCGCGGCCGCAGACGGCCTGACGTACGATGTGGTGCCCCGGGGTGACGGTGTCCTTGGGGAAGAAATGGCCGACCTGGGAGTAGGCGTTGGAATGGGTGCGGCCCATGAAGCCGTAGCCGATGAGGCCGATGCGGACGGGTTTGGACATGTTCGTACGAGGTTCTTGGTTCGGAGATGCGGTTCAGAGCGCCTTCTTCACCTTCACCATCGCGGAGAGGATGGTGTTCCAGGTCTTCGGGTTCTCGAGGGTGGCGTTGGGGAACATGCAGCCGTCCCAGCAAAGATGCCGGATGCCGCGGTCGGCGGCGCCTTCGAGCCAGACCTTGGAGCAGGCGGCGATGTCGAGCTTGCCGTTGGGGTCGTCGGCCTGGCAGTGGCGGCCCGTCTTCTCGTGGGAGCCCGTGCCGTGCACGGTGCCGTCGTTCTGGGCCACGTGGAAGTCGATCGTCCAGGGGCGCAGCTTGCCGACCATCTCGCGGTAGGCGGGCCAGAACTGCTCCTGCGTATAGCCTTCCTTCAGCAGGGCGGCCTCGGGCTCGTTGTAGCCCATCAGGTAGAGGTAGGTGTGGGCGAGGTCGGCCTGGAAGCCGAACGTCTTGGGCATCCCGACGCCTTCGAGGGTGTCGAGCATGGCCTTCCAGGAGTGCATGCCGGCCCAGCAGATCTCGCCTTCGGCGGCGAGGCGCTCGCCGTGATCGGCGGCGATCTTCGCGGCCTTCTTGAACGTGTCGACGATGCGGGCCGTGTTGGCCTTGGGGTTCTCGCGCCACTTCTGCACGCCGAATTCGGCCGAGTCCACGCGGATGATGCCGTACTTGCGCACGCCGTGCCCGTTGAGGAGCTTGGCGATGCGGCAGGCCTTCTCGATGGCCAGGAGGAACTTCTGCTGCTGCTCGTCGGAGCCCATGGCGGAGTCGCCGACCGTGCCGCCCCAGACGGGGGCCACGAGGGAGCCCACGTTGAGGCCCTTGGACGCGATGAGGTCGGCCATCTTCTTCAGGCCATCCTCGGAGATGTCGGGGTCGGTGTGGGGGTGGAACAGGAAGAGGTCCACGCCGTCGAACTTCTGGCCGTCGACGGAGGCGGCAACGGTCATGTCGAGCATGCGCTCGAGGGCGATCGGGGGGTGGTCGGTGTCGGGCTCCTTGCCTACGAGGCCGGGCCACATCGCGTTGTGCAGTTTCATGGTGCGGGGTGCGGGGGTTGAGAGGGGCAGGGCGCGCTCACTTCTTGCGCGCCTTCTTGTGGGCTCCGACCGCGGGGGCGTCGGGGTTCACTTCCGGTCCGAAGTAGCGGAGGCAGACGAGCGGCTCGGTCGTCGAGGTATTGCGGAACGTCACGCCGGCCTTGGCGCCGTCCTCGGTGCAGAAGTACTCGTCCTCGGTGAGCTCGTTGAAGCGGATCAGCTTGGGGCTGTTGAGCACCTCGCCGTTGATGGTGCCGGAGCCCTGGACGCAGATCAGGCCGTAGGCGCCCTTGTCCTTGATCGTGCACTCGGCGCCGGGCTCGAGCGTGAGCTCCTTGGCAGTGAAGTACTGGAACTTGTCGATCTTGCCGTAGACGATCCACTTGTCGACCCAGCCCTTGCCCTTGGCGGCCGCGACGGGTTCGAGGTAGTGGTTGTCCTTGAAGTTCGGGTCGACGTTCTTCTCCCAGTGCAGCTGGTCGACGATGAAGTCCACGTCCTTGTGCTTCGACTTGGGCATGTCCTTCACGAGGAGCGACCACGGCACCTCGCGTCCTTCGACGAGGTTCTGGTACATGCCGAAGACGTCGGAGCCCCACTGGGGCTCGTAGGTGCAGAGCGAGCCAGGGGCGTGCAGCACGCAGGGGTCGATCAGCCAGCCCGTGCCGGGCTCGAGCTTGTAGGCCTTGGAGAGGGCCAGGATCTTGTTGTCGCCCTTGTGCCAGTTGGCGATGCACTCGCGGACCTGGGCCTTGGTGGTGCCGGGCTCGAAGCCCATGAAGGTGTAGGGGAAGTTATTGCCCACGTTGTTGTGCTGGGGCGGGAAGTAGTAGGACTCCGGCTTGCCTTCCTGGCCCACGAGCTTCGCCTGCTTGGCATCCTGGTGCATGTGGTGCGGGATGGGGCCCATGTTGTCGAAGAACTTGGAGTAGACGGGCCACTTCTTGTACTTCTTCCAGATCTTGGAGCCGATGAGCGCGGCGCCGCACTCCTTGACGGCCTGCTTCAGGGTGAAGCGGACACCGCCGATGACGACGTAGCTCAGCCCTTCGTCCGGCGTGCGGTTCTCGTTGGCGGCCTCGGTCGTGGAGGCGAACCAGCGTTCGTCGATCCCGCCGCGGCTCAGGCCGAAGGCGTAAAGGTCATCCGGATGCAGCTTGAGGCGCTTGCCGGGCTGCAGGAAGGACCGCGGCACCCAGCAGGGTGCGAGGCGGAGCAGGCCGCCCGTGCGGGCGAGCTCCTTGGCGACCAGCTTGGACACGCCGGTCTTCTTGGTGTTGAGGTCCTGGACGATCTTGGGGGAGGGCATGGAGGGAAGAGGGTCATGGGCTCGCGAGACGCGGGCCGCAAAGCGGGGGACGTGAGGATTAGGGGGCGGTCCGCTCTCCTACAAGATTGGATTGCCGCTCAGCTCTTCAAAAACTTCCAATTAACCGAGGCCCGGATGGACCCGCCGGAGCATCCGTGAATCACGACTGCGTCGGGCCCAGCTTGTTCAATCGCCGTCACGCGGCCAAACCCGGGGGGTAGGGGGGCGACGCCTTGGATGATGGGCAGCCTGACGGTATCGGCGGCCCGGAACTCGCGGGCGGTCTTGATGCCGATGCCGGCCAACAGGTTCTTGCGGGCGTCCGAGACGCCGTCGCAGAAATAAGAACAGACTTCCTCGACACCGAGTCTTCCGAGATGCCGGCGTTCCCAGGGGTGGCCCGGCCGGCCGCCGTTGGAGATCCAGAAGAGGGTGGAGGGGAAGTCGGCGACGTTCTTGAGGGCGAACCAGACGTAGCCGGGGAAGGCGACGGCCGACCAGCCGAAGGGACGTTCCGCGGTCTCCGGCTCCGAGGCCATCATGACAAGGTCGTCGTGGCCGGCGCGGGCGGGGTAGCGCGAAAGGTCAGCCACGCCGCCTTCCTTGGTCGGCACTGCGGCCAGATCGGTGAAGGCGCCGCCGGGCTTAAGCGCGCCGCTCTCGCCGTTAGCGGGGTTGGAAAACTCGGAGTGGTAGACGGAGCCCCATCGGAAGGGCCCGACGGAGACGCGCCCCTCGCCCGGAGGGACCGCGGAGAGGTCGAGGATCGGGTGGGTGCCGTAGTTCCAGCCTCCCTCGAGGCCGCTGATGAGGTGCTCGACATACAAGACATGATGCCCTGGCTCGACCTTGATCGTCTTGACGACCGTCGCGCCCGTGTCGGATCCCTTTTGTTCGAGACAGAGATGGCGTTCGCCCGAGGATTTTAGCGACCAGACGGCGTTCGCGACGTCACCATGAGGAGGGCCGGCTTCCTGGCCCCCGAATGGCAGGCAGAGGAAATCACCTCTTAGATGGACGAGCAGCGGTGGAAGTTCAGGGTCGGCCTCCGAGGGCAACCAGGGCGAAAGGGAGTAGGGTGAGACTTCGGCTCCGGGGAGATGGAAGGTGACGGGCGCGAGATGTCCTCCGTGCGCCGTCACGGCGAGGTCGAGTTCAGGGGTGCTCAGGACGTGGCTGGGGGAGCCGTGGATTGTCTGCATGGGGCGGTTTTCTTGGTGCGGGATGTCCGGCGCAAGTCAACGGAGACAGAAACTTGCCCCGGGCGGATTTTCCAGCAGTCTCATGGCATGGCCGACAGACCGGTGTTCTACCATAAGCCAGGATGTCCCTGGTGCGAGGAGGCGCTCCTATTCTTCTCTCAGCAGGGCGTTGAGCTAGATGTGCGGGACGTGCTGGCGGACATGCATCAGATGCGTCAGCTCGTGGCGCTCACCGGACAGAGCAAATGCCCGTCCTTTCACTACAAGGAACTGGTCGTCGTCGACTTCTCCATCGACGAGTTCATCGCCAGGGCCGGCAGGCATCCGGCGCTCTGTCGCGAGTTCGGCCTCAAGATCTAGGATAAGTTCATCGCGGCTTGCATAATAGGGGAATCCCCCTATGAAGGCTTGCATGAGGACGTGGGTTTTGCTGCTGCTCGCCCTTCTTCCCCTCGCCGGAGGGGCGGCGAAGGCATCTGTTCCGAACGTCGTCATCATCAATGCGGATGACATGGGCTGGGGTGACCTGGGGTGCTATGGCAACCGGGTCAATCCGACTCCGAATCTCGATCGACTGGCGTCACAGGGGATGCGCTTCACCAGTTTCTACGCCGCTCAGGCCGTGTGCACCTCCTCCAGAGTCGGCCTCATGACCGGTTGCTACCCCAATCGTCTGGGACTCGGCGGCATAGCCCTCGGGCCTTCTTCCAAGCTCGGTCTGGCCGAGAGCGAGCAGACGATGGGCACTATTTTCCGTCAGGCCGGCTACCGTACGTGCGCCGTCGGGAAGTGGCACCTCGGGGACGCCCCGCAGTTCCTTCCTCCGGCCCATGGTTTTGACGAATCCATGGTCATTCCGTATTCGAATGACATGTGGCCCAAGGGATATTTCCCGGGCGACGAAAGCCGCAAGATGAAGTACCCCCCGCTTCCCCGGTACACCGACGGATACCGGATGGGGCTCGTGGACGATTGGGCAGACATGGACGAGCTGACGAGCGTGCAGGGTTTCCGCGGCATGAAGTTCATCCGTGACCTCGCCCGTCGCTCCAAGCCTTTCTTCCTCTATCTGGCGACCTCCATGCCGCACACGCCTCTCGGTGCGTCCAAGGACTTCAAAGGCAAGGGGCCCACTCCCTACGCCGAGACGCTCGCCGACCTGGATCGCATGGTGGGCGCGATCATGCGGGTGCTCGATGACATGAAGGTGGCCGAGAACACCATCCTGATCTTCACCAGCGACAACGGCCCCTGGCTCAACTTCGGCAAGCATGCCGGTTCCGCCGGGCATTTCCGCGAGGGCAAGGGGACCACCTTCGAGGGCGGGGTCCGGGTGCCTCTGATCGTGCGCTGGCCGGGCAAAGTCGAGGCGGGTTCGGTTTCGGGCGCGCTTTCGTCCAACATCGACCTTCTCCCGACGGTCATCGAAGCCTGCGGTCTCTCCTCTCCCGCGCTGCCCATCGACGGACTTTCCTTCCTGCCCGTGTTGAAGGGTGAGCGCGCCAAGGTGCGCGAGGACTTCGCCTACTACTACGGGGACAAGCTCGAGGCCGTCCGTGTCGGAAGGTGGAAGCTCCACCTGCCCCACAAGCATCGGAGCTACGAGGACATGGTCTTCCCCAAGCAGGACGGCGCTCCCGCCGAGACGAAGACGAAGTCCATCGACCTCTCCTTGTACGACCTGGTCGCCGACCCCGGTGAGCGTGTCGATGTCAAGGACCGCAACCCCGAGGTGGTCAACGAACTCAAGGCATTCGCCGAGAAGGAGCGCAAGCGGATGGACGCGGCCAAGCGACCCGTCGGTCGCGCCAACTAATCAGATCGCCGGGCCCAGGAGGGCCGCGACGAAGAGGATGACGCCCGCGGCCGCCACGAGCGCGGACAGCGGTCTCTTGAAGTCGACATCCGGCCGTCGTGCCGCCGCCAGACCCAACAGCAGGGATGCGGTCAAGATCACCACCACATGCGCGCTCTCGACGCCCAAGTTGAATCCGACGAGTAGACCGGCGATGTCGGAGCTGTCCCAACCTGTCAGGCGCTCGGACGCCGCGGCGGCGAAGCCGAGTCCGTGCACGAGGCCGAAGGCGAGCGGCACGACCCAGCGGGCCTTGACCACGGCGCCGCGCCAGGCCTCGTAGCCGGCCCAGGCGATCGTCAGGGCGATCACGGGCTCGATCCAAGGGCCGGTCGGAGGCAGGGTCCCTGTCGCGACGAGCGAGAGGGTGACCGCATGCCCAAGGGTGAAGATGAGCGAGCGGAGCAACGCGATCCTGAGCGTTTCGGCGCAGAGGAGCATCGCGAGCATGAAGAGGCAGTGATCCCACCCCATGGGCGCGACATGCAGGAAGCCGGACCCGAAGAAGCGGAGGACTCCGCCTCCCGGCAGTTCCACGTCGAAGACGCCGGCTTCGCCCGGAACCACCGCCGTCACCACCTGATATTCCATACCCTTCCGGAAGTTCGTGAACACGGTGCCCAGTTCGGCGGGGAAGGTCATCTCGACCCGGCGTGTGCCGGCCGGAATCTTCGCGGCCAGCCTGGCGTTTAGCAGCACCGGATACCGATCCACCTCGCCTTGTCTGGCGGACTGGGCTCGGATCGCCTCCGCCTCGGGGAACTGACGCAGCTCGACGTCGACCCGCTCGCCATCGGCGGTCACTTTCAGCGATTTAGCGAATTTATCCCGAGCCGGGGATATCGCATCTTCCAGAGCCCTTGGCGCGGTCATGAGGGCGTCCAGTTCCGCGACGGGGGCCTCCTGCGGCAGCTTGCCGGTGAGGAAGGAGGGCACGTCGAACTTCACGGTCAGGGTCAGTTTTCCCGAATCATCGACGACGGCGATGCAGTTGGCCTCCTTCCACTGGGGGTGGGCGCCGGCCGGCGCGACGAGCAGGGCGGCAAGGAGTAAGGCGCCCGGGATGGCGGCCCACATCTTCACGGACGACGCCTGAAGCCAGTGACTCATCTGGACCTGACTCCCGGCCGAAGCGTCCGGGGGTCATACAGCACCTTCTCCATGAAGAGGCCGCGGGCGGGCGCGGTTGGGATCTCCGCGGAGATCACACGTTCGTCCCGATAGGCAGCTAGGCGGGCGGGCGGCAACTTGCCCTCGCCCACGCGAATGAGGCCTCCTACGAGCCTCCTGACCATTTTGTAGAGGTAGCCGCTCGCCTCGGTGACGATGGTGATGCGGGGTCCCTTGCGGCGGACGTCCAGCCGGCGCAGGTCCTTGATCGGGTTTTCGCTCTCCATGCCTTGTCCGTGCATGGCGCCGAAGGCAGTGAAGTCGTGCCGGCCCAGCAGGAGCTTCGCCGCACGGCTCATCGCGGCGACGTCGAGGCGGCGCTTGCGGGTGTCGTGGCAGTAACGCGCCTCGAAAGGGGACGGCCAGCCCTCGTAGATTTCGTAACGGTAGCGTTTTCCGCGGGCGCTGAAACGGCAGTGAAAGGCCGCAGGCACCCGGCGCAGGTCCGTGATCAGGAGCCCCTTCGGCTCGCTGGCATTGAAGGCCAGCAGTAGGTGCTTCGCGGGGTGGGGCCAGAAGGCGTCGAAGTGGAACCGCTGTCCGACGCTGTGGACGCCGGCGTCCGTGCGCCCGCTGCCATGGACGTCGATGTCCGACTTCAGGATGCGGGAGAGGCGGGCCTCGATCTCGGCCTCCACGGAGTGGCCGGTCTTCTGGACCTGCCAGCCCGAATAGTCCGTCCCGTCGTAGGCCACGGTCGCGAGGAAGCGTTCGGGCTTGAGTAGTTTCCGGTCGGGCTTGGCCATCTCAGGAGGGGTCTCCAATCCCGCGGCTGTTCAGGAAGTCCTGCAGCAGGATGGCTGCCGCCCGCGAATCCCTCTGGCCGCCCGCGGTCCGAGCCCTTCTTTCCTTGGCGTCCCTCGGTTTGCGTCCGCCAAGGTCGTCCGCGGACTGGCTCGTGAGGCCCTCGTCCACGAGCTCCACGGGCAGCTGGAAGCGACCCTTGAGCAGGGCGGCGAAGGTGTCGACCTCCCCGCAGCGTGCGGTGCGCTCGCCTTCAAGGGAAAGGGGGTATCCGAGCACAATCCGGGTGACCTTCAGTCGGACGATCTCCCGGCCGATGTGCTCAAGCCTGTCGGCCGGATCCGCCTCGATGGCCGCGGGCAAGGGGAAGGCCATGCCCAGGTCGTCGGCATGACTTAGCCCGACCCTTTTGGAGCCGTAGTCGACGCCCAGGTAGACTTCCGCCATGGCTGGAACGTGGGACCTCAGCAGGACGATTTCAACATGTCTCGGGGGCGAGGTTTGACTTGGCAGGGGGTCGGGTTGTCCTTCACCCCCATGTCCCCAGGAGGCGGATTGAACGAGCACGAGCGCTCACTTTATTCCCGGCAGATCCGTCTGCCCGGGGTGGGCGAATCAGGACAGCTCCGCCTGAAGGCGGCCAAGGTTCTCATCGTAGGGGCAGGGGGGCTTGGTTCGCCCGCGGCCCTGTATCTGGCTGCCGCCGGGGTGGGGACCATCGGGGTGGCCGACCCCGACAAGGTGGAGCTGACCAATCTGCATCGGCAGATTCTCCACGGGTTCGACACCTTGGGCCTTCCCAAGACCGTTTCGGCGGCCGAAGCCCTTTCCGAGCTGAATCCCGGGCTGATCCTTCCGTTGCATCCCGATGGGCTGACTGCCGGGAACGCCATGGACCTGGTCCCGCGTTACGACCTGGTGCTCGACGGCGCCGATAACTTCGCCACCCGCTTCTTGGCCTCGGATGCGGCGGTTCTGGCCGGCCGTCCTCTGGTCCATGGGAGCGTCCTGCGGTCGGAGGGGCAGGTGATTTCCTTGGTTCCCGGGGCCGGGTGTTACCGATGCCTCTACCCGGTTATGCCCGATGCATCCCAGGTCCCCACCTGCTCCGAAGCGGGGGTTCTGGGGGCGGTCTGCGGCATTGTGGGCTCCTGGATGGCCTCGGAGGCGGTAAGCCTGCTCCTAGGCGCCAGAAAGGCCTCCAGGGTGCTCCAAATCGATGCGGAAAGGGGTCTCTGCCGTCCGCTCGCCTTGCAGAGGGACGATCGCTGCCCTTGCTGTGGAAACACCCCCTCCATCCGTTCCATCAGCCCCGAGACCTACCGTCCCGTCTGTGCCTCCCCCCCTTCCTCCATGCCCGACCACCCCCTCGAGATCAGCGTAAAAGAGGCTGCCGCCGCGCTTGCCGCTCCGACTCCTCCCGTCCTCATCGATGTCCGCGAGCCGGATGAACATGCCATCTGTCGCATACCGGGCGCTCGCCTCATCCCTATGGGTCAGGTGCCAGCGCGCCTTGCCGAGATTCCCCGGGATGCCGTCGTACTGGTTCATTGCCACCACGGGGGGCGAAGCCTCCGTGTCACCCAGTTCCTCCGGGCCAAGGGCTTCGCGTCCGTCTCGAACGTCAAGGGAGGTATCGATGCCTGGTCGCGTGAGATCGATGCCGCAGTGCCGCGTTACTGAGGTTTAGAGGCTTGCCGACCCCGCGGCCTCGCTCCATTCCTTACGCACTCATGAAGCGCCTACTTCTCCTCGTTCTGGTGGCCGGCTTGGGCGTCGGCTGCACCTCAAAACTTCCCGACGGTTTTGACACGACGGGCAAGGCTTCTGGTGGCGGCAATTCCGGCGGTCCGACCGGTCTGGATACCAGACCTCCGGGCTTTGGGGATATGGCTGGCTGGGTTCGCTCAGGCAACATCCCGCCGGAGGCGATCCTGACCACCGTCTATTTCGATTTCGACCGCTACACGGTGAGTGCAGCCGAGCGCGGCAAGCTCAACGCGATCTCCGGCCGTGCTCGCGAGACGAAGATCATCGTCGCCGGCTATACCGACCATTTCGGCACGGAAGAATACAACCTCGGCCTGTCCGACCGTCGTGCGCAGTCGGTGCGCGAGTACCTGGTGGGACTCGGCTGTGCCAACGCGAACATCGAGATCATCGCCCTTGGCGAGCAGCAGGCCGACAAGAACGCCGCCGGTCGTCAGTCCGGGGCCAAGGACCGCAAGGCCATCGTGGTCGACGTGAACTATGCCGGCGCAATCAAGCAGCCCGTCTCTGGTCCCGCGCCCGCTCCGGCCCCCGCGCCTTCCGCGGATGGGGCGCCTCCTGTTCCGCCCAGCGCCCTCTGAGCGTTTCTTTCGTCCGGAATGAGAAGGCCCGCCATCGGCGGGCCTTCTACTTGGCTTCGTGCAGCAGCTCAGGGCAGGGTGAGGAACAGGTAGAGGATCGTGCCCACGAAGAGCGTCACCGAAGACAGCTTGCCGACAGCCCGTTCGCCGTCGCTCCGGTGGGCGGCCCCCCAGCGGCCGTAGATCCAGCAGGCCGCCGCGATCACCGCGAGCCCGACGGAGGCGTCGCGCACCCAGCCGGCGTCCTCGACCAAGGCGTTGAGCACCCATAGCAGGTAGAGCGCGTAGGCGAACAACGGGAAGGACATGCCCTGTTTCAGGGATTCCATCCACTCGCCGGGCTTCGGCAGCTTGGAAGAGAGCGCAGGGAAGACCGCCAGCAACAGGTAGGGCAGCGCCATTCCACATCCGATGATCATGAAGAAGAGCAGGGTCTCCATGCCCGTCCTCTCCTGGTCGAGGGCGAAGCCCAACGCCGCACCTAGTCCGGGCGCCGTGCACGGAGTGGCGACCGCGGTCGCGAGCACGCCTGAAAAGAAGGAGTTGGCGCCGCCCTGGACGGCCCCGGCCACGTCGCCCGCGAAGGTCGCGCCCATCTCGAACACGCCCGAGAAGCTCAGCCCCAGGGTGAGCATGAGCACGCAGGTGCCGAGGACGAAGCCCGGCGACTGCATCTGGAAGCCCCAACCGACGGACGCGCCGCCGGCCTTGAGCGCCACGATGAGCGCGCCGAGCGCCACGAAGCTGAGGACGACGCCGGCGGAGTAGAGCGCGGCGTTGGACACCGCGACGCGGCGGTCGGCGGCCGCGTCCTTCGCGAAGGAGAAGACCTTGAGTCCGATCATGGGAAAGACGCAGGGCATCAGGTTGAGGAGGGCGCCGCCCAGGAAGCCCAGCGCCAGCCAGTAGGCGACGGGGTGCGTCTCGACGGTCGTGTCGTGCGGCCGTCCGGCGGCGACCGCATCGAGCGCCGCGACCACCTCGGCGCCGGTGAGCACCTCGGAGAGCACGGCGGAAGGCGATCCCGCCTTGACGGCAACGTTGAGCGGAATGCCCTGCCGTCCGTACCTGCGCAGCTCGGCCGCGATGTGATCGTCCTTCTTCGTCCAGTCGGCCTTCATCAGCACCACGCCGTGCCGGGCGATGGCCTGCTGGACTTCACCCTGGGAGTAGACCCGTTTGTTCACCTGGCAGGTGGCGCACCATCGGGCGGTGAAGTCGACGTAGACCAGCTTGCCGTCGGCGAGGGCTTTGGCCTGGGCCTCCGGGGACCAGGGAATCCATTCGGCGGAGGCAGGCTTAGGACTGCTGCCGACGGCCGGGGCGAGGGCGGACCCTGATGCCACCGTGACCTCGATGTTCACGAAGCTCCCGTCGGGCTGTCGCGTCGTGAAGACGGCTTTGGAGTCGGCCATTTTCTCGGTGGCCTCCTTGGTCGATAAGGTGACCTTCCCGTCGGCATGCTTCTGCTGGAAGGTCGCCGTCGGGGTGATGAAGTTGGCGTGGGGGAACCAGGTGCCCGTGAGAGAGGGGGAAGGCAGCATGACCGTGAGCAGGTCTCCCTTGACGCTGGCGGTGGTCTTGAGGGACGGACGCAGGTCCGGATAGAGCTTGGGGTCGTGGGCGACGATGGCGTCGGGGCCGTCCAGGTCCAAGGTGAGGGAGACGTCCTTTTCCTGCGGGACGCAGCCCTTGTCATCGCACTCCAGCCAGGAGACGTGCCCTTTGAGGGTGACTTTGCCTTTGGCGCCGGCGGGGATTTCGATCGGGACCAGGATCAGGGTCTCGTCCTCGTAGACGAAGTTGTAGACGCCTGCCTGGTCGAGCATCTTGGGGCCGGGCCAGATGAATTCACCTGGCTTGAGTCCGGCTTTGTCGGTCCATTCGATGGTAGGGGACTCGCCCGCGTCTCCGGGGTTCTTCCAGTAGACGTGCCAATGCGGGTCGCACTTCATCCTCAGCGCGACAAGCGCGCTGCCTCCGGGCGAAGCGTCGGTGACCGCCACGAGGTCCACCCTTGTCTTCACCGCGCCGAACAGGGCGGCCAAGGGGCACAGCAGGGCGAGGAGCAGGGGCAGCTTACGCATGGGCCCATCGTGGGCGGCCGGCCCGGGATTGGCAAGAGCCGGGGGTCAGGCCCGCAGGACGCAGGGCAGGAGCGCGGCGTCCGTCATCCCGTGGATGATCTTCTTGTCGGCCGGACAGAAGGTGGCCATGACTCCGGAAAGCTCGGTCGTGTCGCCGTCGACGAGGAAATAGGGGCACAGACGTACCCTGCCGTCGGCCTGCACCACCGTCCCGTCGTCGGAGAAGACCGGGTGACGCAGCCGTGAGGGCTTGTGATACTCCTGCAGCACGTGGAAGGTCTCGTTGTCGGGATGGAGCGCGGAGTCGATCGCCTCGAGCCACTCCTCTCGCGACACGTCGCTGCCCAGGGTGACGCTGCGGGCTCCCCAGGCGGTCTCGTGGAAGCCCGAGGCCTTGATGATCAGGTTGCGTTCGCGCTGGGAGGCGTCGGCCAGTTCGGCCCAGTCGCGGATGGTGCGTCCGCCGACCTGCGGCGCATGCAGCACGGCGGTGGGCGGGAGGTCGATCCGCTCCATGATCCAGGTCCTGGGGACGATGCGCATCAGCGCCTCGTGGTGGTCTTCGGGCAGGTTCTCCTTCCAGAATTCGGCGAGCTGTGGGTGATGAAGCAGCGCGAGCCCCAGCTTCTCCTCTTGGAAGGCCTTCATGGGAGGCGTCAGGACCAGCTTGCCGGCCTCGACGGCCGCGAAGATGCCGTCCGCCCCCTTCACGTTGGCGAGGTCGAAGAGCTCGAAGAACCGGTAGAGCAGGTCAGCCCGGCGGGGCGCGCCGTCCACGGGGATGAAGGACTCCCCTCCCATGTTCATGACCTGGGACGGGTCGACGACGTGCGTGTCGTGACCGATGCTACGCAGCTTCTCCGCGAGCCACTCGAACTCCGGTCGGTAGGTGGCGGACTCCTCGCTCACCACGATGGCGATCAGCGGGTATCGCATCTCCGGGGTGAGCGCCGCAAGCGCGTGGTGGAAGCGCTGGGGGAGGTCGGTGCCGCCGACCACTCCGGGGAAATCCTCCGCATAGACCTCGTTGAGGTACGCCGTGAGGCCGACGCCTCCCGGCACGCTGTCGAGCTCGGTCATGGTGAACCCCTGTTCGGTGATCAGCAGGTCTGGCCTGAGCACGACGGGGTGCTGCCCCTTGACGGCACGGTGACGGCCGTGCTCGATGAGGCCGGCGGGCTTGTGCCGGTCGAGGTACTGGGCGACCCAGGGGGCGTGCAAGTCGCGGTTGCGGAGGATCTTTCGGTCCGTCGCGGAACGGAAATAGAGGCGTTCCAGGGCGCGTTGGTAGCTGAGGCAGGCGCCCCCGATCACCTTGAGCTCGGCCAGCTGGGCCGCGCTGAGAGGCCAAGGCTCGGGCGAGAGGCGCCAGATCTTCTCGGCGAACAGCGGCGGTTCGAGCAGCTTCGTCCTCAGGACGTCCCGAGAGGGCATCGGCTTCAGTCCTCGATTTTGATGTCCTTGTTGCGTGTACGCGGGCCGCCGGCCCGCAGCCAGCCGTTGATGAACGCGTCGATGTCGCCGTCCATGACCGCCTGGATGTTGCCCGTCTCGACCCCGGTTCGGAGGTCCTTCACCATCTGGTAGGGCTGGAAGACGTACGAGCGTATCTGATTGCCCCAGCCGATGTCGCCCTTCTCGCCGTAGTAGCGCTCCATCTCGGCGCGCTTGTCGTCGATCATCTTCTCGTAGATGCGCGCCCGCAGGATCTTCATGGCCAGGGCCCGGTTCTTGACCTGCGAACGTTCGCGTTGGCAGGCTACCACGATGCCGGTGGGCAGGTGGGTCAGGCGCACGGCCGATTCGGTCTTGTTAACGTGCTGGCCCCCCTTGCCGCTCGAGCGGTAGACGTCGACGCGCAGGTCCGATTCCGCGACCTCGACGTCGATGTCGTCGTCGATCTCGGCCACGACGTCGACGGAGGCGAAAGAGGTGTGGCGGCGGGCGTTGGCGTCGAACGGCGAGATGCGCACGAGCCGGTGAACGCCGCGCTCGGCCTTGGCGTAGCCGTAGGCGTTGGTCCCCTCGATTCGGAAGGTCGCCTGGCTGATGCCCGCGCCCTCGCCCTCGGCCACGTCCTCGACCTCCACCTTGAAGCCGCGTCGTTCGGCCCAGCGGGTGTACATGCGGAACAGCATGTCGGCCCAGTCGTTGGACTCGGTGCCGCCCGCGCCAGCCTTGACCGTCACGATGGCGCTGGACCGGTCATGCGCGCCGGAGAGGAAGGAGGAGATCTCGAGGTCTGCGACGGCCACGAGCAGCTCGTCGGCCAGACGGCGGAGCTCCTCGAGTTCGGCCTCGGCCCCTTCGGGCGACTCCGCGATCAGTTCGGCGAGGGTCTTGGCGTCCTCGAGCTGGCGACGGAACGCCGACTGGGGCGCCACGATGTTCTTGAGCAGGTTGCACTCCGAGATGACCTTCTGCGCCGCCTTCTGGCTGTCCCAGAAGTTCGCCTCCGCCATCTGGGCCTCGAACCGGGCGATCTGCGCTTGCTTGCCCGGGACGTCGAGGAACTTCCAGAGGTGGCCGGACCTACGTTCGACCTCGTCGAGGGCGGCTCTGATTTCGGGCGGGATGTACATCGCGTGAAGGCGGGTGATAGGTCACGTCGCCCGCGTTTTCAATGGCAGAGTGCCGCGGACGGGCATCGCGCTTGCGCCCCGGACGGAGGAGGGCATACCTGCGTCATGTCCGAACTCGAGGGCCTGAGCCATGAGCAGATCGCGGGGCCTGCGCCCGAACGCCGGGTCCTGGCCAACGGACTCGAGGTGATCTTCTGCCGCCGTCCCGGCGTCGGGCTCTGCACGGTGCAGGCCTGGGTGCGCACGGGCAGCGTCGATGAAGGCCGCTGGGAGGGTTCGGGCATCTCGCACTACCTCGAACACATGGTGTTCAAGGGGACGGAGAGGTTCGCAGGCCGGGAGCTCAGCGAGGCCATCCACCGGGCGGGCGGCAGCTCCAACGCCTACACGACCTTCGACCGCACGGTCTATTATGTCGACGCGCCGGAAGAGGGCTTCGAGACGGCCATGGAGGCGGTGTCAGAGATGGTCTTCGCGCCCATCATCGCCGAGGAGGACGCCCGCTTGGAGCGGGAGGTGATCCTGCGCGAGATCGCCATGCGCGACGACGAGCACGATTCGGTGCTGGCCGAAGCCGTCCTGGCCGAGGCCGTCCGCCGTAACCCTTTCCGCCATCCCATCATCGGCCACAAGGATCTGTTCGTCTCGCTCACCGCGGAGGACCTTCGCGCCTACCACCGCGGTCGTTATGTGACCTCCAACGTCGTGCTCGCGCTCGGCGGCTCGATGGAGGCCGAGCGGGCCTTCGATGCGGCCGAACGCTGGTTCGGTCGTCACGCCCGCCGGCCGCTGCAGGACTCCAGTCCGGCCGAGGAGCCTCCGCAGGCCGGGCCACGTCGGGCAGACGTCGTCCGCGAGGTCAGCACGCTCCGGGGTGTCAGCTGCTGGCGTGCGCCCGCTCTGTTCGACCAGGGAAGGCAGGCGTTCGACGTCTTCGTCGGGCTGCTGGGAGGCGGGCAGAGCTCGCCCCTTTGGTCGGAACTGCGCGACGGTCGCAGGCTCGTCCACTCCATCGACGTGTCGGTGTTCGGCACGCGCCAGCTCGGTCTGGCCTGGGCCGGATGGAACGCGGACGCGTCCGCCGACGCGTCGGCGATCGAAGCGGCCGTGTCCGAAGTGGCTGCCCGGACGGCGAGGACGGGCATCGACCAGGCCTCGCTCGATCGGGTGCGTCGTCAGTCGGTGGTCGCCTTGGTGAACGGGCAGAAGTCCATCCATGGCCTCACCGCCCGTTCCGCGTCCGCGGCGGCAAGCGGGCATGATGTCGGCTGGACGCTCCGGACCGTCCGACAGCTCGCCGCGCTCACGACGGATGACATCGCCGCCGAGGCGGCAAGATGGATCTCAGGGGACAACCTCACCTCAGGCACCCTCCGTGGCGCCAACCCCGCCCGTATCAAGCCTCGCCGGACCGGGTGCGCGGCGCAGGAGGGGGAGTTCCAGGTGCGGCGTCTCCATAACGGCGTACGTGTCGTCCTGCAGAGAGACGACTCGCTTCCCAAGGCCGGCTTCGGCGCCTTCATGTCGGCGGGCGGTCCTTACGAATCACCCGAGAAGCGCGGCGCGACCGCGCTTCTCTCGACGATGCTGACGAAGGACGCCGGCGGCCGCACCCGGGCCGAGATCTCCGCCGAGGTCGACCGTCTCGGGCTCACCTTCGGGGAGCACTCCTCGCAGCTGAGCTGCGGCCTCTGGGCCGAGGGGCTGGTGTCCGACTCGATCCCGGCGTTCCGTCTGGCGGCCGACGGCCTCTTATCCCCCGCGTTCGAGTCCGAGGCGTTCGAGCAGGAGCGCGCGGCCCAGATCGCCGCGTGCAGGGAAGCCGAGGACGACATCGTCGAGAAGGCCAGGCTGGCCCTGCTGCGGCAGTTTTTCGGTAACCATCCGCTCTCGGTCGATCCCTCCGGTGACGCCGTGACCCTCGCGGCCAACACCAGGGAGGACGTCGTCGCCCTCCATCGTTCCCTGGTCAATCCAGCCAATCTCGTGCTCGGTTTCTCGGGCGATTTCGACGTCGAAGAAGCGGTCTCCCGGGCCGCGGAGCGGTTCGAATCCCTGCCGGCGGCTCCCTTCGTCCGTCGGAGCTTCGTCCGGCACGTCCCGTCAGCCCGCGCCTCGGCCAGGATGGAGGCGGCCGGCGAGCAGGCCGTAGTCGCGCTCGCGTTTCCGCACTGCGGCTTCGGCACGGAAGAGGTCGTCTCGGCGGGGATCGTCGACGAGCTTCTGAGCGGCATGGCCTCCGGCCTGTTCAGGCGCGTCCGCGAGGAGCGAGGGCTCGCGTACTTCGTGGGTTCATCCCGTGTCGAGGCCGTCGACCAGGGGATGTTCTATCTCTTCGCCGGCACCGCCCCCGGGGCGGAGCAGGAGGTGCTCCGCGAGATGCGCGAGGAGCTGGCCCGCATCCGCCGGGGAGATTTCTTGCCGGACGAGATCGACGCGGTGAAGCGGCGCATCCGTGTCGCGCGTCGGCAGGGTCGTCAGTCACCCGGGGCGCGCATCCAAGGCGCGATGCTGCGCGAGCTCGTCGGGCTCGGGGCCAACTTCGACGCGGAGTGGGAGCGTCGTATGGGCGCCGCCGGCCCCGTCCAGGTGTCGGCCTACGCCTCGCAGTGGCTGAGGCAGGCCCACGAGCAGGAGCTCGTGGCGCTGCCTAGGCGTCCCTGAGCTTTGAACGCGCCCAGAGGGCCGCGGCCATGCCCGGCGCGGCCAGGCTCAGCGAGAACAGGAAGTATCGCGCATAGCCCAGCCGTTCGGCCAGTTCGCCCGCCCAGAACCCTGGCAGGTAAGCGGCCAGAAGGGCGAGGGTGGACAGGGCGGCGTAACGCACCGCGGCGGCGGAGCCTTCCGCAAGCTTCATCATGGCGAGAAGCAGGGCGCAGAGGCCGGCGCCGTAGGCCACGTATTCGACGAGGAATACCACGCCGACGCTCCAGATGCCGTGGCCGGCGCCCGCAGCCAGCCAGGAGACGGCCAGGAGCGGGGCGTGCATGGCCAGGCCCAGCGGAATCAGCGACCTGCCGATCCCGAAGCGGGTGACTACCATCGAGCCCACGACGCCGCCCAGTGCGAGCCCGCCGACCGCGGTCACCATCCGGAGCAGGGCGTAGGTCTCGTTGTCCAGCGCCAGGCCGCCTTTCTCGGCTCCGGCCAGCGAATAGAGCGGCAGCACGCGAGCCATATGCACTTCGCTCGCACGATAGAGCAGGATGAGCGCGGCGACCGCGGGGAGGCGGGGATCTCGGAGGAGTTCCCTCAGCCCCGCGCCCATCGCCCTGAACCGCCCCCTTACGTCCAGCCCGTCGGACTCGTGGCTCGGCTCCTTGCGGAAGGACCAGGCGTTTGTCGCGGCGGTGGCGAGGGAGAAGCCTGCCGCGACGAAGAGCGCGACGGACCAGGCCTCGGTGACCGGCCGGCCGTGCTGCATCAGCGTCCCGGCCAGGCCGATGAGGCAAGGTCCCGCGAGCACCGCCCCGACCTTCGACGCCACGTTGAGCAGTCCCGAATGTCTGGCACGCGACTGCTCGTCCAGCGAGGCCACGAAATAGCCGTCGAGGGTGAAGTCGTGGGCGGCGGCGACCACGGACAACAGCACCAGGCAGAGAACCACCGCGCTGCCTCCCGGACCGGTCATCGCCGGCAGGGTCAGCCCCGCCAGCAGCAAGAGCGCCGCCGTGGCGACCTGCGAGAGCAGGATCAGCGGCCGGGGCCGGAAGGCGGCGATGAACGGCGCCATGAGGACCTTGAAGCCGAAGATCAGACCGAGTACCGATTGGATCTTCGTGATGCCGGCGTCGGCGGAGCCGAGGTTGCGCAGGGCCACCGGCAGGGCCTCGTCCCGCACGGCCGCCGGCAGCGCCTGAAAGACGTAGCAGCCGGCGACCCAGGCCCAGACAGCGCGTTTCGGGGCGGGTGCGGCGGCCTCCCGCATGCCTCAGGAGCCCTGGCCTTCGCCGAGCTGGTTCTTGGCGTAGAAGTCGACGGACTTCAGCAGGCCGTCGACGAATTTCGCCACGGTGATGTTGAGGCCCAGCAGCTCGGAGTCCGCGAGCTCCAGCAGCGTCCCCGGCTTGAAGGTCCGCGTCGTGTCGACGAGTCGCGAGATCTTCTTCGAGGAAGGCATCAGCACGTCGCCGACCGGGTGGCGGACCACTCCCTCGGGCGGCGCCGATTCCGCCGAGGTCTCCTCCTTGGAGTCCGTGGGCACCTCGAAGTCCTGCATCGACTTGAACTCGAGGGTGAGCGAGCCGTCGGGGGCTATGTCGTCGTTCGTCACCATCCCGCCCTTGGAGAGGACGCGCAGCGCTGCGGCCAGGCTGAACACGCCGTCCTCGAGCTCGCAGACGATGCCGTAGGACTCTTCGAGCGCCTCGAACTTATCCTGCAGGCTCATGCGGGCGAAGGCCGCCTGGTCCTTGGCCACCTGTTCGATCAGTTTGTCGTCTGGCTGCGTGTTGCGTCCGCAGTGCCGGACGAAAAGGCAGAGGTGATGGCAGTCGGCCATGCATTCGACGGAAAGGACAAGGAGGTCGTTGACAGTCGTCCGCAGCATCAGGCCCCGGGCGTAGGCGAGCATCTGCGGCGCGGGCAGGTGCGCCTGGGGCAGGGGCATGACCCGGGAGAGCCCGGAGAAATGGTCGTAGGCCGCGGCGTCGGCGGTCTTCAGCCCCGCGAGATTGAACGCCAGCAGGTCGTGTTGCCTCTGCAGCGCGGTGAAGTATTTCCGGCTGATGGACTGGAGCGAGATGACGTTCTCGCGCGGGGCTGGCTCGGGCTGCGGCATGTTCAGAGTCCCGGATTGGACTCCTTGTCCTTGCGGTGGCGAGCCCTTTTCCTCGCAAGAAATCCGTCTTTCCGCGGGGCGGGCGATGCGGTCGCCCAAGCCGCCACGACGGGAAACGCCTCGGCTAGCGACAGCCGTCGCCGGTCGGGGTGCCCGGGGAAACGGAAACAGTGGGCGACCTTGGAACGAAGGTCGGGGTTCAGTTCGCCACCGGAGACCAGCAGCGCCACGTGTCGGCCTGGGACGCGCACCGGGACGGCAAGGTCGATCTTGCGTCCCTCCGTGGGGCTGAGGGCGACGACGCAGCACCGGTCCTGGACAAGGCCGAGAAGGCCTCCCAGCGCCGCAGCCCGCATGATGATGACCTCCTCGAGGGCGCCTTCGGCCATGGCCCAGGCGTCGGCGTCATGGGCGAGGCGCTCGCTCCCGGAGGAGAGCAGCAGGCGTCGGAGGCCGAATGCCGACATCGACCTGGCCAGCGCCGCCAGGTCGGAAGGTCGTTCGAGACCGTCGGCGATGACCACGGTCTCATGGCCGTCCCTCCATTCGGTGAAATCGCCCACCCGGGCGAGCCCGGGCTCGGGTCTGAAAGTGACGGCGCACACGTCATCGCAGGGGCCCTCGGCGATCTTCGACATCTCCGAGTCGTGCACGGTGCGCAGCGGGATGCCGAGGGCGCGCAGCGACTCGGCGTGGGCCGAGAGGGCCTCCTCGCCCCTTCGCGTCATGGTGACTTCGCGGAGCGCCCGGGGGTGGTGTTTCACGCAGGCCAGGACGGCGTCGACGCCACGCAGGACAAGCCTTGAACGATTGGGATCCTCGCTCATGGCAGGCGCCCCTCGTCCAGGTCGATCATGTCGGCAAACGAGATGACGTCATCGCGGTGCGAGGCGCCCATCTTGCGCTTGGCGTCGGCGAGGGCCTCCCGCCCCATCTCGCTCATGCCCTTCTGGACAAGCTCGCGGTTCCAGACGTGCACGCGTAGCTCCGCGGGAAAGATCCGGCGGAGTCCTGCGTCCAGGGACGTGTCGTCGGTGGATTCGCGTACGACGGCGATGACCTGCTCGGGATCGACCCCGAGGTGAAGGCAGAGGAAGCGGTCGAATCCCTTACAGAAGTTGCGCTGGTATGACCGGGGCAACTCTCCGGCGAGATGCTTCCGAATCTTGGCGACGAAGCGCGGAAGATGCAGCAGGCCCGTGCCGGCATGCGGCACGTAGGCCGAGGGGAGGTCGTAGCAGATCTCCCCGGTGGTCTCTGAAAAGCCCGTCGGGGGCTTGTTGGAATCGCTCATTTGATGCTGAGGATGACCGCCGAGAGACTGCCGGCGACCTGGTCGAGATTGGCCGACTGGGCGGCGACGAACTGTCCAGCGGCCGGACCGCCCAGCGGGCTGGTCCATTCGGATTCCGCCTCATGGAGCTTATCGCCGCCGGAGTTCTCGATGCGGATCCGCAGGCGGAGGCGGGCGCGCGTGTCGACCACGTCCATCCTCAGTACCTCGATGAGCGCCACGAGGTGATGCTCCGCGGGCGGCTGCGACGTGCAGGGAAGGCCAGAGGAGGCGGTAATTCTTCGGCCAATCGCCTCAGGCAGCGCGGATTCAAGGGGGCCCAGCCACCTTTGCGAGTCCTCCACCCGGGCGATGCCGGAACGTTCGATCACGACCGCGGGGCGTCTCAGGCCTGCCGGCAGGACGGCCCGCGGTAGGTAGACCTTGGGTGACCGAGCCGAGGTCGAGGCCGCGGGGGCTGAAAAGGCGTGGAAAACGACCGCCTCGCTCCTGCCGCCGATCAGGCACCCGCCGAGCGACAGCGAGAGCAGGGTGAACAAGATGAGCCTCATTTGCCGGGAGCGGCCTCCTTGCCGTCGACCTCTACCCGGCGTTCGACGGATTCGCGACCGCGCCGTCCTGTGAGCACGGTCTCGGGGTTGCGCTCGATGAAGTCCGCCAGCGAACGGATCGCCTGGGCGGCCTCGGACACGTCCGCCATCGCCTGCTCGAGGTCGCGCCGGGCGGGCGATCCGGGCTTGGTGAGGGTCCGGAGGTTGGCGGAGGCTTCCTCCAGCCGCTGGAGGGCCATGCGGCCGGCCTCGGCCATGAGTCGCATGTCGGTGGCCACCGGATCCACCTGGCCGTTGAGACGTCCGGCGAGCGCCTCGACGCCTTTCATGGCCTTCGAGAAGTCTGTCACCGCCTGGATGATCGCGGGGTCGCTGGTCACCTTGGCGATGTTCTCGGAGGCGGCCACCAGGTTGCCGTTGATCCGCTGGAACTCGATGCGGGAGGCGCCTTCGTCGAGGCGGCCGAGGATCGAGTCCACCTTCCGCGTGATCGAGACGAAATCGACCCGGCTGAGCTGGTCGAGCGTCTGGGACACCGCCTTGGTGAGCGCGCCGAGATTCGAGGGTAGGGTGGGGACTTCGGGCAGGTCGCCCTTGGGGTCATGAAGCTTGACCGGCGTGTCCGGGAAGTAGTCGAGCTCCACGTAAAGAACGCCGGTGATGACCGACTGCTGCTGGAGCTTCGCGCGCAGGCCCTTCGCCACGGAATCGGCGAGCCCCTTCCGGTCGAGGAGCGCCTTGTCGAGCCCGCGTCGCGTGAGCAAGTCTGGGGTGAACTCCATCACGACCGGGACGGAGTAGTCGGAAGGGGTCTGGCCGGGTGTCCGCAGCAGGACCTGCGAGACCTTCCCCACGGAGACGCCCCGGAACTTGATGGGTGCGCCGATGTCGAGTCCGCTGACCGAGTCCTCGAAATAGGCGACGGCCCCCGGCTTGGAGTCCGTGAACACTCCTGCGCCGAGTAGAACCATGGCGACGATGAACAGCACGAGGCCACCGGCGACGAAGGCGCCGATCAAGGTGACGTTGGCGGATCGTCTCATGGTTCAGGTGCGGTGGGTCTGGGAGAAGAATGCCCGGGCCCTCGGGTGGGCGTCGGACGTCAGAAGGTCCCTGGGCGGACCGTACGCCCCCATCCTGCCGGTGTCGGTGTCGAGGTAAACGCAATAGTCGGCCGTACGGAGGATGCTCGGGACCTCGTGGCTGACCATCACGATGGTGGTTCCGAACGCCTCCCGCACGCGGAGAATCAGCTCGTCCATCCGCGAGGCGGTGACCGGATCGAGTCCGGCCCCGGGCTCGTCGAGAAACAGCACCTCGGGGTCCAGCGCGAGGGCGCGAGCCAAGGCCGCGCGTTTCGCCATGCCGCCGCTGATCTCGGAGGGAAGCTTGTCCATCGCGTCGGACAGCCCGACGAGGGCCAGCTTGTATTCCGCGAGTTGCCTCAGCTCCCGCCTGGGGGGTGAGAGGAACTCCCGGATCGGAAGCTCGACGTTCTCGCGCAGGGTGAGGGAGGAGAACAGCGCTGAACCTTGGAACAGGAAGCCGAGCCTGCGGAGGGTGTCCTCCCGCTCGCCTGCCGTGGCGACCGCAAGGTCCTGGCCCAGGAGGGTCGACCGGCCCGAGACGGGCTCGTCGAGTCCGCTGAGCGCCCGCATGAGGGTGCTCTTGCCGCATCCGCTCGGCCCGACCACCGCGAGGATCCTGCCGTGCTCCAGGGAGAAGGAGACGTCGGACATGATCGCCCGGCCGCCGTGTCCGACGCAGAGGTTCTCGCAGGCCAGCACTTCTCTTCCCATGTCAGACGCCGTAGAGGTTGAACAGCACCGCGAAGACGGCGTCTGCGATGACGATGAGGGTGATGCCGAGCACCGCCGCCGAGGTGGCGGCCTCGCCGACGCCGAGGGCCGAACGCTTTGCGACCGAGCCCCGGTAGCAGCCCGCCCATGCCGCGATGAAGCCGAAGGCGATCGATTTTACGAATCCGGCCATGAAGCTCCGCCAGCTGACGGCGAGGATGGCCTGCGTGACATACTGCTCCACGCTGAGTTCCCCCGCGCACGCGACGAGCATCCCGCCGAACACCCCGACGAAAGTCGCGAAGACGGAGAGCACGGGCACCATCAGGGTGACGGCGAGGATGCGGGGCAGCGCGAGGAACTCGACGGGGTTGATCCCCAGGGCCCGCAGCGCGTCGGTCTCCTGGCTCACGTTCATGCTGCCGAGCTGCGAGGCGAAGGCGGTGGAGGTGCGGCCGCAAGCGATCACCCCGGTCATCAGGGCGCCCATCTCTCGGGCCATGGCCAGCGCCACGAGGTTGGCCACGTAGACCGTCGCGCCCACCTGTCTCAGCTGGATCAGGCCGACGTACGCCATGATGAGGCCGGTCAGGAAGCCGAGCAGCGCGACGATGGGGAGCGCGTCGACGCCGGCCGTCTGCATCTGCAGGGTCAGCTCGCTCCAGTTGACCCGGGCTCGGCCGACGAGGGCCCGCAGGAAGCCCAGGGCGGTATGCCCGATGTGCTCCAGGGCTCGTCCCCACGAGGATCCGCTTTCAACGCCCCAGGAACCGATGTTCTCCAGCAGGCCGGGACCCTCGTCCGGGGTGCCGGTCAACGCGACGTTTTCAGCCATCCTTATGAGGGCCTTCAGCCTTTCGGGCAGGTCGGCGAGATCCACGGACCGCACCGTCCTCAGGTGCGCGTGCAGCCAAGCCGGAAGCGACGAGTCGAAGAGTCCCAGTCCGTCCGTACGGACGCAGACCCTGTCCGCACGGAATGCCACTTCGGGGAGCGGCGTTCCGGCCGCCCAGGCCCCGCCGACCCAGAGGATGACGGAACCATCGTCCGCCACCTCCGTGCGTGCCCGCGGGGGGCTAGGGGAGGGCTGCGACATGCTGAAAATGAGTAAGTTGACCCCGAGTTGTCCCACAAGTCAGAAAGGCGTTGTGGGAACGCCGCCACGAGCTTTCCTTCGACATCCCTCATGCGTCTGTCGGCTTCCCTAGCACTTCTTGTCCCGTTTCTTCATGGTGCGGCGTTCGAGCTGCCGTCGCCGTTTCCGAAGGAGGGGACGCCGTTCCGGCTCTCACTTGAGGAGGAGAATGACAAGTTCGGCATGGATAACTTGGACCGGTATTACACCCAGGGCATGCGATTCACGCTCCAGTCCGGGGACCATGCCTACCTCACCGTCACGCAGGAGATCAACACGCCCTCCGATACGACCAACCCCAGCCCTCCCGTGACGGACCTGCCTTATTCCGGTGCGCTCCATCTCGCCTACGGCTACGGTCACGTCTTCGACCGTAGTGGACGCAAGGACGTCCTGATGTCCGCGGAACTCAAGGTCGGCGTCATCGGACCGTCGTCCGGGGCCGAGACCATCCAGAACAAGTTTCACGCCCTGATCGGCACGCCCGAGGCGGCGGGCTGGGGTCAGCAGATTCCCGACGAATTCCTCATCAATTTCGACGTCGAACTACGTCGGCGGTTCGGCGACGACCGCTTGGACGTAATCGCCAGATCCACGGCGCAGCTGGGCTCGATGCGTTCGGGCTTCATCGTCGGCGCGCAGGCTCGCTGGGGCCGGGGGCTCGATGGTTCCTGGGGGCACGGCACGATCCGCGGCAACAATGCCTATCTCGGTCCAATCGACGGACGCCGCGGCTTCCGCTGGGATCTTTTCGCCGATGTGCAGGCCGAGGTCGTCGTCTCCAACTACGCCACGGACGGGGGCTTCTTCCTCAACTCGCCGAGCGTCGTGCGCCGTCCGGTCGTGGGTCAGTTCTCCATCGGAGCCGAGATGCGTCATGAGTCCTTCAGCTTCGCCCTGTTCAACGCCGTGCGAACCTACGAATTCAAGACCCAGGCCGAGGCCCATTATTTCGGCGGCTTCAAGGCGGCGGCCAGTTTCTGACGATGCGCCGCGCCGCCGTCATCGATCTTGGATCGAACTCCATCAAGGCGACGGTCTTCGATCTCTCCGACCGTTCCGAGGTCGCGCGCCACGCCGAGCAGGTGCGCATCTTCACCTCGGGTCCGCCTGACGACCGGCCGCCCCAGGCCTTGATCCAGGAGGCCTCAGAAGCCGTCAGGCGTCTGGTCGAGTTCTCCCGCGCGCACGAAGCCGAGAAGACGGTGATCGTCGGGACCTCGGCGGTGAGGGAATCCAGCTGGGCGTCCTCCCTTGCCGCTAGGATCAAGGAGCTCACCGGGCTCAAGCTCGCGGTGCTTTCGGGCGAATCCGAGGCCAGGATCATGGCGCGCGGCGTCCGTAACGACCGGAACTATTCAGGCTACCCGGACCTCGTAGCCTTCGACCTCGGCGGGGGCAGTCTCGAGTTCGCCCAGATGAAGGGCGCACGCATGGTCCGTGCGCTGAGCCTCAAGCTCGGTTCGGTGAGGCTCACCCAGGGCTTCCTCGGGGACGGGGAGGGTCGCCTCAGCGACCTCGACATCGCGTCCATCTCCTCGCACGTCTCCTCCGTGATGGACAAGCACCTCCATCCCCGGATGGCCGACACACATCTCGTCGTCGGCGCCGGAGGCGCGTTCAACGCCATCGCGATGCATCTCGAGGCCGCGGGCGAGCCGATCCAGGGCGGGCGCATACCCGTGCTGCGTATCCGCGAGCTCCAGCAGCGGCTCTGCGGCATGGGACTCGACGCACGTCGCGCCGTGCCCGGCATCCCCGCCGATCGCGCGGACATCATGCCGGCGGCCCTCGTCACGATCTCCACGCTTGCTTCGCTTTGCGGAGCCGAGGCGTTCCATCTCACGCATCACGGCGTCCGGCACGGGATGTTGGACGTGCTCCTCAGTCCCGAGGGGGCGCTGCTATGAGGCAGTTCTGCTGCATCCTGTTGACCATGGCCGCGCTCCATGGAGCGGAAAAACCCGTGGTGGCGGACGTCCTTTCGGTGGATGCCGCCACGGGGCGCGCGACGGTGCGGCTGGCGAACGATCCCGAACGACGGATGGGTGTGATGTTTTCGCCCGCCGACGCCGCCATGGGCTGGGTCGGACGCAGAATCCGGTATGTCCCGACGCCTAACGGCGATGATGTGCGCGCCGACCGGGTCTTCCCGGCGGGCGATGAGGAGCTACGCCGGGCCAAGGAAACGACCGACACCCTCCGGCGCGCCACGGCCGACCGGGGACGCATGGTCTCCCGGATGCCGGCCGAACTCATCCCGGACATGGCGCTCTGGGACCAGTCCGCCCGCATGGTGACCAAGCGCGATCTCCTGGGGCGGCCATTCGTCATCAATTTCGTCTTCACCAGTTGCCGGAACGCCAAGATGTGCCCGGCGGCGACGCGCTGCATGAAGCAGCTCGGCGACCTCCTCGAGAAGTCGGACGGCGACGCGCGTCTCGTGACCGTGACCTTCGACCCTGAGGTCGATTCTCCTGGCGTGCTCAGGACCTACGCGGACGGATACGGCATCGACGGACGTCGGCACGCCTTTCTCACCGGCGACGAGGGACAGATCAAGGATCTGATGCGCCAGTATGGCATCCTGACGGCGGAGTCGGACGGGACGATCGTCCATAACGCCGCGACGCTGGTGGTGAGTCCCGAGGGAAGGATCGTGCGCCGCATCGAGGGCGCGACCTTCGACCCGCAGGACGTCTTCCGTTCGCTGGCCGGAATCGGGCGTCCGCGATGAGCCCGGTCTGGAAAGGCACTTTGGCTGTCACCGCGGGCGCCTTGGGTCTCTATATCGGCCTGCGGCTCCTGCCTGACACCCAGTGCACCCTTCTGCACGCCGCCCATGACCCCCTGGTCGTCGATGGCATGGAGTTCTGCGGGGTCAATGAACAGGCCAACTACTACTCGCCGTCAGCGATGAAGTTTCCCGTGACGGCCAGACTCGAACTCTCCGCCGAATCCGGGACCCTGACCTTGCTGACCGACGGTGTACGCCCGCTGCTCCCCCATGAGGTCGCCGTCTCGCACACGCGCAGGGTGCACCTTCATCTCCGTCAGGAGGGGGGCGTGCGCGCCTACGTCCATGTTCATCCCGAGCCGACCGACGACGGCGGTTGGAAGTTCGCCGTGCCTCCCGATTTCGCCGCGGCCGCGGCAGGATCTAAGGTTAGGGCGTTCGTCGATTTCGTCTCCGCGAGGACGCGCCGTGCCATGCTTGCGGAGTGCATCGCCGAACTTCCGGGCGTTCCCGGCATGCCTCCCGCCGTCCAAGGTCTTAGGGTGACCCTCGAGCGCGACCGATTCACCGCCGGGGCGGCCGACACCCTTCGCATCAAGGTCTCTGGACGGGATCCCGTGAACCTAAGGCCGGTGATGGGGGCCCTCGGACATGCCGTCGTCTTCGGGGATCAACAGGTCAATCCTGGCTACGCGCACATGCATCCCACCTGGGAGGGGCGCGATCGAGAGCCCGAGCCCCTCTTGGCCTTCCGTCTGCGGATGCCGGGCCCCGGACGCTACGACCTCTGGCTGCACCTGGACGATGGTGAGGAGCGTTACCTACGCGCCAGTTTCGACGTCATCCCCTGACGGAGCGAAACCAGTCCGCCGTCCGCTCGAGTCCCTCGGCCAGCGTATGGGACGGGCTCCAGCCGGTGGCCCGGAGCCGGTCCGCCGACGCTAGGGAGTGCCTCACGTCCCCGGGGCGGGCGGGATGGTGCTCGATCCGCGAACGGGATCCGGTAAGTCGGAGCACCAGACGCGCCAGCTCGTCGATCGTGATACTGGCGCCGTAGCCGACGTTGAACGAACCCGTGACGTCGGTCCTCGCGGCGACATGCAGGAGCGCGCCGACGACGTCCTTCACGTAGACGAAGTCACGGGTCTGTCCGCCGTCCCCGAACACCGAGAGCGGCTCGGCCAGCAAAGCCTTCCGGATGAAGATGGGGACGGCCGCGGCGTAAGCGGAGGCGGGGTCCTGTCTCGGTCCGAACACGTTGAAGAAGCGCAGGGAGGTCGTTGAGAGACCTGTCTCCGCGGCAAGCAGGCGCTCGCCTTCCAGCTTGCTGGTCGCGTAGGGGGACCTGGGCTCCGGGGTCATGCTTTCGGTCTTCGGCACGGTCGGGTTATCGCCGTAGATCGCGGCGGAGGAGGCCAGCACCACCTTCCGCGCTCCCCCGGCGCGAGCGGCCGCGAGCACGCGGGCGGTGCCCGTGACGTTCAAGGCCTCGCACTCCCCGGGGCGTGCGACGGATTCGGGGACGGACACCATCGCGGCGAGGTGGAAGACGACCTCAGCGCCCCGCGCCGCCTCCGCCAGAGCGTCGTCGTCCAGGATGGAGCCCTTCACCATCCTGTGCCGAAGTCCCTCGAGATTGCGGAGGTGTCCGGACCGGAGGTTGTCCAGCACGGTCACCTCATGCTCGCCTTGGAGCTGTTCGACCACGTGGGAGCCGATGAAGCCGGCGCCGCCTGTCACCAGGACCTTCATCGGCTTCGAGAGGCCACGCAGGCCTCCATGGCTGGCAGCTGGCTCTCGATCGACCTGACGAGCGCGAACTGCGTGCGGCAACGCTCGAGATTGTGCTCCGGCCGACGCACCTTGAAGTAGACATCCCCCTCGAGCCAGTCGGTCAGGAACCTCAGCCCGATCTCGAACGTGATCAGTTTGCCGGCGGCGGGGAGGAGACGTCGCTCGGCGGCGGTGAGGAAGCCGTCGGCCGCCGAAAGATAGCCGTCCACGAGGGCCTCGAACATCGGTAGGCGCATCTCGACCTTCGCGAGGTCGGTTTCGTCCTCGGCCGCGGGGGATGTCGAGGTGCGGACGAGGTCCCCGAAGTCATAGAGCGCCGAGCCTGGCATCACGGTGTCGAGGTCGATGACGCAGATCCCCTCGCCGGTGACGTCGTCGAGCAGCACGTTGTTCAGCTTGGTGTCGTTATGGGTGACGCGTTCGGGGATGACGCCCGCGGCCAGGGCGTCGACGACGACGGACACATCCCCTTCGCGGGCGAGGGCGAAGGCGATTTCGGGCGTCGCGGCGGCGGCGCGTCCATGGACATCGGCCTCGAGGGCCCGTCTGAAGGCCGCGAAGCGGGAGGGCGTGTCGTGGAAGCCGGGGATGGTCTCATGGAGACGCCCGCCGGGCAGGTCGGCCAGCAGCGCCTGGAATGCGCCGAAGGCGCGGGCGGCCTCACGGGCCTGTCCGGCGTCGCGGACCACGTCGTGTCCGGTGGCCCCCTCGATGAAGAGGTAGCAACGCCAGTGCCCGCCGTGCTCGTCCCTGTGCCAGTCGGCGCCCAGCTTCGTGGGGACGAGGGTGAGGGCGCGGCGCGGAGCATCGTCCCGTCCGGACGCCCTGAGACGCTCCTGGGCGTGGGCGCAGACCCGGGAGACGTTCCCCATCAGCGCCACGGGGTCGCGGAAGACCCGCTCGTTGATGCGCTGCAGGAGGAAGCGTCGCGTCTCTCGACCGCATCGTTGGTGCACGGCGAAGGTGTCGTTGATGTGGCCGCTTCCGTAGGGTGCCGCCGAGACGAACTCCCCGGGGAGCCTGAAGGCCGAGGCTACGGTAGCGATGTCAGCCACGGCGCGCATCTCAGGACCACAGCGAGGCCGGATAGTCGCCGGAAGAGACGAGCGCGCCGATGCTCGCTTGCACCTTCGGCTTGTCCTCGCGGTAGGTGACGCCGAACCAGGAGGATTCGGTGCGCAGCACGCGGCAGGAGGCCTGCGAACTTCGGATGAGCGCGCCCACGGTGATGGGGATGTAGGATTCGCTCCGTAGCTCGCCTCCGCGTGCGGAAAGGAACGTGCGGAAGTCCGCCTCGAGGAGATCGAACACCGAGGGGGCGAAGCCCCACATGTTCATCGAGACAGGCTCCTCGCCGGTGAGAGGGACGATCGTCCCGTCTTCCTCGGTGTTCTCGGCGCCTCTCTCCTTGCGGGCGATCTTCGTCATCTCACGAATGTCCGTCAGGCGTCCGTCCGGCCCGGTACGGCAGACGCCGCGGGCCACCGTCCCGTGGTCCGAAAGGGTGTTCTTGAGCGTGAAGCCCACCATCGAATAGTCGGTGGCGGCGGGGCTCATCGCGGCGAGGTCCCGGCCAAGCACCGCGAAGGAATCACGTCCGTAGAAGTCGTCCGCATTAATCACCGCGAACGGCGTCGTGACCTGCTCGCGGGCGCAGAGGATCGCGTGCGTCGTGCCCCAGGGCTTCTCGCGGCCGGCGGGGGGCGCGAATCCAGCCGGCAGTCGCCCGAGCGTCTGGAAGGCGAACCCCACGTCCGTCCGAGAAGCGAAGCGCGCGGCCACCCGATCGCGGAAATCCTGTTCGAAGTCGGGCCGGATGATGAACACCACGCGCCCGAAGCCGGCCCGGAGGGCGTCGAAGACCGAGTAGTCGAGCATCGTCTCACCAGAGGGGCCCATCGGGTCCATCTGCTTGAGCCCGCCGTACCGGCTGCCCATGCCGGCGGCCATGACGAGGAGGGTCGGTCTCATCGGCGGAGACGGTTGATGCGGTCCTCGACGTCGGCCCTGAAACGGTCGATGAAGCCAAGCGTATGTTCCGCCGCGTCAAGGGAGTCGTCCCGGGCCAGCGGGGTCAGGTCGATCGCCCAGGACAGCGCGGTCGTCTGGTCGGGGGCATGGGCGTCGTTGAACGTGGCATTGGCCATGCGGCGACCGAGCACGGCGAGGTCGTAGCGTTTGCCGCCGGCAATCTGCGTGGCGAAGACTCCGTTCAGGCGTTCGGCCAGCCCAGGCGGGCCATCCACTGGCATCGGGGTCTTCTCGCGGTCGACGACCCAGTCGAGGTCACGCCAGACCTCGCAGCCGTAGATCCGTTCTGGTCTGGTCCCGATGGGCATCCGACGGACGGCCTCGATGCAGCGCAGGAGGCACGCCACGTGTGTGTCGTGCTTGTCGGCGGGATTGTGCAGATAGACCGCCTCCGGACGGGCCAGTTCAAGGATGCGATGCAGATCGTCGACGACGCCGGATTCGTTGGCGGTCCTGACGGCGGAGCTAGGATGGCCGAGCTGGGCGACGAAGGCGTATTGGCCGATTTCCGCGGCCCTGCGTTGCTCCTGCACACGTTCGGCCGCGATCTGCTCGTCCGACCAGCTGGCATAGGTGCCGGCGCGTGAACTGCCGCGCCCATCCGTGATCGTGACCCCGCCGAACCAGCGGTCATCGCGTCCGAGACAGGCGATGATGCCGTGGAAGGCCATGAATTCCAGGTCGTCCTGGTGGGCGCCGATTCCGAGATGGGTGGTCCGGCGCACGGCATCTTCCGGGGCGATCCCGTCAGGAACGTAGAAGTCGGACGCGCCGGAGGCAAAGTTCATCATGGGCGTCGGGGGAGGGGCGCTAGGGAGGCCGCGGCCACGGCCTGCCCATGCCTCTTGTCTTTCTCGGAAGGGGCGAGGATGTCCACCCGAAGTTCTGGAAACTCAGCGGCCAGCACCTCGCCGGCCTTGGACGAGATGAGCTCGCCGCCCGCGCCCGTGGTCACCCGGCCCATGGTGAGGATGGCCTCCGTGTCATAGAAGGCGCAGAAGTGGGCGATCGAGTAGCCGAAGGCGATGCCCACGGCCTCGTAGACGGCGGCGGCCCGTTCGTCCCCGGATTTCATCATGTCTTGGAGCATCTCAAGCTGCTCGGGAAGCCGCATGCCGGCGGGCGCCTGGATTCCGGCCCCAGGGAGCAGCCGGCCGACGGCCTGCTGGCTGAAATACTGCACGGCGCACCCTCGGTCGCCCGACCATTCGTCGGCGGGCGCGTCCTCCCGGTAGTCGACGGGCACGAAGGCGAGCTCGCTGAGCCAGTTGGTCAGGCTGCCGGCTCGGTCGACGTATCCGGCGGCGACGCTGGTGCCCATGGCGACTCCCAGCACGGCGTTGCGCCGCAGCGACATCGATGCGGCCAGCGCGGTGACGTCCCCGTCGTTGAGCACCTCGAAGGGCACCTTCCATTCTTCCGCGATCCGCAGGAAGATGTTCTTCACCTCGCGGTCGAACACCTCGCGGTCGGTCACGCCGCGGAAAAGCGACGCCGCCCGCACCTTGTTCGCGATGTAGACGCCGGCAGAGGATCCGCCGATGGCGTCGACTCTCGGCAGGTGGGCGGCGGCGCGCCGGAGCGAGTCGCGGATGCCCTCGAGATGATAGGCGGGGTCCTGCTGGAAATATGGGTCCCATTTGACCTCCTCGGAATGCACGACTTTTCCATCGATGATCGCAGCGCATTTACGATCGGACCCTCCGAGGTCGAAACCGATCCTACATCCGTCGAGATGGCGTCCGAGGGCGACATGCGCGGTCGATTCGTTCGGCAACGCCCCGTTGGGCGACGCCTCGAACCTGAGATCGCTCTCGAACAATCGGAAGTTGAAGTCGGCGTCGAACGCCCGGAGGCCCCCGCGGGAGTAGCAGGCCGACAGCCTTCGTGCGAACTCGTCGGCGCGGGCGCCGGCCAGCAGGAACCGGTCGCCGCCTCGCGACCAGAGCAGGAACTTCACGGTTCTTTCGACATGTCGCCACGTCTCGGGGTCCATCTGGCCCTCGGGCGGCAGCAACGTGACGTGACGCGAGGCGGTGCCGTCGGGCCGTGTGAGGCAGATCGTGAGTTCGGACGTGCCCTTAATCGCGGCGGCTTGCCGCAGGTATTCTCGGGTCCAGAGCGAGGCGGGGACCAGACCGGGGTCCGCTGACGCGATGAACTTGGGGTTGACGCCCACCATGGTCAGGTTTTCAGCAGGGACGCTGACGCTGGGTCGAGGTGGTAGGTGCAGGCCGAATGCTCCTGGAGCCAGGTCGCCGGGCAGTCGGCGTTGGGCTTCTCCGTGAAGGCCCGTCGGACGACCTCGGCTTTGGCGGTTCCGAAGGCCAGCAGCGCCACCCGCCGCGCGCCGAGGATGGTATCCACACCCATCGTCACCGCGGCGCGTGGGACGGAGTCCACGGAACCGAAGAAGGCGGCGTTGTCGCGCCTGGTGATCTCGTCGAGGACGACCCTCCGGGTCCGGGTGTGGCGCCCGGAGGGCGGCTCGTTGAAGCCGATGTGGCCCGTGCGGCCTATGCCGAGCACCTGGAGGTCGATCCCGCCGGCGGCAACGATGGCGGCTTCAAATGCGCGGCATGCGGCGTCGGGGTCGGCGGCCACGGCGTCGGGCACGTGAGTGGAGGACCGGGGTATGTCGACGAGTTCGAACAGGTTGACCTGCATGTAGCGACGGTAGGACTGGGGATGGTCGCCGTTCAGTCCCTCGTATTCATCCAGATTGAATGTCACCGCGTTCCGGAAGCTGAGCGACTCCTCGCGGTGGAGCCTTACCAGTTCACGGTAGAGGGGCAGGGGGGTGGAGCCTGTGGCGAGCCCCAGCACCACATTACGGCCAGCCTTCTGTCCCGTGATCAGCAGGTCGGCGATATCATGGGCGACGGCCGCCGCCGCCGCGTCCGAGTCGGAATGGACGCGGACCTGCGGCATCAGCCGAGGGCTGCCAGCATCCTGGCCAGTTCGTCGCGCCGTGCTTTCGACTCCTCGAGCTGCCTGCGTGCGCCCTCGAGGATCTGCGCGGGCGCCTTGGAGACGAAGGCCTCGTTCGATAGCTTTGATTCGCCCGCGGACACCGCTTTCTCGAGTTTCTCTAGCTCCTTCCCGATGCGCGTCCGTTCTGCGGCGATGTCGACATTGGAGCCGACGTCGAGCGACACCGTGCCGAGCGGCGTGACGGCGCCGGGGCGTCCGCCAAGGTCGTCGGTGAACTCGACGGCGGACAGCCCGGCGAGTCGGCAGACCTTATCCCGCGCCGACTCCAGCGACGCGCGAGCGGCTCCGTCCTTCGCCTGGACGGAGACGACGGCGTCCCTTCGGGTGGCCTGGCCGGCTTGAGACTTGAGCGCACGGACCGAGGCGACGAACTCGCGCAACGAAGCCACCGCGGTGACCTTGCTGGCGGCGGGCTTGATCCCGTGGACGCGGAGGGCCTTGAGCAGCTCGCCGCCCGTGCCCGTATGATGCCGCTGGATGAAATCTTCCGTCCCGCCGTATCCCAGCAGGTGCCAGAGCTCCTCGCTGATGAAAGGGGCCACCGGATGGAGCATCAGCAGGAACTGCCGAAGCACCAGGTCCTGGACGGCCAGGCAGGAGTCGCGAAGGGCCGGATCGGCCAGCCGAGATTTGGAGGCCTCCACGTACCAGTCGCAGAAGTCGCCCCAGAAGAAGGAGTAGAGCCCCTGCGCGTACGCGGTGAACTCGTGGTCGGCGAGATTGCGGTTCGTCGAGTCGGTGAGCTCGGCCAGCCCGTGCAGAATGGCGAAGTCATCGTCGTCGAGGCTGGCCGGCACGAGCCGTGAGATCACCGCGCCGAGGTCGGAGTTGTTGGCCATCGGTCCGGACATCTGGCGGAAGCGCGCGGCGTTCCACAGCTTGTTGCAGAAGTTCCTCCCTTGGGCGACACGGTCCTCGTCGAAGAGGATGTCCTGCCCCTTGGGCGCGATGGACAGGAGGCCGAAGCGCAATCCGTCCGCGCCGAACTTCGCGATCAGATCCAGGGGTTCCGGGGAGTTTCCGAGGGATTTCGACATCTTGCGGCCGAGCTTGTCGCGGATGATGCCGTTGAAATACACGCGGTGGAAGGGCACCCGGGCCCTGATCTCGTCGTCGGTGAGGTTCTTGCGCTCTGGACCGTGGAGCTCAAGGCCCGCGATGATCATGCGAGCGACCCAGAGGAAGATGATGTCAGGGCCTGTCGCGAGGGCCCCCGTGGGGTACCAGTGGGCCAGTTCCGGCGTCGTCACGCCGGGCTTGCGCCAGCCGATGGTGGCGAGGCACCACAGCCAGGAGGAGGCCCAGGTGTCGAGCACGTCAGGGTCCTGCTCCCATCCCGCAGGGTCGGACGGAGCGGTCAGTGAGACGTGACGGTTGGCCGGGTCGTTCCGGTCGGCGCCCTTGCGGTACCAGACGGGAATACGGTGGCCCCACCAGAGCTGGCGGCTCACGCACCAATCTTGGATGTTGTCCAGCCAGTGTAGATAGGTCTTGGTCCAGCGTTCCGGGTGGAAGCGGATGATGCCCGAGGTGACGGCGCGCTTGGCCTCTTCGATCTTGGGGTAGCGGATGAACCACTGCTCGCTCAGCCGGGGCTCGATGGGGACGTCCGCGCGCTCGGAGAAGCCCACGGTGTTCTCGTAGGGCTCGGTCTTCACCAGACATCCGAGTTCTTCCAGCAGCTTGGCGGCCGCTATGCGCGCCTTGAAACGCTCCATCCCCGCGAGCGGGCCGGCGTCCGGCGACATGGTCCCGTCCGGATTCATGACATCCAGCACCGGCAGGGAATGCCGGCGTCCGATCTCGAAGTCGGTGCGGTCGTGGGCGGGTGTGACCTTGAGCACGCCCGTACCGAACTCCCGGTCCACCGCGGTATCGCCGACGATGGGGATCCGGGCTCGGGGGAAGGGGCGCCAGACGTACTTGCCGATGAGCCGGCGGTATCGTTCGTCGTCCGGATGCACCGCCACGGCCGTATCGCCCGGGATCGTCTCGGGGCGGGTGGTGGAAATCTCCAGCCAGGTGCCCGGCTCGTCGGCGACCTCGTAGCGCATGCGAAAGAGCTGGCCTTTCGATGGCTTCATGACGACCTCCTCGTCCGAGAGGCCCGTCTGTGAGACAGGGCACCAGTTCACCATGCGTTTCCCGCGGTAGACATAGCCCCGCTCGTAGAGCGTGACGAAGGCCTGGAGGACCGCCTCGGAGTAGCCGGCGTCCAGGGTGTGGACCGTGCGGTCCCAGTCGCAGGAAGCGCCCAGCTTACGCAGTTGCGAAAGGATGATGCCTCCGTGCCTGTCGCGCCACTCGGATGCGCGGACGAGGAACTTCTCTCGCCCGAGGTCATGGCGCGATCGACCCTCCTTCTGCTTGAGTTCCTTCTCGACCCGAGACTGGGTCGCGATCCCGGCGTGGTCGGTTCCGGGCAGCCAGAGGGCGGACTTCCCTTCCTGCCGGGCGCGACGGACCATGATGTCCTGCAGGGTGTTATTGAGCAGATGGCCCATGTGCAGCACGCCAGTCACGTTCGGCGGCGGGATCATCACCGCGAAGGATTCGCGGGAGGGGTCCACCACGCCCTTGAAGCATCCGGAGGAGACCCAGAGGTCATACCAACGTTGTTCGACGCCCTGAGGGTCGTAGGACTTAGGTATTTCGGCCATCGGGAGTGAGACGACTAGGGGCTAAGAAGGGGATTGAAAAGCGTGGATTCTGCGGCTTCAGTCTGATCAAGCCAGGCCCCATGCAGCGGGCCGACGACGAATCCCGCCAGGTCCGGAAGGAAGCAACGGCAGTCGACCGGGACGCGTGCCGTGGCAAGCCTGGCCCCTTTTTCCTGACCGTAATCCTGCGTATACCCGCAGGCCCGCGGTCTTGCGAGCGTCGTCGCCGGTCAGAGGGAATGGATGCTCGACTTGCTGACGGCCATCGCGGCCTCCTTGAAGGACTCGCTGATGGTCGGGTGCGCAAAACACGTCCGGGCGATGTCCTCCGCGCTGCCTCCATACTCCATGTGGGCGCACGCGGCAGCGATCATCTCCGACGTGCCGCGTCCGACCATCTGTACGCCAAGCACCTTGTCGGACTTGGCGTCCGCGATGACCTTGACAAGGCCGGTGGTGGCGTCGGAGGCGATGGCACGACCGTTGCCTTGCAGCTGGAACTTGCCGACCCGGACCTCGATGCCCTTGGCCTTGGCCTCGGCTTCGGAGATGCCGACGCAAGCGACCTCGGGGTCGGTGTAGACGACGCCGGGGATCACGCCGTAGTTCACATGGCCGTGCTTGCCGGCGATGTGCTCGACGCAGGCCACGCCCTCCTCCTCGGCCTTGTGGGCGAGCATCGGGCCGGCGACCACGTCTCCAATGGCGTATACGCCCGGCAGGTTGGTCTGGAAATGCGCGTCGATGACGATGCGACCGCGCTCGTCCAGCTTGAGGCCTCCCTCGACCGCTCCGAGCCCGGTGGTGTTGGCCCGGCGGCCGACGGCGACCAGGATGCGGCTGGCGGGGAACTCGAGCTGCTTGCCGTCGCGTTCGGCGGTAAGCGCGACGCCCGCCGCGCTCTTCTTGACGCCGGTGACCTTGGCGCCCAGCTCGAACTTCATCCCCTGCTTCTCGAAGGCGGTCTGCGCGGCCTTGGCGATGTCGGCGTCATAGCTGGGTCCGCAGATGCTGGTCAGCATCTCGACCACGGTGACTTGGGCGCCGAGGCGCGCCCAGACGCTGCCGAGCTCGAGGCCAATCGCGCCGGCTCCGACGACGACCAGCCTTTCTGGCACGGAGGGGAGGGCGATGCCCTGGTCGGACGAGATGACGGTCTCGCCGTCGAACTTAAGGAACGGCAGCTCGACCGGCACCGAGCCGGTGGCGATGAGCACGTTTCGGGTCTCAAGCGTTCGGTCCCCGGAGGTGCTGCGGACCTGGACCTGTCCGGCCTTGCCCAGCCGACCCAGGCCGCGGACGATCTCGACGCCGCGCTTGGTGGTGAGGAACTCGACGCCCTTGTTGAGCTGAGCGACGACCTTGTCCTTGTTGGCCATCATGGCCGCGACATCGAAGGACAGCTTCTCGCCGCCGAGGAGTCCGTGCTTCTTGCCTTCCCGGGCCGAGTGCCAGACTTCGGTCGAGTGCAGCAGGGCCTTCGAGGGGATGCAGCCGACGTTGAGGCAGGTGCCTCCGAGCGTGGGGTCCTTTTCAACGAGGGCCACCTTGAGGCCGAGCTGCGCGGCCTTGATGGCGGCTACGTAGCCTCCAGGTCCGGAACCGATGACGACGAGATCGAGCTGTGACATGATGAAGTTTGGTCAGACGCCGAAGAGCAGCGGCTGGGGGTCTTCGATGGCCTGCCGGACCTTGACCAGGAAGGTGACGGCCTCCTTGCCGTCGATGATGCGGTGGTCGTAGGACAGGGCGAGATACATGATGGGTCGGATGACGATCTGGCCGTTCTCCACCACCGCCCGTTCGACGATGTTGTGCAGCCCCATGATGGCGGCCTGCGGATGGTTGAGGATCGGGGTCGAGAGCATCGAGCCGTAGATGCCTCCGTTGGAGATGGTGAAGATTCCGCCCTGCAGCTCGGGAAGCTGGATCTTGCCGTCGCGGGCGCGCTTGCCGAAGTCGCCGATCGCCTTCTCGATCCCGGCGAAGGTCAGCTGGTCGCAGTCGCGCACGACCGGCACCATGAGTCCCTTGTCGGTTCCGACGGCCACGCCGATGTCGAAGAAGTTGTTCTCGACGATCTCTTCGCCGTCGAGCTGCGCGTTCACCTGCGGAACCTCCTTGAGGGCGCGGACGGCCGCCTTGACGAAGAACGACATGAACCCGAGCTTGACCCCGTGCTTCTTGAGGAACTCCTCGCCATAGCGCCTGCGCAGCTCCATCACCGGGGCCATGTTCACCTCGTTGAAAGTGGTGAGCATCGCCGCCTCCGACTTGGCCTGCACGAGTCGCTCGGCGATCTTCTTGCGCAATGGCGACATGCGGCGGCGAGTGGTCCGCCCGTCACGGGAGGGGATGGCGACGACCGGGGCCGGCGCCATCGCGGCGGTCTGGACGCCAGGGGCCGCCTTCACCGCGACGCCGGTCTCAGCGGCCGCGAGCATGTCTCCCTTGGTCACCCTGCCGCCCTTGCCTGTGCCCACTACCGCGGCGGGATCGATGCCGGTCTCGGCGGCGAGTCGACGCACGGCGGGAGATAGCGAGACGGCTCCAAGTTCGCCGACCTTGGTCACCGGCGCGATGGCCGCGGGCGCGGCGGATACGCTTTGCGCGACCGGAACGGAAGGGGCGGGCGAAGGAGGGCCGCCGACGACGCCCGGTTCGATGGCGGCGACGACCTGCCCGACGAGGACTTCTACGCCGGCAGCGACTTTGATCGTGATGCGACCGTCGACCTCGGCCGTGGCCTCGGCCGTGACCTTGTCGGTCTCGAAGGCAAAAAGCGGCTGTCCCTTGCGGACCGTGTCGCCTTCCTTCACCAGCCAGCTCGCCAGAAGTCCTCCCGTAATGGATTCGCCGGAGGGAGGGATTTTGACGTCAACGGACATGTAAGTGGAGGACGAGCGTTAGCCCGGACATCTGAAATTTCAAGGGTAATGGGCGGATTCTGGGCCCAGGGCGCCCGTTTTAGGCCTTTCCGGCTTACGATGAGAACGCCTGCCTGATGACGTCTGCCTGCTCGATTCTGTGGACGGAAAGCGCGCCGACGGCCGGCGATGCCGCCGCATCCCGTCCGGCGTACGAAGGCCTGATACCGAGGGCTTGCTCGATGGGTTCGAAGATGAACGACCAACCGCCCATGTTGCGGGGCTCGTCCTGCACCCAGACGACGTCGCGAGGGGAGCCGGCCGCGGCGTGGGCCTGCCTGAGAGCCTCGGCGTCGAAGGGGTAGAACTGCTCGATGCGGGCGATGGCCGTCGAAGCGTCCCCGAGGCGGGCGCGCTCGGCTTCGAGTTCGAAGTAGATCTTCCCGGAGCAGAGAAGCAGGCGTCGGGCGGAGGTGGACCCGCCCTGGTCGGGCAGCACGGACCTGAATCCTACCGACGTGAAGTCCTCGAGGGAGCTGACGCAGGATTTGTGACGGAGCAGGCTCTTGGGGGTCATCACCACGAGCGGTTTGCGGTGCTCTGCCTTCACCTGCCGGCGCAGCGCATGGAAAAGCTGGGCAGGGGTCGAGGGCTGGACGACCTGCAGATTGTTCTCGGCGCAGAGCTGGAGGAAACGTTCGAGACGGGCGGAGGAATGCTCGGGCCCTTGGCCCTCGTAGCCGTGCGGCAGGAGCAGGACGAGTCCGCTCGTCTGGCCCCATTTCGATTCGGCGGACGCCAGGAACTGGTCGATGACGATCTGGGCGCCATTCGAGAAATCGCCGAATTGGGCCTCCCAGACAACGAGGGCGTCCGGAGATTCGAGCGAGTAGCCGTAGTCGAATCCTAGGACCGCGTATTCGGAGAGGCTGGAGTTGACGAATTCGACGCGGGCGCCTCCGACCGACGCGAGTGGGGTGTGCTCGGCGTCGTTCGACGGGTCGTGCAGGACGCCGTGCCGGTGGGAGAACGTCCCGCGCTCGCAGTCCTGGCCAGAGATCCTGACAGGGTGGCCCTCCGCAAGCAGGGTCGCGAAGGCGAGGCTTTCGCCCAGGCTCCAGTCGTAGTTCTGTCCGGAACGGTAGGCTTCGGCCCTGATGTCGAGCATGCGCTTGATCTTGGGATTCGGCGTGAAGTCAGGCGGCATCTCCCAGAGGCATGGCGCCACGCGCTCGATAAGTTCGCGCGGGACGGCCGTCGTCACGTCGTGATCGTAGGGCGAGGCGAAGGGCCGCAGGCCGGGTGAGGAGCCTCCACGGGCCTCGATGTCGGAGGCAAGGGAGGCCCGAGCGCGGTCAAGCGAGGCGTTCAGCAGTACGTCGATCTCGGTGCGGAGGGCCAGGAGCTCACCGTCCGGGGCCGCCTTGGTATCGATCAGTCGTTTGGCGTAAACCTCGCTAGGAGAAGGGGACGAAGTGATGGTGCGGTACATCATCGGCTGCGTGAACATCGGCTCGTCCGTTTCATTGTGGCCGTAGCGACGGTAGCACACGATGTCGATGACCACGTCGGCGGCGAACTTCTGACGGTACTCGAAAGCGATGTCCGCCGCCAGGGCCACGGCGTCAGGGTCGTCGCCGTTCACGTGCAGGACCGGCGCCTCGATGGCCTTGGCGATCTCCGTGCAATGATGGCCGGTGCGGCCTTCCGCGGGCGAGGTCGTGAAGCCGATCTGGTTGTTCGAGACGAGATGGACCGTTCCGCCTACCGCGTAGCCTTTCAACGCGGACAGATTGAGCGTCTCCATGACGACGCCCTGGCCGGCGAAGGCGGCGTCGCCGTGCACCAGCACCGGAAGGATGGTGGACCTCGGCGTCTCCTGGAGGTCGCCCCTGGCGCGCGCCCGACCGAGCACGACCGGATTGACGGCCTCGAGATGGCTGGGGTTGAAGGCGAGGGTGACCGCCACCGTGGCCGGGCCTACCGCGCGTTCGCCCTCGTAGCCCAGATGGTACTTCACGTCGCCGTCGCCGGTGGAGGTGTCGGGGATGTGCTTCTCGTCGAAAGCCTTGAAGAGCGATTCGGCCTTCTTGCCGCAGAAATTGACCAGCACGTTGAGCCGGCCCCGGTGCGCCATGCCGAGGATCATGTCGGAGACCTTGGCCTGGGGGGCGCGTTCGAGGAGTCTTTCCAGGGCGACCATGAGCGATTCGCCTCCCTCGATGGAGAAGCGCTTGGCGCCGACGAAAGTACGGTGCAGGAAACGTTCGAACTGCTCGGCCTGGACCATCATGCGCAGGAACCTGCGACGAAGGTCCGGCTCGTAGGATGGATTGAGTCCGCAGCTCTCGGCCCGTTCCTGCAGCCAGCGACGACGCGCCCCGTCCTGGATGTGCACGTACTCGACCGTGAGCGTGCCGCAGTAGGTGGACTTGAGCCGGGCGACGATCTCCGAGAGATGCAGGGGCTGCCCGCCGAGGAAATCGCCGGTGGCGTATGTCTTGTCGGCTGGCACGGTGTCCAGCCCGAGGGCCTTGTCGGTGAGTTCGTGGCAGGGGACCGGTTCGGCGAGCGGGTTAAGCTTGGCCTGGCGGTGGCCCAGCAGTCGATACGCCTGTATCGCCGCGAGCACCTTGAACTGCGCCGTCAGATCGCCCGTCGCCGCGACGCCGGAGGCGGCACCTTTGGCCGGCTTGGGCGGAAGGCTCAGACCAAGCTCGAAACCTTCGAAGAACGCGCGCCAGTCGGAATCGACGGCCGATGGGTCCTTCTTCCAGAGTTCGTGGTAGGTCGCGATGAGGTCTGCATTCCATCGGGTGCCGACACTGAGATGCTTCATAAATGAGCGATAAAAGCTCTTTCAATCTACGCGTGGCACAACCTGCTACAAGTCCAGACGCTGTGGAAAAAACCGCAAGTTTGGTGATTGAGTCACTTGCCGGCGGCTGGTTTGATGCGTTTCGCGTCGATGTCCACCCCACGGCCGGCCAATCGTTCCTACTCCACGGAAGCCTTGGAAAGGTGGTTCGCGTCCCTTCCCGAGGACTGGGAGGCCTGCTTCGAGGCCTCCGACTTGGAGGAGGGGCGGGCGATCTACACCCAAGGCCTCATACGGTCCCTCGAGTTAAGGCCTGACGCCGCCGAGGCGGTGGCCCGTACCGAGACCCAGACCGTGCGCGCAGTCATCGAGCTCACCGAGAGTCAGCTTGAATGGCGGACATCCCTCCCTGAGGAGGAGAACGGCGCCCCTTACGCCATCGCCGCGATGTATGAAGTGGAGGAACTGCTGGCCGACGAGATACCCGCGGTTGACGAGACCGCCCCCGTCGCGCCTGAGCTGGAGCCCAAGCCACAGGAGAAGAAGGAGCCCGCCGGGAAGGGACCGCTCCGCCTGCAGGTCAGTTTCGTGCTCACTTCGGAGGGCCTGACGGCGGCCGCCGCCTGGACGGGCAGGGGAGGGCAGAGTCTCAATTGCTTCGGTCCGGGCGCCATCCCGGGCGACGAGCTCTCCGATGAGCAGCGTCAGACGCTCTTTCGTTTCAGCACGGTCGCCCACCGGGCCGGCTTCGTCTACGCGAAGGCCTCCGGGCAGTGGGCCATCGAGAACATCGGCCGGATCGAGCGGTTCGTGCGCGAGGAGCTCGCCGACTGGCGCAAGCGTTTCAAGCTCCACGGCGAGGAGGCGCTGAACATCTTCCGGAACGAGCAGCTGCAGGTGGCCGTGGACGCCGAGGCGGAGTCCTCCGGCGAGGGTAGTTCCTTCCGCCTCAACTGGCGGCTCAAGGCGGGCGGCCACCGCCTTCTGGCCGAGGAGCAGAAACTTTTGCTGAAGGCCGGCGGCCGGCCGGTGATCCTCCCCGGCAAGGGCGTCGTCGCCTACAATGCGGCCGTCGCGGACTTCTCCGAGGACTGGCGCGCCAAGGAGGGTGAGGTGCCGCGTTATCTTCTCCTCTCGTTGTTCGACCACGCGGCGGTCGGCGCGCTCAAGCTCAACGACGACCTGAGGCAATGGAAGGACAGGCTCCTGCAGGAGCCCGAGCCCTCCGACCGTCTCCCGGCCCATCTCAGGCCCTATCAGGCCAAGGGCGTGGCCTGGCTCGGCCGTCTGTGCGACCTGGGGGCCCATCCGCTGCTGGCCGACGAGATGGGCCTCGGCAAGACCATCCAAGTGCTGGCGCTCATCGCGTCGCGCCCGGCGGGCGAACGCACGATCATCGTCTGCCCGGCGAGCGTCATCCCGGTCTGGTTGGGCGAGATCCGACGCTTCCATCCTGAGCTCTCCGCCGCCGTGCTCACGGCCGACGATGATTTCGCGCGACGTCCCGAGGTGGGCATCTGGATCTCCAGCTACACCCAGCTTCGTCGTCATGCGGACCTACTCCCGCGCGCGCGGTTCGGGTACGCGGTGCTGGACGAGGCCCAGGCCATCAAGAACCCCGATTCGAAGACCACGCAGACGTGTACGCAGATCCAGGCCGAGCACCGCATCGCCATCACCGGCACGCCGCTGGAGAACCGTCCGACCGACCTGTGGGCCATCTTCCGCTTCCTCATGCCGGGATTGCTCGGCAAGCGCGCCAACTTCGAACGGATGATGCAGCGCGACCCTTCGGCCGGGCTCGGCAAGGTGCGCCGTCAGGTCAGTCCGTTCATCCTTCGTCGGCTCAAGCGCCACGTGGCGGCCGACATCCCGCCCAAGATGGAGGTCGTCCTGCCTTGCCCGCTGACCTTCGAGCAGCGCGCGCTCTACCAGCACCTCACGCAGGGCAGCGGCCTTGCCGGCGAGCTCGCCGGACTTCTGTCCCGCGACGCGACGTCGGTGCTCACGCTACTCATGCGTCTTCGTCAGGTCTGCTGCGACCCCGGGCTGCTGCCGGAGAACTCCCACTGCCCGTCCTCGCATTCGGGCAAGGTGACGATGCTGATGTCGAAGCTTGCGGAGGTCGCCGCCAACGGCTCCAAGGCCGTCGTGTTCTCCCAGTTCGTCTCCCTGATCGAACGCGTCAAATCGGCCCTGGCCCGCGAGTTGCCGCAGCTGCCGGTGTTCGAGCTGACCGGAGAGACCAAGGATCGTTCGACCCCCGTGGAGGGCTTCAAGGAGACCCGCGGCCCGGCGCTGTTCCTCGCCTCGCTCAAGGCGGGCGGCACGGGAATCACGCTGAACGCGGCGGAGTACGTTTTCCTGCTCGATCCCTGGTGGAATCCGGCCGTGGAGGCCCAGGCGGTCGACCGTGTCCACCGGATCGGCCAGAAGAACCCGGTCCTGATCTACCGCATGATCTCGCCCGGTACGGTCGAGGAACGGATCGAGGAGCTCAAGCAGGACAAGCGCGAGCTGTTCTCCGCCGTGGTCGGCGACATCCCGGACATGACCGATTGGACCCGGCACTTCTCCTCGATCGAATCCCTCATCCGTCTCAGCGATTCCGCCGCGACCGCGGAGACATCCGGCGAAGGGGACGCCGAGGGCTGATTCACCTGGCCGTCAGGTCGTACTCGGTCGAGCCGGTCACCGTCACCTCGGCGAACTCGCCGACAGGAAGCGAGCGGGGCACACGCACGGTGCCGTCGATCTCCATCGCGTCGCCCTCGCTGCGGGCCACGCCGGGGCTCTCCACCAGCACCCGCAGCTTCCGGCCCAGCATCGCCTCCCCGCGCTCCTTCGAGAGCCGTTGCAGAAGCAGCATCGCGCGGGCATGGCGGTCGGCCTTGACCGCGTCGGTCAGGTGACCTTCGAGGCGGTCGGCCTTGGTCCCCTCCTCCTTCGAGTATTTGAACACCCCCACCCGGTCGAACCGGGCGTCCTCGAGGAAGCCCAGCAGCTCGGCGAAGTCCTCCTCGGTCTCGCCTGGGAAGCCGACGATGAAGGTGGTGCGGATGGCGATGCCTGGGACGCCTGCCCGCATCCTCCGGACGAGGTCGCGGATGTAGGCGCCGTCGGTCTCCCGCTGCATGGCCGAGAGCATGCGGTCGGAGATGTGTTGGAGGGGGATGTCCACATAGCGCGCCACGTGACGGGAGGTGGCCACGGTCTCGATGAGCTCGTCGCTCCAATGGGCCGGGTGGGTGTAGAGCAGCCGGATCCAGAAGTCTCCCTCGATCTGGTCCAGTTCGCGGAGCAGCGAGGCGAGCGATTCGCCCTTGGAGGAGTCGACCTTGCTCCGCGGCCCGGGTCTCACGTCGGTCCAGCGGTCCATCCCGAAGTACGTCGTGTCCTGCGAGATGAGGTTGATCTCCCGGACGCCCTCGGCGACGAGCCTGCGTGCCTCCTTGACGACGGACTCCACGGTGCGGCTGCGATGACGCCCCCGGATGCGCGGGATGATGCAGAAGGAGCACGGGTGGTTGCAGCCTTCGGCGATCTTGACGTAGGCGGCGTGCCGCGGGGTTAGGCGGACGCGCGGCGTGTCGAAATCGGGGATGTAGGTGGTCGTCCGGGCGAGGAACTCTGTCCGACCGGCCTCGCCGCCCATGACCTTGCGGATGACGGGCACTATGTTGGAGACTTGGTCCAGGCCGATGAAGGCGTCGACCGAAGGCAGCTCCACCCGGCCCTTGGCTCCCTCGACGACCGGGAGGGCCCCCTGGTAGCGCTGCGACATGCAGCCGGCCACGATCAGTTTCTGTCCTTTTCGCCGGGCGGTCGCTTTCCCGTCGCTCATCTCATAGATGGCTTCCAGCGCCTCGTGTTTGGACGCGTCGATGAAGGAACAGGTGTTCACGATCACGACGTCGGCCTCGGCGGCGTCCGGCGTCATGCTCATGCCTGCGCCGGCGAGGTGTCCGATCATGATCTCCGAATCGATCAGGTTCTTGGCGCACCCGAGGGAGATGAGGCCGACTTTGACAGGCATGGGGCGAATGGAGCAGGGTTTCCTAGGAAGGCAATCCGCCTCAGAGCGACAGCCATGCCTCGGCAGGCACTTCCTGCGGCCGGGCTGAGGGGGAGAGCCCGTGGGCGGAGAGCCCGGCTAGCCAGGCGGCGACGTCGGGGGAGTCGGGAAAAAGCATCTTTGCGGCCGAGCCGAGCTGCTTGCGGCGCAGGGTGAAGAAGGCTCGGGCGACCTCCCTGGCGCGTGGGCTCAGCCTTCTCGCGTCCTCCCGGCGACGGAGCACGAGCAGACAGGAGTCCACCCTCGGCGGCGGGTTGAAGGACTGGGCGGGCACAGGGTGCATACGTAGTCGCTCGAAGGCCAGCGACACCTGGGCGGTCGCCGCGGACCAGTGGGCGCCGCCGACCTCGGCGGTGAGCCGTTCGGCGGCCTCACGCTGGAGCATGAGGACCATCAGGGACGGATGCGGCCCCCGGCAGAGCGCATCCATCCAAGGCGTTGAGATGGCGTAGGGCAGGTTGGCCACGACCTTGAAGGCGCCGTCCACAGGATCTTGCAGGCCGGCCAGGGGATTCTCCACGGCGTCGCCCTCGGCGAGGAAGAACGTACGACCGAGGCGCTCGTGAAGGAATTCGCGTAGGTGCGCCGCCATCGAGGGATCGGTCTCGATAGCATGGACGGTGGCGCCGGCGCTAAGAAGGGTGCGTGTGAGCGTGCCCAGTCCCGGGCCGATCTCCACGACGACGTCTCCCTGACGGACTTCACCCAGCTCGATCGATTTGCGGACGATGTTCCCGTCGACCAGGTAGTTCTGGCCCAGGGAATGCCGCGGGAGATGCCCCAAGCGCCGGAGGATGTCCCTCGTCTCGGAAGGGGAGAGGGGGCCCTCGTTCATGCGCCGTGGAAAGCCCGGATGAGGGCCGCGGGGTCAGGCGCCCGCATGAGGGATTCCCCCACGAGCAGGGCGTCGGCGCCGGCCGCCCGCATGCGGGCGGCGTCGGCCGGGGTCTTGATCCCGCTCTCCGCCACCTTCACGACGGAACGAGGCATCCTCGGCATGACCCGTTCCGCAAAGGCGAGGTCGATCTCGAAGGTGGAGAGATTGCGGTTGTTGACCCCGATCATGTCCGGTTCGTGCGCCATGGCACGGTCGAGTTCCTGTTCGTCATGGACCTCGAAGAGGGTGTCGAGGCCGGCAAGCTTGGCGGCGCGATGGATGGGCCTGATCTCGTCGTCGGCAAGGCCGCGCACGATGATCAGTATGCACCGGGCCCCGGCCTGCGCGGCTTCAAGGACCTGCCAGGGGTGGACCATGAAGTCTTTGCGGATGCAGGGCAGGGGACGGGGGCTCGCCGCCTGATCTTCGACCACGGACACCAGGTCCTGCAGGGCGCCCTTGAAGTAGGCCGATTCGGTGAGGATCGAAAGGCAGTCCGCTCCGGCCCGGGCGTATTCCTTCGCCTGGGCGACGGCGTCGACCCCCTTGCGTATGTCGCCGACGCTGGGTGAGGCGCGCTTGACTTCCGCGATGACGCTCAGGCGGCCCGGTGCCGAGAGCGATTGACGGAAGCCTGGGCCCGACGACGGACGGACGGCCCGGAGCAGCTCCTCGTCCAGAACGGTCCGGGCGAACGGGGCTATTTCCCGCCGCTTCGCGTCCATGATCTCGGTCAGCCGGTCCACGCACCACGGAAAGCCCACCTGACACGGCTGGCAATCGTTTTGACTCCGGTCGCGCAGGCCTTCTCCATCCATGCATGACCGGCATCGAGGCGCTACTCAGGACCACCGCCAGACTGAGGGCCCCCGACGGATGTCCCTGGGACAGGGAGCAGACCCATCGCACCATCTGCGACTGCCTCGTCGAGGAGGTCTCGGAATTGCTGCAGGCGATCGACAACGGAGACGTCGCCAATCTCAGGGAGGAGCTGGGCGACCTGCTCTTCCATGTGGCGCTCCACGCGCAGATGGCCTCTGAGTCCGGCAAGTTCGACTTCGACGCGGTCGCCCGCGAGGTGAACGAGAAGATGATCCGTCGCCATCCGCACGTCTTCGGCGAAGGCGTCCGACTCCCCGATTCCGAATCGGTCGTCAGGCAGTGGGAGCAGATCAAGCAGCAGGAGAAAGGCGCCGCCCCAGCGCGCATCTTCAAGGATCTCCCGCCTGCGCTGAACTCCGTCCTGCGCGCCCGGGAGGTCTGGAAGCAGGTCCGCAAGAAATCCCTCCGTCCGGGCGACACCGTCGCGACGGAAGAAATCGAGCAGACCGCCAAGGGGCTGGACGAACAGGCCGCCGGTCGGGCCCTCTTCCAGCTTGTGGCCGCCTGCCGCGAGGCGGGGATCGACCCCGATTCGGCTTTGCGTCGGCACACCGACGCAGTCGTCCGGGCCTGTGAAGCCGGGGCCTGAGCCATGCGCGGCGCCGGCCAGCCCATCCCGCTGCACGTCGCCGGGCGCGAAGTGAACGTCTGGCCCAGGGTTTCGGAACGATCATCACGCATGCGGTTGAGCGTGAAGCCGGGGCCGCGCATCGTCCTGTCATATCCCCCGCACGCGAGCCATGCGGCCGCGCTGACCTTCCTTCGGGACAACTTGGGCTGGCTGGAGAGGACGCTCGGGCGCGCCCGCGTGACGCAACCTTCGCTCACCAAGCATCTGGAGCGTTTCCCCTGGATCACCCACGACGACCGACTGTTGGACGTCAGTATCACTGCGGCGGGCCGCGCCTCGGCCAGGATAGATCGCACGGAGGACTCCCTCGTCCTAGGCCTGCCGGCGGCGACCCGCGAGCTTTCGGCCGTAAGGGCAGTGCGGCGCATGGCGGAATCAGGACTGACCGCGGCGGTGTCGCGGCTCGGCGCCCGTTCCGGCGTCACCTTCTCCAAGGTGACCGTGCGCGATCAGACCACCCGTTGGGGCTCGTGCTCCGGCGCCGGCGCGCTTTCGCTTAACTGGAGGCTCGTGTTGCTGCCGCCCAAATTGCACGACCACGTCATCCTCCATGAACTGGCCCATCGGCGTCACATGGATCATTCCGACCGTTTCTGGGGCCAGCTGGCGATCTGGGATCCGGACTGGAGGAAGCACGACCGGGAGCTGACCCGGCGCTGGTCCGTCATCATGGACCTGGGGCGCGAGTCATGACCGGCGGCCAGTCCCAGGATGAGAAGTTCGACGTCGTGGACGAGCATGACGCGGTCGTCGGCGTGGAGACACGCGGGGTCGTTCATGCGCGCAACCTCCGCCACCGCGCCTGCCACGTCTTCTGGCTTCGCCGGGACGGGATGGTCTGCCTGCAGCGCAGGTCCTACGCCAAGGACTCCTCGCCCGGCCTGCTCAGTTCGTCGTGCGCCGGGCATGTCGACTCCGGCGAGTCCTACCTCCAGGCTGCTGTGAGGGAATTCAGGGAGGAGTTGGGGATCGGCGCGCCAGCCGAGGCGTTCAAGGAGATCGACTACGCCCCCTGCCATCCCGAGCTCGGCAACGAGTTCGTCAGGACCTACCTGATCCGAGGAGACTGGAGGGCCGCGCCTTCCGGATACGAGGTGGACTCCGTCCTATGGCGTTCACCTGAGGAGCTGTTCGCTTGGACGACCTGGGATCGGGACGCGTTCGCCACCCCTCTGCATCATCTGCTTGCTCGCCCCGGGGTGAGGGAGGCCTTCGGGCATAAAGGTTGAAACACTGCCGACGAAGGGGGAACATCGCGGTCTGTGAGCCAACCAGGAGCCAATCTCCCCGACACACCCGTCAGCGTGCCCTGGTACCATTGGCTCTGGGTGGCGCCGCTCGCCTGGCTGCTGCGTCTCTGGCTTGCCACCCTTCGATTTCGTCCGACTCCGGTCAGGGCCGAGGATTCCAAACGTCCGCGCGTCATCGTCCTGTGGCATGAGAACCTCTTTGTCACCGTACTGGTCGCGCATCGCTGCCTGTCCCGCAAGGTTACCGCGCTTATCAGCACCAGCAAAGACGGCGCTTGGCTGGTGGCCTTCTATCGGCTCATGGGGATCGATGCCGTCCGCGGCTCCTCGAACCGCGGCGGGGTGGGCGCCCTAATCGCTTTGACGAGGGCCGTGCGCGCCGGATTCAACGTGGGCATAACCCCGGACGGTCCGAAGGGTCCGCGTCGGGTGTTCAAACCTGGCGCCGTAACACTGGCGCGTCTCACGGGCTCCTCCTTCCTTCTGCTCGGCATCAGGCATGCATCCGCGTGGAGACTCTCCAGCTGGGACAGATTCTGCCTGCCCGTCCCCTTCAGCGTCGTCGAGGTTGAGATGGAGGAGGCTCCCGCTCCGGGCGATCAAGAAGCCGACGAGGAAGTCGCCGACCGTCTCGGTCGGCGTCTCGAGGAGCTCAGCCCTTGCCTTCGGGGTTGAGCAGCTTCTCGGCGTACTTGGCGAGAAGGTCGGATTCCAGATTGACCCGGTCGCCCGCACGTCTGCCGGGGAGATTGGTGCAAGAGAGGGTGTGCGGGATGATCCAGATCACAAAAGACGAAACGGCTACCTCGGCCACCGTGAGGGACATGCCGTCTACCGTGACGCATCCTTTGGGGACGATGTGCCGCATTAGGGCGCCGGGGGCCTCGATCTCCAGCCGCCAATCGCCGCCATGCGGCGCGAAGCTCTTCACCGTGCCGCAGGCGTCGATATGTCCGGTCACGAAGTGACCGCCCATACGGTCGGTCGGCAGGAGGCTCGGCTCAAGATTGACCTTCGAGCCCCGGAGGAGGCCCCCGAGATTGGTGAGCCGGAGGGTTTCGCCGAGCAGGTCGAAAGCAGCGGTCTCGTCCTTGACGGCCGTCACAGTCAGGCAGCAGCCGTTGACGGCGATGCTGTCTCCGACGGCGGTTCGCCTGAAAACCGGGGAGCAGAGCGTGATCCTGGCTCCTCCCTCCGGACGGGGTTCGACACCTTCAACCTCACCGGCCGAATGGACAAGACCGGTGAACATCCTGTGAGCGTGAGAAGGGGCCGGATTCGGCCCCTGGTTCAGTTCTGATTGCCGTCCTGGGCCCGCTTGGCCTTTTCCTCGGCCTCGACCTGTGCGCGGATGCGGGCGCGTTCCTCGGCTTCCACCTGCTTGAGGCGGGCCTGACGACGCTCGTCCTCCTCGACCGCGCTGCGGACCTCGTTCTCAACCTCCTCCGAAGCTTTGCGGAATTCACGCTTGGCCTTGCCGAGACCCCGGGCGAGCTCGGGAATCTTGGAACCTCCGAACAGCAGGAGAGCGACGGCGAGAATGGCCCAGAAGACAGGGCCGTCGAGCATTGCGAGAAGCGGTGACATGGTCGGTTTGCGTTTGCTGGAAGGTAGGAATGACTACTATTTACCACCGTCCCCCATGTCAACCCATGTCTCCCACCGCGAAGTATGGTACACGGGCCGCGTTCAAGGGGTGGGCTTCCGGGCCGGCGTGCTTTCTGTTTCCCGCGGCTACGAGGTGACCGGTTACGTCCAGAATCTTACCGACGGCCGGGTCTACCTGCATGCGGAAGGCGCCGAAAGGGAGCTCGAGGGGTTCCTCGAGGGTATCGCGGCCTCGATGGACGGGCATGTCCGAAACCAGGAGGTGAGGGCCTTCTCCGGCTTGCGCACCTGCAGCGATTTCTCGATTCGTCGATGACATCGGCCGTCTCCATCAGAGGACTGACCAAAGATTTCGCCGTCGGCATCCGCGGCCTGAAGCTGCGGGCGGTCGACGACCTCAGCATCGAGATTCCGCGTGGACAGGTATACGGACTGCTGGGGCCCAACGGCTGCGGCAAGAGCACGACGCTGAAGATCGTCCTGGGCCTGGTGAAGCCCACGTCCGGCAGCACCTCGATCTTAGGAGACGATGCCGCTTCGGCTGAGGCGAGGCGACGTACGGGCTTCCTTCCCGAGGCGCCCTACTTCCACCGTTTTCTCTCCGGCCGCGAGCTGGTCGGCTACTGCGCAAGGCTGAGCGGCGTCCGGGAGGACGACATCAGGGCCTCGGTGGACCGCGCCCTTGAGCTCGCGTCGATGACCGCCGCCGCCGATCGGCCCGTGGGGACCTATTCCAAGGGCATGCTGCAGCGCATCGGGCTCGCCCAGGCGGTCGTCCATGATCCTGAACTGATCATCCTCGACGAGCCCACGGCCGGAGTCGACCCCGTCGGGTCGGCCGCCATCGGCCGGATGATCTCTGCGATGCGTTCAGAAGGGCGGACCGTGGTGCTCTGCTCCCATCTTCTCGGCCAGGTCGAGCAGGTCTGCGACCGCGTGGCCATCATGGACCGGGGGCGGCTCGTGCTCGAGGGCTCGGTCGAGGAGGTTCTGGCGCGTCGCGACCGCCACCTTCTCGAGGTCCGCGGCCTCACTCCGGCGGCGGAGGCGGCGGCCCGTGAGGCGTTGGAGAGGAACGGAGCCCTGCTGGGCGAGGTGAGCCACCCACGCCGCTCGCTCGAGGAGCTGTTCCGCGAGCTCGTCACCGGGAGCAAGGACGCCTGACCATGCAGTCGATGCGCCGCATATTCTGGATCGCACGGATCACCTTCCTCGAGGCCGTCCGTCAGCGGCTCTTCTCGTTCCTGCTGCTCCTCGGAGCCGCCCTGGCCGGTTCGTCCGTGGCGTTCCGCTTCCTCAACTTCGGCCAGGGTGAGCTCAAGTTCGTGGCGGATTTCGGCTTCGGCATCATGTTCCTTTTCGGCTCGCTCCTCGCCGTCGTCATGATGGCGCAGCTGCTTTTCGCGGAGCTGGACAATCGTACCGCGATGACGCTGCTGGCCAAGCCGCTCGGGCGCTCCGAGTTCCTGCTGGGGAAGTTCTTGGGCGTCTGGGCCGTGATGGCCGTCTTCGTGCTGCTGCTGTGCGCCGTGCTCGGCGCAGTGCTCCTCTCTCGCGCCTCCGAGCTCGCGGCCCTCGCCGAGGAGGCCGGCAGGACTGCTCCCGTCGTCGACGGGGGCGGGCTCGTCGTATTCGCTGTCCTCCAGTGGCTCAGGCTGGGCGTCGTGTCCGCCATGACCCTGCTCGTCTCCGCTGGGGCTCGTACGTTCCTCTTCAGCGTGGTGGCGGGCATGCTGGCGGTGCTAGGCGGACAGCTCCAGTGGCTGGCCCAGGATCTTCTCGCCAAAGATGACGCCGGCGTCTTCCAGAGGTCTCTGGCGTGGTTTGCGACCCGCGCCGTGCCCAATCTGCAGCAGTTCAACATCGGTGACGCGCTCGTGCTCGACCCCGCGTCGGTGCCGCCGGGTGCGCCGTCCGCCGCCATCCTGTCCGGCTTCCTGCACCTTACGGCCTTCGTGGTCATCGCCTGCGCCCTCTTCAGGCGGAGGGAGATATGAGCCAAGTCCGCGCGCTCTGGGCCGTCGGGACGGTCCTGCTGGCGGCCGCCGGAGCTTCGACGGACAGGTCTTGGGCCGCCGTGCGCCCTTGCATACCCGAGCTGGGGCCTCGCCAGCTCGAACTGGGGGCGGGGCAGGGCGTGATGCTCGGCGTGCTGGGCGGGCTTCGCACCGTGATGGCCGACGTTTCCTGGCTCCGCAGCTACGTCCTGTGGGAGCGCAAGGACCAGGCTGGCAGCGAGGCCCTCATGCGCCTCGCCTGCACCCTCGATCCTCACGCCCGCTATTTCTGGGAGCAGACCGGCTTCGCCGTCGGACTCGACATGGCCAACTGGGAGATCCGCCGCCGCGGCGGATACGCGAAGCTTCCCAAGGAGATCCAGGATCACCTTTTCACCACCTACGCCCGCAAGGCCATCGCCATCCTTGACGAGGGCGCCAGGGTTTCCCGCAGCCGCGCCCCCCTGCTCATCGTGGCAGGCCAGTTGGCCGAGATGAAGCTCAAGGACCTCCGTCTCGCCGCCGCCTACTATCGGACCGCCGCCGAATGCGACGATGCTCCCTGGTACGCCGCACGGTTCTCCGCACGGACCTTGTGGGGCGCCGGTGACCGGCGCGAGGCCTACGACTGGTTCAAGGCGCACTGGCTTTCCACGCTGCGCATCCGTTATCAGGACAAGGCCCCGGACGACCTTGCGGAAATAAGGATGATGGAGGACGCCCTCCTCCTCCCACTGGCCGTGAGGGTTCCGCGGCAGCCTTGGGAGCGCTAATCAGAAAGGCTCGTCAGACTTCTTCTCCGCCTTCGGTGCCTTGGGCTTCCGGGGCGGAAATTCGAACCACCAGCCCTTCTCCTTGTCCGCCACAAGAAAGGCGTCAAAGGCGCGACGGGTGCGGTTCGAGACGAACTTCTTCAGGGCGGTGCGACCCTCGGTGAGCAGTTTGGCGACGTCTTCAGGGCTGATGGCGCACTTGAGCATCTCCACATTGAGACTGAAGGTCTTCTTGGCCCCGGCCTCTTTTGCCTTCTGGGGGCAGACGCGATAGCCGGCGGCAGGAGTCTGCTGGACGGGGAGCCCGCTCACCGGGCAGGCACCGAGGACGGGCCACGCGGGATCGAAGGGCTCACCGTCCGGATCGCCGTCGCGCGGGGGCAGGTCCAGGGCGGAACGAAGCTGGCCGTCCTTGTCCTCCAGCTTGATGTATCCGGAGTAGTTGCGTCCCGACTTGAGTGACTTGAAGTCGTGGAAGGGTCCGATACGACGCGTCTTGAGCAGTTCGGCGAGTTCCTCGGGCGAGAGCGGCCGGCCACCCAGCTCACGGTAGACCAGTACCGCGGGAACGGTCTTCTTGCCCTGGACGATGGTTTCGGTGGAGACGTACCTGCGATCGTCCCCCATCATGGGGGTTCCGGCGGGCGAGAGCACTTCCGGCTCCACCTTTTCGGCGACGACCGGGGTGTCGATGCGCTTGCGCACCTTCTCGATCATCTCGGCGACCTGGCTGCGGATCCCCTCCATGAAAGCCTTGGGGTCAAGCCCGCCGCGCTCCATCTCGCGGAGCCGGTGCTCCCATTCTCCCGTCAGCACGGGGTCCGCCAGCAGCAACAGCTCGTTGCCTGACAGGAAGCGTTCTAGTTTGAAGGCCTTGCCGGTAGGGATGAGCTCCCTGCCTTGACGTTCGATGTATTTCTGGGAAAGAAGGCCTTCGATGGTGGCGGCTCGGGTCGCGGGTGTTCCCAGACCCCGTTCCTTCATGGCCTCCGCAAGGGCTTCGTCGTCGACCAGTTTGCCGGCGTTTTCCATCGCCCCGAGCAGGGAGGCCTCGTTGTAACGCGCGGGGGGCTTGGTGGCGTCCTCGCGGATGTCGACGGCGAGGACGGAAGCCTTCGCCGGATCTCCGTCGGCCTGGGACAGTGCGGGCAGGCTGGCGGTCCCTTCCTTGTCGCGATCCTCCTCGGCCTCGGCCTCCTGGCCCCAGACCGCCCGCCATCCGGCGACGACCAGGACCTTGCCGGTGGTTCGGAAAGCGTGTTCGCCGGTCTGGGTGATGCGTACGGTCTCCTCGAACTCGGCCTGGGGGAAGAATACGGCGATGAAGCGTCGGACCACGAGGTCGTAGATGCGCTGTTCGACATCGGTCAGGCCGGTGGGGATGGTCCCCGTGGGCACGATGGCGAAGTGGTCGCTCACCTTCTTGTTGTCGAAGACACGACGACCAGCGGAGTCGGCCCATCCGTTCGAGAGCGCCGTGCGGGCGTGCTCGCCCGCGGGGTGCCCATTCGTCAGCTGGCCGAGCACCTCCTTGGCGGTGGCGACATAGTCCTCGGGAAGGTGTTGGGAGTCCGTGCGGGGGTAGGTCAGGGCCTTGTGCTTCTCATAGAGAGCCTGGGCCACGCCCAACGTCGTCTTGGCTGAAAATCCGTAGCGGCGGTTTCCTTCGCGCTGCAGGGTAGTAAGGTCGAAGAGACGGGGCGCCGAATCCTTCTTGGGCTTCTTCTCGTCGGTGACGGTGCCTTGGCCGGCCGCACGGGCGGCTTCCATCACGGCCTTGGCCTGGGCCTCGTCGTAGAATCGCTCGGCCTCCTTCCGGTCCTGGACGCCGGGGACCTGGGCCGAGCCTCGGTACTGCCCGGCACTCAGTCCGAAGTCCGCTTCGACCTTCCAGAAGGCCCTGGGCTTGAAGTCGCGTATCTCGAGCTCTCGACGCACGACCAGCATCAAAGTCGGGGTCTGGACGCGTCCGACGGGATGGACGCTCTCCTTGGATATCTTGCCCCCGCCGAGCATCTTGGAGGCCGCCCGGGTGAGGTTGAGGCCCACGATCCAGTCGGACTGGGACCGGCAGATGGAGGAGGCCCTGAGGCCGGCCTTCTCGGACGCGGGCATGAGGTGCTCGAAGGAATCGCGGATCGAGGCGGGCGTCATGCTGGTGAGCCAGAGACGTCGCTCAGGCAGCTTGGATCCGGCGAGGACGCACACCATGTGGAAGATCAGCTCGCCTTCGCGTCCGGCGTCGCAGGCGTTGACGATCCCGCCGACGTCCTTGCGCTGGATGAGCTTCTTGAGGAGTTGGAATCGCTCGCCGGAACCGCGTTCTGAACGCGGCCGCAGGACTTCCTTGCTCACATGGCCGTCGAACTGCAACGGGAGGATGGGCAGGTTGCGCAGGGTCCACGACTTCCACTCCGGATTGAGCTCGTGCGGTTCTACGAGCTCGGCCAGGTGGCCGACGGCGGAGCTGATCACCCATTGCGCGTCCTCGAAGACCTCACCGGATTTTGGCACTTTCAGGACCTTGGCCAAATCCTGGGCGACGGAAGGCTTCTCGGCGATGACGAGGGTCTTGAGGGCCCCTTCCGGCGCCTCCGTGGACTGATGCTTGGGTTTCTTTGCCATGCCTAGGATGATAACCGATTGTCAAATCGGGTCACATTCCTTGCTCGGCAAAGGAGTCGTCCAGGGCCGCGATGAGGCGGGAAATCGTGTCATCCGTCTCGTCACCCATGTTGGAGATGCGGAAGGTCTTGCCCTTCAGCTTGCCGTAGCCGCCGTCGATGACGATCTTGTGGCGGGCCTTGAGCGTCTCGTTCAGGCGTTCGATGTCCGCATTGCGGGCGTTGCGGAAGCAGTTCAGCCCGCGGGTCCCGTACTCGGGCGCGGGAAGGAGCGGGAAGCCCTTCGCCAGACCCCAGGCTCGCATCCTCTCGTTGAGTCGGAGGTGCCGGGCATAACGGTTCTCCAGTCCCTCGGCTTCCACCTCGTTGAGCCTCTGCTGGAGCCCATAGAGCAGGGAGATGCAGGGGGTGGACGGGGTCATGCCCTTCGCGTGATTGTCGTGGAACTCGATTAGGTCGAAATAATACCCACGGTCCTGGGACTGCCGGGCGCGCTCGCGGGCGCGCTCGCTGACGGAGGCGATGGCGAGTCCGGGCGGCAGCGCCAGCGCCTTCTGCGAGCCCGTAAGCAGGATGTCGACGCCCAGGCGGTCCTTATGGATGGGCAGCGTCGAGAAGGAGCTGACGGTATCGACGATCGAGATGACCTCGGGGAACTCGCGTACGACGGCCATGATCTCCTCGATGGGCGACAGCGTCCCGGTGGATGTCTCGGAGTGGATGAAGGTGATGCAGTCGAATTTGCCGCTGCCGAGGGCCTTGCGGACCGCGGCGGGGTCGACCGGGGAGCCCCATTCGAACTGCAGGGCTTCGGCCGGACGTCCGCAACGACGGGCGACGTCGTTCCACTTGTCGGAGAAGGCTCCGTTCATGCAGTTGAGCACGCCCTTGCGGCAGACGTTGCGAAGGGCCCCCTCCATCACGCCCCAGGCCGAGCTGGTGGAAAGGTAGACGGGGTCCTGGGTGAAGAACATGGACTGCAGCTTGGGCTGCATGTCATTGTACAGGGCGACGAAGGCCTTGGACCGATGACCGACCATGGGGCGCCCCATGGCCTTGATCACGCTTTCCGAGACGGTGAGGGGTCCGGGTATGTAAAGTCGGTTGCTCATCTTAGGAAGGTGTCGAGTAGGGCGGGGGGCGTTCCCGGGCTGTCGATGCGGACGACCCGGCGATTGCGATCTGCGAGGGTGGCGGTGCGGGGCTTCCAGGAAGCGGCCTCCCCGTGTTCGACCTCGGCGAAGCTCATGATGACCAGCAGGTCGCCGGGTTTCCCGAGGTGCGCCGTGGCCCCGTTGAGGCAGACTTCCCGGCTGCCGGCCGGGGCCGGGATGGCGTAGGTCTCGAAGCGCTCCCCGTTGGCCATGTTGCCAATCAGGATGCGTTCGTAAGGGAGCAGTCCGACCAGGCCCATGAGCTCGCCGTCGAGGGCGATGGAACCCTCGTAATCGAGTCGCGCACCGGTGACTTCGGCCCGGAGTAGCTTGGTGCGCAGCAGGTGGACGAGCATGGCGCGGAAATGTCCTTCTGAATCGGGAGGGTTGCCTTCGTCAAACACCTTTGCATCTAATCCGGCATGTCAGCCAAGCACAGGGGCCTGTTTTCCTCGGCTGCTGAGTCCGTCGCGGGCTTCGCGGTGGACGTCGTCTACGAGCGCCGCAAAGGCCCTGGCGCGACCCTGCTGGCGGCGTTCCTACGCGTCCTGTCCTGGGTCTTCGGCCTGCTTGTCCGGCTCCGCCTCTGGCTTTACCGCCACCGACTTTTCCGGGACACGCCTCTCGGTTGCAAGGTGGTCGTCGTGGGCAACCTCACCGCGGGAGGCACCGGCAAGACGCCCGTGGTCCACAAGATGGCGCAGGTGCTGGCCCGTCGCGGGCGTCGCGTCGCCATCCTCTCCCGTGGCTACAAAGGCGCCAGCGACTCCATGCTCAAGCGGTTCTGGCGCTGGATGAGCCATGGCAGTCGGCCCGAGCCGCTGGTCGTCTCGGATGGCGTCCGTGTGCTCGCCGACCCCGACGAGGCGGGCGACGAGCCGTTCATGCTTGCCCGCAATCTGCTGCCCGACGGCGTGGTCGTCATCGTCGATCGTGACCGGGTGGAGGCGGGGCGTTTCGCCCTCCGTCGATTCGGGGTCGACACGATCCTGCTCGACGACGGCCTCCAGTACCTTCCTCTGCGCGGCCAGATCAACCTCCTCCTGGTCGACAGCCGAGATCCTTTCGGCAACGGAGCCATGCTGCCCCGCGGCATCCTGCGCGAGCCCGTCTCGAATCTGTCCCGTGCGTCCTATGTCTTCATCACGAAGTCGGACGGGCCGCCGGACCCCGCCCTGGTCGAGGTGATCCGGCGGCACAACCCCCAGGCTGAGATCGTATCCTGCGCGCACCGTCCGTCCTCCCTCGTGTCCGTCGATGACGGGAAGGAGACGCCCCTCGGCTGGCTCCGGGGGCGGAAGGTGTCCGCCTTCTCCGGGATCGCCACGCCGGAAAGATTCGAGGAGACCCTCGTCTCGCTCGGAGCCGACATCGTGGCCAACCGCAGGTTCCTCGACCACCATGCGTTCACCGACGAGGATCTCGACGAGGTCCTGGAGCAGTCGCTGTCTTCGGGTGCAGAGGCCATCGTCACCACCGAGAAGGACGCCGTTCGGCTGCAGGCCAGGTTCCGTCCCGCCATGCCGCTTCTGTTCATCCGTCTCGAGATCGAGATCCTGGGGTCGGACGAAGGCTTCAACGGCGCCGTCGAGCGGATCTGCCTCGGCCCTTCCGCGTCGGCGCGCTGACGGCCTCCGGCTGCTGGCGTGCGGCGAGGGAAAGGAACGCGTCCTGGGCGCAGGGCCCGCGCCTCCCCTCCGGCAGGCAGGATTCATGCGTGCCGTCGGGACGAAGCTCCTTCGCGTCGCCGAGGTTCCCGGCGTAGACCGCCAGGACCTCCTGCTCGATGCGCCGCCGGAGCGCCTTGTCCCTGACCGGGAACACGCACTCGACCCTTCGCACGAAATTACGCTGCATCCAATCGGCGCTGCCCAGCAGGATGACGGGTTCGCCGCCTGAGTTCTCGAACCGGAATATCCTGCTGTGCTCGAGAAACCTGCCGAGGACGGTACGGACACGCACGTTCCCGCTTACGCCGGGCACGCCGGGACGCAGGCAGCAGATGCCGCGCACCAGGAGGTCGATCTTGACGCCGCATTCGGAGGCCCTGCATAGCGCCTCGATGACCTCCGGGTCGACGAGGCTGTTGACCTTGGCGAAGATGGTGGCCCGGCGGCCGGCCCGCGCCGCGGAGGCCTCGGCATCGATCAGGTCGACGATCCTGCGGGAAAGCTCGAACGGGGCCACCAACAGGTGCCTGAACTTGGGGCGGCCGAGGTTGCCCGTCAGGACGTTGAACAGCAGACCCACCTCGGCGGCGATCTCCTCGTCGGCCGTGAGCAACGAGAAATCCGTGTAGATCCTCGCGGTCCGGGGGTTGTAATTGCCGGTACCTAGGTGAGCGTAGCGACGGAGGCCGGTCCTCTCCTTGCGGACCACGAGGCAGGCCTTGCAATGCGTCTTGAGGCCAGTGAGGCCGTAGACCACGTGCGCCCCCGCCTCCTCGAGCTGGCGCGCCCACTCGATGTTGTTGAGTTCGTCGAAGCGGGCGCGCAGCTCGACCAAGGCCGTCACCTGCTTGCCGTTGCGGGCCGCCTCCTTCAGAGCCTCCACCACGGGCGAGTCCCCGCTGGTGCGATAAAGCGTCAGCTTGATCGCCACGACCGTCTCATCCCGGGCCGCCTGCCGGATGAAGTCCACGACAGGCACGAACGAATCGTAGGGATGGTGGAGGAGGATGTCCCTTCGGGCGATCCGTTCGAAGATGCGTGCCGGGTCGGCGCATTCGGCCGGCAGGGAAGGGATGAAGGTAGGGTAGAGCAGATCGGGGCGGGCCAGCTGATCCACCAGCCCGGCGAGGCGCACCATATTGACCGGGCCTTCGACACGGAACGCGTTCTCGTGCCGCAAGCCGATGGCGCGAAGAAGCCAGGAAAGCTGCTCGTCCGGCACGTCGCTCTCGATCTCCAGCCGGACAGGGGCGCCCTTGCGGAGGTTGCGGATCTCGTCCTCGATTGCCTCCAGGAGGTTACCTGCCTCCTCCTCGTCGATATAGAGGTCGCTGTTGCGGGTGATGCGGAAGGCCCAAGAGCCGCTTACCTCGAGTCCCGGGAAGAGCCTCTCGATGAAGACCTGGATGATGTGGCTGAGCAGCGTGAAGCAGCGGGCGTGTTCGGCTCCGAACTGAAGCACGCGCGGCAGCACGCGCGGCACGGGTACCACGGCGCGACGAACCTCCCCCGTCTGGGCGTCCTTCAGGAGCACGAGGATGTAGAGGCCCTTGTTGGTCAGGACGGGGAAGGGGTGGGAAGGGTCGATGGCCAGCGGGGTCAGGGCCGGGAGGACGTCCCGGTCGAAGACCGGGGAGAGCTCCCGGACCGCATCCGGGTCAAGCTGGCCACGGGAACGGAAACGAACCCCCGCGGCCTCGAGCGCCGGCGCCAGCCGGTCGCGCCAGCAGGCCTGCTGGTCCAGCGACAGCTTCCTGGCTCGGTCGAGGACCTCGAGCAGGAACTCCCGGGTGGCGGGGTGGCTGGCGGACTCCTCCTGCTGCATGATGCCCGCGACCCGGATCTCGAAAAACTCGTCGAGATTGGAGCTGACGATGGAGAGGAATCGGACCCGCTCGAGCAGCGGCACGGAATCGTCCTCCGCCAGCTCCAGAACGCGGCGATCGAAACCGAGCCAGCTGATTTCACGATTGAACACGGCAAAAGACATGATGCCCGGATTGACGTCCGCTTGCGAACCTTACCCGTGGTTCATTTCGGGGTTTTTCGCCCCGAACGCACGTTCTTAGGTGAAAATTAGGTTACGGGCGCCAGATCAGGCGTATTTCCTCATGCCCGGCCAGTCTGAGCTTCCCGGCGTCGCCTCCTGGATAGCCGACAATCGCGCCCCGGCAGAGCGATGCGGCGAAGGCTTTGATGTCGTGCTTGGACATGCCTCGCGTCGGCACTTCGACCTGCTGCTCGACGCCTTTTCGCACCGCGATGAATCTCACCAGGCCCTTGATGATCTGGATGTCCGAGACGATCCGCGCGGAGCCATCGGGTGGGCTAAGCGCGGGCGTGCCGTTGACGAAGGCGGCGAAGGAGAAGCGGACCTCGCGAAGGTCACGGTGCAGGCGACGGTTGACGAGCTCTGTGGAAGCGGGCGCCGTCCAGGGTGCGGATTCATGTTCCCAGTGGTCTCGGCCGGAGGCCAGCAAGGGGGAGGGCAGGGCGTCGAGCTGCGGCGCGATCCGGACGAACGGACCTTGGGCGGCGACCTGATCCGAGGCCCGCAGGAGTCTTTCCGCCGCGAAGCGGAGTGCAGGCTCGAGGACCAACAGGAGGCCGCCCGGCGCAAGACGCGTGCAGGCGAGCCGGATCCATTCCGTGGCACGACGTTCATCTGCGCATGCCAGCTCGTTCAGGACGAAGCCGGCCACGATCAGGTCCGGGCTCTCATCGGGCCATGCCGTCACGTCAGAGACGTCGGTAATCCGCGTCTCCACCGAAGCACCCTCGCCCAGGACGGACCTGGCGAACGCGTCGAAGGCGGCCAGGGCGGCGGGGGATCGGTCGACCCCCGTGAGCATGACATGCTCCACCCCGACCGAGCGCAGATGCCATGCGGCGGCCACTCCGCACGATCCCGGCCCGCACCCGATGTCCATCACCCTCAGGGTGCGTGACGGTGGACGCCAGCCGCGCAGCTCGATGCACTGCCTCAGCGCGACGGCGGCCCTCGTCCAGCCTTGGGGGAGGAAGAAGACGCCGTAGGCCGAAAGGAGGGACGGGTCGGAGAAGTAGTCGGGGTAGCCGCCCTCGGGCCTCGCCGTCGTGAACAGGTCCGATAGCCTGGCCACGTGGGGCGCCAGGCTATCGATCCCCTCGTCGCCGCCGCCGACCACGCTGGCGGCATGGTCTAGCCAGTATGACTCGGCCTCGACGGGGTAAGTCTGTTCAGGTCGCGGCATCGCGTCGACCCTCCAGGGCGCTCCGAAGGGTCGCGGGATCGGCGAAGGTCAGACCGCTGCCGCTGGGCAGGCCGAACCCGATGCGTGTGATCTTGGCCGACGGCTTGGCGGCCAGGACGGTCTCACGGATGAAATGGCAGGTCGCTTCCGCCTCCACGTCGTTGCCAAGCGCGAGCACGACCTCCGTGAAGGGCTCGTTCTTCAAACGGATCTCTAGGGCGGCCAGGTTGAGCTCACCCGGGCCGACGCCATTGATGGGCGAAAGCCGGCCATGAAGGACATGGTAGGTGCCGCGGTGGGCGCCCGACCGCTCCACCGCCATCAGGTCGGGCACGTGCTCGACGACGCAGAGCGAGGCTCGGTCGCGACGGGGGTCCGCGCATACCTGGCAGGCGGGACCCTCGGCGATGTTGCCGCATGTTCCGCAACGGCTCACCGAGGTCGCGGCGGCGGCCAGCGCGTCGAGCACGGGCTGCAGCCGCGCAGGACGCTCGACGAGCAGGTGCAGGGCGATCCTCTCGGCGGAACGATGTCCCAGGCCCGGGAGCTGCTTCAGGAGCTGCCTGACCTTGTCGAAGGAGGGCGTCACGGGCTCAGAATCCCGGAAGCTGGAAGCCCGCCGTGGCCTTGGCCATCACCTCTTCGTGGACGGATTTCGCCTTGGCCGAGGCCTCCTGTAGGGCGGCCAGCAGGGACGACTGCACGAGGGCGGGATCCTCCTTGAGGAAGTCGGGGTGCAGGGCGAGGGCGACTACCTCGCCGTGACCGTTGACCGTGACCTTGACGGCGCCTCCGCCATGGGAGACTTCGAGGCGTTCGTCGGCCAGCCGTTGCTGGGCCTCGGCGATGCCGCGCTGCATCTTCTGAGCCTGTTTGAGGAGCTTGCCTACGCCTGCCATGGGACCCGTAGGTTCATTCGATGGTCGGACGGAGTCAAGCGGCCTGCGGGCTTGCGGTGATATCTCCGACGCCGAAGATGCCGCCATGTCGAAACCCGCCTCGATCGAGATCATCGGCGCCTTTCTGGCCATACGCTGGGAAGACGGCCGAGAGGATCTTCTTCCCGCGGAGGTTCTTCGCGAGGAATCCCCCAGCGCCGAGAACAAGGGCGAGGTGGACGTGCTCGGCCGGCGCTGGGGCGGCGAAGGCCCCCGCAGGTTCCCCGGCGTGACGGTCACCGGCTGGTCCCAGGTGGGCAACTACGCCCTCGCCCTCCGATTCAGCGACGGGCACGACAGCGGCATCTACTCCTGGGACCTGCTCCGCTCCCTCGCCCCCTCCTGACGTCAAATCGGGTTGCAGGCTGGCGCCGCGCGTGGAGTATGCATCCGTGCGCAAGACCTACGTCCTCGACACGAACGTCCTGATCCATGACCCCGATTCGATCTTCAAGTTTCATGAGCACACGGTCGCGATCCCCGTCGAGGTTCTCTCCGAGCTGGATCGCCTGAAGACCCAGCCCGGCCAGCTCGGCGCGAGCGCCCGCAAGGTCAACCGTTCCGTCCGCGGCCTGTTCGAAAACCGCCCCCTTCAGGAGATCGTGGACGGCGACCCGAACAAACCGGGCGCGCTGAAGGCGGGACTGGTGGACGGCGGAGAGCTTCGCGTGGTGGTCAACGAGTCGCTCATCCGGGATCATTTCACCGGCACGCGTTCCGAACGCCTCCGGGCGGTCTTCATGCAGGTCGATGCCCCGGACCATCGTATCATCGCCTCGGCGATGTACCTGAGGGACACCACCGACGGCCCCGTGGTCCTCGTCACCAAGGACGCCTGCATGGCCCTCAAGGCGCAGGCCCTCGGTCTCGAGGTGCAGGACTATCGCAACGACCGCGTGGAGACGAGCGACGAGGGCGAGTACCGCACCATCGAGGTCGACGGCGCCTTCATGCGCGACTTCCGCGAGCTAGGTCAGGCCGAGCTCCGCCCGGCGTCCGAGCCAGCGCCGCTGCTGAACGAATACGTGATCCTGGCCTCCGACTCCTGGAGCGAGCCGGCCCGCCACGTGGGCGACGGCGCCTTCGTTCCGCTCCCCCTCTACCGGGAGTTCCTTTCGTCTGAGAGCGGTGCCCGCAAGGGGCTGCAGATGCCCCGCGGCATGCGGGTGATACCCAAGAACATGGAGCAGTGGATCTTCATCGACGCCCTCCTCAACCCCGAGATACGGCTTGTCACCTGTTTCGGCCGTGCGGGCACCGGCAAGACCTTCCTGGCCATCGCCGCCGCCCTTTCCCAGGTCCTCAGCGACTTCTCTCCTTACAAGAAGCTCTATGTTTCGAGGCCGGTCGTCCAGATCGGCAAGGACATCGGGGCGCTCCCGGGCAGCAAAGAAGAGAAGCTTTCCCCCTACATCCAGCCCTACTTTGACAATCTCGAGGTGCTCTTTTCCAAGAACGGGTCGGCGGCGCCCCAGCCGCAGCAGCCCGCGGGCAAGGAGGCCGTCGCCACCGATAGCCAGCGGAAGAAGAAGAAGGCCCAGGCGATGAAATCCGCCCAGCCCATCTTCGGCTCCCAGTTCCAGCAGCTCGTCCAGCCGCGCAAGCCCTACCAGTGGCTGATCGATTCAGGCCTCATCGAGATCGAAGCGATGACCTTCATCAGGGGCCGGTCGATCGGGCATGCGTTCATGATTGTCGACGAGGCCCAGAACATGACCCCGCACGAGGCCAAGACGGTCATCACCCGCATCGGGGAGGGGTCCAAGCTGGTCCTGATCGGCGACCTCGACCAGGTCGACACCCCCTATCTTGACGGTAAGTCCAACGGCCTGATCCACACGCACGAACGCATGAAGGGGCATGGCATCACGGCCAATGTCCGTCTGGTGCACGGTGTCCGCAGCGCCCTGTCCGAACTGGCCTCCCAGGCCATGTGAGCAACCGGCGGGCGCGATCCCGGAGTCCTGCCTTGCCGACCGCGGGCGCGGGGGATTGCCTCTGCGGCGTGGCCCAGGAGACACCCATGCAGCGACAGTACCGGGAGTTCCGGGAGAAGCTGCCTCAGGGGACTTTGCTGCTCTTCCGTCTCGGCGACTTTTACGAGGTGTTCGGCGAGGACGCCGAGATCGCCTCCCGGACGCTCGGGCTCACCCTCACGAAGCGTCACGAGACGCCCATGGCGGGACTGCCTTACCACGCCGCCCCTGCCTATGTGAACCGATTGCTGGCCGCCGGATGGAAGGTCGCGATCTGCGACCAGCTCGAAGCCCCCGTCGCGGGCAAGCTGGTGCGCCGCGGGCTGACCCGCATCCTGACGCCGGGCACGGCGCTCGAGGACTCACAACTTGATTCAAGGACGGGGAACTACCTCGCGGCGCTGACCTGGGATCGGGCGGGCTGGCATGCGGCCTGGCTTGATGTCTCGACTTCCGACTTCCGGCTCGCATCCGACTCCGACCCTTCGCGGTTGCTGCCCCTACTGCACTCGGTCGCCCCGAAGGAGGTGCTGCTGCCGGAGGGACTCGAGCCGGAGCCCGTCCACCGGGCGTCCTTGGAGTCCCTCCTGCAGGGCAGGGCTGTGTCGCGGCTTCCCGGATGGAACTTTGATCAGGAGGCTGGCGCCCGGCTCACGGCCCAGACACTCGCCGTCCACGGGCTTCAAGGCTTCGGGCTGGCCGATGCACACCCCGCTCTCGGCTGCGCGGGAGCGGTGCTCGGCTACGTCACGGATTCGCTCTGCGACCGTCCGAAGAATCTATACCGCATCCAGGAGACCCGGCTCGGATCATCGGTGCTGCTCGATGCTGCGTCCTCCCGCAACCTGGAGCTCTTCGCCGCCACCGGAGGGGGGCGGGAGGGGTCGCTGCTTGAGGCCATTGACCGCACCAGCACGCCCGCCGGCGCCAGGATGCTGGCTGCCTGGCTGTCCGAGCCTTCGACCGACCTTGAGGTCATTCGCGAAAGGCAGGGCGCGGTGGGCGAATTCGTGCGTCACCCTGGGGCGAGTTCGAGGGTCGGCGAGGGTCTTCGCGGCGTACGCGACGTGCCGAGGATCCTCGCCCGTCTCCAGAACCGTCTGCGCAATCCGCGTGAGCTTGGCGGCGTGCGCGACACGCTGCGGTCGCTTCCGGGCATACGCGAGGAGCTCTCAGCCATGCCGGGGGGCTCCCTCGCGACGCTGGCCGACGGCATCTCCTGCGAGACGGAGCTATTGGGGCGGCTGGAGGCCGCCTTGGCGGACGAACTCCCGGCGGACCTCGCCGACGGCGGCGCCCTGCGCGCAGGATTCGACGACGAACTCGATCGGCTTCGCGCCCTGGCGAGCGACAGCAAGTCCTGGATCGCCGACTTCGAGCGCAGGGAGCAGGAACGCACCGGCATCAAGTCGCTGAAGGTCCGTTACAACGGCGCCTTCGGCTACGCCATCGAGATCACCAAGGCCAACCTTGCGCTGGTCCCCGCCGACTATGTGCGGAAACAGACGATGGTGAACGCCGAACGGTTCACCACCGAGGAGCTGAGGGCCAAGGAGAAGGAGGCTCTCCGGGCGGACGAGCAGGCGTTGGCCAGGGAGTCCGAACTTTTCCAGGCGCTGGTGGCGGAGGTCCTCGCCCGGTCTGTCCCCCTGCTCGGCACGGCGACCGCGCTCGCCGAGACCGATGTGCTGCGCGGATGGGCCGAGTTGGCGCGGGAATGCAAATGGTGCCAGCCGGTCGTGGACGATTCCGACGTCCTCGACATCACGCAGGGACGGCATCCCGTCGTGGAGCGGATGCTGCAGGCCCGTCCCGGGTCCGGATCCTTCGTGCCCAATGACACGGCTCTCTCGGGCTCCGACGCGCAGATCGCCCTGCTCACGGGGCCCAACATGGCGGGGAAGTCGACCTACATACGCCAGGTCGCCCTGATTGCGCTCCTGGCGCATCTGGGGTCATGGACCCCCGCCCAGTCGGCGCGGATCGGCTTAATCGACAGGATCTTCTGCCGGGTCGGCGCCTCTGATGAACTGGCGCGCGGAAACTCCACCTTCATGGTGGAGATGAACGAGACCTCGAACATCCTGAACAACGCGACGTCACGCTCGCTGGTGGTGCTCGACGAGATCGGGCGTGGCACGAGCACCTACGACGGCATCAGCATCGCCTGGGCCGTGGCCGAGCATCTGCACGGGGCTGGCGCCTCCGGACCGCGTACGTTATTCGCGACCCATTATCACGAGCTGACGAAGCTGGCTGAGTCCCTGCCCCGCCTCCGCAATTTCTCCGTGGCGGTGAAGGAATGGAAGGATGAGATCGTCTTCGTGAGGCGCGTCGTCCCCGGCGCCGCCGACCGTTCCTACGGGATCCAGGTCGCCCGTCTGGCCGGGATGCCCCCCACCGTCGTCGAGCGCGCCAGGGCAATCCTCGCCGGCCTGGAGACGGGCAAAGGGCTGCCTAGCTCCGCCGAACGGCCCAAGGGCATTCAGCAGGCCCCGCCCCGGGAGGATCGGTCAGTCCGGGCGAGGTCCAAGCCCGGCGAAGGCGAGAGTCAGCTGGACCTGTTCAGCTGAGGTTCAGATGCGCCGATTCCACTCGGCGGAGTTGAACTTGGCCCAGGCCCCTTCGTGGTCGAATTGGTCGTAGATGGGTTCCGGGACAGGAACAGGGGGGCTCGACAGCGCGCGTCCGAGCGCTTCGGGAAACTCTTTCTCAAATCGCACCCAGTCGCAGTCGGGTAGGAACGGTCTCCAGACGTAGCCCTCGATGAGCAGTCCCTGCTTGGTCCGCTTCTGGGCGGCCCCCGCCACCTTGCGGCCGTCTCCCGGGCGGACGAGGTCGTTCGGCTCGGCGCGCGCCGCGCAGTCATCGGGCTGCCGGTAGTCCCTGGCGCCTTTGGGCTCGGGGGAGAGGGCCACCTGCTGTCCCTGAGCTGACAACGCCTCCAGCATGGCCCGGTGGACCAGGGCGTAGGTGGACATCGCATCCGATCCTGCGAGAGGGTGGGACGCCGGTATCACGAGCGCGAAGGTCCAGTCCTCCAGATGGCTGACGAGGCCGCCGCCGGTGCAGCGTCGGACCAGCTGGCATCCGGCGGGCACGACGGCTCGGTATTTCTCCCATGACTGAGAGACGCCGAACGTGCAGGCCGGCACGCTCCAGGCGTAGGCACGGAAACGTACGGCATTCTGACGGGGATACTTCTCCAGCAGCAGGAGGTCCGCGGCCATGTTGGCCACGGCGTCCGCGGACTGCCTGGGAAGAACGTCCATGTTCAGAAGTCTAGGCCTTTTTCCAATCGACGCACGACCTTTCGGCCGGTGACCGACTCATACCAGGCCTCGCGGCCACGGGGCACGCGGAGCTCCGACAGCTGTTCCTCGAAAGTCTGCACGGGTGTCTTCATCTTTCCCGCCAGTGGAACCAGCGAAAGGCTCAGGTCGCGCGGTCGTAGCGAGCGGGAGGCCGGGGCGCCGGATTGAGCGGGGGTGATGAGCGACGGATCCAGCGCGAAGTGCCGCAGGATCCTGGCCCCTATCTCGTGACGGCTGAGCGCGTCGCCGCCGGCCCAGTGATAGACGCCGGAGAGCGTATTTCGCTCGCAGACCTCTACGAGCGCGTCCGCGAGATTCGACAGTCCGACGGGCTGCCGGATCTCGTCCGTGAAAAGGGGCGTCTTCTCCCCATTCGACCAGGCGAGGAAGAGGCGTTCATGGAGCGAGCGGTCGCCGCCGGGCGAATTGCCGTTGAGCAGGGCGGTCCTTATGACCGCGGCGTGCTCCCTCCCGGCGCGGAGCACCGCCACCTCGCCCGCCGCCTTGGTGCTGCCGTAGACGGACAGGGGCCTGGGCGTGGAAGTATGGCCGTAGCGTCCGTCGACGCCGTCGAAGACCATGTCGGTCGAGACGTGAACCAGCTTGGCGCCGACATGGAAGGCCAGCTCGGCCAGCTGCTTCGGCAGCTCGGTGTTGAGCAGACGGGCCTTCTCGGGGTCGCGCTCGCATCCATCGACGGTGGGCAAGGCCGCGCAGTTGATGACCGCCTCAGGGAACTCCTCGAGCATGAGGGCCGTGACCGCCGGCGCGTCGGCGAGGTTCATCCTGACGGATTTCAGGACCCCGGGGATGACGGGATCCCGGGCTCCTCCGATGGCGACGACCTGATGCCCCCGCCGAAGGGCGGATAGGGCCGCTTCGCGGCCGAGCAGGCCGCTGGCCCCCGTGACAACCATCTTCATGATGCCAATACGCACGCGGCAACGCCCGGAGGCAAGCGGGATGAGCCCGCACTTGCCAATAGGGGCGTCAACGGCATTGGTGTCTGCATCCGATGGCGTCGTATTCCGAACTCGCGAACAGGCCGGTGCTCTCGCAGCCGGTCTATGAGGCAGGCCGTCCGATCGAGGTGGTCGCCCGGGAATTCGGCCTCGATCCGTCCACCGTCATCAAGCTCGCCTCCAATGAGAATCCTCTGGGTCCTTCGCCGCTGGGGCTGGCCGCCGCACGGCGGGCCCTCGAGAACGCCCATCTCTACCCCGATGGCGGCTGTACCTTCCTGCGTGAGAAGCTGGCCTCAAGATGGTCACTGAAGCCTTCCAATTTCGTCGTCGGCAACGGCTCCAACGAGGTGATGATTCTGCTCGCCCAGGCGTTCCTGCGGCCGGGCGACGAGGTCGTCTTCGGCTCGCAGGCCTTCGTCGTCTACAAGCTGGCGACCCTGCTTTTCGGCGCCTCTCCTGTGGAAGTCCCGATGCCGGGATTCCGTCACGACCTTGCGGCCATGCGGAGGGCCGTCACGGAAAGGACGCGCATCCTGTTTCTTGCGAGTCCTAACAACCCCACGGGCGGCACCGACGACCCCTCCGCCATCGTCGATCTGGCGGGATCGTTGCCCGATGATGTCATCTTCTGTCTCGACGAAGCCTATGCCGAGTATCTGGAAGCCACCGCCGACCTGCGCCCGCTGATGGCGTCGGGAAGGAAGGTCGTCGTCACGCGCACTTTCTCCAAGGCCTACGGTCTGGCCGGCCTTCGGGTCGGGTATCTGGTCGGCTCGGAGGAAGTCTGCGGTCTCGTCAACCGTGTGCGCCAACCCTTTAACGTCAATCTGCCGGCCCTGGCGGCCGCCGAAGCGGCCCTGGACGACGACGCCCATGTCCAGAGATCCCGCCGGGCCAACGCGGAGGGCGTGGCCCAGCTCTCCGAAGGGCTACGCCGGCTTGGCATGGAGTTCATCCCGGGTTCGGCGAACTTCCTGGCCGCCAAAGTCCGGGGTGCGGAGGACGCCTTCAAGGCGTTGCAGCGGAAAGGTGTGATTGTCCGGCCGCTCCAAGGTTACGGCATGGCCGGCTGGCTTCGTCTGACGGTCGGCACCCCGGCCCAGAATGAGCGTCTCCTCGGCGAACTAGCCGCCTTCCGCTGATGGACATCGACTCCGTCATCAAGGAGATTGTGGCCAGAGATCCGCGGTACGCCCCCCAGGCCTACGACCTCGTGCGCGCCGCCCTGGACCACGCGCAGAAGGTCGTCCATGGGGAGCCGAAGAAAGGCAAGTCGAAGGACAATCGTCACGTCACCGGCCAGCAGCTCGTGGAGGGTTTCCGGTCGCACGTCCTCGAGGCCTACGGACCCGTTTCCTACCAGCTGCTTCGCAACTGGGGCCTGCGTCGGAGCATCGACGTGGGCCACATCGTCTTCAACCTCATCGAGGCGAAGCTCTTCGGAAGCTCGCCGGAGGACAAGCTGTCCGATTTCGAGGGCGTGATCGATTTCAAGGAAGCCTTCCAGCGCCCCTTCGTGAAGTCGGACTAGGCGCTCACGAAGGCGATAGACTTCACCTCCGCGCATCCGGGCAGGGCGCGGATCTTGATCAGCATCGCCTTCTCGTGGAACTTGGCCTCCGAACGGACGACCGCGTTCTCGCACTGCACCGTGAGACGTCCGCCTTCGAGCACCTTGAGCGGGGCGCAACGACGGGCCAGGCGGGGTGGCAAGAGTTCCGCCCAGTGCGCGACGATGGAGTTCTCGGGTACGGGCCGATCGAGCCTGAGTCGCACGATGGCGTCGCGGACCGCGTCGTCCATGGTCTTCAAGGGCCTTTGGGTGGCCCGGCTCCGTATGGCGGGACGCCCCGACAGCTCGGCCAGCATGTTGGCGACCGTGCGCGAGAACCTGCCCATGGTACGCCCTTCGGTGATCAGCGCACGGACCGCATGGGGCACTTCGGCCAGCCGCTCCACGGCCAGGCAGCGCTCCGGGGCGGGGGAGCCGACCACGAGACCGATTGCTCCGGCGTCACGGGCGCCCTCGGCGTCCTCCTTCATGCTGTCCCCGACATGGACAAGCCCCGAAATCGGCACGCCCAACTTCTTGGCTACGGCGGTGAAGGCCTCGGCGTGAGGTTTCACTTTGCCGCTCTCGTCGGAAAGGACGACCTCGTCGAAGCAGGAGAGCAGTCCATGACCCTGCAGCACCGCGCGCATCCGCGCATCCGCGTTGGAGAGGACCGCCGTCCTGAGGCCGAGGAAACGCACCGCGGCCAAGGTCTGCCGCGCGCCGGCCGTCAGACGCCAGCACTCGGGCTGGGCGAAGGCTTCCCAGCATGAATCGAAGACCGCTTTCCTGCGGGACAGGGGGAGGATCGGGCCGAAGCAGCGGGCGACGACGTCCTGCCAGAACGCCTTGGCGTCGCCGGACCGGTCGGCGGTCCGAAATGCGACAGGAAAATCCTTCTCAAGCCTGGCCGGGTCGGCCTCGATGCCGTGAGAGCGCGCGCAGCGGGCGTAGATTGCGCCGACGGACGGACGCGGATGCAGGAGCGTCCCCGCGAGGTCGAATGTGACGGCCTGCACCCTGCGCATAGTCCGGCAAGATGCTGACTGCTTGTCAGACGGTCGAGCGTCGTTCATGAACAAGTTATGCACTTGCGCGCGGGTTTATCGGGACTGCTGACCGCCATGATGCTGTGCGGGTGCGCCTCGTCGGGTACGGAGGGTGTTTTTCACGTCATGGCTGAGATGCCGGTCCGGCCCGGGATGCCCCGCCTGCTGGCTGATGACGTCCATGACGCCGCCATTCGCTCGGGAAGGGCCGTGGGTTGGAGCGATGCGGCTGACCGGGCCGAGGCCGCCGTGAAGCTGGCCTTCATCTGGACCGAGGACGACGGCACGATCGCTGGCCGTGTCAGGCTGGCCTGCATCTGGTCGGCCAAGGGGGGCAGGGCAGGACATGTGGCGGATGGCGCCGCCCTGCCGGTCCAATTCTGGACCCAGACCAGGGCGGCCGAGGCCGCCACCCGGGTCACCTCGGCGCTTCTCCGGGACCTAGCGACCCTCGGTCCCGCAGGCGGCCCCTGATATCTTCCAGGAGCCTGGTCAGTTCTGGCATGGCCACGCCCGCCTCCACGCCTCGGCGAAGGGGCTCGGCCCAGATGCCGTCGATCTCGACATCGCGACCCTCAAGGTAGTCGATGAGGCTCGAGGGACGATAAGGTCCCATGCGGTCCGTCGCGGTGAACTGCCATTCGATGTGATCGTCGTCGAAGGGCGCGCCGCACGCCCTGGCGGCGGCCGAGACCTCGCCCATGAGCTTCCGGGCCCGGTCGCGCAGGGCAGGCGAGCCGACGATGAGGTCCGTCGTGACGCCCCCCGCGGCGATGGAGAGTCCGTTGAATGGGATGTTCCAGCAAAGTTTCTTCCAGAGGACGCCTTCCAGCGAATTTTCCGTCCGGGAATCCACCCCTGCCTTGGAGAGCAGGCCTGAGCAGAGTTCCGCCGCCGGTCCGGCCGGTCCTCGGCATGAGGCCAGGCGGACGTGTCCAGCCAGGCTGCTGCGCACGACGCCGCCTGGCATACGGTTGATGCACACGAAACAGAGTCCGGCCACGAGGCGCTCCTCCGGAACAAGGCCTTGGAGGGTCTCGACGTTGCCCATTCCGTTCTGGAGCGTGAGTAGCACGGTACCGGAACGCATCAACGGCGCGACGAGCCCGGGCAGGAGACGGTTGACCGTCGACTTGATGGTCACGATCACCAAATCGCACCCTCCGATGGTCTCCGTCGTCTCGTGTACCCCGGCGATGGGCGGTCGGCGGCGACCATGCGCATCCTCGAGGGTCAGGCCGTCCTGACGCAGCGATGCCGCCGACGAACGGGCATGCAGGTGGACTTCGTGCCCGGCCAGGGCCAGAAGGCCGCCGTACCAGCAGCCCACGGCTCCGGCTCCAACGACCGCGATCTTCATGGGCGGTCAGACGTGCGGCGCACGGAGGAGTGGGCGGCGAGCGGGAGGCGGCCGGGGTAGTCGAGGGTGAAATGCAATCCCCGGCTTTCCTGGCGCTGCAGTGCGCATTCGACGATGAGTTCGGCGGTCTGGATGAGGTTGCGCAGCTCGAGGAGGCGCGGCTCGACCTTGAAGTTCCAATAATAGTCGCGCACCTCGTCGGCCAAGGTGCGGATGCGGGTGCGCGCCCGCTGCAGACGTTTGGTGCTGCGCACGATGCCCACATAGTCCCACATGGTGCGCCGGAGCTCATCCCAGTTGTGGGTGAGCACGACACGCTCGTCCGGATCTCCGGCCGAGCCGTCGACCCATGGAGGCAGCCCGGGCGGAACTTCCTCTCTTCGGGAGGCCTCGTCTGCCGCCGCCTCGGCCCCGTCATGCGCGATCACAACCGCTTCGAGGAGCGAGTTCGACGCCAGCCGGTTTGCGCCGTGCAGTCCGGTGCAGGCGACCTCGCCGACCGCGTAGAGTCCGGGTAGCGACGAACGACCGGCGAGATCCGTGGCGACGCCGCCGCAGAGGTAATGGGCCGCGGGCACGACGGGCAGGGGTGTGACGGAGGGGTCCAGACCAGCCTTCAGGCAGGTTTCGTTGATGTGCGGGAATCGTTCGGAGAAGGCCCCGTGGGCGGCCTGGGTGGCGTCGAGCAGGACGTGCGAGGCGCCAGTCCGTTTCATCACAGCGTCGATCGCCCTGGCGACGACATCCCGGGGGGCAAGGTCGCCTTGCTCATGAAAATCGGGCATGAAAGCCCGGCCCGAAAGGTCACGCAGGACCGCGCCCTCGCCACGCACCGCCTCCGAGATGAGGGCCCGCCCGCCATCCGCGGCCCGCAGGGCGGTGGGGTGGAACTGCACCATCTCCATGTCCCTGATCTCGGCGCCGGCCCGGTAGGCCATGGCGACGCCGTCGCCGGTGGCGATGTCGGGATTGGTCGTGAACTGGTAGACCTGCCCGACTCCTCCCGTGGCCAGCACGACCACCTTGGCCCGCATCGTCCTCACGCCTCCGCCCAACGTGTCGAGCACATGGACCCCGATGACGCGATCGTCCGCCCCTCCCATCGGGGTGCGTCCGTCGACCTTGGCTCGCGTGACCAGATCGATCGCAAGATGATGTTCCAGCATGCTGACGCCGGGCGATTCGGCCACCGCGCGGAGCAAGGCGGATTCGATTGCGCGGCCGGTCATGTCCCGGGCGTGCAGGATGCGACGCCTTGAATGCCCGCCTTCGCGTCCGAGGTCGGGTCTTCCATCGGGACCATGCTCAAACTTCACGCCCCAGGCGATGAGCTCCCTCACGCGCTCCGGACCGCGTTCGACGATGTGCCGCACGGCTTCTTCGTCGCAAAGCCCGTCGCCGGCTTCCAACGTGTCCCGGACGTGGCTGGCGAAGTCGTCGGCCGTGTCGGTGACGCAGGCGATGCCGCCCTGCGCCCAGTTCGTGTTAGACTCGGCGCCCGTCTTCTTCGTCACGATCGCGACGCTCAGCCCCCTGCGGGCGAGACCGAGCGCGAAGCTGAGGCCGCCGATGCCGCTGCCCACCACGATGGCGTCATGCCGGTTATTCATCGAAAAGGGGCAAGTTACCCCGTCATCACGGCTCAACAAGTGTGGATTTGACGCAGAAGGCGGGGGCAGATACCTCGAAAACGGTGGAAATCGCAATCATACTGGCCTGCTGGCTCATGGTCGGACTCTTCGAGCTATCGGAGATGTCCATCGTCTCATCCAACCGGCGTCGACTGTCCAAGCTCGCGGAACAGGGCAGCAAGGGCGCCGCCCAGGCCTTGGCCCTCCTCGCCAACCCTTCAAAGTTCCTGTCCACCGTGCAGGTGGGACTGACCTTCGGCAGCATCATCGCGGCCACCTACGGGGGCCAGCCCCTGGCCATGAAGATCGCGCCCCTGCTCGCGCAGGCCCCGGTCGTCTGGATCGCAGAGAATGCCGAGGGCATCGCCCGCGGCGGGGTCTCGTTCCTCATCGGCTCCCTCACGATCGTCTGCGCCGAGATTGTGCCCAAGCGGGTCGGTCTGGGCAATCCCGAGGGCCTGGCCGAGATGGTGTCACGGCCGATGGCCTTCATGGCGGCCCTGGCCTCACCGCTGGTGTCATCGCTGAGCTTCCTGGCCGACGTGATTCTCTACGCATTCGGACGCCGTCACACCCAGGAGGAGAAGATGTCCGAGGACGAGCTGCGGATGATGGTCGACCAAGGCATGGCCTCCGGCGTCCTGCACGCATACGAGCACCGGATGGTGCACGGCGCGCTGTCCCTCGACCAGGTGACCGCCGAGTCCCTGATGACCCCGAGCAATCGCGTGGTCTGGCTCAATGTCAACGACGGCGATGAGGTCAACTGGCGCAAGATCGTCTCCTCGGGGCACACCTGGTTCCCCGTCTTCCAGGGCAGTCCCGACAGGCCCCTGGGCGTCGTGTCCGTGAAGCGCCTCTGGGCGAACCTTTCGCTCACGGGCTCGGTCACCATCAAGGATGTCCTCACGGATCCGCCGACGGTGGCCCCCGGGTTGACCGGCACCCAGCTCCTTGAGCGCTTCCGGAAGGACAGGATACACCTGGCGGTCGTCTCCGACGAATTCGGGCGCGTGCGTGGCGTGGTATCGCTTAACGATGTCCTTGAATGCGTCATGGGGGAACTCCCCAACGAGGCCTCTTCCCTCCGGCAGCACGGAAGGCCGGTCCGGCGGCGCGAGGACGGCAGCTGGCTGGTCGACGGATCGGTCTCGATCGATGATTTCCGCGAGGCCACCGGCATCATCGGCCGGCTCCCTGACGAGGGCTCCGGGCGTTACACGATCATCGCCGGCTTCATCATGCGTTCATTGGGCCGGTTGCCACAGGAGGGCGACAGGATTGAGGCGCTGGGGCATGTCTTCGAAGTCGTCGACATGGACGGGCACCGGGTGGAGAAGGTGCTCGTCATGCCGAAGGCGGCCCCGGCCGCCTGAGCCTAGAGCCTGACCGGCAGGCCGGCCGCCCGCAGACGCTCCTTGGCCTGACGCACGGTGTAGGTGCCGAAGTGGAAGATGCTCGCCGCGAGCACGGCGCTCGCCCCGCCTTCCTGCAGGACGGCGACGAGGTGGTCGAGGTCTCCGGCCCCGCCCGAGGCGATGACAGGCACTTCGACGGCTTCCGAGACCGCACGATTCAGCGGGAGGTCGTAGCCGGCGGCGGTGCCGTCGCGGTCCATGCTGGTAAGGAGAATTTCGCCGGCCCCGAGCGAGGCGACCTTGCGAGCCCACTCGATGGCGTCGAGTCCGGTCGGGTTGCGCCCGCCATGCGTGAAGACCTCCCACCGGCCCTCTCCTGTTCGCTTGGCGTCGATGGCGACGACGATGCACTGGCTGCCGAACTTGCGCGCAGCCTCAAGCACGAGCGATGGCTCTTGGATGGCCGAGGTGTTGAGCGAGACCTTGTCCGCCCCGGCGTTGAGCATGGTGCGGACGTCCTCGACGGAACGCAGGCCGCCGCCGACGGTCAGCGGCATGAAGACCTGATCCGCGGTGCGTTCGACGACATCCACCATGGTCCTGCGACCGTCGCTGGAGGCCGTGATGTCGAGGAACACGAGTTCGTCGGCGCCCTGCTGCTCGTAGGCGGCGGCGACCGCTACGGGATCCCCGGCGTCCCGCAGCTCCTCGAACTTCACGCCCTTGACCACGCGGCCGCCATGGACGTCCAGGCAGGGGATGATGCGGACTGAGAGCATGCCTTTGCAGGGGTAGGGGAGGGAGGGCTGCTAGTAAAGCACGACCGTGACCGGGCCGTCGTTGAGGATCTCCACCTCCATGTCCGAGCCGAAGAAGCCGGTGCGCACGTCCACGCCCGACTCCTTTTGCAGCAGTTCCACGAAAAGGTCGAACAGGGGCAGGGCGGAGCCGGCTTTCGCCGCGCGATGAAAGGAAGGCCGGTTGCCTTTAGAGAAGTCCGCCAGCAGGGTGAACTGGCTCACCGCGAGGACCTCCCCGCCAGCGTCGCGCAGGTTGAGCCCCATCTTCCCGTCCATATCCTCCATCAGGCGGACCTTCGCCACCTCCGCCGCCAGCCGGCGCACCTCGGCTTCTCCGTCCTCGGCGGCGATGCCGACTAGCAGCACATACCCTCGGCCGATCGAGGCGGAGGGGGCCGTGCCGTCCTTCCGCCTGACCGAAGCACGGTGCACGCGCTGCAGGACGACCATCATGGTCAGGTAAGAGCGTCAAGGGCCGTGCGGAGCTTCATTTCGGTCTCCGCCGACTCGGCCGCCGGATCCGAGCCCGCCACGATGCCCGCGCCGGCGAAGGCCCTGGCCTCCTCGCCACGCAGTCGTGCGCAACGGAGGGCGACGAACAGCTTGCCCGACTTACCGTCGGCGGCGATCCAACCAACCGCGCCGGTATAAAGGCCGCGGTCATGGGGCTCGAAGCCCGGGATGAAGGGCAGGGCCAGGGCCCTTGGCTTGCCGCCCACGGCCGGCGTCGGGTGCAGTTCGCCTGCGACTTCCAGGAACCGGCGGTCGGCCGGCATCCGCCCTACGATGGGCGTTCGCAGGTGCATGACGTTGCCCAGACGGAGCAATTCGGCGTCGCGGCGCGTGGCGGCGAGCACGCCGACCATGCCCAGACGCCTCAGGATCGATTGCGTGACGGCGTCGTGCTCGCGACGGTCCTTGTCGCTGGTCAGCAGGGCCTCGGCGAGGCTCGCGTCCTCGGCGGCGGATTCGCCGCGGCGGGTGGTGCCGGCGACGGACTCCGTACGGACTTCGCCGTCGAAGAGCGAGAGGAGCGTCTCGGGGGTGGCGCCGACCATGGAGCCCTCAGCCTCGTCGACAAGGAATGCATGGCAGGGCGCATTGGCGCGGCGCAGCCGATGCAGGGTCGCGTAGACGTCGAAAGGCGTGTTCCGACGCCAGTCGAAGGCGCGGGTGAGGACGACTTTCTCGAACGAACCCTCCCGGATTAGCTCGGTCGCACGCTTCACTGCGTCGGGGAACCAGCTGCCGCCGACCTCGTTGAGCACCGTGGCGCCCGGCTGACGCACCGCGGCCGAGCGTGTGCGGTAGACGAACCGGCGGAAGATCTCAGCCCGACGGACCAGACGTTCGGCGCAGCCCGGGGCGGCGGACTCGGCCAGCGTCACCCGGGTGCGCCCCTCCTCCGTCACCACCTGCCAGGAGGGTAGGAAGAGGACCGTGTCCTGGCCGGCTTCGGCCGAGCCGGGGTAGAAGGGGAACGTGGCGATCAGCCTCGGCGCGGGCCCCACGCAGGAAAGCTGGGCGTTGAGGTCGCGCATCCAGCGGTCGGCCTCGATGAAGCGCCGCTCACCCCGACCCCTCCAGATGGCGACCGGCTCCGCGGCGGCATGGGCGCGACTGCGCGAAGGATTCTCAAAGTATCCACGGGGCGCGGGCGGCGCGAGCGTCTCCAAGACGGCGAGCGGATCGAGCTCAGCCGATGCGAACGAATAGCTGATCCAGCCCCGCCCCTCCCGCTCGGCTTCAGCCTGCTCCAGCTGGTCGCGAATCTCGAGGGCTTCGGCCATCGGTCAGGCGGGCGGCGCAGGCGGCGTATCGACCTGCGGGAACAGGATGCACTTCTCAGCGACCTTGACCCCGCTTCCGGCGGCCGACCAGTCGAAGGCGGAGTAATCGGCCGGGACGGGCTGCCCGATGTGCTCCAGCATCGTCCGGGCCGTGCCGGGCATGACCGGCAGCAAGGCGGTGCCGACCAGACGGAGTCCTTCGGAGACGTGCGCTAGGCAGGAATCCAGTCGGGCGCGGTCAGCAGGGTCGGCTGACTTGGCCAGCTTCCAGGGCGCCCGCGTCTCGATGTAGGCGTTGAGGGCGTTGATGAACGTCCAAAGTCCTTCGAGCGCCCGGCTGACCTGATGCTCCGCGAAGGCCTCGTCGTAGGCCTTGCGCGTCTCAGTCCAGAGCGCGCGCACGGACCGTTCAGGATCCTCGTCGGCTACGGCGGCAGGCACGGTCCCGGAGCAGTTGCGTCCGACCATGTTGAGCAGACGGTTCACGAGGTTGCCCAGGCTGTTGCCCAGATCGGCCTTGTAGCGGCCGTTGAAGCCCGCGTCCGAGAAATCCGCATCCTGCCCGACGACCATCTCCCGGCTCAGATAGTACCGGAAGGCGTCCGTGCCGTGCGACTGGACGTAGGCGAGGCTATCGGTGGCATTGCCGGAGCTCTTGGAAGCCTTCTTCTTGTCGATCGTCCACCAGCCGTGCACAAGCAGGCGGCGAGGTGGTTCGATGCCGAGGGCCTTGAGCATGCAGGGCCAGTAGACGGCGTGGGGAGGGGAGAGGATGTCCTTGCCGATGACGTGCAGATCGGCCGGCCAGAGGTCCTTGTCCGCGACGGCGGAATAATAGTTGGTGAGCGCGTCGAACCAGACATAGGTGACGAATCCGGGGTCGAAGGGCAGCTCTACGCCCCAGGTCAGGCGCGACTTGGGCCGGGAGATGCAGAGGTCGTTCATCGGTTCCTTGAGGAACTCCAGCACCTGATTCTGACGGAAGCGAGGGAGGATGAAGTCAGGGTTGGATCGGATGTGATCGACGAGCCAGGACTGGAACTTCGAGATGCGGAAGTAGTAGTTCTCCTCCGAAGTCTGGGTGACCTCCCCGTAGATCTCGGGCCACTCGCCGTTCTCATCGCGGTCCTTGTCGGAAAGGAACTGCTCCTGGCGCACCGAGTACCAGCCGCTCTTGGTATCCTTGAAGATAAGCCCCTCGGCGTAGAGGCGGCTGAGGAAGTCCTGCACCACCTTCGTGTGCCGGGGTTCGGTCGTACGGATGTAGTCGTCGTTCGAGATGTCCAGCCCCACGAGCATGGACTTGAAGCCGACGGCGACCTCGTCCACCAGCGCCTGGGGCGAGACGCCCCGCTGCTGGGCGGTCTGCTGGACCTTCTGGCCGTGCTCGTCCAGTCCGGTCAGGAAGTGAACCTTGCGGCCGGTCATCCGCGCATGGCGGGCAAGCACGTCGGCGAGCACCTTCTCGTAGGCGTGTCCGAGGTGGGGCGCGCCGTTAGCGTAGTCGATCGCGGTGGTGATGTAGAAGGAGCCCGACATGGATGCCGGCCTCAAGATGGCCGGAAAGTGGTTTCGCTCAACCCCGAAGGGTCACTCCATGGCCCTTCGGATGTCGGGCTGGTAGGCGATTTCAAAGGCGTAGGCCTGGCCAGCCCGGAGGGACATCGGCTTGTCGCGTTCGAGCTCCTGATAGTAATGGACCTTGCCCCAGCAGCTGCGATGGCGAGGGTCGTCCGACACCACGCGTGTCTCGCGCCACTCGGCCCCGAAGTCGTCCTTCAGCACTTCGCAACGATGGGCCTCGGGTCCGAGCACCAGCGCGTTGCCCGGCGTCATGCGGGAGTGGGTGGCGGCGATCGGCAGCACGAGGCGGAAATCCTCGAGGACGAGCGGCGCCTTCGGCGTCAGCTGGAACCGCCCCGTGATCCGTCCCGGCGCAAGCTCCCATTCGACCTTGATGGAGGCGAGGCCGGAGGAGGGCGTCTCATCGGCTCCCATGATGTCCGGCTGCTCGTAGCGGAATAAATAGACGCCCGGCCGCGTCCCCATCGCCACCTGCGCGGACTTGCCATAATGCGAGGGGGTGTGGGCTTTGCCGCCGAACGTGTACTCGGGGATGAACGCGGATACGCGGAGGTTGGAGGGCCAGTCAAACACGCCGGGCATGTGCGGGAAGGCCAGCGAATCCGTGAAGCGGTGTGAGCCGGAGGTCACCAGTGGCAAGATGACGTGCAACCCGCTGGCTGAGTCCTCGTAGATCAGCACCCCCTGCTCCTTGCGCGGCGAGCGGTCGAAAAGGTGCAGCCTGCAGACTGCGGGACGGGGCGGCAGCCCGAGGGGGTCCAGCCCGCCTCCGGCGGTCTTGGCGAGCCGGGACCACTGGGAGAGGTAGCGGGCGGCGTCGAAGTTGGCCATGCGCGTCGTGTGCCCCGGGATGGTGTCGCGCTCGGCGTCGCGGACGACGATGATGCCGTGCTCGGCGTCGAAGAAGGTGGTGAAGAAGTTGGTGTAGAGCCGACGCACCTGGTCACGCAGGAGCGGCTCCTGCGCCGCCGAGACCCATCGGTCTCGCAGGGCCTGCAACATCATGGTGATGCAGTGCATCTGGCCGTAGGCTCCGATCCCGCGTCCGAAGCACCAGCCAAGGCCGTCGTCTCGTACGAGATCGCCGATGACCCTCAGGTATTTCTCGTAGAGGGTCCGGAGCCGGGGCAGCTTGGCGTCCCGCATCTGGATATTGGCGTGCAGCTGAAGGGCCTGACGGATGAAGACGAGGGACACGACCCCGTAGAGGTCGAAGGTCCCTCCGAAGTTGTCCGGTGACGCCGCGCGTGACGACTCGTCATGGAAGCTGTTGGTCGAGGCGGCGGACGCACGCTCGATGAACCGGTCGACCAGGGGTCCCGTGGTGTCTTGCTTGCTTAGACCGAAGGAATGACGGCAGACGGCCTTGGCGATGTCGAACGCCTGGACATGGTCATGGTGGTCAAGCTCGACGGCCAACCGCTCGTCGATGAGCCGGCGGGTGTCCTCGCCGATGCGCTCCCATACCGGGTTTCTTTCCCGGGTGGAACCGAAGGCCAGAAGGCCGAGGCAGGCGAAGGCTAGGCCGTTGTCGGAGCCGCTGCTCATCCGCACCTGGGCGGTGATCGAACGGGCGGTCGCTTCGACCAGGTCAACCCGGTCGAGCACCGTCTCTCCGGTGGCACGAAAATACTCTCCTAGGGCAAGGGCGACGTGACCGGGCTCGTCCGACCGGGATGTCTCGCCTTCCAAGGGGGTGACGCTTCCGTCGGCGGCCAGGAAGGGAAGATTTAACTTTAGGAGCGCCTTAGTCTGGTCGAGGCACTGACTTGCGAAATTCAACATGCTTGAAGGTTTTTTCGTGGGTGGGGGTCCCCCATATGTCAACAATCCTTCGTTAAAAAAATCGTAAGTTCTATCTATGGCCTACGAAAGGGCTTCAGGTTCGGAACCAAGGGGCACATGCCATAACACGAACAGATGGGGCTCATAAGGCCCGACACGCCCTGAACGCACCCCCGTGCGCGTCGATGGGTCATCGGGTAACGGGCGATCCTAGCGTTTCCAGAAAGAACTTCGCCCTCATTTCGCGCAACTTGAGCGTCTCTCCCGCGCCATGGTTGGCACCCCGTACGACATGGAACTCGAAGAGGTCCCGCTTCCCGGCCGCTAGCAGGGCGTCGCGAAAATCATAGCTGCATTTGACGTCGACGTTGGTGTCGGACTCGCCGACGGAGAGGAAAAGGCGGCCCTTGAGGTTTGCGGCGTAGGGCGCGCACGCGTTCTCCTCGTAGGACGGGCCGACAGGCCAGCCCAGCCACTGCTCGTTCCACCAAAGCTTGTCGATCCGGTTGTCGTAACAGCCGCAGTCCGCCGCCCCGGCCTTGTAGAAGTCGCCGTGCAGGAGCAGCGCGTGCGCGGTGTTCTGGCCGCCGGCCGATCCGCCGAAGATGCCGACACGGTCGAGGTCCATGCCGGGCTCGATCTTCGCGAGCGCCTTGATCCAGGCGATGCGATCCGGGAAGCCGCCGTCCCTGAGGTTCCTCCAGCTCTGATGATGAAACTCCTTGCCGCGGTGGTTGGTGCCACGTCCGTCCATCTGCACGACGTAGAAGCCTAGCATCGAGAGCTCGCGGTGGTTGCGATTCCACCAGTTCATGGATTTGGGGGCGAAGGAGCCGTGCGGACCGGCGTAGATGTTCTCGATGACGGGATACTTCTTGGATGGGTCGAATGGGTGGGGGCGGGTGACGACGCCCCAGATGTCGAACTTCCCGTCGCGGTCCTTGGCGACAAAGGGCCGGACGTGGCTCCAACCCGCCGCCTCCAGACGCTTGGTTTCGGTCGTCAGAAGCACGGCGATCTCACGGCCGTCCGCGCCGCTTCTCAGGGTGAAGACGGGAGGGGAGTCCACCCGGGTCGCGATATCGACCAGGACGCCGCGGTCGGGGGAGAACAAGGCCTCGTGATCGGCGTTTCCCGGGGTGAGGTCGACCAAGCCCGTGCCGTCGAGCCTCACCTTGCAGATGTGATGGTGGTAAGGGTTCTCGCCGGGATTCATCCCGACCCCGATGAAGGTCACCTCGGACTTGCCCTCATCCACATGCAGGACCTGCTTGACCATCCAGTTCCCGGAGGTGACCGGGCGAAGGATGCGTCCGTCGCGCAGGTCGACGGCGTAAAGGTGACGCCAGCCGGATTTCTCGGAGGCCCCGAGAGTGAGCGAATCGGTCAGGTCGTGCCGAAAGCGTGTCTTGAACGTGTAGACGAATTTCTCCGGCTCCTCCTCCGCCAGGAGTTTTCTCCAGCGATTCGGCCCGACCTGATACTCGATGATGCCATGACCGGTGAAGCCCCGACGGACGTACTCCGTTCGCAGCGTCTTTCCGTCGGCCGACCAGTCGAGACGGTCGGTGGAATAGGTCTTTCCGACCAGGTCCGACGGACAGCCGGACGCGGTCTTTCCATCGGAGCTGAAAACCCAAGCCTGGCGTTCCGTCCGCTCGTCCCCGGGCTTGTCATAGGGGATGTCCCGCGTCACGCCCTTGACGGAATCGACGACCTTATACTGCCTCACAGGCTGCTTCTGTTCACGCCACACGGCGAAGTGCCTCCCGTCGGGGGACCATATGGGCGGATTCACGAAGGCGGGGGACCCCATGGGACGTTCGAAGATCTTCCGTGCAGGACTTCCGTCGCCCAAGAGGAGATAGATGTCTCCGTCCTTGAATCCGACGTGCTGAGATCCCTTGGGCGACTTGGTGCCCGCGACTCCCGCGTTAAGCGTACGTCCGTCGCCGATCAGTTTCGTCACGGGAACTCGGACGCCTGCGGCATCGGTCTGCGCGAGGGATCCGTCCGGTTCGAGCCACCAAAACTTCCCTTCGCCCCTGAGGAACAAACGTCCGTCCTCCTGCGGGATGATGGTCCTGAAGGGGAGTTGCGTCGGGGGGATCTGCCTGCCGGTCAAGGCGGAGAAGCTTTTCGCAAGGCTCGACGGATCGAAGGCGGGACGTATCTTCCCGGTGCGCGTTTCGACGACCATCCAGGCCGAGCGGTCATGGGGCGTCCGGTAGACGAGGAAGGAGCCCTGCTCCGACCATTGGAGGTCCTCGAGTTTCGACGGAGGAGCCAGGGGGCGCCAGGCTTCGTGGAGTTCCTGCCACCGCGCGGCTGGACCTTCCTGGGCTTCACCCTTAGTCGCATAAAACGAGGAAAAGGCGGGGCTGATCGCCAAGAGGACCACGCACCCAATCTTCGGCGGTACCATCACTTCTTCTTGGGTGTCTTCGGTTTGAGGCCGGATAGGTAGGCCACGGCATCGCGTATCTCGGCCGGAGTCAGAATGCCGAGCATCGGGGGCATGACGGACAGCGGCAAGGTCCGTGACGCCACTTCAGCCTTCAACAGTCGCCGGCTGGTGCCGTCCGGAAGCTTGAGCAGGATCGATCCGCTGTCCTCGCTGCTCACGGATCCTGAAACGGAGGCGCCGTCCCGAAGGGTGATCGTCTCGAGACCGAATCCGGCTACGATCTTGGCCGACGGCTCGACCAACGATTCGGCGAGCTCCTCCTTCTTCCGCTGGCTGCCGACCGCGCGCAGGGAAGGGCCGACCTCGCTGCCCTCGTCGGAGTCGACCCGATGGCAGGCGATGCAGTTCGCGCCCAGGTGTCCGTTGACGACGGCTTTGCCACGGGTCGCGTCACCGCCGTCGGTGAGCAGTTCGTAAGGCAGCTCTGGTGCCGCAAGGCGAGGCGCTCCCTTGCCAGGCGCCAGATATCTCCCCAGCGAATCCTTCACCCGAGGGTCGGTGGACTCGCGGGCCAGTTCGAACACATCCAGCCTCAGGCCAGCGTCGAGCTTACGGTCGGCCAGACGTATTGCGAGTTCGTGGGTCAGCTCCAGGGCAGACGCTTCAACGCGTCCGCGCAGTGCTGCCACGACCGCCTGTTTCTCCGCCGTCTTGGCAGATTTCGACCCTAGGATCTGACGAGAGACTTTAAAGGCGGCCGCCGCGTCGCGTCGGTACAGCTGCGTCAGCGCCTCGATGCGGACCTCGGACGGGTTGCCATCGCCGGCAGCGTTGCGCAGGGTCGTCGTCACGCCTGCGTCTTCCTCCCGCAGTCCTCCGAGCAGACGGAGGGTCTGAAGGCGCACGGCCGACGCGGCCTTGGGATCATCGGCGAGGGACTTCAGGACGACGAACGGCAGGTTGGCTTCGAATCTGACGAGGAGCCCGATCGCCAGTGCGCGTTCGTCCTGCAGCTGCAGCTTAAGGAGTTCGTCCTGTCTGGTGCGGATGAGCTCGGCAATCCGGGCGAGGTCGCGAGGCTGATGCTTCCGGGCGACGCCGTCGACGAAGTCCAACGCGGGCGGCTGATCGAAGGCCAGCAGGGCCTGCAGTGCATCACGGCGCAGAGGTGCGCCGTCAGGCTGCGCGAGCGTCCAGTCCAGGATGCGGCGCAGCGACGCCTCGTCTCCCTGGCGTAGATTCGCATTCAAGGCCCGTCGCGCGGCGTGATAGGGCAGCCCGGGCTGACCGAAGGCCGCCGCCAAGGCCGGCAGGGACTCAGGAATCCCTTCGTCATCGTGGATCGCACGGGCTGCTTCGACCACGACCTCCGGATTCGCGTGCTTGAGGAGATGCGAAAGAAGCGGCGACTTCTGTCGAGCCAGGGCGAGCGTCGCGAATACGGCCCCGGCCCCTGAGGTTGCCCGGGCTGATTCGAGCAGACCTGAAGACGATTGGGTCCTCGCGAGTCCGCTGACGAGCCCGTGTCGGAGCCAAGGCAGGCGCAGGGCGGCTTCTGGTTCGCGCAGGAACGCGGCAAGAGGAACGACTCCGCCGAGCCTGCCCAACGTGATGCCGGCTTGGGTCCGCAGCCGGAGGTCATCCTGCGCGAGCTGCGCGGCGACCCGTTCGACGAGAGAAGAAGGGGCCTTGGATTCGCTTAGCACCTTGAGCGCCTGGACGCGGATCTCGGTGTCGGCATCGTCCAACAAGGCAAGCGAAGCCGTTACGTCGGCAACCTTGCCCTGACGGATGCCCATACCGTAGCCCCAGATGGCATGGATGCGGGCGAAGCGGGGAGCCTCCGGCTTGAGGGCGAGGGCCAGCATCTCCGACCATGCCCCGATGCGGTGGAGCCGGATCGAGGCGTTGATGCGGACACGCTGGTCCCGGTGCGCGAGCATCCGGAGCAGCTCGTCCTTCGGGATGGCGACGGTGAGGGGCTTGGAGAGCACCGTCTCGGATGTGGGGTCGACATTAGGGGCCACGTCCATCCGCCACACCGCGCCTTTTCCATCAAGCGGGTAGCCCCCGATCCAGTCGGCGAAGTAGGCGCGGCCGTCGGGCGCCCAAGCCATGCCGATGCCCATGATTCCTTCGTTGATCACACGAAGATTCTCCTGGCGGAATGAGTCGCGTTCTGGCGCCAACGTGAAGGCGTCCATCTTACCCTTGGGGAACTGGTCCAGGATGAAATGGCCGCGCAGGTCGCCGTCGAGGGCGTGGCCGGGCTCGAACAGGAACCCCGCGGGACCGTCGGAATAACTGGCGATGGGCGGGGTGATCGAGAGGGGCTGGTCGGGCGCGCCCGCGGGCATCCACATGTTCTCCTTCATCCAGCGGCTTTCGAGGCCCTGATACTGATGCTGATTCCTCCATCCGCTATCAGAGCCCTCGAGCAGATAGACCAGCCGCTCGCGTTCCTTCGGCTGGTCGCCGTCGTTGTCGACGCCGATGACGTTGCCGAACGCGTCGAAGGCGATCTCCTGGGTGTTGCGCACGCCGCGGGCATAGATCTCGAAGCCGCTGCCGTCCGGCTCGCAGCGCAGGACCGCGCCCTCGTGAGGGAAGAAGAAGCGCCGGCCTTCCTTGCTCGTGACGTCGCCGCCCTTGTCGCCTACGGTCCAGTAGATGCGTCCGTCCGGACCGAGACGGAGGCCGTGCATGTCGTGTCCGGCGTAGGCGATGTGTCCGCCGAATCCGGTCGCGACGAGCTCCCTGACGTCGGCCACGCCGTCGCCATCCGTGTCCTTGAGCCTCCAGACGTCGGGGATGGCCGTCAAGTAGACCCAGCCGTCGAAATATAGCACCCCGGCAGCGATGCCGGAGACGGGCGAGTTGAACCCTTCGGCGAAGACGGTGATCTTGTCGGCCATGCCGTCGCGATCGGTATCGCTCAGCTTGTAGATGCGCTCCTGATGGTGAGTGAGATCCTTCCAGTCGACCGAGCCGTCCTTGTTATGGTCCTTCAGGCTGCCCCGACCGGCCTTCATCTTGCCGGGTGCAAGCTCGCGCTGATAGAAGGCGAGCTTCTCGGCGGGCGAGGTCAGGCCGACGTCGTCCGGGATCCAGACGCGGTGCTCCCGGATGTCCAGGTCGCCGGCCTTGCGCCGGGTCGTCGAGGCGACGTAGGCGTCGCCGCGCTCGTCGAACGTAACCGAGGTCGGATCGGGCACGTTGAGCCCTCCCGACCACTTGAAGGGCTTCACCTCGCCGCCGAGGCCCGTGAACGGGACGAGCGATACGGCCAGGGTGAGCAGGAGGCGGGGAGGGGTCATCGGAATCGGATAGACCTTTGGGACATCTCGCTGAGCTCTCGGTTTCCTGCCGTCGGCCTGGGATTGGACGAAATCCCGGCGATCAGCCGACGAGGACAAGATAGAGCTCCTTCGGCCCGTGCGCGCCGAGGACCAGGATCCGCTCGATGTCGCCGGTCCGGCTCGGACCGGTGATGAAGGAGAGCATGCTCGGCATGCGGTCGCCGTGCCGCGCCCGGGCTAGGGCCAGGGCCGAACCGAGGTCAGGGACGACCTGCGTGACCTCGGCCAGGACGACATGCGCGTGGGGCAGGATGGACAGGGCACGTCCGCCGGAGCCGGTGCTAGATACGAGGATCGCACCGAGCTGGGCGACGATCGCCTCGCAGGTGGTCAGTCCGGCGTCGCAGGATTCAAGCTTCTGCTTGTCGAAGCCGGCGTCGACCTCCCATGTCTCGCAGCCGAGACCGGCGGCGACGGGCCGGGTGGACGCATGTCCGTGGTAGGCGACCTTCTTCCACTGCTTCGCGACGGAGAGTTCTGCGATCGCCTTGACGGCGGACGACTGGTCAGGCACGCGGATGAGCACCGCCTTCAGTCGTGCCAGCTGCTCGGCGAGGATGGTCAGGCTGGCCTCGGTTGTCTCGCCGCCGTCAGGAAGCCAGGGCTTGGCGACCGTGGAGGTCATGCCGGCGACGGGCTCGCCCTTGAGATGGGGCCTCGGAGCCTTCACCTTGAGGGCCTCCCGGATGCGGGCGAAGATGTCGGAGCGCGCGTCAGGCATGGTCGTGCCTCCACTGTTCCCGGAAGGAGCGGGCCGGCGCCTCGGGCAGGTCACGTGTCTTCATCCAGGCGCCCATATAGGGAAGCGGAAGTTTCCGGAGCAGGGGGAGGGTGGCCCGGAAGATCCTGCCGCCCGCCGCGAAAAGCCAGGGGCGTTTAATCACGAAGCTGAAGCCGTGGTGGAACGCCCGGTCGAACCAGGTCGGGGACTCCTTGGCGGCGTTGCGGCGATTGTGCAGCAGATGGTGGTGAAGATCGATACGGACGGGGCAAGCGTCGGTGCAAGCGCCGCACAGCGACGAGGCTCCGGAAAGATGGTTCCACTGCTTGAGGCCACGGAGGTGAGGCGTGATGACCGAGCCGATGGGTCCTTGGTAGGTGGTTCCGTAGGCCAGTCCCCCGATGTTCTTGAAGATCGGGCAGACGTTCAAGCAGGCGCCGCAGCGGATGCAGTGCAGGGCGTCGCGCTGCTCGGGGTCGGCGAGCAACCGCGTGCGCGCGTTGTCCAACAGGACCAGATGGAACTCCTCGGGGCCGTCGGGCTCGTCCTCCCGGCGCGGACCGGAATAGAGGGTGTTGTAGCAGGTCATCGGCTGGCCGGCCCCGGCAGTGGCCAACATGGGCAGCAGGACGGACAGGTCGTCGAGCGATGCGACGACCTTTTCGATGCCGGAAAGGGCGATGTGGATGCGGGGCAGGGCGGCCGTCAGGCGGGCGTTGCCCTCGTTCTCGGTGATGGAGATCTGTCCGGTCTCGGCGACGAGGAAGTTCGCGCCAGTGATCCCGATGTCGGCGTCCACGTAGAGCTGGCGCAGGTGGCGCCGGGCGATCATCGTCAGCTCCTCGGGGCTGTCGGTCGGCGGCGTCCCGAGGTGCCGGGTGAAGAGCTCGCTGATGGCCTCTCGCTTCACATGCATGCACGGGAAGACGAAGTGGTAGGGCGCCTCGCCGCGGAGCTGTTGGATAAACTCTCCGAGGTCGCTCTCGACCACGCCGTAGCCGGCCTTCTCCAGGGCGTCGTTGAGGTGGATCTCCTCCGAGGTCATGCACTTCGACTTCACGATGGCCTTGGCCTTCGCCTTCTCCGCGATTCCCAGGATGATCGCGCGCGCCTCGGCGGCGTCACGGGCCCAGTGGACCACGCCGCCGTTGCGTTCGAAGTTGGCCGTAAACTGCTCGAGGACGACGGCGAGGTCGTTCACCGCGTTCCACTTGGCGAGGGCGGCGGCGTCGCGGGCCCGCTCCCAGTCCCGATAGCGCGCCTTCTGCAGGTCGCGGTTGACGTAGTATCCGCCTAAAGCCTTGCGGATGAAGGCCCGCTGCGTGCCGTCGGCCGATGTGACCGTGGCGTCCTTCAGGAAGATGGAACGGGGGTCGGACATCTCAGTCGCGGCAAGCGAGGACCTCGGCGATGTGCAGGGGTCGGGCGACCTTGCCCTCGCGGGAGATCCAGCCGCCGATCTGCAGCAGGCAGGAAGGGTCGGAGGAGACGATGAACTCGGCTCCGGTGCGCACGAGGGCGCCGCCCTTCACCTGCGCCATGGCGGTGGAGATCATGGGGAACTTGGCCGAGAACAGGCCGCCGAAGCCGCAGCAGCTCTCGCCCTCCTCGGACTCTATGAGTTCGAGTCCTTTCACAGCCCTGAGCAGACGCCTGGGCTCCTCCTTGAGGCGGAGCTCCCGGAGGGCGTGGCAACCGTCGTGGTAGGTGACCTTTCTCGGGAAGCGGGCGCCGACATCCTCGACTCCGAGTCGCTTGACGAGGAATTCTGAGAATTCGAACGTGCGGCTCGCGAGGTCGCGGGCCTCCGCCTCGTGCGGCGTGCCTTCGAGCAACTGGGGGTAGAACACCCGCATCATCGCCACGCATGAGCCGGAAGGCCCTACGACCGCCTCGGCCCCCCGGAAGACCTCCAGCGCGCGGACGGCCGCGGGTCGGGCGACGTCCCACTGGCCGGAGTTGAAGGAGGGCTGCCCGCAGCAGGTCTGCGCCTCTCTGAACTCCACCTCGTGACCGAGGCGGGTCAGCACCTCCGCAGTCGCGACGCCGACCCGGGGGGTCAGCTGGTCGACGAAGCAGGGCACGAAGAGGGAGACGCGCACGGGGTCAGCGGAGGAAAGCCTCGTGGAGGCCGCCGTCGACGGTGACGACCTGTCCGGTCGTCTTGGAGAGACGGTTGGTCACGAGCAGGAAGTAGGCTTCAGCCTGGTCGGCGGGGGTGATGGGGCTCTTGGTGAGGGTACGGTCCGCGTAGAACTTGGACAGCTTGGTGGTCAGGGAGTCCGTGGCCTCGTCATCGGTGTAGGGAATGTTGTACTTCGCAAGCGAGGCAATCACTCGGTCGCGCGGGAACATGGCGGAGCCCTGCACGACGGTGGCCGGAGCCACGCCGTTCACCCGAACGAGAGGCGAGAGCTCGATGGCCAGCTCGCGAACGAGATGGTTGGCCGCGGCCTTGGAGGTGTCGTAGGCCACGGACCCCTTCTTGGCCACGGCCGCGTTGGCGCTGGTCGTCAGCACGAGGTTTCCGCGCAGTCCCTGCTCCTTCCAAGTCCTGTAGGCCTCGTCGGCCACGAGATAGCTACCGGTGACGTTGAGGGCGAAGGTAAGGCCCCACTTGTCGTCGGGGATGCGGCCAGCAGTGTCCGGGGGGACGAAGATGCCGGCGGTCACGCAGATCGAGTCGAAGCCGCCGTAGGCGAGGGCGACCTGGTCGAGCATCCTGCGGACGGAGGCGCGATCGAGGATGTCGCCGCCGAGTCCGATGGCCGGTCCGCAGCCGGACAAGCCGGTGCCGGCGACGCCGATGCCGGCGCCATGCTTGTCGGTGATCTCCTTGGCGGTGGACTGTGCGGCCTCGACGTTCTTGTCCACGCAGACGATGTGGGCGCCTTCCTTCACGAGACGATGGGCGGTCTCCTTGCCGATTCCGGATCCGGCTCCGACCACGATGATGACCTGCCGGGCGAGTTCCTTCTCGGCCGGCATACGCTTGAGCTTGGCCTCCTCGAGCAGCCAGTACTCGATGTCGAAGGCCTCCTGCTGGGGCAGCGCGATATACTGGTCGATGGCCTCAGCGCCGCGCATGACCTCCACCGCGCAGTTGTAGAACTCGGCCGTGACGCGGGATTCGGACTTGTCCTTGCCCCAGGCGATCATGCCCAGGCCGGGAATCAGCACGACCGTCGGATTGGGGTCGCGCATGGCGGGGGAGTTGGGGCGTTTGCAGGCCTCGTAATAGGAGGCGTAGTCCTTGCGATACTGGTCAAGGCCGGCGGCAAGCTTGATCTTCAGGGCGGCGGCGTCCTCGGCCTGGGGGTTCCATGCGACGTAGAGGGGCTTGATCTTCGTCCGCAGGAAGTGGTCGGGACAGGAGGTGCCGAGTTCGGCCAGGCGCGGGGCGTCCTTGGAATTCACGAAGCGTAGGATCTTCTCGTCATCCTGGACGGTGCCGATGAAGCGCTTCTCCCTGGAGACCTGGCCGCGCAGCCAGGGAAGGATGGCCGCCAGGGTGGCGTGACGCTTCTCCGCGTCGAGGGTCTGGTAGGCCGGCCCGCCGAAGGCCTTGGCGTCCCCGCCTTTGGCCTGGTACTTCTCCTCGATATAGGCGCCGGCCCTTTCGATCATCGAAAGCGTGAGCTCATAGCAGGCCTTGTCGTCATCGTCCCAGGAGATGAAGCCGTGCTGCCCCATCATGATGGCCTTCACGTCAGGCTGGCGGCGGGAGATTTCCTGCATGGCCAGGCCGAGCTCGAAGCCCGGTCGCATCCATTGCACGTAGGCCATCTTGCCGGCGAAGATCTGCTTGGTCAGCGCCTCGCAGTTCTTGGAGGCCGCGATCGAGATGATTGCGTTGGGGTGCATATGGTCGACGTGTCGACCGGGGAGGAAGCTGTGGAGCGGCGTGTCGATCGACGAGGCGCGGGGGTTGAGATTGAAGGTGGCGTGGGTGTACATGCCGACCATGTCGTCCTCGGCCTGCGACTTGAGACCCTTGTCCGTCCGGGCGGCGTAGGACTTCTGGAGGCCGAGCAGCTTGTCCTGATACAGCGAAGAGAAGTTCTCGCGGGAACTGGTTCGCAGGTCGCCCCCGGAACCCTTGACCCAGAGGACATCGACCTCCTCGCCGGTGAGGGGGTCTTTCTCCCTGATCTTGGAGGAGGTATTGCCGCCTCCGGTGTTCGTGATGCGCTGGTCGGCGCCGAGGCGGTTGGACCGGTAGACCAGCCGTGCCACTGGATCGAGCTTCGACGCTTCGGCGTCGTTCCAGAGGTGAGAGACGTGCTTATGTTTGCTCATGTATGGATGTTTGGAAGGTGAGAGACGTGCCCGAAAGGTTCAAGCGTGCTTCAAGGACCTGAACTTGCGTAGGGCCGAGGACCATCCGTCGTCGGGACGAGGGCGGTAGGTCTTCACAGGGAAGGACCTACGGACGACCTCGCGCACGCCCTTGAGCCCCCGAAGTTCCTTCATGGCGACGGCCTGGACGAGGATGTTGCCTGCGGCGGTGGCCTCGACGGGGCCCGCGACGACGGTACGACCCGTCGCGTCCGCCGTGGCCTGGTTGAGCAGCTCGTTACGCGAGCCGCCCCCGACGATATGCAGCGTTGCGATCGTCCGTCCGGTGAGCTTCTGAAGCGCGTCCAGTTCGAGACGATAAAGCAGCGCCAGAGACTCGAGCACGCAGCGGGCAATCTCGCCATGGGTCCGCGGGACGGGCTGGCGGGTCTCGCGGCAGTAGCCTCGGACCTTGGCGACCATGTCGCCCCTTCGGGTGAACCTTGGGTCGTCCGGACGGATGAACGAACGGCGTGGGGGCGCCTTCTGGGCGAGCTGCACGATCTCGCCATAGTCCGAGACCTCGCCCCGCTCCATCCACTCCCGACGGCATTCCTGGAGGATCCAAAGCCCCACGAGGTTCTTGAGGAAGCGAGAGGTTCCGCCGAAGCCGACTTCGTTGGTGTAACGTGCTTTGCGGACGGTGTCGTTCACGAGAGGGCGGGGCAGTTCGACGCCAAGGAGCGACCAGGTGCCGGAGGACAGATAGGCCCAGTCCACGCCGGGGAGTGCTGGTACGGCGGCCACGGCGGCGGCGGTGTCGTGGACGCAGGTGGTGACGACCTGTGCCCCGCGCAGTCCGGTCTCGGCCGCGAGCTGGGGGCGGAGCCGGCCGAGCTTCACGCCAGGCGCGACGGGCTTGGGGAAGATGTGGCGCGGGATGCCGAGTCTCCGCAGGACCGGCCAGGCCCAGTCGCGCCGGCGGACGTCCCAGCACTGGCTGCCAGAGATGAGCGTCTCCTCCGCCCGGGCCACGCCGGTCAGGAGGAAGTTCACGTAATCCCCGATGAGCAGGAACTTGTCGGCCATCTTCAGGAGCTCCGGACGGTTCGTGGCGTCGTCGAGCAGCTGGTAGAGCGTGTTGATGGAGATCGAGGCGATGCCGGTGCCCTCGAAGAGCTGCTTTTCCGAGAACTTGCGCATGGCGACGGCGTAGGACTTGAAACTGCGTTCGTCCCGGTAGGTGTAGGGCAGGGATAGGAGCGGCCCGTCTCCCTTGAGCAGCACATAGTCGACGCCCCATGAGTCGCAGGCGACGGACTTGATGCGCCCGAGCTTCGAACCCTTGGCCAGCCCGACACGGATCTCACGGAAGATGCGGATGATGTCCCAGCGCAGGGTCCCGTTGGCGGTGACGGCACCGTTGGAGAAACGGTGGATCTCCTTCATACGAAGACGGCCGGATCGGAGGGAGCCGTGGATGACACGGCCGGATTCGGCGCCGAGGTCGATGGCAAGGTAGTCGGACATGGGAGGGGTGGGGCAGGGCAGGGGGTCAGAGTCCGAGGAGTTTCTGCCGGTAATGCTCGTCGGGACGCCCGGCGATGCGTTCGCACTGGGCGGGGGTGAGGAAGATCGGCCCGCCGAGGCGGGCGGCTCCGGAGAAGATCTCCGCGGCCTTCTCGGCCATCAGCAGAGAGCCGAGCACGGCCCTGGGCGACGCCCCGACGGCGATGATTCCGTGGTTGCGGAGCAGGATGATCCGGGGCTCGCGTCCGGTGCGGCGGACGAAAGCGACGACCTCGGAGCGGATGGAGCGGCAAAGCGCCATGCCCGGCTCGGCATAAGGGACCAGCACCGATTCGGTGCCGCAGAGCACGACCTCGTCCGGACAGGTGCGGCCGGCGGCGAAGTCGGGTGCCCGAGGCGAGCACAGGATTCCATTGACGGCGATGGCATGGACATGGCCGACGCAGCGCACGCCCGGCAGAGTGAGCAGGTAGGCGTGGAAGAGAGCCTCGATGGAGGGCTTCTTGGCCCTGGCATCGGTACGGGAGGCGAAGAGCGCCGCATCGATCTCGGCGTCTCCGGCCGAGGCGTCGTCGAGCAAGGGGAGCAATCGGTCGAAACGACAGATCGTGATGTCCTCCCGTCCGAGCGTGGAAAGGGAACAGCCCGATGACTTCACGGCGAACGTCTCCTCATCCAGCCGAACCGATGTGTTTCCCTCGCCCAGGATGGCCATGCGGAGCCGTTCTCCGCCCAGCGTGTGGGAGAGATCCAGAACATCCTGGATGAGTCCTTCCATCGGGTCGCGCAGGGTCGGCGAGCCTCAGGCGGTGGTGAGCACGTGATCCGCCGGCATGCGCACCTTGGCGCGCTGGACCTCGGGGGCGGCGGCGTCGGTGACCAGGAATAGCGCGCTGACGTCCCGCGTCACCGCGCAGGGTCCGCCGCGTCCCAACTTGACCTTGTTCATGCAGATGAGCACCTCGTCGCTCCTCCGGATCACCTCGCGCTGCTGATGCGAGATGTCGCGCTGAGAGTTCCATAGGCCGCTGTCGTCGATCCCCTCGGCGCCGAGCAGGGCTACGTCAAAGTTCCAGCGTGCGACCTCCTCGAGGGTGCGGTCGCCGGCCACCATGGCATGACGTGTCAGGAAAAGTCCGCCTGGGATGTAGACCTCGACGCCGGGCAGACAGGAGATCAGCTGGGCCGTGGGCAGGCAGGTGGTGACGATCTGGAGGTCGGGCACTCCGGCGGAGGCGATCGCCTCGGCGGCGAAGTAGATCGTGGACCCGGAGTCCAGATAGACGGTCATGCCGGGCTTCACACGGGATGCGGCGAGGTTGCCGATCCTGCGCTTGGCTTCGGCATCCTCGATCTTGCGGTCGTCAAGCGGCGGGAAATTACGGTTGAAGTCGGAGAGCGCACCTCCGTGGGTCCTTGTGATACGCCGCTGGTTCTCGAGCTCCGTAAGGTCGCGACGTGCGGTCGCCTCGGAGACATTGAACTGCTTGCAGATCTCCACGACAGGCACGTAACCGACCTTGCTGAGCAACTTTGCGATCGATTCCCGCCGCGCCTCGATGATGTGTCTTGCTACTTTCATAGGAGGTTAAGAAGTTGGTTTTTGAGCGATTGCAATCAACCAATCAATAATGTGCTTGTTAAGTCAAACTGGGTCGCCGTCTATTTCGCACAATATACATTATGTCTAGTTGATATAAATTCAATAAATACTGATGCAATATGAAGTATTACCGTATTTACTTGGGAACTTTATGGGGTTTGGATAAGTTACCAAGGTGATTCTGCTTCGTCATTGGTTACGCTCATATCCTCGGTTGGCCGGTGAATTAGCCCTCTGCGGGTTGGCATTCGCGCTTCAAGGCTGCGCCAGCAAGGATGATGGAGCTCTGACCGAGCCCGCCGTCGTCGTTGTCCCCTTGTACCGATCTGGGGTCGTTCATCACCCAGGGCCTGCCTCGGTAGGGTGCGAACCCAGGGTAGGTAGCATAACGCATCTTGTCTTGCATCACACCGGTGGGTCCCTGCCCTCTTCCCTCAAGAGTCTTGAGGGCAGGGAGGAAGGCCGGCCGGTGGGCGCCCACTACGTCGTCTCCGACGAACCTGTGCCCAGGGTGCTTGACATGGTGCCCGAGTCCTATGCGGCATACCACGCCGGGAAGAGCGCATGGGGGGATGTCGAGGGATTGAATCACCGTTCGATCGGGATCGAGATCGTCAATCTTGATGGCAACAAGCACCCTTATCCTGCGGAACAAGTGGAGCTGATCCTGGCGCTCTGCGACGAGATCATCCGAAGGCATGGAATCTCTCCAGTGAACGTCGTAGCGCATTCGGACATCGCTCCTGGACGAAAGATCGACCCTGGCGCGCTTTTTCCTTGGCGCCATCTGGCCGAGCACGGCATAGGAGCTTGGCCGCTCGCGGTGGATGTCGAGGAGTTCCTCGACTATCCGGTTCCGGACGAGGACCGCAGCCGTAGGCTGCTGACAGCCTACGGATACCGGCTCGAGCCAGGACCCCAAGGACTCCGCGTGGGCATCGAGGCCTTCCAAAGACACTTCCGTCCCCATCGCGTCGACGGAACCATGGACATCGAGACCAGCGCAAGGCTGCGCGCCCTTCTCCGCCGGTACCGGCCCGAGATCACGCAGGCGACACCGGCGGCCCTCAGGCCCTCCGAATGAACCTGCTGAAAATCCGGGAGCTGAAGTCCCTGAGCATGTCCCTCTCGGGATAGGCCCAACGGTCGAGAATGAAGGCGTAAACGGCCATGGCGGCCGCGCCGGCCAGGGTCATCGAGGCGATGAGACCGCCCTTCCCTCCCAGCCATTCGCTCATTCGTCCGACGAGGAGGTGATGCCCCTGGTAGGCCACCACGCCCATCACCAGCGAGCCCGTGCACGCCTTGAACAGAGGCGAGACGAAGGACGGACCCAAGAACTGGGGCGCGCGCTCCTTCAGACTGCGACGCAGTACGGCATACTGCCAGACGGTTGATGCGCCGTTCGCGACGGCGAGGCCCTCTACGCCCTGTCCGGTCAGCACGGAGACCAGGGAGAGTGCGACGTTCACCGCCAAGGCCTGCATGGCCGCATGGAACGTCGACCGTGTCTCGCCCGCGACGTTGAGCGCACGCGTAACCAGGCTCATGAGGGCGTAGAACGGCATCGTGAAGGCGAACAGCACGAGGAGGATCCGGGTGTTCGCACAGTCGACCGCGCTGAACCTCCCGAACTCGAAGAGCAGACGGATGATGGGCTCCGCCAGCACGGCGAGTCCGACTGCCGCGCCGATGTTGACCGCCAGGATGAGACGGAATCCCCGGGCGAAGTCAGCGGACAGCCTGGCATCGTCCCGCCCGGCCCAAGCCGAGGCCAGGGCCGGGAACATCACCGTGGCCACGGAGGCGGAGAACAGGCCGATGGGTAGCTCCACGATGCGATTGGCGATGTAGTAGTAGGTCAGGCCGCTGTCGCTGACGTCGTACGCGAGGAATCTGGAGACCAGGAAGTTCACCTGCTGGACGCCGGCCCCGAACGCGGCGGGGATGAAGGCGGCGCGCAGCACGGACCATGACTTCTCGTCGGCCCGGCCGGGCCCCTGCCGCCAGCCTGCTTTGCGGAGGCCCCACATCGGGACAAGGAGTTGGAGCAACCCTCCGAGCAGCGCCCCGGCGCAGAGCCAGCGCGCCCGCGCGATATCGCTTCCGGCGAACAGCAGTCCGCCCAGGCCGAGCGAGGCGATCATGCACACGTTGAGGAGGCCGGAGGCGATCTCCGCGAGTCCGAAGCGACCGGTGAGATTGACCGCCGCAGTGAAGAGTGCCGCGAGGCAGATGAGCGGCATGTACGGCATGCAGCAGGCCGTAAGCTCCGCGGCCCAGGCATGACGGGGGTCGTCGATGAGAAATGAGACCGCGAGCGCGCAACCGGACACCCCCAGGGTGATCAGCAGCATCCAAGGGGCCACGCGGCGGAGGACGTGGTTCAGGAAGTCATGCGAGGCCTGCACGCCCTCGTCCTGTCTTTTCTGTGCGAGCACGGGGACGATGGCAGCGGTCAGGGCGCCTTCGCCCAGTAGCCGGCGGAACAGGTTGGGAATCTGGAAGGCGAAGAGGAACGCCGCTCCGGCCGCTCCGGAGCCGAACACCGCCGCGATCATCTGGTCGCGGACCAATCCCAGCACGCGCGAGACCATCGTCCAGGAGGCGGTCTTCGCCATGTCCTGGTACTGGCGCTCCGACGAGGGCATCGTTCAGGGAATCAAGGCGCCGATGCCCTCCTGTCGCACCGCGAGGAGGGCGGGCACTAGGTCGGTTCGTGCGACTTCGGCCTCCCGGCGGTCGGCGAAGCTCCTGACCTTGGCCACGCCGCGGGCGACCTCCTGGCCGCCGTAGACGATGCCGTACTTAGCGCCGGCCGCCTCGGCCGATTGGGCGAGTTTTCCGAATTTTCCGTCGCGCAGATTGTACTCTACTCGCAGGCCGGCACGCCGGAGACGGGCCACGTCCTCGAGTGCCACGGACCGCGCGTCCTCGCCGAGGATGATCGCGTAGAAATCAGGACCATCGGCGTAGGCGGGGAGCCGGCCGCGCAGCTCGAGGAGGTCCCTCAGGGTGACGTCGCCCATGCCGAAGCCTACCGCGGGGAGGTCCGGCCCGCCCAGCCTTGCGACCAGGGAATCGTAGCGACCGCCGCCGGCCAGCGCACGGGCCTCGCCACCGGTCTCGAATGCCTCGAAGACGAAGCCCGTGTAGTAGGCCAGCCCTCGGACGATAGTAAGGTCGACGGCCAGGCACTCGGAAAGCCCCATCGCGTGCAACGCGTCGAGGAGCTGCTTCCAATCGGCCAGCCGTGCCTCCATGGAGGCGTCACCGGCGGCAAGGCGTGAAAGTCCTTCAAACGAACCAGCGGCGGCGAACTCGCGTGCGCCACGGAGGACGACGGCGGGGTCGGCGTCCACCCCGGCCAAGGCGACCGCCATGGCCTTGGCGAGGTCATCGGGGGAACCACGCTCAAGCTTGTCGACGACGGCGAGCACCAGCCCAGCCCGGTCTTCGGGCACGCCGAGGCGGGCAAGGTGGCGGAACCAAAGCGTGCGGTCGGAGATGCGGATCCGGAAATCAGATTGGGTCAGGCCGAAGCCAAGCAGGCATTCGGCGCAGAGGGCGATGATCTCGGCGTCGGCCGCAGGTCCCGGCTCTCCGAGAAGGTCGGCGTTGAGTTGGTAGAAGGCGCGAAGTCGGCCCTTCTGCGGCTTCTCGTAACGGTAGTTCTCGCCGATGGCGAACCAGCGGATGGGCTTGGGCATGCCGTTGGCGCGGGCTCCGACCATGCGCGCCAGAGAGGGCGTCATCTCGGGCCTGAGGCTGACCTTGCGGCCGCCCTTGTCCTCGAAGTTGAACAGCTGCCTCACGATCTCCTCGCCGGACTTCTCCGTGAAAAGCTCGAGCGGTTCGAGCACCGGCGGCTCCCATTCATGGAAGCCGTGGCGGCGGCAGGCACCCCGCCACACGTCGAAGATATGGCCGATGATGGCCCTGTCCTCGGGATAGAACTCGCGGAAACCCGGGAGCGTCCTCGCTTCTGACATCGGGCTTACTGGCCCTGCTCGGGCTTCTGTCCGATCTTGGAAAGGTCGATGGACTTGAGCTTGGCCTTCAACTCCTTGCCAGCCTTGAACTTGATCACCGCGCGCTGCGGTATGACGACATCGGTCTCAGGCCGGTTGGGATTGCGTCCGATGCGGCTCTTCCGGACCTGCACCTGGAACACTCCGAAGTTGCGGAGCTCGACGTCTCGCCCGGACAGCAGGGCTTCGGCAATGGCGTCGAGGGTCATCTGGACGCTGTCACGGATGTGCTTCTGGGGGTAGCCCTTCTTCGTGAAGATTTCGATGACGATGTCTCTTTTGGTCAGATTGTTGGACATGGCCTTGTGCGTAAGCGTTGATTATCAATAGCATGTGTTAACCCGTATGGCAATACCCCGGAGACTTTATTTTCACTCTAGGTTCTGAACCTGCTCGCGGACGCGTTCGATCTCAGTTTTGGCCTCCAAAACAAGGCGTGTGGTGGAGATTTCGACGGCCTTGCTGCCGACCGTGTTGACCTCGCGCAGAAGTTCCTGGATCAAAAAATCAAGTTTTCGCCCGGCTCCCGGCTCGGAAAGCTCATGGAGGAACTGCTGAAGGTGGCTGCGCAGCCGGACGATCTCCTCGGTGACATCACAACGGTCGGCGAACAAGGCGACCTCCTTGAGTACGCGTTCATCGGAGGGGTCGAGCGAAAGTCCGGACTCCGCCAGGCGCCTAAGGAGGTTGTCTCTGCGTCTGCGCGGCGCATCACGTTCGGCCTGCTCCATACCCCGCACCATTTCCGAGAGCTTGGCTATTCTGGTGGAAAGGTCCGAGGCCAAGGCGGCGCCTTCCGTGGCGCGCATTGACTTGAGAGAGTCCAACGCGGCATCGAACGCAGCGCGGAGCGCAGGCTCGGCGACATCGATGGACGGCAGGGTTTCGGCCGGACCGCGCGCGGCCTCGGCAAGGCGGAGCAGCAGCGCCGCATCGGGCGAGAATTTGATCCCGTTTCGGGCGGCCAGGGCCTCGAGTTCACGGAGGTCGGAGGAGATCGCATCCGAGTTCCAAGAAGGTCGTACGGAAGAGGAAGACGGCCGGGTCACTCGGACGTTGATTTTTCCACGAATGAGACGGGCGCGTATCCAGGGAGCGACCATCGACTCGAGGCCGGGCCAGCATTCCGGACCGTGGACGGAGACCTGCAGGGACTTCTGGTTGACTGAGGCGATCTCGACCACGAGCGGAAGACCCCCGATGATTGCCTCGGTCCGACCGAAACCGGTCATCGATGCGGCGGGCATGTCAGAGCTTGATCTCCTGCCCCATGGCCCTGGCCGCGCTCCAGACGTCCTTGTCGCCGCGTCCCGACAGGTTGATGAGGACGATGTCCTCCGGACGGCCGGCGGCTGCGACCTTGCATCCGTGCGCGATGGCGTGGCTCGATTCGAGGGCCGGGATGATGCCCTCGGTCCTGGACAGCAGCTGGAAGCCCTCGAGGCACTCTTCGTCGGTCGCGTACGCGAAATCGATGCGGCCTCGCTCCCGGTAGTAGGCGTGCTCCGGGCCGACGGCAGCGTAATCAAGTCCAGCCGAGACGGAGTGCGTACCCTCGATCTGTCCCTCGTCGTCCATCAGGATGGAGGTCATGCAGCCCTGGAGGACGCCGAGCCTGCCTCCGGCGAAACGCGCGGCATGCTCCCCGCGGCGGATGCCCCGACCCCCGGCCTCGACTCCGACCAGCTTGACCCCGGGCTCGTCAAGATACTCGAAGAACGATCCGATTGCGTTGGAGCCCCCGCCCACGCAGGCGACGACATGGCCGGGCAGCCGCCCCTCGGCAGACAGAATCTGCTGACGGGACTCCATCGAGATGATTCGGTGGAAATCCCTTACCATCATCGGATAGGGATGGGCGCCATAGGCCGTCCCGAGGATGTAGTGGGTCTCGCGGACGTTCGTCACCCAGTCCCGCATGGCTTCGTTGACCGCCTCCTTCAGCGTTCGCTGACCGGCTTCGACCCCCCGGACCTCCGCGCCCATCAGCCGCATGCGGTAGACATTGAGGGCCTGCCGTTCCATGTCGGTCGCGCCCATGTAGATCACGCACTTCAGGCCGAAGCGCGCGCAGACCGCGGCGGTAGCGGTGCCATGCTGACCCGCTCCGGTCTCGGCGATGATGCGTTTCTTGCCCATCCGCAGGGCGAGCAGCGCCTGACCGATGACATTGTTGATCTTGTGGGCCCCGGTATGGAGCATGTCCTCGCGCTTGAGGTAGACTCTGGCGCCGCCGAGATGACGCGACAGGGATTGGGCGTGATAGAGACCGGTCGGGCGTCCCGCGTAATCCCTGAGCATGTCCGTAAACTGCCGCTGGAATCCGGGGTCACGCCTGGCCTCTTCGTAGGCCTTCGCGAGATCGAGCAGCGGCGTCATCAGCGTCTCGGGGACGTAGAGCCCTCCGAAGCGGCCGAAACGACCGCGACGATCAGGCACGGTGAACCGGGGTTCCCCGGTCGGTATCAGGCTGGAGGCCGACATGTCGCCTTAGGAAAGACCCGAAGCGTGGGTGGCGCAAGCGGCAAGGGGCTTGCCCATGGGAAGATTGACTGCATTTCTCGCCCCATGACAGCCCGCCTCATCGCCCTGCTGCTGGCGTCGGCCTCCCTGCCGGCGGGCGAAATTCCGTCCGAGGAAGCACGTCGCGCATTCACCGTCGAACGTGCCCTCGTCACCGGATTGGTCGAAGGCGTGACGGAGTTCCTCCCGGTCAGTTCGACCGGGCACCTGCTGGTCAGCGACAGGCTTCTCGGGGTGCCTGCGGAGGCTGGGGTCACGGTCGCGGGCGCGTTGGACCGCAAGGGCCGTCCGGTGAATCAGAAACGCGTGTCGGACGACTACGTCGTCATCGTCCAGTTTGGCGCCATCCTGGCCGTACTTCTTGCCTATCGCCGCAGGGTCGCCTCCCTGCTCGGCGGGCTCGTCCGTGGGGAAGCCGAATCAATGAGACTTACGACCGCCCTCGTCGTCGCGTTCCTGCCCGCCGCCGTTCTTGGCTTGGCCGCGAAGGATTTCATCACGGAGCATCTTTTCAGCCTGCCGGTGGTGGCGGCCGCCCTTTTCACGGGTGGAGCGCTCACCCTCTGGCTCGACCGGGCCCTGCCTTCTCCCGACCCATCGGATGACGAGCTCCCGCGGATGAGCTGGAGGCAGGCCGCGACCGTCGGCATCTGGCAATGCGCGGCCTTCATTCCCGGTACCAGCCGTTCGCTCGCCTCCATACTCGGAGCCCGCTACGCCGGCCTCTCACGGGCGGCCGCCACGGAGTTCTCCTTCCTGCTGGGTCTCATCACCCTCTCGGCAGCCTCCGCTTACAAGGCATGGTCGCTCGGCCCGGCCCTGGTCGTCGTCTATCCTGCGAAGGAAGCCCTGCTGGGGATCGCCGTAGCGGCGACATGCGCCTTCTTCGCGGTGACGTGGATGGTGGGTTACGTGTCCCGGAACGGACTTGCGCCATTCGGATGGTACCGGATGGCCGCAGGTGCCGCCATCCTCGCTTGGCACCTCGTCCAGGCCCGCTGACGGGGCCCGGACAAGGCGGTCTCAGAGCGAGTAACCTTCGCGATAGGCGCGCTTAACGTAGGCGTTGGCGGCCTTGTCGTTCGTGACCTCCATCTTTTCGCCGTCCCAGAGCAGAAGCTTGTTGGGGAAGCGGATGGCGAGATTGCCCATCAGCACGGTCTCGGACAGCGGACCTGAATAGTCGAAGTTGGAGGACGCGGCGGGCCCGCCCTTCACGGCGCGGATCCATGCCTTCTCGTGGCCGGTGTTGCCACCGGGAACGCGCGGGAGCGTCTTGGCGAGCTTCTTCGCCTCGGCGCGCAGGTCGGCGCTGAGCAGACGCGGACGTTCACCGTAGCAGCCGCAGACGATCTTGCCCTTGTCGCCGACCAGGAGGCAGCCGCCGCCCCAGTCTCCGAACATCTCACCATCCTCGAGCTCGACGGGGCGAGGCGGCATGAGTCCGCCGTCCCACCAGGTCATCAGCAACTCCGGCATGCCTTCGCGGGCCGGGAAACGATAGCGCACAATCGAGGCCGCGGGGTAGCATTCGTTCTTGGGCTCGACGAGCTTGCCCAGTCCCTGAGGGACGGATCGGTAGACGGTCGGCGTGCTGCCCTCGACGCTGATCGGATAGCGCAGCTTGAGCGCCAGGAAGAGCGGGTCGACGATGTGGCAGCCCATGTCGCCCAGCGATCCGGTGCCGAAGTCCCACCAGGCGCGCCACTTGCCCGGGTGATAGGCGGCGCTGAAAGGACGCATCGGGGCGGGGCCGATCCAGCGGTCCCAGTCCATCCCTTCCGGCGGCTTCTCGCCCTCGGGCGGACGGCCCATGTCGATGCTCTGCGGCCAGATGGGGCGGTTGGTCCAGGCATGGGCCTCACGGACCTGTCCGATCAGACCGGCGGCCACCCATTCGGTGATGAGACGGATGCCCTCGCCGGAGTTGCCCTGATTGCCCATCTGCGTGACCACCTTGTACTCCCGTGCGGCCTCCGTAAGGCGCCGCGCCTCGAAGACGGAGTGGGCGATGGGCTTCTGCACGTAGACGTGCTTGCCGGCCCGCATGCAGTCCATCGCGATGTGCGCGTGCGTGTGGTCAGGGGTTGCGATAATGACGCCGTCGATCTCAGGGTGGGCCTCGAGCATCTTGCGGTAGTCGGTGTAAGTCTTCGCCTTGGGGAAGAACTTGATGGTGTCGGCGCAACGGCCGAGATCCAGGTCGCAGAGGGCGACGACGTTCTCATCGGCGCAGTTGCGGATGTTGCTGCGCCCCACGCCGCCGAATCCGATCACGGCGACGTTCATCTTCTCGTTCGGAGAGACGGTGCGGGCGGCGGACTTGACCCAGGGGCGGGAGGCCGCGAAGCCGGCGGCGGCGAGGCCGGCAGTGTGAAGGAAGCCGCGACGATCGAGGGAAGAGCTCATAGGGGGTGCAGCCAACCTACGAGGGCAGCATCATCGGGCAATGGGAAAGGACGAGCGACGCGCCCGTCACTTTGTACAACCTGCTGGAAGGAAGATGTTTACCGCCTTGTCCGCAGACCCTGGCAGTGCACTTTGCTTTTGACTCCCCTGTGAATAACCCGTTGAAAAAGACCAACCCACCCCCGTGATGTTCAAGCGTTTCCCCGGCCTATTCAATCAGGCGATCGGCATCGACCTCGGAACCGCCAACACCCTCGTCTTTCTGAAGGACCGCGGAGTCGTCCTCCGTGAGCCCAGCGTGGTGGCCATCCGCAGCAGCACCCGCAAGCCCATCGCGGTCGGCAACGAGGCCAAGATGATGCTTGGTCGCACCCCGGGGGACATCGAGGCCCTCCGGCCGATGAAGGACGGCGTGATCGCCGACTTCGAGATCAGCGAGCACATGCTCCGCTACTTCATCGGCAAGGTCGCTCGACGGTCGTTCTTCACCAACTTGACGGTCGTCGTCGCGGTGCCCTACGGCATCACGGCGGTGGAGAAACGCGCCGTCCAGGACTCCGCCTACCGCGCCGGCGCCGACGATGTGATTACCATCCCCGAGCCCATCGCCTCGGCCATCGGAGCCGGGCTCCCCATCGAGGAGCCGGCGGCCTCGATGATCGTCGACATCGGCGGCGGCACCACCGAGGTGGCGGTGCTCTCGCTCGGCGGCATCGCCAAGGACGCCGCCCGCTCGATCCGCGTCGGCGGGGACGAGTTCGACTCCTCAATCATCAAGTACATCAAGAACTCCTACAACCTGATCATCGGCGAGCGCACCGCCGAGGAGCTCAAGATTAAGATCGGCTCCGCCTACCCCCTCGAGCAGGAGCTCACCTACGAGATCCGGGGCCGTGACGCCGTCTCGGGGATGCCGCGGGAGATGCACGTCTCCTCCCAGGAGATCCGTGAGGCCATGCGCGACAACGTCACCCAGATCATCGAGACCATCAAGGGCTCGCTGGAACGCCTCTCCCCCGAGCTTTCTGGCGACCTCTACCAGCGCGGAATCGTCCTGGCCGGCGGGGGCGCGCTCATCCGCAAGATCGATCGGGCCATCTCGGAGGCGACCGGCATCCCGGTCATCGTCGCCGACGACCCTCTCTGCAGCGTGGTCAACGGCACCGGCAAGATCCTGGCGAACTCGTCGCGCTGGAAGAGCCGGGACTGATCCCCGGCCACACGGGCCATGAACCGCGACGAAAAGGGCGTCAAGGCCTCCTACGTACTGCTCATCCTCATCCTGCTCCTCTGGTGCGCGGGCCCTTCGGTCGTCCGTCGCTTCAGTCGCGAGGCCTTCACCGAATTTCAGGCCCCCGCGCTCGAGCTAGTCGGCAAATCGAGGGATCTCGCCCGTTCCTGGGAACTCCGCAGCCGGTCCACCGACGAGCTCGTCGAGGCAGGTCGTGACCTCGGGCGCATCAACGCCGCCCTCGAGCTCCGGCTGGCGACCCTCCGCGACGTGAATGAGGAGAACGCGCGGCTGCGGCAGATCCTCGCTTATTCGCCGGGTCCGGAATACCGGACGATCGTCGCGCGCGTCGTGCTCCGCGAGAACACCAGCTGGTGGCAGCGCATCACGATTCGCAAGGGCCGTAACGACGGCGTCAGGCCCTTCAGCCCGGTGGTGTTCGGACGACAGGTCATCGGGCGCGTGGCCCAGGTGCACATGGAGACGAGCGAGGTGGACCTGATCACCAGCCCCGGCTTCCGCTGCACGGCCCACCTCGAGGGTGACGAAAACCATAACATCGTGCTCTTAAGCGGGAATGCGGCCGGAGGCATCGGCCGCGCCCTCGTGAGCAATGTCCCCAAGACTTACGGCGGCCCCGCGGGTCAAGCCCCCCGGCTCACGACCACCGGCATCGGCGGAGTCTATCCCTCCGGACTCGACCTCGGAACGATCGAAGGCAGTCTGCGCACCACGCCCAAGGGTGAATTTCAGGAGGGGGACGTCGTGCCGCCCCGGGCCCTCAACACCATCCACGAGGTCTCGGTCCTGGTGCCCGTCTACCCCAGCCCGGGCGAGCGACTGACCGAGTCCCGCATCGACGACTTCCGTTGAGTCGATGAACTGGTCCTGGCTGCTACTGCTCCTCGCCACCTACCCGTGGCTGGTCGCGTCCGATCTAATCACCGACACCCTGTCCGACTCAGGACTGGTCTGCTTCTTGGCGGCGGCGGCGATGGTCGCGCCTTCTCGCCGGCTGGGACGCGGCGCCGCGGCGATCTTCGCCCTCTGCATCGGATTCATGTTCGAGTCCAGACGTCCGCTGCCGGACGGCTCGGTCGCCTTCCCGCTCGCCTTCGCGGCCATCGCCCTTTCGGGGCCTCAGACCCTCATGCGCAGGCCCGCGCAGGTCTGGATCGGGGCCATCATCCTAAACGCCCTAGCCACGCTCGTCTGGGTCGTCGCCGCCGGGTCGCATGCGTGGTACTCCGGACATCCTCTGCCTGCCGGCCATCTCGTCTGGCGCGGTCTGCTGCAGGTGACGGTCTCGGCCGCCGCCGCCGCGCTGCTCGCACCATTCATGCTGCGGGCCCAGGAATCGATCATGAACCGACTCGGCATCCCCGAGGCCAGGGAGGGTTGACCATGCGTGACAAGACCGGGCCGGAAATCCTCCCCTCGACGCCGGTCGGCCGTGCGCGCCTCCTCATTCTCTTCTGGGCCACGGGAGCGCTCCTGGGCTACGTCCTGATCGGGCTCGGCTACCGTCAGTTGATCCAGTCCGGGGACCTCAAGCTCCAGTCGGACTCCCAGAGCCGCCGGGTGGTCATCGTGCCGCCCGCCCGCGGCATCATCTATGAGCGAAACGGGCACGAACTGGTCGTCAATCGCGTCCGCTGGAGCGTCAAGGCCGACCTGACCGAACTGCAAGGCGAGTTCCGCAAGGCCTACATCAGCCTGCTGCGCAAGAATCGCGCCGCCGGCGAGAAAACCGACGGTGACACGCTCCTGGAGAGAGCGCGAATGGACGTGCTCCAGGGCTGGCTGGACAAGGTCTGGTTCGTGATCGACGCCTCGGAACGGCGCCTCTCGACCAGAAAGGCGAATGTCAACGGCCCCCTGCAGTCGCACCGCGAGCGCAAGGTCAACGTCGACGAACTTCGCAGGCATCTGCGTGAACGGCGCGCCCTTCCCTTCACCCTCGTGACCGACCTGTCCTTCCCCGACCCCAGCGGTCGTGAAGGTGCCGCCACCCCCGAGGACGGGAATCGCTCGGTGGCAAGGTTCATCGAGCAGTTCCCGTCCGACGGGCCTATCCGGCTCGAGTCCGATATCGTCCGCAGCTACCCCAACGGAGGCCTCGCCGCGCACCTCCTCGGCTACGTGAAGGACACGGACTCGCTTCCCATGACGGCGAACATCGACGAACAGATGGAGTCGCTCCAGAAACTGCGGCTGACCGGCAAGACCGGCGCGGCTGGCGTCGAACTCAGCCTCGAGTCCGTCCTCAGAGGAACGAGCGGATGGGAGCTCTGGTCCAAGACCTCGGCCGGCTATAACCATGAGCTGATCCGACGCGTAGACCCGACCCAGGGCGGCCACGTCATGCTGTCCATCGACCGGGATATCCAACGGACGGCTGAGGCTTCGCTGGCCCGGATTCTCGGACCCGACCGCACCCCGCTGCCCGCTGCCGCCGTGATGATCGAGGTGAGGTCGGGCGAGATCCTCGCCATGGCTAGCCAGCCCTCCTTCGACCCCAACAGGCTGTCCATCCGTGTCAGCTCGTCCTACTACGAGGAGATCGACGCACAGGGGGGTTGGCTCAACCGCGCCACCCAGGGGCTCTACGCCCCCGGCTCCACCTTCAAGATCATCAACGCGATCGCGGCGATGCGCAAAGGAGTCGTCCAGTGGGACGAGGTGCTCGACTGCGGTCCCAGCTTCCGCGTGGGCAACCGAGACTTCCCCGAGCACACCCCCGAAGGCTACGGCCCCGTTGACCTCGAGGTCATGCTGGCCGTCTCGTGCAACGTCTGGAACTATCAGGTGGGGCTGCGTACCGGCGTTGACGCAATCGCCGCCGAGGCCCGCAGGTTCGGTCTGGATTCCCAGTTGCTCACCAGCCCCTCCGACTCCGCCGAGGGCTCCTCCTTCGAACTTCCCTACCCCGCCGGCCGCGGGCTGGTGGTGCCTGATCAGGCCTACAAAAGAAAGATCCCCGGCGCCGGCCCCTGGAGTCCCGGCGACACGGCCAATCTGAGCATCGGCCAGGGCTACCTGCTCACGACGCCCCTGCATATGGCCTGCGTGGCCGCCTCCCTCGCCCGCGGCGAGACGAGGACGGTACCGACGATCTTTCACGACCCCCGGCGGGACGGCAGGCATGCCGGCTCCGCGCCGATCGGCCTCAGCCGCGAGCAGATGGCGGCGATCCGATCCGGCATGGAGCGGTGCGTCGAAGAGGGCACCGCGCGCAGCGTCCAGATTCCGGGACTGCCTTTCGCCGCCAAGACCGGCACCTCGGAGTATTTCAAGGATGGCGCGAAGGCGCACCTCGCCTGGATCATCGGCTATGCCCCGGCCAGTAATCCCGTCGTAGCCTTCTGCGTGCTCGTCGAAGGCCAGGATGACGGAACTTGGGGCGGCAAGACCGCCGGGCCCGTCGCACGGGACATGCTCCTGAGATGGGCCGGCAAGGCGACGAGCGTGGACGCACCCGTCCAGGGCCAGCCGGGTGACGCCCCGCGCTAAGGCAGAATCAGGACGGGCGTGCCTACGGGGGCCGCGTCGTAGAGCTCGAGCACGTCGTCGTCCGAAAGCAGCACGCAGCCATGGCTGTTGGGTCGACCGAGCATGGCGTGCTGATTGGTGCCGTGGATGTAGACGAACCGACGGAACGTGTCGACGACCCGTCCCTGCGCGTCTTGACCGAGATTGAGCCCCGCCTCAAGGCCTTCGAGCCGGAGAATGCGCGTGGTGATCAGATTGTCAGGGCGGTCCGGCCTCTCCATCCAGACCTCGCCGGTGTCGACACGCGCCTTGAACACGGCTCCGCGCCTAGACCCATCGCCGATCTTCTCCCGGACGCGGTGCATGCCGAGGGGCGTGCCGTGGGATCCCTCGATTTGGCCGGCGCCCGCCCGGGCGGTGCTCACGCGCCAACCGAGTCGGCGGCCGGGGCCGAAGAACCACAGTTTTTGCTGGTCAATCGAGACGATGATGCAATGTTCCGCTGACGGAAGTCCGAGCGCTTCGAGGCGCCTCACGACCTCCTCGCGCAATCCTTCATCTTCCTCTGAACATGTCATACCGTATCGGCATCGTGGGCGTGACCGGCGCAGTCGGTCAAGAACTGCTGGCGCTCCTCGCCCGGCGAAAGTTCCCCGTGGCCGAGCTCCGCCCCCTGGCCTCGGCCCGTTCGGCCGGGACCAAGGTGTCCTTCGCCGGCAAGGAATGGACCGTCCGCGAGGCCACCCCCGACGCCTTCGAGGGGCTTGATTTTGCAGTCTTTAGCGCAGGGGGCTCGATCTCCCTCGCCCTCGCCCCCGAGGCCGTGAAACGCGGCTGCGTGGTCATCGACAACAGCTCGGCCTTCCGCATGCGGGACGACGTGCCCTTGGTGGTGCCTGAGATCAATGCCGCCGCCCTTGACGACCACAAGGGCGTGATCGCGAACCCGAACTGCTCCACCGCCATCGCCCTCATGGGCCTCTGGCCGCTCCACCAGGCCTTCGGGCTCCGCCGTTTCTTCGCCTCCACCTACCAGGCGGTGTCCGGCACGGGCGCGGAGGCCATGCGCGAGCTCGACGCCCAGGCCCGGGCCTGGGCGCGCGGCGAAAGCCATCCGGCCAAGGTCTACCCGCACACCATCAACTTCAACCTGATCCCCCAGGTCGACGCTTTCCTCGACGACGGCTACACCAAGGAGGAGATGAAGATGCTCAACGAGGGACGCAAGATCATGGGGCTGCCCTCACTGCGCGTGACCACTACCTGCGTCCGCGTGCCCGTCTTCCGCGCCCATTCCATCGCCATCAGCGCCGAGTTCGAGCGTTCGGTCGACGTCGATGTCGCCCGCAGGGCCGTCGCCGCCTTCGAAGGCTCGGAACTTTGCGACGAACCCGCCGCCCGCCGCTACCCGATGCCGCTCGACTACGCCGGCAAAGAGAAGTGCGGAGTCGGACGCATCCGCAAGGACACCCTCTTCGACAACGGGCTATCCCTCTGGGTCAGCGGCGATCAGCTCTGGAAGGGCGCCGCCCTCAATGCGGTGCAGATCGCGGAGGCCCTGCACGCGCGCGGCCGGCTGGCCCGACGCTGAGACGCATGGCACGGAGCAACGACCGCGCACCGCGTCATGCCGACCTGAGCCGGCCCGTCCGCCTGCTCGACGAGGGGTCGATCCCATCGCTGCTCGAGGGCCTAAAAGATCCGCTTGTCCTCGTCCTCGACGGGGTGCAGGACCCCCACAACCTCGGCGCCTGCCTGAGGACCGCCGACTGCGCCGGCTGCGCCTTCGTGGTGATCACCCGGAAGAATTCGTCGCCCGTGAACGAGACCGTCCGCAAGGTCGCCGTCGGCGCGGCCGAAAGCCTGCCCATCGTCCAGGCCAATAATCTCCGCAACGCCCTCGTGAGGCTCAAGGACGCCGGCGTCTGGATAGCCGGCACGAGCGACCACAAGGCCAGTCAGTCGCTTTATTCCGCGAAACTTACCGGACCTCTCGCGATCGTGCTGGGCGCCGAGGGTGACGGCATCCGCCACCTGACCGCGGAGACCTGTGACTTCCTGCTGCGCATCCCGATGCTTGGGCAGGTGCCGTGCCTCAACGTCTCCGTCTCAGCCGGGGTCTGCCTGTTCGAGGCCGTGCGCCAGCGTGGTGCGCGCTGAAGTGTCCGCTTGCGGTCCGGGCCCGGCCCGGTTTCATCCACTCCGTTCGGCGGCCGGATAGCTCAATGGTAGAGCAGTTGACTTTTAATCAATTGGTTCGGGGTTCGAGTCCCCGTCCGGCCACTCCGAACGGACTTTGAAAGCGGGCAAAGTCGTCGTGTCTTTTCGCTTGAAACACATCCGTGTCCTTGCACTCATCTCCATCCCGCTGTCCGGCCGGATAGCTCAATGGTAGAGCAGTTGACTCTTAATCAATTGGTTCGGGGTTCAAGTCCCCGTCCGGCCACCAGCGGGATGCAGGGCTTCAGGCCCTTCCCGACTTCACGCGCCGGTATCGTTCGGCCATGTAGGCCGCGTGGCAAGGACGGCAGTAACTGTGATGTGTACGCGAGCACGGGATCCAGTGGAACAACGCGAGAGGAAGAAGCTGCTGGCATTGGGCGCAGGCCTTCTTGGACTGACGCCGGGACCGGATGCGGGAGGACAGACGACGCTTCACGCCCTCCTTGACGCAAGGTCGGCACAGCGGATGGGTGGGCAGGCCGCCGCCGCCGGCCGGAAAATCGACGAGGGGTCTGCAACGCTGGCAGGAGGGACAGGTTTTCATATTTGATGGCATGCGTCACGAGAGCGACGCACGGAGCGCATCACAAGTCGGACGGTCTGAGGATTAACGCTGAAGGACCCCCCTCACTCCACGGTCACCGACTTCGCCAGGTTGCGGGGCTGATCGATGGGACACCCCCGTAGTCGCGCCACATGGTATGCCAGGAGCTGCAGCGCGACGGCCGCGGGCACGGTCGCGACCAGGGGATCGCAGTCTGGAATGCGCAGCTCACCCCACGCACCTGGCACGGACTCCTGTCCTTCGGTCACGAGCGAGATGATGCCTGCGCCCCGGGCCCGGCACTCCTCGGCGTTCGACAGGGTCTTTTCCCTTACGGGCGAGCGGTTAGCGATCACGACCACGGGGGTGCCTTCGGTCAGCAGGGCGATGGGGCCGTGCTTGAGCTCGGCGGCGTGATAGCCCTCGGCGTGCACGTAACTGACCTCCTTGAGCTTGAGGGCGCCCTCCAGCGCCACGGGATGCATCGGACCGCGGCCGAGGAAGAAGGCGTGCTCCGACTCCACCATGCGCTCCGCCGCCCTGATCGCCGCTGACTCGAGCTCGAGGACACGCTCGATCATGGAAGGGATGCGGTCGATCTCCTTGGCAATCTCACGACCCCTTTCCCGGGAAAGACGACGAGAACGTCCCAGCCGGAGGGCCATGAGCAGCAGCACGGACACCTGTCCGGTGAAGGCCTTGGTGGAAGCCACGGAGACCTCGGGTCCGACGTGCAGGTAGACGCCCCGGCCGGTCTGCCTTGCGATGGCGGAGCCGACGACGTTCACCAGGCCCCGTACGCGGGCGCCGCGGTTGCGCGCCTCCTTGACGGCCGCCAAGGTGTCAGCGGTCTCTCCCGACTGGGAGACGGCGATAACAAGGTCGTCGGGGCCGACCAGAGGATTGCGGTAGCGGAACTCGGCCGCCTGCTTGGACTCGGCGGGCAACTGCGCCAATGCTTCGAAGGCGAACTCGCCCACCATGCAGGCGTGCAGGGACGTCCCGCAGCCCAGCAGGACGGCACGGCGCACGGCCGCATCTTCCCCGTCCTCGCCCCGTCCGAGTCCGGCCAGGACGGAATCTCCGTTCACCAGGTCGATCCGACCGCGCAGCGCGTTGCGGACGCTCTCCGGCTGCTCATGCATCTCCTTGTGCATGAAGTGCGCGTGGCCGTCCTTCTCCGCCACGGCCACCTCGGCCGGCAGTTCGTCCGGACTGCGGTGCCGAGGACGGTGGTCGAGCCCGGAGACTTCGACCGAGTCCGCGGTCAGTTCGGCGACGTCACCGTCATCGAGGTGGATGACCTGCCGGGTATGGGCCACGAGCGCCGCCGGGTCGGAAGCCACCAGCACCCTGCCCGCCGCCACGCCGACGCACAACGGGCTGCCCTTGCGGGCCACGATCAGGCGGCCGGGATCGTCCGCGCAGAGGACGGCGATGCCGTAGGCGCCCTCGACTTCCCGTAGGGCCCCGATGACGGCGCTCTTTAGGTCGCCCTGATGACGATCGCCGATGAGACGGGCCAGGACTTCGGTGTCGGTCTCCGATGCGAAGACATGGCCGGAGGACTCAAGACGCGCCCTCAATGCCCGGTAGTTCTCGATGATGCCGTTATGCACCACGGCGATGCGACCCGATCGGTCGAGATGGGGATGCGCGTTGGCCTCGGTGGGAGCGCCATGGGTCGCCCACCGCGTATGGGCGATGCCGCTGCTCCATCGGCCGACCGGACCTTCGGAATGGTCTCCGGCGACCTTGTCCGCCAAGGCCGCCACCTTGCCGACCGACCTGCGGACGAGCAGGGCTCCGTCACCGGCCAGGGCGAGTCCGGCAGAATCATAGCCGCGATATTCGAGCCGACGGAGACCGCCGAGCAGGATCGGGACGACAGGACCGCCACCGACGACTCCGATGATGCCGCACATGGTCAGCCGTGGAGGTCACGGGCGACGATTTCGCCCGGTCGGGTGGAAGTCCGGGGCCAGAGTTTCCGACCCGGATAGACGCTGGTGTTGATGCCTGTATGCGCACCCGCGCCGACGATCGTGCCGAACTTCCTGCGGCCGGTGTCGACCAGCACGCCAAGCACATCACTGCGGTGCGACTTCCCATCATGGCGCAGGTTGGAAACGATGGTTCCGGCCCCGAAGTTGACGCCCTCGCAGAGGATCGAGTCACCGATGTATGACAGATGCCCGACATGGGTGCCGGCAAGGATGACCGAATTCTTGACCTCCACCGCCTGACCGATGTGGCAACGGTCGCCGATGGACGTCGCGCCCCGGATGTAGCAGTTGGGCCCCACCTTGCAGCCGGCACCGATGACGACATCGCCTTCGATGACGACGCCCGGTAGGATCCTGGTTCCCGTACCGACGGAAAGCCTGCCATCGACATAGATCGAAGGGTGCACGGTCGAAGACAGGTCAAACCTGGCCTGCGCAGCCAGGGCGAGCTCGTTGGCCTTGAGCAGATCCCAGGGATGCCTCACGAGGAAGGATTTCTTGACCGACCGAACGGCTCTGCTCGTGGCATGGGAGAGGAGCACCCTACCCCCCTCATCCGTGATCTCCGCAGGCCCCGATGCCACGCAGGAGGCGACCTCCTCGGCATCCAGCCAGGCGCAGGGATTCACCAGCCAACCGTCGGCGGCATGATCTTCCTTAAGACCTGCCGACTTCAAGGCGGCCACCTGGTGGTCGCGAAAAGGGCGGTTGGCGATGGGAAAGAAAGCCAAGCCGTCCGCACCGAGCGCAGGCTCGCAAGTGGGCAACGCAGGAGCCGGAGGAAGAAAGAACGTGCTCATGCGCTCACCTCCGAGAAATCCTCCTCAACCGATTTCGCGAAAGCCCGGGACCAACGGTCAGCCTCCCCGGCGTCGCGGTGCTCTACCAATATGCGCAGCTTGCTCTCAGTTCCGGAATAACGGATCAGATGACGTCCGTCCGTGCCGAACGCCGCATCGGCCTCCCGAATGCGCTCCTGCAGGCGTTCCAGCTCCTGCAGCGGGCGACGCGAGGCGACACGCAGGTTGATCAGCCTCTGGGGATACTCGTCCATGCAGGCGGCCAGATCGGCCAGGGTCGCCCCTTTGCGTCGCATGAAACGGAGAACCTGGAGGGCGCTCATGATGCCGTCGCCGGTGGTGGCATGATCCGCGAAGATCAGATGCCCGGAGTTCTCGCCGCCGAAGGAATGCCCGCCGGCTCGCAGCGCCTCGATGACGTGCCGGTCGCTGACGGGCGTCGTCACGACCGAGACGCCGGCCCGGCGCATGGCCTCATGCAGGCCGAGATTGGACATCACCGTGCAGGCCATGGTCCGGTTGCGCAGGCGCCCCTCGTCGGCCAGGGCGAGCGCGCAGAGCGCCAGGATGCGGTCGCCTGACACCGTGGTTCCCGATGCGTCGGTGAAGATCACGCGGTCGGCGTCGCCGTCGAGCGAGACGCCTAGGTCCGCGCCCGTCTCCCTGACCGCCCGGCCGGCGTTCTCCGGATGCAGCGCGCCGCAGCCGTCGTTGATGTTCGTGCCGTCCGGATCCACCCCGAGCTTCTTCACCTTGGCGCCGAGTTCCTTGAAGATCAGGGGAGCCAGAAGGTAGCCGGCGCCATGACCGCAATCCAGGACGATGCTCATGCCCTGGAGGCTGATGTCTCCCAGGCTCTGCTTGGCGTATTCGATGTAACGTCCCCTCGCGTCATCGATGCGGGTGGCCTTGCCGATCGCCGCACCGATCACCCCCCCGCCCTGCGGCCCAGCGAGCACTTCCGCCTCCACCCGCGCCTCGAGTTCATCCGACAGTTTGTAGCCGTCGGGTCCGAAGATCTTCAGGCCATTGTCTTCAAACGGATTGTGGGACGCCGTGATCATCACGCCTGCACCGCAGCCCATGCTCTTCGTGAGGTGGGCGACCGCCGGCGTCGGCATCGGACCCACCAGGAAGACGTCCATGCCCGCGGAAACCAGCCCGCTGGTCAGCGCCGTCTCGAGCATGTAGCCGGAGATGCGCGTGTCCTTGCCGATGATGACCCGGTTGCGATTGGCGCCTTTCGACTGCAAAACCTTGGAGATCGCCTGACCGATACGCAGAGCAATCTCAGGTGTGATGGGGTATTGGTTCGCCGTGCCACGAATGCCATCTGTGCCGAAGAGTTTGGTGCTCATGAGGCCATCTCTCTCGAATAAATGATCTTTTCTCAAGTTTAAATGACTGAAAACCATCTTTTATGAAGGATATGATTATTTTGGTCATATAAATAAATGAATGGTTACGGTTGTAACCCTATTTGCCCGATAAAACGGGTGAACGGATGTAGACCGCTCATAAGGTCACTCCATGAAGCTGATTCCCGCAACCTTGGCGTCGTTGCTTCTCATTGGCTGCGCATCCTCGGATCGCTCCGTTGTCGTGAGGTCGGATTGGAAATGCGAGCAGGACGTCGAGGGGAACGTCCATTTCTTTCGGAACGGAAGATCCGTCATGACCTACCAGCATGCCAGCGTGCTGAAGGATGGAGCGGACCCCGCCTATGCTCGCTCGGGATTCCTTCATCCGTTGTTCACGCCGTCCGGTGTCGAGCTCAGCGACAGTTTCCCCGAAGATCATCCGCATCATCACGGCATCTGGACTGCCTGGTCGGCCGTGGAATCGAACGGCCTCCGACCGGACTTCTGGAATGTCGGCAAGCGGACGGGCGGCGTTCGGGTCCGAAATCGACCGCGATTGAGTCTGGAAAATGGATCGGTGGAATGCGACATGGAATCGTTCGCCGCGACTGCAGCAGGCGAGGTCACGATGCTTCACGAGACCTGGCTGATCTCTCCCGTTCCCGGCGGGCGTGATGCGCATCGGTTCGACCTTGAGATCACGTATCACAATGTCTCGGGGCACGAGGTTCGCCTAAAGTCCCATCATTACGGCGGTCTGGGCCTGAGGGGTCGACCCGACTGGGTGCACACGCGCCCCGAAGCGGCCAGACTGAGCTTTCTTACCTCCGACGGAACGACCGACCGCATGAAGGGCGACGGAGAGCGGGCTCGCTGGTTCTATTTCGGCGGTCCCACGCCCAACGGGCAGGCCGGCTTCGCCGTAATGCATCTTTCGGGCGGCCCTGAGCAGCACACGCGCTTCAATCCCAAGGACCCCTTCGTGGCATTCACCCCTGTCAAGCGGGCTCCGATCAACATCCCGGCCGACGGCAGGCTGACCATGCGATACCGCATCCTGCTGCTGGACGGCCGGCCCGACCCCTCCGCTCTCGAGGAGGAGTGGCGATCTGCGGCACGGTGATACTTTTTCCATCGATTGTGAAATGAGCGGTTTACCCCTCTTGGTTTTCTCCATGATTCTGTTTAGATAAGACGTGATGAGGACCGCCCCTGCCCTCCTTTGCTTGCTTTACGCGGTCGTCGCCGATGCGGCCGCGCCCGTCAGCTTCAACCGGGACGTGCGTCCCATCCTGTCCGACCGCTGCTACGGCTGCCACGGGCCCGATGCCAACAAAGGCCGCAAGGCGGGGCTGAGGCTTGATGAGTTCGCTGGAGCCACGAAAGAACTGAAGAGCGGGGAACGCGCCATCATCCCAGGCGACGTCGAGAACAGCGAAATGGTACGACGGCTGCTCAGCACGGATCCGGAGGAAATCATGCCGCCGCCGAGGCTGAACCGTCCGCTCACGAAAGCGGAGCGGGACACGCTCGTCCGCTGGATCAAGGAAGGCGCCAACTATGAGCCTCACTGGGCCTTCGTGCCCCCGGTCAAATCCGAAGGCCCCAAGGCGGGAGAAGGATGGGCGTGCGACCCCATCGACCGGTTCGTCGCCGCCGCCGCGGCCAAGGCCGGTCTGACCACGCTGCCCGAGGCCGATCGCGCCACCTTGCTCCGTCGCGTCCACCTCGCGGTCACCGGGCTGCCGCCATCGCCGGAAGAAACGGCGGCATTCATCGCCGACAAGTCACCGGAATCCTACCGGCGGCGGGTCGACGCGCTTCTTGCCTCCCCGCGTGCGGCTGAACATCAGGCCGTGGCTTGGCTCGACCTGTCGCGCTACGCCGACACCTGGGGCTATACGGGCGACAAGCCGATGTTCGCCTGGCCCTGGCGCGACTGGGTGCTGAACGCCATCCGGGACAACATGCCCTACGACCGGTTCATCACGGAACAGGTCGCAGGCGACCTGCTGCCGGACGCAACGCAGTCGACCCGCGTCGCCACAGCCTTCAGCCGCATCCATCGCATGACCTTCGAGGGCGGCTCGATCGCCGAGGAGTTCCGTCAGGACGGTATCGCCGACCGAGTGGCCACCGCGGGCTACGCGTTCCTGAGCCTGACGCTGGACTGCGCCAAGTGCCACGACCACAAGTACGACCCGATCTCCCAGAAGGACTTCTTCGCGGTGGCGGCGATGTTCGGAGACCTCGATGAGAACGGGCTCCTGGACTACCACGGGCAGCCTCCCCCTCCGGTGACCCGGCTCTACCAGCCCGGAGAAGAGGCGAAGGAGAAGGAACTGATCACCGTCGTCAAGGAAGCCGAGGCCCGCCACGGACTGAGCGCGAACGGCATCCGTTCCACCGCCCCGCTCAGCGAGGTCTCGTTACCCGCGCCCGAAGCCTACTATCCCTTTGAATCCCTCACCAAGGTCGGCACGGATAACGCCGTCGCCAACGGCAAGCCTGCGACTTTCGAACGCTCACGCGGCGACCAGCTCGGGCAGGTGGAACTGTGCGACGGAGTTCAAGGCAAGGGTCTGGCTTTCGACGGGGACGGCGGGCTGATGCTGGCCGGGCTGCAGAAATACGACCGCTTCACCCCGTTCACGTTCTCAGCCCACATGCGTCTGGGTGAGAAGAACGCCAGGGCGACGCTGCTGCACTCGTCGGGCTTCTATACGGGAGAAGGGGACGCATCCGGACTCGAGCTCCTCATCACCGAGGGTCGTCTTCGTTGGAGCGCCATCCACCTCTGGCCCGCCTCGGCGGCATCCATCGAGACGGAAAAGGAGTTGCCGCTCAACCGCTGGACGAGGATCACGGTCACGTACGACGGCTCCTCCGAGGCCGCTGGACTGCGCATCTACCTAGACGGCAGACAGGTCGCCACCAAGATCGTGCGCGACACGCTCGACGCGCCCTTCCGTCCCAATTTGCTCGAGCTGGGGAGTCGTTCCCGGGACTCCGGTTTCCGCAATGGAAAGATGGACGAGGTCAAACTCTGGCGGAAGGACCTGACCGCCGCCGAAGTCGCCGTCGAGCATGGCGTCCCCGCCTCCTCGTTGGACGCAGCCATCGTCGACGACCACAGGCTCCGACGTGAACACGGAGCGTGGATCGAGTCTTTCGCGAAGCTCGTCGAAGCGCGACGCGCCCTCAACGACCACCAGATCAAGGCTCCCGCCTTCCCGGTCATGCGCACGTCGAAGCACGCCCCGCCGACCTATGTCCTCACACGGGGCGAATACGACAAGCCCGACAGGACCAGACCGGTCAGGCCCGGAGCCCCCGAGGCCGTGCTTCCGTGGGACCCCTCCCTGCCCCGCGACCGGCTCGGGCTGGCCCGCTGGCTCACCCATCCCAAGCAGCCGCTGACATCCCGCGTGCTGGTCAATCGCGTGTGGACGCAGCTCTTCGGACAGGGCCTTGTGACGTCCGGGGAGAATTTCGGACTCATGGGCGACCTGCCCGTGCATCAGGAGATCCTGGACACGCTCGCGGCCGATTTCGTGAGCGGCGGATGGGACGTGCGCGCGCTCATGCGGCGCGTCCTGCTCAGCGCGACTTTCCGACAGGACTCGACTCCGACGAAGGAGCATCGCGAGAAGGACCCCGCCAACCGCCTGCTCGCCCGCGGACCGGTCATCCGTCTCTCGGCGGAGACCGTGCGCGACCAGGCCCTCCAGGCCGGCGGTCTGCTGAAGGAGCGGTTCGGCGGCGCCAGCGTCCAGGAGCACGAGCCCTATCGGAGCGTCTACGTCTTCCGCAAGCGCACCGCTCCGCCTGACGGCATGCTCATCTTCGACGCCGGCTCCCGGGAGATATGTCAGCCCAAGCGTCTGACCACGAACACGCCGCTGCAGGCGTTGGTGCTCCTCAACAATCCTACATTTGTCAGCGCGGCCAACGGCGTCGCTCGCCGCGCCCAGGCCGCGGCCAAGGACGTCGACGCCCGCATCGGCTACGCCTTCCGCCTGCTCTGCGGCCGGACGCCTGGTGTCGATGAGCTGTCCGCCCTGCGCGAACTCCATCGTCAGCGTCGCGAAGAGTTCGCCGCTGATCCGGTGGCGGCCGGACGCGTGCTGGGCATCAAGCCCGCCCCTCCGCCCGCCGCCCCGCCCAAGGGCAAGGCCGCAAAGGACAAGAAGGCCGGAGTTGAGAAGAAATCCGAACCGGCCGCGCCGGCTCCTCCTCCGCCCGTCGGCGACCCGGATCTCGCGGCGCTCTCCCTCGTCGCCTCGACCATCATGGCCAGCGACGCCTTCGTCACTTCACGCTGACAATCATGACCCCTTTTCTCCCCAGCTATGACGACCTGATGCGCCCCACGCGCAGGCACTTCCTCGGGACCTCCGCCCTGGGCATGGGCGCCCTCGCCCTCCGCCACCTCGTGCCCGACGCGTCCGCCGCGGGACAGGCCGCAGGCACGCACTTCCCCGCCAAGGCCAAGCGCGTCATCTACCTCTTCCAGGCCGGCGGCCCGTCCCAGTTCGAGACCCTCGATCCCAAGCCGCTGCTCCGTGAGCGTCACGGACAGGACCTGCCTGACTCCGTCCGCAAGGGCCAGCGGCTCACCGGCATGAGCGGCAACCAGTCCCGCCTGCCCCTCGCCGGATCGTTCACTGAGTTCAAGAAATACGGCCGCAGCGGCATCGAGTATTCGGACATCATGGCAGAGACGGGAGCGATGGCGGATGACATCTGCGTCATCCGGTCGATGCACACTGAGGCCATCAACCACGATCCCGGCATCACGTTCTTCTGCTCGGGCAGCCAGATCGCCGGCCGCCCCTCCATGGGCGCCTGGGCCTCCTACGGCCTTGGCAGCATGAACGAGAACCTGCCCGCCTTCATCGTGCTCGTCTCCCAGGACGCGACCAAGGACCAGCCGCTCTATTCCCGCCTCTGGGGATCCGGGTTCCTGCCCTCCGAGCACCAGGGCGTCCAGTTCAAGGCGGGCAAGGAGCCCGTGCTCTACCTGACCAACCCTGAGGGCGTTTCTCCCCACGCACGACGCGGCATGCTTGACGCCCTCGGCAAGCTCAACGGCGTGCAACGTGCCAACGAGCTCGACCCTGAGGTCGACGCGCGCCTCGCCCAAGCCGAGATGGCCTACCGCATGCAGACCAGCGTCCCCGAGGTGACCGACCTCTCCGGGGAGTCAAAGGAGACCCTTGAGATGTACGGCGAAAGCGTGAACCAGCCAGGATCCTTCGCTGCCAACTGCCTGCTGGCCCGACGCCTGATCGAGAAAGGCGTGCGTTTCGTGAACCTCTTCCACCAAGGGTGGGACAATCACGGCGGCCTGCCCGGCGGCATCCGCCGTCAGTGCAAGCAGACCGACAAGCCCGCCGCCGCCCTGATCAAGGACCTCAAGCGCCGTGGCCTTCTCGAGGACACCCTCGTCGTCTGGGGCGGGGAGTTCGGACGCACCGCCTACTGTCAGGGCAAGATGACCAAGGACAGTTACGGCCGCGACCATCACCCGCGCTGCTTCTCCATGTGGATGGCCGGCGGAGGGGTGCGCGGCGGACATGTGCACGGCGCCACCGACGACTTCGGCTACAACATCGCCGCGGACGGCGTGCACGTGCATGACCTGCACGCCACGATGCTCCACCTGATGGGCGTGAATCACGAAAGGCTGACCTTCAAGTTCCAGGGGCGCTACTACCGCCTGACCGACGTGCACGGGCATGTGGTCAAGCCGGTGCTGGCCTGAACAGTTGACTGCCGGTGGGGCTGATCGCACGTTCCGCCGATGCCAGATCGTGCGCCTAGCGCCGCCTCCGTCCCGGCCTTCCGCCTCTATCTGGCCTCCGTCCTGTTTGGTACCCTCGCCATCCAGGTACAGGCCGTCGCCGTCTCGTGGCAGGTCTACCAGCTGACGAAGGACCCCCTCGCCCTAGGGGCGATCGGTCTGGCGGAAGTGATACCCTTCGTCGGCTCGGTGCTCTTCGCCGGACATGTCGCGGACACGCGGGACCGACGCAAGGTCGCCATCGTCGCGCTCGCCGCCATGCTCGTGCTTGGTTCGCTCCTCCTGCTCCCCGGACTGTTCGATGGATTCCCCTTCCCGCTCGCGCTCCTCTACGGGGTCGTGACGATGGGCGGGGTCGCGCGCAGCTTCCTCACGACAGCCCGGCAGGCTCTGATAGGAGAGGTTCTGCCCCATTCGCTCCTCGGCGACGGCGTACGATGGCGGAACGCCGCCTTCGAAGGCTCCTCCGTTGTCGGACCCGCGCTGGCGGGCCTCCTCTGGGCGGTGGGAGGCGAGACGCTCGCCTATGCGGTGATGACCAGCTTCTTCGCCGTCTCCCTGTCGACATGCGTCGCGATCCGCGTACCGAGATCGCTGCGGACGGACGCCCGGGAACCGGTCCTCCGAAGTCTGCGTGCGGGCGTCGATTTCATGCTCGGACGACGACTCCTGCTCGGCGCCTTTACCTTGGATCTCTTCGCCGTGCTCTTCGGCGGAGCGGTTGCGCTGCTGCCCGTGTTCGCCGCCGAAATCCTCCACGTGGGTCCGGTCGGTCTCGGCCTGCTTCGCGCCGCGCCGTCGCTGGGCGCCGTGCTCATGTCGCTCGTGATACTCACGCTTCCGCCGATCAGGAAGGCCGGCCCCCTGCTCTACGCCTCCTTCGCAGTATTCGGACTGGCCACGGTCGGGTTCGGGCTTTCGACCTCCTTCGTGCTCTCATGCCTCTTCCTGCTCGTCATCGGGGGGGCCGACGCGATCAACGTCATCATCCGTCAGACCATCCTGCAGACCGGCACTCCGCCGGCTCTCATGGGCAGGGTCTCCGCGGTCACGGCCGTCTTCATCGGCTGCTCCAATGAGCTGGGGGCCTTCGAATCCGGAGTGGCCGCCCGTCTGCTGGGCACGGTGGGGGCGGTGGTCTTCGGCGGCGTGGCCACATTCGGCGTCATGGCCGGCGTCGCCTGGCGTTTTCCTGAAATATGGCGCCTGGACCGCATCTCGGCCGACCAGCGCTGAGCCCTCTGCGGGCTTGTCTAGGGGACGGAGATGGAGTCCTATGGGCGACCCCATGAAGATCCTGCTCACCCTCCTCGTCGCGCTCCTGGCCGCGGTTCAGGCCTCGGCCCAGACGCCCGCCAACCCCAAGGCCAAGGCTTCCGCCGCCAAGCCGAAGTCGCTCGACGACCAGTATGTGCTGACGGCCGACTCCCAGGAGCAGTCCGGCGTGCCCAAGGGCGAAGTGACGGAGTTCGAGCTTAAGGACTCCAAGGCCTTTCCGGGCTACCCCCGCAAGTGGGCGATCTACGTCCCCAAGCAGTATGACGGCTCGAAGCCGGCCTGCCTGATGGTGTTCCAGGACGGTCTCGGTTATTCCTCACGCACCGGAGCCTGGCGCGTGCCCACGGTCTTCGACAACCTAATCCACAAGGGACAGATGCCCGTCACGATCGGCCTCTTCATCAACCCGGGCTTCGTCCCGGACGCGAAGAACCCCAAGGGCAAGGACGCCAGGGGGCGTCCACTCGGCAAATCCAACCGCTCCTTCGAATACGACAGCGTGACGCCGCTCTACGCCCGGTTCCTCGTCGAGGAGATGATCCCGATGGTCGAGGCCAAGGGCTTCAAGATCTCCAAGGACGCCTCCCATCGGGCCATCGCGGGGTCCTCCTCCGGCGGCATCTGCGCCTTCAACGCCGCCTGGCATCGCCCCGACCATTTTAGCAAGGTGTTCACGACGATCGGCAGCTTCACTAAAATCCGCTGGAACATCAGCGGAGGCAAGGAGACCGGAGGCGACATCTACCCCGACTGGGTACGGCAGAATCCCCGCAAGAACATCCGGGTCTACCAGCAGGAGGGCTCCAACGATCTGCTCAATGAGCACGGCAGCTGGCCCGAAGCCAACCGCAAGATGGCCGCGGCGCTCAAGGAGAAGGGCTATGACCACGTCTACGTCGAAGGCGAAGGCACCCACAACGCCAAGCACGGCGCGATGCTGCTCCCCGAAGCCCTGCGCTGGCTCTGGCGCGACGTCCGCTGATCCCATGCGACGCCTGCTTCCCCTGCTCGCCCTCTGCGCGCCGCTCGCGGCCGCGGATTCCGACTTCCGCCCGATGCTCGACCCCCAACTCTCCCAGTGGGAGAAATGGCTCGGACCCGTGCATCGTGACTTCGAGGTGCCCGGTTACGTCCGTGGCAAGACCGCCAAGGAAGACCCGCCCCTGGGGCTGAACAACGACCCGCTCAATGTCTTCACGACGCGGCAGGAGGACGGCGAGACGGTCCTCTACATCACCGGACAGGTCTTCGGCGCCGTCTCCTCGCTTGCGTCTTATGAGAACTTCCACCTGAAGACCGAACAGCGCTGGGGCGAGAAGCGTTGGGTTCCCAGGGCGGACAAGATTCGTGACAACGGCATCCTCATCTTCTGCGTCGGCGCCCACGGCGAGCACAACAAGTACTGGATGCGCAGCCAGGAGCTGCAGGTCCAGGAAGGCGACATCGGCGATTGGTGGCCGATCGCCGGCGCGATGGCCGACATGCCCATCCGCACCGACGACCCGGTCAAGACGCGCGTCTACGACCCCAAAGGCAAGGTCACGACGGTCACCGCGCGGGTCTGGCACGGCACGGAATACCCGGAGAGGCCGTTCGGGGAATGGAATCTCATCGAGTGCTACGCCCTCGACGGACACGCGGTCTTCCGTCTCAACGGCAAGACGGTGAACGTACTGCTCAACTCCCGGTACAAGGAGAAGGGATCGACGACGGAGGTCCCGCTGCGTTCCGGCAAGATCCAGGTCCAGTCCGAGGCGGCCGAATGCCACTATCGCCGCATGGCGATCCGTCCGATCAAGTCCTGGCCAGCCGAAGTCGCCGGCGACATTCCCGCCTCGCATCGACGCTGAGGAATGCTCTCGCTCACCGGCATCTCGAAGTCATTCGGAGGCCTGCCGGTGCTCCAGGACGTCTCGCTCGCGATCAATGCGGGAGAGGTGCACGCCCTGATGGGCGAGAACGGGGCGGGCAAGTCGACGCTGATGAAGGTCGTCGCCGGGCTGCACGCCCCGGACGGAGGAGCGATGCGCCTCAAGGACGCTCCCTACGCGCCGGCCTCGCCCCATGCGGCGCTGCTGGCCGGGGTCGCGATGATCCATCAGGAACTCATGCCCATCCCCGACATGACGGTGGGCGAAAACATCTTGCTGGGGGCGGAACCCTGCGGGCCTCTGGGACTGGTGGACCGCGCCGCGGTGCGCGCACGCGCCCGCGCGCTGCTGGCCGAACTTGACTGCGACCTGAGCCCCGACGTCCCCATGCGCACGCTCAGCGTCGGGCAGACGCAGGTGGTGGAGATCGCCAAGGCCCTCGGACGCGAGGCCGACGTGCTGCTGATGGACGAGCCGACGGCCGCCCTTTCCGACCACGAGGCGTCCGCGCTGTTCCGCGCCGTCGCCCGCCTTCGGGCGAAGGGCGTGGCGGTGGTCTACACGACGCACAAGATGGACGAAGTGTTCCGGCTGGCGGACCGCATCACGGTCCTGCGCGACGGGAGGCACGTGATCACCGCCAAGGCAGGTGAACTCGACCAGGAACGCCTGATCGCCCACATGGTCGGCCGTCCGATGTCCGAGATTTTTCCGCCCAGAGGCAAGGTCTCCCCGGAGGTCGTGCTCGAGGTCAGCCGGCTCTCCCGCGAGGGTAGGTTCAAGGACGTCTCTTTCCAGATCCGCAAGGGGGAGGTGCTGGGACTGGCCGGCCTCATGGGCGCTGGGCGCACGGAAGTCGCGTCCGCGGTGGCCGGCCTTGAGCCGGCCGAGGCTGGCGAGATGCGCCTTCATGGCAGGCCATTCCGCCCACGGGACCCAGGCGAAGCGATTACCGCAGGCGTGGCGATGGTCACCGAGGACCGCAAGGGCCAGGGTATCGTCCCCGCCCTGCCCATCCGGGAGAACATCACCCTTTCGGCCCTGGGCACGCTCTGCAACGCCGGTGTCATCGATCACGCCGCGGAGGCCGAGGCCGCCCGATCCGGCATGCGCGACTTCAGCGTCCGGGCCACCGGACCCGAGCAGCCCGTGGGACAGCTAAGCGGCGGCAACCAGCAAAAGGTGCTGCTCGCCCGTGCGCTCCTCAATCGTCCGGAAGTCGTGGTGCTCGACGAACCCACGCGCGGCATCGACGTCGGCGCCAAGGCGGAGATCTACGCCCTCATCCGACGCCTGACCGACGATGGCCGCGCCGTGCTGCTGGTGTCCTCCGAACTGCCCGAGGTCATCGCCCTCTCCCACCGTCTGCTCGTGCTCCGACAAGGCAAGGTCGCCGCCGAGCTCGATGCCGCGACGGCCACGCAGGAAGAAGTCCTCCGACACGCCATGCCCCTCTGACTCCATGAACCTCCGACTTGATCGCAGCCTCCTGCACCGCTTCGGGATATTGCTCGTCCTGCTGGCCGTCGGCCTGGGCCTCTCCCTGGCGACCGAATCGTTCCTCACCGTCTCCAACCTCACGAACGTCGCCCGTCAGGTGTCCATCAACGGCATCCTCGCCGTCGGCGTGACCTTCGTACTTCTCACCGGGGGCGTGGATCTCTCGCTCGGATCCGTCGTGGCGCTGAGCGGCGTCGTCTGCGCGACCTTCGCCCACCCCGCCGCCGACGGACACCCCCTTTTCCTTCCCATCGCGGCCGGTCTTCTCACGGGGGCCGCCTGCGGCCTCTTGAACGGCGGCCTGGTCACCAAAGGCAAGGTCGCGCCCTTCATCGTCACACTGGGCATGATGACCGTGGCTCGCGGACTGGCGCTCATCGTGAGCGGCGGACGGCCGGTCGCCGACATGTCCGAACGCCTCACGGCCCTTGCCGGTGACGTCGGCGGCGTCCCGATACCGCTGCTCTTCTTCGTCACGGTCGCCGTGGCGGCCTGGATTTTCCTGCGACGCTTCCGCCTAGGACGCCACGTGTACGCCGTAGGCGGCAACGAGCAGGCCGCCCGGGCGGCGGGCATCTCGGTCGCCCGCGTGAAGCTCTTCGTCTACGTGCTTTGCGGACTCATGGCCGGGCTCGCCGGCGTCGTCCTGGCGGCGCGCATCACCACGGGCCAGCCGAACGCGGGAGTGGCCTATGAGCTCGACGCCATCGCCGCGGTCGTCATCGGCGGAACCAGCCTGTCGGGCGGCATCGGCTCGGTGGCCGGCACGGTCCTGGGCGTCATCCTGATCGGGGTCATCAACAACGGCCTAGACCTCATGAGCGTCTCGTCCTACTACCAGCAGGTCGTGAAAGGGGTCATCATCGTGGGTGCGGTTTGGCTCGACCGTCGGCAGGCCCGCGGCTAAATCTGCGGGGTCATGCGACCCGCCCCGCTCCGTGCCCTAGGCGTCCTTGCGGCCGCCGCCCTCCTTGCCTTCGTCGGCTGCAAGAAACAGGCCGAGAAGAAGCCTGGGGAGCTCGTCATCGGCTTCTCCTCCCGTGACATGTCTGCCGAATACACCGCCCGCCTCTCCGAGGCCGTCGTGGCCCATGGCAAGACCCTTCCCGGGGTGAAGGTCATCATGGTCGACGCGCAAGCGGACGCCCAGCGGCAGATCAGCCAAGTGGAGAACTTCATCTCCCAGAAGGTCGACGCCATCGTGCTCAATCCGTGCGAATTCGAAGCCTCGGCTCCTGCGGTCGAGCGCGCCAAGGCCGCCGGCATCCCCATCGTGAACGTGAACCAGGTGACCAAGGCCGACGGGGACGCCTACGTGGGCTCCAACGACGAGGACGCGGGTCGCATAGCCATGGAAGCGGTGTCCAAGAGACTCAACGGCAAGGGCGGCGTGCTGATGATCCACGGCATCATGGGAACCTCGGCCCAGCTCCATCGCGAAAAGGGCGCCCGCGAGGTGCTCGCCCGCACGCCGGGCCTCACGCTGATCGACCACCAGACGGCCTCCTGGGAGCGCGCCAAGGCGATGGCCCTGATGGAGAACTGGATCCAGGCCCACCGCGGCAAGTTCCAGGCGGTCTTCGCCCACAATGACGAGATGGCCATGGGCGCCCTCATCGCCCTCGAGCGCGCCGGCCTGAAGGACCAAGTCTACGTCATCGGCATCGATGCCATCGCACAGGCCCTCGACGCCGTGAAGGCCGGAAGGCTGGACGCCACGGTCTTCCAGGACGCGGTCGGACAGGGCCGCGGCTCCCTCGAGACGGCCGTCAAGCTGGCCCGCAAGCAGCCCCATGACAAGCAGACCTACATCCCCTTCCGCCTCGTGACCCGCGAGAATCTCTCCGAATTCATCAAATGACCACCACCATACACCGCCTGCTCTCCCTGCTCACCTTCGGACTCGTGGCCGCCCAGGCCTCCGCGGCCGACTCGCGCCTCTTCGAGATGCGCGTCTACTACGCTAACGAAGGCAAGCTCGATGCCCTGCATGCACGCTTCCGCGACCACACGATGAAGCTCTTTGAAAAGCACGGCATGACGAACCTCGGATACTTCGTGCCCACGGGCGCCAATCCCGAGCGCAAGCTGGTCTACTTCCTCGCCTACCCGGACAAGACCGCCCGTGACGCCTCCTGGAAGGGCTTCATGAATGACCCGGCCTGGAAGAAGGCCTTCGCCGACTCCCATAAGGACGGCGTGATTGTGGCTCGTGTCGAGAACGCCTTCCTCACCGCCACGGACTACTCCGCCCTGGCCGAAGCCAAGAACTACGGCGTCGGCGATTTCGAACTGCGCACTTACACGACCGAAGCCGGCCGCCTGCCGAACCTCAATGCCCGCTTCCGTGACCACACGCTCAAGCTCTTCGAGAAGCACGGCATGACGAATGTGACTTACTGGAACCTGGCCGCCGACCAGAAGGGCGCCAAGAGCAAGCTCGTCACGGACAACACCCTCATCTACCTGCTGACCCACAAGTCCGAGGATGCCGCCAAGGCCAGCTTCGGCGCCTTCCGTGCCGATCCGGCCTGGATCGCCGCCAAGGAGGCCTCGGAGAAGAAGGCGGGCGGTTCGCTGACCATCAAGGACGGCGTGAAGTCCGAGTTCCTCGTCCCGACGGACTACTCCCCCGTCAAGTGATCCTCCGCTGACCTGGAGCCACCCGCACCGATGACCTCTCGACGTCGATTCCTAGGTTCATCCCTGCTTGGTCTGGGCGCCGTGGGAGCCCTGACGGACGCCCGGGCGGCCGGCTCTCCGGGCACCTTCACCGAATCTGCCAGAGAGCTGCCGGTCGACGACTGGGCCGACGTCATCGTCTGCGGCGCAGGACCGGCCGGGGTGACGGCAGCCATCGCCGCCGCCCGCGCGGGCGCGAAGGTCAGGCTCATCGAGACGCATGGCTCACTGGGCGGGGTCTGGACTTCTTCGCTGCTGGGCTACCTGCTCGATTTTGACAAGCCCGGCTTCAATCAGGAGCTGGTCGCCCTGCTCCGCAAGCGCGACGCCATCAACGGCAAGGGCGTGAACAGCATCTCCTACCATCCGGAGGAGATGAAGCTGGTGCTGGAGGAACTCTGCTCCGAGGCGGGCGTCAGGACCCTTCTCCACACGCGCGTGGCCTCCGTCATCAAGGACGGACGCACGGTCGTCGGCGTGATCACGGAGTCGAAGTCGGGCCGTCAGGCCTGGCGGAGCAAGGTGATCGTCGACACGACGGGCGACGGCGACGTGGGCGCCCTTGCCGGCAACGGCTTCGAGCTGGGTGTCGAGAAATCCTGCCCCTGCCAGCCGATGAGCCTGTGCGCCCTGCTCACCTGCGACGATGTCAAGGCCCTCAACGCCTACGTGCGCTTCGGCGACGGCTACGACAACTTCGACCGCCATGGACACAAGAAGCGCCTGCTCGCCGAGATGCGCCGGGCAGGGTCGGACCCCAGCTACCAGGCGCCGACTTTCTTCCCGATCCGCGACAACCTCATCCTGGCGATGATCAACCACGAGTACGGGGTGAACGCCACCGATGTCGAAGCCGTGACCGCGGCGACCTTTCACGCCCGGGCCGAAGTCAACGAACTGGTGCGCGCGCTTCGCGCGCTGGGCGGCCCCTGGAAGGGCCTGCAGGTGGTCGCCACGGCCGAACAGATCGGCGTCCGCGACGGACGCAGGCTGGCCGGCCGTTACACGGTGGTGAAGGACGACGTCGCCGGCGGAGCTCGTCACGACGACGCGGTCGTCCGTGCCACTTTTTCCGTGGACGTGCATGCGCTGACCAAGGAGAAGTCGGCCTACACCGACATGGGGGTGAAGGTGAAGCCCTACGACATCCCGCTCCGCGCCCTCATCGCGCGCGACGTCGACGGGCTCATGATGGCAGGCCGCTGCATCAGCGGCGATTTCATCGCCCACGCCTCCTATCGCGTGACGGGCAACGCCGTCGCCATGGGCGAGGCCGCCGGCACCGCGTCAGCCCTCGCCGCCGACAAGCGCATCCTCCCGCACGAGGTCGCCTGGCCCGAGGTCGCCGCGCTGCTGCCCAAGGTCAGGCGCAGCTGAACGCCCGATCGATCGTATCAGGCTTTCCCGGGCACGACGGGCTTCTCCTCGGGCAAGGTCACCTTGCCGGTCTCGAAATCAGCCGGGGCCGGTGAGAGCGCCAAGTTATACCAAGGGGACTGGGCGTCACGGGTCAGGTCGGTCCAACGCACCATGTCGCCGGTGTAGGCCGAGATGCGCCCCATGATCGCCACGAGGGTCGAATCGGCGATCTGCCTGGCCTCGTTGCGGGGCTTGCCCACGAGGACGCTGCGGATGAGGTCCACGTGCTCCTGGACCATGGAGTTGTCGGTGTCGAACTGCACCTCGGGAGTCTGCAGTTTGCGGCCGGGCGGGGGCTTGATCCTGCCGCCTCCGAAACAGGAGCCGTCGGCTCCGGTGAACATCTCGCCCACCCTGCCCCAGGTGCCCGAGAGCTGACGGCACTGGCTGTGGATGTGGACGTCGTCGCCGAAATCGAAGTCGACGCTGAAGAAGTCGAACTGGTTGCCGGTCTCGCGACGGGCGCGTCCGCCGAAACCGACCGCGGACACGGGCGGGCGGCCGAGATACCAGACGGCGACGTCAAGATTGTGTACGTGCTGTTCGACGATGTGGTCGCCGGACATCTCGGTGAAATTGAGCCAGTTGCGGGCCAGGTAGTCGGCCGCGGATTCGCCGGCGGTGCGACGCTTCACCCACGGCACGACGCCGTTCCATTGGACGACCCCGCCGCGGATGGCACCGATGGCGCCGCTGTCGATGAGCATCTTGTTCACGACATAGGAGGCCGAGTGACGGCGCTGGGTGCCGGCCACGACGGCCAGCCCCTTGGCTTTGGCCACCTCACCAGTGGCGATGACCGCCCGGGCGCCGGCGGGATCGACCGCCACGGGCTTTTCGATGAAGCAATGCTTGCCGGCCTCGACGGCCGCCGCGAAGTGCAGCGGACGGAAGGCGGGCGGGGTGGCCATGACGACGTAGTCGCATCCGCTGGCGATGACCTTGCGGTAAGCGTCAAAGCCATGGAAGCGGCGATTTGGGGCGAGTCCCAACCGGTCGGCGACCTTGTCGGCCTGGGACTTGAAGGCGTCGCCGACCGCGGTCACCTCGGCGTCGAGCTTGAGGACCTTGCAGGCCTCCAGGAAGTCGGAGATGGCGCCGTTGCCACGGCCTCCGCAGCCTATCAGACCCACCTTGATGCGAGGTCCGCCCGCGGCCGCGAAGGTGTTGGTGGCGGCCAGGGCGGCTCCGGCAAGCGCTGTGCTACGGATGAAGTCACGACGGGGGGCGTCCATGGGGTGTTAGGGGTTGAGCAGGAGGTTGGCAGGGTCATCGTCCGTTGCAAACCAGACCAGCCCTTGGACGCCGACAAATCAGCCCGCCCCATCCCGCTCCTGCTCTGCTGGCTTGGGACTGTCGTGCTCTGCGCCGGCCTTGGGGCCGCCTTCCTGCACGGGCTTTCGACGGTCGGCGTCAGCTTCAATAATCACGGTTGGCTGCTGTACCTTCTCCCCCTGCTCGGGGTCGCGTCGGTCTGGATCTACCGCCACTGGGCGACGGAGGCGGAAGGTGGCATGCATCGCGTCCAGGAGGCGGTTGAGGGCGGCAAGCCTCTTCCGGCATCCACCGCCCCGGCCATCGTGGCCACTACCCTGCTCTCGCATCTGGGCGGAGCATCGGTCGGACGAGAAGGAACCGCCGTGCAGATGGGAGCTGGCATCGCCGATGTCTGCTCCGGCTGGGCCAAGCCAGATCCGCTCGCCAGACGTACGCTCCTTCTCTGCGGCATCGCGGCAGGTTTCTCCGCCGTGTTCGGCACGCCCCTGGCAGGAGCCGTCTTCGCCCTGGAGTTCATGCGCAGGGCCAGCTGGGCCTTCATCCCCTGTCTGGCAGCCTCGTGGGGGTCTGATTTCATCGCCCGTCACGCTTTCTTCGCGCCGCATGCAGATTATCGCCTACCCTTCGGACCTGATCTGAGCGCCGAGACATTCCTCTGGGCCGCCGTCATCGGCGTGGCCGCTACGGTCGGTGCTACCCTGTATCTTCTGGCCCTCCGTCTGCGCAGCCGCATCGAATCCTCTTTACCGTCGCCGTATCTTCGGGTGGCCGTCGGGGGCGCCTTCGTCGCCGTCCTCCTTTACCCTGAAGGCGGCAGAGATTTCTCAGGACTCGGCCTCCAGCTGATCGACGCATCCTTCCTGACCGTCCTCCCCCCGCCGGTCTTCATCCTCAAGCTCATCATCACCGCCGCCTGCGTCCTCTTCGGCTTCCGAGGAGGCGAAGTCACGCCCCTCTTGGCCGCCGGTGCCGCCTTGGGCAGCGCTCTGGGTGCCTGGATCGGCCTGCCTGTTGTCCAATGCGCCGGCCTCGGCATGGTGGCGCTTTTCGCAGGTGCGGGCAAAGTCCCCCTGACCTGCATCGCCCTCGCGGCTGAACTCTTTCATCCCGGCATGGCCGTTCCGGCCACCGTCGCCTGCGCCACCTCGGTTGTGCTGACGAGGCAAGGCGGACTGTACGTCAGGACGGCCAGAGGAGCTTCAGGATGATGGCGACGACGACGACCAGAAAGATGTTCCGGATGAATCCTGCGCCATGCTTCAGGACGAGGCCGGTGCCGAGTCGGACTCCAATCAGCTGACCGGCCACCATGACGACAACGACCCAGGGTTCAACTTGACGGAAGGCAGCGAACACGGCCAAGGACCCGAGGTTGCTGGCCAGGTTGACAGCCTTCGTGTAAGCGTTGGCCCGGGTGAGCTCATGCCCCAGCAGGGTGACGACGGCCAGGATCCAGAAGGCGCCAGTGCCGGGTCCGAAGAAGCCGTCGTAAAACCCGAGTGAGAATCCGAAGATCAGGGAGAAGACCACGGCGTCCAAACGTGCCTTGGTGGCGACAAGGCCGAGTCGGGGGCTGATGGCCACGTAAATGACGACGGCCAGGAGCATCCAGGGGATGATGACCCTGAGGACGTCGTTGCTAATCTGGGTCAAGGTCCACGCACCGGCCATGGAGCCGACAAAGGAAAGGACGACCGCCAGACGCACCTCATCCCATTCGACCAATCCGGCCTTGGCATAGCGTGAAACGGCCAACGCCGTCCCGACCGAGCTCTGCGCCTTGTTGGTGCCCAAGGCCAACTGCGGCGGAAGTCCGACCCAAAGCAGCGTGGGAACGGTGATCAGCCCTCCGCCGCCGGCGATGGAGTCGATGAACCCTCCCAGCAGACCCGCTCCGAAGAGCAGCGCATAATGATAGGGGGCGAGCTCCATGCTCATGACAATGCCCGGCCGTCGGCCGGACCCTCAGGCCTCGAAGTCGAAGACGATGACGCGGGCCAGGTTCGGTACGACGATCTCCTTCACACGTTCATGCTCAGGGTGCGGCAGGTAGGCGTCGCGGCTCTTCTGGGTGTCAAAGGTCATGACGAAACCGTGGGTGAAGCCGTCGTTGAGACCCTCGGGGCTCTCGTAGGGCCCGTGCTTCATGGACAGGAGGCCGGGAATCTTGCCCACCATGCCCCGCATCTCGGCGAAACAGCGGTCGATCTGAGTTTGGGTGACGCCCGGCTTGAAGATGAAGGTGCCGTAGTGGTAGACCATTGGGCTAGGGGGCAAGGCGACAGGGTGACACGGTGACGAGGGGAAGATGCATGAGGCCTACTTCAGAGAAACCCAGGTGAGGGCGTTCAGGAGTAGCTGCTTGTAGGCGGGATGGTCATGCGACTTCTCGTCGTGACCGAGGGCAATGCAGACGACCCGGGCGCCGGGATAACGGACGGTCCAGACGGAAGGTAGGATCTTGGACTGACCCTCCTTGGGGTTCTGCCGCGGGATGGTGCCGAGGACTTCGGCGCCCTCGGGGCGGGTAAGCTCCACATTGTAACTCTCGTCATTGATCACGAAGGTGGCGGGCACGCCCTTCATGACCGGATGCTCGGGCTTGGTGACCGTGAAGGTGAAGTCGCTGTGACCGTGACCGCGGGCACCCCCGCAGACGAACTCATCGTTGTACTTGGTCTCAAGAGGCCAGTTGTACCAGGTGGCGGCGTGCAGGAGGACGATGCCCTTCCCCGCTGCGGCGAAGTCGCGGATGGCCTTCTGGAACTCGGGCGTGCCGAACTGGGCGTGATTGCCGCTGAAGAGCAGCAGGTCCGCCTGCGGCATGAGCGCGAGGGTCTCCTTGAGGTTGGGCGTAGATGCGACGTCGTAGCCGGCGGCCTTGGCCGTCAGCGCATCGGTGCCAAGGAAGAAGGCCGGGAAGTTGTGCGAGCTTCCGGCACCGGCCACCAGGACGCGCAGCTGACCGGACTTGCGCGGTCCGAAGGCCTGACCGAAGGCCTGGGTGGTCTTGGGGTGATCCTTGGGCAGCAGGTCGCTGGGACCTTCGTCCTTGGCCTTAGCCTTCTTGGCCTTGCCCTTGCCCTTAGGGGCATCGTCATTCTTGCCGGGCGGAGGGTTGGGCGGACCGCCGATCTCGATCGTGACGGCCACGGTCGTCGGGGCGATGGGGGTGTCCTCGGACCTGAGGACGAGCTTGTCGATGACTTCGTCGCTTTCCACCGGAATCCAGAGCGTGCGGACCTGGCGGCCGTCGCCGGAAAGCAGCTGGCGGGCGGACTTGGAACGCGGGACGTCCCCCGTGCCGTTGTAGTCGGCGAAGTCGACGCCGCCGTAGAAGACCTTCCTCTGCACCTTGCCGCTGAGGAAGTGCAGCTCGGCGACCATGGCGACGGCGTCACCGTGGGCGCCCCAGCCGCCGACGGCACCGAGGAAGTGGATGCGGTTGGCGACCGAGCCGATGGGTATCTCCACTTTCGACGGGAAGGACTTAGAGTAAGCCCCTTTGAAGGCACCGCCCTTGAGCACGATCACGTTCAGGCCGTCCTTGGAATCCTTGGGGTCCACCACCTTGTAAGGGACGCCATTGGACTGGACCTGTCCGAACTGCGCGAAAGGCAGCGTGTCCCGCTTGGCCTCCTTGCTGGCGTAGAGCCCGGTCGTGGTCGAGGCGGTGAAGACCGGCCCGAGGTCGAGCAGGCGGAACCGCCCGACCGTCACGCCCTCGGCGCGCACGGCGACGCTGCGGAGGTAGGCGATGACGTTGCGCAGGCCTTCGGCCCCAAGGGACTCGAAGCCCTCGGGCATGAGCGAGTTCGGGGACTTGGCGCGCTCGGCGATGTCGGCGACCCTGAGCTCGGCGGACTGACCGCCCGGAAGCTTGAGCTTCACGAAGGTCGGATTTTCGCTGGCGATGAGCGCTGAATACTGCGAGCCGTCCTTCATGCGGATGTTCCAGGTGCGGTGCTCGTCATCGACCATGCGGTTGGGGTCGACGATATGCACGAGCATCTCGGCCGGAGGATGCGAACCGATGCCCTGCAGGTTGGGTCCGAACTCGTTGCCTTGGTCGCCGATCTTGTGGCAGACGGCGCAGGCGGCCAGGAAGACTTCCTTGCCCTTGGCCATGTCGCCCGGCTTTTCGACCTCGGGACGGAGGCGGGACACGAGGTCGTCCTTGGCGGGGCTGCTGCCGGCGTTGAGCTTGGCTAGGACGGCCTCGGCGCGCCTGGAGACGGCGGAGTCAGGATGACGGATGAGCTGCGAGGTCTGGAGGGGACCCAGCTGCATCGGGGAGATCGACCTGGCCTCCAGGGCGTTGAGCAGCAACGTGGCCCATTCGGCACGGCTCACGAGCGCGTTGAAGATGGCCGTACGCAGGAGTCCGGCGGACTTCGGGAAGGCGGCCGCGAGGACGGAGCCGTAGGAGAGGTCGCCGCTGGCGGAAAGGGCCTCGACGATCGCGCCTCCGACGGCGTCGGAAGCCGACCCTGAGAGGGCCGCGGTGAGAGCGGGACGGACCGAGGCGTCGGTGTTGCGCAGCGCAACGAGCGTACGGGCTGCGGACACGCGTGAATCGGCGGGGACCGATGGGTCCGTGAGCGCCGGGATGAGACGCTTCACCAGCGGGGTCAGTTCGGCGTTCAAAGAACCATCGGTGATCCAAGAGGCCGCCACGGATGCGGCGGAAGAGGCGACCGATGCGTCGGCGGAAAGGAGTCGACGGAAAGCATCGCGGACGGAACCGAGGTCGGACGGCGCCGCGATGCGACGCAGGGCGATCTCGCGCAGAAGCGCGGAGACCAGCGTCGCGTCCTTGGAGCCGGCGGCGGCACGGACGACCTTGGCGGCGGCGTCGGGAGAAAGCGTGGCGGCGAGGGAGACGGCGAATTCGACCTTGGCCGGCGCCTTGCCGGCGAGCATCACCTCCAGCGTCGAGGCGGGATTGGCCGAAGCGGCAGCCGTGGCGGCGGCGGCTTCATGGGCGTTGGCCCAGGTCGACAGCAGGAGCGATCCCGCTTCGGCGTCGAACTCGGCGGCGCCCATCGCCCGGAGCGCGGCAAGACGTACGCGGTCATCCGGGTCGGTCACGCCGGCGCGGAGGGCGGCGGCGGGCAGGCTGATGCGTCCGGCCTCGGCGACGAGGAAGGCGTTCTTGCGCACGGCGGCGGAAGCGTCCGTGGCCATGGTGGCGAGCAGACCGGGCTCCAGTCGGTCGAGCCGTTGGAGCGCCCACAGGGCCAGCACACGGGCCTCAGGCAGGCCATTGGAACGGGCCAGGGCGTTGAGGGGGCCGGTGGCGGAGGCCTGCAGCCCGGCATCACGCTCCATGAGCGAGCGCATCGCGTTGAATCGGACGACCTTGTTGGGATGGCTGAAGGCGGCGACGAGAGCGCCGACGTCGGTCTTGGAGAGGTCGGGATGCGAGAGCGTCTTGGCCTCGTCATGCTGAATCCGCCAGATGCGTCCGAAATAGTGCTCACGGTCGGGGCGGACGGAGGCGCCCGACTTTGAATGTAGCGGACCGCGGGTGTCGTTGTGGGCGACGACGGGTGTGTAGAAGTCGAGGACGTAGAGCGCGCCATCGGGGCCGAACTGCAACGCAATGGGACAGAACCAGTGGTCCATGGAACGCAGCCACTCCCGGTCCTTCAGCAGGAGCTCTCCGGTGAACGTGCCGCCGCCGGGGACGAGCCTCTCGTGGTGGATGATGTCGAGGATCGGTTCCGTGATGAAGATCGTGTCGCGGTAGGCGTCGGGCCAGGCTCCGTGCTCCTGCACCGTCACCGCGCAGGCGGCGGTGTAGAATCCGACCTGGTCGATCTGCAGCAGCGGAGCGCGATCGGGCAGGTCGGCGCGGATGACGGGTCGGCGCGGGTTGACCGCGTTGAAGGCCTTGGCGGGCGTGCCCGGGGCCTTGGCGAGGATGGATTCCGGCAGCACGACGTGCTGGATCGGGTTACCGTTGGTGGCCTTGCCATGGTAGAGCTCCATGTCGGAGGTCACCTCATTGCCGAAGCTGTTGCCGCCCTGGGAGGCGATCTGCTCGATGGCGGAGCCGTCGGGACGGAAGCGGAAGGTCCCGGGGGACAGACGGACCTTGCGCTCAGGAGCGGAAGCCGGGAAGACCTCGCCGCCGCCGCCGTTGCTGGCGTAGACCCAGCCGTCGGGGGCCAGGATAAAGTGATTGGCGACGAAGTGCGTGTCGCCGGGCGTGAAGCCGCCGTAGAGCACCTGCTCCTTGTCCGCCTTGCCGTCGCCGTCGGTGTCGCGGAGCCAGACGATGTGCGGCTGGCAGACCACGATCACGCCGTCGCGGTAGTGGCAGAAACCCGTGATGAGCTCGAGCCCCTCGTGGAAGATCTGCTTCTTGTCGGCCACGCCGTCGCCGTCGGTGTCGACGAGCACGCTGATCTTGTCCTGAGCCGGACGGTCGTAGCTGCCGGGCATGAGCACCCCGCCCTCCTTCCAGGCCTCGGCGTTGAGAGGACGGCGGCCGTTGGGATACTCGGGCGTCTCGGCGACCCACAGGCGTCCGCGCTCGTCCCACTGCATCGCGATGGGCTTGTTGATGAGCGGTTCCGCGGCCACCAGCGTGGCCTTGAAGCCGGGCTGCATCTGGAAGGCGGCGGCCTCCTGAGCCGGACGTGCCGGACCGCCGGCGGGATAGCGTAGGTCGACGAGGTCGGCCGGCACGCAGAGCGCATCGACGTCGGAGAGCCGGGCCGTCCAGGCCACCGCGCGCTTGATGAACGTGCGGTAGCTGAGGTGGGAATAGGTGGCGGGATTGCCGCCCTGCAGGAAGACCGCGGCGCGATGCTTGCCGGAGTCATGCAGCCAGGCCTGAGGCTGGATGTCGTAGATCGAGGCGCGCGTCTCATCGGCGGTGATGTTCTTGCGGTTGGCGGAGACCTTGGAGGTGAACGAAGCGGCCAGGACATCGATCTTCTCGGTCAGAGCGAGGTCGAAGACCGTGTCGTCGAGCAGGTCGAACGTGGAGGCGTCCTTGAGCACCGGATGGGCGCCGGTGCGGATGTTCAGCATCATCAGATTGCGGAACTTGCGGCTCTCAGCCGTCCAGCCGCCGCCGAGGACATTGCGACCCCACTCCGCGTCGCCGCCGGCGATGCCGCCGTAGACCGACACCACGCCCTTGCCGGCGGCCGCATGGGCGGCGACGGCGTCCTGAGCGGACTTGGGCAGCGCCTTGAAAGCCGAGGCGTGCAGCACAATGACGTCGTGGCCGGATCTGCCGGGAAGTTCGGCCGGCGTCGCCGCGGAAGCCTTGGCCGCCGATGTCGCCTCCAGCGACCTGACCAACGGGCCGGAGACGGCCGGGTCGTCGCTGACGACGAGCACCTGGATGGGAGCGGCGCTGAGGACGGCGGCCAGGAAGGCCGGCGCCAGAAGGCGGGCGAAGCGGGGAAGCATGCCCTGAAGTTAGACGACCCCACCCCGCCCTCAATCCCTGACTTCACCCCTCACCGCAACCCTCCCCCTCTCAGACGCACATCGGCGCTCAGGAAGCCCGTCCGGATGACCGCAGGACCCTGAATTGCGAGGGGGCGTGCCCGGTGCTCCGCTTGAAGGCGGCCGCGAAGCTGTTGCCGTTGGCGAAACCCACCTGCCGGGCTACCGCCTCAAGCTTGATGTCCGACTCTCCGACCAGCCGGATGGCCTGCTGGATGCGCAGGTGCGTAAGATGGTTCATGGGCGTGCGGCCGATCTCCTTCAGACAGAGACGTCGCAGGTGCTCGAAGCTCAGGCCGGAGGCGCGGGCCAGCGTCCGCATGTCCCAGGGGTCGGCCAGCCGCGACTGGACCAGGTCCCAGAGCCGCATCAGACGTTCATCGCCACGGAAGCTGCCCGCGAACCCGCGTACGTAATCGTAGACGAGCTCCAGCCACTGGTGGACACGGCGCGAGGATCCCGCTCCCGCGGCCTCGGCCATGAGACCTTCGACCGCCGCGCGGAAGGGACCCGGATCGAACTCCGCGAGCACCGGCGAGCCCGCGCGGAAGATCGTGCTGGAGCGGACTCCGCCGGAGAAACGCACCCAGGCGAACTCCCAGCGCTTGCCGCGCCCCATGCGGAAACGGTTGCGCAATCCTGCGGGCAGCAGGCAAGCCTGCCCGGGAGGCAAAGCGCGCCAACGACCGTCCACCTGCACCTGTCCCTGCCCGCCCAGCCCCACCATGAAGAAGGCCCCGCTCTGCCGATCACGGACGACCTCATAGGGAGGCAGCATCTCGGCCACGCCCAGATGGGCGATCTCGAAGAGCGCCAGCTCACGGCATGGCACCCCGCCTCGCACCCAGGGCCGGGCGTCGGCCGACACGTCGGCCACGACCGCACGACGTCGCGAACGCGGATTCTCGATGTCCGTTTCAAGGGGGCGGACTTGCGTCTCGCTGTGGGGTTTTGGTTCGCTCTTCGCGGCCACGGGACTTTGCATAGCCGGCAGTCCGACGCTGGCAACCCCCGGCTCGGCGCACCTTCCAACCCACCCTCACGATGCCCAACCCCTGGACCGGAAAAGGAAACCCCTACACGCGCGAGGAGGTGCTCGAGCGCCTGCGCGCGACCAAGTCGGCCGGCCGGCCGATCATCGCCGCCGGGGCCGGCACCGGCATCTCGGCCAAGTTCATCGAGAAGGGCGGCGCCGACCTCGTCATCGTCTACAACTCCGGCCGCTTCCGCATGGCCGGGCACGGCTCCACCGCGGGCATGATGGCCTACGGCGATGCCAACGCCGTGGCCATGGAGATCGGCGAATACGAGGTGCTCCCCGTCGTCGAGGAGATCCCCGTGATCTGCGGCGTGCACTGCACCGACCCCCGGCGCCGCATGTGGCACTGGCTCGGCAAGGTGAAGGACATGGGCTTCTCCGGCATCAACAACTTCCCCACACACACCATCGTCGACGGCAAGTTCCGCCAGGTGCTCGAGGAGACCGGGATGAGCGTGAAGAAGGAGTTCGAGACCGTGGCCCTCGCCCGCAAGATGGGTCTCTTCACCATCGTCTACGTCGGCTCTCCCGCCGAATCGAAGGCCATGGCCGAGGCCGGCGCCGACGTCATCATCGCCCACGTGGGCACCACGGTCGGCGGCTCGATCGGCGTGACCAACGCCACCATGACCCTGCCGGACGCCGCCAAGGCGACCCAGGAGATCATCGACGCCGCCAAGGGCGTGCGCGACGACCTCATCTTCCTCAGCCACGGTGGTCCGATCAACACGCCCGATGACGCCGCCTACATCAACGAGCACACGGACTGCGACGGCTTCGTGGGCGCCTCGAGCCTCGAGCGCATGGCGGTGGAGCAGTCCCTCACCGACCTCACGAAGCGCTTCAAGCAGATCCCGGTGAAGCGTAAGTTCTTCTGAACCCATGGCTACGATTGCGGTTCTCGGCACGCTTGATTCCAAGGGCGAGGAGCACGCGTTCATCGCCGCGCTGATCAACAGGCTTGGCCACCGGCCGCTCCTGATCGACGTCGGCACCGGAGCGCCGCCATCGATGAAGCCCGACGTCACCCGCGAGGAGGTCGCGGCCGCGGCCGGCATCGACCTGGCCGCGCTCATCGCCCGCCAAGACCGCGGCGAATGCGTCGTCGCCATGACCAAGGCCGCGCCGGTCATGCTCGCCAAGCTGGCCGCCGAAGGGCGCATCCAAGGCGTCATCTCGCTCGGCGGAGGCGGAGGCACGGCCATCGCCACCGCCGCCATGCGCGCCCTGCCCCTCGGCTTCCCCAAGTTGATGGTCTCCACCTTGGCCGCCGGCAACGTGGCGCCCTACCTCGGCACCAAGGACATCACGATGATGCCGAGCATCGCCGACGTCGCCGGGCTGAACCGCCTTTCCAAGGTCATCTTCACCCGCGCCGCCGGCGCCATCTGCGGCATGGTGGGCCTGGAGCCCGAAACTGGGTCGACACGCCCCCTGGTGGTCGCAAGCCAGTTCGGCAACACGACCGCCTGCGTCACCGAGGCCAAGAAGGTCCTCGAGGCCGCGGGCTACGAGGTGCTCGTCTTCGCGGCCACCGGCACCGGCGGCCGCATCATGGAGTCCGTCATCGAGAGCGGTATGGCCGCCGGCGTGCTTGACGTAACCACCACCGAGTGGGCCGACGAGCTCGTCGGCGGCGTGCTCAACGCCGGACCCGAGCGCATGGACGCCGCGGCCAAGGCCAAGGTGCCGGCCGTCATCGCTCCCGGATGCCTGGACATGGTGAACTTCGGCGAGATGGCCTCCGTGCCGGCGAAGTTCAAGGGCCGTAATTTCTACGTGCACAATCCTCAGGTGACCCTGATGCGCACGACCAAGGAAGAGTGCGCCGAGCTCGGTCGCATCATCGCGGAGAAGGCCGAAGCCTGCACGGCGGGCGCCACCGTGCTCATCCCGCGCAAGGCCATCAGCGTGATTTCCGCGCCCGGAAAGCCCTTCCATGACGCGGACGCGGACGCGGCCCTGTTCGGCGCCCTTCAGGACGGCTGCAAGCGGACCCCCGTCAAGGAATTCGACCTGGAGATCAATGACCCGTCCTTCGCCCGCGCCTGCGCCGAGGAACTGATCCGGCTGCTCGGCAGGTCCTGAACGAGACAGTCCCTGCCGCCGGACTCATCTGCCCAGTTCCGCGGCCGTCCAAGGCGCGCTTCGTCCGCCGGACGACTCGCGCACGGCCTTCACTTGCGAGGCCGTCACCGGCGGAGCCGCATTGCCGAATGCGGTGCGAACGTAGGTCAGGACATCAGCCAGTTGCTGGTCGTCGAGGCCCATGGGGGGCATGGGCACCACGCCGTAGACCTTGCCCTGGACAGTGACGGGGCCCGAAAGTCCGTGGATGGTCAGCCTGATGAGGGCGAGCGGATCCCCGGCGACCCACTCGCTCCTCGCGAGCGGGGGGTAGACGCCGGTCAGACCCTGGCCCGCGGCCTGATGGCAATTGAGACAGAGAGCCTCGTAGATGGCCTGACCGGGCGGGACGACGGCGGGAGCGCTGCCGGCGATTTTTCCAAGATAGGCGGCCTGGGCCGCTGGCAGATCCTTGGCCAGCCCATCCGAGGCAGGAAGCAGGTGACGCACGGTCTGCCGGAGCGCATAATCCAGGAACTTGTCGGCGGGCTTCTCCGATGCGGCGAGCGCAGAGCGCAAGGAGGCCCGTCCGCCCACATGACTGAGCGCCACCACGGACTCGAGGCGCACGCGCGGGTGCTCGTCGGCGGCCGCCCTCACCAGGCGGGATTGGGCATCAGGGAGCCGATCAGCCCACTCCCCGACGGCTCGGGCCGCGTAGGCGCGGACACGGAAGTCGACGGAGGACTGCAGACGGTCGAGCAGCGCCGGCCGGACGAGGCCGTGGGACTGGAGGACGCCGAGAGCCTCGAGGCACTGGACCTCGGACCGGTCGGGCGTGATGAAGTCGTCGACGGCCGAGGCGACGGCGGCCGAGGACCGGTAGAAGAGCAGCCGTCGGGCCTGGTAGCGCGTCCAACGCTCCGCGGAGCCTAGCTGCGCGAAAAGTCCGGCCTCGGACATCGACACGAGGTCGGGCTGCTTGACCGAGGAAAGCCCCTTGGCAGTGATGCGCCAGATCCGTCCATGGGAACGGTCACGGCGGGGGTCGGCGTAGCTGGCTTGGTAATGGCCGATGACGGCATTGAACCAGTCGCAGGCGTAGAGCGCGCCGTCGGGACCGACGGAGACGTCCACCGGACGGAAGGCCTTGCTGCTGGAGACGACGGGACTGACGATCCGCTCGGTCTTGAAGCCCGCCCCGTCGTCGACGAAACGGTGCAGGTCGACCGTGTTGCCGAAGTAGCCTCCGATCAGGGCCGCGCCTTGAAGCTCCGGTGGCATGGCCCGCGTACCAAGGATGTCGATCGAGCTGGACTTCAACGGGGAGTCGAAGAGCGAATGCGTGCCGGCGTACTCGTCCGGGGTCTCGATGGCGCCCAGCCCGGGCAGGCTGTAGTAGCCCGCGACACGGTCTCCGCTCTTATGGAAAGGCTGGAAGAAGTCGTCGAACGCCACGCCCCAGCAGTTGTGCCCCGCCTTGCCATACTGGAAGAACGGCTGGAGCCGCTGCCGTTTGTAGTCGTAGCGCATCAGGCCAGACTTCGGCAGGTTGACGACGCCACGGGGGGTCTCCACGCGGGTGATCGCGTGCAGCCCCTGGCTCATCCAGAGCGAACCGTCAGGACCGTGGCTGACGGAGTTCACCAGTTGATGCGTGTCGCCCACGCCGAAACCCGACATGAGTACGGTGGTCTCGTCGGCCCGGCCATCGCCGTCCTTGTCCGTGAGCAACAGCAACCGGTCGAAGTCGCAGACAAGGAGCGAGAGGTAGCCGTCCCGTTCGACCAGGGGCTCGACGCCTTGAACCATCGTAAGGCCTTCGGCGAAACGCACCGATTTGTCGGCCCGGCCGTCGCCGTCGGTGTCCTCGAGACGCAAGATGTAATCCCGCGGCTTCACGCCCGGGACGGCCTGAGGGTAGGTGGGCGAGCAGCAGACGTAGAGACGGCCCCTGGCGTCCCAGGCGAACTGGGTGGGCTTGGCGACCCCGAGCGATTCGTCGGCGAAGAGATTGACCTCGAACCCCTCGGCGACCTTGAACGTCGCCTGCTCTTCGGCGGCGGTCATGACCGCCTCCGTGCTCACGACCGGCCCGGCCTGCGGGGCGGGCTCCATCGAACTCTCTCCGCGGGCCAAGGCCTGGATGTGCCGGTCCCACGAGGACACGAGGGGTTTGTAGGCCTCGAAATTCTGCTTCAACGAGGGGGCCGGCCCGAAGCCCTTGCCGTAGTTCTGCGAAATCCGATCCCCGTAGACGAACGACCAGTTGGCCGGACGCCAGCAGTCAGCCCAGAGACGGTTCTTCTCGACGATGGCGGGGCGGAGCCGAGCGCCCAGCTCCTGTCCGTCGGGCAGGCCCAGCGCCCGGGCGACCTGTCGACCGACCGCCTGCAGCCCCTCGGCTGAAAGATGGAGCCCGTCCACGGACGGCAGGTCCATGGCCACTTTCGTCAGATCCACGAAGGGCAGCCCTCTCCGCCCGGCTATCTCGGCCACCGCGGCGGCGTACGCCTCGAGATCCTCGCGTCTGGCGTCGGTACGCAGGTCGGGCGGACGGGCGGAGCGCATGAAGCCCGATGGCGAAAGCAGGACGATGCGCGGGGTGTGGCGGCTCAGATCATCGAGCAGCTTATGGTAGTCGGCCTTGAACCTCGCGAGCCCTGCGACCCCCTGCAGCGCCTCGGCCTGCCCGAACTGGACCAGCAGGGTCGTCGCCCCGACGGCCTCCAGCTGCCCCTTCCACGGCCCGAAGTTGAGGTCGCGCCACTGCTCATGCACGGTGTCGGCCTCCCAGGCCATGGAGCGGAAGACGGGGTTGTCCGCCGCGAAGAAAGCGGCGAGTCGGGACTCGATCTCGCCGGAACGGGCTTCGCGTACGAGGTTCTCCTGGCCGATGAAGACCACGACCTCGTCGCGGCCGAGGGTGAATCTGCCGTCCTTGAACGGCGGCGGCGGAACCCATCCCGTCCGCGGCTGGCCGAACCGGGAGACGACATCCTCGCGCGTCGTGACGGGCACGCTGGTCAGCGGATCCAGCGAGATGTTGCGGAAACGTATCTCCGCCTTGCAGTTGCCATGGATCTGAAGACCGATGTGCCCGTAGGAATCATCGATCGCCGGATCCGTCTCGGTGTAGTCTACCGTCGCCTTGCCGTTGAGGAAGATGGTGATGCGAGGGCCCTCGGCGCGTATCTCGTAACGGTTCCATTCGCCGGGCTTCTCGAGCGTCGTGATCTCCGACTCGTCCTTGACGCCGTAGGCGGCGACACCGGTGCCCGCCCGGGCGAGGAAGCGGCGGCGTCGGGATTCATCGTAGAGCGAGCCGGAGTGGCCCGCGCCGATGTCCGCTTGGTAGCCGCTCATCTCGTTCGGCGGGCTGGCCAGGCGGACGCTGCGGAATTGTACGCCGCCGTTCACGAAGCCCTCGGAGCCCGTGAGCCTGTACTCGAGCGTGAGGCGGAAATTGTAATACTTGGCCTTGGTGGCCAGGAACGCGTTGCGCGGATTGCCCTGCAGCGAACCGCCGACGATCACGCCGTCCTCGACGCGCCAGACCCCTGGGTCACCCTCCCACCCTGCGAGCGAGCGGCCATCGAAGATCGGGGCGGAGGCGGCCGAGAGCCACGCGAAGCCGAAGGCGGACAGGAACGCGGCAAAGGCGCGACGGAAGGGGAAACGGAAGCGCCAGGTCGCCGAAGGCATTGTTCCTTGCGTTTCGATGGGATGGACGCGTCCCCGTCGGGGCCGGGCCTCAGATGAGGCCCAGGTGCCTCAGGGCTTCGGGGGTCGGGCCGGCGAACTCGATGGTCGGAACATTGCCGACGTAGCCAATGTCCTTCCAACCCTGGGGCGTCGTGTAGTAGCCACTGGCGGCAAGCCATCTGAATCGTTCGAAGAAGCGCTGGGCCGTCTTGAACTCCGTCTTGACGGATTTCTTGCCGCAGATGTCGTCGGCGATCGCACACTGCTGCGCCTCGGCGAGGTCGGCGAAGGCCTTGCCCCCGAACCTACGTCCCGACTCGGCGTCGATCCAGGCGAGACCGTCGACGATGACCGGCCGGTCCTTCGACGTCTCATCGTAGGGAGAGCTGATCCACTCGTCGATAAAATCGGGTACGCCGAGCTCGGACGGACGCTTGTCGCCGGGCTCAGGAGGCAGGATGAGGTCGCAGAGCGCGGCGGCGGCCCGGCGGCGGGCGGCGTCGAGCGTGAGCGGCCAGAGGTCGCCGGGGCTGTAGTTCTTGTTGAGGATCGGATCGGAGCCGATGCGGGCCCCACCGGGGCCCGGGGCCCCGGTCTGGCGGCCGATGCGGGCGGAGGTCTGGGCCTCGCCCACCGGCAGGCGACTGGCCGCGGCGGCCGCGGCGGCGGCGCCACCGATCCAGCGCAGCACCTCGCGTCGGTCCATGCGGCGAAGGGATTCTGAATGTTGGTTATCCATGTTGGAGGCGGTCAAAGGTTGCCCTTGCGCATTTCCTCGATGAGGTGCTCAGAAGAGCGCCAGGCGAGGGCCATGATGGTCAGGGTGGGGTTCTTGTCGGCGTTGCTGCAGAAGGCAGACCCGTCGTTGAGCACAACGTTCGGGACATCCCACAGCTGGTGCCAGCGGTTGGTGACGGACTTCCTCGGGTCGTCGCCCATGATGGCGCCGCCGACCTCGTGGATGATGGAGCCGCCGGGCTCGATGGCCTTGGCCCCATCGGTGGCGGGCTTACGCACCTTGCCGCCGATGGCCTCGATCATCATCGCGAAAGTCTGCTCCATGTGCACGGCCTGCTTGAGCTCATGCTCGGACCACTTCCAATGGAAGCGCAGGACGGGAATGCCCCACTTGTCCTTCACGGAGGGGTCGAGCTCGCAGAACGAGTTCTCGTTGGGGATCATCTCGCCGCGACCGGCGAAGCCGATGCCAGCCCCGTAACGCAGACGGACCTCCTCCTTGTAGGCCTTGCCGTAGCCCGGCCCCGCGCTTCCGGCGCCCAGGCCTGGCATGCGACGTCCCGTGCCGAACTCGATGTGATAGCCGCGGGCGAAGCCGAGCTTGCCGGCATGCTGCTCCTTGTAGAGCCACCAGGGGATGTAGACGTGGGTGCCAGCGCCCTCCTCGTTGTGGACGGGGAGGTTTTCGAAGGCAGGCACGCTGCCACCGAGCTTCGCGCCGACGGTGTCCATGATGTACTTGCCGACGAGGCCAGAGGAGTTGCCCAGTCCGGCCGGATGCCGGGCGGACCTGGAGTTGAGCAGGATGCGCGCGGTCTCGCCGGAGCTGGCGGCCAGGACGACCGCCCTGCCCTTCACGCCGCGCTCCTTGCCCGTCTTCTTGTCGATGTAGGTCACGCCGTCCGCCTTGCCGTCTTTTCCGACGGTGACGGTATGGACATGCGCGTCGCAGAGGATGTCGAGGTTGCCGGTCGCGAGGGCCGGCGGGAGGTGGACGGTGGTGGACTGGTAGTTCGCGCGGATGGAGCAGCCGCGGCCGCAGTCGGTGGCCCAGAAGCAGGCGGCGCGGGCTTTCATGGATTCCGCGAGGATGCGCTGGGCTCGCGCGTTGCCCGGGTGCAGCTTGGACGGCAGTTTTTCGAAGTCCTGCCGCACACTGAGGATGGCGCGGTGGATGGGGATCACCGGGATGCCGAACTTGGCTACGTGCTTCTTGACGTAGAGTTCGCCGGCCCGGGCCTTCGGGGGCGGCAGCAGGCAGCCTTCGGGAGAGTCAGGCGTGTTCTCGAGCCCTTCGTTGGAGCCGTAAACGCCCACCAGCATCTCGGCTTTGTCATACCACGGGGCCACCTCCTCGTAGGTCATCGGCCAGTCGAAGCCGAGGCCGTCCCTCGAGCGGGGCTTGAAATCGTAGGGGCCGTTCCGCAGCGAGATGCGCCCCCAGTGGTTGGTCCGGCCGCCGAGCATGCGGGCGCGCCACCAGTCGAAGCGCTGCGCGGGGTTGTCGGAGGCCTGGGTGTAGGGCTCGCCGGGCACCTCCCAGCCTCCGTCGACCGTGGCGTCATGGAAGCCGAAGGGCTTCTCGCGCGTGGACATGCCACGCAGAGGCGCCTGGGCGCGGGACTGGAACATCGGGGTCTCGGTGAGCGGGTCGTAGTAACGTCCGGCCTCAAGCATGAGCACCTTCACGCCGTTCATGGTGAGCGTGTAGGCGGTCTGGCCGCCGCCGGCGCCGGATCCGACGACGATCACGTCATAGACGGGCTGCAGTTCCTTCTCGGAGATGACAGGCATGGGGATGGGGCTGATCGGAGGATGAAATGGGGCGGCCGGGGCACAACCGCAAAGGTTGTGACCGCGACGACATCCCTCGGTTCCCGGGCGACCCTCAGCGCTTGCGCCAGCCCCAGGTGTCGTCGAAGAAACCGGCGTCGACCACCTTGCCGGGCGACATCGAGTCGGGCGGGGTGCGGAGGTCGATGACGGCCCAGTCGGGCAGCTTTGGCACCTGGCGGGCGTTGTTCAGGTAGTCGTATTCGCGGTAAGTGAACCCGCTGTTGATGACCACGTATCGGGAGGGGTTAAGCGGATTCGGGTAGATCAGGATGGGGGCGTGCTCGCCGGCGGCGTAAGTGCGACCGTCCACCACGAGCCCCTCGGCGGTCCACTTGATGGGGAGCCGTTCCGCGATCCTTGCCAAGACGGCGTTGCTCGAGGGGTCGCCCCAGAGGATGAGGTTGCGCGAGGCGATGTCGGCGTCGGTCACCTGCGTGTCGGCCTTCATCGGGGCGTCGCCGCGGAACTGACGCCGCCATTCGAAGACCGCGCGTTCGCGCTCCGACTTGGTCCACGCGCCCACCTTCTCATTGAGCGCCTTGCCCGAGGGCGAGACGAAGAGGAAGGCGTCCATGAAGGCGTCGTCGATGGGGCCGGAGACCCCGTGGCGCTTGGACGGGACGCCGTCATCGGGAGTTCCGACCGCCCAACGCCCGTCCTTGCGGAACAGCGAGACCCTGAAGGAACGGTCGCTTCCGGCCGTCACCGTCTGGACGTCCTGTCCGTCGACCTTGACCACGGTCGTGATGAAGCGCGACTGGGGGGACAGGCCGGCGGGCATGTCGAGGGTGAAGGCGGTGACGTTGCGGGTCATCACGTTGATGATCGCGGCGTGGACGGCGTCGGCCTGGATGCGCGCCTTGGTCCAATGCGACTCCATGCGGTCGATCTGCACCCAGTGCATGCGGTTGTAGCGGAGGAAGAACGTCTCGAAGGCCACCTGACGGGGCATGCGGTCCCGACCGGCGGAGGCCATCTGGGCCAGCCGCCGTTCGATCTCGGCCATGGAGTCCGGGTGGATCTTGTGCGCGGTCTGCGGCCCGATGATGTGCGTCATGGCGACGCCAACCTTGGCCAGCTCACGTGCCATCACGTCGGCAGCCTGCTTCTGCTTGTCGATTTCGCCGCTGTAGGCGACCAGCGGGGCGTTGGTGAAATTGACCGGCACGTCGCTCGCGTTGTACCAGCCCCAGAGGGTCTTCTGCCAGGAGGGGATCTTCGAGACATCCTCGTTCTGGAAGACGTTGAGGAACTCCGGCGTCTCCGAGAAGCCGGCGCCGGGACTGATGCCGCACCAACGATCGGCGTAATGGGCGCCGAACTGCCAGACCGCCGCGCCGCCCATGGAGAACCCTCGGATGAAGAGCCGATCGTCGTCGATGGCGTAGGAACGACGGGCGTGCTCGTAGGCCTCCCAGAGATCGACCTCCCCCGCGAACTTGTTGGCGCAGCAGTAGCGTCCGTAGAGGTGCATCACGAGACGTCCGTCGGCGGGGACCTGGCCGACGTTGCGGCGACGGTCGGTCATGAAGGCGAGCTCCGTCAGCGTCTCGCCGCGGCCGTGGCACCAGAAATCAAGGCGCATGGGCGCGCCGTTGGCCCAGCCGGCGGGAATGACCATGCCGTAGGGCTGCACCGAGCCGTCGATGCGGGAACGGTAGCCACGGACCACCAGGCCGGTCTGGCTCGTCCAGGGCGTCTCACCCTTGGTGAAGGCGGCGGCCCGCGACCTGCCCTCGGCGATCAGTTCGTGGGCGGACTTGATCTCCTCCTTCTTGAACACCTCGTTGTGCCGCAGCGCCCAGTCCACCGCCTTGTGATGCACTTCCAGGTCAGGAAGGAATTCCTGCAGGCGGGGATTCCTGGCCTGCGCCTTGGCGGCGGCGTCGATGTCCTTGCGGAGCAGGACAAGCGCATCGGCGAGCGCCTTGCGATCGGCCTCGGGGACAACCACCGCCTTGTCCGTGGGAGGAATCGGGCGGACCGAGGCCGGCAGATTGTCCTTCGGTCCATCAGCGAGACAAACAGCAAAGGCCAAGAGCGGGATGAGATGACGCATGACGACGCACGCATAGACATTTGTCCGCGGAGGCGTAAGCAAAATGTTATCTTGCATGCGCTCCTGACAGAAGCACCCTTGCAGACATGCGCCCCGCCCCGGGCATCCTTGCGGTCTTCGTGCGTGCCATCGCAATAGCGGCGGCGGCCGTGGTCGTGGGCGTAGGCGTCAGATACGCCGCCATCGGCGGAATGCTGGGCATGACCCTCATCCATCCGGTCGCGATCGGCGTCGGCACCATCCTGTGTATCGTCTGCGGCCATCAGGCGAGCCAGGCGGGCGGCATCCCCAAGGGGCTGCTCTACGCCCTTTCAGGCGTTTTCTCCCTCTGGTTCGACCTCTTCATCGCGGTGACGACCTATTTCGATGTCTGGCAGGCTTCGCCCAACCCTCCGCCGGAGGCATTCACGGACGGCGCTCAGCTGGTCGGCGTGGTGATCGGAGGCTGGATGCCCGGCCTGGCTGTCTTCGGTCTCACGCTGATCGCGTTCTGGGTCCGCAGGAACGTGAAGACGCCTCCGAAGCAGGCCTGAACAACTCCGGACCCTGAATTGTTTGACCTCGCCTATCCGATGGGCAGGAGGCACTTCTCGGCCGCATGGCTTTGCTCAGCCTCCTTGACGTACACGTCGGTTTCGGCGGCCCGCCGGTGCTCGACAGTCTCAATCTGCAGATCGAGGCCGGGGAGCGCGTCTGCCTTCTCGGACGTAACGGAGCTGGCAAGACCACCCTCATGCGGGTGGCGGCGGGCGAGACCCAGCCCGACAGCGGCTCGGTCTCGGTGCCCGACGGGATACGAATCGCACGGCTCACCCAGGAGATTCCCGACACCATGCCCGGGAACGTTCGCGAGATCGTCGTCGGAGGTCTGAGCGAGGCCGATCCGGCGGAGGAATGGGAGAAGGACGTCCGCGTCGACGACCTGATCGCCCGGCTGGGGCTGCCCGAGGACAAACCCTTCGACGAACTCTCGGGCGGGCTCAAGCGCCGCTGCCTGCTCGCCCGCGCCCTCGCCTCCGATCCCGGGCTGCTGCTCCTGGACGAGCCGACCAACCACATGGACCTCGATTCGATCCTGTGGATGGAGGAATTCCTCCTCGAGCGGCGCACGCCCCTGCTCTTCGTGACACACGACCGCGCCTTCCTGCGCCGCATGGCCAATCGCATCCTGGAGCTCGACCGCGGAAAGCTCACCAGCTGGTCCTGCGACTACGACACCTACCTGGTCCGCAAGGAGGAGCTCTTCGAGGCCGAGGAGCGTCAGCGCGCCGCCTTCGAGAAGAAGCTCAGCCAGGAGGAGGCGTGGTCGCGCCGCAGCCCCGGCGCCCGGCGGACGAAGTCCAACGCGCGCATGGAAGCCCTCAAGCGCCTGCGTGAGCAGCGGGCTGGGATGCGTGCCGCGACCGGATCGGCCAAGATGGAGATCAGCGAGGCCGAGCGGTCGGGCGTGCGGGTGGTCGAGGCGGAGAAAGTAGGGTTCGCCTATCCGGGAGGAAGCCCCGTCATCCGGGACTTCAGCCTGAGCCTCAGCCGCGGCGACAAGGTGGGGCTCATCGGCGCCAATGGCGCCGGGAAGACCACCCTGGTGCGCATGATGCTCGGACAGCTCGCCCCCACCTCCGGCTCGATCAAGTTCGGCACGAAGCTCGAAGTGGTGTACTTCGACCAGATGCGGGGGCAGATCGATGACTCCAGGACCGTCGCCGAGAACATCGCCGGCGACTCCGACACGGTCGAGGTACAGGGACGTTCCCGCCACGTCATCAGCTACCTGCAGGACTTCCTCTTCGAGCCCTCGCGCGCCCGCTCCAAGGCCAGGGTGCTTTCCGGCGGCGAACGCAATCGGCTGCTGCTGGCCCGTCTGTTCACCAAGCCCGCCAACGTCCTCGTGCTCGACGAGCCGACCAACGACCTCGACGCGGAGACGCTCGACGTGCTGGAGGACATCCTCGTGGACTACGCCGGCACCCTCATCGTCGTCTCCCACGACCGCGACTTCCTCGACAACGTCGTGACCAGCACGCTGGTCTTCGAAGGCGACGGCATCGTGACCGAGCACGTGGGCGGATACAGCGACTGGCGCGCGGAGGTCGCCCGGCAGGCCGCCGCACGACGCTCCAAGCAGGCCAAGCCCGCCGAGACCGCGCCCAAGGTCCCGTCCCCCGTCAAACTCTCCAACAAGGAGCGCAGAGAGCTGGAGGCCCTGCCCGGCCGGATCGAACAGCTCGAGGCCGAGCAGGCGGAACTGTCCGCCCGGCTTGGCGACCCCGAGCTTTACAAAGACGGTGGCGCCGGCGCGGCCGGACTCCAAGGCCGGCTGAGGCAGGCGGAAGCAGAGCATGCCGCCTCCCTCGCGCGCTGGATGGAACTCGAAGCGAGGAAGTGACGAGACCGAAGCGGCGACCCCTTGTCAGTCCTCGAGGGCGTGGATGGTGCCGATGATCTGTCCGCGCAGCTCCCTGCCGTCGGCCGACTTGAGGTCGTACTTCAGCTGAGTCTGCATGGCGGGACGCAGCTCGGGGATGTCGAGGATCACCGTCCGCCGGTCTTCTAGGATCTTCACGGAGCGCACGGCTACGGAGTCGTGCTTCCTTTCGGACATCTGGGACTTGCTGAACTGCATCTTGCCGTCGTTGCCGAGCTCCCCGGCCGACGCAGCCGGACCCGTCGTCGAGACATCGGGCGAACCGTAGGCGGATGACCAGACGTAGTTCCAGACCTCGAGATTCCATGCCGCGGGGTCGGCGGCGACCTCGAGGTCAAGCGGTTCAGCGAAAGAGACGCGCAAGCCGCCCTTGACCGCCGCCATGGCGAGGGGCATGCGGGCGGGGGCGCCCGTGTACCGTACGCGCTGCAGGGCGCCGTTGCGGGTCGCCGTGGTCTGCCAGCCACGCAGTCCCGTGACGTAGAGCTGTCCATCCTTCGGGCTGAAGCGTGCGCGCATGGCGCCGCTGTCGAAGGTGAAGTCGAAGCGGGCGACGCCGCCCTGCATGGGAGCAAGCGGGACGCCCGCGAGCGGCTGGGGCAGGACGCCGAACAGGGAGCAGGTGCCGTAGCTGAGGTGGAGCAGGCGTCCGTTCCAAGGGCCCCACCTGTCGGAGGTCACCCAGACCTGGCCGCCGCTGGAGTTGTCGACGTCCTTGGGGAACCAGCAGAGCGGGCGGTCGTAGTCGGTCGGCGGAGCCGCACGGTGGGCCAGGTCGACCACGCCGTAGAACCCGCCCTCCTTGATCCAGTTAAGCCGGCACACGGGCGTCCAGGTCCCCTCGTTGTCCCCGGTGGTGATCTGGCCGTCCGGCCCGACGCCGATCCCGTTCGGGGCGCGGAAGCCGGTGGCGACGACCTCCAGCCGCGTTCCGTCCGGCGGGAGACGCATCAAGGCGCCGTGATGGTCGCAGATGTCATCGAACCCGCGGCCGCCTTTGCGCACCGGACCCGCCTTGATGAAGTAGAGGTTGCCCGCGGCGTCCTGCTGGAGGTCGAACACGAACTCGTGGAAGTTCTTGGTGACCATGAGGTCGAGGTTGAACGCCTCGTAGACGTCGGCCTCGCCGTCGCCGTCGCGATCGACAAGCCGCCAGACACCGTCACGACAGGTCACCAGCACCTGCCCGTTGACGACCTTCAGGCCGAGCGGATGGTACAGGCCGGCCGCGTGTCGGCGCCAGGTGACTTTCTGCAGGGCTTCATCGATGCCGGAGGCGATCCAGACGTCGCCATGGAAGGTACTCACCGCCGCAGAGCCATCGGGCAGGAAGTCCAGGGCCGAGGTGAACATCGGCGATTTCCAAGGATTCTCCTCCGGGAGCCGGATACGGTCCAGGACATAGGCCGCGTCCTTCGACGGGGAGAGTTCGCCGGAGGTCGCCACGTCGGTGTTCCATTCACGGCCGGCGCGGACCTTCGCCTCGAGCGAAGGCCAGCCCTCTGGCTTGGAGGCGAGCGGCGGCGCATAGGCGACCTCGATCTCCGCCTGGCCCGCGGGCACGCGCCACACCGCCTGACCTTCAAGCGTGTCGGCGCGGCCGGGACCGCGCACGGCGACGCGGGGCGCATCGGAGGCGCGGCAGAGCACGACCGTGACCCCGTGGGCGGTGGAAGCGGCGATGCGCCGGATGATCAGGCGCGCCTCGTTGTGCTCGAGGGTGGTTGGACGCTCCATGACCTTGTCGCCCTCGGACGTGGCGAACGTCAGCGCGCCATCGCCGTCCTTCGGCTCGAAGCGCTTCAGCTTGAAGGCGGAGGCCGGGAGCGCCGCGTAGCCGGGCGCGGCGGGCAGGGTCCGCGCGTCCTCTCCCGCCGCGTAGCCTGCGACCTCGCCGGTGATGAAATAATGCGGGCCCATGGCGGTGGGATAGTCGCCGCGGGACATCAGGTTCATCTCCGTCGTGAACGCACCCGACCATCCGCCGAGCACGCGACCCAGACGCAGGTCATAGGCGATCGAGGCCGGGCCGCCTTCGCCCAGTCGGATGGCGACGCCTTTGTAGGCCGTGGCCTCGATGGAGCCGTCCGCACCCTTCCCCACCCCGATCGTGCCCATGATCCATCGCCCGGGCGCCTCGACGACGGGGCTTTGCACGACCTTCCTGGCGGGCTTCTTCGCCTGGGCGCAGAGGATTGCGGCGGAAAAAACGAGGAGGACGGCGGCTGGTTTCATAAGGCGTGGAGAAGCATAGGGGCGAGCAAGGGGGTTGGAACAGGACATTAGACGGAGGCAGGGGTCGGACTTGCTGGGCGCCTGAGCCGGAATCACGAGACTCCGGCCCGCATGAGTGCCGTCACCGGCAGGGCTTCAGCGGTCAGAGTCCGCGCAAGTAGGCGGCGATGTCGGCCACGCTCTGCTCCGTGAGCCCCATCTGGGCGGGCGAGAACATCAGCGACCGCTCGAGCCGCTTCTCCTCCTTGATGCGCGCGCGGGGCACGGATTGGACGAGTCCGCCCATCGACTTGATCATGAGGGGGTCGCCGGCGGAAAGCACCATGCCCGTGATGACTATACCGTCGTCGAGCACCACGCGCGTTCCTTCGAAGCCATGGGAGATGTTGTTGGAGGGCTGAGCGATGTTGAGCACCAAGGACTCCAAGGATTGCTGCTTGGCGTAGGTGGTCAGATCGGGACCGTAGTCCACGCCCTTGCCGTCGAACTTGTGGCAGGCTGCGCACACCGCGGCGGCCGCCCTGCCCCTTTCGACATCACCCTTGAGGGCGGCGATAGCCTCCACAGAGGCGAGCGGCTTGGCCCCGGCCGGCTCGGGAGGAAGGTCTGCTGCGACGAGCTTGGCGGCTGAGGCGTCGCCACCGTGCGCTTTCACCACGCCGTCGACGTCCAGGTCCTTCCAGATGCCGGACTTGCGATTGCCCAGCCACCACTTGGCCAGGTCCCGCTGGGAAAAGTCCTTGTTCATCGAAAGCTCGACCATGGTGCCCACGGCCTCGGCGCTGCGGGTGAAGGCGAGGGTGGTGAGGTCGCGCTTGAGCGTGACTTCCTCGAACTTGCCGGAGATGAGCCGCGTGCGGACGTCGCGGACGGCGGAGGCAGGATGGAGACGCCAGGTCAGCCAGGCGTAGGCCTCGGACCATTCCATGGCCGGACCGGACATCTCCTTGGCGATGGCGGCATGCACTTCAGCCTCGCGGTCTGTCGCGGCGAGTCCGATCGCCTCCAAGTAGGAACGGTCCTTGCCGTCGAAACGGCGGGCGATCTTCACGAGCAAACGCACCGCCTCGGGCGTGCGGAAATCGCGCAGCGCCAGTGCGACCTCGCGACGCACCGCAGGCGAGGCGTCATCTGCCATCTTCTCGCAGAGCGCGAACACCTCATGACCGGCCGCGCGTAGCGCGCGGAAGGCGACGAGCCGGCGTGAGTCGTCGGATGAGCCGAGCTCCTGCCGGACGCGGGCGACGCCACGTTCGCCGAGCTGGGCGAGCAGCCAGAGCGCGCGGGAGGCGACATAGGGGTTGGCGTCATCGAGCAGCGCGGAGACGGCTTCGAAGGCCTTGTCGCCCCGGGCCTTCAGGCGGTTGAAGCCGCCGGCCCGCACGTTGGACGAGGGGCTGCGCAGCGCGGCGATCTGGCCTTCGGTCGTGGCGAGGTCGATCTTAGGCACCACCGATTTGAACCCCTTGGGGGCGATGCGATAGATCGTACCGGCCATCGCGTTGTCACGGGTGGCATGGCCGCCCACGCCCGGGTCGAACCAGTCGGCCACGTAGATGGCGCCGTCCGGCCCCACGCATACGTCGGAAGGACGGAAACGGGTCTTGAGCACCCCGGTGGGCTTGCCGCCGAGGAAGTCCGAGCCCGCCCAATCCTTGTCCTTGTTGGACGTGAAGAAGTCGAACCGCTCGAGCTTCATACCGGCCCCGTCGGGCTTGGGCAGGTAGCCGAAGACCACGTTCTTGCCGGCCTCACAGGCCAGAAGCAGGCCGTTCCAGCGATCACCCAGCGCGCCATTCTCATAGAAGGCCACGCCGGTCGGCGAGCCGCCGCCGTAGACATCTCCGGCGGGCATCGTACCGGGGTCCTCCTGTCGCCATTCAGCCACCGGCGTCTCCTGTCCCGGACGTCGGTCGGCGCCCCAGGAGCGCTTGCCATCGGCCGAGGCGAACCCGGCGTTGCCGCCCTCCATGATGAGCGACACGCGGCAGGCCGGCGGGTCGTCGTTGTCGCTCTGGTACATGTCGCCGAGGGAGTTGACCGCCTGCTCGTAGGAGTTGCGGTAGTTGTGGCCCATGATGCGAGCCTCCGTGCCGTCGCTGTTCATGCGAACCGAGAAGCCCCCGACCCAGACATTGCCGTCGTCGCTCCGGAGGCCGGCCACCGCCTGTGCGTCGACCGCCTGCTTGGTCCATTCGCCGTGGTTGTAAGGGCTGCCGATGCGGAAAGTCCGGCCGGACCTATCCGTGAACTGCGCGCAGGTATTGCCCTGGTTGAAGTTCCAGCGTCCATCCGGACCGAACGTTACGCTGTGCAGGGAGTGGTCGTGATTGCGGCCGTTGAAACCGGTGAGCAGCACCTCGCGGCGGTCGCCCTTGGCGAGGTCGATCTTCCCGTCTCCGTCGACGTCGGTGTAGACGAGCAGGTCCGGCGGCTGGGAGACAACGACCTTGCCGTCGATATGGGCCACGCCGAGGGGCGAGACGAGGTTGGTCTCCTGCGTGAAGACCGTGACCTTGTCGGCCTTGCCGGCGCCCGCGGTGTCCTCGAGGATCACGATGCGGTCGCCTTCAGGACGACGACCGGCCGTGCGCCGGTAGTTGACGCCCTCCGCGACGTACATCCGGCCCTTCTCGTCGAAGTCGATGTTCGTCGGGTTGAGGATCATCGGGGAAGTCGCCCAGACAGTGACCTCCAGACCTTCGGGCAGCGTGAAGAGTTCAGTCGGGACGGAGAGCGGTCCTGAATCAAAGTCGACCGGCTTGTACTTGGCGGGACGCTGGGTGAAGACCGCGAACTTGACGTCGGCGGAGCTGGGCTTGCCACCACGGATGGCGCCCCCGTCGTCGATGGCTACTTTGGAGACGAAGACGTCGCCCGGACCCGGCAGCTCAAAGGCGATGAAGGAGCTGGCGTGCGTCCCGATGCCTACCGGGTAGGTCTTCCCGGCCGCCTTGAGGGGTTTGCCGTCGTAGTTGCGCCCCACGCGTGTCTGACCGAGCGAATCGGCCTCCTTCCACTTGAGCTTGGTGAGATCCACCTTGGTGCCGTCCTTCAACGTCACCACGGGCTCGATCCAGTCCGCCCAGTCGCATGCAGTGGCGCCGAGGTCGGAGACAAGAAGGTAGAGCTCCTTCGAGCCGCCAAGCTGGGCGCGCAGTTCCAGGACCCTCTCCTTGTCCCTGGCGAGCATGATCGGGGATTCGGCGACCGGCTTGGGCTCGGCGGCGCCCAGCAGGGCGGCGGCGACGAACGCAAGAGCCAGGGAGGGGATACGGGCATGCTTCATCATGGGGGTCCGGTCATATGAAACCAGCCGGGGGCGGCTGACACGCCCAAAATGGCGGCCGAACCCGCTCCGAGTGCTTTACATCCTACACACTACCAGCAACTTCACGGGGGAACACAGCACCTCGCCGGGTGTCAGTTTTACAAATGTCTCCCAAGGCCGTCACTCTCGCCAGCCTGCTCGCGGCAGCACTGCATGCGGCCGACGGACCCACCACGGCCCAGCTTGAGTTCTTCGAACGGGAGATCCGGCCGGTGCTGGCCGACAACTGCTTCGAATGCCACGGCCCCAAGAAGCAAAAGTCCGGACTCCGGCTCGACTCACGGGAGCTGGTTCTGAAAGGCGGGGAGATCGGTCCCGTGGTCGTGCCCGGCAAGCCGGAGCAGAGCCGCCTGATCATCGCCGTCCGTCATGCCGGCGGCAAGGAGGTCGCGGCCATGCCGAGCGATGACAAGCGGATCCCCGAGAAGGCCGTCGCCGCGCTGACCGAATGGGTGCGCCAGGGACTCCCGTGGCCCAAGGAGGCCGGGCCCGCGATCAGCGACCCCCGGGCTCACTGGGCCTTCCAGCCTGTCGGCAACCCGGCGGTGCCCCAGCCCAAGGATCCTTCCAGGGCCCGCAACGAGGTCGATCGATTCCTGATGTCGGGGCTGGACGCCGCCGGACTCGCCTTCGCGCCCGAAGCCTCCCGGGAGGTGCTCGCCCGCCGCGCCTACTTCGTCCTGCATGGCCTGCAGCCCACCGAGGCGGACATCGCCGCCTTCGTCCATGACGCCGACCCGCTTGCCTACGAGAAACTGGTGGACCGCCTGATGGCGGCGCCCGCCTTCGGCGAACGCTGGGCCCGGCACTGGCTCGATGTCGCCCGGTACGCCGACACCAAGGGCTACGTCTTCCAGGAGGAGCGGCGTTATCCTTACGCCTACACCTACCGCGACTGGGTGGTGAACGCGTTCAACCGCGACCTGCCCTACGACCAGTTCCTACGCCTCCAGATCGCCGCCGACCAGATCGTCCAAGGGGCCGACACCCGCGACCTCGCCGCGATGGGATTCCTCACCCTTGGACGACGCTTCCTCAACAACACCCATGACATCATCGACGACCGCATCGACGTCGTCATGCGCGGCACCCAGGGCCTGACGGTGGGCTGCGCCCGCTGCCACGACCACAAGTTCGACCCCATCCCCACCACAGACTACTATTCGTTGCACGCGATCTTCAACTCCAGCGAGGAGCCCGCGGAGAAGCCGCTGCTCCTGCCCTTCACGCCGACCGAAGGAACCAAGGCCTTCGAGGTCGAACTGGCCAAGCGCCAGGCCAAGCTTGATGACTTCATCCGCTCACGGCGCGAAAATTCCTACAATGCGGAGAAGACCGCCGGTTACCTGACGCTTGTGATCAAGGCGCACCTGGACGGAAAACTCGATTCCGCGCAGGAGGCCAAGCGCGCCAACCTCTACGTCTCCATCCTTCAGGGTTGGCGCAAGGTCCTGCAGGGCCGCCTCAAGGAATCCGACCCCATCTGGGGCGGCTGGCTCTTGCTTGCCCGGGCCTCCGACTCGGAATTCCCCGCGAAGTACAAGGCGCTACTGGCCGATCCTGCGCGATTCGCCGACCCGACGCTGCGGGCCGAACTCGCAAGAAAGCCGCCGACCAAGTTCAGCGAGCTCACGGGCGCGTACGCGCAGGTGCTCGCAGAATCCCGGAAACCCGGACAGGCGGAGCGCAAGGAGCTGGCCGGCTGGATCTCGCTGCTGCGCGCCCCCGACGGACCCGAGAGCCCCACTGCCCAGTCGCTCGTCCGGACCTACAACGTGGCGGACCGCAACACACGCAACAAGCTCGAGGTGGCCGTGGAGGGATTCAAGGCGACCAGCCCTGACGCTCCCCCGAGGGCGATGGCACTGCAGGACAAGGCTCGGCCAGTCCAAGGGGTCGTCCTGCTCCGCGGCAGCCCGTCGCGCCAGGGACGCAAAGTGCCGCGGCAGTTCCTTGAGATACTGAGCCAGGCGCCGCGCAAGGAATACACCCAAGGCAGCGGGCGCCGGGAACTGGCCGACTCGGTGGCCTCAACCGCCAATCCGCTCACCGCACGCGTCCTCGTCAACCGGGCCTGGGGCCATGTCTTCGGTCAACACCTGGTGGATACGCCCAGCGACTTCGGGGTGCGCACGCCCAAGCCCGCCCAGGCCGCCCTGCTGGACCATCTGTGCCGCACTTTCATGGACGACGGATGGTCCATCAAGCGCCTGGTCCGAAGGATGGTCGTCTCCGCCGCCTTCCGCCAGTCCGTCGTCCAGAACCCGACCGCCTACGCCAAGGATCCGGAGAACCATCTTTACTGGAGCATGAACCGGCGGCGGCTCGACTTCGAGTCCATGAGGGACTCCATCCTGCAGGCCGCCGGACGTCTGGACGGACGCCTCGGGGGCCTGCCCTTCGACCTGATCAAGGACTTCTCCAACCCCCGGCGCACGCTCTACAGCCACATCGATCGCCAGAACCTGCCCTCGCTGTACCGCACGTTCGACTTCGCGAACCCCGACTACCACGTCGCTCGCCGTAACCTGACCACCACGCCGCAGCAGGCGCTCTGGTTGATGAACCATCCGTTCACACGCCAGCAGGCGGACGCGCTGGCAGCGCGCGTCGCCAACCAGACCGACCCCGCGGCCAAGACCGCGGCTCTCTATCGCCTGACGCTCGGGCGCGCCCCCACGAACGCGGAGGTCTCCGCCGCCCTCGAATTCCTGGCCATGGTCGGCAAGGAGCCTCCGCCCGCCTCATGGCTCAGCGGCTTCGGCAACTGGGACGACGCGGCCCGGAAGATGCGCTTCACTCCGATGGCCCATCTCGAGAAGGACCGGCACTCCCCCGAAGCCAGATATCCCGGGACGACGTCGAACTTTGTGTCCGTCACCTCCAAAGGGGGCCACCCCGGAACCGACGTCATGAACGGGTCGATTCGCCGATGGTCCTCCGGCGGGGGCGGCGAGTTCCAGATCGAAGGCGACGTTCTCGTGACCTCCAAGAACAGCCGGGGCGTACGCGTCCGCGTGGCGACCGACCGTCAGGGCGTGATCGGGGAATGGCTCGTCCCGGGAGCCATCGCCACCCCCGTGCGCCTGCCCAAGGTGAAGCTGGCCTCCGGAGAGGAGCTTTTCTTCATCGTCGACTGCGACAAGGACTCGAACAGCGACGGATACAACTGGAACCCTGTCATCAAGTCCGCCTCCACGGGCGAGACCATCGCTTCGGCCCTGGGCGAGTTCGGCCGCAGGCCCGAGAGCCAGTCCCCCTGGTCGGCGTTCGCGCAGGCGCTGCTGCAGAGCAACGAGTTCAACTTCATCGACTGACATGATCCTACCCTCCATCAGCGATGTCAGCCGTCGGGAGTTCCTGCGCCGCTGCGGCATGGGCTTCGGCGGCCTGGCGCTCGCCTCGCTCCTGCAGCAAGAGGCGACGGCCGCCCAGGTCAGGGTCGACCCCTTGCGCCCGCTCGCGCCAAGGCCGCCGCCGCTTCCTGCGAAGGCCAAGCGCATCATCCATATCTTCGCCAACGGAGGACCATCGCATGTCGACACCTTCGACCGCAAGACCGCGCTCGACCAGCACCATGGCAAGACGCTCCCGGGCGACTACATCGCCACGGAGCGGCGCACCGGAGCGGCCTTCCGCTCGCCGTTCACCTGGCGAAGGTACGGACGCAGCGGCCTCGAGGTCAGCGAGCTCTTCGAGCGAACCGCCCAGCACGCCGACGACCTCTGCGTGATCCGGTCCATGCGCGCCGACGTGCCCAACCACGAACCCTCCCTGCTGCTGATGAACTGCGGCGAAGCCAGGCAGGTGCGGCCCTCCATGGGCTCCTGGCTCACCTACGGGCTCGGGACCGAGAACGAGAACCTTCCCGGCTTCATCACGCTCTGTCCAAACGGGTTCCCCATCCAGGAAACTCAGAACTGGCAGTGCGGATTCCTCCCGGGCGTCTACCAGGGCAGCTACGTGAACACAGGGAAAAAGTCCGTCGATGAGCTGGTCGAGGATATCCGCAACGGCGGCCTCTCCCGGCCGGCCCAGCGCCGCCAGCTCGATCTGCTCGCCAAGCTCAACGCCGCCCACCGTTCGGCCCGCGGCGCCGACGCGGCCCTCGAGGCCCGCGCCCAGTCGTTCGAGATGGCCTACCGCATGCAGCTCGAGGCCACCGACGCGTTCGACGTCAGTCGGGAGGACGAGAAGACCCGCGAGATGTACGGCGACACGGTCCTCGGAAGACAGTTTCTCATCGCCCGCCGACTCTCCGAACGCGGCGTCCGCTTCATCCAGCTCTGGCACGGCGACGGCCAACCCTGGGACAGCCACGACGACCTCGAGGTCCAGCACCGCCGCCTGGCCCGCGAGGCCGACCAGCCCATCGCCGCGCTCCTGACAGACCTTAAGCGCCGGGGGCTCCTTGACGAGACCCTGGTCATCTGGGGCGGAGAGTTCGGTCGCACGCCTACGGTCGAGCTGCCTACGCCCGGTTCCAACGCCGGGAAGATCAACGGACGCGACCATAACAACCACGGCTTCACGATGTGGATGGCCGGCGGCGGCGTGAAGGCCGGGCACGTGCACGGCTCCACGGACGAGTTCGGCTTCAAGGCCGCTACCGACGTCGTCCATGTCCACGACCTCCACGCCACGATCCTGCGCCTCATGGGTTTCAACCACGAGGAGTTCACCTTCCGCCACGCGGGCCGCGACTACCGGCTGACGGACGTGCACGGTAAGGTTGTCCAACCGATCATCGCCTGACATGCGCCTCCCCGCCCTCATCCTCACGGCCCTGCTCCCCCTCGGCTCGGCCGCCGAGACCCGCGTCCTCAAGGACCTGGCCTACCGCGATTCGGCGGCGACCGAGGACGCCTACGCCAGGGAGCGCTGCAGGCTGGACCTGACGCTGCCGGCAACGGGCTCGAAAGGATTCGCGACCTACGTATGGTTCCATGGCGGCGGCCTCAAGGCTGGCTCGAAGGAAAGTCCCTCGGAGCACTGCGACGCGATCGGCGCGAGTTTCGCAAGAGCCGGCATCGCGTTCGCCGCGGCGAACTACCGGCTTTCGCCCCGTTGCCGCTATCCTGACTACGTCGATGACGCCGCCGCGGCCTTCGCCTGGACCGTGCGCAACATCCCCGCCCACGGCGGGGATCCCCGCAAGGTCTTCATCGGCGGGCATTCCGCGGGCGGATACCTCGCCCTGCTCGTGGGCTTCGATCCTTCGCGCCTGCGCCCCCACGGGCTCGGCCTAGGCGACGTCGCGGGGATCGCCCAGGTCAGCGGACAGGTATTCACCCACTACACCGTCCGCGAGGAACGCGGGATCTCGAAATACAGGGTCATCGCCGATGAGGCCGCGCCCTGCTTCCACATCCAGCGCGCGGTCCCGCCGGTCTTCACCGTTTACGCCCAGAAGGACATGCTCGGCCGAGCCGAGGAGAACCAGTACATGGTCGCCATGCTCAAGTCCGCCGGACACGCCGAGAACTACTCCCTCCGGGTGGACGACCGTGACCACGGCAGCGTGGGGCACAACCTGCGGAACGACGACGATCCAGCCCGGCTAGCTTTCGTGAACTTCATCCGCAAGACCTCCGCCAACCGTTGAAGACCATGCGACTGCGCATCCTCGCCCTTCTGATGTCCGCCGCGCTCGCCGCGGCGCCCTCCGACCCGATGTCGGAAAGCGCCGACCTCATCGTCTACGGTGGCACCTCCGCAGGCGTCATTGCGGCCGTCCAGGCGAGGAAGGCCGGCCTCACCGTGGTCATCGTCGGGCCTGATATCCACCTGGGAGGACTCTCCAGCGGAGGACTCGGCTACACCGATACGGGCAACAAGGGGGTCATCGGCGGCCTCGCCCGGGACTTCTACCATCGCATCTGGTCCGAATACCAGAAGCCCGGGACCTGGAAGTGGCAGAAACCCTCGGAGTACGGCGGCAAGGGACAGGGCACCCCCGCCGTCGACGGCGAAAATCGCACGATGTGGATCTTCGAACCTTCGGTGGCCGAGCGGATTTTCGAAGGATACGTCAAGGATTTCGATATTCCTGTCCGCCGGGACGAATGGCTGGAGCGGGCCAAGGGCGTCGCCCGCAAGGACGGCAAGATCGTCTCCATCAAGATGCTTTCGGGCAGGACCTACTCCGGAAAGATGTTCATCGACGCGACTTACGAGGGCGACCTCATGGCCGCCGCGGGGGTATCCTATCATGTGGGCCGCGAGGCCAGCTCCGTCTACGGCGAGGAGTGGAACGGCAATCAGGTAGGGATCCTCCATCACCGACATCATTTCGGCGCGGTGAAGCGGCCGATCAGCGCCTACAAGGTGCCGGGCGACCCTTCCTCGGGCCTCCTTCCTAGGATTTCCGCCGACCCGCCGGGCGTACGGGGCGAGGGCGATCGCAGGGTGCAGGCCTACTGCTACCGCTGGTGCGCCACCGACCATCCGGAAAACCGCGTGCCCTTCCCTAAGCCCGAAGGCTACGATGCGTCACAATACGAGCTGCTTGCCCGGGTGTTCGCCGCCGGCTGGCGTGAGACGTTCCACAAGTTCGACGACATCCCCAACCGCAAGACGGACACCAACAACCACGGCCCGTTCAGCTTCGACAACATCGGGATGAACTACGACTACCCCGAGGCCTCCTACGAACGACGGAAGGAGATCCTCGCCGAGCACCGTACCTACCAGCAAGGTCTGCTCTGGTTCCTCGCCAACGACCCACGGGTCCCCGACGAGGTGCGCAAGGAGGCCGGGCGATGGGGGCTGCCCAAGGACGAGTTCAAGGACAATGGCAACTGGCCGCACCAGATCTACGTGCGGGAGGCCCGTCGGATGGTGGGCGCCTATGTGATGACCGAGAACGAGCTCACCCGCCGTCGGACCACGCCCGACTCGGTGGGCATGGGTAGCTACACGATCGACTCGCATAACGTGCGCCGGTACGTGACCCCCGAGGGGCACGTCCAGAACGAGGGCGACATCGGGGTCGGCATTTCTCCCTACGCGATCGCCTATGGCGCCATCGTGCCCAGGGCGGAAGAATGCAGGAACCTCCTCGTGCCCGTCGCCTGCAGCGCCAGCCACATCGCCTACGGCTCCATTCGCATGGAACCTGTGTTCATGATCCTCGGCCAGTCGGCGGCGACTGCCGCCGCTCTGGCCATCGGCGCCGGTACGGACGTCCAGTCCGTCCCCTACGAAGAGCTCCGCAAGGTCCTCGCACGGGACGGGCAGGTCCTGCAGTATGCCAGCCCCGCCAAGGCGTCCCGATCCTCACGCCAGGCCAAGGACATCCCTGGAGTGACCGTAGATGACGAGGAAGCCGTGCTCACCGGCGACTGGCAGGCCAGTTCGGCCAACTCGGGCTTCATCGGCAACGGGTATCGTCATGATGGAAAAGGCTCCGCCCCGATGTCGGCCAAGTTCATCGGGCGACTGCCGGAAGGCGGCCGCCATGAGGTGCGACTTTCCGTCGTACCCAACTCAAACCGCAGCAAGGACGCCTTGATCAGGATCCGGCACTCCGGCGGCGTCGCCGAAAGCCGCGTCGACCTGACGGGCAACGGTGCCAAGGACGGCTTCATCTCGGTCGGCGCCTATGATTTCGCCGCAGGCACGGCGGAGGTCGTGATCTCGAACGAGGGATCGTCGGGCTACGTGCTCATCGACGCGGTCAACTGGCGACGTGAGTAAGGACGGGTTCCCGTCGCAGCTGACTCCGCAGTCGGGTGGGAAATGAGGCTAAAACGCCGATTAAATGCGGCGTTTAGGCTTCTACGGGGATGAAACGGAGGGTAACTTGCTGCATGCCCCTACTGCGCGCCCTGCTGCTATCGTCGCTGGCACTCGTCTCCGCCCATGCGGCCGAGGCCGTCAAGCCCTCCACCAAGTCCGAGCTCTTCAACGGCAAGGACCTCTCTGGGTGGGTCTCCCATCTCCAGGATAACGCGCCTGCGGACGGCACCTGGTCCGTCAAGGACGGCCTGCTGACCTGCACCGGCAAGCCGAACGGCTACCTGCGGACAGCTCATGCCTACACGCAGTATCGCTTCACGGTCGAATGGCGCTTCACCAAGCCGGGCAACACCGGCGTCGTCGTCCACATGACCCCGCCCGAAGCGATCTGGCCGAAGAGCATCGAGTGCCAGGGGATGCACAAGAACCAGGGCGACTTCTACTTCTGGCGTGGCGCGACGCTCTCCGGCGGCACGGAACTCAAGGATAAGAAGACCGGCAAGACCCGCGGCTTCCGACTCGGCAAGCAGACCGACGCCGAGAAGCCGGCCGGAGAATGGAACACCTTCACCACAGTCTGCGACGGCAACACGGTCACCATCCTCGTCAACGGCAAGGAAGTGAACAAAGCCACCGGCACCAACCTCACCGAAGGCTTCATCGGCCTGCAGTCCGAAGGCGGCGCCTTCGAAGTGCGCCGCTGCACGCTCGAGCCCCTCTGAGCCGCTTCCGCCCCGGACCTCCCCTTCCCACATGCGCCACCTCCCCGCCCTGTTCACCTTCGCGGCCTCCGCGGTCCTCGCCGATCCCGCGCCCGCCGGCTTCACCCCGCTTTTCAACGGAAAGGACCTTTCCGGCTGGCACGGCTATAACCCCCATTCCGTCGCCAAGCTCACGGGCGAGAAGAAGGAGGCCATGCTGACGAAGATGCGCGACGAGTTCGCCCAGCATTGGTCCGTCAAGGATGGCGAGATCTACAACCCGGGCACCGGGCCGTACGCCACGACCGACAAGGACTACGGCGACTTCGAACTGGTCTTGGAGTACAACATGGCGCCCAAAGGCGACTCCGGAGTCTACCTGCGCGGAGCCCCTCAGGTCCAGATCTGGGACCCGACCGACGAGAAAGCACACAAGCATGGCGCCCAGCTCGGCTCCGGTGCGCTCTGGAACAATTCCCCCGGCAGGCCCGGCAAGGACCCGCTGGTGCTGGCCGACAAGCCCGCCGGCGAATGGAACACCCTACGCGTCGTGATGGTCGGCGCCCGCGTGAGCGTCTGGCTCAACGGCAAGCTGACCGTCGACCACGCGACGATGGAGAACTACTACGACCGCAAATCCGCGCTCGCCGCCAGAGGCCCGGTCTGCCTCCAGACCCACGGGGCCCCGATCCGCTGGCGCAACCTCGCGATCCGCGAGATCGACGGGGCGGAGTCCAACCAGATCCTCTCATCAAAGGGCAAGGAAGGCTTCGCGAGCGCCTTCAACGGCAAGGACTTCACCGGCTGGGCCGGACCGATCGAGAACTACGAAGTCGTTGACGGCGCCATCCGCTGCAAACCCGGCAAGGGCGGAACGCCCTACTATGACCGGGACCTGACCGATTTCGCCGTACGCCTCGAATTCAAGCTGCCGAAGGGCGGCAACAATGGACTCGCGATCCGTTATCCCGGCACGGGCAACACGGCCTATGTCGGCATGTGCGAACTGCAGGTGCTCGACGACAACTATGACAAGGTGAAGGGCAAGATCGACCCCCGTCAGGTCCACGGCTCGGCCTACGGCATGGTCGGAGCCCAGCGCGGCTTCCAGCGACCGATCGGCGAATGGAACTTCCAGGAGGTCACGGTTGTGGGCTCGACGCTCAGGGTCGAACTGAACGGCTTCGTCATCCTCGAGACCGACCTCTCCAAGGTCGACATGGCCACGGTCATGGCGAAGAGCCCCCATCCGGGCAAGGACCGCAAGAACGGCTACTTCGGCCTCGCCGGCCACAACGATCCGGCCGAATTCCGCAACATCGCGATCAAGAACCTGGCCGCGAAGTAACAGGCCTCAGTCCCTCGTCAAAACCCCTCGATTGAGGGGTTTTTTATTAAGTCCCCGTTGCAAGGCGCAGGACGACAAGTAGACCTAGGTGAGCGTCCGCACCCCATGCGCCTCAACCGTCTCTGCCTTTCCTCCGCCTGCCTTCTCGTGGCGCTCCCCGCCGCCGCGGAGAAGGTGCATTTCAACCGCGACATCCGGCCGATCTTCTCCGACACCTGCTTCGCCTGCCACGGGCCGGACGAGAAGAAGGTCAAAGGCGGCCTGCGTCTTGATTCGCCCGAGGCGGCGCTCAAGGGCGGCAAATCCGGCGATCCGGCTATCGTCCCGGGCAGGCCTGAGGCCAGCCAGGTGGTGAAGCGCCTCCGGACCGACGATCCGGACGACCACATGCCCCCGGCCGAGTTCCACAAGGTGCTCAGCAAGGATCAAGTCGCGCTGGTGGAACGTTGGATCAAGGAGGGAGCCGAATACCAGGGCCACTGGGCCTTCCAGGTTCCGGTGAAACCGGCCGTGCCCGCCACGCCCGCCGGCGGCAATGCTATCGACGCCTACCTCGCCGGGCCGATGGCCGCCAAGGGCCTCACGCCGAATGGTCCGGCGCCCAAGGCGACCCTGCTGCGCCGCGCCGCGCTGGACCTCACTGGCCTGCCGCCGTCCGACGCCGATCTGCAGGCCTTCCTCGCCGACGGCTCCCCCGAGGCCTGGTCCAAGGCGCTCGATCGACTGCTGGCCTCGCCCCATTACGGCGAGCACATGGCGGCCCAGTGGCTCGACTTCGCCCGTTACGCCGACTCCAACGGATTCCAGAGCGACACGCAGCGCACGATGTGGCCCTATCGCGATTGGGTCATCAACGCCTTCAACGCGAATCAGCCTTTCGACGCCTTCACGGTCGAGCAGCTCGCGGGCGACCTGCTGCCGAACCCCTCCCGAGACCAGGTCGTCGCCACGGCCTTCAACCGCAACCACCGCCTCAACGGCGAGGGAGGCCGCATCGTCGAGGAATGGTTCGCCGAAAACGTCATCGACCGCATCGAGACCACGGGATCGACCTGGATGGGGCTGACGATGAACTGCTGCCGCTGCCACGACCATAAGTACGACCCCATCTCGCAGAAGGAATTCTACCAGATGTTCGCCTACTTCAATTCGAACGACGAATCTGGCGTCCTCGGCGAATTCGGCGGCTCTGGCCGGACCCGCGCCGGCGGCAACACGCCTCCGGTCCTCCCGCTTCCCACCCCCGAACAGCAGCAGAAGATCGACGAGGCCGCCGCCGCCCTCGCCTCGGCCGATTCCGCGCTGAAAGCCATCCCGACGGCTCAACCGGAAAAGTTCGCGACTTGGCTGGCCAGCCAGCGCGCGGCCTTCGCCAAGAACGGCCTGGCCTGGCAGCCCCTCCCCGGCGAGAAGGTGACCGCCAAGGAGAACGCTGAATTCCGACGTCTGGAGGACGGCTCCTGGCTCGTCTCCGGCGGCACCGCCGCGAAGGAAACCTACGTGGTGGAGGCTTCCCCTCCCGCCGGCCTGCTTACCGCCGTGCGCCTCGAGGCGCTGCCCGACGATTCCCATCCCAACAAGAGCCTCGGTCGCGCCTTCAATGGCAACTTCGTGCTCAGCGCCTTCGAGGTGCGCCTGAGGACTGCCGATGGCAAAACCTCCAGCCTCCCCCTGGTGAAAGCGGAAGCTGATTACGACCAGCCTGGCTGGAGCATCGCCAAGCTCGCGCCCGCCCCCATGACCAAAGGCAAGGCGAAGAAGGCCTCCAATGACAAGGCAGGCTGGGCCATCGGCGGCAACCTCGCCGAGAACCGCGTGCCTCGCAAAGCGATCTTCACGGTCGCTCCGACGACCATCCCGACCGGAGCCAAGCTCATCGTGGTGATGCGGCATGAGGCCGTGTCGAACCATAGCATCGGCCGCTTCCGCCTGAACGTTTCCGGCCAAGACCCGAAGATGCTCTCGTTGAAGACCGACCCTGCCGCCGAGGCCGCCCGCCGGCTTCTCGCCAAGCCTGCCGATCAGGTCACCCCGGCCGACCGCAAGGCCCTCGAGAAACTCTTCGCCGACAGCCCGGACCACCCCCGCTACGCCGCGAACGCCAAGGTCGAAGCCGCCAAGAAAGCCCACGACGCCGCCCTGTCCGCGCCGGTGACGGTGATGGTGATGAAGGAGCTCCCCAAGCCGCGCGACGCCTTCGTGCTCCTCCGTGGCGAATACGACAAGATTGGCCCTAAGGTCGAACGCGCCCTCTTCCGCGCCCTGCCGCCCATGCCCGCCGGCGAACCGAACGACCGTCTGGGCTTCGCCCGATGGCTCGTCGACGGCAAGCATCCGCTGACCGGCCGCATCTGGGTCAACCGCGCCTGGGAGCGACTTTTCGGTATCGGCCTGGTGAAGACCTCCGAGAACTTCGGCTCGCAGGCCGAGTGGCCGAGCAACCCCGAGCTGCTCGACTGGCTGGCGGTGGAGTTCGTCGAACGCGGATGGGACATGAAGGCGATGTTCAAGTTGATCATGTCCAGCTCGGCCTACCGGCGTAGCGCCGCAGTGACGGACGAGATGCTCGAGAAGGACCCCGACAACCGCCTGCTGGCCCGCGGCCCGCGCTTCCGCCTCCCGGCCGAAGTCATCCGCGACCAGGCCCTATGGATCTCCGGACTGCTCGTCGACAAGCAAGGCGGCCCCAGCGTCAAGCCCTACATGCCCGAGGCGGTCTGGGACGAGACCAGCGTCTACGGGGACATGCGCAACTACAAGTCCGACACGGGCGAGGGCCTCTGGCGCCGCTCGCTCTACACGATCTGGAAACGCACCGCTGCGCCGCCCTCGATGTTGCTCTTCGACTCTTCCGGGCGGGAAGTGTGCACGGTGAAACGCTCCCGTTCCAACACGCCCATGCAGGCGCTTTCGCTCCTCAACGAGACGACGTTCGTCGAAGCCGCCCGCAAACTCGCCGAACGGACGCTCCGCCAGCCCGGCGATGACGACGCCCGCCTGGCCTGGATGTTCCGCCGGGTGGTCCGCCGTGATGGCACGCCGGCCGAACTCGAGGTCCTGCGCAAAGGCCTCGAGCGTCGGATGGCGATCTACGCCGCAGACGCCACCCTCGCGCCGAAGCTGCTCGGACAAGGCCTCAGCCCGGTGCCCGCCGACCTCGACAAGGCCCTGCTGGCCGCGTGGACGGTCACGGCCAACACCCTTCTCAACCTCGACGAAACCGTCACCCGCGAATGAACTGCAACGACCGTCAATTCCTCGGACTCGACCAGGCCACGAAGATGGCTCTGTCCCGTCGAACCTTCATCAAGGGCTCCGCCGGCGGCATCGGCCTCGCCGCGCTGGGGTCCCTGATCGGCACGCCGGCCTTCGCCGCCAACCCCGGCCGCGGCTTCCCGAACTTCAAGCCCAAGGCGAAGCGCATCATCTACCTCTTCCAGTCAGGTGCGCCGTCCCAGATGGACCTCTTCGACCCGAAGCCTCAGCTCGAGACGATGCGCGGCAAGGACCTCCCGGACTCGATCCGCAAGGGGCAGCGGCTGACGACGATGACCTCAGGGCAGAAGAACTTCCCGGTCGCCCCGTCGATCTTCAAGTTCAAGCAGCACGGTCAGTCGGGCAATTGGTTCAGCGAACTCATCCCGCACATCGCCTCGAAATCCGACGAATGGTGCGTGGTCCGGGCGATGCACACGGAGGCCATCAACCACGACCCTGCCATCACGTTTATGCAGACCGGCAGCCAGCTCGCCGGCCGGCCGAGCATCGGCGCCTGGTCCGCTTACGGCTTGGGCAGCGAAAACGCCGACCTCCCCGCCTACGTGGTGATGACGTCCTTCGGCAGCGGACGCCCCGACGATCAGCCGCTCTACGACCGCCTTTGGGGCGCAGGCTTCCTGCCCTCCAAGCTCCAGGGCGTGAAGCTCCGCAACAAAGGCGAGCGCGTGCTCTACCTGAAGGACCCCGACGGCATCCCGCGTGAGGTCCGCCGTGAGCAGCTCGATGAGCTCGCCGCCCTCAACAACCAACGACATGGCGCCCTCGGCGACCCGGAGATCCAGACCCGCATCTCCCAGTACGAGATGGCCTTCCGCATGCAGACGAGCGTTCCCGACCTGCTCGACCTTTCGCAGGAACCCCAACACGTCCTCGACCTCTACGGACCCGACGTGAAGCGCCCGGGCTCGTACGCCTCCAACTGCCTCCTGGCCCGACGGCTCTGCGAACGCGACGTCCGCTTCGTCCAGCTCTTCCACATGGGCTGGGACCACCATGGCGGCCTGCCCAAGGCGATCAAAGGCCAGTGCAACGACACCGACCAGGCCACGGCCGGCCTCCTCACCGACCTCAAGCAGCGCGGGCTGCTCGATGACACGCTCGTGGTGTGGGGAGGCGAATTCGGACGCACCACCTACTCCCAGGGGGCGCTGACGGAGACGAACTATGGTCGCGACCACCACCCTCGCTGCTTCACTGTGCTGATGGCCGGCGCCGGAGTGAACAAGGGCACGACCTACGGCGAGACCGACGATTTCAGCTACAACATCGTCAAGGACGGCGTCCATGTGCACGACCTCAACGCGACGATCCTTCATCTGATGGGCGTCCAGCATACCCGCTTGACCTACCGCCACCAGGGACGCGACTTCCGGCTCACCGACATCCACGGCGAGGTCGTGAAGCCACTGCTGGGCTGAGGTCTACCTGCCGATCTGCTGGCGGAAGAGGACCTTGAAGGGATTCTCGGCCGGGCCCTGCACGTCCTCATTGACCATCAGAGGACGGCACTCCTTCCACCAGGCCTCGTGACGTGCGATGAGGTCCTTGACGACTTCGGGATGCTCGGCGGCGACGTCATGGGTCTCGCCGTAGTCTTTGGTGACGTCGAAGAGCATCCAGACCATCTGACCGGGGGCGGACCTGCCCTTTGCGGCCTTGCCGGCCCCCTTCTGGGCGGCCTTGGGCGCGCCGGCCTTGGCCGCGGGGAGCCCGAGCCCGGGCGTCGAGGACACAAGATGCCAGCGGTTGGTGCGAACACTGGTCTGCTGAAGCCTGCCAGACTCGGGGTCCACGCCTTTGTTCATGTTGCCCCAGCGGCCGACGTGCGTGAAAAGCGTCCGGTCGGGCCATTCGACGTTTCCTCCCTCGAGCAGAGGCAGGAGACTGCGACCCTCGACCTGCGGCTGGACCTCGGCGGGGATTTCGACACCCGCGAGCCCGGTGAACGTCCTGAACACATCGATGTGGGCTGTCAGCTGCTTCACTTCGGCAGGAGCAAACCGACCCTTCCAGCGCCAAAGGGACATGGCCCGAGTGCCGCCTAGGAACGGACTTCCCTTGGAGGCCCTCATGCCGGCGTTGTACACCCGGGTGCCGGCAGTGCCGCCGTTGTCGTTCATGTAGACGACCAGGGTGTTCTCCGCGATGCCGAGCGCGTCCAGCCGAGCCAGCAGGCGGCCGACGTTCTGGTCGATGTTATGGATCATGCCGAAGAAGTTCTCGACGTCCTTGCCGAGGCCCTTGCCCTCGTAGAGAGCGGCATCCTCAGGCCGGGCATGGTAGGGGCCGTGGGGAGCGTTGGTGGGGATGTAAGCAAAGAAACGTCGTTTGGCGGCGACCTCGCCCTCGATCCAGCGCGTAGCCTGGCCAAAGAAAGCATCGGTGCAGTAGGCCTCGGTCTTCTCGAACTTCCCGTTATGGAGGATCCAGGGGCCGTAGTAGGTGTTGCCCGGGGCGTCGCCACAGCTTCCGGGGTAGGACTGCCCGATCCCTCCCGCGCCATGGATGTACACCTCGTCGAATCCCCGTCGGCCGGGCTGGTACTCCGCCTCGTCGCCGAGATGCCACTTGCCGAACACGCCCGTACGGTAGCCCGCCTTCTGCAGCAGCTGCGGATAGGTCGTCGCCTTCAAGGTCATCCGCTCCCGCTCGAGGATCGTATGGGTCACGCCGTTCTTGAACTCATGCCGTCCGGTCATCAGCGCGCTGCGGGTCGGGGAACAGGTGGGCGAGACGTGGAAATCCTCGAATCGGACGCTTTCGGAACGCAGGCGGTCCACGTTCGGCGTCTTCAATACGGGGTTTCCGTGGGCGGAGAGATCGCCGTACCCCTGGTCGTCCGTGAGGATGAAGATGATGTTGGGGGCGGAGGCCGCCCGCAAGGAGCAGGCAACGGCCACGAGTATCAGGGCGATGGCGTTACGGGGCATGCGGCCAGACTGTTTACCATGACCGGGCACGCAAGACCTACATGCCTTTTGAGCACGAATGAACCAGGGCCTGGTCGCGGAGCGGTGCGGCGCCGTCAGAGGCGAGCGAGACGGAAGGAACGGTAGTCGAGCTGGCCGCTGGAAAGCGCGCGATGGGGAAGCGAACCACGCACGCCCGCGAAGTCGCGCCCCAAGCCCCTCAAGGGCCATGGCATGCATTCCCTCACGAGGGCCTCGTGGCGGGTTGAGATCGCCTCCATGCCCCGCAGCACCTCGGGGGTTATCAGGCGCATGACCTCCAACCTCAGACCTTGGCGTCCCGCCAGCGCGCCCACCCATTCCGGAATACCCGACGCATGACGGAGGTCTGCGTGCAGGAAAACACCGCCGGGACGAAGCACGCGCGTCACCTCGGCCACGAAGCCTGGGAAATCGGGGTAGCAGTGGGAGGCCTCGACGTTGAGCACGACGTCAAAGGACGCGTCCTCGAACGGCAGGGCCTGGGCGTCGCCTTGGACGAACGTCAGACCCGGCAGACGATGGCGGCTCAGGCAGTGTCGCAGGGCTTCAGGATTGAGATCCAATCCGACGTAGGCGGCAGGGCCGAAGGCACGCACGACCCAGGAGGCCCCGCCGCCGTGGCCGCAACTGACCTCGAGCACGCGCCGGCCATGAAGCTCGGCATCGCCGACGACGTGCGCGTAGAGCTGCACATGATGCCTCACAGGCTCGTCGCAGGCGTCCAGGACGGGCCGGGTTCCATCGAGAGAATCGTAGGCGTAGTTGAGAAAATCTACGCCCCGTCCGGCGATTCGTCTGGAGAAAAAAGGGTACCAGGCGCGCCACAGGGCGCGTCGGACCGTGGGACGGGAGAGAGCCTCGCCCAGCAACCCCATCAGCTCCAGACCCCCTGTGACATCAATGCCGTGCCCGCCGCCTGCGACCAGCCACGGTTGGCGGCGGGGTTGGCCGGACTGGGATGAGGAATCCTCGCGAATTTCACGTCGAACCCTGCCAGCGCCTCCTTCGCGCGTTCCTCGGCGTAGCCTCCCACGCCGACGACGGTGCGCACGGAAAGCGCCTCGACCATACTGCGCAGCATGCGATCACAGGCCGAGTTCACGACGCGCATCGCCTCGGCCGGAAGCTCCTCGGGGACGACATTACGCCCGAGCCTGGTGCCCTCGATGAACAAGAGCGGGCAGTAGTTATGCACGACATGCCGGCCGAAGAAAGCCCTGGGCGTACCGAAGCGCTCCTGGAAAAAGCCCCAGAGCCGCCTTCCGCTCACCTCCGACCGCGGGCAGTCGAAACCTGTCACCGTCTTGGCGGGATGCTCGCGGTCCGGCCGGCCCACCGGCCCCGCCAGGCCCAGCCAATCGCGCACCGCCGCCACCTCGCCGAAAGGCACCCCGGTCTGCGCCATGCCGTAGGGCCCCGGATTCATGCCGAGAAAAAGGATCTCGCGGGGTCCCGAGGCGGCGTGACCGCGCAGATAGGCCTCATGCCGGGCCCAGGCGTAGTCCAGCGGACGGTAGACGTAGTCGGCCGGCGAAGGGAACGTGAGGCTGGCCAGGGCGCTCTTCAGCTCCAGCGCCGCGCTCACGACTCGGTCCGCCGTCGACATGGCTCGAGACAATCCACCCCTCGGGCGGCGGTCGAGCCGGAACGCGGTTTCCCCTTGCAGGCAGAGGGGCGCGAGCAAAAGTCGCTCTCCCTACCGACGTGAGCAAAGCGCAGCCCTGGACCATCAAGGACGCCGAGGATTACTACGGCTTCAAACGCTGGGGTGGCGACCACTTCTCCGTCGACCCCCAGGGCCATCTCTGCGTGCACCCCAAGGGTGACCACCGGAAGATCCGCATCACCGACATCGTCCGCGAGGCCGAGGCCTCCGGACTGAAGCCCCCCCTCACCATCCGCGTGCAGGACCTCCTGCGTCACCGGGTCGCCCGGCTCAACGAGGCCTTCCGCTCCGCCATCGCCGGCGAGGATTACCGCGGACGCTACCGCGGCGTATTCCCCATCAAGGTCAACCAGCTGCGCGAGGTCGTCGAGGAGATCCTCGACGCGGGCGAGGAGTACGACTTCGGCCTCGAGGCAGGCTCCAAGCCCGAGCTGATCATCGCGCTAGCCCTCCTCGAGAACCGCAAGGCGCTCCTCATCTGCAACGGCTACAAGGACGAGGAATTCATCGAGCTGGCGCTGATGGGTCGCAGGCTGGGCAAGCAAACCATCATCGTGGTCGAACAGCTCTCGGAGATCGACGCCATCATCCGCATCGCGAAACGGATGGGCGTGCTCCCGCACATCGGCATCCGCGTGAAGCTCACGACCTCCGGGGAGGGCAAGTGGGCCGAGAGCACGGGCGAAAACGCCAAGTTCGGGCTTACCGCCGCCGAGATTGTCGAGGTCGCCAGCAAGCTGCGGAAGGCCAAGATGAAGGAGGCGCTGCGGCTCGTCCATTTCCACATCGGCTCCCAGGTGCCGAACATCGCCACCATCAAGAAAGCGGTCGTGGAGGCCGCCCGCTTCTACTGCGAGCTCAGCCGCATGGGCTTCCCCATGGGGCTGCTCGACGTAGGCGGAGGCCTGGGCGTCGACTACGACGGCAGCCGTTCCGCCTACGAGTCCTCCATGAACTACAGCATGGAGGTCTACGCCCGGGACGTGGTCGCGAACGTCAAGCAGGTCTGCCGCGAGAGCCATGTCGAGGTGCCGGACATCGTCTCCGAATCCGGCCGCGCGCTGGTCGCCCCCCATTCCATCCTCATCTTCGAGGCCGTCGACCGCATCGCCCGCGACCTCGGCCCGGTGGGCAGGCTTAAGGGCCGGCCCCACCAGGTCGTCCGCGAACTGGATGCCATCCGGCTCAACCGCCGGCGCTTCGACCCGCTCGAGCGCTACCATGACGCCAAGGCCAAGCGCGAGGAGGCCCATGCTCGCTTCAGCCTGGGCAGCATGCGGCTGGAGGAGCGCGCCCTGGCCGACCGCCTCTTCTGGGACGTGTGCAGGCAGCTCCGGGCCGACCTCGCCAGCTCGGCGGACGTGCCCGACGAGCTCGCCCGCCTGGACGCGACGCTGGCCGAGCAGTACGTCTGCAACTTCTCCGTCTTCCAATCCCTGCTCGACCACTGGGCGCTCGACCAGCTCTTCCCCATCGCCCCCATCCACCGCCTGAACGAGCGCCCGACGGTCCAGGCGACCCTGGTGGACATCACCTGCGACTCCGACGGAAAGGTGGACGACTTCATCGACTTCGAGGACGTCCGACGCACCTTGGCGCTCCACCCCCTCAAGGAGGGGCGGCCCTACTACATCGGAGCGTTCATGGTCGGAGCCTACCAGGACATCATGGGCGACCTCCACAACCTCTTCGGCCGCGTCAACGAGGTACACGCCTTCTTGGAGGACGACGAGGACGATGGGTTCTACATCGAGGAGGCACTCCCTGGATACTCGGTCGAACGCATCCTGGGCATGATTCAGTACAACTCCGAAGACCTCTGCCGCATGCTGAAGCGGCAGGTGGACCGCGCCACCAAAGCGGACTCGGTACGACCCCGGGAGGGGGTGGCCATGGTCGACCTGTACGAGCGGCTCATTCGTGGACGCACCTACCTCATCCCGCATCGGGACGAGAAGGCCAGCCTGCGCAAATCCAACGGGCGCTGAGGTTCAGGCCAGTATCAGCTTCTTCCGCCTGAGCTCCTCGAGGGTGAGGCCCGGGGCCTCCCTCAAGTTCTCATAGGATTCGAGGTGGGCCAGCCAGGCCCAGTGGTCCCCGCAGTCCATGCGCTCCATGAAACGGAGACGCAGCACGGCCAGGACGCCCTTTAGTCGATAGAGCCCGTCGCCTGCATGCTCCACCTGGTCGACCAGCCGTGCGATCTTATCGACCACATGGCCCGACTTCTTCCCGAGGAGTTTGACAAGGTCGGCTTGATCCTGGGCCAAGTAGTTAAGCAGACCGACGGGATTGGCCTCGAGGTTGGCCAGGGTCCGCGTGCCCTTGTAGACGCCGACAATGAAGCGCTTGGGCTTCATCGAAATGGAGGTGACGTAGCTGCAGATGTTCAGATTACCCCTGCCGTCCGCCGTCGTGGAAAGGCTGAACACGGGATTGTCTACGCGGTTCCATGGCTTAATGCGGATGCCTGGCATGGGTTGATCGGGGAGCGGGGAGGTCGGGGATGGTCAGACGATTCGACCGTGGGACATCAACCGAATGAACCCGACAATCCCGGATGTCAAAAGACCCGAACAATTTTAACCTTTCAAATAGTTGCATATAAACCCCTCTCCGTTCGAATGCCTGTGTGCGAAACCTGCTGACAATCCATGGATTCACGGGGTCAGGGGAAGATTACAAGGCGCTGGCCCGGGAGCTTGGGCCCGAGCGCAGGGTCATCACCCTAGACCTGCCCGGTCATGGGCGGCTCACGGGGCTGCGAACTCCCGATGACTACAGTCTACCGGCGCACCTGGCCCGCATCGGGACCGCCGCCGGGGAGTCTCCGGTGGAAGTGCTGGGTTATTCTCTCGGGGGACGGCTCGCCCTCCACTGGGCTTTGGCCAACCCGACGCGGGTGACCCGGCTCGTACTCGTGGGCGCGAGCCCCGGCCTGCGCACGGAACGTGAACGCAGGGAACGCGTCCTCGCCGACGTCGCGTTGGGTGAGTTCATCCGATCACAGGGTGTGTCTGCCTTCATGCGCTACTGGCACGGACAGACGATGTTCCAGACGCTGCAGGACCTGCCCTCGGGGGAGTTAGATGCCCTCAAGAAGTCCAGGCTGGCGAACGACCCCGAGGGCCTAGCCCTCAGCCTGAGTCAGGTCGGCGCGGGCGCCCTGCCCTCCGTCTGGGATCGGCTCCATGAGTTGAAGATGCCGGTGGACCTCGTCACCGGCTCTCGGGACGAGAAGTTCACCACGCTGGCGCGCGAGATGCTCGCCCTAATGCCGCGTGCGAGGCACGGAGTGGTGGAGGGCTCCGGTCATGCGGTGCACATAGAGCGACCGGCCGACCTCGCGGCGGCCATCCTTGCTCGCAGGGACCCGTCAGGCGAGAACCGCTGAGACCGGCATCGCCTTGTTGCCGATCATCATCGGACGGCCGCTCGGCGTCATGATCTCCGTGCCGACCGGGAGTCCGGCGGCATGGGCCACGGTCGCATGGAAAGACCCGACAGTGACCGGGTCCCTGTCCACCCCATGGCCCTTGGCATCGCTGGCCCCGTGGACGAAACCGCGCTTCACGCCGGCGCCGGCCAGGACGGTGGAGAAGACCAGCGGGTGATGGCCTCGGCCGCCGCCCTCGAAGCTGGGTTTACGGCCGAACTCGGTGGTGACGGCGACCAGGGTCGTGTCCAGCATGCCCTTGGATTCGAGATCCTCGATCAGGGCGGCGAAGGCGGCGTCGAACTCGGCCCCCACGTCCTCCATCTTGTCCTCGAGCGTGGCGTGCATGTCCCAACCGCCGCTGCGGACCTCGACGAAGCGCACGCCGTGTTCCACGAGCCTGCGGGCCAGCAGGCACCCCTGCGCGAACTTGTCGGCCCCGTACTTGGCGCGCACGGCCTTGGGCTCGGCGCTGATGTCGAAGGCCTTGAGGTCACGGCTGCGCATCAGCTCGAAGGTCGAGGCGTAGAAATCGTTGTAGGCCTGGACGTTGGTGTCCGCGACAGTCGCGCCGAACCCGCGGTCCAGCTCGGCCAGGAGACTGGCGCGCTTCTCCTGCGCCCCGGTGGCCCCGACTCCGGACGTGTTGGGCAAGCCGGCCGAAGGGTCCAGGATCGGCAGCGGCGCATGGGAGGCGGAGAACCATCCGTTGCCCTGGTTGGACGGGCGGTTGACGCAGACGCTGGCGGGCAGGGTCTGGCTGCTGCGGCCGAGGAAGTGCTGAGCCCAGGCGCCAAAATTGGGGTGCTGGATGACGCCGCGCTGCTCGAAGCCCGTACGCATCAGGTACTGGGCGGAAGCGTGGACGCCCACCTTGGCCGTCATGGAGCGGATGACGCAGATCTTGTCCGAGATCTTCGCGGTGTTGGGCAGGAAGGAGGTGACCTGGAACCCGGCCTTGGTGGATACGGCGGAACCAGGGCCCTTCGAGGCCCCGACCTTGGGGTCGAATGTGTCGATGTGCGACATCCCGCCCGAAAGCTCGAGGAAGATGACGTTCTTGGCTTTTCCGAAGCCCGGGAGATTGGCCGTGGGCGCCTTGACGGCGGTCTCGGCCGCGCCCCCCAGGGCGGGCAGGACGGTGAGGCCGAAGGCCATCGTCGCCGCCTTCTCGAGGAAGGCGCGGCGATCTTCGACGTTACGGAGACGGTCGGCGAATTCGTGGAGGCTCATCAGCGTATGAAAAGGAACTCGCGGGTGTTGGCCAGGGTCCAGGCCAGGTCGGTCAGGGCAAGGCCCTCGCCGAGGGCCTTCTGGGCGGCGGTGGCCTCGGCCGGCGTGGGGTTGCGAGCAAGGAAGGAGAGGTAGAGGGAGCGCACCTGCGCGGCGGGCCCGGATTCCTTCGTGGCGTTCAGCACCGCATGGCTCTTGGCGTCGGTCAGGAGCCGTGCCACGGGCCCGTTCATGAGCTGCAGGACCTGCGGCACGCTGCCGTCCACGGTGGAGGAGTTGGAGAGCATCCGGTCGCCCTGGCCGAAGACCCGGAGGAAATGCGTCTCCGCGGCCGGCTGCGGAAGCTCGCTGGCGCGCGCCAGGAGGAGCCCCTGCCGGGTCTGGGGCTTCTCGCCTTCGTAGCCGGTGCTGAGCCCGGCCTCGCTGCCGCCACCGCTCTTCTTGGCCGTGGCCTTGCCTTTCATGCCTCGCATCTGGTCGGCGGCCTGGCGGACCAGCGCGACCGTGACCTTGCCTTCCGGCAGGGTGAGCGGCTTGAGGTTATCGCCGCGACGCAGGAGGATGTTGTCGGCGGACGGGCCGACGGCGGCCACGACCACGCTGTCCCATACCTGCTCCGCGGTGAGCCGCCGCACGATCGGGCCGTTGAAGAGATAGGGCCCCTTGGAGAGGTCCGGCATGGGCGAGGCGGCGCTCTGGTAGGTGCGTGAATTGAACACCACCCGCTGGAACTCACGCAGGTCGAACCGAGCGGCCCGCATGACCTGGGTGAGGTGGGCAAGTAGCTGGGGGTTGCTGGCCGCAGACATGTCGTCGATGTCGTCCACGGGCTCCTTGACCGCCATGCCGAAGACCTTCCTCCACACCCGGTTGGCGATGTTGGTCGCGAAACGGGGGTTGTCAGGGCTGGTCAGCCAGCGGGCGAACTGGTCGCGGAGCTGCGCGGGCGACTTGGTGTCGACGGCGTAGGACTGCCGGCGCGCGTCACCCTCGTCCCAGTGGATGAGGGAGGGCTTGACGGACTCCCCGGGCTTAGCGTCCTCGTACTTGTAGTCCTTCGGAAAAGTCAGCCGGTTCCGGTCGGTATCGGCCAGGCGGAGGGCGTTCATCTCGCCGATCAGGCGCACGAAGTTCTTGTTCAGCCCGGAGTCCGCGCGGGAGAGCTTGCGGATCTCCCCGAGCATGGACTCGTTCTTCATGTCGGTGGCCCCGAGGAAGGCCGCCATCTCGTAGAACTGCCGCTGCGACCAGTCGGCAAGAGGGTGGTCATGGCACTGCGCACAGGACATGTTGGACCCCAGGAAGGTCGTGATGAGGTTGGAGACCCCGTCCAAGGGCATGTCGGCGTCGAAGAGCAGGAAACCGGCCGCACCCGTGTCGAGCATCCGTCCGTCCGCGGTGATCATCTCCTTGACCATCACGTCCCAGGTGGCGTTGGCCCCGATGCGGGCCTTCAGCCAGTCTTCGAAGGTGAAGGCGGGCAGGCGCTTGCCCAGGATGTCCTTCGCCCGCAGGAGGTCCGCCATCCAGTTGTACATCTGGAGCGAATAGCCGGGGGACTGGAGCAGCCGATCGATCAGTCGCTCCCGACGGTCGGCGGACGCGTCCGCAAGGAAGGCCGAGGCCTCCTCCGCGGTCGGCGTGCGCCCGATCGCGTCGACATAGATCCGCTTGAGGAACTCCTCGTCGGTCGCGGGTCGGTTGGGCTTCTGGCCGTCGGCGAGAAGGCGCGCCTCGACCACCCGGTCGATGTCGGCCGCGGCGGCCGACACGACGGCGCGGGAGAAGCCGCCCTTCTGCTGGCCGGCGCAGGCCTTGGCGAACTCACGGTCCTCAGGGGTGAGAATGGCGAGGCTGAAGCGGTAGTTGCGGGAATCCCGGGTCTGCAGGGAGATGATGTCTCCCGACAATCCGCAGAACATGGCCTCGACCTTCCGACCCTGCTCATCGGTCCAGACGTGCCAGATCTGAGGCCGATCCTCGAGCGGACGCACGGGGGTGGTGACGACGGGCTGCACCTTGACGGGGGCGGCCGCGGCCTTGGTGGCCTTCTTCTTGGGCGCGGCAGGCAGGACAGCTGCCGACAAGACCACGGTAAGAACGCTCAGTACCAGTGCCCGGGGTGTCATGTATGTATAACACCATAGAAGAGGGGGTGGTTGCACTTGGAAAATGCCCCCCCTGCTTGCATCCCTCCCCCTCTCCTGTCAGAACGAAAGCCCCTCTCATGAACCCGCTTGCCAACCTGCGCCCGCCAGGCGTGGCCCTCAAAGCGGGCCAAAAGGCCTTCCGCGCCCTCGGAATCGACCTCGGGACGACCAACTCCACCCTCGCCCAGGTCCGCTGGTCACCCCTGAGCCCGGACGAAGTCGACCCCGCCGAGTGCGTCGAAATCGTCCAGCCCACCCTCTCAGGCGACCACACGTCCGTCCTGGTGCCCTCAGTCGTGGCTCGGCTGCAGGACCGGGAGCTGATCGGCGAGGGCGCCCGGCGCACCCTCACGCGGGCCGTCGAACTGGGACTTCGTCCCAACGCGAACTACCTCGCGGAAGTGAAGAACGAGATCGGCACCGGCCGGATCTACCCGCAGGCCCCCGATGACGCCCGCTCACCCGCCGAGGTCTCCGCGAAGGTGCTCAGGTTCATCCGCGCGCAGGCCCGGGGCGCCGTGGCGCGCACGGTGGTGTCGGTGCCCGCCTCTTTCCAGATCGGCCAGCGCAACGACACCCTCCTGGCCGCCGAGATGGCGGGCCTCAAGCTCGGCCCGGGCGACCTGATCGACGAGCCCATCGCCGCCTTCATCGACTTCCTCGCCCGCCAGGGCCCCGCCGTCCTGGACGGCGTGGAGGACGAGACCGAGGCGCTCATCATCGATTTCGGAGGCGGCACCTGCGACGTCGCGCTGTTCACGCTCGGCCGGCAGAAGGACGGCGGCCTGAAGGTCAGCCCCCGGGCGGTCTCACGCTACCACCGGCTGGGAGGAGCCGACATCGACCGCGCGATCGTGCACGGCCTGCTCATCCCGCAGCTCGCCGTCCAGAACGGGCTACAGGCCGAGGACTGGGAGTACGAGGTGCGCAAGGAGCAGCTGGAGCCCCAGCTCCTCGCGACGGCCGAGCAGCTGAAGGTGGGGATGTGCGAGCACCTCAACCATCGGCTGGCGCTCGGTGAGAAGCTCGACGAGGCCCTGCCCGAAGCCGTGCGGGCCTACCCCGGCATCCAGACGATGCTGCTCGAGGACGGGCGGCGCCTCCGCTTCTCACAACCCACCATGACGGGCGAGGAGTTCGCGGCGGTGATGGAGCCCTTCCTCGACACGGAGCATTTCCAGACGCGGGAGGACGAGTACACGCTCTCCTGCTCGATCTTCGCGCCGATCGAGGACGCGCTCGAACGTGCGGGGCTACGGCCCGGCCAGATCGGGTTCCTCCTCGCGGTCGGCGGGAGCTCGTTGAACCCGATGGTGATTGAAGCGCTCCGGGAGAAGTTCGGCGAGTTCCTCGTGCATCGCTTCGAGAGCGCGATGGATATGCAGGTCGCCGTCGCGCGCGGCGCCGCCTACCACGCGCTGCTGCTGGAGCTCTACGGACGGGGCCTGTTTACGCCCGTCGCCAGCGACCGTCTCTGCATCCAGACCGACGGCGGACCGCACACGCTGATCGAGAAGGGGCAAGCGCTGCCGCACAAGGGACGCTATGTCTCCGGAAGGGGACGTCGACTCGTCGCGCAGGGAGGCCCGGTGCGGATATCCTTCATCGCCGGCCAGGGACTCTCGGCGCGGCCGGTCTTCACGGGCCTGACGGAGGACGTCGAGGCTGGCACCCCGCTGACGCTTGAATACGAGCTCGACGCCAATCAGGGCTTCACCTTCCGGGTGACACCCGGCGACGACCGGCCCTTCGAGGGAAGGGTCGAATCGCCGCTCCACAACGTGGTCAATCCCGGCAGGGACCGCGAGGCGATCCTCGAGATCGAACGGGACGTACGCGCCGGACTGGTCCCCCGAGACCGCCTCCCCGTCACGCTGATCGAACTCGCCCTGCTGCACGGCAAGGTCGGCATGCATGACAAGGCCGTCCATCTGCTGCGCAGGGTGGTCCGGCAGTGTCCGGAGATGCGCGCCAACGCCCTCTGCCACCTCGCCGCGGCCTTCGGCCGCAAGGGCGACGCCGAGAGACAGGAGCGCACGTTCCTCGAGGCGATGATGGCGGGCAGCCCCATCGCGATGTTCAACCTGGCCGCGCTCTACTCGCGCAAAGGGCGCTGGCACGAGGCGATCGAGCTCTGCCGACGCTACGAGGCGGAGGAACCGAACGCCAACGCGACGGTGCTGCTGGCACGCTGCCTGAAGGCGGTCGGGGAGACCGAGGAGGCCGACGCCGCGCTGGCCGACGCTTTCCACCGATACGGGAGGGACCTCTCGGCCCTGGACGACGTGAGCTTCTCGTGGTTCCAGACCGCGGCGGCGATGTCGGAGGAGCCGGTGCGCATGCGTCAGGCCGAAGCCGAGAAGATGCGCCGGATCCGGGCGGGACTCGGGGTCCGGCCCGACACGCGCGGGCTGCCGCCCAGACTGCTACCCGACCCACAGGAGGACCGTAAGGGTTGATCTGGCTCACTCCAGCCGACCGGCTCACGGCCGTCCAGTCGGCGGCCGTGCGCGCCCCGACGGCCGCCCCGCTGGTGCTGCGAGGCGGGCCGGGCTCGGGCAAGACGGTGGTGATACTGCACCGCGCCCGACATCTCACGGACGCCCCGGGCGCGGGCCCCGTCAAGGTGCTGGTGTACACCAACGTCCTACGCGACTTCATCCGCTCGGCGGTCGAGGATCTGCGGCTCGACGCGGGTTCGGTGCTGACTTTCGACCACTGGTGCCGACTGGAGCACGAACGTCTCATCGGCGATCCGCCGCTCGACGCCAAGGGCTTCCCCGATTTCCTGAGAATACGCGGAGACCTGCTCCGCCGCATGCGTCGCGCCCGCGCGGAGCCGGCGCTGGAGGCGGTGCTGGTCGACGAGGGCCAGGACCTCGACGCCGATTGCTACGCGCTGCTTCAACTGGCCGCACGGCACGTAACGGTGGCCTTCGACTCTAGGCAGGCGATCTACCGTGACGCGGGGTCCGATGACATCCCGGCGACGCTCGGAGGCCGGGCCGCCCAGATCGACCTCACTTCGACCTACCGGGCGTGTCCTTTCGTGGTCGACCTTGCCTGCGGCTTCATTGAGGACCCGACGCAGCGGGAGGTCTTCCGCAGCCAGGCCGCCACCGTGCAGGAGGAGAGGCAGACGCCCCTACTCTACCGAGCTGCCGACGAAGACGATGAACGTAGGCGCCTGGTGGAGGTGCTGCGCGAGCGGCTTCACCGCAACGAAAGAGTGGCCATCCTCTTCCCGACGCTGCGACAGGTGAAGGACTACGCGGCGTTCCTCCGCACGGAAGGCATCCTGGCATCACGCCAGCCCGAGACCGACCGCCAGGGGCGCAGGCCATCGATGGATTTCGAAGGCGGCCGGCCGGCCGTGCTCACTTTCCATAGCGCCAAAGGGCTGACCTTCGACAGCGTGCTCATCCCCGGCCTGTCGACCAGCGCGCTCAGGGCCGCCCGGGATGCCGCGGGACGCATGCTCTTCGTGGCCGTCACACGGGCGACGCGCTGGGTCTACATGAGCGGACCTTCCGGCAGAATCGACGGGAGGGTCGACGCCGCCTTCGCCGCCTTGGTCGCTCGCCGCCGCGGCACGGTGCAATCCCGCGCCGACGCGCCCCCGACGCCAGGTCAGGGCGCCCGCCGCCGCGACGACCTCACCGACATCTGATCAGGCCCCGAGGAGCGCGGCGAGGGCGCAGTGCAGCCAGAACCACGCGGCCGGCAGCAGCGAGAGCAACGCGGTGACGCAGCCGGAAACGATCATCCCCGGGACGCCCAGCAGGAGCACGCGGCCGAAGCCGGGGCGGTGGGCCTCGCAGAGCGTCACGGCGAGGTGCACGGTCACGGCGATGCGAATCAGCGGAAGGCCGGAGAACAGTAGGACGAACTTCACGGCGAGCCCCCAGTCCAGGGCGATGACGACCAACACGAAGGCGATGCTCAGTGCTTCGGCGACCAGCCGGTTGAAGGCGAAGACGCGGAAGGTCTCGCGCCAGCCGCCGGCAGCTCCACCGGTGACGCTGAGCGCGGCCTGGGTGAACAAGGCGCCGAGCAGGGTCATGGCCAAGGGGACGATGACTCCGAACAGGAGGCCCCATCCCGACGTGAAGACCCTGGCCATGTCGGTCTGCGGGCGCACGAACTTGTCGGTGAAGAATGCGGCGAGTTTCGAGGCCGGGGCGTTCAGCTCCTGCGGCGCGAGCTCCGTCAATCGTCGCTCCATCTCCTGCAGCCCGCGTCCGGCCGCCTCGGCCACAGGGTCGTTCGACTGCCAGAGGTAGAGGCCCGCGACGAGCACCGAACCCAGGGCGGCCCAGGTGACTAGCCAGGCCCAGGCGGACCTGGCTGACGGATCGTGGGTCGTACTCATGGGGCTCTGGCGCAGGGCCGTGCGGAAGGGGTGTGCGTCCAAGCCACCCTTGAAGCAAGCCGAAGGATGCCAGGGTTGGCGGGTATATGCTCAATCTCGGCGGAAAAGGAGCCCGCTGGTCACTTGCGATGAACGAAGGACGGGCCAACATTCGCGACGCCCCATGATGCGCCGCATCATACCCCTGCTCCTCTCCTGCCTGGCGCTGGCCCAGTCCGGCGACGGGGTGAAGACGCTCACGACCTATTCCAAGGCCTACGGCGCCTCGAAGGGCTCGCCGAAGGTCGACGCCGCCAAGGAGCTGCCGCGCTATCCGGCGGTGGCTCCGACCGAAGCCCCGAAGACCTGGACGGTCAAGGAAGGCTTCCGGATGGAACTCGTCGCCCACGAGCCCTCCGTCCGCTCGCCGATCGCGATCTGCTTCGACGAGCGGGGCCGGATGTTCGTCTGCGAGATGATCGACTACTCGGAGAGGCGCGACGTGAAGCCGCACCTGGGACGCATCTCGGTGCTGGAGGACCGCGATGACGACGGGCGCTACGAGACGGCCAAGGTCTTCGCCGACGACCTGCCCTGGCCGACGGGCCTCATCTGGGCGGACGGCGGTCTCTACGTGGCCGCCACGCCGGACATCATCCGGCTTGAAGACCGGGACGACGACGGACGCGCGGAGGTCCGCAAGGTCGCATTCACGGGCTTCGGCACGGGGCTCAAGATCCTCAATGTGCAAGGTCTCGCCAACAGTCTGCAATGGGGTCCGGACCAACGGGTGCACGTGCTCGCCGGCGGCGGCAACCGCGGCAAGGTCTCCTCACCGCTGCGACCTGACCAGCCGGCGGTCGAGTTGGGCGGCCGTGACTTCTGGTTCGAACCGCGCACGCACGCCTTCGGACTGGAACCGGGCGGCGCTCAGTACGGGATGAGCTACGACGACCTGGGACGGAAATACGGCTGCTCCAATTCGGACCATCTCCAGCACTGGACGCATGAGGAGCCCGACGCGGGACTCAACCCGGTCGCTCCCCTGCCCTCCGGCCGACGCAGCATCGCCGTGGACGGCGGGGCGGCCGAGGTGTTCCGCATCTCGCCAGATGAACCGTGGCGGATCATCCGGACACGCTGGCGCATCTCCGGGGCGGTGCCGGGCGTGGTCGAAGGTGGCGGCCGGGTCAGCGGCTACTTCACGGGCGCGACAGGCACCACGGTCTACCGCGGCGACGCCTACGGTCCGGATTTCATCGGCAACACGTTCACGGGAGACGCGGGAGGCCAGCTCGCCCACCGCAAGGTGCTCACGCGCGCCGAAGACGGGGTCGGGATGTCCGGCGCCCGTCCCTCCGACGAAAAGGGCCGCGAGTTCGCCGCCAGCACGGACACCTGGGTCCGTGTGGTCAATTTCGCCAACGCCCCGGACGGCTGCCTCTACCTGATCGACATGTACCGCGAGGTGATCGAGCACCCCTGGTCGATCCCGGAGGAAATCAAGCAGTACATCGACCTCAACAGCGGCCATGACCGCGGACGGATCTGGCGGATCACGCCCGAAGGAGGCCGCCCGCCCCGTGGCGGCAAGGTGAACCTGCATCAGGCGGACGTGAAGGAACTCGTGGCCTCGCTCGGCCACGCTAACGGCTGGCATCGTGACACCGCGGCTCGGCTGCTTACGGAAAGGGCCGACCCTTCGGCCCAGCCGCTCCTCAGCGCGACGCTCAAGGAACACCCCGCCCCGTCCGCTAGGCTGACGGCGTTCAACGTGCTGCGTCGTCTCGGCTGGTCGGACGAGGCGACGCTGGCCGCCGCGCTCCAAGGGCCGGCCGAACTGCGCGCCCGTGCGCTCTGGGCGCTGCGCCGCGACGGACCACCTGCCGGCGGCGAGAGGCTCGCCCTTTTGCTCACCCCTCTCGCTGAAGATGCGGACGCAAGGGTGCGCTTCGAACTGGCCCTGACAGTGGCACGGCTCACGGACCCGTCCGACTCGCTTCGCCTCGGTCCGGCACTGCGTGCTATCGCCGTCAAGGACCACGCCCACGCCTGGATCGCCCCCGCGGTGCTCTCGGCCAGCCCCGCGACGCTGGCCCGCGAGGTGCTGCCGGTCTTCCTGCAGGACAGGAAACTGGGCCTCAGCGCCAAGGACTTCACGGCTAAATTGATTGAGACGGCTCCGCTCGGACTCAAGGCGGAGTCCTACGACAGCCTGCTCGACTTCACGCTCAGGGACGGGGGCGAAGTGGAATGGATCAGGGCGCTCGACGCCGGACTGCGCAGGACGGGCTCGAGCCTGGCCAAGGCGGACAAGGACGGACGTCTGAAGGCCCGCTTCGACGCCGCCGCGAAGGAGGCGACACAAGGCGACGTTGCGACGCGCCGACGCGCGCTCGGCCTACTCGCGCTCTCGGATTTCCGACGGATCAGGCCGGCGCTCGACGCATCGCTCCAGAAAGGAACCGACGACGCCCTCCGGCTGCTGGCGGTGCAGTCTGCGGCCAGATTCTCCGGCCCCGAGGCCGCCCAGTGGCTGGTGAAGGGCTTCGGCGCGCTGGACGGGCCGGCCAAGGACGCCGCCTTCGTCGCCCTGCGGGCCCGGCCTGAACGCACTACGGGCCTGCTCCAGGGACTGGAGGACGGCTCCCTGAACCCTTCGGCCCTCGCGCCCGACCAGATGGAGTCCCTCCTGCGAGCCTCGGACAAGGCCGTCGCCGCCAGGGCCGCCAAGGCCCTGGCTTCGGTGCTCCCGCCCTCGCGCGAGGAGGTCGCACGCACGTTCGCCGGCGCGGCGGACGCGAAGGGCGATGCCGAGAAGGGACGTCAGATCTGCGAACAACGCTGCTTCATCTGCCATCGCGCCGAAGGCAAGGGTCAGGCGGTGGGGCCGGACCTCGTCACGGTGAAGAACCGCGGCCGGGCCGGCATCCTCGACGCCATCATCAACCCCAATCGCGAGGTCGCGGCCCAATACGCCGTCTTCGAAGTGCGCACGAAAGACGGAGGCTCCAGGGCGGGCATCATCGTCGACGACAACGCGACGTCGCTCACGCTCCGCATGCCGGGCGGAGCCGAAAGCCGGATCAACCGCTCCGAAGTGGCCGGCACCTCTTCGACCGGCCGGAGCCTCATGCCCGAGGGGCTCGAAGCCGGCCTCACGCCCGGGGACATGGCCGACCTGCTCACTTACCTCGAAACACTCCGATGAGATACGCCCTGCTCCTCCTCGCCTGCAACGCCGTCGCCGCGGAACCGCCCGAAGGGTTCCGATCCCTCTTCAACGGCAAGGACCTGTCCGGCTGGCACGGATACAACGGGCACTCGGTCGTCAAGCTGACGGGAGAGAAGAAGGCGGCCGCGCTGAAGAAGATGCGCGACGAGCTGTCGCTCCATTGGCGTGCCGAAGCCGGCGAGCTGGTCAACTCGGGCACGGGCCCCTACGCGACGACGGACGAAGCATTCGGAGACATCGAGCTGCGCATCGAATACCGCACGGTGGCCAAGGCGGACAGCGGCATCTACCTGCGCGGCACGCCGCAGGTGCAGATCTGGGATCCTAACCAGGAGTTCGACCCCAAGAAGCCGGACCGCAGGCCGCACCTCGGGTCGGGCGGACTTTTCAACAACGCCCCGGGCACGCCAGGCCGCGACCCGCTGGTCAAGGCGGACCGGCCTTTCGGCGAGTGGAACACCTTCCGCATCACGCAGAAGGGCGACGTGACCTCGGTCTGGCTCAACGGCAAGCTGGTCGTGGACGCCGCCCGGATGCAGAACTACTGGGACCCCAAGGCCGCCCTGCCCGCCCAAGGCCCGATCCAGCTCCAGACGCACGGCGGCGAGATCCGCTGGCGCAATATTTTCGTCAGGGCACTCTGACATGACCAGGCCAGCGCTCCAGCATCGCGCCGACGAAGCACCGACCCCCGCGTCGGGCAAGGCCCTTCCGCACGCCCTCCCTCAGGGCTTCGACTCTCTACGCCGATGAAAACCGCCCGCACCCTGATCGCGCACCTCCTTCTGGCCGCCGGCCTCGTCGCCGGACCGGTCAAGGTCGCCACGTTCGACGTGGACGCCACGCCGCCGCTCGGCTCGCCCATGGCCTATGATGTGGTCAAGCGTCTCGATGAGATGACGCTGCGTTGCCGGGGCGTGGTGATCCTGGGCTCCGACGCGCCCATCGTGCTCTGCGCGGTCGACTGGATCGGCATCGCGAACGAGGGCCATGACGCGTTCCGCAAAGGACTGGCCGAGGCCGCAGGCACGACGCCGGACCGTGTGGCTGTTCACGTTCTGCACCAGCACGACGCGCCCGGCTGCGACTTCACCGCCGAACGTCTGATCAGGGAACTCGGCGTCCAGGGCTATTCCCGCTTCGAGGGGACTTTTCACCGGACGGTCATCGCCCGCGCCGCCGAAGCGGTGAAGGCCGCCCTGCCGGTCGCGCGCGAGGCCACGCACTGGGGCTGGGGCAAGGCCAAGGTGAAGGACGTGGCCAGCCAGCGCCGCATCCTCGGACCCGACGGCAAGGTGAAGTACACGCGCACGTCGTCGACGAAGTCGGCGGAGGTGCGCGCCTATCCCGAGGGGACGATCGACCCCGACGTCACCGCACTCAGCTTCTGGAACAAGGACGGAGCCATCGCGGTGCTCACGCACTACGCCTGCCATCCGCAGAGCTACTACCGTCTGGGCATCCCCCATCCCGACTTCCCGGGCATCGCCCGTTTCATCCGCGCCCAGTCGCTGCCCTTCACGCTGCAGCTCCACTTCAACGGTGCCGGCGGCAACGTCACCGCGGGCAAGTACAACGACGGCTCGCACGCCACCCGCATGGACCTCGCCCAGCGTCTGGCGGACGGCATGAAGGAAGCCTATGACGCAACGGCGAAACAGCCCCTCGACTCGGCTGACATCGGATGGACGCGCGACCTCATCCGTCTCCCGCTGGCGGGACACCTCAACAAGGAATCGCTCATCGCCAAGCTGAAGGGCGCACCGCCCCGCGGCTACGTTTCCCACGCGGATCAGCTCGCCTGGGTCACGCGCCACGAGGAAGGTCATCGGATCGACCTCACCTGCCTGCGCGTGGGCACGGCCCGGGTGCTCGGCATGCCCGGCGAACTCTTCGTGGAATATCAGCTGGCCGCCAAGGCGATGCGCCCGGACCTGCAGGTGACGATGGCCGCCTACGGCGACTACGGCCCGGCCTACATCGGCATGGGCTGCTCCTACGCCGAAGGGGGCTATGAGACCGGCCAGCAGTCCTCCAACGTCTCACCCGAGGTGGAGAAGGTGCTGATGGAGGGGATGCGCAGGCTGCTCGAGGTACGCTGAGGTCGCGTCCAGGTCACTTGGCCTTCTTCTTGCCCTTCTTTCTGACGGGCGTCTCACCCTCCCCTTCTTCGCCTCCACGACCGCGAGGCAGGTCGGGCTTCTCGCTCTTGGGCAGGAAGGCGGCCAGTTCGGCCTTCTTGGCGGCGAACTCCGGCTTGGTCGCAAGATTCACGTATTCGAGGGGATCCTTGGCGTCGTGGTAGAGCTCCTCGTCGCCATTGGCATAGCGGATGTAGCGCCAGTCTTCGGAACGTACGGCATGGTTGCCCCTGCCGTGGGTGGTGAGGGCGGGATGGCTCCAGGCGGAGGCGGGATCGCGCAGCAGCGAGGAGACGTCCTTGCCGTCGGCATGGGAGGGAATCGGGATGCCCGCCAGCGCCAGGGTGGTCGGATAGATGCTGGAGTAGTCGACGGGGCGGTCACACCGTGCGTCCGCAGGCGTCAAACCGGGGACTTTCCAGATGTGCACGGTCCGGGTGGGCTCCTCCCAAAGGGCGAACTTACGCCAATGGGACTTCTCGCCCAGGCTCCAGCCGTGGTCCGACCAGAGGCAGATGATGGTGCTGTCTCGGCGCGGGGACTTCTCCCAGGCGTCAAGGAGCCGGCCGACCTGGTGGTCGCAGAAGGCGATGGTCGCCAGGTAGGCCTGCACGGCCTCCTTCCAGCGCCCCGAGGCCACGATGCGCGCATGGTCGCCCTCGGGCTTGGCCATCTTGACTCCCGCCGGCGGCACGTCCGCGAGGTCGTCGGGTAGATGCGGCGGCAACTGGATCTGGTCGAGGGGGAACATGTCGAACCACTTCTTGGGCACGCTGAAGGGCATGTGGGGCTTCACGAGTCCGGCCGCGATGAAGAAGGGACGGTCGGACTTCTCATTCATCTTCTCGATGCACCAGCTGACGACGGCATGGTCAGGCATGTCCTCATCGGCGCAGGCCAAGGGCGCGAAACTGATGCCTCCGACGCCGTTGTCCTTGGCGTCAGGGCGCCCCTTGCGATTCCCGCCCTTGCCCGCGAAGTAGTCGTCGAACAGGCCTCCGCGGTCGCCGGCCCCGTGGTAGATCTTCCCGGCGCCGTAGACACGATAGCCGTTCTTGGACAGGACGGTGTTCAGCAGCAGGTCCTCGGAGATGCCAGGGCGCCAGTTCTGGCCGTTGTCGTAGCAGCCGGTGCTGGTCGGGCGGAGGCCGGACATCAGCGAGGCACGGGAGGGATTGCAGGCGGGCGCGGTGCAGTAGGCCTTGGTGAAGCTGACGCCCATCTTGGCGAGTCGGTCGATGTTCGGGGTCTTGGTCTGCGGATGCCTGCCGAGATGCCCCACCCAATGGTTGAGGTCATCGATGGGAATGAAGAGGAAGCTCGGCCGCTCGGCCGCCGGCAACGGACCGGTGAACAGGATCATCAAGGCGACCAGCAGGGCGTAACGGGGCATGGCCGGACGATGCCCCGCCCAGGGCGACCTGTCCAGAGAGGGCTTGCCCGTCACGCGTGAAGATTCGACCCTGTCGTGATGCGCCCCGCCCTTTTCCTGCTGCTCCTCGCTGCGCTCTGCCCCGGTGCGGACTACTTCCCCCCGCCCGACAGCCAAGGGGGCTGGCGGATGCCTAAGGACGCCCGGGAAGCCAAGGAGAAGGCCGGCATCGACCTCGACCGACTGGAAGCCGCCTGGACGGCGGTTCAGCGCTCCAACACCGAGAACGGAGGCCTGTTGGTGGTCAGCCGAGGATGGCTGGTGATGGAACGTTACTTCGGCAAGGCCAGGCGCGGTGCGAATCCCGACATGGCCTCGACCGGCAAGGCGGTCACCAGCATCGCCTGCGGCATCATGCTCGCTGAAAACAAGGCCCGGCTGCCCGAAGGCCTCGATACGCTGGTCTACACCAAGGAGCTCCTTCCGGAGTCCCTGCCGCTCCGCGACCCCCGCGAGGCCGGCATCAGGCTCGGACATCTGCTCTGCATGACGTCGGGCCACAACGGAGAGGGGGCCACACCTTCGTCGGTGGTGCGCGGCACGGCCGCCCCGCTCAAGCCGGTCAAAGGGCAGGATGTCAGGGACGTCGACGGTTCGTCCCTTCGTGTGCCGCTCTGGGCCGCGCCGGGCGAAGGTTACTCCTACTCCTCCCCCGCCCCGCACATCGCGTCGATGGTGCTGCGCAAGGTCACGGGCAAGGAACTGCCCGACTACATCGATGAGAAGCTGGGCAAGCCGATGGGCTGGGGTCCCTGGGGCTACTGCCTCTACCGCGGGGACGTGGTCATGAACCACGCCAACGGGGCCGGCTCGATCGCGCTTCGGGCGACTGATGCGGCCCGCCTTGGCTACTGCCTTGCGCAAGACGGGCGATGGGCGGGACGGCAGCTAATCCCGTCGGACTACCTCCGGATGTGCCGGGAGCCGTTGAAATACAACCCGCACTTCCCCTTCAGCCTGCAGTTCGAGCACAACCACGCTGGGCAGATCGCCGGCGCCCCCCGCGATGCCTACTACAAGACGGGAGCCGGCGGATTCTGTCTCTACGTGGTCCCCTCGCTCGACCTGGCGATCTACAAGCTCGGCGGCAAGGACGGGCAATGGAACCCAGATCTGACGAGACTTCCCCAGCCTCCGGACGACTTCGGCCGACATTACGAGCCGCTGGTCAGCCCACGGAACGGCGCCTGGGAGAACTACAGCATCCCGCGGGTGCTTGAACTGGTCTGCGCCGCGACGGTCCGGTGATTCAGGCCAGAGGGTGCTCGCGACGGCGCAGGGGCAGCTCGACCTTGGCGCCGCCGGCCGCGAAGGACGCGAATACGCCGGTGATCAGTTCGATGGTCTCACGTCCGGCCTCGGCTCCGCAGAGGGGTTCCCTGCCCTGCCGCATCGCGTCGAGAAGGTCGGTGGCGACGGCCAGATGGCCGGCGACGAGACTCCTGATGTCCTTCACAGGCTCGGGCAGGCCGACGCCTGCGCTGGTCAGGGGGGTCCGCCCGCCGTCTCGGACGACATGGATGAGCGGCTCCTCATCGACGCGCAGGTCCAAGGTGGCCTTCTCACAGATGACCTTGACGCCGAAACCCTCCTTCTTGTCCCAGAGCCCCTTCTTGGAATCGAAGAACAGCGGGATGCCCGACCTGGTCTCGTAGGCGGCGTGAATCTCGTCGCCGACGATGGAGCCGACGCCTTCGTCGCCCTCCCTGACGTCGGCGCGCACGGCCGGACGACCATCCTGGAGGACCGTGGCGCGGCAGGAGACGGGCGCGCCAGTAAACCGGGTCGCCAGGTTGAAGCCGTGGCCGCCGAGCACCCAGAGGTCGAGGCCACCGCCGCGCTGGTCCTGCTTGCCGCGCACGCGCACCTCGCGGACGGCACCGAACTCTCCGGCGGCGACGAGCTTGACGGCCGTCTCCAGCGCGGGGTGATAACGGTTGCGGTGGGCGACGGCGAGACGCACGCCGCCGGCCTTGCAGGCGCTCACGACGGCATCGGCCTCGGCCAGGGTTCGGACGAAGGGCTTTTCGACGTAGAGGCCCTTCACCCCGGCCTCGATGGCCGCGAGGATGACCTCGGCGTGCAGGTCGATGTGTCGGGGGCAGACGGCGACGACCTGAGGACGTGTCCTGCGGAGCATCGCGAGGTGATCGGCGAAGGATTCAGGGGCCTGCAGCCGCGCCTCGGCCGCCTTGCGTCCGGCGACATCAGGGTCCGACACGCCGACGATGCGAGCCCCGGGCACCTTGAGCCACACGGTATCGAGACCATGCCCATAATTGCCCCTGCCGGTGTGGCCGACGACGCCGACGGTGACCACCGAACCCGCCCCTGCGCGGAGCGCCGCGGGCACGGCCGCCGCAAGGGCGAGGAATCGGCGTCTGTGGATGGGCGATCTCATCGCTGGCTACGGGGGTTGCGGTAGATGTAGAAGCGTCCGTCCTCGGCGCCACCCAGAAAATCGAGCACCCCGTCGCCATCGAAATCGACCACGGTCGGGCTGACATCATGACCTTCGATGTTCTGCTTCACGAGGGGGCCGAGGTCCTGGAAGGCCCAGCGCCCGTCGGCGTGCAGCACCTGCCGCAAGAAATTGGCGCTGGAGGAGTTGAGCAGGATGTCCATCCGGCCGTCACCGTCCCAATCGGTCACGCAGAGCTTGCGACGGCCGCTCTTGCCGGCGAGGCCCCTGGACAGAAGCAACGGCCCGCCCTTGGGGTCCGTGAAGACCCGCCGGGGCGGAAGCAACACGCGGGCTGAGCCTCGTACGGCCCGCTCAAACAGGGCAAGGTGCCCTTCGTGATCGAGCATCACAAGGTCGCACAGACCATCGTTGTTCCAATCGACCGCGAAAGGGGTGGTACGCCACTGGGTGAGCAGGCCCTTGCCTTCGGGCCTGAGCCATCCGTAGGCCAGTTTCGGCTGCGCTCCCTCCCATTCGACCTCGACCGGACGGGCCGCTTCGAGCCGCGGCGCCTGCCGAGTGCCCGCATTGCGATGCCAGACGACCTTGCCGAGGATGGAGTTGAGGAGGATGTCCGGCAGTCCGTCGCCGTCCCAATCAGCGATGGAGAGCGTGGTATAGCCCCACTTGGCCTCACAGGGCCCCTGGATGCTGCCGTTGTAGCCGGCCATGGGTCGGATGGGAGCTCCGTCAGCCTCTATTGCGCGAGGCGCGGCCCACTTGGGCTCGGCGACCTTGGGTCCGGAGAGGTTCTCAAAAAGCATCACGTAGCCGGCGGTGTTGCCACTGACGATGTCGGTGTCGCCGTCGCCGTCCCAGTCGAAGCCGACCGGGGTGGCCAGGGCGCCGCACTTGAGTTCATCGGCCTCCTGCTGGAAATATCGGGGCGGCAGGAACTGCGGCGTCCGCTCTGCGGTGAATCCTCCGGAGTTCTCAATGAAGGCGACGCGGCCGTCCTCATCACCGACGATCAGGTCGAGGTCCCCGTCCTTGTCCCAGTCGATCGCCACGGGCACGATCATCTCCAGGTCCATGGTCAGAGACTGAGGCGCGCCAGGCAGCCGGGCAGCCTCCTGCTTCGATAGCCAGGCCGAGGGAGGCCCCTTCTGGCCGGGGCGCAGGGTCAGGCGCCTGCCTGCGGCATACTGAGGATTGATACGTCCGCCGGTGTTCTCGAAATAGGTGAAGCCGTCCAGGAACTCGCCGCAGAGGAGGTCGAGGTCGCCGTCACCGTCCCAGTCGGCGAGGTTTGGTGAGGGCCAGCCGAAGGTCTCCAGGGGCTTCTCGTCAACACTGAGTCGGACGGGCTTGGCATAGTCAGGCTTGGCGTCGGTCCCCTTGTTGGTCGCGACATAGACGAAGCCCCGCAGCGGCCCGCGGACCCATTTGCCCGAAGGGTCATAACCGTCGTCCCATCCGTAGTCGGTCCAGTCACCGACGCCGATGATGAGGTCGGTGCGGCCGTCGACGTTGTAGTCGGCGAAGCGCCACATGTTGGCGCGCACTTTGTTGGGATGGACGTTCGTAGGCAGAGGCAGCTTCACGGGCTTGTCCAAGCCGGTCTTGAGGAAGTCAGGATAGACGGCCCCGGGCGAAGTCACGACAGGCCTGCCGGCGACATGGCTGACCTGGACGTTCTGCAGGCCCTTGCTGATGCGCCGGCCGGGCTTGAAGACGGGCATCTTGTCCCGCGCGGTGTCGCCGCTGGCGTTCTCGAAGAAGTAGACGCCGTTCGAAGGCTTGTCGGGACAGTTCACGACGAGGTCGAGGTCGCCGTCGCCGTCGAAGTCCATGGGAAGGGGCCAGGCCCAGAGCCCGACGCCGAGGTCGACCACGAGTCCGGGATTGTTGTAGCGAAGGCGGGCGAGCGCGGGCTCTTCGGCCGACACGGCGGACGCGATGAGAAGGAGGATGAATCGGCTCATGATCAAAGGGGCCAGCGTCCGTCGACGATGGGTCGACCGACAAGGCGGGACGGATCGACGACGACATGCTTCACCTTTTGGCGCTTCCAGGTGTAGGTGATGTGAACCAGGCCGTCTGAAGCCTGGATGATGGAGGGGTAGCTGTATTCGCCGGGGTCGGATTCCAGGACGAGCGCGGCTCGCCAGTCCTTGCCGTCCTGGCTGACGGCGAGGTTCAGGGGCGTCCGCAGTCCGCCCCACTTGCCGGGCGTGCCGGCGACATGGTTGTAGACGATGAGATGCCGGCCGTCGGCCAAGGTGACGGCATCGGTGCCGCTGTTGTTGTTGGGGAGGGAACCTCGGGCCAACGGAGACCAGGTGCGTCCGCCATCGGAGGATTCGGTGGCGAAGACGAAGTCCTGCCGGGAACGGCCGAGGGCCATCAGACGTCCGCCGGGAAGGAACAGCACGCTGGGCTGGATGGCCTGGACGGCGACCCCGTCGTTGATCGGACCGGTCGTGGTCCAGGTCTTTCCGTCCAGAGCGAGTCTTTCGAAATGCACGGTCCAGCGGCTGTTCTTCTCGGCGCTCTCCGCGCTGCTCGGACAGAGGAGCGAGCCATCGGCCAGCTGCACCGGCTTGTTCTTGATCGGCCCTAGGTATCCGTCCGGCAGCCTTCGCGCGGGCGACCAGGTGCGTCCAAGGTCATCTGACGTACGCAGCTCACCCCACCAGGTCTGCGGACTAGGCCCGACTTTGTAGAAGAGCATCAGGGACCCTTGCCTCGGCTGGAACAGGACGGGGTTCCAGCAGGGATGGCGAACCTGCAGCCCGTCCTTGTTCATCGGCTGGATGCCGTTGGCGACCTCGACGGCGGGAGTCCAGCCGCCGTCGACCTGGCGCGAGACCCAGATGCCCACGTCGGGATTCTTCTCACGGGTGCCCCCGAACCAGGCCGCGACGAGACCCGCCGGGGTTTCGGCGATGGTTGTCGCGTGAATCTGGGGGTGCGGGCCCGGCTCGTAGATGAACTCGCGGCGCAGGACGGGATCCCCGCCCGAGACGCAGGCGGACAACAAGGCGCAGGATGCGAAGAGGATGGCTTTCATTTCTTCTTGCTCGTCTGCTTCTTCTTGCCGTCCGCAACCTGCCAGGCCGGCTTCCAGTCCTCGACGTCGGTCCGGGCGCCCTTCAGGTAGTCGCCGATGCGGCGTGCGATCTCCGGATGTTCGGCGGCGACGTCCTTCTCCTCGGCCACATCGGCCGACAGGTCGTGCAGCCTCACGGTACGGTCGGGCCCCCCGGTGCGGATGCCCTTCCATCGTCCGTCCAGAAGCGCGGCCTGCTGGAAACCACGTTCGTGGAACTCCCAGTATAGGAATTCGTGCTTCTTCTGGCCGTCCTTGCCAAGGAGGGCCGGCACCATGCTGATGGAGTCCTGGCCGGCGGGGGCCGTCGAACCCGCGAGCTCGGCGGCGGTGGCGAAGAAGTCGCCGGCATAGGAGACATGGCCGGTCTCCGTACCGGGACGCACACGGCCCGGCCACCAGGCGATGAAGGGAACGCGGATGCCTCCGTCGGTGAGGTCGCGTTTGTATCCCGAATAAGGACCGTTGGGGTCGAAACGCTCGGGATGGTGCCCGGCCTCGCGGTGGGGGCCGTTGTCGCTCGTGAAGACGACGAGCGTCTCCTTCTCGATCCCCAGCTCACGGAGCTTGCGGAGCATGCGACCGACATAGCCGTCGAGCAGGGTGACGAGGGCGGCCTGGCCTTTGTCCGGATCGGGCCAGGAAGCCTCGGCATAGGGGCCGAAGTCCGGCGCGTCAGCGCCGTCCTTGAGGACGGCGGTGCGCTCGTTGTTGGCGTGGGGGATCACCATCGACCAGTAGAGGAAGAACGGCCGGTCGCGGTTGCGCTCGACGAACCGCAGGCTCTCCTCGGCGAAGAGGTCGTCCGCAAACTTCTCCTTCTTGGTGGCGTAGCCGCCGCCATGGTCGCCCACCGGGGTGACGACGTTGGGCAGCGGCTCGCGCGTCTCGTTCCGCCAGAGGTAGTCGGGGAAATGATTGTGGGCGTGGTGCTGGCTGAGGAAGCCGTAGAACTCGTCGAAGCCCTGCTTGCGGGGCAGTCCGGACTCGGCGGCGCCGATGTCGCCGAGTCCCCATTTGCCGATGAGCGCAGTGCGGTAACCGGCCGACTGCAGGAACTTGGCCACGGTGAGGTCGCCCGCGCGCAGCGCCTGCGCCCCAGGGTTCTTGACGCCGGCATTCCCGCGCACGCGGGTGTGGCCCTGATGGAGGCCGGTCATGAGGACGCTGCGTGAAGGCGCACAGACGGTCGCTCCGGCGTAGAACTGGGTGAAGCGCATGCCCTCCTTGGCCATGCGGTCAAGCTCGGGGGTGAGGATGACCTTCTGCCCGTAGCAGCCGAGGTCGGCGTAGCCGAGGTCGTCGGCCAGGATGTAGATGAGGTTGGGCTTGCGGTCCGCGGCCAAGGCCAGGGCACAGAGCAGCAGGGGAAGCAGGCTTCTCATGGGGCCAGGAAGATATGAGGGCAAGGCGGGTCGAAATCGATGCCTTAGTTCGAGACCGAGCCTCAGCGACCCAGGTGGCGACGCAGGAATTCGAAGGTGCCGACGCCGTTGATCCAGTGGCCGCCGTCGAAGTGCTCGATGACGGCGTCCCCGGGCCTTCCGATGCGTACGTAATGGCGCCGGACCTTGGCGAACTCATGGTCGACCCACTCGTCCAGGCCGACGCCGTCGGCGTGGCCGCGCTCGACCATGAAGGGACGCGGGGCGATCAGGGCCGCCATCTCGGCGTAGTTGTAGGTGCCGCCCAAGTTCCACTCGGGGATCTCATACTCGTGGGTCTTCACGTAGGACATAGGCATCGAGGTCGAACCGACCTTGCGCACCCACTCATTGAAGTCGCCGCTGCAGATGCTGAGGCAGTAGCCGTCGAGGACGGCCGGGGTTCGCATGGCCGACTTGCCGCCGTAGCTCAGGCCGTAGAAGGCGACTTTCGAGGGATCGACCTCCGACAGGCCGCCCAGCCACTCGAGGATGCGCCGGTGCTGGCCGTTGATGACGCTGTAAAGGCTCAGGCCGAGGGGCTGGAGCTTGCGCTGCAGGACGCGGAAGGCGTCGCCGCCGCGGTAGGGGTTGTGCGGTGAGAAGGTGACGTATCCGCGCTCGGCCAGGCGGAGGGCGAAGGCGCGATAGGGCTTGTAGGCGGCGGAATCCTGATGGTCGTTGAGGACGTCCTCGGGCAGGCCCTCGAGTCCGTGCTGGCAGACGACGACCGGGCGCCTTTCGCCGGGCGGGATGTCCTTGGGGACGGCCAGCCAGCCCCAGGCGGGCACGCCCTGCCAGACGTCCATCATGACCTCATGGATCCTCACCCTGTCGGTCTCTCGCACGAGACGCGACCGCACGTTCGCCGGCACGTCCGGATCGGGCAGACGACCGATGACCTGCTGTTCGAACTTACGTCGCTCCAAGGCGACGAAGGCGGGGAAATCGGCCGGCTTGGGCGGCACGCGCTTCCAGAAGGTGTTCTGGCGCACGGCGTCATTGAGATCGAACCTTGCCTGCAGATGACGGGTGAGGGCGCCCACGAGCCGCTGCTGTCTCGACGGGTCGAGGACGATGGTCGGCGCCGTCGCCCCGACGTTCGGGCCGAAGAGCTCGGTCATCGGGTCGGCGTCCGGCTTGGCGACGCGCAGCCAGTCGCCTCCGCGCAGGCGCTGGGCCCGAAGGGCCTCGGAGCGAGCGTCCGACTCCGACACGGCGGGTATCCGCCCGGGCGCGGCCAGGACACGGGCGTTGGGAACGCGAGGTACGCCTTCCCAGGGGGTCAAAGCCTTGGGGATGACGACCAGCGGACGCGGAGCCACCAACAAGGCCAGTTCGGCGGCGCCGAAATCCCTCAGGATTCCGCAGAGGTTCCGGTCGATGGGCTCGGACCACAGGGACTCCCGCGGACCGAAGAAGCCGACCAAGGCAGACCGGGCGATGCGTTCATCTAGAGCGGCGAGATGAAGTCCGACATGTCCGCCCTCCCCTTCTCCGATGAGGCTGATGCTCGCCTGCGGGTCGAGCCGACCGATCCAACCGACCAAGGCCCGCGCGGCGTCGACTTCCAGGCCGGGCACGCTGATTCCCTGCACGAACGCCTGTCGGTAGATCCACTCACGATGCGAGACGTGCGCACGCATGCCGGTCCGGGAATCCTCGCTGTGCGCGACACCGCGGCTGATCAGCTGCAGGGCCACGAGCGTCCCTCCCGCGGGCATCGGATGTCGCGAGACCGCGGCCTCCACGGTGTCGTCGGCATCCGGCAGCAGAAGGACCCACGGGCCCGTGAGCGTGCCATGGAGGACACCCTCGGCGAAGACTCCCGGGGTCACTTCGAGGCTGAATGACCTGAGCGATCCTTCTCCCGTCAAAATCATCCTGCCAGGAGAAGGCGGGGCCAGCTCCACGCCCAGAGCAGCGGCAAGCTTCGCCCGATCGGGCGCCCGCGTCGCTGGCGCAGCGGCCATAAGACGGTCGGCCATGCGGTCGATCCCGGCGACCATGCTGCCGGACCATCCGGCCTGCGGCTCGGGCGGCAGGGGCTTCGTACCGGGCAGGGACTGTCCGAAAGCCGAGACCGCCAGGAGCAATGCGGAGATTCGCATCATCCGTGTAGCCTGACCGCGAAGCGCCAACGAGGATCGTCCCAGTAGTGCGGATCGCCGCGGTCCTGTCGCAGGGGCGAGAAGGTACGCACGGAGACGGTGCGTCCGTCGGGCTCGAAGGTCAGCAGGCGCATCCATCCGTCGCCACCGTTGCCCTTGTGGTCGGATCCTCCGCCGAAGCCCTGCGCGTTGAAGAGCATCTGGTGCACGGTGCGCCCGGAGTCGGACAGGTCGGTCCGGTAGCCGACGTGCGCGGCCATCTCGTGGCCGTTGAGGACGAACTCCATCTGCGGGGCGCCCTTCACGAGACGCTGCCAGAGGTCCTCGCCGTCATGGGTGTCACCCTGCTTGCCGGTGCCGTAGGTGTACGGATTGCCCGGACGCCTGCGATTACCGTCCTGTCCGTCACGGAGGTTGGATGGCGTGAGGTAATCATGGACGAGCAGGAGTCCCGTGTGGTCCTTGTAGGCGGGGCGACGCACGAGCGCGGATGCCCAGTCGACCACGGTTTTGCGCGGTCCCCATTCGAGAGAAAGAATCAGCAGACGGCGTCCGTCGGGCGCCTTGAAATCGTAGGCGGCGTTCTCGAGGGTGGGCTTGCCGCATGCCGCCAAGGGCGAGTCGATGCGGAGGGCCGCGGCACCCTGGTTATAGTTGACGGGGAAATAGTCGTTGAACTGGGTCTCCCGCGTCTCGGCCGCACGCTCACCGTAGTCATGATTGCCGGTGGTGTGGATCACGGGCATCTCATCGGCCAGCGGTAGCAGGGCCCGACGGGCGGAGGACCACTGGGACTCTGAATTCTGGTCGCCGTAACCCCGGCCGCCGCCGACCTTGATGGCGTTCTGCTCGACAAGGTCGCCCTCATGCAGGGCAAGCTGGATGTTCCAGGCCTTGCGATGCTCGCGCACCCAGCGGGTCATGCGGTCGAAGTGCGCCTGGTTCTTGGCGTACTTGGCATAGTTCTGGGTGTCAGGGAACACCAGGACGCTCCAGCCGGCCCCGGGACCTCGGTCCGGGTCGACCAGCTCGGGCGGCGGCAGCGCGATCGGCTTCTCCTGCGCCCTGAGGGCGGCGAAGAAGGGCAGCGCGGCAGCGGCCTTGAGGAGAGATCGGCGGTGGAGTGCGCGGGGATTCACAGGGACGGGTTCAGGAGCCGGTCAGCCACGCGAGCGAGACGCGACGGATGCGGAGGTGGTTGAGGTGCGAGCGCTTCTTGCTGTCGCCCGCGCAGTAGGCCAGCAGGACGGCGTCGCCTTCGAAATGGATGGCGGTGTAGCAATACCAGCCGTCAGGGTCGGCCTCCAGCAGACGCTGGCCTCCCCAGGTGCGACCGCCATCCTTGGAGACCGAGGCCACGAGGGGCGTGCGCAGACCTTTGGTGAAGGGAAACGTTCCGGAGTGGTCGTTGTGCAGGCAGAGGAGATTCACGGTGCCGGGTATGGGACGGATGCTGGCCGGGGACACCGGACTGGCCAGCGTCGTGGGCTCAGGCGACGACCAGGATCGGCCGCCGTCCTTGGAGCGAAATCCATACTGGAATCCTGCGTCCGTTCGCGCCCATGAAAAGAGCGTGCCGTCCGACAGTTCGACCACGCCCGGCTCCTGCAGCCCCGAAGAGGAACGGACGGGCATCGCCCACCAGCTGGCGGACTCGGCCCACGTGCGGCCCTCATCATCGGAGATGAGCCACTGTGCGATCGCACGGGCGTCGAAGGAGCGCGAGCTGTCAGGGTCGGTCTCGCGCGACCGGTGGAAGGCCAGCGGCACGACCAATCGGCCCTTGGAGGTCTGGATGACACGGTCATTGTTGAGCACGAAGTAGCCGGGGGCCTGCCCCACCCTCACGGGCTGGCTCCAGGTAGCCGCCTCGTCGGCGGAGGTCCGCATGACGACGTGACAGTCGAGCCAGCTGTTCTTCTCGAGGTAGAACAGCGCGATCGCGCCGCTTTTGAGACGGAGCAGCGAGACGCTCATGATGTTCCGACGTCCATGGTTCTCGATGGCGATCTTAGGCGGTGACCAGGTGAGGCCGGCGTCACGGGATTCGACGGAAAGCAGCCGGGCGGCTCCGTCGTCGGCTCCGCTGGTCCCGAAATATCCGGTGTAGATGAAAAGGACCCGGCCGTCCTTGAGCTTGATGAACGAGCCCTCGGAGTTGCGTGGGTTGTCCTTGCCCGGATCGAGCTGCAGCACGGTCCGGCTCTGCGGGTTCTCAAAAGGTGACTGGTCGAATGCGCCGAGCGGCAGCGCGGCCAGAAGGCAGAGCAGGAGTCTCATGGGGCGGCCGCATCCTGGGGCCTTCCGGGAACTGCGACAATTAAATGATGCCCTGCAGTCCGGCCTTCACTCCACGATCAGGACACCCCGCATGAGTTGGGAATGACCGGGAAAACTGCACAGGTAAGGATAACGGCCCGGCCGGGCGGGCGCGGTGAAGTAGATGGTGGTCCGGGAACCAGGGTCGAGGACCCTGGTGTGGACGAGCACGTCCTGCGAATCAGGGACATAGTGCCGATCTAACCCGTCGGGCAGCGCGACCATTCGCGCGGCGGCCTCCCCGACCCGGTCCTCGGATCCGGGTCCCACCAGCACCCAGTTATGGGGCATGACGTCGGGGTTCTCGAAGGTGAGCGCCACGGGCTTGCCGGCCTTGGCCCTGAGTTCTTTCTGCACGTAATTCAGGGCGCCGCCGGCCTGGATCTTCAGGACGACGGGGTCGGGTCCGCACAGTTCGGTCTCCCAACGCACGGGACGACCCTTGCCGGATGTCACGCTCACGGCGTCATGCGCATGCGCCGGAATCTTCGGGATGGCACGGTAGCCGGGATACTCCTTGTAAGGCTCGCTCAAGGCATGCACGGAAAGGAAGACCTCGGCTTCGTCGCCGATACGGATGTGCAGCTGGCTGCAGGGCAGGAGCTGCGGCAGATGGACGAACATCGAGCGACCGCTGGGATCGGCATGCACGCCCTCGACCGTGAGCACGTCGTGCGCGACCACCTCAGGATGTCGGACGGAATACTCGGGCGACCCGTAGGCGCGGCTGTAACGGTAGTTCCAGGCCTGCGCAAAGGGCTTGGCGCGGCCGGCCTCACTCACGGGGGAGTCAAAGGTCAGGATGACGCCGTTGTCGCGGACTTCATGACCGATGAGCACGGGGGCGCCGCCGACATGCCGGACGCGGTGGATGCACCCGTCGTCAGGGGTGTAACTGCCCCACCCCTGCATGCCGGTGACGTAAAGATGCCCGTCGGCGGGGCTGAACCGGCCGGTCTGCGCCCCGGATCGGAAGGCGCCGGTGATGCGCTGCGCGGCACCCTGCCAGACTCCGGCGACTTTCTGCCGGCTGACGGCCCATGCGCTTCCGGTGCCGAAGGAGAAATGCAGCAGATTGCCCGCGCCGGCCAGCGACGGCCAGCGGCCGCGGCCGAGGAAGACCTGGCCGGCGCTGGAATTGTCCTCGCCGCGCGGAAGATGGACGAAGGGCGGCGTCGGCGCACGGCCGTCCCGCGGCCCGCCCGCGCCGAAATGCGCACCTTCGCTGAAACCGGCCTCGACCATGCAGACGGCCGACGAAGGCGTCCAGTCACCCTCCTGCACGCTCGACGTGATGAATCGTCCATCGGGCGAGACGGCCACGCCGTTAGGATTACGCAGTCCGGTGGCGAGGACCTCGACCTTGTCCGGCAGGGTCAGACGCAGCACCCCTTGGTTACCCGAGGCGACATAGAGACGGCCGGCGTCGTCGGCGTCGAGGCCGACCACGAAATCATGTCCGCCCGGCGAGGTAACGTAGCCGTTGAAGAGACACTCGTAGTAGTCGGCCTCGCCGTCCGCGTTGAGATCATGCAGGCGGGTGATCTGGTCGCGTCCAAGGACGAGCACTTTTCCGTCAACGACCCTCACGCCAAGGGCATGGTGCAGGCCGGTGGCGTAACGTCGCCAGGTCACGTTGTCGCTCGAAAGTCCGCGCAGGACCCACACCTCGCCCGTCATGGTGCACACGGCCGCGGAACCGTCGGGCAGGAAGTCGATGCCGCTGATGAAGAACAGCGTCCCGTAGGGGTTTTCAAATGGGATGCCTATGGTGTCCACGGCGAAGGGCTTCTGATCGCCGCGCGTGACTTGCGTGGTGAGCTCCTTGGTCCAACGCGCAGGTCCGCCCCTGGTCAGAAGCTCGAGCGCGGCCTCATCGGTCTGCCACGCGGAAATGAGGCGACGCTTCCCTTCCTGCTCGTAGGCGAAGATGACCTCATCCCCATGACGGTAGAAGCCAAGATAACGCGCCCCCTTCGGGAGCACGGGATTCTTCTCCCGGGCGAAGGTCTTGCCGACGACGGCCGGGCCGTTCGCGAAGCCGTGTCGGAAATCGCTGAGGCGCACGAAACCGCCCCGCCAACGGGCGCGGAAGGACAGGGTCTCGGGATCGAAAGCGGCCGCCTCCTCACCCTTGCGCACCCAGACGGCCTTGGGGACGGTCATGCCGTCGATCCTCAGCACGCCGCTGAACAACGAGCCATGTTCGGCCGCGGCCCAACGCCCGTCCTTCCAGGTCACGGCGTCGTTCTGGTTGCCCCAGTGACCTTGGTTGCCGCCGTCGAGTCCGGGAAAGGAGGGGATGAGCGCAGGAAGCGGGCGGACTCCCGTGAACGTCCCGGCCTGCTTGCCGTAGTAATCGTACACCCGGTCGCGGTTCACGGCATGACTCGCATGCGGATCCTGCTCAGGACGGAGCGGTTCAGGCCGAGGGGTGAAGGACGCCACCGGAGGCGCAGGGGACTTCGGCGCGGCGGCCCCGAGGTCGTCAAAGCTCCAGAGGCCGATGGTGTTGTCCATCCGCAGGCGCGGCCCTTCGACCTTGCGGGGCTTCATCACGCCACGGGAGACGCGGACATCATCGACGAGTCCGTCACAGCCGATACCGCCCTCGACAAGCCGTCCGAAGGCCATCTTGTCCGGCGCAGGCCCATCCACGGTCGGCCCGGGCTTGCGCTCAAGGACGACCTTGCCGTCGACCCAAAGGGTCACGGTCACGTCATCGAGGCTGACAAGGAGGTCGTGCCACCTGCCGTCGCAGATGTCCACGGTCGAGACGAAGTTCCCCCCGCGTCCGGGCGCAAAGAGGCTCAGGCATCCGGTGCGCGTCATCGTGTAGACCTCCCAGTGGCGCCCCGAGCTCTTCGGCCCGGCGGCGACGACGATGTTGTATCCTTTCCTTGAATCGAGCTTCACGCGCGCCTCCACCGTGACGGGCCAGCGGAAGACGTCGGGGTGCGCAGGCACGACCTGGCCGCCGCGGAGGGCCTTGCCGAACTCCGCCGACAGGGACGGCTCGCCCTTCCCTTCGTCGGACACGGTCACCATGCCGGGTCCTTGCTTGGCGGGAGGAGTCGGAGCGTCCTTGAAACTTAGCCAGACGGGCTTGGGGCCGGGCGGCAGGTCGTCGATCTGCGGCACGAGCCAGCGCAGTCCGGCGAGATTGTCCCGCAGGCGATGCTCGGCGTTCTCCTGCGTGTGGTTGAGGATGCCGATGACGCCGGAATAGCCGCTGGCACGGATCTGACGCAGGACCTTCAGGTCCTCGGTCCCGGCACCGACGGGCAGGATCTTGCGCCCCTTGCTGTCGCCGGCCACGTCCATGCCGTTCAGGTTCACGCAGAGGAGATGCGGCAGCATCATCTTCAGGGCGGCGTCAAGGCGGTCGAGATGGGCATGACCATGATGGAGATTGTAGACGATGCCGACGTTCTTGACGCCATGGACGGACCGCAGGCGCTCACAGATCGCCACCATGTTCTCGGGCTCGCCGGACCACCCGCCGTGATTGTAGATTCCCAGGCTGCTCCCGATCTTCTCGGCCTTGGCGGCGACGGACAGGAGCGCTTCGGCCGCCGCGGCGACCCTGGCCTCCTGGGCGTCCCCCTTGGTCGGCGCGATGACCCAGATCTGAGGCCGGAGGCCGTGCTTCTCGAAAAGGGCGAAGGCCGTGTCATGCTGGGACCAGAAGGCGAAGAACTCGATGCCGTGCCGCTTGTACGCGAGAATCTCGCGCTCGAACTCCGCCACGTGCTCGGACCTCCAATCATAGGCGACCTTGGTGATGCCGAGCCGGGCGACCATCTCCGCGCGCTCCTCCGGCGGTCGTCGGCGGTCATCGAACGGGACGATGCACCAGGCTGCGAGGTTCTTCAGCTCGTAGATCGGCTCGGCCGCGAGGGAGGCGGCGGCCAGACACAGGATCCAGAAGCGCATGCAGGGGGTGTCGATGTCGGTCGCCTCCTGGCCAGGACGGGTCGCGCGCTCACTTCCCCACGTGCTTCATCACGGCCGCCTGCATGAAGGCGCTGGCATCCTTGCTCTGGGAGTGCCCGGAGGGGATGTCGTCATAGATGGACTTGGGGACGTTGATGTTGTTGTAGGCGGCGTAGACGGAGGTCGGTGGGCAGGTGGTGTCGATGAAGCCTACGGTCAGCGCGCAGCCGGCCGCCTTCGAACGTGAGGCGAAGTTGACGGCGTCGATGTAGCGCGAGGTCTCCAAGGAGGCCGGCTCGGGCTTGCCGGAGGGATCGAGGGCGACGAACTTCGGCCAACCGGCGATGCGGTTGACGAGCATGCCGGTGTGATCGCAGCCCGCCGAGACGCCCGCGGCGTAGAAGGTCACGCGCGGATCCAGACCGGAGGCGACGATGGCCTGGTAGCCGCCCTGGCTTGAGCCGTACACGACGACATGCCGGCCGTTCCATTCCGGTCGGGCGACAAGGACGTCGAGCGCGCGCACGAGCCGCAGGAACATGCCGGTGAAGTAGCTCTTCTCCCGGGACTCACGCCCCTGGTATCGGTATGAGGCGAGGGCGCCGGCGTTCTGCTCGGCATAATAGGCCTCAGGCCGGCCGTTGGGCAGACCGTGCGCGTTGATATCCATCGCAAGAAATCCCTTGGCGGCCCAACTGACGGCGCCGCCCAGGGAGCTGCCACGCACGCCGGCCCCATGCACGGTGAGGATGACCGGCAGGGATTTGTCCGCGGCGCCCTTGGGCCTGGCGAGATACCCGGAGACGGGTGCGCCGACGCACGGGGCCTGCAGGTCGAACGCCTCCACCTCGGGGATGGCTGACTTGACGGGAGTCAGCACGGGAGCGACGGCCACCTTGGCGAGCTCCGCCTTGCGCGCGGCCCAGAAGGCGTCGAAGTCGGCCGGAGCCTGACTGGAGACGGGAATCTTCAGGGGGTCGACGGCGGCTCCGCCCATGGCGCTCACGCTCACAGGCTTGAGGTCATCGCGCGCGCGATACCCGAGGATCCTGACCTGAAGGAAGCCGGGCTCATCGAGCGACCCTTGTACGCTCGCCTTGCCGTCGACGAGCTGGGCACGGCCCTTGAAGGCGGTCGGGAGTCCGTCCTTCACGATGATCCAGTCGATCGACCCGCTCGCCGGCTTGCCCTGGTCGGTGACGGACAGGCTGAAGGTCACCTTCTCACCGACCTTGTAGGTGGCGTCGGCCCGCTCGGCGCGGGCTGCCGCCTTGATAGGCGAGACGGGCGCGGTCTGCTTGGGAGACTGGGCGGAGGCGGTCGCGAAGACGAACGACGCCAGCAGGAGGGGCATCAGGCGGGGCATGGCCTCCATGTAGCCACGCCTCCGCCGTCGGTCAACGGCCTACGTCACTTCGCGGCCTTGGCCTTCGCGTTCTTGCCGGCCTTGGGCTGAGCAGGCCGCTTGATGATGCTGACCTCCACGTCGTTCTTCAGGTCGGGTCCGGGCGTGGTGCGTCCCGCGGCGACGGCCTTCTCCAGCGCCGCCCTCAGGACCTCGACCCGCTCCTTCTCTTGGTCGACCAGATTGCGCGTCTCGCCGATGTCGGCGGCCAGGTCGTAGAGCTGGAAGGCCGGCAAGCCCTGCTCCTCCTTGGAGCCGGGCCGGGGCGCGCTCCAGCCGCCGGAGCCGGGGCAGAGGGAGAGCTTCCAGGAGCCGTCACGGATGGAGAAGCTGCCGTTGATAGAGTGGCTGATGATGGAACGACGGACGACCGGCGTGCCGGGCACGGAGAGCACGGAGGCGAAGCTGAAGCTGTCCTCGCCCTGCCCTTCGGCCGGCCGGGCCCCGGTGATCTCGGCGAAGGTGGCGAAGAGGTCGATCTGTCCGACGAGCTGGGGCGCCACCGTGCCACCCTTCACCGCCGCGGGCCAGCGCAGGACGAAGGGCACGCGGTGACCGCCGTCGAAGATGTCCGCCTTGTGGCCGCGCAGCACGCCGTTGGGCTGGTGACCCTTGGCCTGGAGCTCCTCGATCTTCGCCGCCGGCGAGCAACCGTTGTCGGAGGTGAAGATGACGAGCGTGTCTCGCTCGAGGCCGTTCTGGCGAAGGGCGTCGAGGATCCTGCCGACATCGGCGTCCACCTGCTTGACGAAGTCGGCGTAGGCGTTGATCCCGCTGGAACCCTGCCATTCCTTGGTCGGCAGGATGGGCGTGTGCGGGGCGGCGAAGGGCACGTAGGCGAAGAAGGGCTTGCCGGCCTTGGCGTCCTCGGCCCGCTCGCCGATGAAACGGATGAGCCGGGCGGTGAGGCCGGGCTGGACGTCGATGGCGTCGAACCCGGGGCCGGCCGGACCGGAGCGCAGCCAGGTCTTGGTCGCGGTGGCCGCTTCGGTCGCCTTGCGCCCCTCGATCCAGACGAAAGGCGGCATGTCGAGGGAGGCGCTGATCCCGAAGAATTCGTCGAAGCCGCAGTCGAGCGGCCCGCCCTTCACCTCGCCCGACCAGTCGACCTGCGAGACGTTCTGCGGAGCCTTCGAGAAGTTGCCGCCGTCATCGGCGTATCCGCCCCCCTTGAGGGGCCAGCTCAGGCCGAGGTGCCATTTGCCGAACATCGCGGTGCGGTAGCCGACCGACTTGAGCAAGTCGGCCAGAGTCTGCCGCTCAGGTGCGATAAGCGGCGGGGAGAAGCCGCCGAGCACGCCGCTCTGGAGGCGGGTGCGCCAGTGGTATCGGCCGGTGAGGAGGGAGTAGCGGGTCGGGGTGCAGACGGACGAAGAGGTATGCGCATCGGTGAAACGCACGCCCTCGGCGGCCAGGCGGTCGAGCCCCGGAGTCGCGATCTTGGAGGCCGGGTTGTTCGCGCCGAAGTCGCCGTAGCCCTGGTCGTCGGCCAGGATGACGATGATGTTGGGACGCTGGGGAGCGGCGAAGGCGGCCGCGGCCAGCAGGGATGCGAGCAGGTGTCTCATGGGAAATCAGGGCTGGGTCCAGGCGCGTTCCATCTCGCCGGCGATGACGATGGGCGACTTGTGCCGGCTGGAGGTGATGCGGGCGCGGACGTAGAGTTCGTCACCCTTGAACTGGTAGGTGGCGCGCACGCCCTTGGATGACTGCAGGACGCGGCCGACGTCCTCGGAGTAGCGACGCGTGACGCGCAGGACCTCGCCCTTGGCGTCCTTCACGGGCTCGCTGCGATGGTCGTAGCCCTTCCGCGTTCCGATGAACTCGACGGTGTACTGCAGGCCGGGCTCGGGATCGACTTCGATGGTGAGCGAATCGGCCGTGCGCACGACGTCCTTCAGCAGGACCCCGGTCGAGCAGTAGAAGTCGCCCTTCTCGATCGCGGTCACGAGCGCGTCGGGGGTGAGCTCTGCGGCGCGCACCATGACCCAGCCGCGTCCGGTCACGCTGGACTTCCTGTTCACGCGGTCGGGCTGGATGTGGTAATTGTGGGAATCATCGGTCGCGAGGCCGTACATGGCCGGCTGACCGAGACGCCCGAGGCGTTCGGCGAGGATGATGTCCCACATGCGCTCGGTGGAGGCGTGGACGGCGTCCCCCTCGTTGAAGACGGTGGGGTGGCCGTTGTAGACCTCGAAGAAGCGCTCCTGCTCGACCTGCAGGATCTCCTCCGCGGTGACGGCCCATTTGAAGTTGGGGTGGTTCAGGTGGGCGAACATCGGGCGCCCGGTGGCGGCTCGCTGCGCCCGCACGGCGCCGAAGGCGTGACGCATCGCCGCCACGATTCCCTGCGAGGCCGAGGAGTCGATGGACTTGTCCGGCAGGATCGGGTCGCGGAGGTTGGTCACGTTCACGTGCACGCGGGGGTCGGTGCACTCGATCGAGGGAATCATGAGGAAGCGGCCGGCCTCGCCGAACTCCCCCTGCAGCTCATCGAAAGTCTTCAGGCGGATCTCCCTGGCGTCCCCCTCGCCGCGCACCTTCACGCGGTCGGCCGGGAAGGCGGCAAGATACTTCTCGGCGATCTCCTTGCCTCCGCGGCGCTTGGCCGGGACGAACCACTTCTCACCCTGCTGCATGACGTTGTGATCGGAGAGGGCCAGGAAGTGGTAGCCGTTGTCCTTGTACCAACGGGCGACCGAATCCGGGAAATCGTCGCCATCGCTCCAGAAGGTGTGCGTGTGAAGGTTGCCCTTGTACCACCGCGCGGCAGGCTCAGCGGAAAAGAGGACGGAAGACAAAAGGGCGCAGAGCAGCGCGAACGGCTTGTGGGGCATGCCAGAAGGTACCCTGCCCGCCCGATGCCTGCCAACCGAAAGTTCCCCGGACGGGAGTTTCCCCTTCCCTCATGGCCGCGTTCGCTTATCCGTCACATCCAGTCATTTCCCGATGTCCCCCCTCGAACTGCAGAAGACCATCTCGCACGGGCTGCTCTCCTTCCCGGTGACGGATTTCGACGCGTCCGGAGACTTCCGACCGTCGACCTACGCCAAGCGGCTCGAGTGGCTGGCGCCCTATGGCGCGACGGCTCTTTTCGCCGCGGGCGGCACGGGTGAGTTCTTCTCTCTGGAACCGAAGGAATACTCGGAGATCGTCCGCACGGCGGTGCAGACCTGCCAGGGCAAGGTGCCCATCCTCGCCGGTGCCGGCGGCCCCACGCGCCTGGCCATCCAATATGCGCAGGAAGCCGAGCGGCTCGGCGCCAAGGGCATCTTGCTGCTGCCGCACTATCTCACGGAAGCGAATCAGGACGGCGTGGCCGTCCACGTCGAGCAGGTCTGCAAATCGGTGAAGATCGGCGTGGTGGTCTACAACCGCAACGTCTGCCGCCTGCAGCCGCACCATCTGGAGCGCCTCGCCCAGGCCTGCCCCAATCTCATCGGCTACAAGGACGGCATCGGCGAAGTGGAGCTCATGGTCTCGATCCGCCGCAGGATGGGCGACCGCTTCAGCTACCTCGGCGGCCTGCCCACGGCCGAGGTCTACGCCGCCGCCTACAAGGCGATGGGCGTGCCGGTCTATTCCTCCGCGGTCTTCAACTTCGTCCCGAAGATGGCGATGGAGTTCTACCGCGCGGTGGCGGCGGACGACCATGCGACGCAGAACCGTCTGCTCGACACGTTCTTCCTGCCCTACCTCGAGATCCGCAACCGCTCGGCGGGCTACGCGGTCAGCATCGTCAAGGCCGGAGCCCGTCTGGCCGGACACGATGCGGGCCCGGTCCGCGCCCCGCTCACGGAGCTCAAGGCCGACGAGGTCGAACGGCTGGCGGCGCTGATGTCCAAGCTCGGACCGCAGTGAGGGAGACGGTCTCCCAGTCCGCGCTGGCCTCGGCCGTCTCCAAGGCGAAGTGGCGGCTGCTCCCGCTCTTCGTGGTGATGTTCATCGTCAACTACGTCGACCGGGTGAACGTCAGCTTCATCAAGCCGCAACTGGAGGCCAGCCTGGGCATCGGCGCCACGGCCTACGGTATCGGAGCGGGGCTCTTCTTCTGGGGTTATGCGCTCTTCGAGGTGCCCGCCAACATGGCGCTGGAACGACTCGGCGCCCGTCGTTGGCTGACGCTCATCGCAGCGGTCTGGGGCGCGCTCGCCGCGCTGCTGGCCTTCGTCCGGGACGCGGACGAATTCTACGCGCTGCGCTTCCTGCTCGGCGCCGCCGAGGCGGGGTTCTTCCCCGGCGTGGTCTACTACTTCACGCGCTGGTTCCCGTCGTCGGAACGCGGACGCGCCATGGCGATCTTCCTCAGCGGCTCGGCGATCGCCTCGGTCATCTCAGGCCCGCTCTCGGCCGGGCTGATGAGCATCGAAGGCATGGGGCTCCACGGCTGGCAATGGATGGTGCTCATCGAGGGGATCTTCTCGGTCGGGATGGCCGGAATCCTCTGGGTCTGGCTGGATTCGCTGCCGGGGGAGGCGCGCTGGCTCAGCCCGGAGGAGCGTCAGGCGCTTTCCTCGGCGGTGGAGTCGGAGCGCGCCGCCGCCATCACCCGCCCCAAGGCCGGCCTGGGCCAACTGCTGCTCGACCCGAAGCTGCTCTTCTTCTGCTGGGTCTACTTCGCGATCCAGCTGACGATCTACGCGGTGACCTTCTGGCTGCCGGAGATCATCCGCGGCATGGGCGGGCTCTCGAACATGCAGGTGGGACTGTTCAATTCGATCCCCTGGCTGATCTCCGTCGCGGGGATGTATCTCTTCGCGGTGGCGGCCGCGCGCCGGCCGGGCCAGCAGGGCTGGGTGGCGGTCGCGCTCACGGTCGCGGGTGTCGGCATGTTCGCCGCCACGCTCGGCGGACCGGTCGCCGGCTTCGTCTGCATCTGCGTCTCGGCGCTGGGCTTCAAGTCCGCGGCCTCGCTGTTCTGGCCGATTCCCCAGAAGGAGCTGGACCCGCGCGCGGCGGCGGCAGGCATCGCGCTCATCAATTCGCTGGGCAATCTCGGTGGCTTCTTCGCCCCCACGGCCTTCGGCTGGATCAAGGAAACCACGGGCAGCGTGACCTGGGGACTGCACGGCCTGGCCGCCTCGTCGCTGCTCACGGCGGCGCTGGTCCTGTTGGTCCGCTTCCGTCGCGCCTGAAACCTCATCCCCGATGTCCACCCAGCTCATCCGCTCCATCCGCGTCGTACCGGTCGCCGGCGAGGATAGCATGCTGCTCAACCTCAGCGGCGCCCATGGGCCGTTCTTCACGCGCAACGTGGTGCTCATCACCGACGACGCGGGCCGGACGGGCGTCGGCGAGGTCCCGGGCGGGGAGAAGATCCGGCAGACGGTCGAGGAGGCCGCCCCGATGCTCATCGGTCGTCCGGTCGCGGAATACGGCCCGCTGCTGGACGAGGTCTCGCGCAAGTTCGGCGACCGTGACGCAGGCGGACGCGGCCTGCAGACGTTCGACCTGCGGGTGACGATCCATGCGGTGACGGCGCTGGAATCGGCGTTGCTCGACCTGCTCGGGCAGGCCCGCGACCTGCCGGTGGCCGCGCTGCTCGACGATGGCGGCATGCTGCGCAAGAGGGTGCTGGCGCTGGGCTACCTGTTCTACGTGGCGGACCGTCGCAAGACCACCCTGCCCTACCGGGATGAATCGGGATCCACCGTGGCCTGGCATCGGCTGCGCAATGAGGAGGCGATGACGCCCGAGGCGATCGTGCGTCTGGCCGAAGCCACGCAGGAGCGCTACGGTTTCCAGGACTTCAAGCTGAAGGGCGGCGTGCTGGCCGCCGACGCGGAAGCGGACGCGGTCCGGGCGCTCCATGCCAGATTCCCGAAGGCCCGGGTGACGCTCGACCCCAATGGAGCTTGGTCGCTCGAGGAGGCGGTCCGGGTGGGCACGCAGCTCAAAGGGGTGCTTGCCTACGCGGAAGACCCCTGCGGCGCGGAGAACGGACGCAATGGGCGCGAGGTGATGGCCGAATTCCGCCGTCGGACGGGACTGCCGACGGCCACGAACATGGTCGCGACCGACTGGCCGCAGCTGCAGGATGCGCTGCGGCTCAAGGCGGTGGACATCCCGCTGGCCGACCCGCACTTCTGGACGATGCGCGGCTCAGTTAAGGTCGCAGCGACCTGCAAGGAGCACGGGCTGACCTGGGGCTCGCACTCCAACAACCACTTCGATGTCTCGCTGGCGATGTTCACGCACGTGGCGGCCGCCGCCCCGGGCGAGGTCACGGCCATCGACACGCACTGGATCTGGCAGGAAGGGCAGCGCATCACGAAGGAGCCGTTGCGCATCGTGGACGGGCATCTTACGGTGCCGGATCGTCCGGGCCTGGGCGTCGAGATCGACGAAGCCAGGCTGGAGGCCGCGCATCAGGCCTACCGGCGTCTGCCAGGCGGCTCACGCGACGACGCGGTCGCGATGCAGTTCCTCATCCCGGGCTGGAAGTTCGACCCGAAGCGGCCCTGCCTGGTCCGCTGAGGCTCAGCGCAGGACGGATTTAAGGAACTCCCGGATGACCCGGCGGGAATCCTCGGAATCAAACTCCTTGCCGCCATGTCCGGCCCCGTAGACGGGCTGATAGACGGAAAAAACCCCGACCGCGCGGAGTCGGTCATGCAGGCGCTGGCTCTGGTCGATGGGCACCTGGGAATCCTTGTCGCCATGCATGATCAGGAAGGGCACGTCGCCGGCCGAGGCCAGATGCAGGGCGCTGGCGGACTTCGCCAAGGCGGGCCGATCCATCACGATTCCTCCCAGGAGCAGCGCGCCGTTGGCCTTGGCGAGGTCCTCGCGGGTTCGGCCTTCGGATAGGACGTTCGGTGGCATGGTCAGCAGGTCGCTCGGGCCGTACCAGTCGATCACCGCACGGATGCGATCCTCGGGCTCGGCGTCGGCCGTGCCGAGGACGGAGACCAGATGCCCGCCGGCGGATCCGCCCCAAGCGACGATGCGCTTGGCATCGATGCCGTATTTGTCGGCGTTGACCTTCAGCCAACGTACGGCCGCCCGGAGGTCCTCCAGCTGGGCCGGCCAGCGATGGTCCGGGATGAGGCGGTAATTCATGCTGGCGATCACGTAGCCCTCGGGGGCCAGCCACGTCGCCGGGCAACGGTCCTTGCTGCCCGCCTTCCACCCCCCGCCGTGCACCCAGAGGATCGTGGGCAGACGCCGCTTCGGGGCGTCGGCCGGCAGGTAGAGGTCGAGCTTCAGCGTCTCTTCGCCCGGCGTCGAGTAGACCAGGTCCTTGGCGAGCTTCACGCCCTCGGGCAGCTTTGGTGCCTTCTGGGCGAGGACGGTCAGGGCGAGGAGCAAGGGGAGCAGATGACGCATGAGGAAGTGATGGGGAATCCTGACAGGATGGGGAAACAAAAAGGGCCGGCGCGGGGCCGGCCCTTTCGGCTCAGACAGCGCTCACTTGAGCAGCTCGGCGGCCTCAGGATGGTCCTTGAGGAACGCCTCCCTCTGCTCAGGGCTCATGCCGTCGAGCTTCTCCTTTAGGCGCGCCTTGAGCTTCTCCTTCTGCTCGGGCGTAGCCTTGTCCATGCGCTCCTTCATGCGGTCCTTGAGCTTTTCCTTCTGCTCAGGGGTGAGGGAGTCGAACTTCTCCTTGGCCCGGTCCTTCAGCTTCTCCTTCTGTTCCGGGGTCAGGTCATTCGCCTTGTCCCGGAGATTGCCCAGCTTCTCCTTCAGTTCCGGATGCTTCTCAAGGAACTCCTTGCGCTCCTCGGGCGACATGTCGGCCAGCTTCTTGCGGAGCTCGGGCGAAGGACCCTGGGGGTGGTCGCCCGCGTGGAGCTTCGCCAGCTTTTCGCGGAGCTCCGGATGCTTCTTGAGGAAATCCCTGCGCTCCTCGGGGCTCATCGCCTCGAGCTTCTTGCGGAGGTCGGCGAGGTCGGGATGGTCGGGACGGGCGGAGCGGCTGGCTCCGGGCTTGGCTTCCGGACGTCCGGGACGTCCTTCAGGGGCGGCGATGAGCGCGGCGGCGGAGAGCAGGAGGAGTGCGGGGAGTTTCATGGCTGTCTTTTGAACCCCGCCCCCTGGCCTAAAGTTTCGCTCAGGCGATCAGTTCCCGGATAACCTCCCCGCCGAATTGGCTGAGCTGCTTGAACCGCCCCGCATGATAGAAGGTAAGCCGATTGTCGTCGAGGCCTAGTAGCCTCAGCAGGGTCACGTGGAAGTCTCGAACATGCCTCTTCAGATCGACCGCCTCCATGCCGAGCTCATCGGTCGCCCCGAAGGTATGGCCGGCCTTGCACCCGCCCCCCGCCATCCAGATGGTCATGGCGTTGGGATTATGGTCGCGCCCGTAGGCGGTGCCCTGCCGGACGCCGTTGTCGGGCGTTCGGCCGAACTCGCCGCACCAGACGACCAAGGTGCTGTCAAGCAGGCCGCGACGCTTCAGGTCGGCGATCAGGGCGGCGATGGGCCGGTCGACGGCACCGACGAGATTCCCATGCGCGCGCTCGATGAAGTCGTGGCTGTCCCAGGAGCCGTGGTAGAGCTGGACGAATCGTACGCCCTTCTCGACGAGCTTGCGGGCAAGGAGGCACTTGCGGCCGAAGGAAGCGGTGACGGGCGAATCGAGCCCGTACTCCTCCCGGACGCGCGCCGATTCGCCGGCGAGGTCGAGGGCCTCCGGGACCTGGGCCTGCATACGGAAGGCCAGCTCATAGCTCTCCATCCGCGCGGCCAGGTCGTCGCGTCCGGGATGGGCCTCCGCATGGGCGGCATTGAGCTTGGCGAGGAGGTCGAGATTGGCGCGCTGCCGGTCGCGGCTCACGCCATGAGGAGGCAGGAGGTCCAGCACCGGCGCGCCCTTGGGGCGGAGCGGCGTGCCCTGCAACCTGGCAGGCAGGTAGCCGCTGCCCCAGTTGGCCGCGCCGCCCTGCGGATGACTGGCCTCGGGCAGGACGACGAACCCCGGCAGATCCTTGTTCACCGACCCGAGTCCGTAGTTCACCCAGGCGCCGATACCGGGATCGCCGCCGAAGCGGTTCCCGGTGTTCATCTGATACATCGCGGTGGGGTGGTTGACGCTGTCGACGGTGCAGCCGCGCCAGAAGCACAGCTCATCGGCGACCTTGGCGAGGTGCGACCAGTTCTCGGCCATGTCCGCGCCGCTCTGGCCGGCCTTGATGAACTTGAAAGGACTCCGCACGTAATAGCGCCGGCCGCTCTCCATGGCCGACTTCTGCTTCCCCTCGCGCACGAACTCCTTGAGATGCATGCGCTCGAGCGCAGGCTTGGGGTCGAAGGTGTCGATGTGCGAGGGGCCGCCCTCCATCATCAGGAAGATGACGTTCTTGGCCTTGGCCGGAAGGTGCGGCCCGCTCACGCCGGCGCGCCTGGCCTCGTCGGCCAGCAGCGAGGTGAAGGCGACGGAGCCGAGCGAGGCGCCCATGCCGTAGAGGAAGTCGCGGCGGGCGAGCCTGGGATGCGGGAATGTTCCGTCAGGGCGCATGGGCGAATTCGTTGGAGTTGAACAGGACGAGGCAGAGGTCCGCCAGCGCACGCACGCGGTCGTCGACGTCGGCAGGCTGGAGATCGGGCACGAACTCCGCATTGGCATGCAGGCGTTCGGTGAAGGAGAACGGGGTGCCGGTGTTCTCTTCGATCGCGTCGCGCCTCACCTCGACGGGCGGCAGGACGGGCGCGGGCTTTGGACCGAGCAGGGATTTCACGCGCGCCCAATGGGCGAGGGATTCGCGCGATTCGGCCGGCGAGGGATCGCGGCCCAGCGCCGCCCTGAAGCAGCGCCGCACGGCCTCCGCATCGTCGGCATCCCGCGCCGACTTCGCCGCCAAGGCCAAGGCGCGCGCGTGCGAGTCGGCTCCGTTGAACAACGCAAACGCCTGCGGCGCGACGACCGACTCCTCCCGCTTCTCGCAGGAGAAGTCCGAGGGGGGTTGGTTGAACACCTCCATGCGGGGGTCGGGCAGGCCCCTGAGACGGAGGACGTAGAGCGAACGGCGATGGCGCTGCTCAGGCCGAGGGTTCGGCGTCCACGCGGCCGCGAAGGTCCCCATGACCTGGCGGGGCTGCAGGGCCGCCTCCTGGTTGATCTCAGGCCGGCAGGGGATGCCGCCCACGCTTCGGTTGAGCTCGCCGGTCGCGGCCAGCATGGAGTCGCGCAGTTCCTCGGCGGTGAGCCTTCTCGGAGGGAAGACAGCGAGGGATTCTCCCTTGGGATCCCTGGCGGCGATCGCCGCGGGGTCGGGATGCACGGAGGCGCGGCGGTAGGTCTCGCTTGAGAGGATGAGCCGGTGGAGATCCTTGAAGGTCCGCCCCTTCGCGATGAACTCGGAGGCCAGCCAGTCGAGCAGTTCCGGATGCGTCGGACGGCCCCCGGTCGAGCCGAAGTTGTTGGGGTTGGCGGCGAGGGGCTTGCCGAAGTGCCACTGCCAGACACGGTTGACGATGGCGCGCGCGGCCAGGGGGTTCGCCGGATGCACGATCCAGTCAGCAAGTCCCTTGCGACGACCGACCGGGAAAGAGGGCACGGCGGAAGGCACGGCGGTCAGGACCCCGAGCACGCCGGGAGCGACCTTGGGGCCTGGGGAGAACGGGTCGCCGCCGTTGAGGATGACCGCGTCCTCCCACTCGCCCTCCGCGAAGGGGTCGGCCGGGGGACGCACGGGTGCGTTGACCGACGCCACTTTCGGGGTGCGGCCGTCGAAGACCGAGAGCGCGAAGGGCTCATACCGCTCCAGTTCCCATTTCAGACGCTCCAGTCCCTTGCGGGCGATTCTCTCAAGGCCGATCTCCTCGGGGGTCCAGCCCAGCATCCGCGGCGGAAACCTGTCCTCGGCGACCTTCCGGCTCAGCAGGTACTGGCGGGCGCCCGCGAAACGCGAGCCCCTCACCTTGCCCGCCTTCGACAGGGCTTCCTTCCACGGCGCGTCGTCCACCCCGCTCGACTTGAACCAGGCCTCGGTGGCGGCGACGGACTTCTCATCCAGCTGCCGCAGGGTCTCCTCGTGCCCCTCGCGGGCAGCCAGGAGATGCCTGCGTTCATCGAATCCGCTCTGGTTCTCGGTCGGCAGGAACGGCGCGGGGCGCTCCGCCAGCTGGGTGGTCCGGAACACGGCCTGGACGGCGTAATAGTCGCGCGTGGCGATGGGATCGAACTTGTGGTCATGGCAGCGGGCGCACTGCAGGGACTGGGCCAGGAAGGTTTCGCCGACGGCGTTGGTCACGTCGTCGAGGAATCGCTGACGGGCGACCTTGGGCACCTCCATTGAGGTGAGCTCCCAGGGGCCCATCCGCAGGAACCCGACGGCGACCAGCATCTCAGGATCATCGGGGGCGATTTCATCGCCCGCGACCTGCTCCCGGATGAACCGGTCATAGGGTTTGTCGACGTTGAAGGAGCGCACGACGTAATCCCGGTAGCGCCAGGCGCCGCCGCGCTCGTAGTCATTGGCGAAGCCCGACGAATCGGCGTAGCGGACGACGTCCAGCCAGTGCTGGGCCATACGCTCGCCGTAGTGAGGCGAAGCCAGCAGGCGGTCGACGACCTTGGCGAACGCCGTGGCGTCATCGGATGGGTCGGCGAGGAAGGCCTCCGCCTCCGCCTCGCTCGGAGGCAGGCCCGTGAGACCGTAGCTGACTCTACGAAGGAGGGTGCGACGGTCGGCCTGCGGCGCGGGTTTCAGGCCCTCGGGGGTCCGGGCGCGGATGAAGGCGTCGACGGGGTGGCCGCCCGAGGGAGGCGCCGTTTTCGACAGCGGCATGTAGGCCCAGAGAGACTCGGGCTTGTAGCGACGGCCGTCCCACTCCGGCGACAGCCCTCCCCCGCTCTTCATGGTCACGCCGTCCTCGGCGTCCCACGCCGCCTTGCGCGTGAGCAGGATCTCCTTGGTGCGCGCCTCGCCGGGCAGGGCCGCGCCCTTCTCGATCCAATCGCGGACCCAGCGCAGTTGCTCCGATGTCAGCCGCTCGGCCTGTTTCGGTGGCATGGGCTCCCAGTCATCATGGACCCGCTCGACGGAGAGGAACATCGGACTCTCCTGCGGCTTTCCGACGACGACGGAGGGTTTGCCGCTTTCCCCGCCCTTGAGCAGGGCGTCCGGCCGGCGCAGGTCCAGCTCGCCCTTAATCTTCTCGGGATCCCGGCCGTGGCAGCCTAGGCACTTGTCCTGCAACAGGGGCTGGATGCGCCTCACAAAAAGCTCCTCCGAGGACTGCCCCTGCAGGGCAACTACCAGGAACATCGGGATGAGCCTGAGGAGGGGTCCGGACACGGCTCAAAGCATAGCGAAGCGGCGGTCAACACAAGCCGAACGCTCCATTTTTCTTCATATCAAGGTCGGACCTTATTATGAAGTCACCATGTCCCTTCGCCCGATCGTCCTGCTGCTCCTTGCCTGCCGCCTCGTCGGGGCCGACCCGGCGAGGGTGCTCTTCATCGGGAACAGCTACACCGGGACGAACGCGCTCCCCAAGGTGTTCACCGAGATGACCCGCTCCGCCGGGAGGAAGGTCCCGGAGGTGAAGTCATCGACGCCCGGAGGCAGGACGCTGGAGAATCATCTCACGATCAAGGGCAGCATGGACCTCATCGACGCTGGCGGATGGGACGTGGTCGTGCTCCAAGGGCACAGCCAGGAGGCCGCCCTGTCCGAGACCGACCCGGCTAAGCGCAAGGCCTTCCTCGGGTCGGCCCACGCGCTCTGCGAACGCGTGAGGGCGAAGAGCCCTCAGGCCAGAATCATCCTCTACATGACCTGGGCACGCCACGCAGACCTGTGGAAGGACCCCAAGGGCCGCGAGCTCGCGGACAAGCTGGGCAAGGACCCGGCGGACATGCAGGCGCGCATCCGCAAGTGGTATGAGACGGCGGCGGACGCGGAACGGTGCGAGCTGGCCCCGGTCGGCCTGGCCTGGGAGGCCAACTACCGCTCGGCTTCGCCGCTGCGCCTGCACACGCCTGACCAATCGCATCCGGTGTTCGCCGGCACCTACCTCGCCTCGCTAGTCATCTTCGGCCGGATCTACGGCCCAGTGAAGGAGCCGATCACGTGGACCGGAGAGGGCAAGGCCAAGGTCGACGACGGCGATGCCGCCCGTCTGCACCGCTTCGCCGAGACCGCGCTCGCGCGCTGACGTTCAACCCGAGCCATGGAGGATGCCGCCGCAGAAACTGTAGCCGGCCTTCTCGACGCGGACGCCTGCTTCCGCCTCGTGCCAGCTACGGGTTTCGCGCCGGACATCGCTCACGATTGAGCAGCAGCGGAGGACGAGCCTCCGGATCCGCCCCGTCTTGACGCGCCTGCGCGCGCCCCAGAGCGGAGCGGATTCGACCAGTGCCACCACCGTGATCAGGATCAACGTCAGCGCCGGACCAAGGGACGCGCAGTTCATGCCTATGAAACAGCGGCGCTGATCGCAGGTTGCCCGTTTAGGGTATTGTGCCCAGACGGGACAGGTCAGCGGCGCGTCTCCCACGACTCGCTGAACCATCCTGCTTCCACGATCCTGCCTGGCAGGAAGGTCGAGGGGGGCTCGCGGATGTCGACCAGCGCCCAGTCAGGCAGCTTGGGTGTCTGCAGCGCGTTGGTGAGGTTGCTTCCCTGACGGAAGGTATAGCCGCTGTTGAGGACGACATACCGTGTGGGTGCCTCAGGATTGGGATAGATCAGGATCGGGACATGATGCGCGGCCTCGGCGGACACCCCGGCCACGGTGACGGTGCCGGCTCCCCACCGGACGGGCAGGCGCGACTCAAGACGGGCGATCACTCGGTTGGATTCGGCGTCCCCCCACAGGATGAGGTTCGCCGAGGCAGCCAGCGCCGGGGTCACGTCGACGTCGTCGACAGTCCTGGCCTCTCCTCGGAAGTTGACCTGCCAGTTGCTCTGAGCCAACCGCATCTCGGCGGACGTCCAGGCCGCGACGGCGGGGTTGGAGGACCTACCCGTCGGACGCACGAATACGAAAGCGTCCATGAATGCGTCGTCGATCGGCCCCTGGAGATCATGACGTTTCTGCAACGCCGGGGAGAGCAGATTCAGCGTCCGGG